>Ga0308159_1000067_pt1 | contig 437402 bp, 345 predicted proteins | sample PhyCR1_FD_201040 | JGI IMG/M metagenome (GOLD analysis project Ga0308159, IMG submission 201040) | Phyllosphere microbial communities from UC Gill Tract Community Farm, Albany, California, United States - DLSLC.R1 | ecosystem: Host-associated > Plants > Phyllosphere > Unclassified | place...
TCTTTGGCCGCCTGCTTGTGCAAGCGCAGGCTATGATTAATCTCGACGATGCGGTTACCCTGCCCGTCATGGCAAACACCCCGCATCGGACAACCTTTACAGTTCTGCGCCCGGTAACGGCTGGTCAATTGCACAAACCCTGATGAAGTGGCCCTGTGACCATCACCGATGTGCTGCATGCAACTTCAGCATTAACCGCGGATGAAAGCTTGACGCGCCTCCGCCTTTATACTTGCGGTTGATCGGTTTAACATCTACCGCATCTAGCACTTGTTTAACGATCCGTACCGGATGAGCTGACGGCACCAATTCTTCCAGTTTGTAAGGTAAAAAAGTTAACTGGTCAGGATCATATTCCTTAAAGACTACTTTGCCTCCCATGCCTTTAAGATAACCAAAATCATCCTAAAATAAAAGAGACCGCCTCACTTTTGAGACAGCCTCTTCTACATTGCAAATTTTATAACGACCTGCTGTATGCTAAAATCTTATTGATGGTTTCGTCTTGAGGATCTTTAACCAGCGTATCTAACTTGCTTTTTATTTGATCATAAAATAAGTCGATTTCTGCATCAGATTCCATATCAGTTATTGGCTGAAACATGTTAGGTGTAGGTAAATTTACATTGTTTTTTGATGTAGAGGTTTTTGTCATAAGCAACTGAATGTGATAAGTTTTATAAACTTAACGATAGTTCAGATGCTTTATTTCAAACCCTAAAAAAAAATATGTAACATTTTTACTACCCTTTGTAGGTCATCTCTTTTGTTTTGAGCATTTTACGCAGGTTACTCAATGCATAACGCATACGGCCCAGGGCTGTGTTAATGCTGACATCAGTTAGATCTGCTATTTCCTTGAAGCTTAAATCGGCATAATGGCGCATCAAAAGCACTTCTTTCTGCTCATCTGGCAATAAATGGATCATCGCTTTTAAATCTTTATGGGTTTGATCGCGAAGCATTTTATCTTCTGCGCTCTCATCATAAAAGTGTAGCATATTAAATACATCCATCCCATCCGCACTGGTGATGATCGGTGTTCTCTTTTCTCTCCTGAAATAATCGATAACCAGGTTATGCGCAATACGCATTACCCAAGGCAAAAATTTACCTTCCTCGTTATATCTTCCTGATCGCAGGGTATTGATCACTTTAATAAAAGCATCCTGAAATATATCCTCAGCCAGATATTGGTCTTTTACCAATAAGTAGATAGAGGTATAAATTTTACTTTTATGTCTTCTAAGAAGTTCCTGCAATCCATTCTCGTTCCCGGCAATATATACCTTTACCAGGTCCTGATCATTATATGATTGTAAATTCATAGGTTTACCTACACTAAATCCCGTACTGTTTGCTAAAAATTAATTTGTAGATGTTTAATTTCTATAGCTTATCTCCTATGTTTTTTTGATATGTGTTAGTTTGGTTTTGAGGTTGTTAATGTTCAAAGAAAGTTATTTTTTTATCAAAAAACAAAAAATAAAATGATAAAAAATAAATTAACCGCCTGAGTACCCTATTTTTGTATCTTCTAAAAACCCTAACCACATTCTGGGGTTATATATTTATATTCTTTATCATACATGAGCAAAAAAGAGGCCGAAAAAGATCCGCATAAAAATATTATCATAAAAGGTGCAAGGGTGCACAACCTAAAAAACATTGATGTTGCCATTCCAAAAAATAAACTTGTGGTGGTAACGGGCATGTCTGGTTCGGGTAAATCTTCACTTGCATTTGATACTTTATATGCAGAAGGGCAACGCCGATATGTAGAAAGTTTATCAGCATACGCCCGCCAGTTTATGGGCCGGATGAATAAACCGGATGTTGATTATATTAAGGGTATTGCCCCGGCAATTGCTATCGAACAAAAGGTAATTACTTCCAATCCACGCTCTACAGTGGGTACCTCAACCGAAATTTATGATTATCTGAAATTGCTTTTTTCTCGTATAGGAAAAACCATTTCGCCTGTTTCTGGCAAGGAAGTGAGAAAGGATTCGGTAAGTACGGTAGTAGATTATGTAAATGCCATGCCTGAAGATACAACGGTAACCATTTTTTGTCCGCTATATCCGCATAACAACCGTACAATTAAAGAAGAACTCGCAATTTTATTACAGAAAGGATTTCTACGGGTTCTGATTAACAATAAAATAGAAAAAATAGAATCTATTTTAGATGATGCTGATTTTAAAGACGAAGAACTTACTGATGATAAAACCGTTCAGATCCTGATCGATCGTATTGTAACCAACCAGGAAGAAGAAACATTAAGTAGGCTGGCCGATTCGGCGCAGACCGCTTTTTTTGAGGGTAAAGGCGATTGTTATGTAGAAGCACAGGGAACAACGAAACATTTTAGTGACCGCTTTGAACTGGATGGAATAAAATTTGAAGAACCTACGCCTAACTTTTTCTCTTTCAACAATCCTTATGGTGCCTGTAAACGGTGTGAAGGATACGGGAACGTTATCGGCATCGACGAAGATCTGGTAATTCCTGACAAGAGTAAAAGTGTTTATGATAATGCCATCGCCCCGTGGCGTGGCGAAAAAATGAACGTCTGGTTGCAAAACTTTATTAAAGCTGCACCCAAATTTGATTTTCCGATCCACCGTCCATACAGTGCACTTACTGAAAAAGAACAGCAGCTACTTTGGACGGGTAACAAATATTTTTCCGGTTTGGACGCATTTTTCAAGGAATTGGAAGAGCAGACTTATAAAATCCAGTACCGTGTCATGTTATCGCGCTATCGCGGTAAAACCACCTGCCCTGATTGTAAGGGCTCGCGTTTGCGTAAAGATGCCTCATACGTTAAAATTGCTGAAAAATCGATTATTGATGTGGTGCTGTTGCCGCTATCGAAAGCACTGGCCTTTTTTAATGAATTAAAATTGGGTGTAAACGACGCTAAAATTGCCAAACGTTTACTCGCAGAGATCAACAACCGTTTCCTGTATTTAAACAATGTGGGTTTGGGATACCTTACCTTAAACCGTTTATCGAACACTTTATCGGGAGGAGAATCGCAAAGAATTAATCTGGCAACATCTTTAGGCAGTAGCCTAGTGGGCTCGGTTTATGTGCTGGATGAACCCAGTATCGGTTTGCATCCACGCGATACCAATAAACTGATAGAGGTATTGGTATCGCTCCGCAATGTAGGTAATACGGTTTTGGTGGTAGAACACGAAGAAGAAATGATGCGTGCCGCTGATTACATTATCGATATCGGTCCGGAGGCGGGTACGCATGGCGGTAACCTGGTTTTCAGCGGTAACTATGAAGAGATTTTAAAAGATAAAAATAGTTTAACAGGTCGTTACCTGGCTGGAATTGAGAAAATTGCCATTCCTTCGAAACGCCGTAAGTGGAAAGATCACATACTGATTAAAGGCGCAAGGGAAAACAACCTGAAAAATGTAGATGTTAAATTTCCGCTAGGGGTTTTTACTGCGGTAAGTGGCGTTTCAGGATCGGGTAAAACCAGTTTGGTGAAAAAGATTTTATATCCGGCGCTACAAAAAGCGATCGGAAATTATGCAGGTGAACAAACGGGTGCTTATGACGGTATTTTTGGTAATTATGACCTGGTAAGTGCAGTAGAACTGGTAGATCAGAATCCAATCGGCCGTTCCAGCCGTTCTAATCCGGTTACTTATGTTAAAGCCTGGGATGACATCCGTGCGCTTTTCTCTGGTTTGCCTGCTGCAAAGGCCGCCGGACTAAAGCCTGCAGCCTTCTCCTTTAACGTAGAGGGTGGCCGTTGCGATGTTTGCCAGGGTGAGGGTGAGGTGAAGATCGAAATGCAGTTTATGGCCGATATTTACCTGCCTTGTGAAGCTTGCAATGGCAAACGGTTTAAACAACAGGTATTGGATGTTAATTATAAAGAAAAAAATGTTTCTGAAATTTTGGATATGACCATTGATGAGGCGGTTGATTTCTTTAAAGACGAACAAAAAATCCTGAATAAATTAAATCCATTAGTGGATGTAGGTTTAGGTTATGTGCATTTGGGTCAATCATCAAACACTTTATCAGGTGGTGAAGCGCAGCGGATTAAATTGGCGTCGTTTCTTATTAAAGGGAATAATGCCAATAAAACCGTATTTATTTTTGATGAGCCGACTACCGGTTTGCACTTTCATGACATTAAAAAACTGTTAAAAGCATTAAATACCCTTATAGAGCAAGGTAATACCATTTTGGTTATCGAACACAATATGGATATGATCAAATGTGCCGATTGGGTTATTGACATTGGTCCTGAAGGAGGAGATGGTGGTGGTAGTGTAGTATTTGAAGGCGTACCAGAGGAACTGGCTAAAGTAGAAAATTCGTATACCGGAAAATATTTGGCTGCGCATTTAAATTTAAATCCATAATTTCGGCGATGCTTTTTTTAACGTTTTTCATCGGTATCATTCTCAATGCCATGGGATATATTCCCCCTGGCAATATTAATCTCACTGTGGCGCAGCTTGCTATTAACAAAGGCATGCGGCAGGTTTGGTATTTCATTTTATCCTTCTCGTGTGTAGAGGTATTTTTTACTTTCGGGATGATGCGCTTCGCCAGGTGGGCCATGAGCGATATCAATCCAAATGAGGCTGTTAGTGAGGTACGCCTTGGCACTTTAGTGGATTGCTTTATGATTGTGATGTTTCTGGTGATGGGCACCATTACCTGGAAAAACAGAAAAAAAGTACCGAAAACCAGTAATAAAAAAGAAGATAAGCGTAGTGGCAGTATGCTTTATGGATTGATTTTAGGGGTGCTAAACCCTGTTCAGATCCCATTCTGGCTGTTTTTTGGAAATTATGTAATTCTGCATCAATGGATCGAGACCGATTACCTGTCGCTGGTGATTTTTAGCCTCGGCTCTGGCGTCGGTTCTTCACTCGCGCTTTACCTTTATGCCCATTTTGCCACTTACATTCAGGAAAAATTCGCGCTGAGCAGTTTGCTCATTAATAAATCTATCGCCATATTTTTATTTGCACTGGCAGCCTATCTGGTTGTAAAGCAGGCAATCGTAATGCTATAAAATAATTCAGGGTCTGCGTTTCGCAGGCCTTTTGTTTTTAGTCTTTTTAATGAATTTTTTCTTAACGGAAATTTGTTCGCAGTTCTTTTTTTCACGGGAGGTACTGAAAGTATGGAATTATAAACTGAGTTCGATTAATACTTTAATCAAAGCAATTGCTTTTTAGCTCCCTGGGATAACGAGATCATCATGCTGAATTATTTTATCAGCAGCTTTGATTGTTATTTTATAATCCAGCCTGTTTCTGTATCAGCATTAACGAGCTGATACTTGCCGAAAGCACCTAAAAGGTTTACACGCTGTCCTTCTTTTAGCGTTGTTTTAAGCGCCGCCAAACTATCAGGTCTGTCATAAACTTCCTGCTGAAATAAATTTATCTTAAGTTTTTTCAGGGGCTCAATTGCCTGTTCAAGACTATTGCTTTGAATAAAACCTATGCTTCCATCGGGCAGTTCTACCTGGTAGTAATTTCCGGTCGCAGCATTTGCAAGTAAAATTGTTCCCGTGTTAAGCGAAATTAAAACATTTGCTTTACGGTCTGGAGAAGAGACCATTTTAGCGGTAGATTTAGTCCTTAAAATTTTATTTAACTTATTGCCGGAAGCAGTTATGGCAACCGGGGTTTTGGTTACCGGATCTATAAAGGGTAGTGGGTTTACTGCACCATTGGCCGTGTAAATGCCGAAATGTAAGTGGGGAGGTGTGGTTCGGGCATTGCCTGTATTTCCCATAAGTCCCAGGGTATCTCCAATTTTTACTTCCTGTCCTGCTACGGCAATCTGTCTATCCAGGTGGGCATAATACAAAGTATAATCTTTACCCCTTGGACGCATCCAAACCACTTTTCCACCCAGGTTGTTTTCGTTTACACGGGTTACTGTTCCGTCTGCAATTGCCAGCACAGGCGTTCTGAAACTGCCAAAAATATCTACACCTTCATGTTTTCTGGCGTCATTATCGCGGCCATCTCCCCAATAACTTTTTATGCTGTTGGCGTTTTTTGATTTTATCGGGAAAGCAAGAGACGCTCCGGTAGTAATTTCTAATTCGTAGGCTACACTCTGCAACAGTTCTGGTTGTAACCTGATCAGATAGGCGCCTGTTTCCTCAATATCAAAAATGATCGGATTATTTAAGGTATCGGCTGAGGCGATAAGTTTTCGGGTTTGATCTGCGCTATGCCAAACATCAATATAAATCAAGGCACCGATTGATGGCTTTTTGTTTAGTTTTATGTTTAGTTTCTGCCCTTTGGTTGCATTGAACTTGTAAGCTGCCGCCGGGACCCGGTCGGCAGCGAAATAACCGTTTTCTTGATAAGGAATACTAATGTCTAATGCTTTTTGCATACTCATTGTAGCCGCATTTAACCAAGCCGATCCCATGGCTGTTTTATCCAGCCCCACATTCACCAATTTTTTTTGATATTGCTCATGCGGGCTAGCGGCCTTAAATAAATTAACTGAGCCTGTTTTGCATGATAGTACGCCTATTGCCATAGCAATGCAAACGAGCCAAAGTGCAGATCTGTAAATTTTCATTACCTAAGCCTTTTTCAATTGTTTAAAAACCGCTGCGGTTACCAATCCGCCGATTACGTACCAGGCTACTGTTAATATTTTTGTTTTATCGGTTTTAGTTACCGGAGTATCATCTAATCCAATTTTATCCGGTATGCTGATTGCACCCAGACCAGCAGTAAGACCGGCTATTGCACCTTTAAAATAAACATGTTTTTTATCTCCCAAGCCAACGGCGCTGTAGTATAGGGTATTGCTGATGATATCACCTGCAAGGGTAGCCAGATAAAGATTGTCTCCGTCAGGACTGTCCAGTTTCAAATTGGACAAGGATTTGGAAAGTGCCTGCTTACCCAAAAGGTCAATCCGGGGTGCGTCGCGATCAAACTGCCTAAAGCTTTCATGTAATATATTTAAGGCTGCAGCACCTGCAAAGCCAGCGAGTAAGGATTTAAATGATTTCATAATAGAATAATCCCTGCAAGCGGCAAATTGTTTTATGAGCATCGGGATTACGCCATGAATCGCAATTGCCGCTCCATTATGTTATAAAATTGATACACAGAATAGGTTCTGTTAACTTAATCATAACATTAAATTCATGTTTAAGAAGTCTGCCTAAACTAATATTGGATTTTGATTCAAAACATATTTTATCCTTATGTCTAACAGACGTTTTTTCCTGAAAAATAGTTTGGCTGCTGCGGTAGTAGCCGGTTTATCACCAGTTCTGCCATCATTTGCCGAAGAGAGGAATATTTCAGTCGAACGGGGAAAAGAACCAAAACTTCGCTTTGCCATCGCATCCGACGGACACTATGGGCAACCGGGAACTGATTATAAACTTCATCACGAAAATATTGTGAAATGGCTTAATGCCTCGCATGATGAAAATCCACTGAATTTTGTAGTTATTAATGGCGATCTGGTACACGACCGGCCTGAATTACTGAAGGAAGTTAAGAAAGATTACTATGATCGTCTGAAAGTTCCTTTTTATGCCGTGCCCGGTAACCACGACCATGCAGATACTGGACTCTGGAAATCGGTTTTCGGTTACGAGGATAACTTTTCTTTCGAAAAAAATGGGGTGGGTTTTGTTTTAGCAAATACCTCTGATACTAAAGGGACTTATTTATGCCCTAATAATGATTTTTTAAAACAGGAGTTGGATAAGTTTAAAAACCTGAATACTGTTTTTGTGGTATTGCATATTCCACCACATTTCTGGGTGCCTGAAAGCCCTTTTGTAGATTGTCCGGATGCAATTAAACTTTTGCATAGCTATACAAATGTTAAGGCTGTTTTTCATGGCCACGACCATAGTTTAGATGCCGTTTTTTATACCGATAAGCTACCGCATTTCTTTGATGCCCACATTGGTGGCAACTGGGGTACGGCCTATAAAGGTTATCGCATTGTAGAAGTGGATAAAGACGACAAGATTAAAACCTATCAGGTAAATGCAAGCGGATCGCCATTATTAAATGAAACCAGATTTTAACCCATAAACAATCGTAATGAAAAAGATATTTTTGATGTTCGTTTTTGTTGGTGCGGTTTTAAATTGTGCTGCACAGAAAATAAGCGAAACCATGCCTGCTATTAAAACGGGAACTGATGCTGCGCAGCCCTTTCTGTTTTCGCTGAATACCCTAACGGCGGAAAATCCCCGTTGGAATATCCACTACTCTGGGAGTTATGGAGAAAGAACCAGCGGACAATTCGGGTATGATGGCTTGGGGCAGCAATTTGGGGTTAAAGGATATTTAGGCAACAGATTTACCTTATACGCCACAGCGGCGATCGGCTTTGCCAATTCAGGAGGCGTAACATCTGCTCAACAGGCTGAAGTAATCAGAGATCTAGTAGGAGGCAAAGGTATCTCTGGGTTTAGGCTAGGCGCAGGTTTAGGCTTAAGCAGAGATTGGTCGAGTATAGGTGCTGCAATTAGCCGGATTACTGCTTCGTTTGATCAGACCAATTGGAGAATGGCGGGCAACCTCCGCTTCGAAAAAGCTTTTGATAAAACCAGAGATAAACTGGATTTTATTAGCAGTTTTGGCTATCAACATCGCGTTTCTAATGTTTTATATGTTGGCCTTGAAGCCCTGGGACAAGATTTAGAAGGCTTTTGGGAGAAAGACGAGGCAGAGGGAGGCGCAAAGTTAATGATCGGGCCATCCATCAACCTGGAACCAAACCATTCGAAACTGTCTTTCTCTATTTCCGGAGGACCTGTTTTTTACGCAACCCGTAGTAATGTCATCCCGTCAGAGGCTATTAGGGAAATCGGTTCTATCGCTTCGGGTAATGGCTATAGCATCAGGGCCCTGGTTAATTTTAATCTTCATCGCTAATCTGCATGCTCAAATTAATAAAATGAAAAAGTCATACCTATTTATATTATTCGGTTTCCTGTTTATCCAAAAAGGATTTGCGCAATTGCCGGGAAAAAGCGAAACTACCCAGCAAATTTTATTGCCTAATGGCTGGAAATTAAGTCCGGCCGGGCATTCGGTACAACTGGGTGATTTGCCTTTAAATATGCAACTCAGCGCATCAGGTAAATATCTGGCCATTACCAATAATGGTCAGAGTACGCAGTCGCTACAACTTATCGATCCTAAAACAGAACAAATTATAGACGAAAAGGTGCTGGGTAAATCCTGGTACGGAATTGCTTTTAGTAAAGATGAAAAACACCTCTATGCATCGGGCGGTAACGATAACTGGATTCTGGATTTTAATATTGTAAACAATAAACTGGGCAGGAGTGATACCATTATTTTGGGGCCGGTTTGGCCAAAGGGTAAAATATGTCCTGCCGGTATTGTGGTAAATAGCAATAACAGTAAATTATTCACTGTTACCAAAGAAGATAGCGCCCTGTATATTATTGATCCGAAAGCAAAAAAGATTTTAAAACGGGTACAACTTCCTGCCATTGCCTATAGCTGTACACTGGCTGCCGACGAGCGTAAATTGTATATTTCGCTCTGGGGCGGAAAAGCAGTGGCAGTTGTTGATCTGCAGTCAGAAAGCATTGTTCGTCAGATTCCTGTCGGCGATCATCCTAATGAGCTTTTGCTTAATAAAAAAGGTAATATCCTGTATGTAGCCAATGCAAACGATAATACGGTTTCGGTAGTAAATACGCTGAACAACAAAGTAATTGAAACCATCTCTACCACGCTTTATGCCACACAGTTAACGGGTTCAACTACCAACGGCCTGGCTTTGAGTAGCAATGAAAAAACGCTCTATATTGCCAATGCTGATAACAATTGTTTAGCTGTGTTTGATGTAAGTAAACCCGGCGTAAGCCAGAGTCAGGGTTTTATACCGGTAGGATGGTATCCAACCAGCGTTAAGGTTTTAGGCTCGGAAATATTGGTTAGCAATGGTAAGGGCAATACCTCAATGGCGAACCCAAAGGGCCCCCAACCCGTTTCTAAAGTTGATAACAGCGATTATCATATGGGCAGTACCGCTAATAGCAGACTGCAATATATAGCAGGATTGTTTAAAGGGACACTGTCTTTTATTGATGTACCAAAGCCTGAGCAATTAAAAGTGTATACCAAACAGGTTTATGCCAACACACCATTTAGCGACAAAAAAACGATAACTGCTGATGGTGAAGCAGGAAACCCGATTCCCAGAAAACAGGGCGAAAGATCTCCCATCAAACATGTTTTCTATATTATCAAAGAGAACCGTACTTACGATCAGGTATTGGGCGACATTAAAAAAGGAAACGGCGATTCTACGCTAACCCTTTTCGGGCGCAAAGTGACCCCTAACCAACATGCTCTGGCAGAGAATTTTGTATTGCTGGATAACTTTTATGTAGATGCCGAAGTAAGTGCCGACGGGCATAACTGGAGCATGGCGGCTTACGCAACTGACTTAGTGGAAAAAACATGGCCAACCAGTTATGGGGCCCGTGGTGGGAGTACCACTTTCGAAGGTGGCAGGCCGGTAACTTATCCGAAAGGAGGTTTTATCTGGGATTATTGCCAGCGGGCGGGAATCAGTTACCGCAGTTACGGTGAGTTTGGATCTTATGCTAAAGCCAATATCAAATCGTTGCAGGGGCATATGTGTCCGGCTTCTCCGGGTTTTGATATGGATATTAAAGATCAGGTGCGTGTAGATGCCTGGCAGCACGATTTTGACTCTTTATTGGTAGCCGGTGCACTACCGCAGTTCAATACGCTACGAATTTCAAACGATCATACCAGTGGACAGAAGAAAGGAAAATACTCGCCACAGGCAGCGGTTGCCGATAATGATCTGGCAGTAGGCCGAATCATTGAACACCTTTCGCACAGTAAGGTTTGGAACGAATCAGTTGTGTTTATTTTAGAAGATGATGCACAAAACGGGCCAGACCATGTAGATGCACACCGTTCTCCGGCTTATGTAATAGGCCCGTATGTGAAAAGAAATGTGGCGGTACATACCATGTATTCTACTTCAGGTTTTCTGCGTACCATGGAACTGATTTTAGGCTTACCGCCTATGAGCCAGTACGATGCAGGAGCAATGCCTTTGTATGAGTGCTTTACAGCTAAGCCAGATTTTACACCGTACAATGCGTTACAACCCCTTATTGATTTAGATACCCGGAACGTGGCGGTTAACGAAAGCAGCAGACGTTCTGAACTGTTCAATTTTGCGAAAGAAGATTCGGTACCTGATTTGGATTTAAATGAAGTGGTGTGGAAATCGGTTAAGGGCGAGCAATCGGTAATGCCTGCTCCAAAACGTAGTGCTTTTGTGATTTTGGAGAAGAAGAAAAAAGATGATGATGATTAGAACTTCTGTGATGACCTGGTTTTAAAACAAAAAGGCAATTTTTCGGTTAAGAAAGTTGCCTTTTTGTATTGTTCATTCGCTATACGCCAAACGCCCAGCGCTAAGCTGATTTATAACTTCCAATCCGGTCTTTCAAAGTGGCAGGTATAACCGTAAGGGTTTTTCTGTAAATAATTCTGGTGTTCTTCTTCTGCATTCCAGAAATCGGTTTCAGGTACCACCTCAGTTACAATTTTGCCCGGCCATTTGCCTGAAGCATCCAATTCAGCAATCAGTGTCTCAGCAGTTTCTTTCTGTTCATCACTATTATAAAATATAGCTGAACGGTAAGATGTACCTACATCATTTCCCTGTCTGTTGCGTGTGCTCGGATCGTGGATCTGGAAAAAGTATTCCAATAGTTTGCGATAAGTTAAAACGGTTGGGTCAAAGGTAACTTCAATGGCTTCGGCATGTGTGCCATGGTTCCGGTAGGTGGCATTGGGAACATCGCCACCAGTGTATCCAACAACCGTTGAGATAACGCCAGGGTAATGACGGATCAGTTCTTCTACTCCCCAAAAGCAGCCGCCGGCAAGAATGGCTTTTTCAGTATTCATATATCTTTCCTCTTTTTGATTACATAAAGATACGGTGAAGATGTGTAAAAGGAAAGTAAAGAAGGGTGGCTGTTTCGTTGTATGGTGTAGTCGCGATGAAAGATGATCGGATAAGTCACTTGTGTCGTCCTGAGCAGAGTCTAAGGATAACGGGTTTAAGCGTATTGATTAAATTTTTATTTGGAGCGCATGGCCTTTGCTAAGCAGGGTAGCGTGTTCCCGTCTTTTGCTTTTACGCTTCGCTGCCTCGTACCTCGTTGCCGCAGGGTAACCGCTTCAGCCGGGGCTAGGTGGCCACTGTAGCTTTTCATATTAGCGGTTGCAAGGTGCAGCGTCCATTGTTACTAGATGCGATCCGATACCCATGGGATGAGCGGAATAGCCCGGAGCGCAGCGAAGGATTTAAAATGTTATCTCATTACCACCCCTGCCCCTCCTAAATTAGGAGGGGAGCTCCCCTCATAGTTCCGGATTTAATTGAAAACTTGAATGCATTCAAGTCCTGTTGAAATCTGTCAATGGTATACTTTAGAATCTCGAATACATATGGATTGGGCGTCATTCCCAACTCGATTAGGAATCTTAAAACGCTCGCATTAATCGATCCTGTCATTGATAGCGGAGTCTAAGAATAGTTGGTTTAAGTGTATTGATTGATTTTTTAGGAGTGCAAGGCCTCTGTTAATAGGGTAGCGTGTTCCCGTCTTTTGCTTTTACTTAGCGGTTGCAGGGTGCAGCGTCCATTTTTCCTAAACCCGATTGCAATGTAAAGCCCGGAGCGCAGCGAGGACTTGGAATGCAAAGCGGGACAGCATGCCGCCAAGAACCACAAGCCCTTCCATTTCCTGATTTTAACAAATGTGCTATTTCGGACGGTGATAACAAATGATCGGATAAGTCGCTTGTGTCGTCCTGAGCGGAGTCGAAGGATAATTGGTTTAAGCGCATTAGATTAAAAATTTATTTGGAGCGCAGGGCCTTTGCTAAGCAAAATTGGATTTAATGTTTACATGATTAAGGATCTAGGGGTTCATCAAAATCGATCTGTAAAGAATTGGTATTCATGTAAAATTCTGATTCAGTTTCACTTAATCGTTTGCCATTTTTATAAGGGTAATAACCAAGTTCTTTTTTACAGCGTTCAGGCAGGATATCGGTGATGTAGTAACTTTGCGATTTTACGGTACAAACCATTCCAGCTTTATCTACCGGCATGCCATACCTGAACATCAGTCTGGCGCAGTTACGTAAATTAGTAGTGGTGTGGCGGGCCTGGGGTTCCATAATAATGGCGCTTTCAGGTATTTGGAGCACTCTTATTAAAAATTTCTTCATTTCATAAGCTTCGCTGAACTTGGTTTTATAGGGATGTACCCTGCCACCAGATACCACAATAAATGGCGCCATGCCTATTTTATACTGTAGGGCCGCTAAACGGCAGCGGATCATTCCGCCGGGGCTTAGCGCAACATCTTTTTCTTCAGGGCCTGCACCTGGAACCAGGATTACGCTGTAAGGGTATTTCTTCCAATCCACTTTTTTGATCTGTTGAATGGCAGTCAGGTTTACACTTTTGTTCATTGGTTCATAATCGGCAGCATCATTACGTTCATTGAGTTCTAATGCCTGAAGTGCAAATTGCATAGCGGGTTCAAAAAACATTTCGTGGTTGCCTTGTAAAGCTAACCAGGCATTGGCTGCGGTGAGTTCTGCAAATTCTTTATCCTTTACTTTAAAACTGATGGAATCTATTTTCGGGTAATTGGGTTTATTTCCCTCTACATATACGCCAATGGCGTAATTAATGGCATTGGCATCTTGCTCCCATGCCTTAATCAATAGGTTTTGATGCTGTTCTTTGGCAAAAAGGGCATAACACCCTGATGGAATGAGGTGGTTTTTGATCAATCTTCCGAATAGATTATTTTCTGTGTAAAGCTTGGCTAACCGGTTTCCGATACCGGATATTTCATCATCGGTAAATTTTAAAGCTTTCGCATAACAGGTAATGTCGGTTCTACAGGTTTTGATTGCTTCGTTTATGCGGAGCGTTTTTAATTGATAGATGGCGTTTAGTACCGTATCTGTACTGAGCGTTTGACGGAACTCTGGCAATTGCTCGAAAAGTGTTAGCAGATAATAATTTTTGTACTGTACAGCATTTCTGGTTTGGATAATTTGATAAGATGGCGAGGGCATTTCCTGTGCAGCTAAGCCTTGGCACAACAGGTAAATTATCAGAAAGAGATAGCAGAGTTTCATCTAAAAGTTTTGGGTGTAAAATTAAACGCCTGCCATTAAACCAAAATTAAGCAAGTGTTATCCTTTAGCTCAAGTAAATCGATTTATAAATATTTGGTTCGAGTTAATATTAATTTAAAGAAGCCATTCTTATTGGTGTAAAGAGTTAACACAGGGGATACATCGCGTTAAAAATGCACCGCTACTTTTGCGGCGGTAGAACGCTCAAAAAAATTACTCGTCAATTTTAAAAGGATAAGCCTATGTAAATGTGAAAATCTACGCTTCTACTTAAAAACACAAATCTCCCTATTATTTAAAAAACCATTACAAAGAACAAAAAGATGACATCATTTTTTTTAACCGCAGGTATTAATCATACTTGCAGGAAATTGCTTTTGCCTTTAGGTTTACTGGCCATCTGTAATGCCAATGCAATAGCAATAAACCATAGTGAAGCTGTGTCGGCCTTATACCATAAAGCATTTGCCACGGTGAGCGGAACAGTTACCGATCAAAATAACCAACCATTACCTGGTGTTAGTGTCTTCGAAAAGAAAACAAAAAAAACTACAGTTACCGATTCCAACGGCAGATATTCAATTAATGTAGAAGAAGGTGCTGTTCTGGTATTTTCTTATATCGGTTATGATAATCAGGAGGTTGCGGTTAACGGTCGCCAGAATATTAGTGTTGTTTTAAAAGAAAGCAGCAATACGCTAAATGAGGTAGTGGCTATTGGTTATCAGAAGATCAGAAAATCGGATGTAACAGGTGCCATCAGCAGTGTTAAAGCCAGCGAAATGAATTTAACTTCTCCTACGGTTGGTCAGGCTTTGGTTGGTAAAGTTGCCGGCGTGCAGGTATCTCAAACCAGCGGTGCGCCGTATTCCGGCACCAAAATCAGGGTAAGGGGTATTGGTTCCATTAACGCCAGTTCAGATCCTTTATATGTAATTGACGGGTACCCGGCAGGAAATAACGTATCCATTAATCCAGAGGATATTGAAACCATTGATATTTTAAAAGATGCCGCTTCTGCTGCCATTTATGGTTCAAGGGCATCGGGAGGGGTAGTGTTAATTACCACCAAAAGAGGTACGGATGGAAAAGGAAAATTTGAATATGATGTTCAGGGTGGTATTTCTCAGCTGGCTAAAAAAGTAAAACTCTTGGATGCCAACCAGTTTATCCAGCTTTTAATCGATGGACGTAACAATGCCTATAAAGATTTATGGGTAAATGCGGGTAAAACCTGGAACGATGCCATGTTTAGTGATAATAATGCAACCCGTATTGCCAATGTGGGTAATGGAAGTAGTGTGAGTATTCCAGCTGATCTTTATAATTTCAGCACACAACAGGCTATACCGGCAACTTATAATACCGATTGGCAGGATGAACTTTATCGCAATGCCGCTTTTCAGCGTCATAACCTTTCCTTTTCTGGTGGTACTAAAGATATTAAGTACTTTTTAAGTGGTGGTTACCAGAACAACAATGGTATTGTAACCAATACCAACCAAAAAGTAACCAACTTCAGGGCTAATATAGATGGCAAGGTGAGCGAGCAGTTACGTGTAGGCGCGAACATCTCGTACACACAGAACGATAATCGCGAAGTGAGGGAAGGTCGTTATGATTTAAGTCCGATGATGTCGGCTTTGATTTACCTGCCATATCTACCTGCAAGGGATGCGAATGGTAATCCCATCCAGTTTGGCATGGGCGCTTTAGCCTCGCAATATGGTATTCAAAATCCAGAAAATCCACTTGCAACGGTAGAGCAATTGAAAATTACCAGAAAGGGTGCCCGAAGTACTTATAATGCCAACGCTACTTATAAAATATTGGAAGGATTAGATTTTAAAGCCAATTTAGGTACACAGACCTATAACGAGAAATATGATTTTTATCTGCCAACCAGCTTAAGTAATGGTAATAATCCACCTTATTCTACTGCTTCGATAGCGGCAGCGAATGCTATTGCACAAACGCTTAGTCAGGTTGATCAGCTTGGTGAGTTTACCTTAAACTACAATAAAACCTTTGGTAAACATAAAATTGATGTGCTCGGCGGCTATTCTGCGCAGAAAACAAATAGTGATCTGATCCGTATCTCTGCCAGTGGTTTTCAGAATGATAATATTGGCGAAATTACCGATAAAGGTGCTGATGCAGGATTTTTAACTTTAATAACTGATGGAGCAAACAAAACAGCAAAATCTACCAATACTTTGCTTTCTTATTTCGGCCGTTTCAGTTATAATTATGCAGGAAAATATTTTCTGACCGGTTCATTCCGCCGTGATGGATCATCAAGGTTTGGCCCTTTAAATAAATATGGCAATTTCCCTTCAATAGCTGCAGGATGGAACCTATCGGAAGAAGATTTCTACAACAGTTTTCTTGGCGAACAATCTACCGTTAAGTTAAGGGCAAGCTGGGGTTTAAGTGGAAATAATAATATTCCGAATTACAGGACACAGCAAGAAATGAGTGCACCAAATGGTGTTGTATTCGGTAGCGCCATATCTACGGCTATCTGGCCAAATGCTATTCAAGATCCGAAATTAGGCTGGGAATCTACATCCCAATACAATTTTGGTACTGATATCAGCTTGTTCCGCAACCGTTTATCCATTATCGCCAATTATTACCTGAGTTATTCTTACAACCTGTTGTTCAATCAGCCAGTTTCCGGAATTTCAGGTACCTCGTCTATCCTGACTAATCTGAATGATAGCAAAATCCGTAACAAAGGTTTCGATTTGCAGTTGGATGGAAGAATTATCCAAAATCAGGATTTTACTTTGGGCTTAAGCGGTAATATTGCCGTTAACCGTAATAAGGTTTTAAATATGGGTGGCGCAAGTAGCATCTTTACCAATGGTGCGGAGCGCTCATACATTACACACACTACGCAGGAAGGGTATCCGGTAGGCATGTTTTACGGATTTAAGGTTTTAGGTCGTTTGACGGCAGATAATGTCGGAAAGGTTGCTGCATCAGCTTCTTCAACTAACCCGGCAAAAATCGGTGATTTATATTTTCAGGATACTGATGGCAATGGCATTGTGAATGATGCAGACAAAACGGTGATCGGCACACCTTATCCAAAATTTACCTACGGTTTTGCCGTAAATACTGCTTACAAAACGTTCGATTTAAGGGCATCATTCAACGGATCGTATGGGAACCAGGTTTTAGACGGACAGGATTATTACCTGTATAACTTTGAAGGTTCTGGTAACCAGTATGTAGATGTTGCCAACCGTTACCGGAATGAAGCCAATCCGGGCAGTGGTTTAAATTATCGTGCATCTCGTGCGGGTACGCAAAGTAACAGTACCCGTTTATCATCTTTCTACATTCAGGATGGTTCTTACTTCAGGTGTACTAACATTACTTTAGGTTATAGTTTTCCAAAGCAGCTAGCCAATACGCTTAAAGTAAGTAATATCCGTGTTTATGCGAGTGTAGATAATGCATTTACCATTACAAAATACAAAGGTTATAATCCTGAGGTGGATTATAGCGGAGGTGCCAATTTAACACCTGGCGTGGATTATGGTAACTATCCGCTAGCCAGAACCTATAATCTTGGTATTAAATTAACTTTTTAAAATTCAGAACATGACAAAAAATATTTATATCGGTTTAGCTCTGGCTGTTGTGCTAAGCATTGGTGCTTGTAAAAAGGATTTTCTGGATCAAAAGAATCCAAATGCAGTAGCACCTGAAAATTATTTTAAAACAGAAAATGATGTTTTACTGGCCGTAAATGGTGCTTATCAATCGTTGAGAAGCAGCAACACTATGGGGGAAAACAGTGGTTTATTTACCGATGAACGCTCTGACGATACAGGAAGAAATGATAACCAGAGTAATGCAGGTGAACCTTTTCAGTTTAACGATTTTTCCCTGCTGCCAAGTAATTCCTACCTGAAAGCCCATTGGTTGGCCCTTTACAATGCGATAACCAGATCCAATTTTATTTTATCCAACATTGATAAAGCGAATTTTACCACTCAGGCTAATAAGGCAAATTACGCTGCAGAAGCTAAATTCATCAGGGCCATTATGTATTTCGAACTGGTACGGAAATGGGGGGCAGTACCGTTGGTAACAAAACAATTATCAACCAATGAAGAGGTGATACCCTTTGTTTTCCGTGCACCTGAAGCGGATGTTTACAACCAGATTGTAACCGATTTAAAAGACGGGTTAAACAGTACGCTGCCCAACTTTCCGGCAACGGCGAATATCGGCAGAACATCCAAAGCGGCAATTAATGCTTACCTGGGTAAGGTTTATTTAACCATGGCGGCCACCCTGCCAAACAATAAGGCCGAAAACCTTTCCAATGCCAATACTTACCTAACGGCTGCTTATAATATGAAAGCTTTTGGCAACCTTTCTGAAATTCCTTATACCGACGTTTTCGATGTGGCCAAGAAAGCCACCTGTAAAGAACTGATTTTCCAGATTTCTTACAAACAGGGCGATATTAATTACAGCTCAAGTATTGCGGCCAACAATCAGGCGAAAGGCGAAACCATTAACTCGCAAAAAACTGCTACCGGGGTTGGTGGTAATGTTACGCTAGATTTGATCAATGAATATGAAGGAAATGATTTAAGAAAGAGTTTCTCGGTAAAATACGCTAACGATGCGACGGTAAAAGACTGGTTTATTACCAAATTCCGTGATGCCAGCGAATTGGCTACGAAAAACGGTTATGGCGGTAACGATTGGATCTTAATGCGCTATGCGGATGTAATTTTAATGCTTGCTGAAGTGAATATGTTGCAGGGTAATGATGCAGTAGCTATTCAATATTTGGATATGGTAAGAACAAGAGCGGGCATGCCTGTTTATGCGGTTGCCAAAACCGATGCCACTTACGCAGCTAAATTCCCGACTTTAAAACTGGCTATTTTGCACGAGCGGAGGGTAGAGTTTGCTTTTGAACACCAAAGGTGGTTTGATCTGATCAGGAATTTTACGGCTTCCGAACTGGTTACTTATTTAAAGGCCAAACCACAATCTGCTTTTGGAATTGCAAAACTGGCTAATGTAACCACAAAAGATAGGTATTTCCCTATTCCTTTTGATGAGGTGAAACTGGATCCGGTTAAAATGTACCAGAATCCGGGTTATTAAATAACGTGAGTTTTGGCTCTTAACTTCGTCATTGCGAACTGAAGAAGGGACTTCGCGCAGGAGTGAAGCAATCTTTTTTGATAATAAATTATATGATAGATTGCTTCGGCTCGCTCATATCCCGCCTCGCAATGACGACTTTTTTGGGAGTCTGTCAAAAGTAGCTTGTCGATGGGCCTGTTTCAAGGTGTTTCGACAGGCTATAATTTAAAATTCTAGTACAAAATCGTCATCTCGACCGGAGCAACGCGGAGCGGAGAGATCTTTAAACGACGTTACCGAGAAATTTAAAAGATTTCTCCATTGCGCTACCGATGAAAATCGGTAAGCTTCAGTCGAAATGACGATATTATTTTATCTTAAGTTATCCCTGCCATTTAGATTAATTTTTATAAAATAAATTAACCCTGATGAACATTCCCCTAATTCTTGATGTCGCACCAACCATAAAAAAAACTATCTGTGATTTGAAAATGAACGCCAGCATTTCATCGGCAGCTTCAGCCCTTCTTTTCGTTATAAATCCTCGCTATGGGCTTCACTCAGTTCCTTATATAACATTCCTCGTAATTTTACCCTTGATGATGTAAAGTGCCTGGATATTTTTCTTACTGATTACCGTATCTCCCTTAAAATTCGCGTTTGAAGAGCGGAGGATGAGTTTGGTATCGTCAGCGTGCTGAAAAATGAGTTTGATGGTGCGCAGGCTGTTACTGTCTTCATCCGTCATCACCACATAGGCCTCTCCCCACTGCAGGATTTCGTAATTGGTAATTTCTTTTATCGCTATAATTTCGCCTGCGGCATACTGCGGGGCCATGCTGTCACCATAAACCGGTAAATAGGCCGTACAATCATTAAAAGGCAGATAGTTGACCAGGTATTCCGCCCGTTGCTCTTCCACAATGTGTTCTTTCGCATCCGACAGGCTCATATCAAAATAAGGAACACCTTCCTTGCTTTCGCCAACAGCTGGCTTCTTTTTGAAGAAAGGCTCACCAATTCCATCTTCCAGCCAGGTTAAATTGACGTCGAATTTCATCTCCAACCTATCTTTAATCGCATTAGATACATTAACCCTTTCTCTTAAAATATCTGATAATGAACCCTGTTGAATATTTAATGCAGCAGCAAATTCCTTTTGAGTCTTAAAATGCAATAATTCCATTAATCTTTTTAAGCGCTGATTTTCATTCATAACGGTAATTGTTGATAAGTTTAGCTTATTAAAATTAGATTAACTTATTTTATTTTGCTAAATTCGTTAGCTAATATAATCATTTTAAAATAAACAATATGGAAGCGAATACGAATTTTAAAAACGAAACGATGGCGCTTATCGGTGCGATTGAAAGCTTTTTTTCTACAAACAGTGTAGATTATCATTTGAACTTTCTAAAAAACTGGTTAAATCCGCCCCGTAACGAATTCGATTTCTCGCCCCAGAAGCACCCCGCGCAGCTGTTGGTATTTTATGAAAAACTCGTTCCGCTTTTCGACTATTCTGATTTGGTTTTTAACCATATTGAAACTGATAAAGCATTTATAGAGGCCATTTCGGCTGATGAATGCGGTGTAGAACGCGAAATGGTACTACTTAAGTATTGTCCGAAATTATTGAGCAGCGGAGAAGTGAAAAATCCAAAACTTACCTTTCTGGATATTTTCTTGTTCTTCCAGTCAGATACCTATAAAGTGATGTATAAAGAGTGGTTGCTGGCCGCATTAGAAAATAACCTCGACCTGGATTGGGACCAACATATTTTTCCTTTTTACGAAAACACCAAAAAAATGCTGGAGGCTTGTTGGCTCATACACGAAAGGATCATTACCAGAAATAGTTTTAAAAGTATCGATCGGTATTATCATATGGCCATCTTCGAAAGTACATCGCCGCTGGCTTTTGAACAGGAAGTATTTAACGATCCATTTAAGGTAATAGAATTTTTCTTTAGCCTTGATAACCTAAGCGGGCATAAAACCTATCTAAAAAACTGGTATAAAGCTGCCCTGGCTGAAGAAAAGTGTTTGAGCGATGTGGCCGATTATTTTTTTCTCTATAACCAGTTTATCAAATTGCTAAACGCCGGTTTTTTGATTACTGCTAAAAACTTAACTTACCAGAGTACACCGCCCAAAAATTTGCTTATTGCTACAGATCAGTCAAAAAACAGCGGTACCCATAAAGGCCTGTGCGAGGTAAATACACTGTCTGCCATGCATATCGAAAATCCCTATCTGTTTGTAACGTCATTCTTTACTACCGAAAAAATTAAGCAACTGCGTGTAGGGCTCCTGGAATGGTTTTATGCTGCATTCAGTACCAAAAGCAGCATTAAATTACTGGATAAGGAATTCCTGTTTGAACAGTATGAATCCATGCTGATGATTATAGAAGCTTTTTTTTTAATCATTACCAACCCTCCCTTAACTGAAACTGAAGAAAGGTACCATTATGCGGAGTAAGTTTTTGAATCCAGAACATGCCGCATTAAAAGATGAAAGCATGTTCCATTTGTTAAAGGCTATTACGGCTGCAGTTCCTGTTCAATGTGTTTATCTCCATAATAACTTTCTGGCCGGTAAGGCCGTTCAGGAAATCCTGATTATGGTTTCTTTTAAACAGGTACGTATTTTAAATGAATTAATACCGGTGTTAAATATTGTATTTAACGGGCAAACGGCATTAGGCTATCGGTTATTTCATGTACATGAGGTAGAGCAGGCATTGTTGGAGGGGAGTTTGTTTTTTTTCTATGCCACCGCTGCCCAAAATTGTTTATTTAGTAAATCCGGGCATCTTTTTGATGGTGGTACACCTAAGTTTATTGCAGACCAGGTAAGTGCCAACTACCGGCATGGAATTGATAAGGCCAATAAATTTTTGGTAGGCGCAACCTTCTACTTTAAACAACAAAATTTTGAATACTGCACTTTCATGCTGCACCAGGTTTTTGATTTGATGTACCGGGCCATTGAGATTCTGGTCATGGGAAAAGATAAAAAAACACACCGCATCCGGGTTCATCAATTGTATATTAAGCCTTATGTTAAGCCGCTTTCAGCATTGTTTAATGATAGTGAGGAAGAGGCTAGCCTATTGCATTTGCTTGATGAGGCTTACCTGGCTGTGAGGTACGAAAACAGTTATGTTATTGGTGAACAAGATTTGTTACACCTGTTTGAAAAAGCAGATTTATTGTATGTGGTTGCAGAACAGGTTTATCAGCGTATCATGAATAATCATTTCGATCAACAGCGGAGCACGATAGATGCGGGTTAAGTGTTAAAACGGCATATTAAAAGCATTCATCTATTTTATTGGAAATTTAGGGTTCGGTATTTCTTCGGCAAGGGCAGTTCCGTTATTCGCTTTATTCCGATATTTTATAATACCGAGTGGACACATCTTTTTTAAGAATAGTTTAGGCATTTTGCTAAGCAACTTTAATAAAGCATGGGTTTTAACTAAGGACGCTGTCAATCCCAGGAGCCAGGGGAATCAAAAAAACAGTTGCAGTTCAGATAAATTAGCACTAACAAACCTGAAGCGCAGTGGTTTTGTGTTCATAACGATAATTAAATTTTTCTAAAAAATATTGAACACAAAACGAAGTGCCACTGTTTTTTTGATGCGTATGGGATTGTGCAAAAGGCTCATTGCTGGATTGACGAAGCGCTTTGGGTACTTTGGCGCTCCAAAGTACCATGCCCCCGCGGCATAGAGCGGAAATAAATCCATTACATCCAGCTATACTTTTTGAGATATTAAATCCTCCTAAGATGCTGAAATAAATTCAGCATGACGATCGCCCTAAAAATATGTGCTAAAAACAATGATCACTAATATAAATGTTTCCATACAAAAGGATAGCAGCGGACACGAGCCCGATATTTTATCGGGTGAAGTAAAGCGGATAGCGGGAAGAAACTTTAATCATTGCACGAAAGCCGCTCTCTAAATAACTCAGCATTACTTAGATTTTAAGTCTGCATGTTAATAAAATTGATTACTTTTCAGTAAAACGAATGTTTAGTACCCTAAAATTAAGAAACCATAAAAAAGGATTATAAAATTGAGTATTAATACCAATAATAAGTATCGTATAAATATATTTGTGGATAGGATCTGATACCATTTCAGATTTCTCTCAAACTCAATTTTTAACCAATGAACAAATTCGAAAGCCGTTACGCCCAAAGCCCCAAAGAAGTTAAACAAATGGATACCGCAGCGTTGCGGGAAAACTTTTTGATTGAAAACGTATTTGAAGCCAACCAGGTAAACCTCACCTTATCTCATTTTGACAGGTATATTGTTGGTGGTGCCATGCCGGTTGATCAAAAAATAGCATTGCCAAACCCTGATGATTTAAAAGCGAATTACTTTTTGGAGCGCAGGGAATTGGGGATCATCAATGTTGGCGGAAAAGCAATAGTAACAGCTGACGGGGAAACATACGAACTGGATTATAAAGAGGCTTTATATATCGGCAAAGATACAAAAGAAGTGTTTTTTGAATCTGCCACTCCTGGCGAAGCCACGAAATTATACATCAATTCTGCCCCGGCACACCATAGCTATCCTACTAAAAAAGTAAGCAAAGCTGAAGCGGAGATTGTAGAATTGGGTACGCCTGAAACAGCGAACCATAGAATAATCAATAAGTTATTGGTAAACAGTGTTTTGCCTACCTGCCAGTTGCAAATGGGTATGACCGAATTAAAATCGGGCAGTGTTTGGAATACCATGCCGGCACATACACACGATAGAAGAATGGAAGCCTATTTCTATTTTGAGGTTCCGAACGGGCAAAGTGTTTGCCACTTTATGGGCCAGCCGCAAGAAACCCGCCATATCTGGATGCAGAATGATCAGGCGGTGATTTCGCCAAACTGGTCTATCCATTCGGGAGCAGGCACAAGCAATTACACTTTTATTTGGGGTATGGCCGGCGAAAACTTAGATTATGGCGACATGGATCACTGTGCCATTACCGAACTGAAATAATTTATTTAAGAATACATCATGGCTAACAACATATTTAATTTAGCAGGTAAAACTGCATTGGTAACCGGCTGCAAAAGAGGAATCGGAAAAGCCATGGCTTTGGCTTTGGCTGAAGCAGGGGCCGATATTATCGGTGTCTCTGCAAGTTTAGAACTACAGGGCAGTGCTGTTGAGAACGAAGTTTTAGCGCTTGGCAGAAAATTTTATGCTTACCAGTGCGATTTTGGTAAACGCGAAAATACCCTGGCTTTTTCGGCTCAGGTGAAAGCAGATCGTCCTGTGATTGATATTCTGGTGAATAATGCCGGAACGATTTTGCGCCAGCCAATTGCTGAACATTCAGACGAATATTGGGATGAAGTAATTGCAGTGAACCAATCCGCACCATTTATTTTAACGCGTGAAATTGGCAGGGAAATGATTGCCAGAGGAAGTGGAAAAGTAATTTTTACAGCTTCATTACTTTCATTTCAGGGCGGAATTACCGTGCCTGGTTATGCCGCGAGTAAAGGAGCAATTGCATCTTTAACCAAGGCTTTTGCAAATGAGTGGGCATCAAAAGGTGTAAACGTAAATGCGATTGCGCCCGGGTATATCGCAACTGATAATACTTCTGCTTTGCGTGAAGATCAGGATAGGAGCACTTCTATATTATCTCGTATCCCTGCCGGAAGATGGGGTATACCTGAAGATTTTAAAGGACCAACGATATTCCTGGCCTCAGCTGCCAGCGATTATGTTCACGGAACAATTTTAACCGTTGATGGCGGTTGGATGGGACGGTAGGGTTAGTCCTTAGTCTCTAGTCCCTAGTCAGGAGTCGATTTTCAGAAGTATTTAAACCTCGCAGATTTTCAAAGCCTGCGAGGTTTTTTTTGCAATTAGTAATGAGGACTTGCGACTCATTACTGCGGACTTAATAAACTGAACTCGATAATTATTTAGTTAAAACACTGTCTTATAAGCGCCCAATCCCTGACCGATTCGTCATGCTAACTTGTTTCAGCATCTTTTTAGCAGGAAAGACCCTGAAATAAATTCATGGTGACGGTCGATTAATCAAACGTCAATATAAGCTACCGATAGGTAATATTAATAATCGAACTCAGGTTAATACAAATTATAAATCTCCTTAATATCTTTCAGAATACTTTCGAAATCGATTTTAAGGTCGATTAATTTACCGGTGTGGATATCGAAAACCCAGCCGTGAACGGTTATTCCGCGTTCAGTAATGGCCTCTTGCACCGCTGCGGTTTTTAACAGGTTAACGCATTGTTCCTGAACATTCAGTTCAACGAGTCGGTTGTAACGCGAACCTTCATCCTCAATGGCATTTAACTCGTCTTTGTGGATGCGGTAAACGTCACGGATATTTCTTAACCATGGATTTAATATACCCATATCAGCAGGTTGCATGGCCGCTTTAACGCCTCCACAGTTGTAGTGTCCGCAAACTACAATATGGTTTACTTTTAAGTGACGAACAGCGTAGTTTAAAACCGTCATTACGTTTAAATCTACGTTATTTACCAGGTTGGCCACATTTCGGTGCACAAAAGCCTGCCCAGGTTGTATACCCATTAAGTCTTCGGCCGTAACCCGACTATCTGAACATCCGATATACAAAAACTCCGGACTTTGTCCTTTAGATAGCTCGGTAAAATAATTGGGATCAATTGATAGTTTTTCTGCTATCCACTTTTCGTTGTTCTTAAAAACGTCTTCTACATTCATAATGGTGCTTTAATAGCGTTTTGGATAAATAAATTATTGTTAAGCCTTTTTTATTCAATCATAATACCAAAAATAATCTTTTGCTATTAATGCATAGAAATTAAAGGCACTAACAGATAAATTTCTTTTTGATCGCTTTACTAACAAGTTTTATCCCTAAATGTTTACAGATTTGATAGTAGCTTCTTCATATGGGCTACCTGAAGGATGTTTTTAAATTCAGATGTATTAAAATCTCCTTTAGTGATGATCTGTTTTAAACTTCTGTTAAAACTTCTTACAGAAATGCCCAGATAGGCTGCCATATCTTCTTTGGAAATGGAAATATGCTCATCAGCCTGTAGCTTGAGCAATTTCAAAAGCGCATATTCCAGGGTATATAACTGCTGAAAAGATGCGCGTGTACTGGTTTGTATAATTCTGGTAGACAATTCCTGAAGTAAGAGTATCGTGAATTCGCTATTTTTATTAATCAATGAAAGAAAAAGATGATGTGGGATAACATAAGCCGTAACATCACTAATTGCAGCTACATTACACAGACAAGTAATCTTTTTTAGCGCTTCCAGCTCGCCAACTACCTCGCCCTTACCTAAAAACTCGATGATAAAATCCTTACCGTTTTCTTCAGAAATAAAACATTTGCTGATTCCATCTTGAATGATATAGATATTGCTGATTTTTTCGCCTTGCTCAATAAATTTATGTCCTGCTTTAAAGCTTTTAAGCGTAATGTCTGCCTCCTTGTTTTCGGTACAAAAACGTTCTATAAAAGATAAGAAAGTAAGGTTGGTGCGTAGCATATTTATTTAGTCGAGACAAATGTCCTTTTTTGAAGGGAATTGTTGCTTTACTTTTGTGGTGCTAAAGTAAGCATAACCATGAAAAATCAGATTACTGTAATTGCTTTTGATGCGGATGATACCCTTTGGGTAAATGAGCCCTATTTCAGGGAAACCGAAAATCAGTTTGCAGGCCTTTTAGAAGATTTTATGCCCCACCATAACGTCCTGGCTGAACTTTATAAAACGGAAATAGCCAATTTGCCGCTTTATGGTTATGGAATTAAAGGTTTCGTATTAAGTATGATCGAAACTGTTTTACGGATAACGGCCGGTAAAATAGACCCTGTTGTGATTAACAGGGCGATAGAACTGGGACAGGAAATGCTTCAGAAACCTGTAGAGCTGCTAGATGGAGTGGAAGAAGTATTGAAGGCCTTACACGGAAAGTATAAACTTGTGGTGGCTACCAAAGGTGATTTATTGGATCAGCAACGAAAACTGACCAAATCGGGACTGGATCATTATTTTCACCATATTGAAATTATGAGTGATAAACAGGAAAGAGATTATCAAAAACTGATCAAACACCTGGACTGTAAACCTGAAGAATTTTTAATGCTGGGCAATTCCTTGAAATCTGATATTTTACCGGTACTGAATATTGGCGGGTACGCCGTTCACATTCCTTTTCATACTACCTGGGTGCATGAGCATATTGATCATACCATTGAACATGCAAATTTTTACCAGATGGAAAGGCTATCTGAGATTTTACCAAAATTAATTGAATGAAAGAAAAAATAGACATCAATACCTGGATCAGAAATGATCATTTTAAATTTTTTAGCGGTTTTGAAGAGCCTTTCTTCGGAGTTACTGTGGAATTAGATTGTACCACGACCTACAAAGAAGCAAAAAAACAAAACGTTTCCTTTTTCCTGCTTTATCTGCACAAATCGTTAATAGCCGCCAACCAGGTAGAGCCTTTCAGGTACCGCATTATTGATGGTGAAGTTTGGAAATACGATATTATAAATGCCGCGGCCACCATTAACCGTCCGAATGGAACCTTTGGTTTTGGTTATATGGATTTCTCTGAGAATTTTGAAGATTTTAGGAAGGCAGCTGATCAGGAAATTGAAAAAGTAAGAAACAGCACCGGTTTAATTCCTTCTTCATCGGGCGAAAATGTAATCCATTACTCGGCGTTGCCCTGGCTAAATTTCACTTCTTTATCACATGCCCGAAATTATGCTTATCAGGATAGCTGTCCTAAAATATCTTTTGGCAAGCTTAGAGATGAAAACGAAAGAAAAATAATGTCTGTCTCTATACATGTAAACCATGCTTTAATGGATGGATTTAATGTTGCCCAGTTTGTAGATTACTATCAGGCGCTGTTAAATAATGAAGAGGTTAACGTTCCTCTTTAATCTAAACCTTTAAGCCTAAGCAACATTTAATATCTAATTAATATTGGATATTTATTTTCGGTAATGTTTATTACCGCCGTAATTATTCCATTTTACCTTTTGGCTATTGTAGCCATGTGTTATATGGACACTGTATTAAAGGCCATGATGTTTTTTGTGATGTTGCTAATTGCCACATTTGTACTTTTTCTGTTCATTAATTATCCCATGCCATCAGCTTTTGCGGTAATCTGTTTGATGGCATTGTTTGCCTTTAAATTTAAAGATTAATTAAAATTTAAATTATCATTTGCATTCGAGAAAGTATTTGCTATTTTTGCAGCCCAGGCCGGAAGCTTGTTTTTCAATGTAGTTAGTTTGGCATTGGATATAAAATTGGGGGATTAGCTCATTTGGCTAGAGCGCTTGCCTGGCAGGCAAGAGGTGACCGGTTCGAATCCGGTATTCTCCACCACCATAAAAAAACCTTTCAGAAACCTGAAAGGTTTTTTTGTTTATACGGTGAGAGTCGTTAGCATTCGCTTTAAATCATGTAATTGATACCTTAATATTCGGGCTAATTCGTCTTTTTCAGAATAATACAGGCACCACCACCTGGAGCAAGTTTTACCCGAACTTTAGTGCCAGATGTAACGTTCAATTCTTTCGAGGTATAGCCTTCTTTATGCGTGCGATAATCAGAATCTTTACTGTCCTGAATAACAGTTGCCCGGTAGTTGCCTTTACTTAAGAACGATAACGGAATTTCCAGATCGCGGGGTTCTTCGTTAGTGGCTGCACCAACCAGCCACGTTCCGTCGGCTGATTGCCTGGCCATGGAAATATACTCTCCAATAACACCACTAATGGTTTTGCTTTCCCGCCATGGCATCTTTTCAGAAGCGTAAAATTCTAGTATTTCCGGATGTTTCTTGTAATTTTCAGGAATATCAGGGATTACCGTAACACCTGAAAACATGATCAATGTCCGCGCAGCTTCACCAACCAAAGTAGAGGGTACGGGAGAAGGTTCGTCAATACGGCCAGCCTGGGTAAGGTCTGCCAATCCATTGTTCATGTCAATCGGGCCGGCAAGCATGTTAACAAATACTTCTGTTACAAATGTTTTAGGGGCAACCACGCGATGTGCATCCAGCTGGGCAGGGCCGTATTCGCGGGTGAGTGCATTTGGCCAGGTACGCATCTGTCCATAGGGATGAACAGGACCGTCATGAAAATCGCATAACAAATGGTATTTAGCACACAGTTCTGTAATAAGCCTGGTCCTTATATTTTTGTCTTCCGGATCACCAATCATAAAACCATATTTTATCCCTGCTGCTCCCCAATCACTATATTGTTTCAAAGTTTGCTCAATTGGATATTTACGCCCGCCCACATCATTAATATATAGCCAGATACCAATTCCTTTGGTTTTGGCGTATGTTATGATTTCATGTACCTGGGCTACCTTACCCCCTTTAACCGGATCAGAGCCCTCTGCAAATTCTGGTCCGTACCAATCAGCATCCAGCATCAGGTAACGCATACTGCTTTGCGCCGCGAAATCAACCATGCGTTTCCATGATGGTAGCGACATTTTATACTCGAAGTTATCTACTTTAGCTCCATTAATTCGCCAATCCCATACGGCAACCCCTGGCTTTACCCATGAAAAGTCAATGTTTTTTGCTGGTGGCGGACTTAATAGCTCTATCATATGTGAGTCTACCAATTCTCCTGGTGTACGTCCATACATTACAACCCGCCAGGCAGTATTAGCCTTTGAAGCAATTGTAAAGTTTTTTGAACCTTTTTTCGATTCCAGTATTAGCGGCTCACCCTGTTCTAAATCTGCCTCATGTACGGCCATGTAATCATGATCATCAGCTTTTACCGTCATTACTGGTAAACGCTTCCCGTCCACCTCCGTTAATTTTTCCGGCCCGATATTGTGCAGCTCTCCGTTGTAAAACCATGCAGTGTAATCTCCGCTGAAATTAAATTGCGTTAAATCCCTGGATCTGGGGCTTCCTTCAGGTAATTGGTATTTAATGGCAAAACCATTATTATATGCCCGTGCAACTATTTTATAGGCTTTTAAATCAATTGTAATTTCATTAAACTGGTCGGGCACGATAGTCCGTTTTCCCCATATAGGTTTCCATACAGTATTCACTGAACGATGGCTTGCCTGGATAAATCCTATTTGGTTTAAACTATCCAAACCTAATGCCGATGGCCCGATCAACGTTTTCCCGTATGCGGTAAATGCATAAGAGACATGTTTTAGGTCTGAAAAATTGAAAGAAATAAGGAGTTTGCCATCAGGCGATTTAAGTGTTTCTGCTCTACGAGCTATTTGTGCAAAAACCGCGTTTACACTAAATGCGAAAAAAGCAATTGCTAAGCAATTTAACTTTAAATGTTTAATTTTATTCATAATGATAATAATCGTCAAGGCTATTTAAACCTTGTTGATTTTTGGAAAATACAATGGACAAAAGTTATGCGCCGCAATCCGGGGATCTCAGGAAGAATTGATTCCACTGCTTCTTATATTCATATATTTAGTTAGTTGCCAAGCTATAGACAATTAATTGCATGGCTTTAATCCGCTGATACAAAGCTAATTTATGGGATGCATAAAAAATTGGCACAAATGGACTTTTTTTTATACAAATCCGACATATTAGAAATTTGTCAAAAGCAGAAAGAATAATTTTTATTTGTTGACAGCTGAATGTTTAACATTTGATAATTACCGCCTTATTTTACAAGCTTGGCTAAGATCTGCAGGAATATAAAAATAGTCTGCTACTGGCTTATCATGTAGGAGATGGGTAGAAAAGGATAGGGAATTAAATCTGTGAATTCAAAGAATAAGGTTTATTTGTCACTTTGTTTCCCCTGCGTAAACTTCGCATGAATTGCGGTTAAATAAACCAAAAACTATTCTAAATTTGGGCGATAAATCCCAAGCTCATGTTTTTAAAAACAGGTCTGAAGAAGGCCTTAACCTTAATAAGTTTTCTGCTCAGTTCTTACATTGCTTCGGCACAGTTTAATCAATCGGCCTTCGAAAACAGGATCCGTCCCGATAGCAGTTTAGTAAATGAGGTTCATTTTAATTTTTACAATTTAAATTACGTTCGGAATTACGAATACACTAATGATTTTCATGATGGTTATACCTTGTATGGCACACAGCTACAGCCACAATTGGTATATTACGCACATCCAAACCTGGCCATTACCGCTGGTGCCTTTATCAGGAAGGATTTTGGCCGGAATGGAATTTCTGATGCCAAACCATTGTTTAGTGTAAAATACCATAAGCGTAACCTTACCTTGATTTTTGGTAGCTTAGAAGGAAATATCCAGCATAGGTATATTGAGCCTTTATACGATTTTGAAAGGATTTTAACTACACCGATTGAGTATGGTACACAGCTATTGGTTGAGCGTAAGAAATTTACTTTAGATGCCTGGATTGCCTGGCAGAAAATGATTTATAAGGGTGATCCGACCAAAGAGGAAATTATCGGTGGATTATCTACGGAGAGTTTTTTAATCAAAAATGATGACTGGAAATTGAGTATTCCCGCACAGTTTTTGGCTTTCCATCAGGGCGGACAGATTGATGTGCTGAAAGAAATCCCGATTACGACCATGTTTAATGGTGCAACCGGTATAAAACTGCATAAAGACATTAATGGCAATATTAAGCAGGTATATACGGATAACTATATTGCTGTTTACAAAGATTTCTCTCCCGATAAAAGAAGGGCCTATCAGGGCGGTTTTGGTTTATGGTTAAATGCCGGAGTAGAAAGTAAATGGGGAAGTTTAGTGGCCTCTTACTGGAAAGGCAATAACTTTATTTCGATTAAAGGTATGCCACTGTACGAGTCAGTTTCGGATAATTTATATAGTCCAGGCCTAAAGCAAAGTTCCAGAAACATTGTTTCGCTACGTTATGCTTACCAAAAAGAATTGATTCCGCATTTATACCTTGATGTGCGTTTCGAACCACATATCGATTTAGATCATACTGATAAACAACTGCAGTTTAACCATTCGTTTTTCTTAACCTATAAGCAAGATTTTAAATTGTTTAAGGCTAAGAAGGATGGAAGGTAGAGGGTGAAAGTAGAGGGTATAAAGGTAGAAGGTTTAAGGTGTAGGGTTTAAATTCGTCCATTTCAAACCCATAGTTTTAAAAAGCTAAGGGATTTGTTATTTTAAGCATCGCCACTGCTTCCTAAACCCGATAGCAGCTGAAAACACGGAGGTGAGGAACGAGCCGAGGCTTTGAAGCGGATAGCGGGACTAACACTTCAAAATTGCTCCTGTCTTTGCTTTCCCAATCAGAAAGCTATATCTTTCCTGAAAAATATGATATCATTTATCTTGCTGATAATCAGTTTGATGATTAATAATTTAACTTTATTTAACTTTTTTTCTCTCTCCATGCAACCATTGTTTGTAATCTGCCATCTTCTATATACAAACACACAATGAAATTGACGCGAAGCTATACAATAAACGATTTGATGGAAGGCTGCAAAGCTGGCGACCGGAAGATGCAAGAGCTGCTTTATAAGCAAACAGCATCGAAGATGTTGGCCGTTTGTATGCGATACGCCAAAGATAGGATGGAAGCTGAAGATGTACTGCAGATGGGTTACATTAAAGTTTTTCAGAAAATTAAGGAATACAGGGGTGAGGGTCCTTTTGAAGGCTGGATTAGGCGGGTGATGGTAAATACCGCTATTGAGAGTTACCGTAAAAATTTACGCAGCTTAAATGTAGTGGAAATAGATGAAGCTTATGAGCAACCATCAACCGGATTTGATTTTAGCCGTTTAGGTATGCAGGACCTGATGAAAGTGATACAAAAACTGGCTGATGGTTACCGGATGGTTTTTAACATGTATGTAATTGAAGGGTACTCACATAAAGAAATTGGCGAGACATTAGGCATCTCAGAAGGGGCGAGCAAATCGCAACTATCGAGAGCAAGAGCAATATTAAAAGAAGAAATTATAAAAATGGAGGGATTTGGTTATGCAACCTATACGGGATAAGGATTTTGATCAGTTATTTAAGGATACTTTTGCTGATGCGGAAGTAACACCTTCAAGAGATTTGTGGAGCAATATAGAAAGCGAAATCGCGCCGAAGAAAAAAAGAATCATACCAGTATATTGGTTGTCGGCTGCAGCGATTTTATTGGTCGCCACGATCGGGATTTTGATTTATCAACAACAAAATACAACCCATCAGGGTAAACAACTGGCAAATAATGTAATTGAAAAAACTAAACCAGAGGTGAAAGAACCGATTGCCCGGGATACGGCAGTTACAACAGTTAAAAGTATTGAGCCCGTTTTACCAGTTAGACCTAAAGCAGTTAACGCTATAGCCAAAACAAAGGTTAAAAAGGAAATCGAGTCGACTGGATTAAAGGAAATGCATGGCATGATTACGGCACCTGAAATGCAGAAACAGGAAGCTGTTATAGCGAAAATTGAGGAACCTAAAAAAGATCTTAAAACAAAAATCGAAGAGGCGATTCTGCAGCCGAAAGAGGAGACGGTAACCGCGGCTGTTGCAACTCCGGTTAAAACAGATGAGCCTGTTAACGATAATGAACAAAGTAATAAAGGCATCCGTAATGTGGGCGATGTAGTCAACCTAATCGTTAACAAAATGGACAAAAGAAAAGATAAACTGATCCAGTTCCGTACTGATGATGATGATTCTTCTCTGTCATCTATCAATATCGGCCCTTTTAAATTTGGTAAACGGAAGAAATAGCGGTTATCAGTTGGCAGTTTTCAGTTTACAATTTTCAGTTGACAGTTACCAATACTAAAAAATCACAACATTAAACATAACAAACACATAAATATGAAACGTCTAATTTATACAACACTTTTGGTAAGCGGACTTGCCGGTGTTATGGCTCCTGGTGCTTTTGCACAACAAGATTCTATCAAAAGGAATAGAAAAGATTTGGATTATGGAATTGTAAAGATAACAAGGGACGGCAAAGACAGCGTAAATAAACAACCCAAAAACGGCCGTTTTGTAGGTGGGATTACCTTTACGCGTGTAGATTTGGGTTTCTCCAGGTTAATTGATAACGGCAGTTTCAATTTATCTCCAAATAATGATTTTTTAGATTATAAAGGTGGCAAAACCAGCACGTTCTCTTTTGATGTGTTACAGTTTGGATACCGTTTCAATTCAAACTTTAAGGTTTACGTAGCGGGAGGATTTGACTGGACTTTGATCCGTTTGAGAAAAGATATTACCATTGCAAAAAACTCAAATGAGTTTGTTTATACAGAATCGCCGGAACATTTTTCTAAAAACCGTTTCTCGAGCAGTTATGTACATATTCCTTTAAATTTTGAATTCCGTACTGCAGAAAACAAAAACGGCAAAAGGTTTTACCTGGTATTAGGTCCGGAGGTTAGCTTTTTGTTAAATGGAAAAATTAAACAGATTAGCGAAGAACGCGGTAAAGAGAAACAATATGATAACTACCACTTTCAATCGGTTCGTTACGGTGGTACTGTTAGGTTTGGTTATGGCGGTTTAGGTTTGTTTACTAAATACTATTTCAACGATATGTTTACCACTGCACAGCAAGCTGGCTTAAAGAATATGAGCTTTGGAATTACTTTTGGGTTAAATTAACCCCTAAATCCCCTAAAGAGGACAGATCAATCTATTTAGACGAGGTAATCTAAAAAATATAAAGCTAACACACACACATGAACAGATCCTGTTTCGGTTAGGCGAGACAGGATTTTTTGTTTATAAGCCTGAATTCGATAATTATTTGTTAAAAATTTTTTTAAAAAAGCCCAGTCCAGATCGATCGTCATGCTGAATTTATTTCAGCATCTTTTTAGCATGAAAGACCCTGAAATAAATTCAGGGTGACGATCGCGTTAGGAAAAGAGGGAAAAAACTGATCAAAATACAATACTAACAATTATACATGTTTTAACCTTACACCTTCAACCTCAAAACCCTCCACCTTTTTCTTATCTTTACCCTGTGAGCAATATCCTAATCAGCGTTAAAAATTTAACCAAGCAATATCAGGCAGAACAGGCCGGTGGAATCAAAAATGTAAGTTTCGACATTGAAAAAGGCGATGTGGTTGCCATTATCGGCGAAAGCGGAAGTGGAAAATCAACCTTATTAAAATCCATCTATGGTTTGTTGAAAACTGATGAAGGAGAAATCTATTTCGAAGATAAGCGTGTTAAGGGACCAGATGAGCAGTTGATTCCCGGCCATAAGCAGATGAAAATGGTTACACAGGATTTCTCGCTTAACATTTATGCGAAAGTGTACGATAATATTGCCTCACAATTATCCAATACCGACCTAAAAACCAAAGCTGAAAAAACTTTGGCCATCATGGAGCATTTACGGATTTTACCGCTCCAGAATAAGAAAATTATTGAACTGAGTGGAGGTGAGCAACAACGCGTGGCCATCGCTAAAGCCATGGTTTCGGATACGCAGGTGCTGCTTTTAGACGAACCTTTCAGCCAGGTTGATGCTTTGCTTAAAAACCAGCTGCGTGCAGATATCAAACGTATAGCTGCCGAAACTGGTGTAACGGTGATATTGGTTTCGCATGATCCGGCCGATGGTTTGTTTCTGGCTGATCAGTTATTGATTTTGCGCAATGGCGAACTTTTGCAAACGGGAAAACCAGCTGAAATTTACCAGCAGCCAAAACACATTTATACAGCACAAATTTTAGGTAATGCGGTAGTTTTGGCGCGAGATGAAGCCGAAAAAATAGGTTTAAAGGCGCAAAAAGATTTCGTTGTATTTTATCCGGAATGGGCGGAGATTAATAATAACTGGAGCAGCAGACGTTTTGAAGTAAAAGATGTGTACTACAAAGGTTTTTATGAGGAGTTGCTGTTGGAAAGAAATGGTGTAAACATCCGTGCTTTACAACTGAACAGGGGAGAGCATCAAAAAAACGACCATGTTCAGTTGAATATTAGCAGATATCTGGAGTTTTAATCATAGGTATAATTTCAAGTTATAAGTATAATTATAACTTTTTCAGATTAGAATAAGACAAAAAAAACGACTATGTTCAATTGAAAATAGTCGTTTTTTAGAATTAGATATTTTTCTCTAAGTAACATTTTCCGCTGCAACGAGTACAACTTTTATCCTGATTGGAGTTGTCGGTAGTGTTGATCTGCTTATCGAAATCCCACCAATATGAGCCTCATAGTCCATATCGCCATAAGGTAATTGATAATAATTTGTATAATTTGGTGTCGCTGTATAAACCAATATTCCTTCGTCATAGAAATTTACATCATCAATTTCTGGAATGTTTAAATCCAAATAATATTTTCCATTCTCAAGTACCCATTTATTTGGAGTTACATCAAATACAACTGTTCTATTGGGTGCAGTTTGTTGAACAAGTGTTTCTTTCTTGCACGAAGCCAGACCTAGTGTGGCAATGCAAAGCATTAAGATGGTAAGTTTTTTCATGTTGATTAGTTTTTATTTGTGTGTGATTTTGATATTACAAATCTGCTGCCAAAAAATCTAATAGCCTATTTATGGATTAATTATTGTACAGTAAACCATAAATACCAATTACAAATTTTCATTATTCACCTTATATGAAGATCTTTTTTCGACTCTTACCCTGGTTAATCCTTTTGGTCGCCGCTTACTTTTTTATTTCCAAAAAGTTCAGTATCAATACCACTGTAGAAAGCAAACATCAGCTTTTGGTGGAGAAAATTGAGGCCATAGGTAAACTGGAGCTGGTAAGGTACCAGATCAGCGACGTTTTAGAACATAAAAACAAAACAGATTTTTTACCTGAAGCCAGTGTTTTATTGATTATCAAAGCCGAAGCGGTAGGCTGTATCGATCTGACTAAAATTGCGAAAGAAGATATAAGCATTGATGCGGACACTGCTGTAGTAAATTTACCACAGCCCGAAATTTGTTATGTAAAAATCGACCATAAAAACTCACGTGTTTACGATACGAAAATGGCTTTTTTTCGCGAGGCGAGTTTGGTAGATGAAGCATACAAAGCCGCAGAAAGACAAATTACTAACGAAGTTAAAAAATCGAGCATTTTAGCGCAAACAAAAACAAATGCTACCACCGTGCTTAAGCCAATTATTGAGGGCTTGGGCTATAAGAATGTGAGGTTTACCTTTGAATAAGGTAGAAGGCGGAACGTTTAGGGTTTAGGGTTGCACCCGAACTCGGACTTTCCGACTCCAGACCTCGGTCTTATTTTAAAAAATCTTCACGGTGTGGGTTAAAGACATCAATCAATATTCCATCTTCCAAACAAACCACGCCATGAAATACATTTGATGGGGCAAAGAAAACATCGCCTTCGTTTAAGATTTTCTTATCATCACCCATGCTTACTTCAAAACTGCCTTTGGCAACATAACTCATCTGTAAATGCGGATGATTATGAATGGTACCAATGGCATCTTTCTCAAATGCTACTTTAACCAACATCAGGTTGTTATCATAAGCCATAATTTTGCGTTTAACGCCAGCACCTAAATCTTCCCAGCTGATATCGTGATCAGAAATTAAGGTTTTGTTGGTTAAATCTTTGAAGTTCATTTTTTTCGATTAAGATATGGCATATTGAGCTTGTCGAAACATCTTGATTGTCCTTCGTTGCCCTACCATTGACAGACTCCACTAGGGAGGTCGTCATTGCGAGGAGGAACGACGAAGCAATCTTTCACGCTAAAATGATCCTTGCTGTAAAGATTGCTTCGTCGGCTGAAAAGCCTTCTCGCAATGACGATACTCGGAGAGGTTTATTTCAATTAGATGCTGCTGTCAATCATGTTGATTTTTATAAAATAAATTATCCCTCAGGATGACAGAGGAATTAATTATACTTTGCGTACTCTGCGAAAAACTTTGCATCCTTTGCGGTAAAAAAAAAGCTAGACCAAATATTCAAACAAAGTCTGATCCTGATTTAACTCGATAATTTCGAATTTAAAATCTTTCATACGCTGTAATAAACTGGCGTAATCATTTTTGTTCGAAAGCTCAATGCCCACCAACGCCGGACCGTTTTCCCTGTTGGTTTTTTTAATAAACTCGAAACGGGTAATATCATCCTGTGGTCCTAAAACTTCATTCACAAATAATTTTAAAGCACCTGGTCTTTGTGGGAAACGAACAATAAAATAATGTTTTAAACCTTCGAAAAGTAAAGACTTCTCTTTAATCTCCTGCATGCGCTCTATGTCATTGTTTCCGCCGCTAACAACACATACTACCGTTTTACCGGTAATCTGGTCTTTAAGCTGATCTAATGCAGCTATAGATAGCGCTCCGGCCGGTTCTACCACAATGGCGTCTTCATTATACAGTTTTAAAATGGTAGTGCAGATTTTTCCTTCGGGTATTAAATGCATCTGGTCAAGCAGTTCCTTACAATATTCGTAAGTAATGTGGCCAATCCTTTTCACAGCCGCACCATCCACAAAGCGGTCTATTTCATCTAGTGTGTAGGGGCCACCATGCTCCATTGCTGTAACCATCGAGGGTGCGCCAAGTGGCTCAACTCCAATCAGTTTTACATCGGGTTTAACAGTTTTTAGGTAAGCACTTACACCTGATGCCAGTCCCCCACCACCTACAGGCATCACCACCATATCTAAATCAGGCAGGTCTTCAAAAATTTCTACGCCTACGGTAGCTTGTCCTTCAATTACCTTTTCATCATCAAAAGGAGGAATAAAAGTAGCCTTTTTTTCAGCACTGTAAGCAAGCGCTTCTTTTAAGCAATCGTCAAAAGTATCGCCAACCAAAACCACTTCCACATTTTCTCCACCGAACATATAGGTTTGTTTTACCTTTTGTTTCGGGGTAATTTCAGGCATAAATATCACACCTTTAATGCCCAGTTTTTTACAAGAGTAAGCCACACCCTGCGCGTGGTTTCCGGCACTTGCACAAACTACGCCGTTTACCAACAGTTCCTGAGGCAGCGAACTGATTTTATTGTAAGCACCACGCAGTTTGTAAGAGCGTACAATCTGCAGATCTTCTCTTTTTAAATAAATATTGGCATTGTAAAAAGAAGAAAGTCCGGCATTAAACTCAAGCGGTGTACGTTTTACCACGTTTTTGAGCCTTTCTGTTGCAGATTTAAAATCTAGTGTATGTGGTGTTGTAGTGTTCATTTTTTTAGTATCAAGTAGAGAGGATCAAGTATTAAGACTTAAAATTTCTCTTATATTTTGTAAAGCAGGGCTTAGTATTCCATCGGTTATTACAGCCCTGCTATTCGTTTTAATCTTTTTAATACAGCTGCCGTACTGAGGAGCGAAAAACCTGTTTTCCATCCGTTACAGATGCTTCGTACCTCAGCATGACATCACATTTAAGTTGGCCGCAATTAAAAAGTATTTCCACTGCTATCAGGTTTAGGGAAGCCGGGTCGGTGTGTCAAACTAAAACGCACCGGCCTAACGCCAAAACCCTGAATCTTTAGGCCGTTCGCTTGTCGCTTTTAACTTTAGTCTCTGACCCTTCGGCATTAGGCCAGGTGCAGCGCAACCAATTGGTTCAAATCAGTATCGTTAATGCCCTGTTTGCTATCGGCTAAGACCAAAAACTGTTTGTAAACAATATCAAGGTGTTCTTTTTCCAATTGATGGCCTAGGCGTTCTAAATGATGTTTTAAGGCATGGCGACCACTTCTTGCAGTTAATACTATCGTAGCATCAGGAAAACCGACATCTTCGGGTTTAATAATTTCGTAGTTTTCACGGTTTTTTAAGAAACCATCCTGGTGGATGCCCGAACTGTGCGAAAATGCGTTTCCGCCAACAATAGCTTTATTGGGTTGTACCGGCATATTCATCTGGTTTCGTACCATGTGGCTCATTTCGTAAAAACGGGTGGCATCAATCTGGGTATTTAAACCCAGAACTTTGTGCGTTTTCAAAATCATCACCACTTCTTCCATAGAAGTATTCCCTGCACGCTCGCCAATACCGTTAATGGTACATTCCACCTGGCGGGCACCATTTTGTAAACCAGCGATAGAGTTGGCAGTAGCTAAACCCAAATCATTGTGGCAATGTACTGAGATTATGGCTTTATCGATGTTTTTTACATTCTCTTTCAAATAAAGAATCTTCGAGCCGTATTGATCTGGCAGGCAATAACCGTTGGTATCCGGAATGTTAACCACGGTTGCACCCGCCGCAATCACGGCTTCAACCATTTTGGCTAAAAATTCGATATCGGCACGGCCGGCATCTTCTGCATAGAATTCAACGTCTTCGACAAATTTTTTCGAATACCTTACTGCTTCTACCGCACGTTCTAAAATTTCTTCGCGGGTACTGTTAAATTTATGTTTGATGTGGAAGTCCGAAGAGCCGATCCCGGTGTGGATACGCGGCCTCTTGGCGAAACGCAACGCATCTGCAGCAACGTCGATATCATTTTTATTGGCGCGTGTTAAGGCACAAATAATCGGGTTGGTTACTGCCTTTGATAATTCAATTACGCTGTTAAAATCTCCGGGGCTGGATACCGGGAAACCTGCTTCAATCACATCAACGCCTAAAAGCTCAAGTGATTTAGCGATTTCTATTTTTTGGTTTGTATCTAACTGGCAGCCTGGAACCTGCTCACCATCACGTAAGGTGGTGTCGAAAATATAAACTTTGTTAGGGTCGTGAATCATAATCTTTGATTTAGGAGTTGATTAATTTTTGTGATAAGAATTTCAATACTAACTTTCCCATTTCGGCGGTACCCAAAACTTTAAAACGGTTAGTGCTTTGGTCGGCAATATCGTGTGTTCTGAAGCCTTCTTTTAATACCAGGTCGATGGTATCAACCAATAATTTAGCTTCTTCTTTCAGTCCGAATCCGATTTCCAGCATCAGTGCTGCCGATAGGATAGAGGCCAGCGGATTGGCTAAATCTTTACCGGCAATATCGTGAGCAGAACCATGGATGGGTTCGAAGAAACCAGTGCTTTCGCCAACAGAAGCTGAAGCCAGCATACCCATTGAACCTGCAATCTGCGATGCCTCATCGGTTAAAATATCGCCAAACAAATTAGCGGTTAATACCACGTCGAACTTTTTCGGGTTTTTGATCAGCTGCATGGCTGCATTATCGATAAACATATGCTCTGTTTCCACATCAGGATATTGTTTGGCAATTTCCTGAACGGTTTCGCGCCATAAGCGTGAGCTTTCCAGAACGTTGGCTTTATCTACCGAGCATAACCTTTTGTTGCGTTGTTGTGCAGCCTGGTAAGCTTTATGTGCAATACGCTCTACTTCGTAGCGGTGGTAAATCATCAGATCTGAAGCCGTGTTTCGGTCTTCAGAACGTGTTTTCTCCCCAAAATAAACATCACCCGTTAACTCACGGAAAAACAAAATATCGGTTCCCCTTAAAATTTCGGGTTTAATGCTCGATGCCTGAAGAAGTTCATCAAATAGTAATATCGGGCGGAGATTGGCAAATAATCCCAGTTCTTTACGGATTTTCAAAAGTCCTTGTTCTGGTCTGACTTTTAAACTTGGATCGTTGTCATATTTGGCATGCCCAATTGCACCAAAAAGGATTGCATCGCTTTGTCTTGCTTTTTCCAAAGTTTCGTCTGGCAGCGGTTCGCCGGTAACTTCAATCGCCGCATGGCCCATTAAAGCTTCTTCGAAATTAAATTCATGTCCAAAAATTTCGGCAATTTTTTCTAATGCTGCTTTTCCCCAAGTCGTGACCTCGGGGCCGATACCATCTCCAGGTATTACTAAAATGTTCTTCTTCATTGTTGACTCCTCTTTTGCTGTTGCTGGTTTTACCACGGATTTGCACAGATAGACGCAGATTGATTTCTCCTATGGTTTGTGTCTTCACGAACCATTAGATTTTTATCTGTGTTCATCCTTATTATCTGTGGTTAACTTTCATCAGCTTAATATTTCTGTGTTTAAACTTTCGACGACTTTTACCTCGCCTTTTTCTAACAATATTCTTTTTTCTATGCAGGTTGGCAGCTGCGATTCAAAATGGCCAACATAAATTAAGGTCATCCCATTGCTGCATAATTCATCAACCAATTGGTTAAAATGTTTGCTTTGCTGCTGGTCTAAACCCTGGCAAGGTTCGTCCAGAATTAATAGTTCCGGATTTTTTATGATTGTCCGCGCCAACAACACCAATCGTTGTTTACCGAGTGGAAGCGCTGTTAACAATTCATTTTTCTCTTCGGTAAGGCCAAAGTATGCTACCAATTCATCAACCTGTGTACTTTTAGTATAAGGCAATTGCTGGAATAAACCTACGGTATCATAAAAACCGGAGGCAATGCTTTGCCAAACGGTAGCGGTGGAATCGAAATACCAATGAAATTCGGGTGAGATTAAACCGATATGCTGTTTAATGTCCCATATGCTTTCGCCGCTTCCACGTCTGTTGCCGAATAAATAAAGTTCGTTGGCATAAGATTGTGGATGATCGCCGTTGATCAGGCTTAGTAAGGTCGACTTCCCTGACCCGTTATGGCCTTGAAGAAGCCATTTTTCTCCTGCTTTGATTTCCCAGTTAATGTTTTTCAATACCTGTTTTTCACCATAGCTGATGTTTACATTAACCATTTTTACAATATCCTGTGTACTGTAAACGGGCGATTCTTTTAAAAAATCCGGTATTTCTCTTAAGTGGATTTCGACAGCAGCACTTTCCAATGCATCTACTTTGAGCAGCTGCCCGTCTCTTATTTCAGCAAATGAACGAATGGAAGTTGGCAATTCAGTGTCATTACTAATCAAGATCAATTGCACACCTTCCGCAGCCACCTGATCCAATAAAGTGTTTAGGTTTTTCCGCGAAGCAGTATCTAAACCTGTATATGGTTGATCGATAATTAACAGCTGCGGTTTTAACCAAAGTGCTTTAACCAGCTGCAACTTTTTGTGTTCGCCGCTGGATAATTCGATTAATTGTGAACTGGCAAATGTTGCAAAACCCAAAGCTTCCAAAATCGGCTCAACCCGATCGAAATGAAGTCCTTTCTCTTTTCCATAATTCACCAATTCTGCATGAACGGTCAAGGTATCATTAGCCTGTAAACTGGTATACCGCTGTTGATAATAAAAATTGGCTACACCTTCCAGGTTTTTAAACTGGTACCAGCTTTCTACATAAAGTACTTCCTGAGGAAGTTTATTCTGCTGGTCAAAATTAATTTCTATGCTTCCCTGAAAAGGGACTAGGCTGGCAATGGCTTTGGCCAAAGCTGTTTTACCTGTTCCACTTTTGCCGCCGATTGCATAGCTTTCACCGCTATTCATTTCCCAATACAAATTCTTTAGCACCGTTTTATTGCGGTAACCTAAATTTAAATCCTGTATGTAAACGAATGGTTTATCCATTACCTGGCCTGTTCAAATTCTTCAATTAATTGTTTTTGGTTTAAGATGAAATCGATGTCATCGTAACCGTTTATCAAGCATGATTTTTTGTAAGGATTGATCTCGAAGGATTCCTGAGCACCGGTTTCTACAATGGTGACGGTTTGTTTTTCCAAATCAACTTCTAAGGCTGATTTTGGATTGTTATCCACCGCTTTAAAAATCTGCGCCAGAAAGGCGTCGCTTACTTGTATGGGTAGCAAACCGTTGTTCAGCGCATTTCCTTTAAAAATATCGGCAAAAAAACTGCTGATTACGGCATCAAAGCCAGCATCCTGAATGGCCCAGGCGGCATGCTCGCGACTACTTCCACAACCAAAGTTTTTTCCTGCAACCAAAATCTGACCGCTATAGGTAGGATTGTTCATTACAAACTCTGGTTTAGGCGTATTATCTCCATTATAACGCCAATCGCGGAACAGGTTCTCGCCGAAACCTTCGCGGGTAGTCGCTTTTAGAAACCTTGCCGGGATAATCTGGTCGGTATCAATATTTTCTATATTTAAAGGCACAACTGCCGATGTTAATTTTGTGAATTTTTTCATGTCAATTAGTATCAAGTAGGGAGTATTAAGTAGCGAGACTTAAATTCCACTTTTTATCTTTTATCTTAAGCCATTTTGCTTAATGGTAGTAATTTTATACTTCATGTGTTTACCTTCCACCTTAAGCCTTACCAGCTTCTACTTTGCTAAAGTGTTCAACTGTCGGAAAAGGATCGTAAAAGTGATGCAATAACTTTTTCCAATCCTGGTAGGCTGCAGATCTTCTAAAACCTTCGGTGTGTGCCTCCAGCGTTTTCCAGTTTACCAGCAGGATATATTTATTTTCTACCTCTACACATTTTTGAAGCTGATGAGAAATGTAACCTTCCATTGAGGAAATGATTTTTTGCGCTTCGTTAAAAGCACTTTCAAAATCCGCCGTTAACCCGGCTTTTACATTTAGTATGGCAACTTCTAAAATCATATATTTATTTGCCGAAGATTAAGCCAGGCATTTTGCCTGTACCTTAAACCTTCTGCCTTTTAACCCTCTACCTTTTCCAACATTTCCCTTACATCGGTAATTTTTCCGGTTACGGCTGCTGCTGCGGCTGTAAGCGGGCTGGCCAATAGTGTGCGTGCATTTTGTCCTTGTCTACCTTCAAAATTTCTGTTTGATGTTGATACGCAATACTTACCTGCCGGAATTTTATCTTCGTTCATTCCTAAACAGGCGCTGCATCCCGGTTCGCGTAACTGAAAACCGGCTGCTTCGAAAATCTTATCCAAACCTTCGTTTTTAGCCTGTTGTTCTACCTGTTTTGAGCCTGGAACAATCCAAACGGTAACGTTATCCGCTTTGCGTTTATCTTTAACAAAACTGGCAACTTCACGTAAATCTTCTATGCGGGAGTTGGTACAGCTTCCGATAAAAACATAATCAACAGGTTTCCCGATCAATGATGAATCATCATCAAAGCCCATATAATCCAGCGCTTTTTTGTACGATACTTTTTCGGTTTCTGGTTGTGCTGTGGTTGCCGGAATATGTTCCTGGATGCCCATTCCCATCCCTGGGTTGGTACCATAAGTAATCATAGGCGCAATATCCGCAGCGTTGAAAGTTAACACGCTATCAAATTTTGCATCAGCATCGCTATATAAAGTTTTCCAGTAGGCTAAGGCTTTATCCCATTCTTCGCCAGCCGGAGCAAATTCCCTTCCTTTGATGTAATCGAATGTGGTTTGGTCTGGTGCAATCAGTCCACCACGTGCACCCATTTCGATACTCATGTTACAGATGGTCATACGGGCTTCCATGCTTAACGATTCGATTGCCGAACCTGCATATTCAATGAAATAACCGGTACCACCGGCAGCAGAAATCTTCGCGATGATGTATAAGATAATGTCTTTTGCACCAACACCTTTTCCGAGTTCGCCATTTACCTCAATTTTCATGGTTTTAGGTTTCGACTGCAACAAACATTGCGTAGCGAAAACCTGCTCTACCTGCGAGGTGCCGATACCAAATGCAATGGCACCAAAAGCACCATGTGTTGAGGTATGACTATCGCCGCATACCATTGTTTTACCAGGTAAAGTAATGCCAAGCTCCGGACCGATAACATGTACAATCCCCTGAAAAGGGTGGCCCAGGCCATAAAGCTCTATTCCAAATTCTGCACAGTTTTTAGTGAGCATATCTACCTGATAGCGCGAAAGCTCTTCTTTAATTGGCAGTAATTGATTTAACGTAGGCACGTTATGATCGGCAGTGGCTACCGTCTGTTTCGGACGGAAAACCGGTAAACCTCTTTTGCGCAAGCCATCAAATGCCTGCGGAGACGTTACCTCATGTATTAAGTGTGTATCAATGTATAAAATATCAGGAAATCCTTCTTCACTTTTTACAACGTGAGCATCCCAAATTTTTTCTACTAATGTTTTTGACATCCTTTTTATGTTTAATAAACCTTACAGATTTTAAAAACCTGTAAGGTTTGTAATTTATTATGCAGTTTTAATGGCTTTCATAGCAGTCATGGCTTTACGTAAGGTAGCACCAATTTGCTCAACCTGATGAGAACGGATCGCTTCGTTTACCTCAATTAGTTGTCTGTTATCAACAGCACCATCTTTACCTTCATTAAAGTTTTTACCAACTAAATCGGTATCTACTTTTTTCATGAAATCACCTAATAACGGTTTGCAGGCCTGGTCGAACAGATAACATCCGTATTCAGCAGTATCAGAAATTACGCGGTTCATTTCAAATAATTTTTTACGGGCAATGGTGTTGGCAATAAGTGGTGTTTCGTGTAACGATTCGTAGTAAGCCGACTCTGGTTTGATACCAGCCTGTACCATGGTTTCGAAAGCCAATTCAACACCTGCGCGAACAAAAGCCACCATTAAGGTATAGTTATCGAAATATTCCTGCTCACCGATTTTAACATCACCAGCCGGAGTTTTTTCAAATGCAGTTTCACCGGTTTCAGCTCTCCATTTTAATAAGTTTTGGTCACCATTTGCCCAATCTTCCATCATGGTACGGCTAAATTCGCCGCTCATAATGTCATCCTGGTGTTTCTGGAACAATGGACGCATAATATCTTTCAATTCTTCTGAAATTTCGAAGGCTTTGATTTTAGCTACATTGCTTAAGCGGTCCATCATGGCCGTGATGCCACCTTGTTTTAAGGCTTCAGTGATAACCTCAACACCATATTGAACCAATTTAGAAGCATAACCTGCATCAATTCCTTTTTCTATCATTTTATCGAATGATAAAATAGAACCGGTTTGTAATAAACCGCAAAGGATGGTTTGCTCACCCATTAAATCTGATTTTACCTCGGCTACAAAAGATGATCTTAAAACACCCGCTCTGTGACCGCCCGTACCCACACAGTATGCTTTAGCTTGCGCCAGACCTTTTCCCTGAGGATCGTTTTCCGGGTGAACTGCAATTAAAGTAGGAACACCAAAACCACGAACATATTCTGCTCTAACCTCACTACCCGGGCATTTAGGTGCAACCATAATTACCGTTAGATCTTTACGGATCTGCATGCCTTCTTCAACGATATTGAAGCCATGAGAATATAACAAGGTGGCACCTTCTTTCATTAAAGGCATAATTGCATTTACAACTGCAGTGTGTTGTTTATCTGGAGTAAGGTTGATCACCACATCCGCATTTGGGATGAGTTCTTCGTAAGTGCCAACGGTGAAATTATTTTCAGTTGCATTTTTCCACGAATCGCGTTTGCCCTCAATTGCTTCCTTACGTAAAGTGTAGCTTACATCTAAACCACTATCTCTTAAATTTAACCCTTGGTTTAAGCCTTGAGCGCCGCAACCTACAATTACCAGTTTTTTGCCTTTTAATGCGCTAACGCCATCTAAAAATTCAGCACTGTCCATGAAGTCGCAAACACCCAATTGGTTTAGTTTTTCTCTAAGAGGTAATGTGTTAAAATAATTTGCCATTGTTTTTATTGGTTAATTTCTATTTAATTATCGTTTTATATATTCTTTTTTTCTTTCGGATTGATTACCCTGATTGAGTGACTTTACCGATTTTTATTTGTTGTTGTCATGCTGAGCGTAGTCCAAGCATCTTTCTACAATTGTTTTTTCAACGCGGGGGCGTAACCAAAATGTACATTATCATGTCCGATAGTGGTAATCAGGACCTCTTCAATACTATTCAGCTGTACACCGTAGGTTGATGTTAAAAAAGGGGTAATGTTTGTAAATGTTCCTTTTGCGTAATCGGCTTTAATGTTTTCAATACTCAGTAAAGCCATAGCTTTCAGTTCGGCAACTTCCGCTTCCATTACCGTATAAGTTGGTTTTGTATCTTTCTTGTAAAACTCATTAAACTTCACGGCACTTGCATCAGGCCAGATACCGGTACGGAAATAACAAAGTGTCTGAGTGCTTACTACAATGTGCCCAAAGTTCCAGATGATGTTGTTGTTATAACCATCCGGAATTTTATTCAACTGTTCGATAGTTAAGCTATCAACCAACTTAATAAATGCCGTTCTTGAGTTAATAATAAAGTCAAATATCTGATCCATTTTGGTGTTATTTTTCTGCTTCAGTTAAAGTTTGGTTAAAGATTATTTTGTTGTAAAACGGATCATTTACGGTTACTGCCCAGGTTCCGTAAAATGTTTTTTCCAATCCGGGGCGGTTGTATTTATATTTTTTATCAACAATGCTTTTATGAAATTCTTTCAGCCCTGTACAATCTACAAAAACACTTGCACCTGGAGAACAGTCGCCATGATGCTGAGTTAGATGTAATTCGATACCATTGAGTGAAATCTGCATATAAACCGGAGCATTTTCTTCGAAAGTATGTTTCCAGTCTATTTTAAAGCCAAGCCAGTCCACATAAAACTCAATAGCTTTATCGTAATCGAATATTCTTAAAACTGGTATGGCTCTATTGCATTTCATGTTTTTGTTTTTTCGTCATTGCAAGGCTGAATTGCTGTGAGCCGAAGCAATCTATTTGAACTGGTCTATAAGATTGCTACGTCGTTCCTCCTCGCAATGACGGATTTGTTGTTGGCTACATGGTAAAAATTTTCTCTCCTTTATCCAAAAATTCGTTTTCTACCAGTTCTTCCCCAGGTTCAAAGGCTTCAAATTCTTTTAACTTTTCATGGAAACCTGCGCTGTCTTTAATAATGGCAACTCTTGCTGAGCGAACAAATTCAATCAGTTCATAAGGTTCTAAAGCTTTTACCAATGCATCCGTTTCTTCTCGGTGACCAGTTACTGCGAAAACAGTATAATCTTTACGGATCACCACCGCACTTGCGCCATATTGCCTTAATAAACGCTCAACAGTTACTTTTTCCGCAATCTCATCGGTAGAAACCTTATAAAGTGCCAGTTCCTGCCAGATGATCTCATCATTGGTATTAAAATAAACTTTCAGTACTTCGATCTGCTTTTCAATTTGGCGTGCCAGTTTCCTTACTACTTCGTAGCTTTCCTGTATCACAATGTTGAAACGGTGGATGCCATCAATTTCAGAAGGGGAGGTGTTAAGGCTTTCGATGTTAATTTTTCTTTTCGAGAAAATAATCGCAATCCTGTTTAATAAACCGATGCGGTTTTCAGCGTAAACCGTAATGGTATATTCCTGCTTACCGTCAAAGTCGGCTTTTGTTGTTTTATGTTCTAATGTATTTTCAGTACTCATGATAATTTCTTTTATCTATTCGTCATTTCGACCTTTTGGAGAAATCTGTTGTTAAAAGAGATCTCTCCATTTCGCTGCGCTTCAGTCGAGATGACGAATGCGTTTGCTTTTGTCTTTGAGCTTTTACCTTTCAACTTATTTTAACCTGATTTCGCTTACGCTCATTCCCTGTGGAACCATTGGGAAAACATTGTTTTCTCTACCAACCATTACTTCAAGTAAGTAAGAACCTTCGTGGTTGATCATGGTTTCCAATGCTGCTCTGAGGTTTGCGCGTTCGTCAACTTTGGCTGCCTCGATGTAATAAGATTTAGCCAGTGCTACAAAATCAGGGCTGGTGATGTTAACAAAAGAGTAACGTTTATCATGAAATAGCTGCTGCCATTGACGAACCATTCCTAAGAAACGGTTATTCAGAATCAGGATTTTTACTGCAGCACCGAATTGCATAATCGTACCTAATTCCTGAGGAGTCATTTGAAAACCCCCGTCACCAATAATAGCAATAACCGTTTTTTCAGGAGCACCGTATTTAGCGCCGATTGCCGCCGGTAAACCAAAACCCATGGTTCCTAAGCCACCAGAAGTAATATTGCTGCGGCTATTGTTGAATGTTGCGTAACGGCAAGCTACCATTTGATGCTGGCCAACATCGGTAACAATTACGGCTTCACCACCACAGATTTCGTTGATGTTGCGTAATACTTCGCCCATGGTCATTTCATCGCCAGCAGGATAAAGTTCTGGTGTAATTACCTGGTCTATTTCCTGTTGGTTGTATTGTCTGAACTTAGCTAACCAATCTTCATGTTTGTTTTCATTAACCAAATTGGTTAAGAGGGGTAAAGTTTCCTTACAATCGCCCCAAACACCTACTTCAGCTTTAACGTTTTTATCAATTTCAGCAGGATCGATGTCTAAATGAACAATTTTGGCCTGTTTGGCATATTTATCTAAACGGCCGGTTACGCGGTCATCAAATCGCATTCCGATGGCGATAATTACATCCGCTTCGTTGGTTAACACATTCGGACCGTAATTACCATGCATACCCAACATACCTACATTTAAGGGGTGAGCAGTTGGGATGGCACTTTCGCCCATGATGGTCCAGGCAGAAGGGATGCCGGCTTTTTCGATAAAGGCTTTAAATTCTTTTTCGGCTTTGCCTAAAATTACGCCTTGACCAAACAATACAAAAGGTCTTTTAGCGGCATTAATCAATTCGGCGGCCTGCTCAATATATTCAACCCTAACTTTTGGTTTTGGGCGATAACTGCGGATATGGTTGCATTTTACGTATTCAGGGAATTCCTCAAGCTGTAACTGTGCATTTTTGGTAATGTCAATTAAAACCGGACCTGGTCTGCCACTTTTAGCAATGTAAAAGGCTTTGGCCAAAACCTCCTGGATTTCTTTGGCATCGGTAACCTGATAGTTCCATTTGGTAACTGGTGTAGTAATGTTGATTACGTCGGTTTCCTGGAAAGCATCTGTTCCCAATAAATGGGCAAATACCTGACCTGTAATACATACCAATGGCGTACTGTCAATTTGTGCATCAGCCAGGCCAGTAACCAGGTTGGTTGCGCCGGGTCCGCTGGTGGCAAAACAAACACCGACTTTGCCGCTTGCACGTGCAAAACCCTGTGCGGCGTGTATACCACCTTGCTCATGGCGAACCAATATATGTTCTAATTTATCGGCATAATCATAAAGAGCATCATAAATAGGCATGATTGCCCCTCCAGGATAACCGAAAATGGTGGTAACACCTTCTTCAATTAATCCATTCAACAATACCTGAGAGCCCGTACCTTTAAATAAGGTTTTTGAGGTTTCTGCTTTCGTCTCGGTTTGTTGCATTGTTTCTTGTGCAGTTTCCATAGTTATGTTTTTGCGGTTCTATTATTCTTTAATTTTAAACCCTATTCTTTCCCTGTCTTTCCACTTTAATTGAGCAATTTTCTCATCAATTAAGTTTTCCATAGCATCATAAAGTTCGTTCAGCTGAACATCATGTTCCCCGATCCGTTCTTTAATCTCGGTTAATTGTTCATTAATGTTGCTTTGTTTCAGCAATATTTTACGGACATCAACGAAAGCCCTCATAATGGCGATGTTCATGTTAATGGCTTTATCGCTCTTTAAAACTCCACTTAGCATGGCTACACCTTGTTCTGTAAAGGCATTGGGGATAGTTCCTCTGTGTTTTTGTAAACCGGTCACAATTTGTGACCGGTTCATCACTTTAATCTGTGATGATGAATTAACTTCCTCGAATGTGGTCACAATTTGTGACCGGATACTTTCCCATTCAACTGTAGTGAGCCGAAACATAAAATCATCCGGAAAACGCTTTATGTTACGTTTTACTGACTGATTAAGCGCTTTCGTTTCAACTTCATAAAGTGCTGCCAGATCAAAATCGAGCATGACTCTTTCTCCCCGGATTTCATAAATCCTATTCTGAATACTTTTAATTATTTGCATAATCTGTTTTTTTAGTAATCAATTAATCCAGGGATGATTTTTGATTTAATATTCGTCAGTTACGCAACCACTTGCTGCGTCTGAAACTGTTTTTGCATATTTATATAGTACACCTTTTGTAACTTTCAATTCTGGCTGTACATATTTTTTTCTACGTTCAGCAATTATTTCATCGCTAATCTGCAGGTTGATGATGTTATTTACAGCATCGATTAAAATCGGGTCTTCATCTTCGACCAGGCCGATTAAGCCGCCTTTGTAAGATTCAGGTGTAATGTGGCCAACCACGAAACCATGTGTGCCACCAGAGAAACGTCCATCGGTAATTAAAGCTACCGATTTACCCAGGCCTGCGCCGATAATGGCTGAGGTTGGTTTCAACATTTCTGGCATACCTGGAGCACCAACCGGACCAGCGTTTTTTATTACGATTACATCGCCAGGTTTTACACGGCCGCTCGAGATACCGGCAATTAAATCGTGCTCGCCATCAAAAACGCGTGCCGGGCCTTCAAATTTTTCGCCTTCTTTACCACTTATTTTAGCTACCGAACCTTTTTCGGCCAGGTTTCCATAAAGAATCTGCAGGTGGCCGGTTGCTTTGATCGGTTCACTTAATTTTTGAACGATTTTCTGGTCGTAATCCATAATCGATTTCACATCAGCAAGATTTTCAGCCACTGTTTTACCAGTTACGGTTAAACAATCGCCATGGAGCAGACCTTCATTCAGCAAATATTTTAATACCGCAGGGATACCGCCATATTGGTGTAAATCCTGCATTAAATATTTTCCGCTAGGTTTAAAATCGGCCAGTACCGGTGTTACATCACTCATGCGTTGGAAATCATCCTGTGTAATTTCTACACCGATAGCCTTACCCATAGCGATAAAGTGCAATACCGCATTGGTACTTCCACCTAAAATGATAATGGAACGGATGGCATTTTCGAATGCTTTTCTGGTCATGATATCAGATGGTTTGATATCTTTCTCCAGTAAAATCCTAATGTATTTACCTGCATCTGAACATTCTTGCTTTTTCTCCGGGCTTGTGGCCGGATTTGAAGAAGAATAAGGTAAACTCATACCTAAAGCCTCAATTGCTGAAGCCATGGTATTGGCGGTATACATGCCGCCGCAAGCGCCTGCACCCGGGCAAGTATGTTTGATGATTCCCTGATAATCTTCATCAGAAAGATTACCGCAGATTTTTTGTCCTAGTGCCTCGAATGCCGAAACAATATTTAATTCTTCACCTTTATAATGGCCTGGAGCAATTGTACCACCGTAAACCATAATAGACGGGCGATTTAACCGCGCCATGGCCATAATGGCGCCCGGCATATTTTTATCGCATCCAGGAATGGAAATGATGCCATCATAATACTGTCCGCCGCAAATGGTTTCGATACTATCGGCAATTACATCGCGGCTAACCAATGAGTAGCGCATACCATCTGTACCGTTGCTCATTCCGTCGCTTACACCAATGGTATTAAAAACCAAGCCCACTAAATCATTTTTCCAGACCCCTGCTTTGACCTCTTTTGCAAGGTCGTTCAAATGCATGTTGCAGGTGTTACCATCATAGCCCATACTTGCAATACCTACCTGCGCTTTAGCCATATCCGCATCGGTTAAACCGATGCCGTAAAGCATTGCCTGAGCAGCAGGTTGTGTTGGATCTTGTGTAAATGTTTTACTGTACTTGTTTAATTCGCTCATTGTTTAAAATGTATATTCTGGTTCTGTTAGTTGTATTCTTTTGAGGCAAAAAAAAAACCGCCTCTTTTAGGAGGCGGTTTCGATAAGGGTATATTTTTATATTATACGCAACGATTTCCACCTCTTTTTTTAGAAATGACAATAATAAGGTTGCTAATAATGTTTGGATTAATATTCATGTCGTCGACTGAACTACAAACATACTAACTTCTTTAAAAATGCAAAGAACTATTTACTATATTATCCTATTTTTTTACCCCGATTACGATTCCTGTTGCCCAAACTTGTTTGGTTAAATGTAAATCATCACGGGATTCCAAATCTTTAATCAACTTATTGGCTTTTTCCTGATGACCATCAGGCCAATTTTGTTGAGGTAACATATCATCAATTATATAAAGACCACCTTTGTTGAGCATGGCAATCGCTTCATCTAAAAGCAAATATTTTCCATGCCAGGTATCTGCAAATATGTAATCGAATTTTTTGCCTTCGTTTTCTTTAAACCACTCTGCACCATCAGTATTCACTAAGGTTAAACGATCATCATCGCCAAGATAATCTTTTGCAATTGCTAAAAATTTAGCATCGTGATCTATTGATATCAAAGTACTTTGTTCATCTAAACCATCCAATATCCAGGCTGTTGATAAACCGGTTCCGGTGCCAAGTTCAAGAAAACTGCCGGAAGGTTTAGACGCTGCAAGTGTCTTAAGCAAAGAACAGGTTAATACGTCCGAAGCCATGTTAAATCCTGATGCCATAGTAGCTGTATTGATCTGCTGGTATGCCTTTGGATAATTTTGATTGATTTCTTCCGTCATCTGTTATTGGTTGATCGTTATTCTTTCAATTTTTTTGCTGCTTATTCACGGTCATTTGGTTAATAGCATTTATGCTAATCTGTTATTAGCCATTTGGCGCTGAGCTATCAGCCTATTTAAATGATCACTTCATAATTTACTTTTTCGAGCACCAGGTTTTTATAAGCACGCTGTATGGTATAACCAATAGATTCTCTCCATAATGGGCGATAAACAATATCGTCGATAGAGGCAATGCCTGCTATCTCAGTGGCTGTTCCACATAAAAAAGCACTGTCGGCCTTTTTGAGGTCTTCTATGGTTAGCTTTTTCTCCACACATTCTATATCCAAAACGTTGCACAGTTCTTTAACTGTTGCTCTGGTAATACCGGGTAAAATATTGCCTGGCGATGGGGTATATAATTTGCCATCTTTTTCGAGGAAAATATTTGCGCCAGATGCTTCGGCAACAAAACCATGCATATCTAAAAGCAATGCTTCATCATAACCTTTAATGTTCGCTGCTGTAGTCGCTAAGATAGAATTAACATAGTTCCCGCTCAATTTTGCTTCCATCGGAACTGATTTTGGATTTGGTCTTTCGTAATCAGAAACGGTTAATTTTAATAATTTATTACCCGAATATGCATCCCATTCCCAAGCGCATATTAAAATCGAAACGCCACTTGGTTCGTTTAATTTCATGTTAGGGTGGCAAAATACCAGCGGGCGTATGTAAGCATCTTTCAGCTTGTTCAATTGAAGCAATTTATAGGTCGCAGCAATTAACTCCTGTTTATCCCACGGAAAAGGAATGTTTGCCAACTGACAGGAACGCTCCAACCTGTCGAAATGGGCCGCAGCTTTGAAAATTCGGTTACCATTATGTGTTTTATAGGCTCTAATACCCTCGAACGCGGCATAACCGTAATGTAGTGATTGGCCGTAAAGGTCAGTACTGCTATTTATAGCTTTTTCAAAAGCTCCGTCAAGGTAAATAATCGTATTAGAATTGTAGTATTTCATAATACTCTCTATTTTGTTATTTAAAAAAAGCGTCCCGTTTGTTCGGGACGCTTTAGATATATTTAGTTTATTAAAATCTATTTAAACTGCGTCCGCTTCTTGCCTAAAATATTTAGGAGTAGAAGGTTAAATAAAATGACAGGAAACAACACCACGCTGACAACTGTTGCTGCTAATGCTTTTGGGTTAAAGGTGTGATTTTCAATCGTCATGATTATCTTCTTGTTTATAAAACCAATTTAGTTTTTGGTTCATTAATATGCAAGAGAAATCAAAAAAAAGTTAAATCGGAATATAATTTCTTGATTTTTCTTAAAATCAAAACATAATTCTTAATTGAGGTGTAATTAGTGATTTAATGCCGACAGTAGTAGACCAAATATCAAAACGGTATATGGTCTGTTTGTTATGCTTGCATTATAAATTTTCTGATTTTCTGCCTAAAATGAGTAGAAGTGCGTTAAAAATTGAAAATTTGGAGTTGTTTAGTCACGAAATAACAACGAAAAATTGCAGTTACCACTTAGGAAGACAACTGGTTATTACAGGTGTTTAATACTTATTGAAACTTGTTACATCTTTATAACAGGATCTACCCTGATCTCATTGTTATTGTACTTATTTCAGGATCTATTTAACAGGAAGGATGCTGAAACAAGTTCAGCACGATGATTGCGTCAGTTAAACCGGTTGAAGGTTAGTCAGTACAAGATTTCGAAAATAAAATAATAAAAAAAAGCCTTCTGATTTTAAATCAGAAGGCTTTCCAAATGAGTTGATTATTTTGACTAAGCGATACCTTCGGCTAAAACCACGATTTTGTTGTGGATAGCTTCAACTACACCGCCTTTGATAAAGAAGCGTTGTTCATCGGTTTTATTTGCTTTAATAATCACTTCTCCATCTTCCAAAGTTGAGATGATAGCGGCATGGTCTCTTAAAATCTGAAAAGAACCTAAAGTACCAGGAACCGTAACTGCTGTTACTTCGCCTTCGAAAACTTTTTTATCTGGAGTTAATATTTCTAAATTCATTTTTTTTAGATTGGAGATGAGAGATATGAGATTTGAGACTAAGTCTCTCTCACATCTCATATCTAGTGTCTCACGTCTCTTTTAGTTCGCTTCTGCTAATAATTTTTTACCTTTTTCGATTGCATCTTCAATGCTACCAACCAAGTTAAATGCAGCTTCAGGGTACTCATCAACTTCACCATCCATGATCATGTTAAATCCTTTGATGGTATCTTTAATGTCAACCAATACACCTTTTAAGCCTGTAAACTGCTCAGCTACGTGGAACGGTTGAGATAAGAAACGTTGAACACGACGTGCTCTTGATACCACTAATTTATCTTCCTCAGATAATTCGTCCATACCTAAGATGGCGATGATATCCTGTAATTCTTTATAACGTTGTAACGTTTCTTTAACACGTTGTGCCGTGTTATAGTGTTCGTCACCTAAAACCGCTGGAGAAAGGATACGTGAAGTAGAATCCAACGGATCTACCGCAGGATAGATACCTAACTCGGCAATTTTACGCGAAAGTACTGTAGTAGCATCTAAGTGGGCAAAAGTTGTTGCCGGAGCCGGGTCAGTTAAATCATCAGCAGGTACATAAACTGCCTGTACTGATGTAATTGATCCACGTTTTGTTGATGTAATACGCTCTTGCATTAAACCCATCTCCGTTGCCAATGTTGGCTGGTAACCTACCGCTGATGGCATACGACCTAATAAAGCCGATACCTCAGAACCTGCCTGCGTAAAACGGAAGATGTTGTCAACGAAGAAAAGAATATCTTTTCCAGCGCCTTCGCCATCACCATCACGGAAATATTCTGCAACAGTTAATCCTGATAAGGCTACACGTGCACGCGCACCAGGAGGCTCGTTCATTTGACCGAAAACCAGTGTTGCTTTAGATTCTTTTAATTTCTCAGTATCAACTGCATTCAGATCCCATCCACCTTTTTCCATTGAGTGTAAGAAATCGTCACCATAGTTGATTACACCTGACTCGATAAACTCACGAAGTAAATCATTACCCTCACGAGTACGCTCACCAACACCTGCGAATACTGATAAACCAGCATAAGCTTTAGCGATGTTGTTAACCAACTCCATGATCAATACCGTTTTACCTACACCAGCCCCACCGAACAAACCGATTTTACCACCTTTAGCATAAGGCTCTAATAAATCGATTACTTTGATACCTGTAAAAAGCACCTCAGTTTCAGTAGATAAATCTTCGAACTTAGGAGGGGTTGCGTGGATAGGACGACCGTCTGTTTTATCAACTGTGTTGATACCGTCAATCGCTTCTCCAACCACATTAAATAAACGACCTTTAATCTGGTCGCCAACTGGCATTTTAATCGCAGCGCCAGTATCAACTACTTGCATACCACGAACCAAACCATCGGTAGAGTCCATCGAAATTGCACGAACGCGGTCTTCACCTAAGTGCTGTTGAACTTCTAAAACAATTTTTTGTCCATTTTCTTTCGTTATCTCTAACGCATCAAAAATTTTAGGTAGATGGGCATCATCAGCAAAGCTAACGTCAACCACAGGGCCGATAATTTGTGCTATTTTTCCTAAGTTAGGCATATCTGTTGTGAGTAAATTTATTACAGTCAATGAATTAAAGCTGTTTGTAGGGGCTCCAATTCGGTTGGCAAAGTTAAGTTATTCTTGCTGAATTTTAAATATATATTATAAAATTTTTCAACAGCATAAAACTCATCAATTTTTAGCGAAAAATTTTCGCAAAAACCGATCATTTTTAATCAACGAATCCAATGCGACGTTAAAAAGTATAACCCAGTCCAATTCCGATGGTTAATAGGGTTTCATCACCGGTTATCAGCAGTGCGCCGGTTCTATACATCAATCCTCCTGTTGGCTTCTGGTGTCTAAAACCAGCCCTTATCATTACGGGGGTATTTAGAGTGTTGTTATGAAAATTATAATCATATCCGTTGATGGTAAGCAGTTGCCCTGAAAAACCACTTAACGGCTTCAATACGGTTAGACCAATACCTGTTTCGAAGAAATTTTAGATGTACTACTTTTGCTTAGGAGAAGATTTGCCTCGAGTGGAAAAATCAATACATCCTCTAGAGTTGAAAAACCGACTCTAGGTACAATCTTTATTTGATTGCTTAATTGAAAGATCCTGTCGTAATTGATTGAATATACACCTCCGTTTCCCAAGAGTTCGGCGTAAATGCTGTTTTTTTTGAGGTAAGGTTGTGTCAATGTTGAATCCTGGGCAATAGCTTTAAAGCCAATCAGAAACAATAGAGCAGTTAAAATGGGTTTCATCGTTATATTTGGGTCTCGGATTGATTAATGCGCAATTTACCATAAAGCTATTGCAGTTGGTGGTAAATGACAAATAATAAATTAATATAAAGAATGAAAAAAATACTGGTTACCGGCAGCAATGGACTTTTAGGTCAGAAAATAACAGAAAAAGTACTTGCCGAAGGGCGGGTAAAGCTCATAGCCAGTTCAGTAGGGGCAAACCGTTATCCTTTAAAAGAAGGGTATGAGTACGCAGAAATGGATATACTAAATCCTGAAAAGGTAAAAGCGGTTATTGAAAGATATTGTCCCGATGCAGTTATCCATACTGCTGCAATGACAAATGTAGATACCTGTGAGGAAAATAAAACACTTTGCCGTCAGTTAAACGTTGAGGCCGTTGCGACTTTGTTGTCTATATGCGAGGAAAAAAATATTCAATTGATCCATCTGAGTACCGATTTTGTTTTTGATGGAAAAAACGGACCTTACAAAGAGGAAGATGCGGTAAATCCGGTTAGTTATTATGGCAAATCGAAGGTGATGGCTGAAGAGCTGATTAAAGATTCAAAAGCAAATTATGCCATTTTAAGAACAATATTGGTATATGGTATTAGCCACGACATGAGCCGGAGCAATATTGTGCTGTGGGCTAAAGGTGCCTTAGAGAAAGCATCGCCCATAAATGTAGTGAACGATCAATGGCGCATGCCAACCCTCGCCGAAGATCTGGCCGAAGCCTGCCTGTTGGCTGTGGAGCATGAGGCCAGAGGGATTTACCATATATCAGGTAAAGATTATATGAGTATTGCCGGTTTAGTGCGAAAAGTTGCCGATTATTGGAAACTGGATCAGTCGTACATTAATGAAATCAGTTCGGTAAGTTTAAACCAAAAGGCTAAACGGCCTGTAAAAACGGGATTTGTGCTGGATAAAGCCATTAAAGATTTAGGGTATAACCCACATTCTTTTGAAGAAGGATTACTAATTTTACAGCAACAGATGAGAGTTAGTCCGGAGTCGTAAGTCTTAAAATGATTAAACAATAAAATACTTTACATTATACATTAAATAAAAAACCAATGGCATTACAAGTTGGCGATACCGCCCCAGATTTTAAATTATACAGTTCTGATTTAACAGAAGTTTCCCTTTCAGGTTTTAAAGGCAAAAAAGTAATTATACATTTTTTTCCGATGGCTTTTACCGGAACATGTACTGAGCAATTATGTACCATGCGTGATAATTTCAGTTATTACGAAGGTATCAATGCACAAGTAATTGGCATTTCTGTAGATTCGCCGTTCTCGTTAGCTAAATTTAAGGAAGTGCAAAATTACCAGTTCCCGTTATTATCTGATTTTAATAAAGAAGTAGCAGCAGCATATGGCGCTTTTTATGATGAGTTTTTCTTCGGATTAAAAGGTGTATCGAAAAGAGCTGCATTTGTTATCGATGAAAATGGAAAAATAGTTTATGCTGAAGTTTTGGAAGATGCAAAGGATTTGCCTGATTTCAAGGCGATTAATGATGCATTAAATGCATAAGGCATAACCAGCAAAGAATTATTTTGAGATTTTTTTAAAATTTAGTTGGAAATTAAAATATCAAGTTATACCTTTGCATTCCGTTAACGATACGGAAACGCATTCGTAGCTCAATTGGATAGAGCATCTCACTACGGATGAGAAGGTTTGGGGTTCGAATCCCTACGAGTGCACTGAAAAGGGAAGATTGAAAAATCTTCCCTTTTTTATTGGTCACTAAGTTATGTAAACAGTAATTTGAGAGACTTGTGTTCGTTAGTTCTCCTAACCGGCTGATCCTGTTGTTATTGCTTATCATATTGTACAAAAGGAGCAACCGCAGTCACATGCTTTACATCTTTTCACTATCACCCTCTGCTTCCTCAACACGATTTTACAAAATGACCTCAATGTGCATTATAACGTAGCCAGTTCCATTTTCCCATTTCTATTTACCGCAAATAAGTCCTATTTTTACTCATCAATGGACCAGGACTATGCTACATATGGTGATGACAGATTACTTTCGCTATTAATAGCCCGGGATAACAAGGCTTTTTCAGAAATTTATAGCAGATACTGGCCATTACTGTACAGACATGCCTTTCGAATGCTTAAAGAAGAGAGTGAGAGTGAGGATGTGGTTCAGGAAGTATTTACCAGGTTATGGCAGAAAGCACCTCAACTACCTGTTGGTACATCCATTGGTGCTTATCTCTATGTTTCTACCAGAAATGCGATTCTGAATTTTTTTAGTAAAAATCAGGTACACCATGCCTATCTGACAGACCTTGGTCAGTTTTTGGATCAGGCACAGGAGATGACCGATCATCTCATTAGAGAACGGATCCTGGCCAAGCTGATTGAAGAGGAAATTGAAAAACTTCCTCCCAGAATGCGCGAGGTTTTCGAACTAAAACGAAAACAAAATCTTTCCTACAAGGAGATTGCAGGTATTATGAATATCTCTGAACTCACCGTTAAAACACAGATGAATAAGGCTATTTCTACGCTGAGAAGCAAATTTGGTAATCATTTGCCTTCCTTTTTTATCGCGTTGTAGCGCTTTTTCCAATAAATTAACGTGAGTTCTGGATAAATAAAAAGATAAAAACAAGAGCAAAGGGCATGATTTTTGTTTATAAATATTTGACAGTCAATTAATTAACAAAAACAAATCGCCCCATGCTCAGAGATAAAATTATAGAAATTTTCGTACAAGTTGATGATTTCTGCAAAGAAATAATGCCAGAACTTGAAAAACAGTTCATCCAGGACCGTTCTTTGGGCAAGCGAAACCGAAAGGCCGGACTATGCAACAGTGAAATGATTACCCTGATGGTCGCTTTCCACTATGGGCAGTTTACTAACCTAAAATCGTTCTATCTTCATTTTGCCCAGGCCCACCTGAAGGATATGTTTCCTGGGCTGGTATCCTACAACAGGTTTGTTGAACTTCAGCCCAGATCTGCCGTAATGTTCATGCTGTTTGTCAAGATGAACTGTATGGGCAAATGTCGGGGATTGAGCTTCATCGACTCCACACATCTGAAAGTATGCCATAACCGCAGAATACACCAGCACCAGGTATTTAAGGACAGTGCAGAACGTGGGCAATGCTCAATTGGTTGGTTTTATGGCTTTAAACTGCATCTGATCATCAATGACAAAGGTGAAATACTATCATTTTATCTCACCAAAGGAAATGTTGATGATCGGGACTGGAAGCATTTTGCTGAGATGACCAGGGATGTTTTTGGTAAATTATTTGGCGATAAGGGGTATGTGTCCAAAGCTTTGGCTGATCTGCTTTGGGGAAACGGCATTCAGATGGTAGCCAGGCCAAAGAAAAATATGAAGAACGTTAATCTAAGCCAGCAGGATAGGATTATGCTACGTAAAAGAGCCATTATAGAATGCGTAAATGATGAACTTAAGAATATATGCAAGCTACAACATACCAGACATAGGTCGCTAGGAAATTTTCTGCTCAATATACTAGGAGCAATAGCAGCCTATTCATTCTTCCCTAAAAAGCCATCATTAAATATTCAATTTGATAATTCAAACCAGTTAACAATCGCTGCTTAAACCGAACTCACGTTAAATTAATAAAAAAGTAACTTTTTTTTAATGTTGCATACAACATTGGTGTGAGCTGCCTGTCATTACTATTATACTACCTATAAAAAACATGAACAAACAAACTATAAGCGGATTTATCAGAGACTATCTGCATAATAAACTTAATGAAAAGCAAAAAGCCCAGCTTGAAACCTGGTATTTGTTAAAAGCTGAAGAAAATAAGTCGGTTGATCCGCCAATAGAATACGAGAAATTGGAAGCAAAAATCTGGAATAAAATTCTTTCTGATGTTTCGCAAACGGAAGCGGAATTGCCTAAAGTTCAGAAGCTGAATAGGTCTTACAAAAGAATAATTTCAATAGGAATTGCCGCAAGCATATTATTGATAGCTGGCATAGGTTATTTGACACTTAAAAATAACGATACCACTCCAGACCAGTTTGTTATCGCAAAAAAATATGATCTGCCTGCTGGTACTGATAAGGCCATATTAACTTTATCTGACGGTAAGGTAATCGATTTAAATAAGGATGCTGTCGGGAAAATTGCTACTGAAGCCGGTATTGAAATTACCAAAGCTGCTGATGGAACTTTGGTTTATAAAACTTTAAATACAGGCAAAAGTGATGGATTTAATACCATTACCACGCCTATTGGCGGGCAATACGCAGTTATATTACCTGATGGATCAAAAGTTTGGCTAAATGCAGGGTCGTCTTTAAAATATCCAACAGCATTTGCGGCAAGTGGAAGAAACGTAACCTTAACAGGGGAGGGATACTTTGAGGTGGCGCATATGGAAGGGACTAAAGGAAGAGTGCCATTTACCGTAACCGTGCTTAAAAACCAAACGCAATCAGAAAAAGTGGAGGTGTTAGGTACACATTTCAACATCAATGCTTATGCTGATGAACCTTTTATTAACACTACTTTATTAATGGGAAGTGTAAAGGTTGCTTTGAGCAATAACAAGACTACATTACTTAAGCCCGGGCAGCTGGCCAGGTTAAGTAATGAAAACATACAGGTACAACAGGCAGATACGGAAATGGCGGTTGCCTGGAAAAACGGAGAATTTGTATTCAGGGAAGATTTAAGAAGTGCGATGAGAAAGGTAGCGCGATGGTATGATGTGGAAATCGTTTATGACGAGACTGCACCAGAAAATTTGATGCTTGGCGGTTGGATGTCGAGAGGTACCAATATTTCAGAAGTACTCAACCATATTCAGTTAACCGGAAAAGTTCACTTTAAACTTGAAGGAAGGAGGGTAATCGTTTCTAAATAACATTGAAAACGATTCCAAAAAAAACAGAGGTGCTTGGCGGCACCCCTGAATAATTGGCAGTCGACTATAAATAATCAACTAATCACGCATAAGGTCTTGATTTCGAAGCCCAGGCCAAATGCAATAAACCAAACAAACAAATGTATAAAAATTTTACTTCACTAGGGTTGCCCAACAGGCAGCCCCGCAAACTGCTACTCGTTATGCGACTGACGGCTGTGATTTTCTTGGCGGCTTTAATGCAATTAAGTGCATCAACCAAGGCACAAAAAGTTTCCATTGTCGAAAAAAATGCGCCGCTTGAACGCGTATTAAAAGAAATTCGCCGACAAAGCGGATATAATATTATCTATGATCTTAACCTGATCCTCGATGCCAAGCCGGTATCTATACAGGTGAACCAGGTTAATGTTTTGGAAGCTGTTCAAAAGTCGTTAAATAACCAGCCGCTTACTTTTTCTGTTGATGGCAAAACCATTGTAATCAAGGAAAGAAGTATGGCAGATAAACTGGTAGATCTGGTAAAAGACATTGATGTTAAGGTAAGCATCAGAGACTCGTTAGGACGTCCGCTTCCCGGAGCTAATGTGTACAATAAAACCATTAACAAAATGTACGTTACGGATAAAGAAGGTGATATCCTGATTAAGGATGTGCCGGCTAATGGTTATGTATTACTGATCTCGTATATAGGATATAAAGGGGAGGAGATTTTTGTGGATAGAAAGACCGTTACCTATTACGTAAGATTAACGGCGGCTTCATCAGCGTTGGAAGAGGTTAGTGTAGTATCTAACGGTTATCAAAAAATTAGTAAAGAGCGCGCTGCCGGTGCCTATAGTACAATTTCTGGAAAGGAACTGGAAGGAACACCCGCGGTTAACCTTATGGAGCGTTTGGAAGGTAAAATACCAGGCGTAAAATTTGATGTTAAAAGTAATGTCGTGCAGATCCGTGGTGTAAATAATTATGCAGCCGGTTCAGGAACTCCACTGATTGTGGTGGATGGATTTCCATTACTCGACCCAAGCGACAGGGCACAACTAACAAAAACCTATGGTGTTACTTATGGAAATTCAATTATAAGTAACATTAACATTGCGGATATTGAGCAGATTACATTTTTAAAAGATGCTTCTGCTACTTCCATCTGGGGTTCCAGGGCGGCCAATGGTGTAATTGTAATTGAAACGAAAAAAGGTCGAAATGGTACATCTCAGGTTAACCTCAGTTACGTTTTCGGAATCTCTAAAAATCCATCTATTGCCAGTCAGCGCTGGATGAATGCTGCACAATATATCGATCTGGAACAGGAAATGGTTGACAAAGGTTTTCTGGTAGATCCGGCTTCGGCAACACCAGGAAATGCCATTTATACACCAAATAATAGTGAAGCTACTGAATGGATGTTTCGCGTAAAACGTGGAACGGCAACCGTTGCCGAGCGCGATGCTGCTTTAGCACAAATTGCCATGCGTGATGGTGCAGGCCAGATCGAAAAAAACCTGTTGCAAAATGCAGTCAATCATCAATATAACCTTTCTTACTCAGGTGGTACTGAAAATAGTAACTTTTATATTTCTGGAAACTACACGAAAGATGTGCCCATCTATAAAAGTAATTTTGCTGAAAATGCCTTTATTAATGCCAATACCAGTACCGCATTATTTAATAAGAGAATTACATTACGGGCATTAATCAATTACCAATATAACAAATCGCAATCTAACAGTGCTGCAGTTGACGCCCTTTCGGTTAGTACAACAGCGCTCAGGCCATACGATTTATTATATGATGACAATGGCAATAGTATAGGTAGAACGGTTATTTTCCGACAATCATTAGCCAATACCATGATCGCACAAGGCTATCTGCCTTTCAGTTACAATGCAATTGATGAACTCAATTATTCCAACTCTATCGCCAAAAGTAATGTGATCAGATTGAATGGCGGAATTAACGGTAAAATTACGAAATGGTTAAATGCGGATATTTCCATTTCAAATCAACGTCAGTTCAGCTCAAACAATCTCCTGAATGAATTAAATAGTTATGTGGGAAGACTTTTGGTGAATACGGGTACGGTAATTACCAATGGTAAACCTGTTTACAATGTACCTTACGGCGGGCGCTATTACACCAGTGGCAATAATGCATCTGAAACAGCATTTAGAGGACAGCTGAATGCAGATGTAGCTTTTACTAAAGATCATCATTTCACTGCCATTGCCGGAACTGAATTGAGGGAAACCCAATCAGCGAGTAATTCTGAAGTCAGATATGGTTATAACGAAGATACCGGAGCTGTGGGGATTGCAAACCCTACTGTTTCTTACATAACCATGTATGGTTATTCCCAAACCTTAGGCAATAATCTAAGTAGTTTGGGTGCATCCAGAAAGCGCTTTTTGTCTTATTACAGTAACGCCTCTTATAGTTACAGAGATAAGTATTTCCTTACCGGTAGTGCCCGATTTGATGATTACAGTATGATCGGGGTAGACCGCAGAAAAAGAGCAATTCCACTATGGTCTGTAGGTTTAAGGTGGAATGCCAATCAGGAAGAATTTATCAGGAAGCTAGATTGGATCAATCTGTTAAGTTTAAGGGCAACCCTTGGAACTGCCGGAGTGGTACCACAGGGAGGGTCAAATATTCCTATTCTTACAACAATAGGTAGCGATTCCCGTACAGGCCAGCCCATTGCCAATATTGACAACCCAGCTAATTCTGAATTAGGATGGGAAACAACTAAGCAAGGCAATCTTGGTTTAGATTTCGGTGTCTTAAAGGGCCGTTTAAATGCAAGTTTTGATGTTTATACCAAACACACCAAAGGTCTTTTGGCTAGTTTCAATTACAATGCTACTTATGGTTGGTCTAACCTATTGTTTAATAGCGGAACCCTGAAAGGGCACGGTTACGAGTTCAGCATAAATGGTGAGCCAGTAAGGGCAGGAAGATTCAGTTGGAAATCTTTGCTCAATTTCAGTTATACAACCAATACCGTAACAGAAGCCAGGTATGAAAATAATTCCAACAACCTGGCCGGGTCAGGATCAATAGTAAATGGTGCTACTTTAGGCACATTGTACGTATATAGATGGGCAGGTTTAGATAACAAGGGCCAATCACAGATTTACGACCGCAACAATAACATCATCAATAATACCACCAATTTAACCAGTGCCTTTACAAAAGAAGACTTAGTTAAAGCAGGTGTACTTTATGCACCCTATTCAACAGGCTTTTTTAACACCTTTAAATACGGCGAATTTGAAGCGGGAATTCAGATTACGGGTTATTTCGGTCATGTATTTATGAAAAATGCAGTCACCAACTATCCAAACTTTCAGGGTGCCTACCCAGGTGTATTGGGCAGGCAGGAAGATTTGGCAAACCGTTGGAGAAATCCAGGTGATGAGGCGATCACCGATGTTCCCGGGCTATCTAACGTAAACTTTAACAGTATTAATCGTTATCGCTTTTCTGATGCATTGGTGAGAAAGGCAGATAACATCCGTTTACAGCAAATTTCCCTGGCTTATCAATTGCCAAAACGTTTTTTACCAAGAAATACTTTCAAATCGATTTCAATTTCTGCCAATGTCAGAAATCTGGGTATCATCTGGAGGGCGAATAAAGATGGTATCGATCCTGAATTTGTTAGCAATGGCAATTTTGGCACGGTAAGCCCTACACCTAGTTACATTTTTGGAATCAATGCAACGCTATAATCACATGAAGACAAAATATATCATCATCCTGTTTGCGTTGGCAGTTGCCTTCGCAGGCTGCAGAAAGTATGTAGAAATTGATCAACTTTCTGTACGTACCTTAAAATATACATCCGATTACCGGTATACCATGAACAATAACTCGGTTTTGGAAGGTAGTTTCTCTTATCCAATCTTATCGGGCGACGATACAGAAATTACGGATGCCACCCGTCAAAACAACCTGGGCGATATTCTGGGTAATGTGTACAGCTGGGCAGCACTTTATACAGCTGATACGCAAAGTGACGCGGATTGGGATAAACAATATAAAACCATTTATACCTGTAATGAGGTAATCAATGGTGTGTTAAATTCACAAAACGGAACGGAGCAAGAGAAGCAGAAAATTTATGCTGAAGCACTGGTACACCGTGCTTATACTTACCTGGTTCTGGTTAACACTTATGCCAAGCAATACAACAGCGCTACCGCCATCACAGATTTGGGCGTGCCCTTGCTTACCACACCAAATTTATATACTAAACTTAACCGTACACCGGTAGCAGAAGTATATAACCTTATAGTGAAAGACCTGAAGGCATCCATCAGTCGCCTGCCTGATCTTCCTGAGTTTAACGTAAGGCCGGCAAAGGTATCGGCTTATGCTTTATTGGCTAAAACATACCTTAATCTTCGTGATTTTAATAATGCCTCGTTATATGCGGATAGTACGCTGCGTTTACAAAATACATTGATCGATCTGAAGAATTATGAAAATTCACCAGCTACCCTTCCTTTAAGGTTGAATAATCCGGAAATTATATTTTCTAAAATTGCGGCTGTAACCTATCAGGCCATTTCGTTAAGCAACGACCTGCTTTCTGCTATGGGAACAACAGATTTGCGTTATAAGTTATTTACCGATACCAGAAGCCGTTTCGGCGGGCAATTCAGCACCAGCTTTACAGGTCGTGCTTCCAGCAAGTATTTCTACAATGAATTTTCGATCAGTAATGGGCCATCGGTACCAGAAATCATGCTCATCAAAGCAGAGTGCTTAGCGAGAGCTGGCCAAACCGCAGATGCCATGACGGTTGTAAATAACTTAAGGGTTAAGCGTTTTAATAATGCCAATTATGTGCCTTTAACAGCCTCATCTGCTGCTGATGCCTTGCGGATTGTAGTGGAAGAAAAAAGAAAGGAGCTGTTTGGTACAGGTTTACGCTGGTTTGATCAAAAAAGATTAATGCTTGATGATGCCTTTGCCCAAACGAAAACCCGCAATTATAAAGGAATAGATTATACGCTCACACCAAATTCTAATCGCTATATCTATCCGATAGGTGATAAGTATATTTTATTAAACCCCGAATTGCAACAAAATCCGAGATAATCTACGGAGAGCTTATGAAAAAAAATCTTTTACTGAATGGTCTGCTACTGCTTTGCCCTTTTTTTGGGCAGCAGCTGGCTGCCCAGACCTTAACCTGGAAACCAGAATTGTTAAGGCAAAATCAACCTGCTACATTTTATTATCAGGCAAAAGGTGGCGACCTTGAATTTAGCGATGAACCAAAAGCAACATTGGCTTATTTTAATGGCAAACGCTGGGAATCTGTACCGCTAACACTGAAAAAGGAAAATGATCAGTGGCAGGCAAGTTATACCTTGCCCAATAACGCCGTTTTTTTGGCGCTTAAATTTTACCAGGGCGCTTCAATGACGCCGGAAGCAATCGATAATAACCAGGGTAAAGGTTACTTTACAAAGGTTTTAGGTAGCAACGACAAGGAACAGCGTGGCAGTTATCTGGCAGAAGCTGCATTGCGGTCTAACTTAACTGGCGACTGGAGTTTAAATGATTTTGTTTCGGCGGCAAAAAATGCCCAAACCACTGATTCTTTGTTAAAAAAGGAAGAAAAGATTTCTGGAAAACCATCTGGCCCGTTACTCTTTACCTATCTTGATTTGAAACGTTTGACAATGCCGTCAGAAAAGTTTGATGCCTTTGCTGATGCAACAATACAGGCTATGCTTAAGAAAGAAAAGTTCAGCGACGCCTTGTTAGCAGAAGCCCATGGTTATTATATCCGGGAGAAAAGGGATCAGCAAGCAAAGGAAATAGAAAAGTTGATTTTCCAATATCAGCCAAAAAGCGGAACTGCAAAATTATTAAGCTTCCGTGCGGCAACCAAAGGAGCCTCACCAGAGGTTTATCAGGCGGCATCCGAAGATTTTCTTAAAAAATATCCTTATGCAGAATGGAAGAAAAATCCAGATGACAAAGGTTTCTTATATTATGAAATCTATAGAGGGTTGGCTACCAGATACTTTGAAGGTAATCAGATAGATAAGTTCTTATCGCTGTTTAAGGATATTGATTTTAGAACAGCCAACGAAATTTATCGTTGGAACATTACGCGGAATCAAATGTCCATGTCCGGTAAAGCAGATTATAAATTACTTTATGAGCTGAGCAAAAAGATCATTCCTTACTTATTGGAACGCCAGCGTGATCAGTCTTATCTAACCGACTTCGATAGGGATGCGGTTAAAGCACAGGAAAACGCCGATAAGCAAATGAACGATCGCTTATTTACCCATATTGCTTTAGCCATTAACCAAAAGGATTTTGCCGCAGCAAAGAACTTTTTCCAATACCTGTCTAAAGACGGAACTTATAGTAATGCCGACATGAATGCGATGCATCTTCGTGTATTAAGCGAACTGAACGATGAAAAGGCCATCAAATCCTTACTTGAAAATAGTGTGGCAGCCAATGCGGTTACGCCTGAAATGTTTGCTAAGTTGAAAGAGTTGTATAGAAGCGAACACCAGGGCCAGGAAAAAGGCTATGAGGAATACTTATCATCTCTGATGCCAAATGATAAAAAAGCAGAAATGAGGGGGCATGTAATGGCCAACATGGTCAATTATCCGTTAAAGCCTTTCAGCCTGGAAGATGCCAATGGTAAAATGGTAAATTCTAACGATTGGGGAAATAAAATAGTAGTGATTGACTTTTGGGCCACCTGGTGCAGACCTTGTATTGAAGCTTTTCCTGGCATGCAATTGCTGATAGATCAATATGCAAAAGATCCAAATGTTGCTGTTTATATGATTGGTACCATGCAATTTGGTGATTATAAAGCCAAATCGGTAAACTTTGTTAAGAGCCAGGGCTATCGTTTTAACCTTTTGCATGATGCAGTTCTCCCTAATGGAGAGCAGGCAGCGGTTTTCTTAAGCCTAAAGCCGCTATTTAAGTCGTCAGCCATTCCACGTAAAATCATCGTAAAAAACGGCGTTGTGCGCTATTCTTCTGAAGGATATTCCGGTAGTCCGAGCCAGTTAAGCGATGAATTGTCAACCGCCATTGAGATTTTAAGAGCAGAGAAATAATGATAAGAAAAACGATAATTACAGCTTTTTTTTCCTTCTGGATAGGGCTTTCTGTTCAGGCACAGATGAATCCGAAGATTAAGCTGCAGGATGCCTTAAAGCTAATCCAGGATAACTATGTAGATCCGGTTAACGATGAACCCGTAGTCGATGCCGCCATCAAGGGCATGTTGAGCAGCCTTGATCCTCATTCCAGCTACATCAGCCGCGAAGAGGTAGAGGCCATGAACGAATCCATGTCAGGAAGTTTTGCTGGCATTGGAATCGGTTTTGCAATGATTTCAGACAGTACATTTATCATCAGTGTCAATCCGGATGGACCTGCAGCAAAAGCAGGCTTAAAAGTAGGCGATCAGATTGTAAACGTAGATGGTCAGACAATTCTTGGCAAAAACCTGAAAAACCAGGAAGTGATGCGGTTACTGAGGGGAGAGAAAGGAAAAGCTGTTGACCTGGCTATCAGGCGTAAAGGACAGCCAGCGCTTTTACAATTCAAGGTAATGCGTGAGCAGATTGCCGAGTTATCCATTACGGCCAGTTACATGGTTACCAAACAGATCGGTTATATTGCGCTGTCTGTTTTCAGTCAGTCTACCCGCCGGGAAATGGATGCCGCCTTAAAAAGCTTGAAAGCGCAGGGCATGACCAAACTGATTCTCGATTTACAGATGAATGGGGGAGGCATAGTAGACATGGCTATTGGCGTGGCGGATGAATTTCTTCCTCCTGAAAAAACTGTTTTTTATTCAGTTACCAATACAGGTGTGAAGGATTATTTTCTCACCGGTGGTTACGGACAGTTTATGGATGGCGAATTGGTGGTTTTGGTTGATGAATCGACTGCTTCTTCAAGCGAAATCCTGACCGGTGCTTTACAAGACTGGGATCGGGCCGTAATTGTTGGACGCAGAACTTTTGGAAAGGGATTGATGCAGAAAGGATTTCCATTAAGTGATGGTTCGGTAATCAGGTTGACAGCCGCTCGCTATTATACGCCTTCAGGCCGATCTATCCAGAAACCTTACACCAAAGGCAAAGCTGATTATTTTGAAGATTTTAACCGGAGGATGGCTTCAGGTGAATTGAAGGAGGCAGGGCATTATCATTTTCCAGATTCGCTTAAATATACTACACTTAATCATAAAAGAACGGTGTATGGTGGTGGCGGTATCATGCCAGATCAGTTTGTTTCGATAGACACGGCATTATATAGCACCTGGCTGAATCAGACCATGAACAGTGGTTTAGTGAATAAAGTAACCTTTGAGCTGGTGCAGCAGAATCGTAGTCAGCTAACCGCTAATTATCCTGATTTTGAAGCCTTTGATAAGGGTTTCAAAGTGGATGAAGCCATGGTTGACGGGATTTTTGATGCCGCCGAAAAACTTCGGATCAAAATGCCTGCAAAAACAGATCAGGTTGCAAGAAAAACCATCCGGATAGAACTAAAGGCCGGCATAGCCGATATGTTATATGTAGGTAAGGGTTATGCCCTGCGCGTTCGTAACGAAGCCAGCGCCGCCTTTGATACGGCCTTATCTATTCTCAACTCAAAAGCCACTTACAATAAATTATTGGCAGGAAGTACCGCCAGTAAATCATCTCCTAATCAAAAGAAAAAAAACTAACATGAAAAAATTAATAATTGGTGCAATAGCTGCACTTTATTCCCTGAGTGCAACCGCACAAACCGGATATACCATAAAAGGTCAGATCGGAAAACTGGGTAAGCCTGCCAAAGCTTTTTTGCTAACCAAAATTGATGGCAAGCAGATTCTGGATTCAGTTCCGCTGGTAAATGGAAGCTTTACCTTTAAAGGCAAGGTTTCTTCCCCTATTGAAGCAATCGTGCGTTTGAAACATGATGATGCCATTGAGATTCCGGGCAAAAGAATAAATGTAGATGGGGTGAGTTTGATATTGGATAACGAAAACATTACCATTACCGGTAAAGACTCATTAAAAACGGCTGTGGTTAAAGGATCTGCACAGACCGAAGAAAGCCGACGTGTAGATGATCTTCTTCGTCCCCTTTATAACAAATTGCAAGCCTTGAATAAGGAATACCAGGATATGCCTGAAGCTAAAAAACAGGATAAAGCTGTTATCCAGGATTTAGAAAAACGGGCAAATGCTATAGAAAAAGAAATTGTTGACGCTAAAATCAGTTATGTGAAAAATAATCCAGATAGTTTCATGTCGCTGATGGCTTTAAACTCCACTTTAGCTCCGGGTTTCGACGCGGTGGAAATGGAAAAAGTATACCTGGCCATCAATCCGAAGTTAAGAGATTCGTATTTCGGTAAAGAGGTTGGCCTGCGCATCGCTACTTTCAAAAAAACACAGGAGGGCGTAGAGGCCCAGGATTTTGCCCAGCCTGATGTTGACGGAAAAATGGTTAAACTTTCTGATTACCGCGGAAAATATGTTTTGGTCGATTTCTGGGCTTCATGGTGTGCGCCATGCCGTAGAGAGAACCCAAACCTGGTTAAGGTTTACGAGCAATATAAATCAAAAGGATTTGAAATTTTAGGTGTTTCGCTTGATAAAGCTGCTGATAAAGCGAAATGGATTAAAGCGATAGCAGACGATAAACTGACCTGGAAACAGGTGGGTGATTTAAAAGGATGGGAAAATGAGGCTGCGGCTAGATATGAGGTCAAAGCTATTCCTATGAATTTTTTAATCGATCCAAGCGGAAAAATTATCGCCAAAGAACTTAGAGGTCCGGCACTGGAGTCGAAAATCAAAGAAATATTTGACGGACGCGCCAAGTAAAAAATCTTATAGTTAATGATGATTAATGCAGGTTGACGGATGTCGCCTGCATTTTTTTTATCATTTGTTTTGGACAAATCAATTGACTACAGGATTAAAGTCATGGCCTGGCAGGATAGCTAACAACCTAAGCTAGATTAATAATATGCTTTAATTTGTGTTATTTGGCGCCTTGGATGTACGGTCGTCACCCTGAACTTGTTTCAGGGTCTTTCGTGCTAAAAAGATGCTGAAAAGAATTCAGCATGACGAATAGTCTAATAAGCGCTTTTATAAAAAGTTATTTTGTTAAATAATTATCAATTCAAGTTAAAAAATTAAATCCATAAGGATAGTATAGCAGCTATCAATGCTGTCGTCATAATTATGCTTCCTAATTTTAAAAATGTCCAGGCACTCACTTTCTGTCCCTCTCTTCTTAAAGCCACCAGCCATAATATAGTGGCCAGCGAACCGGTTATGGAGAGGTTGGGACCAAGGTCTACACCAATTAATACTGCACTTTTAACCAGATCGGGCGCATGGGCATTTTGCAATACACTACCTGCTATCAGTCCGGCAGGTAAATTATTCATTAAATTGCAGGCTATCGCAGTCACCGTACCACTAAGCCATACCGCTGCTGTTTCAGATTGTGCTATAGCATCATTTAACACGGCGCTTAAATGTTGTGCCATTCCGGTTTTATTTAATGCTTCAACCACTACAAATAAGCCCGCCACCAAGGGAAGCACCGTCCATGATATTCCTTTAATCACATTAACCGGATTTTTTCTCGCGCGGGTCAATACAATGACGCTGGTGATGATCCCCGTAATCAATGTGGGCAACCCCAGTTCCATGTTCATGGCAGAAGCAGCTAATAAAACAGTTGCAGTTACACATATTCCAATCAAAGCTGTTTTACCGCCCGAGCTTAGTTCTGGCAAGTTGATCTCTGTTCTTATTTTTTGTTTAAAACACTCACGCTGTGAGAACTGGAGCACAAAATAAGTAACAGTAATGGCACATATCGAAGGGATCAGATACAAACTCAGCCAATGCATTAGGGATGGCATATTCGTACCATAGATTACCAGATTTGCCGGATTTGAAATAGGCAGCACAAAAGAAGCTGCATTGGCAATGAATGCGCAGATCAATAAATAGGGCAAAGGTTTTTCTACCTTAGCTGCCTTAACTGCCGCTGCCACAGCTGGTGTTAATACAACAGCTGTGGCATCATTGGAAAGGAATGTGGTTACCACCACACCAACCAGATAGATGAGTAAAAATAATCGTCCCGAAGATCCCTTAGCCCTTATAGTGGCATGGGCGGCGAGCCAGTCAAACAGTTTTTCCTCTCTTGCAGTTTCGGCCAGCAACATCATGCCGGTTAGGAATAAATACACATCCAAACCTTTCGCTATTCCGGAAAAGGCATCTGAAATGGTAATCAGTTGGAATAATAATAATAGCGCGGCCCCAAAAACTGCATATACAGCTTCCGTAACTTTAAAAGGCCTGATGATTACACCCGCTATGGCAAGGAAAGAAATAATCCAGATGAGTATGTTATCCATATTTTATCGCGCTAAGGTATTGCTTTTCAGTTATGTTCAACTTAGCTGTTCGCTATACATTTTTTGATTACCTGCCAGGGTTAGCAGGCATCCTTAATTGTTTTTGCAAAGATGGTCCACAACAGGATGGAACCAATGGCAAATGCACCAAGAATCATAAAAGCACTGCTGTAACCCATTCCCTGTGCTATCCAGCCCCCGATTGCGGGGCTAAGTGATGCTCCCAGGCCCTGTACCGTCATCACCGCGCCCTGCCCGATATTTACCCTTCCCGTACCATTCAGGATATGGGCAACCAAGCCGGGAACAGCAACGCTTTGCAGGCCAGCCCCAACGCCATCTAAAATTTGTACAGGATAGATTCCTATGTGACTGTGCATATACGCAGCAAATAAACCGCGTATAGGCAACGACAAGAAAGAGATAAACAATACTAACCAGTAGCCACTTTTATCAGCCATTTTCATGGCTAACAGTGAGGTGCCGATCATAACCAATTGTGCAATGATAATGGTCATGGCTACAAACATGGAAGCATTACCATTTCCACTGGCTGCTGCAGCAAGGCCGTACAGCGGTAACATGGCGCCGTTACCCAAATGAAAAAAAGCCAGTGCGCCCGCCAGTACCAATAATGACTTACATTGAAACAATACTTTGAATCCACTGGCTTTTTCATCTTTATCTCCCTCTTTCATCCCTCTTGCCACATCATCATCAATGGAATTAGCCGGAATCAATAATACTGAAATGATAGACAGTATCCCAAAAAAAGCTGCCAGAATAAATATAGCTGTGATGCCAAATTTGTAGCCCAGATAACCTGAAAGTGCAGAACCTACCACATTGCCTGCATGATTGAATGCCTGGTTATAGCCATTTTGCTTGTTAAATCCTTTTTGTTTTACTATACCAAGCGTAATGCCAATGATGGCCGGGCCAATAGCCGACCCGGCAATAGCTGTTGCCACCTGCGAAATGCTCACCAGCCAGAACTCTTGGGTGAATAAGATTATTCCAGAAGCCAGTATGGTGAAAACCGCCGATATAACCACATAAAACCTTTTTCTTTTAGTTGCATCGATTAATGCACCTGCCGGAATAGTCATGATCATTCCGGCTACTCCACCAATGGTCATCACTGAACCGATCAGCCCGCTTTTCCAGCCATGTGCCAAAAGGAAGATACCTAGAAATGGTCCGACACCGGCCTGGAGGTCGGCCATGAAAAAATTAAGAGATTGTAAGGGCCAGATAATCCGCTTATCTGTTACCCCTAAAGCTGCTTGTTTGCTCATACGATTCTCCTAACACCAAGTGCGATATTATGTTTAAACCCTTAATAGGAATGTTTTTCGTTATGTGTTTTTAAATCAGGTGATTGCGTGAGTTTTATGCTGAAATTAATTTTTCTTCATACTAATAAATAATAGTAATTATTAATCCATATCAGGGTATAGCGTAGTTGGCAAATCAACCACTGCTTCAAAGAAAAAATTGCTGCTTACTATACTGAATTTTCCATTGTGCAAATTAGTAATCTCTTTAACCAGCCATAAGCCAATCCCCGCACCGTTGGCTTCTATGGTCTCCCTATGGAAGGCATTCTGGAGATTTTCAGTCGGGAAACTTTCCTCGTTAATTGCATTCTTAAAACTAATGGTGATATAATCCTTTATGTTAGATTGCTTTACAGCGCAACTGATGGGCGTTCCCGGGACAGCATATTTAATCGCGTTCTCAACAAGATTCATCAATAAGATATTCAGCTTGTCATCATCGGCAATGACTAGAAAAGTTTCAGCATCCTGATCAAAATCAATATCTGTGCTTAATTCTTTTTGCTGCATAAATGTTTGGAACCGGTTAAACAATCGGAGTATTACCAGCGAAAGATCTATCTGTTGTCGATGTAACGTAATGCCGCTACTTTTTAACTGGCTTACCAGCAGGAACTCCTGCACCACCTGTTGCAGCCTGTTGATCTCGGTAAGCTGACTCTCCATTAGGTTTGACAATGCGGGTGTCAACCCCGGTTTTGATAGGTGAACTTCTATTTCAGCACGCATAATGGCCAGCGGTGTTTTTAATTCGTGCGAGGCAGAGGCAAAAAAGTTTTGTTGCTGCCGTAAAGATTCATCGATCCGAACCAACATGGTATTAATGGTTTCAGTTAATTCCTGCAGTTCGTCATTCGTTTTTTTCACTGGAATAACATCGCGGAGTTTATGCGCATTGATGAGTTTGGCTGCGTTAATGATGCGCTGCACAGGCTGTAGCAGGTAAAAAGATAAAATATAGGCAATGAGACCGGCAAGTAAAACACTCAACAGACTGCAGGTAAAAAGTAAAAGGAGCAGGTATTGTAAGTTACTGTTAAGTTGATCAGCACTGCGTACCAGCATCAGTTCGGCTGGATTGTCTTCATTATTGCTGACTACGTATGCAACCCTCATGCCTAAGGTATCGGTTACGCCTGTCTTTGCAGGTGTTCGGATGTTTTTAATGATGCCCGGAGACTGGAACACCACAATGGGTTTACCTGCTGAATGATATAATACCCTGATGGAGGTATTCTGATCAGGCAAAGGAATAATTGCAGGCAATACTTCCGTTTTATCCAGAAGCGTTTTGGCCCTCGCTATTAAATAAGCATCATTATCTGATATCATCAGCATCCTGATTTTCCGGTAACAGTAAAGGTTAAAGGAGAAACTTAACAAAATGAAAATCAGGCTAAATGCAGCCGTAATTTTAAGTTTGATACCGAACTGACGCTTTCCTATTCTCATTTAACCTTGTTTTACATCGCCTTTTAAAATGTAACCCCGCCCCACAACCGTGTGGATCAATTCTTCATCGTAACCTCTGTCCATTTTTTTTCGAAGCTGGTAAAGATGTACTTCTATTACATTGCTGCCGGGGTCGAAGTTGATATCCCACACTTTTTCAAGGATCTGTGATTTGGTAACCACTTTATTTTGGTTGGCAAGGAGGAACTCCAGTAGTGCAAATTCCCGGTTGCTCAGCATAACTGCTTTGCCGGCGCGGCTAACTTCCCTGGTCAAAAGGTCTACCTTAAGGTCTGCAACCTGTAATTTGAGTGAATCCTGTGCAAATGATCGCCGCTGTACAGAACGTATCCTGGCCAACAGTTCTTCAAGTTCAAATGGCTTTTTGAGATAGTCAATAGCACCATGGTCAAGTCCGTTTATCACATGTTCCGTATCATTCAGGGCACTGATAATAATAACCTGGGTTTGGTTATTAAAGCTACGCAGGTTTTTTAAAACCTCCAGCCCGTTAAGCGAAGGTAGCATCATATCCAATAAAATAAGATCGTAATGGACAATCATTGCTGTTTCCAAACCTTTATTGCCATCAGCAACCACATCGCAGATATGGCCCGCCTGTGTAAGGCCGTCAGCAATAAATCCGGCTAACTTTAACTCATCTTCTATTAATAATATTTTCATCTTACCAGGAATGTTTTGTTATCTATTGTGACGCGGAGTACAATGTATACTTTGTCATGATTGATGTTGATAAAGCCCTGATCATCCTGCCGCCTCACCGCTTCAAGATTAAAGGTGTTGCTTTCTTTAATGAGGTATGCAATATCATCTACCAGCCCGGGTTTAAAGTGAAATAACAGGTTGTTCTTTCTCAATGCCACAATACCACCGTATTGATCTGTAATTATAGCAGGCTTTTCCAGGTTAAATTTTTCTATTTGCTGATTGGGAACATCCGGAGGTGGAGGCAAGTCATCGAGAACCTGGCTGATGCCGGTCCGATCGTTTCGGATGGCTAATAATTGGTAGCCGACTACCTCATCGCTGGGATTTAGCGCATAAGTTGCCTCAATTTCCTCGCCAATAGTACCGATTTTGATTACCCGCGCTGCGGTATGTGGCCGAAAATCAATAGTGATTAAACCGGCTTTTTCCGTTTTCAGTTCCAGGGCATTGATATCCAAATGAGGATTGTTTTTATACCTGATAACGGTTCCTGTAATTACCTTTTGTTTAGTTGCGTGTTCCGTTTTTGGTTCATGATGATGTGATGGCGGTTTAGGTAATACAGGTACCGGAGGTTTGACTAACAGCCAAATAATGACCAAGAGTAACAGAATGATGACAACCACCAGTGGGCGATAATTTTTTATTTCTATCGGCTCATCTGATAAGTCATTATCTTGCTTCATTTTCATATGCGCTGTAAAATATCGTTATTTCATCAGTTAACAGTAAAGCAGCCAATTAGTTCATACGCATTGATAATTATTTTGAGATAGGCGGCTGTATCACAGATATCAAATTGCCAATCCTGAGCCTGTCGAAGGACCGTTGAATGCCCCGTAGAGCTTTTCGATACCTTCGTTAAGCTCAGTACAGGTTAAGCCCAACGTGACAGGTTCTAATGGAATGATAACTTATGATACAGCCACATCTGACAACTATCTCAACAAATATGTTTGTCCATTGATCTCGATGGTCTCTGGATGAATAATGGTTGGGGCACCTGATTCCAATACCACACCAGATGGTGGCGTGTCTTTAATACCGGTTACCTTTACTTTATCTCCAGCTTTTAATAAAGATTGTAACTGCTCCATTGCATGTGGCGGTAACTCTATTTCTACCTTGTTATCGAGGCTAAGCCCGCGGATTGCACCGCCCTGATCGCGTTTGAAATCATTGATTTTTCCCGTAAAGGTTTTAGATGGTTCAATAACAGGTGTCTTAGGTACACTTGGTGGTGTATCTGCTATCTGTGTTCCATCAACAGCTAAACTTGCCATCTGGAATACATTTACACCGTCCGGCCCATTATCAGTAAAGCCCTTTACCATTACCGATTTGCCCTTAGCTGCGGCACTCATAAGTTGTTTGCCCAATTGTTCCGGAAATCTCACTGTAATCACCTGGCTGCCATTTTGCAAGGTGAAACGATTATAGATATACCTGTCATTCGTTTGATAAGCAATTACCTTTCCGCTCAATGATGTTAACACCTTTAAACCTGGTCCTCTTTCCATACCATGTTTGTGTAAACCAGGAGTTGGTGGCATTTCACCGGGTGCGCTGTCCGGTGGTGCCGGAAGGTTATTTGTAGGGCGTACTTGCGCAAAGGTTACGATACTCATCAGCGTCAGGCAAGCTGTTACGGCTGTTTTTTTAAGTTGACTTTTCATATGCATTTTTTTTAAGATTTTATCATTTTATAATCCAAAGCTACATTGGCGACCTGAAGCGGGTATGAAAAGGGAATTAAATTTAATTCATCTGAATGGTTTGTTCTGCCATGCTCAACTTAGCGGCGGATGAAACATCTGTCGCAACAGATGGATTCAATTTTTTTTATAATTTTACTGACTATGCGCAACCAACATAACCATACCGATGAAGAGCTGATCGTCATGTTGAGGGAGAATGAAGTGGTTGCTTTCAAGAAAATTTATACAAAATACTGGTACGACTTGTACCTCATGACCAATAAAAGATTAAGGTCGAAAGAAGCTGCAGAAGAGATCATCCAGAATTTCTTCACTACATTCTGGATCAACCGGGGAAAAATAAACATTAAAGGGTCTTTAAAAGCTTATCTCCATTCTGCCATCCGTTATTCTATTATTGATTATCTGGCTAAAGAGGCTACGAGACACAATTATCTTGAATTACTTTCTTTTAGTTATGAAGAGGCTACAAATACCACTGAAGAAGCCATATTTATAAAAGAGCTGGAAAACGGAATTGATGGGGTGATTTCAAAGTTGCCCGCCAAATGCAGAAAGGTATTTGAGCTTAGCAGGAAAGAACATAAATCCAATAAGGAAATTGCCCAATTACTCGGACTTTCTGAAAAGACGGTAGAAAACCATATTACCAATGCCTTAAAGTACTTCAGGGTTCATTACAAGGTAATTTTGATTGCCTCTGGTTTCGCCTGGTTAATTCGGTAAAATTAACAGCGTTCAATAAAAATCGTCAGCGGGAGAGATCTTCTCCGTATGAAAGACACTGAAACGAGTTCAGAGTGACGGCTGCTTATCAAAAAGGTGGTACAAGCTACCGAAAGACAATAGTAATAATCAAACTTAGGTTAGGAAATGAGCGGTTAATGCTCATGGCGGGCTGTAGTCCCGCTATCGCTTATAGTCCTCGCTGCACTCCGTCATCGTCCTCGTTTGAAACGAGGATGAAGGGCAAAGGCGATTGTATCGCCAAGCACATATTTCGCATTACAAATGTGGGTTTCACTAATCTTAGACGGGAGAGACCCTTTCTATAGTTAAGACCCTGAAACGAGTTCAGGATGACGATATCCCTGGGGATTTAATGAACAGATTTAACATCGCTTAACTTTTTCGTTCTCTATTTAAACTGATCATTTAGCCATATTTTAATTTTTTTTATTTTTTTTGGGGGCAAGGCCCGGGTTACCCGACTATACTATTAACGAACCAAATATAACTACATACCAACATGGGCAGATCAATAGCCGTTTCCTTATTAAAAAAATATCTTTCAGGTGATTGCACTGTTGCTGAGGTAAAAGAAGTGGACGAATGGTTTGACAGTATGGATGGTGTACCTGAAGAGCTCGTAGGCCTTTCTGATAACCAGCGCAAGCTCGTGGAAGATAGAATTTTTGAGCGCATTCTGCTCAATATCGAAGCTAAAGAACAGCAAAAAATCATATCAGTTCCCAATAAATCAATAAATATAAGCACCATATTATGGGCAGCAGCATCACTCATTCTGGTACTTGGTGCAGTGCTGATCTGGAGATACCATGCGCCGCTAAACCTGCAAAACAAAAATGCAAAATTACAAGCCGTTCATATAAAGCCAGGTGGCAACAGGGCGGTTTTGACCTTAGGCGATGGCTCATCGGTAGTATTAACCCTAGCCAAAATAGGGGCATTGGCCGACCAGCAAAATGTGAGTGTGGTAAAAACAGCAGAAGGCGAACTCCGCTATAAAATACATGCCGGATCTGTATCTTCTGATATAAGTTACAATAAAATTGCCACACCAGTTGGTGGAAAATATAGTGTTGTTTTGCCTGATGGAACTAAAGCCTGGCTAAACGCAAAATCCAGCTTACGGTTTCCAACGGCTTTTAAAGGTGCTGAACGAGTGGTACAGATGACGGGTGAAGTATATTTCGAAGTGGCCAAAAATCCAAATCAACCCTTTAAGGTACAATCTGGCGGAACAGAAATTAAGGTACTGGGAACGCATTTTGACGTAATGGCTTATGACGATGAGGCCGGGCAGAAAACCACACTGCTTGAAGGAAGCATCCACTTATCATCCGGTAAATTTTCTCAGTTATTGAAACCCGGGCAACAAGCCCTTGTAGATCCATCTGGGATAAAGGTGAATCACAATTGTGACCTGGAAGCGGTAATGGCCTGGAGAAACGACCTTTTTATCTTCAAGGATATGGAAATCAAAGAAATTGCCAGGCAGTTGTCGAGGTGGTATGATATTCAGGTGGTATTTAGAGGAACACCTTCAAAAATAGCCTATACCGGAACCATATCCAAGGACGTAGAACTTTCAGAGTTGTTAAGTATGCTTCAATTCACTGGATTAAAATATGAATTGAACAGAAACCAACTTATTATAATCGATTAAAGAAGATTAACAATAAAATAAATTTTAACCAAATAAATTATTTAACATGAGAAACTACTACAACACTGCATAAGTAAAGGTGTAACCATGCTTTTTAATAAAAAAACCGGATCGTGTTCGCAGCACATCCGGTTACTGTAAAGGTTACTTACAATCCCGATTTAGACAACATTATAATTTAACCAAAACTCCATAAAGATATGAATTTATTTTTTAGGATCAGGCTGTTATTGCGCCGTGATTCTTACCAAATCTTATTAAAAATGAGACTCGTAGTGCTTTTTTTTACGCTTACCCTGATGCAGGTTAGCGCTAGCAGCTTCAGTCAGAATCTAACGCTTAAAGAGAATAATTCTGACATCATTTCCATCTTAAAACAAATAGAAAAACAAAGTGGTTACCATTTACTTTTCAGACGGGCCGACATTGACGATAAATATAAAGTAAACCTGAATGTAACCAACATGCCCATTGAGCAGGTTATGGGGGTAGTTTTGAAAAATACAAATCTCGATTTCAAAATCATTAAGAAGACCATTATTCTGAAAAAGAATGCCTATTCGCCATTTGCAACAATTTCGGTGCGGGACCTCGAGATTTCGGGTACGGTGAGCGATGAAAAAGGCGTAACACTCCCTGGGGTGGTGGTTAATGTAAAGGGCACGAAGCAATCAACCGTGACCGATATTAATGGTAAATTTAAGATTTCAATTCCTGCGGGATCAACTACTCTCGTATTTACTTTTGTAGGCATGGAGCCTCAGGAAATTAATCCTGGCAATAAGAGCATCCTCAACGTGGTACTGAAAGCACAGACCACCTCACTTTCTGATGTGGTGGTGATTGGCTACGGTACACAAAAGCGTACAGATCTTAATGGATCTATCTCGTCGGTAAAAGCGGCCGATATTGCCAATGTACCCCAGGCCAGTATTGACCAGATGCTGCAGGGCAGGGCTTCCGGATTAACGATTTCGCAAAACTCTGGTGCGCCTGGTAGCAATACATCGGTACGTGTAAGGGGCGTAACTTCTTTAAGCGGTAGCAACGAGCCTTTGTATGTAATCGATGGTGTACCCATTTCAGGCGATGCAGGCAACCAGAGTACCAGTGGAAGATCTCCTTTACAGGCCTCATCTTCCAATGCCAATTCGCAAACTACAGTAAGTCCTCTATCGTTAATTAATCCAAATGATATTGAGTCGATCGACGTATTAAAAGATGCATCTGCAACTGCAATATACGGTAACCGTGCTTCAAACGGTGTAATTATCATCACCACCAAGAGGGGAAGGAGCGGTAATTCTGCTATCAATTATGATGGTTATTATGGTTTCCAACGTGTTGCAAAATACATGGATGTGATGAATCTTCGCCAATACGCAGTGCTTCAAAACTCGCTGGGTGATATTTATGGTACCGGCAGAAGGGTTGAATTTGCAGATCCTTCTGTATTGGGAGAGGGCACCAACTGGCAAAAGGAAATATTTAGAACTGCGCCACAAGAAAGTCACCAGGTAGCTGTTTCTGGTGGCAAAGAGGGATTAACTTATTATATTTCTGGCGGATATCTTGGACAGGATGGTACGGTTATCGGTTCCGATTTTCGCCGCTATAGCCTTAGGGTAAATGCCGATGCCCAGGTGAAAGAATGGTTTAAGCTGGGCATTACCTTAACCGGAAGCCGCTCTGCAGAAAATGTGGTTACCAGTGATAATAACGGGATTATTTACAATGCTTTATTGCAGGCGCCTGATTTGGCTGTAACAAACCTTGATGGTTCATATACCGGGCCACCGGTGTCTGATCCATTGGCTGCCGCAGCGGCATTAAACCCCGTTGCCCAGGCCCAGCAAATTAAGAATAAGCTGAACAGGACCAACATTAACACCAACATTTATAACGAAATCAAGTTTATCAAATCATTGTCGCTGAGATCAGAACTCGGGGGTGATTTTAATTTCTCGGATAATAATGTATTTACACCGAGTTATTCGTGGGGCCGTTTTACCAATCCTACAGCTTCATTAAAAGAGAGATTCCAGCAAAGTACATTTTTGATCTGGAAAGAATATCTTAACTATAACCAGACTTTTGGAGACAAACATAACTTAAGTGCCATTTTGGGTTACGAGGTTCAGCAGTCAAACTGGAGGGGAATCGAAGGTACACGTCAGGGATTTTATAGTAATGATGTACAATCTTTGAATTTAGGTCAGGCCATCACGGCTACCAATGATGAATATATTGGTACACAACGTCAGGAATCAATCTATGCACGTGCCATTTATACCTACAATTCCAAATATAGCCTTACTTCTACAATCAGGAGAGATAAGACCTCTAAGTTTGCCGAAGGCTCACAATCAGGTTATTTTCCCTCATTTGCGGCTTCTTGGAAATTGTCTGAAGAGCCATTTATGAAAGGGATCAATAAGGTGGTGAACGGACTTAAGCTCCGCCTGGGTTATGGAGAGGTAGGCAACCAGGATGTTCCCAATTATCTTTACAGCTCTTTGTTAAGGTCTTCACAAACAGGTTTGGGAACTGGTTTTCTTGCCGGCCGGATCGATAATAAATCACTAAAATGGCAAACCTCTATCCAATACAACGGTGGTATTGATATGAGCTTTTTAAACGGTAGGATTAGCACGAGTATAGATGTTTACAAAAAAACATCAAAGGACTTCTTATTCCAGCTTACGCTTCCGGCATATTTAGTGGGTGGGCCTGATTATCTGGGTGGTATTAACCCTCCGTATGTAAATCTTGGAAAGATTGACAACGTAGGTTTTGACTTGAACATCAACTCGCGCAATTTTGAAAAGGGCGATTTCAAATGGAATACCAGTGTAGTGCTATCACATTATAATAATGAGGTTAAAGAGCTTGGTAACGGCCTTACGGAACTTTTTGGGACAGTAACCAATGCTTACCTGCAAACGCCGGTTACCCGTACCGTGGTAGGCCGGTCGGTAGGTGAATTTTATGGTTATAAAGTAAAGGGAATATTTAAAACACAGGCGCAACTTCAATCTGCTCCGGTTCAGTTTGGTAGAGGTATTGCCAATAATAGCAACAGCACCTGGTTGGGCGATGTGCAATACGAAGATGTAAATGGCGACGGCGTTATCAACGAAAAAGACCGTACCGAGATCGGAAATCCAAATCCTAAATTCACCTATGGCATTACCAACACCTTTAGTTATAAAGCTTTTGATTTTACCTTGTTCCTGAACGGTTCTTACGGTTCCAAAATTATGAACCTGTTAAACAACACCATGGGGAACCTGGCGGCTGTATATCAGAATCAATATGCAGCATATAGTAATTTCTGGTCACCACAAAATCCTGATTCCAATATTCCGGCGCCTAAAATTGGTATTGATAATCCCAATCTTTTTGTCTCAGACCGATATGTAGAAAGCGGATCTTTCTTACGCATACAGAATGTGAGTTTGGGTTACAGGGTACCTGCCTCGTGGATCAGGAAATTTAAATTTTCTAATTTAAAGGTGTACTCAAGCGTACAAAACCTTTACACCTTTACAAAATATAAGGGCTATGATCCGGAAATCGGGGCAATGAACCAAAGTGCCATTTTAAATAATATCGACCTTGGAAGATATCCAATTGCCAGGACCATCACTTTTGGGGTAAATGCACAATTTTAGTGACCTATAATTATTGAACAAAATGAAATCATATATAATATATAGCTTTATTTTTATCGCCATTTTTAGTGCTGGCTGTAAAAAAGACTTTTTTAATATTCCTCCACAGGATTCACTCAGCGCTGATAATTTTTACCAAAACACCGAACAGGTGCAGGCCAGTACCATTGCGCTGTACAACTCGCCATGGTTCGACTGGAATGCCAAAGCTTCCTGGTGTATTTCAGAATTGCTTAGCGGTAATGCACACACTTATTCTCCGGATGTGATCAACTTCGGGAATTTTTCGGTAACAGGCGATAATACCCAGTTGGCATCAGCCTGGAATTCGCTATACAGCGTGGTTGCCCAATCAAATGCGTTGATTAATAATCTGAAAGCAAAAGTGCCAGCCAGCGTCCCAGCATCTGTGGTCAATAATGCCATTGGCGAAGCGAGATTTATGCGTGCTATGGCTTATTTTTATCTGGTAAGAACATGGGGAAATGTGCCGATTATTGAAAATAGCCTTGATTATGTGAACAATTACCAGATTAATACCAATCCGGTAACTGATGTTTACAAGTTCATGATCAACGACCTCAAATTTGCGGAAGATAATTGTGATAAAATGATCAGGACGGGGTCTGTTTCCCAGGGTAAAGTATCCAGCGGATCAGCATCTGCATTATTGGCTAAGGTTTATTTATACATGCGCGACTATCCTAATGCCCGTTTAAAAGCAGAGCAGGTAATCAATAGCGGCGAGTTTAAATTGTATGGAATAGATATTTCGGGCAAAACCTATGCTGATTTATTTAAAACTGCCAATAATAATAACGAAGAGAGTATCGCCGCGATACAATGGTTGGGCGGATCTTCCTATGGTCATGGTAATGCGCTACAATCCTTCCTTGCCTTTAACTCTGAAATTACGGGTACCGGAGACGGTTATGGAAGTGTTACGCCTTCTATCGATTTGCTTACTGCTTTCGAGCCCGGCGATTTAAGAAGAAAGCCAACGGTGATGATGCAGGGAGATGTTTACCCTGAAATTAACCAGGCCAAGGGTGGTTACACTTTACCTGCCGGAGCGGTTGCTCAGGGCATGCCGGCATTTATTAAAAAATATGTGGTGGGTACGCCTGCAGATAATGGTGGTAAAGGAGCAGCATTTTCTACAGGTAACAATACTTATTTAATGCGTTATGCAGATGTACTGTTGATTGAGGCAGAGGCAGTACTTGCCGGGGCTGAACGTACAGCTGACGATGCGGCACTTGTACCTTTCAACAAAATCAGGAAAAGGGCCGGCCTGATTCCTAAAACATCAATTACTATACAGGATATTTATCAGGAGCGTCGCATGGAATTCGTTTTTGAGGCTGATTACTGGTTTGATCTGGGCCGGTTAGATGGTTTTAATGTAACTTCACACCCTAAAGCAATAGCCATTATTTCTAATCAGGAAAGGGGAATTTACAGTAACACCACGCCTGTTGTCATCTGGGGACAAAAGTATACGCCAACTGATGCCAATTTCCGTTTGCCTTATCCTACAACAGAAACCATTCTAAATCCAAAATTACTATTGGCTCCTGTGCCTTACAATTTTAAATAAGCCTATATGAAAACGTTACATAAAAATATTATAGCCCTTTATCTTGTTGGCATCTTTTGCATGCTGATTTTTGCCACCTCCTGCAAAAAGGAAAAAGAAGGACAGGGTGCACCAAGCATTACCCGCGTACGTACCCTGGTTAGGCCGGGCGATACTCAACTTACACCATTGGATTCGACAGTTACTTCGGGCGATGTTGGTGTTACTTATGTTATAGAGGGGGTAAATCTGAAATCGACCAATAAAGTAGAATTCAATGGAGCATCAGCTTATCTTAATACAGCGCTTTTCAGTGATAACAGTATTATCGTGATGATCCCGGCAACCGCCACATGGATCAATCAAACAGGGAAATTAATACTGACTAACCCATACGGCAGTACTTCCTTTAACTTTAGTATTAAACAACCAGCTCCGGTAATTAGTGATTTGAGCCAGTTTGCAGGTAATGCTGGCGATGTAATTACCATTACCGGCTTACGTTTTGATCAGGTGTCAGGCGTTAAGTTTGGTACAACTGATGCCAGGGTCGTTTCATCAACGAGCACGGAATTGAAGGTAACTGTCCCTACAGGTGCGCTGGGTGCAGTAAGTGTGACTACCCCTGGCGGTACAGGTACTGGTCCGTATGTATCTTACGATGGCGTTGTGGTGCCGATCTTACTGCCATTCGGCTTTACTCATTTATTTTATGACGATCAGATCACAGCGGGTTACGACTTCAATTTCGGAGGTGCGAATGCAGATGTGAATAGCACTGAAATGGTAAAAAGAGGTAACCATTCTATTAAATTAACCTATACAGGAAGTTATGCCGGATATGCGGTTGGCAGTAACACACCTGTTGATTTAACTGATAAAACCTATGTTAAGTTTTCTATTTATGGTACAACAGGTACTGAAGGGAAAGTAGTAAAAGTTGCATTGGGTGATTTTGACAACCGAAATGTAAGTGTGGTGCTGCATGCGGGCAAGTGGACAAATTATGTGGTTCCAATAGATCGTTTCCAAAGCGCCAGCCAACCGGGCAAACCTACCAGTTTAAACTGGATCGGCTTTCAGGAGTTGAGCGGCAATGCGCCAGAAACGATTTATTTGGATGATATTGGGGTTTACTAATTGAAAGGATATCTTAATTTGATTGGATTGTATCATAGGTAAGCTGCTCTGAATTTTTCAAAGTCCAGAAAGACTCAACGTAGATATAATACCTGGTGAATATCGTCATTGCGAGGCACGAAGCAATCTTTTTTGCCAGAAACCGTTGTCATGAAGATTGCTTCGTCGGCTGAAAAAGCCTTCTCGCAATGACGATTTTGTGAAGCAAATCCATACTGTAAATATGTTCACCTTTCCAAAATTTATAATCTTAAATAATTTATCATGAAATTAATACAATACATCCTTGCCATCGTCATCATGCTGGCAACCAGTGCCACTGTTTCTGCACAAAAAAACCTGGTGCTTAACGGTGGTTTTGAAAATGAATTAGAGGGCTGGGTTGATTATTCGGCAAAAGTGACTCCTTATATGTATAGCGCCGGCAAAATGAGTGCTGCCTTATTTTCTTCAGATTCTTCTAAATGGACCGGTATGCACCAGATTGTATCGCTGCCCAAAAATACCCAGTATATACTCATGAGCGCGAAGATTAAAGTAGATGGTGTGAGTACCGGAAAAAATGCCTGGAATGGTGCCTTATTTCTTTTCGAAACGCTCGATAAACAGGAAACTAAAGTAGGAGAGGGAATCAACATTGCCTCAGTTACCGGAGATGAAGACTGGAAGTTATATGAAAAAGCATATATTGTTACACCAGGCATTACGAAAATAAAATTGTTATTTGCCTTAGGCTATGTTACGGGTACGATGTTCGTTGATGAAGTAAGTTTAAAAGCAATTACCCAATCGGAGTTTGAAAAATATTTGTAATATGATGAATGGTATGATGTGTAAGTTATTTTCAATCGGTCTGTTACTGTTTACAACTGCAGTTTTTGCGCAGCAAGTGGCAACTCCTAAAATTGTGCTGAACCAGTCTGGTTATTATCCAAAGCTTGAAAAAAGTGCGGTTATACTTAATCCCGTTTCAGAAAGTAAGTTTGAGTTGTTATCCATGCCAGACCGGAAAGTGGTGTACACCGGTGTATTATCGGAACTAAAAACTACCCAATATTCGAACATTAAAACAAAACTAGCCGATTTTAGTGCTTTTGATCAATCAGGCGATTACATTATCTACGTGGATGGCGTTCCTGAATCTCCGGTTTTTAAAATTACAGATCACGTGAACCAGGATTTAGCAGTGGCTGCATTAAAGGCATTCTATTATCAGCGTGCTTCAACTGCGCTGGACGTAACCTATGCAGGGAAATGGTATCGTGCTGCCGGGCATCCCGATACTTCAGTTTATATTCATTCATCGGCCGCTTCTAAAAACCGTAAGGTTGATAGTAAGATTAATGTTTCAGGAGGATGGTATGATGCCGGAGATTATAATAAATATGTGGTAAATAGTGGTATTTCTACCTCAACCTTACTTTCTGCTTATGAAGATTTTCCTGAATATTTCGTGGGGCAGGAGGTGCATATTCCACATGCCAAAAACAAAGTTCCAGACGTCTTAACAGAGGCTGTTTACAATTTACGATGGATGCTTAAAATGCAGGATCCTGGCGATGGCGGGGTCTATCACAAATGTACTAATCTGAATTTCGACGGTATGGTGATGCCAGATCAGGCCTTATCAAAACGTTATGTGGTGGCAAAGGGTACTGCCGCAACATTAAACTTAGCCGCAGTGGCCGCACAGGCTTATCGCATTTTTAAACATTTTCCTGAGCAATATCCCGGATTGGCAGATAGTTGCCTTTCGGCATCCAGAAATGCCTGGCGCTGGGCACTAAATAACCCTAACGTTATTTACGATCAAGATCTGCTTAACAAAACATCAGACCTTAAAGTAAACACAGGTGCATACGGCGATAAGAACTTTGAAGATGAATGGATCTGGGCCTCTGCAGAACTGCTGGCCTCAACCGGAGAGCAGGCCTATTATAATGCTTTTTTTGCGCGTTTGAATGCTCCGGTAAGCTTGCCAAGTTGGAGCAATGTAGGCATATTGGGGTATTATACATTAATCAGATGTGAGCGGCAGCTGCCTGAAAGTTATAAAAGTATAACCAGCATTTTGAAGAAGAAAATATTGACACTTGCTGATCGTTACTTAAATGCCTTCAAAACAGGTGCCTACCATACGGTGATTGGCGCTTCGCCTGACGATTTCGCATGGGGAAGTAATTCTTCAGCAATGAATCAAAGTATATTACTCATCAACGCTTATTTATTTTCCAAAAATGAGGCTTATCTCGATGCTGCGGCCAGTAATCTCGATTACGTTTTAGGTAAAAATGCAACCGGCTATTCTTTTGTAACCGGCATAGGTTACAAATCGCCTATGCACCCACATCATCGCCTGTCGTTTGCAGATGGTATTGCTGAACCCATTCCGGGCTTACTGGTTGGTGGGCCTAACCGGGAAAAACAGGATGGATTAAAATACGATTCCGAACCAGAATTGTCATACCTCGATGATGTCAATTCTTATGCGAGTAATGAAATTGCCATCAACTGGAATGCACCATTGGTATATGTAGCAAATGCAATGGAGTGTATTGAAAAGGGAAAAAAATAAGGATCAATAGAAGTAACCCATGCCCGGAGTCCCCGCCTGTGCGGATAGACCAGCCCGGATAGGCGGCGGGATATCTATATCGCATAAAATAAAATGAAGCAAGTTGAGTTGGCGGTAATATTTGAAGTTTTATTTAGCTGGCATTGCTCAGCGGAATACTGAAAGAAAAAGTACTACCTTTCCCAAATTCACTCTCTACCCAAATTTTTCCCTGATGACGGGTTACGATTTCTGCGCACAGGTATAAGCCTATCCCAAAGCCGGCGATCGTACTGTCATTTTCAACCCTGTAATACCGGTCGAAAAGTTTTTGTTGATGCTCCGCTTTAATGCCGATGCCTTGATCAATGACACTTATTATAATTTGATCATGATCAAAGGTATATTGTATATTAACCTTGCTACCCAGATCAGAATATTTAATGGCATTACCGATCAGGTTTTGAAGCACCTGGTTTAATTTATTGCGGTCTGCATAAACCATTACCTCATCGGCAAGGTGCAACTTTACTTCGTAACCCGTGGTTAGTGTTAAGGTTTCTTCACAAACCTCTTTTAATAAATCTGTAATTTCAAATTGTTGTTTATCAATGGCTATTTTTCCTGATTCCAGACGTGAAACATTTAAAAATCCATCAATCATTCTGGTCATCCGCTTTACCTGGTTTAGCGATTTGTCAATTGTAGCGAGCATTCTGTCTTCAGTTTGCTGGCGCGAGAGGTATTGCAACAGTTGCAGGTAGCCATTTATCGAGGTGAGTGGTGTTTTGAGCTCATGGCTCGCCATACCGATAAAATCATTCTTACGTTGTTCATCCTCCTTTTGCTCAGTAATATCCAGCACCGAACCTATAAATCGCATCGGTTTATCGTTGGCATCAAAATAAACCTGCCCTTTGGCCCTTATCCACCTCAGGCGTTTGTCTTCAAATCCAATGGTGCGATATTCTACGTCGTAAATGCCGTTGCTGGCTTGTTTATCAAAAACATAAGCTAAAACGGCGTTAATCCTTTCTAAATCATCTTGATGAAGGTTCTGTAAAAAATCCCGCTCAAAATCAACCTCATTCGAATGGCTGATCCCGAATAATAGCCTGCAGCGGTCGTCCCATTGCATGTGGCCCGTAGCCATGTCCATATCGAAAGTGCCCAGTTGAGCAGCTTCTTTAGACAATCTGATCTGTTCATAGGCCTTTTGAAGTTTTTCCTTTGAAATTACATGCTCGGTAATGTCCGTGGCGGTTTGCATCAGCCCGATTACCTTTCCGTTTACTTTCAAGGGGGTATAGGTCAAGTCGTAATAGCCTAATGCAGGCTTGCCATTTTTGATCAGTGATATGCCAACACCGGGCACATGGTGGTTGAGCCCCTTGCGGTAAGCATAAAATAATTCGTCTACTACCTTTTGTCCAACCAATTCGGGGATAGCCTCGAACCAGGGTTTTCCTAAAACCGATGAGTCCTTACCAATCAGATTGAGCATGGGGCCGTTAATTACGTCAAAAACCATGTTTTCTCCTTTGGTAATCAACATCGGAACAGGAGAGGAACGAACCATATTTTTAAACCATTCTCGGCTTGCTTCTAATTTTGTCCAGGTTTCCGCTGAAGTTACGCCATCCGCTTCACTTGTTTGAACATCATCCTTGGCAAGCAGCACATGTTCGGTTTCCATTTGCAGGCTTTCGCCTGTTGTTTGCATGTATTCTATATTTCGGCGGTTAATGCCCTTGGTCGAACCAGGCAGTATTTCATTTACAGCTTTCGGGTTTGCCGATAGCTCGTGGTCATTTACAGGCTGATGCTGTTCTGTGGCTAGCTTTGGTTTCGCGATCAGCCAAACCAAAATTTTTGGTTCATGATCAGCAGCTTGTTCTAATTTGCTTGCAAAATAAAGATAGCTAGAAAATGGGGATACGCTACTTTCCAGGTCAGGAATCTGTACGGGTATTGTAAATTTGTTTTTTAACTGCAAGAAGAAATCAGAAATGTCTGGAGGCAGGTTTTGGCCCAAAATGTCATGAAGATTCATCTTCAGGATTTCTTCCAGACTTCCATTTACTAACGCTAAAAATTGAGCATTTGCATATGCTAGTTGCAGTGAATCGGGATCAATAACGAAGATGGGGATTGGCGCCAGGGTTATGAAACTGGAAGTATTGGTTATGGTTAGCATGTTATATCCCGTTAAATACAAATGTAATCATTTTGGCTATTTACCAGCGTAATAACATTTTTTAAATCTTGATCTGTTGACCTTGCAATTGTTGACCCAAATAGCAGGACTTCATTCGTGTTTACGCTATTGCCAACCTACAATTATACTCCTCAATTTAAATACAAGGTCCATTTTGTTCATCTATGCGTTTCAGTATAGCGGATAAAATCATGTTATAAGCTACATAGGCAACAAATATAAAAAAGCCTAACTGTAGCGCAGAATTATTCTCAGTAACCACTTTTAGCGCTTCGGTGTCGATATTGAGCCCGGATAGCTGGCTTTTTAAAATCCCGTTAAGCCCAATATAGGTCATGGCTATCCCAACTACCATCACATCTGCCATATCCCATTTGCCGAGGTCAAATGCCAGAAAACGGATGAATTTTGAATTGCCTAATAATTTGCTGCATGATACCTGCAATCCACGTGCAATGAGGCGTAGCAGGGGCAGTATAACCACGAAAAGCATCAGTAATACGCCTACCAGTACCGCATCTGGTTTGGGTTGTTCTACCAGGGTGCCAATAATACCCAATATACTCTGGCTTTGAAAAAAGAGTACCTGGTTGTTGAAAACCAGTTTTTCCCCTAACAAAGCAAACTCAAGTGTTTTAATTCTGGCGTCTACCTCTATAATGGGTGATGACACACCAACTGCAAGTAAAATGAACGCGAAAAGCAATGATATCACAAAAAGGGTAACTTCGCTATCCACTCGTTTGCGTAATAAAAGCCAAAGCATTAGGGCAATTACAATACAAGCAGTCATCCCGATTGCATACTGATAGCTCAAACCTTTAATGTGGCTAAGTTTGGCATTTACAACTTTGTCAAAAGCGTTGGCATTATCTACTTTATACTTTTTAAAAATGCTATGCTCTACGGATGAGATGGTTTGATCGCTTCGGTCATAAGTCTGTGCTTCCAGCTCGTCGAGTTTTCCGGTTGCTACAGATTTTAATTTTTTCAAGCTTCTGGGGCTGGTTATTTTGGTTACAATGGTACGTGAGAAAGATGGCACCAAGGCATGGATTTCTTTAACATCTACAAATGTATTAAACGCCAGTTTTTTAAGTTTGGCACCAAGTCCTTTCTGCGGTCTCGTCACTTCAGCAACGGCTTTGTTTACCATGCCATGTAATTGTTTTTCAACTTCCTGTTGCATATCCACCTTTTGGCTTTTGGTAAGGTTAAACCCCTTTACCTTCCGATCAACCACTGCGGAGATTTTATCTCCCCAGCGGTCTACCGAAAATATGCCGAAAGTAATGTTGTTTGAAAGGCTGTAATCTTCCTTAATGTGTTTTTGCTCATAAGCCAGTTCGCGGAAATGGTAGCCACAATACGCTGCAGCCATTAAAAGCAGCAAAAGTGCGGCAATCAGGATAAAAGATGCCGACCTGGATTGATCTGGCTTAACCTGCTTATTTGTACTCATATTATCTTTTTGCAATTCGCTCATTCATCTTAGATTTAATGCACCTCGTGCGGGGTAATAGATTTAAGGATGGTAGAAAGGATCAATCCATAAAGTACAAAACAAATAAAAACAATGTAACCAGGTTGCAGCGCGGTGTTGTTGGTTGTGAGGATGGTAAGCGAATCATTATTGATATTCAGGGCCCGCAGCTGGTTTTCAAGCAATCCGTTAAGCCCAATGTATGCCATTAAAATAGCGATCACAATTACATCGGCCATGCTCCATTTTCCTGATTGAAAAGCAAAATACTTAACTATACCATTTTCTGCCCACTTTTTGCCGCCCAGCAGGTGAATCCCTGTTGACGAGAGCTTAACTACGGGGAACAAAATACTAAAAGCCAGAATCAATACGCCAACCAGTACAGAATCTATTGCCGATTGGCTGATGAGTACCCGCACGACATCCATTATACTTTTGCTCTGGAAAAAAAGTACCTGATCATTAAAAACAACATGTTCTCCCAGTAAAACAAAATCTAAAGACCTGATTCTGGCATCAACTTCAATCATAGAGGCGGTTAGGCCGACTGCTAAAAGCATAAAGGCAAAAAGTAACGACATAACGAAAAGCGTGGTATGCAAATCCCTACGTTTGCGCAGCAGCCACCAGAATGACAGTACGATGATTACGCAGCCTAACATCCCAAAACAGTAGTAGTAGGTTTGCTGCCGGATGCTGTTTAATGAACCAGTTAGCTTCTGGTTTAACTGTTGATTATCAGATACGCCATAACGGTTGTAAATTTTTTTCATTATGGCGTTATTGGCTATAAATGCGGTATCCTGACTTTCTTCTTTGGCTATCTCATTAAACTCGCCCAGGGCCATACGGCCCAGTTGCTTTTTATTTTTAGGATTATCAATTTCAGCAATTATTTTTTTGGCGAAGTTTGGCACTTCTGCGCGGATACTATCCGAATTAACAAAATTTTTGATGGCAAACTTTTGGATCTTCCCGCTAATGGTTTTTTTGGGTTTGTTTACCAGGGCTTCTGCCTTATCAATAAGTGCAAGGAGTACCTGTTCAACTTCGCCCTGTAGTACCTTTTTTTGTTTGCGGGTTATTTTGAGGCCAGAAACTTGGTGGTGAACAATATCTGCTACCTTATCTTTCCATTGTTGCACAGAAAACAGTCCATAAGTGATGTTGTTTACCCTTGAGTAATCGTGTTTAATCTGTTCCTGTTTTTCAGATAGTTCGTGTAGCCTGAAACCCAAAAAGCCTTCGGCTACAAGCAGTATACCCAATGCGAGAATCAGCAAAAGCCGGTAAATAAGTTTTCCTGATGCAGGTTTGTTGATTATTTTTTCCAATATGTGCGTGATAATGGTGATTACATCTCCTCGAAAGGGTTGAGCTATTTGCAGATAAACATTAATTTTTGCAAAATGTTTTATACCTCTGTTACAGCGGAAAGAGATCGGATAACAGGCTAATTGGATGTATTTCAGTTTTGCAGGGTAGCGTAAGTAAGTTATTCGATTATTAAGGTTTTGTTGATGCTATTTGTATTATCTTTATCGCCATAAATAAATAAAATAATGGATAATCAAAGCTTCTCTAACGAACAGTTTTTATCTGGCGGTGGAGAAATGGGCGCATTAATCCGCTCAATGGACTGGTCTGATAATCCATTAGGCCCGGTTGAAACGTGGCCGCAAAGTCTTCGGACATCTGTGAGTTTGTGTCTTTCTTCCACTTTTCCGATCCTTATTGCCTGGGGACCAGAAACGATACAGATTTATAACGATGCCTACCGCCCCATCTGTGGAACCATGCATCCCCAATCAATGGGCATGAACTTTCGCATTTGCTGGGAATCTGCTCTGGAGGTGGTTGGCGATAAATTTACGCGCGGACAGCAGGGAGAAGGAACTTACATTACCGATCAACAGATGTTTTTGTTTCGGTACGGCTACCTGGAAGAAGCGTTCATGACTTTTTCATTTGCACCTATACGGGATGAATCTGGTGAGGTGGGCGGAATATTTCACCCCATTACCGAAACTACCGATAAAATGCTCAATGGCCGCAGAACGCAGGTGCTCCGCGATCTGGCATCGGTTTTAGCCAGGGCAAAGTCCATTGAAGATATAGGCAGCCTGATTGTGGAAAAGCAGCCGGATTTTGTTGCCGATTTGCCTTTTATCTTATTTTACAGTATAGCAGATGATGGCGCATCTGCCACTTTGATCAATAGTGCAGGCACAGCGCTTGCCCCTGCATTGGCTATTCCTGAAATATTATTTGATGGCAACGAACCAGCCTGGCCGTTAGCAACAGCCGTTGATTCACCTTTGGTTTTAGACGATTTGATTTTGAGGTTTGGTAATTTTGCCTGCCAGCCCTATCCTGAAACACCAACTACAGCAGTAATTTTGCCGGTATTTATTTCGGGTAAAGAAAAACCCTTTGGTTACATTGTTGCTGGCGTGAGTGCCAGAAGAGCCATTGATGAAGAATACCTGGGCTTTTATTCGCTTTTGGCCAATACTTTTAGTAGTGCGGTTTCTAATGTATATGCCTACGAGCAGGAACAGAAACGGGCGGAAGCGCTGGCTGCAATAGATAGATCGAAAACAGCTTTTTTTAGTAACGTCAGTCATGAGTTTCGTACGCCTCTTACGTTAATGCTTGGGCAGCTGGAAGATCTCCAGGCCAAAACCATTATGGCCGATCCTGAAATTGGCGAGATTGTACTTTCTACGTACCGTAATTCCATGCGTCTGCTCAAACTGGTTAACAACCTGCTCGATTTTAGCAGGGTGGAAGCCGGGAGGGTAAAAGCTGCTTTTCAGCCGGTTGATATTGTAGGGGTAACTACCGACCTCGCCAGTAGTTTCCGGTCTATTATTGAGAAAGCAGGTATGGAGCTTGTTGTTAAGGCTGATTTACAGTCGTTTGAAGTTTTCCTCGATATCCAGATGTGGGAAAAGATTGTACTCAATTTGCTTTCCAATGCTTTTAAATATACCCTTGAAGGAAAAATTACCGTCGAATTGATTAAAGCGGGTAATCATGTGATCTTAAAGGTTTCAGATACCGGGGTAGGTATACCAGCGGCTGAACTTCCGCATATGTTTGAACGCTTCCATCGGGTGGAAAATGCGATTGGCAGAACCCATGAGGGAACTGGCATCGGACTTTCATTGGTTAGTGAGCTTGTTGGGTTACACGGCGGAGATATAGCTGTAGAGAGTGTTTTTGGAACGGGATCAACCTTTACTTTACGTATCCCTTTAGGAAGTTCTCATCTGCCTGCAGAACAAGTGCATCAAAAAGGATTTCAGGGACTGATGATCGGTTTGAGAGAATCTTTTCTTCAAGAGGCTTCAGGCTTATTAGGTGAAGAGTATAGTGAAATAGTAAAGGAGAACAAACCTACTCAGGCTGACCACGTACACCAGCCCGAAGCCAAGGTGCTGATTGTTGATGATAATAACGATATGCGCGCCTATCTGAAACGTTTGCTTGAACCTGAATTTAACGTTTACACAGCAGTAAATGGTGAAGATGCCCTGCAAAAACTCAGCACTTTCACTCCCGAGCTTATCCTTAGTGACATCATGATGCCTGTTATGGATGGAAAAGCTTTGCTTAAAAAAATCAGGGAAAGAGAAGAAAAACATTGGATCCCACTTATTTTTCTTTCGGCAAGGGCAGGCGAAGAAGCCAGGATTGATGGGTTGGAAGCAGGTGCAGATGATTATCTGGTTAAGCCCTTTTCTGCACAGGAGTTACTGAGTAAAGTACGTGCGCAGATTAAAATAAACAGGGTTAGGCTTTACAATGAACGGCGTATGCGCGATTTTGTGGCCGTTGCTTCCCACGAATTAAAAACGCCGTTGACCGCACTCTTTGGTTATATTCAGCTCATAGGGAAAAAGTCTGCAACAATTAATGAACCTTTGATAGCCAATGCAGCAGAAAGGGCCGGTTACCAGATCACGAGAATGGCGAGGATGGTTGACGATTTCCTTGATGTGAGTAAACTGGATGAAGGGATGTTGCACCTGAATTGGGAACAATTTGATATTGATGAACTGGCTAAGGAAATTGCAGCCGAAGTACAATTTACATCTCCTTCGCATATCCTCCATTTCACCGGTGGTGATAATCTCCAGGTAAGAGGTGATCGGGAAAAAATTGGCCAGGTTATCACAAACCTGTTGATAAACGCCGTAAAATATGCACCGGAAGCACCGAAGATTGAAATTGCTGTAAATAAAAACGAAAAACAAGCGGTAATAGGTATACGGGATTATGGAATTGGGATAAAAAAGGAAGACCAAATACATGTGTTTAAGCGGTTTTACCGTACTGAATCTGCAAATAAAGGTTTTAGGGGATTTGGTGTCGGCTTATACCTTTGTGCAGAAATCGTGAACCGCCATGGTGGTACCATAAGGGTAGAGAGCGAACCTATGGTAGGTTCTACCTTTTATTTTTCCTTGCCGCTGGCTGATTAAAGCAAAGCCCATCACACACTGCTTAGCTAAAAAAAAGCGACTACCGGATTGCCAGTAGCCGCATCAACTAACTGATTGAACAGTTATTTATTTTAGGTAGATGTGCGGTTATAACATTGGTCTTTTCTTAATTGTTTTGAAAAAAGACTAGTTTAGCATAATATTTTAAATTAACCTGGGTTGAGAAGTAATGTTTATAGTTGTCTTTTTTTCCACATAGATGATTTCCAACACGCATCAGTGTAACCGATTTTAGTTGTAAAGAAATAAAACAAATTACTAATTAAGGGGTTATATGATGGAATTTTATTAATTAAAACGAAATTAGAAGTGGTTAAACACTTCTCAAAATACAAGTCAGATACACACAATTTTATACAGATCAATTGGAAACATCTAACAATAGAAAATTTGAACTTTCAGGAAATGCAGGTGCATCTAATTTTCAACTGATGACTATGGCATTGGATGCCTCTATTTCTGGCATCATCATTACCGATAATACCCAGCAAGACAATCCAATCATTTATTGCAATAAGGCCTTTGAAAAAATTACGGGATATTCGAGAAAGGAGATTATTGGACATAATTGCAGGTTTTTGCAGGCACAGGACCGAAACCAAGAAGAACGGGCAATTTTAGGTAAAAGCATTGCAGAAGGGGTAGAATGCCGGGTAGAAATCAGAAATTATAAAAAAAATGGCGATCTGTTCTGGAACGAACTCTATATGTCGCCAGTAAAAAATGCCAATGGTGAAGTAACCCATTTTATAGGGGTGCAGAACGATGTAACCTCAAGGAAGAATGCGGAGCACGATTTGCGGCAGCAAAAATTGGTGATGGAAAACCGCATCAAGGAGCGTACAAAAGAACTTCGGGAAAGCGAAGCCTTCCTGTCCAGTATTATAGAGACGGTTCGAGAGGGGCTTTTGGTACTTGATCCAAATTTCAATGTACTTAGTGCCAACAATCACTTTTTGAGGACATTTAAGGTAAGTAAGGAAGAAACGGTTGGCCGTCAGTTATATGATTTAGGTAACCACCAGTGGGATATTCCGAAGCTTCGTGATCTGCTTGTTAAAATTCTGCCAACCAATAATCCTGTTGTTGATTTCGAAGTTGAGCATGATTTTCCACATATTGGAAAGAAATTAATGCTCTTGAATGCATACCGCGTAGAATTTGAAGGGCAATTTAAAGACCAAATCCTGCTCGCTATTGAAGATATTACGGAAAGGCGTGAGGTGGAAATTAGAAAAGACGACTTCTTATCCATTGCCAGTCATGAACTCCGTACCCCGCTTACTACGATAAAAGGTTATGTGCAGTTGTTAGAACGCGCCATGCCTCAAGATGCGAGTGAGAAATTTCTATCTACTTTTGGCAAAGTATCGGTATATGTAGAACGCTTAAATTCGCTGATTAGCGAATTGCTTGATGTTTCGCGTATCCAGAGTGGTAATATGGAGTTGCATATGGCGCAGTTTGATTTCGATAACATGATTGCTGAAGCTGTTGATGGTATGCGTACAACAGTTCCTGGTCATCAGATCATACTAAGTGGCCAAACTGGTGCAAAGGTGCTTGCAGATGAGTCGCACATTGCTCAAGTGGTGAGCAATTTATTATCAAACGCCATTAAATATGCACCCGATTCGGAAAAAATTGAAGTCAATATTGCCAACGTAAGTGATTATGTAAAGGTATCGGTTAAGGATTTTGGTTTGGGAATGAGTGCTGAAGACAGGAAAAAAGTTTTTGAAAGGTTTTACCGGGGTGTAGAAATCCAGAAGAAGTTTCCAGGGATGGGCATAGGACTTTATATTTGCGACCAGATTATTAAAAGACATAATGGAACCCTATGGGTAGAAAGTGAAATAGGCAAAGGTTCTATATTCAGTTTTACTTTACCTAAGGCAGGAAAGGAAACGAATGGATAAAAAGAAAATCATGATCTGTGATGATGATGAAGGGATTATTGATGTATTGGAAATGATTTTGGATGAGGTGGGACATACGGTGATTTCGGTGAATGACAGTTTAAAAGTACAAGCGGCTATTGATAAGGAACAACCGGATTTACTGATCCTGGATTTATGGATGCCTAGACTTTCGGGACAAGAGGTACTGAAGCACCTAAGAAAGCACTCGGCACATCATCAATTAAAAGTAATTGTAATTTCTGCCAGCAGAGATGGTGAACAGGTAGCAAGTGATGCAGGCGCCAATCAATTTATAGCCAAACCTTTTGATTTAAACAATATTTTAGAGTCCGTTAACGCCCTGCTTAATTGAAGGAGTCGATACATATTTTTGTTTACCGTCGTCACCCTGATCTGATAGCTCTCGGATTTATTTCAGGGGCTTCTTGCTGAAAGATGCTGACCACGAAGTAACTACAAGGCAATTGAAATGCTAACGCTACTTGTAAAATGAATTCAGCATGATGAATTTGCATTAAGTTCACCTAAAAGTTAAATTCAGCATTTAAAGCACTTATTTACATCATTTTCTTAAGCTCAATTGCATTAAAAGCAGCATAACCTTCTTGGTCATTATCAAAATAGAGGTATACATCTTTATTTTCCTGCAACCAGGCATTACACAGCTCAGCCCATTTTGTTAAGGCAGATCGGCTGTATGAACCCTGGTATTTTTCTCCGGGTCCGTGCAGCCTGATGTATACAAAATCAGCAGTGGCAACAATGGGCGATTGATGCCCGCCTAAATCGTAAATACAGAAGGCACAATCGTATTGTTTTAACAGCGAAAATACCGCTTCATGGTACCAGGTCTCATTTCTGAATTCAAAAGTATAACGATATCCTGATGGGAGTATTTCTAAAAATCGTTCCAGCCGATCGGTATTAATTTGCCATTTTGGTGGGAGTTGAAAAAGGATAGGCCCCAATTTCTTCCCTAGCCCGAGGCTCGCATCTAAAAATTCTACGATTTCGTTTCGCGATACATTCAGTTTTTTTAAATGGGTAAAATACCGGTTAGCTTTAACGGCATAAGTAAAATGCGCGGGACTTTGTGCCTCCCAAGCTTCGAAATTCTGTAGCGTTGGCTGGCGGTAAAAAGAATTGTTCAGCTCTACAGTATCAAAATATGCGGTAAAATATTGCAATTGATCTTTCTTTTTAAGGTTTGCCGGATAAAAAGTACCCTCCCAATGACGATATTTCCATCCTGATGTACCGATAAAAGCCTTACCTGATTTCATTTAATCCTATCTTATGCTAAAATACTTATCACGGTTATCTTATAGCATATTGCTATTCTATTTCACCTTCCGCCAGCCCATCCAAAAACCATCCTGATCTATACTCAAACCGGGCAAATTCGTTTTTCGATTCATTGGTTACCTTTCCGGTAAAATCATGTGCAATATCACCCTCACTTTCAAGAATCTGTTTGGCAAGCAAAGCGTATTCATTCAGGTCGAGTCCGTCTTTAATGATATACATCAGTTCTCCATTTTCGCTCCATAATGATTCTATTAATCCGTCATCAAACTTTGTCTTTAACGTATGCAGCTCTCCTTTAGGCTTTTTCATAGGTATTCCGTTCATATTGGTATCTTTAATATATTAATAAAAGTAAATTGTGACCTGGGTTCAGGTTCATTTATTTCTTATTCCTTGCTGATTCCAACTCTTCCAATGGGATGGACCCGAGATCTTTTTGAGGCGGCCCGGTAAGCACTTGTCCATCAACAGAAAAGCGTCCTCCATGGCAGGGGCAGTCCCATGTTTTTTCGGCTGGATTCCAGTTCACAATACAACCGGCATGCGTACATACAGGGTTTAAGGCTGTTATTTTTCCGTCATTATCCTTATATAAGGCCAGTTTTTCTCCATCAAATTCTACAATTTTGCCCTCACTTTTGCCCAGTTCGCTGGTAGATTTAATGATTTCTGCGCCAAATCGGTCTGCCACAAAATGGTAGGCTACATCTGCATTTTCTTTTACAAATTCGGCAAATCCGGCAATGGGTTTCAACCTCGACGGACTGAAAAGTTTTTCATAGGGATTTTCTTTTCCCAGAATAAGGTCACTGATCAGTACAGCCGAAAGACTGCCCAGGATCATACCATTTCCATTGAAACCAGTTGCAACATAAATTCCTTTATCGCCCCCAGGCAGTTGACCAACATAAGGTAGTCCATCAACAGGTACATAATACTGCGATGACCATTTGTAACTGATCTCGCCGATGTCAAAGTATTTTTTTGCATAATCCTGAAGATCTTCAAAAGCTTTTAACGGATCTCCATGGCCGGTTTTATGGTCGGCGCCACCAATAATCAGGTATTGTTGTCCATCAATTTCATGGCTCCTGAAGTAGTGATAAGGCTCTTGCATATCGTAAGCCAGGCAATCAGGATATTCGCCGCTGTTCAGCTTTACGGCAAGCACATAACTACGGTAAGGTGCATTGCGTAATGAAAGGATATTTATACCCGGCGGAATATGCGTGGCATAAACAATATTTTTTGCCTGTAGGGTAAATTTATCACTCTTTGCATAGTGGATGTCTTCACGCAGCTCTGTACTGTGGATAAAGGTCTGTTCGATAATTTTACCGCCCAGTTTTTCAAATTCCTTCGCCAAAGCGGTAATGTATTTTAATGGGTGAAACTGGGCCTGGTTTTCAAAACGCAAAACGTGATCGTAAGGGATCGGAACACCATTTTCATCAGCTTCACTTACTGCCACACCAGCAGCCTGCGATGACTCAAGGATAGATTGGAGTTCTTTTGTTTCTTTTTTTTTCTGCGAAAAAAGATAAGCCATTTTAAACTCAAAATCAGCATCAATTTTTAATTCCTGTACATTTGTGCTGATCATTCCGATCATCTTCTTTGTTCCCTCTGCTATTAAGCCAGACGTTTCTTTGCTAAAGTCGCTATCTATTTCAGGGTAGGTAGTATCCAGAAAAGTGTTTAAGTGGGCGGTTGTGCCTCCGGTGGTGCCGAAGCCGAGGTTTTTTGCTTCAACCAGCGCACAATGCTTACCCTGTTTTTGCAATAGGTATGCGGTTGTTATACCTGTAATTCCACCACCTATAATCAGCGTATCGTATATTTCTTCCTGATCAGCATAATCTTTTGCAATAGTGTTTATTGAAGCCGCCTGCCACACACTGGCATTGGCTCCATCTCTCTTATTTATTTCTGTTTCGTTATTTTTCATTTTCAAAGCAGTTGATAAATTAAAAACCTGTTATCAAACGTAAAGGTTTTAGAATTTCGTTTTAACTGCCTGGAGCAGATCAGGATGTTTATTTTACTAAACTTGATGTCGATTTTTATTCTGTTTGATAAATAACGAAACTAAGCAGAGGAACACATGGTTTTTAAATAAAAAGACTATGGAAAAATCGAAGAATGATTTGGTTCCGCCGCAACTTGTGGGAAGCCAGATGGATGCAGTTGAAGAACGTAAATTAAGCACCCTCATTCAGGCTCAGGATTTTTTTGCAGCTGCTGAAAAACGATTACTGGCCGTGAATGAATGGGGCAAACTCTCCGGATTATCAGACTTTAAGGTTTTTACCCCTGACGGAAAGGAAGCCATGCGGTCAGCGCAAAAGGGAGATTTTATCAGAATTGATATCCCGGGTCCCGGTCCACTATCGGGTGATGGTTTTGATTGGGTGATGGTTGAAGAAATTAAAAGTGAGCATGGAGGTGACCAGGAAATGATCAGTATGTGTGTGCGCCCTTGCCCTTCGCCTTTAAACCAAGATAAGGAGGTTGCTCATTTTTTAAAAGACCATGCCACTTCTACCTTTATTATCCGAAGAGATCGGATTACGGTATGGGCAGAGGAACATGGAAGGAATGAGCAGGCCAACGTTAGTGATGGCAATTTAATTGATAGGGCCCGGAACCTGGTTGTCGGTTTTAGTGCAAAGCTGGGCTTATCCTATCCACAATGGAAATTGCTTGTAAAAGGGCTGCTTGATGGCAAGCCTTAATGCTGCAGCATGGCAAGCCCTTCTTCATTACCCTGCATGGCTGCAAGTTCTGCAGCACGCTGTCCGCGTACATCGGTAATGGAAGTATCTGCGCCATTTTCAAGTAACAGTTTCAGCAGGTCATTCCTGCCAAACATGGCGGCAAACATCAATGCGGTCCCCCCGTTTCCATGCTGAAGATCTAGTTTTGCCCCCCTGGCAATGAGTAACTCGGCAATGGGAAGGTAGCCCTTAAAGCAAACCCCCATCAATGCGGTATTGCCACCAAAATCTGCCGCGTTGATATCCGCTCCTGCTGTTAAAAGTATTTCCGCACATGATAAACGGTTGTTATAACAGGCAATGATTAATGGGGTGTAGCCTTTTTCATCCCTGAAATTCACATTTGCACCCCTGCTAATAAGCTCTTTTAATACTTCCGTTTCTCCTTGTCTGGCTGCGGGTATCATCAATTGGTCTAAGTTTTCCATATAAACATAACTGTGGCTGTAAAGAAAAGGTTTTGGTTTGTTATTCTGGATGTAATAAAGAATATTTCCTTGTTGGTGGTAATTTTAACCGATTATTTCAATCGGTTTTTGTTCTATAGCTGCTTTTTAGCACTTTTTCCATAGAAAAGACCTTGAAATAAATTCGATAACTATCAGATCACGGTGGGACGACGGGAAAATAGCATAAAATAAACAAAAGGCTCCGAAGAGCCTTTTTAAATTATTTATTCCGCTACTGCTTCCTCATTAACTGCGTTAACCGCCAGTTCTGTTAATGCTACATCTGTTGCCTTTTCATTTTCGAGGGTTTGCGTAAGAAGTTCGGCTACATCATTGTGGCCCATATTTTCTGCAAATACCCTTAAGGTTCCATAAGTTGCAATTTCATAGTGTTCAACTTTTTGAGCGGCGAGAATAAGTCCGGCATCGCGAATCATGGTACCTTTATCTGTATCAGCAATAATGCCGTCAGCTTCTTCTAATAATCCAGCCATGGCATCGCATTTTTTCGCAGTTGCTTTTTCGCCTAAAAGGCTAAATACTTCTTCAAGTGTGCTGATGTGTTGCTCTGTTTCTTCGGTATGCTTTTCAAAAGCTGCGGCTAGTTCCGGGCTTGTAGCCGCTTTCTTCATTTTCGGAAGCGCTTTTGCAAGGTGTTTCTCTGCCCAATAAATATCTTTTAACTCATCAATAAAAAACTCGTGGAATTCTGAATTCGCCATTTTTCCTGTTTTACCTGTAGGTTTTGCGGTTTTCTTTTCGGTTTTTTTTGTAGTTGCCATAATTATATTTTTTATAGGTTCTTTATGTATAGAACAGGTTGAAATTTATGATAGTTTTGACTTTTTTTATTGTTTGTAAGATTTGTTCGAAACTGTAGGCTCCACTTCGTCAGCTTATTTCCCTGTTTCCATGTGTGGTGCATCAACAGGTTTTGATTCAGGCGAACCTTTCTGCCTCAGAAAAATAGTGAGTACAGCGATAGCGGCAACAGACAGGAACTCGCTCTGCCAATTTTGAAAGGTTTCAAACCAGAAAGTGGTTTGCCCCAGGTAAGCGGCCATCGTATCCGCAGGTTTTCCTTTTAGTGCCTGTTCTATGTTGTGGTCTTGCCAGCTGCCGTAAAAATGCAGATACCAGCTAAGCAAAAACAGTAAAATAAAAGCAATGGAAAGAGAATGGGAATATAGTTTTAAAATCCATCCGCCCTGGCGTACAGCCCATGGTGCATCTTTGGAGGGAACGGGTTCCCGATCCACTTCTTCTTTCTGGTCAATCTTTTTTGATTCTGCAGAACCGATCTGGCGTAGTTTTATTGTTAACAAAACATAAAGCATCATCTGTAAAAATTCACTTTCGAAATTCTCAAAGGTCGCAGAGATGAAATGGCCTGAACGCAGGTAGGTGCCTAAATTAAGGCTGTGTGCTCCATGTTCATTAAGTTCTTTATTGTGTTCATTCCAGCCGGTAAGGGCCTGGGCAAAAAGGGAGCATACAAAAAGGCCGATGAATACAACAGATAGTCCGTTTTTATATAGCCAGGTTTTTTTAGGAAATACGCTATTAGCTTTCATGATCGTGATATTAGTCTATAGCGCTGAGGTAATTTATAAGTAAATCTGCACAGGCCTCTACCGTTGCCGAAACAATTTCTTCCCGTTCTCCGGTAAAATTAAGTCTTTCTGAAAAGGCCAGCCCACCTTTGCTGGTCGCATAAATAAATACAGTACCTACGGGCTTTTCTTCAGTTTCGCTTCCTCCCGGAGCGGTAAGCCCGGTAATACCGATATGAATATCAGCCGGGATCAACCGTGAAAGGCCCAAACTAATGGCCCGGGTTACCTCCATTGATTCGGGTGTATAGGTTTTAATCAACGTATGATCAACCTGTAAAAGATCCTGCTTTAATTGGGCATCATAACAGGCAATTCCGCCCTTAAGAAATTCTCCTGCATGGTCGATCATTGAAAATTCTGCCGAAAGCCGGCCGGCGGTTGCGCTTTCGGCAAAGGCAATTGTTAACTTTTTACCGATGAGCATTTTGCCCACAGCATCCATTTTATTGCTTTTCATATGTGCTAAAATCTGGCTCGTACTTCTTTATAATCCGATTAAAGGATATATACGCTAATTAACAAGGCGTTTTTAAAAATGGTTTTGAAGAGAAGGTTGCGTTAAGTATCCGTTTTTTTACCCAATGCGTATTAAAACACGGATAAATTACGGAAACTATATAGCAAAATATAGGGTTGTTATAGATGATGGTTAATAAAGAAACATCCTTAAACAAAACATACCATGAAAAAACAAGACAGCGGCAGTAAACCAAAACTCAGTGCTAAAGCCACGGTAGAGGCTTCTCCGGCCTTAAAAGAACTCTTTAAAGATGGAATCTGTGATCTTTATTGGGCCGAAAATCATTTGGTTAAAAATTTGCCAAAAATGATTGCCAGTGCGACAGCACCAGCGCTAAAAAGCGCAATTGAATCTCATCTTACAGAAACCAAAGGACATGTAGCCAGGCTTGAACAGGTATTTGAGCTGCTTGGTGAGAAGCCCATTGCAAAAAAATGTGATGCGATGGAAGGATTGAGTAAAGAGGGTGAAAGTATCATTGAAGAAACGGAAGCCGGAACCGCAACACGTGATGTGGGCATCATACTAGCCAGCCAGAAGGTAGAACATTATGAAATTGCTTCTTATGGCGGGCTTTTCCAATTGGCCACCACATTGGGCTTAACAGAGGTTGCAGATTTACTCGAACAAACACTTGCTGAAGAAAAACTTGCTGATACCAAGCTTACTGATATTGCTGAAAATGAAATTAACTACCAGGCAGCTGATGAGGCTTAAGAAAGGAGAAATAAAATGGCAAAAAAAACAACGGTAAAAGATACCAGCCCGATAAAACAGGACAACGATAAAACCGCGAAATTAGAGGCTTTTGTTGCAGATGACAGGGGTGAAAAACTGACTACGAATCACGGAGTTAAAATAAATGACGATCAGAATTCGCTTAAGGCTGGCGATCGAGGCGCAACATTGTTGGAAGATTTTATATTAAGAGAAAAAATTACCCATTTTGACCATGAGCGGATCCCTGAACGTGTTGTACATGCAAGGGGATCGGGAGCACACGGGGTATTTAAGGTATATGAGGATATGTCTGACATCACAAGGGCAGCTTTTCTCTGCGATCCGGGACAGGAAACGCCTGTTTTTGTTCGGTTTTCAACCGTAGCAGGATCAAGGGGTTCTACTGATCTTGCCCGTGATGTGCGTGGTTTCGCGGTAAAATTTTATACTCAGGAAGGCAATTTTGACCTTGTAGGTAACAATATGCCTGTCTTTTTTATTCAGGATGCAGTTAAATTTCCTGATTTAGTACATGCCGTAAAGCCAGAGCCGGACAATGAAATTCCTCAGGCTGCATCAGCACATGATACTTTTTGGGATTTCATTTCCTTTATGCCAGAATCTGCACATATGATCATGTGGTTGATGAGCGACAGGGCCATTCCGAGAAGTTACCGCATGATGGAAGGTTTTGGGGTCCATACCTTTCGTTTAGTTAATGCATCCGGGGTTTCCAGTTTTGTTAAATTTCACTGGAAACCATTGCAGGGTGTACACTCCGTAGCTTGGGATGAAGCACAAAATATTTCCGGAAAGGATCCCGATTTCCACAGAAGAGATCTTTGGGATGCCATAGAAGCGGGTGCTTTCCCTGAGTGGGAACTTGGTGTACAGATTGTGGCAGAGGAAGATGAATTTAAGTTTGGCTTCGATTTATTAGATCCTACCAAAATCATTCCCGAAGAGCTGGTTCCGGTGCAACGCATTGGGAAAATGACCTTGAACCGAAATCCGGATAATTTTTTCGCTGAAACTGAACAGGTCGCTTTTCATGTTGGGCATGTGGTTCCTGGAATTGATTTTACTAACGACCCGCTGTTGCAGGGAAGGTTATTTTCTTATACAGATACACAGCTGATCAGGTTAGGTGGACCAAATTTTCATGAGATTCCAATTAACAGGCCTGTAGTGCCTATACACAATAACCAGCGCGACGGTTATATGCGCCAAACCATAAACCGGGGTAAAACCAGTTATGGCCCAAATGGAATAGCTACAAATGATCCGCGGCAAGCCAAAGCTGCCGAGGGTGGTTTTGTTAGTTATAACGAGCGCATTGATGCAAAGAAAATCCGTGCAAGAAGCAGGAGCTTTTTTGATCACTTTTCGCAGGCGAGATTATTCTTTAATAGCCAGTCTGAAGCCGAAAAAAATCACCTGATTGATGCTTTTAGTTTTGAACTGGGTAAGGTTAAAATGGTTGATATCAGAACACGCATGCTTGGCTTACTTAACCATGTGGATAAAGGGCTTGCAGCAGCCGTAGCTTATGCGCTTGGGCTTCATGTTCCAACCATCCCTTTAGCAGAACTTAATGGAAGTATCCCTGCAGACGCCGATCCGGCAGATTATACCCCGGAACAGAAAGAAGGTGAACTTGCAAAATCGGAGGCATTGAGTATGGCGGGTACGCTTAAAGATTCTATTGCCACCAGAAAAATTGCCATCCTTGCAGCGGATGGGGTTGATGGCCAATCATTAAGTGAGGTAAAAGATGCACTTGTAGCCCAGGGCGCAATTGTTCATATTATAGCACCAAAGCTTGGTACTATTCTTTCGCAGGAAGATCAGCAGATTGATGTGGATGAAAGTTTCTTAACGGCCGCTTCTGTACTTTACGATGCCGTTTATCTTCCGGGAGGAATAAATAGCTCTGCTACATTGGAAGCGGAAGCCAATGCCGTACATTTTCTGAACGAAGCTTTTAAACACTGCAAGGCAATAGCCGCCGATGCTACAGCCATACAGGTTTTAGAGGCCACCTATTTCTATAAGAAGCTTCCTGATGAATATTCGCAGGAAACTGTTCTGCGCGAAGGAATATTGGTTTCGGATGATCTTTCTTCATTAGCCGAATTGTTCGCTAAAATGATTGCCCTGCACCGATTCTGGGATCGGGAGGTGCCGAGAAAAATTCCGGCATAGGCGAAATTTAATTTTAATACAGTATCACTAACAACATTGCAACCAGGTTATCATTAGCCTGGTTGTTTTTTTTGAAAATAAACCAAACTGCTAAAGGTTTCAACAGGTTCTATAATGGAGGGGCATTTACAGGGAGAAATATTTTTGAATATTATTGAGGCAAATTCATCTGTCTGCTCCTGTCAATTATATAAGCTTAAGGTTATGGAAAACAAAAAAACAGGTCACGAAATGCAGAATGAGGAAAAAGTAGGCGTTATTCCAGTCTCCCAGCTAGCGGGAAGCGATGCAGATAGTGCCCATCAGGAAGATGATGCAGCAGAGAAACTGGCCGAACAAGCTACAAAATCTGATTCGGATGCAGACAAGCAAACCAGTGAAAGCAATACTGACTAAACGGATTATTATTTACACCAGGCTTCACTAAGCCAAAAATACCTACTATGGAAAATACAAAACATTTCGCTCTGATTACCGGGGCAAGCAGTGGCATTGGTTACGAACTGGCAAAGCTTTTTGCAAAAGATCGCTTTAACCTGGTTATTGTTGGCAGGGAAGAGGCTAGCCTGCAAAAAACTGCGGTGGTGCTTGAGGAACAAGGGGTTCAGGTCATTACAGTTATTGCCGATCTTTTTGAACCAAACGCAGCTTTTAATCTTTATGAACAGATAAAAGCGAGAAATATACAGATCGATGTATTGGTGAATGATGCCGGGCAAGGCGTTTATGGTAAATTTATAGATACTGATCTTAATCAGGAACTGGATATCATCCAGCTTAACGTCGCTTCCCTAGTAACTTTAACCAAGTTGTTTGTCCGCGAAATGGTAGCACGCGGAAGCGGAAAGATTTTAAATGTTGCCTCCATTGCAGGGAAAATACCAGGGCCTTACCAGGCGGTTTACCATGGAACAAAAGCGTTTGTGCATTCCTTTAATGAGGCTGTCCGCGCGGAAATTAAAGATACACCGGTTACCATCACTTCTTTATTGCCTGGGCCTACAGATACCGATTTTTTTAGAAAAGCAAATATGCTGGATTCCAAAGCGGTACAGGAGGGAGAACTTGCAGATCCCGCAGATGTGGCCAAGGATGGTTATGAGGCCATGATTGCCGGGAAAGATATGATAATCTCCGGGTTTAAGAATAAATTACAGGTTGCCATGGGAAATATAACGCCCGATAGTATGCTGGCAGAACAGACCGGTAAGCAACAGGAACCGGTGATAAATCATAATATTATCCCCATATCAATATCAGATTTCAAATAGATTTCGTCATCTCGACCGAAGCAACGCGTAGTGGAGAGATCTTTTAATGTGTTTAAAAAAAATCTCCGTGACGCTACCATTGACAAAATCCACCAGCGCGATCGTCATTGCGGGGAGGAACGACAAAGCAATCTTTCATGTAGGCAGTTTTGTGCCAGAAAGATTGCTTCGTCGGCTGAAAAAGCCTTCTCGCAATGACGATACTTAACTATCTGTCAGCTAGCATTAAGGCTGCCCATTTCCTCCTGCAGCACCATATATCTGTCCGGTAGAAAAACTGGCATCATTTGCAGCAAGCTGAACATAAATCGACGCCAGTTCGGCAGGTTGGCCGGGCCTGCCCAGCGCAGTATCTTTACCAAATTCTTTAAGTTTTTCAGGGGTTGAACCACCTCCCATTTGTAAGGGCGTCCATATCGGGCCAGGTGCAACGCCATTTACCCGGATACCTTTAGGCCCAAGTTGTTTGGCAAGGGATTTTACGAAATTTGTGGTAGCGGCTTTTGTTTGTGCATAATCATAAAGATCAGGTGATGGGTCAGTTGCCTGTACAGACGTGGTTCCAATAATGGATGAGCCTGGTTTTAGATGTGGCAAGGCTGCTTTAATAATCCAGAATGGCGCATATATATTGGTTTTTATGGTCCAGTCAAACTGCTCACTGGTTAAATCAGCAAGCGAAGGCGTGCTTTGTTGTCTTGCTGCATTACTAATCAGGATATCAATTCCGCCCAGCTGACTTACAGCGGTATCGACCAGCTTTTTGCAAAAGGCTTCATCTCTGATGTCGCCAGGAATGGCAACGGCCTTACGGCCAGCCTTTTTAATCAGTTCAACAACTTCCCTGGCATCAGGTTCCTCTTGTGGCAGATAATTGATCGCCACATCTGCGCCTTCCCTGGCATAGGCAATGGCTGCGGCTCTTCCCATGCCAGAATCGCCACCGGTAATCAGTGCTTTTCTACCCATCAGTCTTCCCGAACCTTTATAACTGGTTTCGCCATGATCTGGCCTTGGCTCCATTTTGCTGGCTAAGGCCGGCCAAGGCTGATTTTGATGGTTAAAAGGTGGTCGCGGATACTTGGTTGTAGGATCTTCGAGCGCGGCAAGTGGCGAATAATAGGTTTGGTCTACTGTTGCTGCAATTAGTGTTGGGGCAATGGCCATACTGGCCAACCCGATGCCTAGGCCTCCGAGCGCCTCACGTCGTGTAAAAATTTTTTTTCCGTCCATAATGATGTTTTTAATAGGTATAGATATAACCAGATAAAATTTTAGAAGGTTTGGCTTTTTTGAACATTGATAAACGAGCCTGTTATGTCCAAAACTTTTAGGCCATTCTGCGTGTTTTTTGCTAAAGTGCTTCAATGGAAATAGATATACGAAAGAGAAAAATAGGATTAAATTTTAATGAATACGGGGTAGCCGAAATTTGGCTTTGGGCCCCGTTAGCAGCACAGGTTTCTATTTTAACAGAGGCGCGAGAACTAACTTTATCGCTGTTTGATGAAGGCTATGGTTATTGGCATTTGCAAACAGACCAGATTAGCAAGCACGATAAATATCGCTTTAAAATCACGCCTTTAACCGGTGGAGAGGCCCTTGAACGCGCAGACCCAGCTTCTTTATTTCAGGAAGAAGGACCAAGCGGACCATCAACCGCATTTGATGTTAATGCTTTTAGCTGGACGGATGCCGACTGGAAGAGAGTAGCTTTAAACGATCTGGTAATTTATGAACTTCACACCGGTACTTTTACATCAAAAGGAGATTTCGATGCGATCGAAGCCAAACTTGATTATCTCACCGAACTTGGTATTACAGCGATAGAAATTATGCCGGTAGCACAATTTTCGGGCAACAGAAACTGGGGCTACGATGGCGTATTTCCATTTGCCGTGCAAAATACTTATGGTGGGCCTTCATCGTTACAGCAGCTGGTCAATGCCTGCCATGCTAAAGGCTTGGCCGTTATTTTAGATGTCGTTTATAACCATTTAGGGCCTGAAGGGAATTATTTTTCCGATTTTGGCGAATATTTTACTGATAAATACCATACGCCATGGGGCAAGGCTGTTAATTTTGACGATGCAGGCTGTGATGCCGTGCGAAGTTTTTTTATCGAAAATGCCTTGATGTGGTTCAGGGATTTTCATATCGACGCCCTGAGGCTGGATGCCGTACACGCTATTAAAGATTTTAGTCCTGCACACATCCTAGCAGAAATTAAAGCGCATACCGATAAACTTTCTGAAATTAGCGACAGACCTTATCAATTAATTGTTGAGCTTGATTTAAATGACGAACGCTATATCCGGTCTCAAAGAGAATATGGTTATGGTATGGATGCCCAATGGGTAGATGAATTTCACCACGCGCTTCGGGTTTGTACCGGGCAAGCCAGAGAAGGCTATTATTCTGATTTCAATGGCGTATCAGATCTGGCCAAATCCTACAAGGATGCTTATGTGTATACCGGCCAGTACTCGCCACATCGGCAAAGAAATTTTGGAATGCCATTGCAACAATCCTCTGGTGCTAAGTTTATTGTGTTTTCGCAAAACCATGATCAGGTGGGCAACCGTATGCTGGGCGAGAGAAGTAGCAACCTGGTTAGTTTTGAAATGTTGAAGGTAATGGCAGGAGCAGTTTTTTGCAGTCCGTTTTTACCGTTGGTATTTATGGGCGAAGAATGGGCAGAAACCAATCCTTTCCAGTTTTTTGTAAGCCATAGCGATGAAGAACTGATTGAAGCGGTAAGAAAAGGAAGAAAGGCAGAATTTGCTGCTTTCCATACCTATGGTGAAACACCCGATCCACAGGCAGAGGCTACTTTTGAACGCTCCAAGCTCAATTGGGCGAAAATTGGAGAACCGAGACACAAGACCATGCTCCATTATTATCAAACTTTAATTGCCTTGAGGAAACAAAATCCTGTACTTGCCAACCTTGACCGGGAAAATGTACAGACAGAAAGTTTTTCAGAAAAAAACTGTCTCTTATTAAAGCGCTGGAAAGCTAACGGAGAAATTTTGGTCGGCTTAAATTTTTCCAAACAGATACAAGCCTTATCCATTGACCCCGCATTTCAACATGCCTCGGTGTTATTAGATTCTTCGTTAACACAGTGGAACGGCCCAAACCCCGAATCAAACCCTATAATGGCTGAAGGCCAGCTTAATTTATTTCCCGAATCGATTCTTATTCTTTACAAAACAGATGCATAAACCAACTTCTACCTATCGGATCCAGTTTCATAAAAACTTTAACCTCAAATCGCTTGATCAAATTATTCCCTATCTAACAGCATTAGGGGTCGGGACTTTGTACGCTTCTCCAATTTTTGAGGCTATGCCAGGAAGTACGCACGGCTATGATGTGGTAAATCCACTGAAGATAAATCCAGAGATCGGTACAGAGGCAGAGTTGATCAGGATTTCAAAAAAGTTAAAGGCCGCCGGCATCAGCTGGCTTCAGGATATTGTACCCAACCACATGGCTTACCATCCGGATAACGCCTGGTTAATGGACGTGTTGCAAAAAGGAAAAGACTCAGATTTTGCAAGCTTTTTTGACATTGATTTACAAAAAGGAGATGGGCGTTTGATGGTCCCTTTTCTTGGTGAAGATCTTGAAGAAGCGATTGCGACACAGAAATTAAAGTTGATGGCCATTAAGGACAAATACTACCTGAGTTACGGCGAATCCAATTGGCCGGTTAATGCAGAAACTGCAAAAACGCTTTCAACGCAAGCCCTCAGAAAAATTAATAACAATGCTGAAGCGTTGACCCAGATTGTTCAAAACCAGCATTACCGTTTATGTAATTGGCAGGAAACCAACGATAAGATCAACTATCGCAGGTTTTTTACTGTCAATGCCTTGATCTGTCTGAATATGCAGCGTCAGGAAGCATTCGATCTTTATCACCGTTATATTTTTGAACTAATAGGTAAAGGTGTTTTTCAGGGCTTGAGGATCGATCATATTGATGGACTGTACAATCCGGAAGAATATGTTCAGCGGCTCCGGAAAGCGGTAGGTAAAGACATCTACATCGTGGTAGAGAAAATTCTCGAACATGGAGAAGTGTTACCACAAACGTGGAAAGTGCAGGGAACAACCGGTTACGATTTTTTGGCAACGGTAAATAACCTTTTAACCAATAAAGCGGCAGAAAAGCCTTTTAATAAGCTTTATCAGCAGGTGACAGGCAAAAAGCTCGATCCCGCTAAGCTGATTTATGAGAAAAAAAGCAATATCTTGTTTAAGCACATGCAAGGCGAACTGGATAATTTATTTGAGAGTTTCCTGGCACTTGAACTGGGAGATTTTTCAACCATTAAGAAAGCCGATCTAAAAAGGGCGCTTGCCGAAATGCTGATTGCCATGCCGGTGTACCGGTATTATAATTATCGCTTCCCATTGGCAAAGGCTGAAGCACATTGTGTTCAAAACTTGCTTAAACCCATTCTTGAGCACAAAAAACTGGCTAAAGCAGGAGAGTTTTTGCGCCAGGTATTTTTAGAAATCCCGGGAAAGAAAAACACGGCTTACAACCAAAAACTGAGTCATTTTTTCCAGCGTTGCATGCAGTTCACCGGGCCGCTTATGGCGAAGGGGGTAGAAGACACCGCCATGTTTACCTACAACCGGTTTATAGGTCATGCAGAAGTGGGTGACGCACCGGATGCTTTTGGTATGACGGTGAATGAATTTCATGATGAAATGCATAAACGACAGCAGGAGTGGCCATTTGCCATGAATGGAAGTTCCACCCACGATACCAAAAAAGGGGAGGATGTAAGGGCAAGATTAAATGTACTTACCGATCTGCCTGGTGAGTGGACCCTGCTGGTGCAACAGTTGAAAAAAACTTTTGCTGCCTTAAAAAAAGAGCATGTCGCTTTTGAACAGTTACATGATAATGATATTTATTTAGTCCTGCAGACCATTATTGGTGCTTTGCCCTTTCATGAAGATGATGATCCTGACATCGAGAACCGTTTGGCCGAATTTATTGTAAAAGCATTAAGAGAATCGAAAAAGCGGTCAGACTGGGCAAATCCGGATGAAAATTATGAAGATAAACTCACTGAATTTTCGCAGCTGATATTAACTGAACCGCAGGAGAGCAATGGTTTAATCAGAAATTTTATAAAACGAATCGCTGATTTTGCAGTTGTCAACAGCTTAGCGCAACTCACCTTGAAATTTACCTGCCCGGGTATCCCTGATGTTTACCAGGGAACGGAATTATGGGATTTAAGTCTGGTAGACCCTGATAACAGAAGACCTGTTGACTATGAAACCAGGGCCAGTGTGCTGGCAGAGTTTCATCATCCTGTGAATTTTAAAAACCTTTTGAAAGAAAGATTTTCAGGAAAGATAAAAATGTGGCTAACCAAAACTTTGCTGGAAATCAGAAAAGCCGAGGCCGATGTTTTTGAACGTGGAGCTTATATTCCTTTGGAGGTTCAGGGTAAGTATAGTCAACATATTTGTGCGTTTGCCAGAAAATATAAAGCGCAATGGCTAATTACGGTAGTTCCTTTAGGTTTTGCCAAGTGTTGTAGTGATCAAAATGTGGCAGCCGACAGTTTTGACTGGGAAGATACAGCGGTATTGCTGCCAAACGGGGCACCATTGGGTTGGCAAAACCTGCTTACAGGAAAAAAAGAATATAAAGATCCGTTACATCAGGGTATTCAGGTCAGCCAGTTGTTTAACCAGGTTTCATTGGCGTTGATGAAGTTAATTCCTGAAAATAATCAGCGTGCTGCAGGTGTGCTGATGCACATCAGTGCTTTGCCATCCCGTTTTGGTATTGGCGATTTAGGCCCCGGTGCATATCAGTTTGTAGATTTTCTTGCAGCATCACGACAACGCTACTGGCAGGTCTTACCGATTAACCCAACCAAAAAAGAAACCGGCTATTCTCCCTATTCAAGCAGTTCTTCAATGGCCGGAAATACGATGCTCATCAGTCCCGAAAGCTTAGTTGAACAAGCGCTTTTAAGCGAAAGTGACCTGAATGATTACGTATTACCAGAAACAGGACAAGTGGAGTTTGAAAAAACTGAAAAAATAAAACAGCAGGTGTTAGATAGGGCTTACCAACGGTTTAAAACTAAAGGGGATAAAGATCTGGTAAATGAATTCGGCCTGTTTTGCAAAACCGAACAAAGCTGGTTAGTCGATTTTGCTGTTTATACTTGCATAAAGCAGCATTTTAAGGGTAAAGAATGGTTTAACTGGTCAGAAAAGTATAAGTTAAAAGATCCAAAAACCATCGCTGATTTCGAAAAAAGCAATCAGGACGAAATCGAAGAAATAAAGTGGAAGCAGTTTATTTTTTATCGCCAGTGGTACTGTTTAAAGGAATACGCAAAAGCAAAAGGTGTAAGCCTGATCGGCGATCTTCCATTCTATCTTGATTATGATTCGGTTGAAGTATGGGCGCAGCGAGAAAATTTCCTGCTGGATAAAAACGGCAATATGACTGTGGTGGCTGGGGTTCCTCCTGATTATTTTAACGAAAAGGGCCAGCTTTGGGGTATGCCTATATACAATTGGGAAAAGATGAAAGCCGAAGATTTTACCTGGTGGGAAAACCGGTTAAGGAAAAATCAGCAATTGTTTAACATCCTCCGTTTAGATCATTTTAGGGCCTTTTCTACTTATTGGGAGGTTGCGGCCGGTAGTGGAGACGCCGTTGATGGCGTATGGAAAACGGGAGTTGGTGACTCATTTTTTAAAACAATAGAAAAAAAATTAGGTAAACTTTCCTTTATTGCCGAGGATCTGGGTGAAATTTCAGAAGATGTGGAACATTTGAGACGACAATTTCAATTGCCTGGAATGAAGGTGTTGCAATTTGCATTTGGCGAAGATATAGCCGGATCGGTACATATTCCACATCAGTTTGGCTCAGCAAATTGCATTGCTTATACCGGAACACATGATAATAATACCACTTTGGGCTGGTTTAAAAACGAAACCGATACAGACCTTAAACAGCGCTTATCCAGATATGTCGGAACAGCTGTTAACGAAAATAATGTTAATTCCATATTGATCAGGCTATGTTATGCCTCAATTGCCAAAACGGCCATCATCCCCATGCAGGATATTTTACAATTAGACGAAACGGCGCGGATGAACATACCCGGCAAGGCATCAGGAAACTGGACATGGAGGGCAGATAACAATTTTATAACGGAAGAAACAATAAACTGGTTGAAAGCAGAAACGGAATTTTACGGACGTTAGGCATCCCGAAAATGCATATCAGTTTAATTTCAGGAAGATAAAAATAATGTATTGTATTATTAGTGCAAAAAGGGTGCAGATATGAAGTTTCAAAAGAAAATTAGTGAAAATTTAGAAAAATCTTCGGATAATGAGACCTGGCATTTGACGAATATTCTGCCAAATATAAAAATAGCATAAGTTTCTTCTTAGAATAAGATAAATGTCATTAGAATGGCCGTTTTTTAAATATATTATCAATTTTAAATGGCATCTAAATTAATAATTATATATTTGCAGCCTTGAAAGTAAGCAATGTCTAATCCTCTTAATCAGAGGTTTAAACATTACTGATAACCGAGCCGTAGGAATAAGGCTTTTTTAATTTTTTGAAGACAACCTAAACAACCTGAATGCTTAATTTAGTTCTCTTTGGCCCTCCAGGGGCGGGTAAAGGCACCCAATCTGAAAAGCTGATCGCAAAATATCAGCTGGTACACGTTTCAACAGGCGATCTTTTTAGGGCACATGTTAAAGGAGAAACCGAACTGGGAAAAAAAGTGAGTCAACTGTTGGCTGACGGGGAACTGGTTCCTGACGCCATTACCATTGCGATGCTTGAAGAAGAGGTAGATAAAAATCCTGATGCCAAAGGATTTGTATTTGATGGATTTCCACGCACCGTTCCGCAGGCAAAGGAACTTGATTTATTTTTAGAGCGCAAAGGCAGTAAAATTGCCGGCGTTATTGCTTTAGATGTTGACCAAAACGAACTTACCAAACGTATTGCCGAGCGCCATAAAATTAGCGGCCGTCCGGATGACGATGCAGAAAAGCTGAAAAAAAGGATTTCGGAATACTTTGATAAAACCATTCATGTATTACCTTATTACGAAGCACAGGGAAAACTGAATAAAGTAAACGGGATTGGTGAAATTGAAACCATTTATAAAGATCTTTGCGCAGTAATTGATCAGTATAAAGTTTAATTGATCATTAAGCATCAGGTATTAAATACCGGTTAATTGGTGCCAGATAAAATGTATCAAGGTTAATTTTAGTACCTGATATCATCTTAAAACATACAGAGAGTTATAATGTTAAAAACGTTATAACTCTTTAATTTTAATGGAATTGTTATATAAACTTTCCGTAGTTAACATTACAAGAATAAAATATGTCACAGGGTTCAAATTTCGTAGATTATGTAAAAATTTGTTGCCGTTCTGGTAAGGGCGGTGCAGGTTCGGCACATTTACATCGTGATATTTTAACGTCAATGGGTGGTCCTGATGGTGGTGATGGCGGTCGCGGTGGCCACATTATCGTTAAAGGCAGTATCCATATCTGGACATTATTACACCTTAAATATCGCAAACATATTATCGCTGAAGATGGCGGAGCGGGCGGTAGTTCGCATAAATCTGGGAAACAGGGTAAGGATGAAATATTAGAGGTTCCCTTGGGTACCATTGCCAAAGATGCGGAAACCGGAGAGGTACTTTTCGAAATTACCAAAGATGGTGAAACCCGGATTTTAACAGCCGGCGGCCGTGGGGGGTTGGGCAATGCACATTTTAAAAATGCTGTTCAGCAAACACCTCGTTTTGCGCAACCGGGCGAGCAGGGCCAGGAGGTATGGAACATTTTAGAGTTAAAAGTTTTAGCCGATGTGGGGCTTGTCGGTTTCCCGAATGCAGGCAAATCTACGCTACTTTCTGTGGTTTCTGCGGCTAAACCAGAAATAGCCGACTATCCTTTTACCACCATCGTACCTAATCTGGGTATAGTAAGTTACAGAGGTGGGAAATCTTTTGTAATGGCCGATATTCCCGGTATTATCGAAGGTGCATCAAAAGGTAAGGGTTTGGGGTACCGCTTCTTGCGTCATATCGAGCGTAATTCGGTGTTGTTATTTATGGTTCCGGCTGATACCAGCCGCTCAATTAAGGAAGAATACGCTATACTTAAAAGCGAGTTAGAATCGTATAATCCTGAATTAATGCAAAAACCCCACGTTTTAGCCATTACCAAATCAGATATGCTTGATGAAGAACTGATGGAAGAAATGAAACAGGATTTGCCTAATATTCCTTCCATATTTATCTCATCAGTAGCCGAAAAAAATATTTTAGAACTCAAAGATATGCTTTGGAAAGCAATTGAAGGATGATTACCGTCAAAATTGTCCTTCTAATTCAATAGCTTTCAGCTAACATGTTTTACTTTGCGGGTGGTACAAGTTATTAAATCAAAAACCTGCTTCTCACGTCTGCTGTAGGTACCATACAATGATCGGCTTGACCGAATAAAGCATAACGGTTACGAGCGAATTTTTGATACAACCGGTTTCGTATACAACCTGGTACCAGATAAGCCACATTTATGATTGGCGACCACCAGGTGCCCAGGTTTTTCAAGATGTGTAAAACGGCCTCAGATTTGCTAAAAAACCGGTTGCCGCTGATGACGATAATGCTATCAAATTTGTTAAAATTAACCCGGTGTTGCTGGCTAAGTTTCAATGCAGTCTCACCGTCTAATGGAGCGAAAAGAAACCTGTTTACCCGGTCATGCCTGATGGTGTAATTGATATAACTGTTGCAGAAATTGCAAACACCGTCAAACAGGATAATATCTTTCTGCGTATTTAAAAAAGATGCCATGACATTTGGTGATTAACAAAATAGATTGCCGGGTAGGTAGCCATGAAAGCCCAAAAAAATGAATTTAGTCCCATAATTACCGCAGTAAAAAAATGAAATATAAATCCCCATATCAGGAATATAAGGGCAAACTCCCAGGGTAAAAATAAACAGAGTGGAAATATGCTTTCCATAATGATTACGTTCCAGCATAAAAAGCGATTTGCTACGGGATATTTTTTTAGAAAGCCTGTCGCTTTTTTTGAGCCATAGGTTTTAGTAGAGAAAACATCCTTTATAGCCGTTCCCGAGCGCCACTCAGCAGATACGAGTTTGGCAATACCAGCCACCGCGTAAGATAGACAAGCTTGTAGGGCAATAAACCACAATCCAATTTCTCTTAATTTACTGCTGGCTAAAACCGGCAAATTGCACACAATCAAGGTAATAATAATGAGCATGCTCATCTGGTCGGAGCCATCGCTACCATAATAGGTGGCTAACGATGAAATCAATAAACTTGCACCCAATAAACTGATCAATGCCCAACCGATTGAGCTTTGTAGCGGAAAGAAAAACAATCCAATGATAAGTAGGCACCTGATGGAGAAAAGGACAGTAAGGCCTGATGCACTAAACAATTTAAAAAAAGGTTTTAAAAACGATCTTTGATCGTGTTTGGTCCATTTTAACTGCATTACATTCCAGGATAGCAGTCCGTTTGGAGAAAAGATCTGCACTTTTTTGAGGTACTCGAGTGTAGAAATCAATAAGCCCACACTTAATATGAGGAGTACAGTTTGCGATATATCGTTAAATAAAATCATGATAAGTTTATATTTGGTGAAAAACAGATAATAGAATTAATCCCGGTTCCGTTTCTTTTTGATAACCTGATGACTCGGCCAGCATAAACTGACGGTAACAGTTTTGCGATTTCTTTTTATATTGACTAACCGCATGTAAAACGATGATATAAGGGGTAGAAAACATAAGTAAATTAAGGTTGCCTGTTCGCTCGCGGTAGGAGGGGATACTGGCTACAAGGCTCTGCACAACGTCAGATAAGATTTTTTTGTCCCTTTTTTCAGGGTTCCACAACCATGACCAAAACGTACGTTCTTCGGTAATTTCCAATTCCTGCCATTCGCTGTAATCAGCTTCTGTTACCTTGTCTCTAAATAAGAGGTGGTAATCTCTTTTGCCGGGGTGGGGGGCAAAAAATGTCCATAATGGGATGAGATTGAAAAGATCTATTTTATACCTGATGAACCAGGATATCTTCGTTTCCTTGAATTGGCATAATACGGTTGCTATAAACCAGCAGGCCAGGAAAGCAGTTATTGTCATTTCATAAATAACTGTAGGATCTAATTTCTGTGTCATAACATCAAATAGGTTAGAAAAAAGGAGAGCACGTATGCATGCCCTCCCCTAATTGTTAATTGAATTTTTTACGAAGTTCGATCAGTTTTTCTAACGATAAACCGTTATCGGCTTCTTTAGCTAGACTGCTGATTTCTTCTTCGTTCAAAGAACTTGCAGCACCAATTGCTTCTGCAACCTGTGTAACTACTGGTGTAGCTTTCACAGTTACTTTAACTGCCTTTACAGCAGTACGTGCAATTGCAGCAATAAAAAGTGGTGCTGCTGAATTTGATTCAACAATTTCATTGTCGCCTTTCAAGTCGGCGATTAAGGCATCTAGAACTGCTAATTCTGCCTTGGTTAAGCTTGACTTTGCCATTTTGTTTCTTTTTGAGGTAAATAATTAATGATTAGTGTGCCTTGGTTTTGAAGCTTCGTTTGCACAATATAAATGTCGGCACACCAACGTTTCCGCAGTAGTGTGAAAATACCTATTTGAAAAGTAGCGTATTTATACGCAGTTTTGGAAAGTCAAAGGCATGATTTTAACATCAAAAATGCAGAAAAAGTCTTTGAAATACAGTGTGTTATGTTGGGTTTTGATAGCCGAAGTGCATAGCTATCGGGCTGACAACAAAAGAGAAGAGTTATTCTACTACACCATTTTTAATGGCAAACATCACCAGGCCTGCGGTGTTGCGAACCCCGGTTTTCTCGATTATACGCATTCTAATGCCTTCAACTGACCGTGGACTTAGAAAAAGTTCATTACCGATTTCGGCAGCTGTTTTCTCGTTGCAGATCATCTTTAATACATCCAATTCACGTTCAGAGAATGCTATTGTCTGGTTCAGCGAAGGTTTGATCGGACCTTTAAGAGTAAGTTTTTTAAGAAGTGCCTTCGTTACAAGATCATTAAAATAATAGTCACTTTCATATATTGAATAAATGGCTTTTCTAATTTCTTTTGGGTCTGCATTTTTAAGTAGGTAGCCATTGGCGCCGTTCTCCATCAGGTGTATAATGAATTTGACGTCATCATACATTGTTAAAACCAGTATCTTAATATCATTAGCATATTTTTACGGATCAACTTCATGGCCTCTATACCATCTATTAAAGGCATTTTGATATCCATTACAATCACATCGGGCTGTAATTGCTCTAGTTTTTGCATAAGTTCCTGTCCATCTGAAGCCTCAAAGAGTACTTCCAGATTTTTATCGCGGTTAAAGCCAACCTTTAATCCGTCTCTAAAAATACTGTAATCATCTGCTATTACTATTCTGATTTTTAGCATCTCTATTTATAAATTACACATAAAATTAACAATCTTAGATAAGAAATGAAGACATTTAATGATTTTTAATACTACGTATTTGTATTATTAATTTAAATCCAGATTTTAATCAGGGTTGATCTATTTGGTCGACAGGTATTCTAATTTCGATCAGATAATCGTCAAGATGATGTGAAAATTGAAGTTCTGCCTTGAGCAGGATTATTCTGTTCTGGATATTTTTAAGCCCTAATCCATTTTTAATGAAACGTAATCCCTGATATTGTTGATGTGTAAGTCCATCGCCATTGTGTGATATATGAAATACCAGGTTATTGCCGATATGGTATGACTGTATGTGGATGTGCTTAGCCCTGGCATGTTTAATGATGTTATGAACCAGTTCTTGTATTATTCTGTAAATACTGATATTTTTCTGGCTTGCCTTTGTACTATATTTGTCGGTTAAATTTAAATCGATTTTAATGATATTATTATGGCTGATGTTTCCACAAAAATGAGAAATAGCCTCTTTTAATCCGAGTTCTTGCAAAATGCTGGAATGAAGATTGTGAGAAATGCTCCTGATTTTATGGATGCCTTCATCCAGTAAACTTTTACCTTTATGGTACATTTCCTTGCTAATATCGTCACAATCATTAATATTAATCCCATAAAAATGAAGGCTTGATGATCCGAGGATAGCCCCAACTTCATCATGTAATTCTTCGGCTATGCGGTGGCGCTCTATTTCTTCACTTCTTACAGCCGCTTCTATCAGCTTATTTTTCTGGTCATTTTGTAATGCTTGTAAATTAAGCCCGTACTGGATCTTTTTGCGCTGCATAAAGATAAAAGTAAGTAACAAGCTTACAAATAACATCAGCATTGCTGCAATACCCGCCATTAACATCAATATGATTTTATTGTTTTCCTGATTCATAAAATCCTTTGGCTATAAACAAATTGAAAATAATGTATGAAATGTTATGCAGGCTCCACAGGTTAATAGCAAAATTTTGAAAATGTATAGTGAGTTCGTTGTAAAGGAGAAAAATGAAGAAATTTAATGCAACAAAGATTCCCAGGCCTGTAATGATCCAGAAACTACTATTGGTAACCTTGATGGTAACATTCTTTTTTATTTCGAATAAATAGTATTGGATCACATAAAACAAGAGTAAAATGGCTTCAGTGGAGAGTAAACGGCTGCTCAGTTTCCAGTAATCAAAAAAGTTTTCGAAAAAGATGAAATTAACGATTAAAAATAAGGTAAAACAGACAGGGATGGCTCTTTTAAGCGTAACTATAAAAGGCTGATCTAAATAGATAAAGAAAGCACTAAAAAGATAAAAGCGAACGATGGAATGTATATTGTACAAAAAGTTATTTGACTTAAAGGCAACAGGTAGTATGTTTCTGAATTTCCAGATAAAGTCAATCGAAAGATTTATAGCCAATGCCATCCATATATAAAAAACAACCAGTTTAAGATGACTTGGTTGTTTTTTATATAATAATATAAATAAAGGGATAAACAGTGCCCACACTTCAGACCAATCTATAATGTATTGGAATAACTTAAGCATCTGATAATAAGTTAAAAGTCGCTTATAGTAGCCGGTGGTGATGGGTTGGTAAAAATTGGGATGGCGTTGATTTCCCGGAATAGCTCTACATCTCCTATATCAACCCGTTTAAAGGACTTAATGCTGTAAAAAATATTTCCACGGTTAACGTTTGGAATAAATACAAGATAATCTGGCTTATCACCGTTCTCATCCGGTGTGTTGATCAGAGATAGGATATCGGTGAGCGATATAATATTATTGCTCATCATAATCGGTCCGCTTAAACTCAAAGCATTATTGTTGTAAACTTCAAGGTGATCAAAATAACTGCTGTACTGGTTACTCGAGGCCATATACCCATAAGCGATAAGCTTTAACGGCTTATCCGGCTGATCTGTTTCTGGAAAGAGATAACAGAATACAAATTGATCAATACCCGGCGAATGCTGGATCATTGTTTGGATAGCGCTGGTTTCGTACTTTAACCAGTAAAATTTTTGGGTTTGTTTTTCTTTTGTGAGCATTTCGTTTATAGATTTAATACTATAAATATATACAAATTTAGTATATTAAAAAATGCATGTAAGTAAAATTAAAATACTTTTTCGTATGGTTAATTAGATATGCTTGCGTATCGATTTTCATAATTAGGGGGGAGTAACAGTTTTGGTTACAATCAATAATACAATATATCATATAAAAACAGCACCCGTTGGCAACATTGCCAATGGGTGCTGTTTTATTATCTGGGATTTAGAATTGCCAATTTCGGATGCAGGTCAAGTCAACCAGTCAACAGTAATTTTAGCTTTCTTATATTCCCGACTATCAAATTGGTATTTCTGCTATTGATTTTTTGATGCTATTGCAAAAGTTAAGCGCAGACAATGTATCTGCTCCAGATTAATGAAAGCAACAATTTGAGCAGTTCAAAATCTTTAACTTTAAAAAACTAGGCATGTATTACTTAATCCATGCCAAAAACCTGGTTTTGCTTGTTTAACCCTGTCCTTCCTGAACCTGTCCGTTTTCATGTGCATTTTCAAGAATCTCTTTCACATCTGATTTACGTTTTTTAGTAACCGAGTGCTTAAAATGGGGTACTTCATGCTGCACAATATCTTCTTCAATAGCTTCTACGCCAAAAACCTTCTCTTTTAGTAAATTATATTTGTCTTGGAAACCATAGCGAAGGTTTTTAGCGCCACCAGCAATTTTTCCCCGGGTGCCCGCACCGCTATCAGGGGCAAATAAAATACTGATTACTGCCCCAGCTGCCAAACCAGCTACTAAGGCCAGGGCTATTTTTGCACTGTTATCTGTTTCGTGCTTCAAATATTTTCCGATTAACTTTCTGTATTTCATAAGGTAATGTTTTTCTAAGGAACAATTTGTATGTTATAATGTTTGAGTTTTTTTATTTGGAATTCGGTTACCACTGCGCTTTTTTATCCAGGATGAGATCAAAGAATCGATGCAGATGTTCAGATAAGCTGTTGCCATTACAATGTAAAGCTTACCTGGAAAAAACATTGGGATCACTATTTAAACAAGAAAATAGGTGTTTTACAGTTCATTTAAAATTTTCTGGAGTGGCTTCAAAGCAGGCATATTTTAAGCGTCTGTCGCCATAATATGTAAGATACCTGTTAGTTACTTCGCAAATATTTTGGATAGCATTTGTGAAATATAACATTGCCGAAGATTACAGCGTTATAGAAATTGCAGTACCTGTTTTTAAAAAAAGACCAGACTTTTACATATGTTTAAAGTTAAAGCACAATATTTGGCATACTAAAACGAATTGAAATGGTAAAAGCAACAATAAATAAAGAACATTACGCCTGTTCGGTTACAAATGGTTCGCATGACATTATCGTAGACGAACCGATAGAACTGGGTGGTACCCACAAAGGTTTTGCGCCTAAGGGATTATTAATGGCTTCTTTGGCCTCCTGTGTAGCCATTACCTTAAGGATGTATGCTGATAGAAAAAAATGGCCAATTGATAAAATTGAAGTGGAAGTTAATGTAGATACCGAAAACGGCGAAACGATCTTCTTGGAAGAAATTACCTGTACGGGTGTGCTTACCGAAGAGCAGAAATTGAGGCTGGAAGAAATTGCATCAAAATGTCCGGTGAGTAAAATGCTGGCTGCTGGTCATGAAATCAGATCCAGCGTACTATAGTTATACTGATGGTGCAAAACTCCTTCATGCAATCATAAAAAGCTTTAATTATCTTTGTAATCCCCAGTATTTGCTGCGTTAAAAATAATTTTATGCCGACTGAAATAAAATGCCCCAATTGTGCCCATGTTTTTCCGATGGAAGAAGCTATGGCTGAAGATTATAAGAAAGAGTTAAGAGAGAAGGCGGCCGCTTATGCCAGACAGAAAGATGAAGAATATCAGCGTAAACTGCAGGTTTTTGAATCAGAAAAACAGCAGCAGTTAAAAGCTTTTGAAGCTAAACTTGCGGAGGAGAAAACCAGGCTCAAAGATAACCTGGAGGAAAACCTGCGTAAAAGTATTTCGGCCGATTTTGAAAACAAATTGCAGATCCTGGAAGGTAATGCAAAAGAGAATGCCGAAAAACTAAAGCTGGCACGCGAAAAAGAACTCGACTTTTTACGCCGGGAGGAAAGCCTGAAGGTGAAAGAAGAAGAAATGGAACTTGCTTTTCAACGTAAAATGCAGGAGCAGCGGAATGAGCTTGTAGAACAAATCCGTAAACAGGAGGCAGAAAAAAACAGCATTAAAGATACCGAACATCAACTGCGTTTAAAGGAACTGGAAAAGCAGCTAGACGATCAGAAAAAGTTGGCCGAGGAGATGAAACGCAAAGCCGAGCAGGGAAGCATGCAATTGCAGGGTGAGGTGCAGGAGTTGATTTTGGAAGAACTGCTGCGTACCAATTATCCTTTCGATCTGATTGAAGAAGTAGGTAAGGGAGTGCGAGGTGCAGATTGTGTGCAGGTGGTGCGTAATCAATTCGGACAGGAATGCGGCAAAATAATTTACGAGAGCAAGCGTACCAAAGATTTCGGTGGCGACTGGATTGAAAAATTAAAAAAAGACATGCGCAGCATGGGCATTGATGTAGCTGTAATTGTGAGTCAGTGTTACCCAAAAGGCATGAATTGTTTCGGGCAGCGTGATGGGGTTTGGATTTGTTCTTTCGAAGAAGTAAATGCCGTGGCCTATGTCTTGCGTGAGGGTATTTTGCGTTTGGCAGGTGCAGTAAAATCGCAGGAAAACCGTGGTGAAAAAATGCACATGTTATACGATTATTTAATGGGTGCGGAGTTTTCGGAACAGTGGAAGGCCATTAGAGAAGGTTTTATGAGTATGAAACTATCCATACAGCGCGAGCGCGATGCGATGGAACGTTTATGGAAAGCACGTGAAAAGCAATTGGAGAAAGTATTGCTGAATGCGACCCATATCCGTGGCTCAATAGAAGGCATTGCGGGTAGCGATAGTGTGCAGTTGAGCTTAACTGATGATGATGATACCTTGCTTTTGGAATAATCCATGGTATCGTCATCGTGAATTTGTTTCATTTCAGGATCTATTTGAATAGACCGGGTTGCCCCTCGGCAGTTGTAAATTGCAAACTGAAATCAAAACCTGGTTACTAAACTGATAAAATAATAATAAATAAACGACAACATGAATAAGAAAACTAACCAATCTTTTACCGGCTCTAAAATCCTTACTTTAATATGCGCTTTGCTATTTTTCGGGAATGCTTTCGGGAACGTTCCCGGAACGACGTTACAATCGCCTGATGGGAACCTAGTGGCCAGTTTTGCGTTAACTGAAGGAGGGGTGCCTACCTATAGCTTAAAGTACAAAGGAAAAGATGTAATCAAAACGAGTAAGTTAGGTTTGGAACTTAAAGATGGTAAATCTTTAATGAACGGTTTCTCCATTACCGATACCAAGACCAGCACATTCAACGAAACCTGGAAGCCGGTTTGGGGCGAAGTAAAAGAAATTGTAAATCACTACAATGAACTTGCAGTAACCTTAACCCAGAAAGAAACAAACCGTTACATTATCGTCCGACTGCGTTTGTTTAATGATGGTTTGGGTTTTAGATATGAATTCCCAGAACAGAAAAACCTGGATTATTTTGTAATCAAAGAGGAGAAAACGCAGTTTGCCCTGGCTGGCGATCATAAGGCTTTTTGGCTTCCCGGAGATTATGATACACAAGAGTACAGCACGGTAACTTCAAATTTGTCGGAAGTTCGTGGAAAAATGAAAGCTGCTGTAACACCAAATGCCTCTCAAACTACGTTTTCGCCAACGGGCTTACAAACGCCTTTGATGATGAAAAGCAAAGATGGCTTATACATCAATATACATGAAGCAGCACTCATTAACTATTCTTTAATGTCGTTAAATCTGGATGACAAAAACATGGTTTTAGAATCCTGGTTAACACCAGATGCAGTTGGCGACAAGGGTTATATGCAGGCACCCTGTTTATCGCCATGGCGTACCATTATTGTTAGTGATAAAGCTGGTGACATCTTAACATCAAAGCTTACCTACAACCTTAACGAGCCCACAAAATTCAAAGATGTATCGTGGATAAAACCAATTAAATACGTTGGTGTTTGGTGGGAAATGATTACTGGGAAAAGTACCTGGGCATATAACGATTTAACCAGCGTGCAATTGGGCGTAACCGATTATTCGAAAACAAAGCCCAATGGAAAACATGCCGCTAACACTGCGCATGTGAAAGAATATATCGATTTTGCTGCTAAAAATGGTTTAGATGCTGTTTTAGTTGAGGGATGGAACGAAGGTTGGGAAGATTGGTTTGGTAAAACAAAAGACTATGTATTTGATTTTGTTACCCCTTACCCTGATTTTGATGTAAAAGAACTGCATCGTTATGCGGCAAGTAAAGGTGTAAAGATGATTATGCATCATGAAACTTCTTCGTCGGTCCGTAATTATGAGCGTCATCTGGATACGGCCTATAAATTTATGAAAGCCAATGGTTACGATGCCGTTAAAAGTGGTTATGTAGGTAACATCATCCCAAGAGGAGAGCACCACTACGGTCAGTGGTTAAACAATCATTACCTGTACGCCATTCAAAAAGCGGCCGAATATAAAATTATGGTAAATGCGCATGAGGCGGTTCGTCCGACAGGTTTGGCGCGTACCTATCCGAATTTAATCGGAAACGAATCGGCAAGAGGAACCGAATACGAAGCATTTGGAGGCAATAATGCCGATCATACCACTATTTTACCTTTTACCCGTTTAATTGGTGGGCCTATGGATTACACCCCTGGTATTTTTGAAACCAGGGTAAGTGCGTATAATCCGGCAAATACCTCTTTTGTACACAGTACATTGGCGCGCCAACTGGCACTTTATGTAACCATGTATAGCCCTCTGCAAATGGCTGCCGATTTACCGGAAACTTATAACAAGTATATGGATGCTTTCCAGTTTATTAAAGATGTAGCGGTAGATTGGGACGATACCAAAGTGTTAGAAGCAGAACCCGGCGATTATATCACTTTTGCACGTAAGGCAAAAGGTAAAAATAATTGGTTTGTGGGTCGTACCAATGATGAGGAAGCCCGCACTTCCAAAATCGACTTTAGCTTTTTAGATCCAGGTAAAAAATATACTGCAACCATTTATGCTGACGCAAAGGATGCCCATTATGAAACCAATCCCAAAGCTTATACCATCCGAAAAATGGAAGTTACCAATAAAACGAAATTGACTCAGTATTGTGCCCCGGGTGGTGGATATGCAATTAGCATTATTGCAATGTAGTCTGCCGGTTGTTTCGTTTTCAGTTATCATGTGGTGTCAGTTGTTACCAACTGACACTTTATTTTATTAGTCGTAGCGCCTCGCTACGACTTTTTTATTGCTGTTTTTAGCCACGGATAGACACAGATGAACACGGATCTGAATACTTATCTGTGTTGATCCTTTTTTTTTGTGGTTAGATATTAGTGCTGTCAGTTGTTACCAACTAACAGCTGAACATTCGAATACGGAACAGCAGAAAGTAATTTATTTTAGGTGGTGTCAGTTGTTACCAACTGACACTTTGTTTTATTAGTCGTAGCGTCTCGCTACGACTTTTTTATTGCTGTTTTTAGCCACGGATAGACACAGATCAACACGGATCTGAACACTTATCTGTGTTTATCCTTTTTATCTGTGGTTAGATATTAGTGCTTTTATTAGTTGTAGCGTCTCGCTACGACTTTTTATTGCTGGTTTTAGCCACAGATAGACACAGATCAACACGGATCTGAACACTGATCTGTATTGATCCTTTTTATCTGTGGTTAGATACTAGTGCTGTCAGTTGGTAACAACTGACAGCTACATTCGAATACGAAACAGCAGAAAAATAGTTTATTTTATAATATCTTAGCAAAGCATTAAACAAACAATCTCCTCATGCCCAAAATCAAAAACCATATTGAACTTCAATTTTTAAGCGAACCGTCTGACGTTAACTATGGAGGTAAGGTACATGGCGGGATGATGATGAAGTGGATTGATCAGGCTGCTTTTGCCTGTGCCCTGCAGTGGAGCCAAACCTATTGTGTAACCGTTTACGTGGGTGGAATCCGGTTTTTTCATCCTGTTCACATCGGTCATTTAGTGAAGATGGAAGCACGCATTATTTACACGGGTAAAACCAGTATGCATATTGCTGTCGATGCTTTTTCCAAACCGGTAGCGCAAACCGATTTTGTTAAAAATACGCACTGTATTATTGTTTTTGTTGCAGTAGATGACAATGGGCAGCCGAAGCCAATCCCGGCTTTTCAACCTAAAACCGAAAAAGAAATTGCCATGCATGGTTATGCCCTAAAATTAATGGAATTACGGAAAAGCATTGATAAGGAAATGGAACCGTATATTGTGTAGGGGTGAGTGTTGAGCGGTTGGCGTTTATCATTAACCACAGAGAAAACAGAGGAAAGGCACTGAGTACGCGGAGTTAGTTTTCGGTCATGTCAACATCTGATTCTCTGTGAACCTCTTTGCACTCTGTGGTAAAGAACATTGTGCACTTTGCGATTGAGATAAGATCATCGAACGATGTGGTAACTAACTTTGCACCCTTCGCCTTTAGAATTTTTATTTTAGGTTTGACCACGGAGAAAACAGAGGAAAGGCACCGAGTACACGGAGTTAGTTTTGCGGTCATGTCAATATCTGATTCTCTGTGAACCTCTGTGAAAAACTCATTGTCCTCTGTGGTAAAGAATATTGTACACCTTGCGGTCATGTCAACATCTGATTCTCTGTGAACCTCTGTGAAAAACTCATTGTTCTCTGTGGTAAAGAACATTGGGCACTTTGCGATTGAGATAAGATCATCGAACGATGTGGTAGCTAACTTTGCGCCCTTCGCCTTTAGTATTTTTATTTTAGGTTTGACCACGGAGAAAACAGAGGAAAGGCACCGAGTACACGGAGTTAGTTTTGCGGTCATGTCAACATCTGATTCTCTGTGAACCTCTGTGAAAAACTCATTGTCCTCTGTGGTAAAGAACATTGTACACGTTGCGGTTTAGATAAGATCATCGAACGATGTGGTAACTAACTTTGCACCCTTCGCCTTTAGAATTTTTATTTTAGGTTTGACCACAGAGAAAACAGAGGAAAGGCACCGAGTACAGGGAGTTAGTTTTGCGGTCATGTCAACATCTGATTCTCTGTGAACCTCTTTGCCCTCTGGTAAAGAACATTGTACACTTTGCGGTTTAGATAAGATCATCGAATGATGTGGTAACTAACTTTGCGTCCCTAGCCTTTAGAATTTTTATTTTAGGTTTGACCACAGAGAAAACAGAGGAAAGGCACTGATTACGAGTGAGTTTTGCGTTCATGTCAACATCTGATTCTCTGTGAACCTCTTTGCCCTCTGTGGTAAAGAGCATTGTGCACTTTGCGATTAAGATAAGATCATCGGATGATGTGGTAACTAACTTTGCGCACTTTGCGGTTAAGAAATAAAGGTTATTCCGCAACAGGCAAACTAAAACAAAACGTACTGCCCTCGCCAATGGCACTTACTACCCATATTTTACCGTTTTCGGCTTCAATAAAATCTTTCGAAATAGCAAGACCCAGTCCCGAGCCCGATTTATTCTGGCCATCAGTTGGCACCTGGAAATACCTGTCGAATAATCGTTGTTGATATTTCTCATCAATGCCTTTTCCAAAATCGCGCACAGCGAACTCGATAAAATTGCCTTTTTGTAAAACATCGATAATTACTTTAGATTTTTCTGAACTGTAGCGCAAGGCATTAGATAAAAAGTTGACCATTACCCAGGCCGTTTTCTGGATATCGGCATTTACATTTGGTAAGTTTTCGCCGCAGTTAAGCACCAATTGAATCGATTTCTGCTCTGCCTGGAATTTAACTGCATCAACGGCATAATTCACAATTTCTTCAGGTTTGGTCAGGGCAAAATTGAGTTTTAAATTGCCGGTTTCTACCTGCGAAAGATCCAGCAGTTCACTGGTGATTTTTAGCAGTCTGTCGCTATCTTCTTTAATGTGGTGAAGCAACTCGTGCTGCTCTTCATTCATCATTCCCACCCGCTCATCATTAAGCAGTTTTAAGCTCATTTTGATTGATGAAAGCGGCGTTTTTAATTCATGCGAAACAGTAGCTATAAAATTGGTTTTGGCTTCATCAAGCTCTTTGAACTGTGTAATGTTTTTTAAGGTGTAAACGCTGCCAGCCGATTTAGATGAGGCAATTAAGGTACTATCATCTTGCTCCTCATAATTTGGGATAATGATTTCACGGTTTTCCAGCAGAAAATAGGATTCTTTATCGTCAGCATAAATTTTTAAGGTATTATCATTGGTTTCAGGTTTAATAATCCGTTTAAGCAACTCATTTTTTTGCATCAGTTCGGCTACATTTTGACCGATAACCTTATCTTCATCCAAACTCATCAGCTTTGCAGCCAGATGGTTTAGAAAGAGTACTTCGCCTTTCTCATTTAAACCAATAATGGCATCCTGCATTTGTGCAATAATGGCTTCGATACGCGATTTTTCGGATTTAATTTTGGATAAATTACTGTTCTCCCATTCATTTAATTTAAGCACCATTTTGTTAAAGGAATTGGCAAGTTCTGTAAACTCATCCCCGTTTTCGAAATGCAGCCGCTGTTTATAATTTTTACGACTGATCTGTTTAATCGCAGCGCTAAATTCGGCGAGTGGATTGGCCACAAAGCCAGGGAAGTTAACAATGAAGGTAAAAAGGATGATAAAGCTTAGCGTCGCGGCGATCATGATATAAAGATTTGCGCGCGATGAAGTTTCGTTCGCCAGTTCATTTTTATCATAAATGGCTTTCATGTTAACCTGTTCTATATTTTGAAGTGCAACACGCAAATTTTTAATATTACTTTCTTTAATGGTTGCTGATTTTGAGTTTTTTAGCGCATTAAAGGCTGCTTTTAATTTCCTGAAGGCTGCTTTTTCTCCGGGTTCGGTAATGTTCAAACCCTCATTTTTTAAGTTTTCAGCAAATATATTCAGCTGCGTAGGGCTTAAGGGAAAAGCGTGTTGGTCGATTACATTGCGCATGGCGGCAACGTATTTCAAAGATTTGTAATTGTCTTTAAGTATTACCTTTGATTTATCGGAAAGCTCATTTAAGAAAAAGAGCGCAATTAATCCGAACGATAAAACGATGATAAAGAGAAAGCCGAATCCGAGGCGGAGTTTGGTTTTTATTTTCATGGTGATTAAGTTAACCGCAAAGAGCGAAAAGTTTTTTGCAAAGGTTACAAAGCATTCCTCTCTTTTCGTGGTAAAAGTAGCTTATAATTAAATCTGTTTACTAATGAACTAAATTAAATAACAAAGGCAGATCATCTGCAGCCGTTTAGCTCATAGCCAATAGTAATGCCAGTAGGATGATCTTTTGTTTAAGTTATTGTTTTATAATTACTTATGTTTTTTTTTAATTTTAATGAACAGAAGAAACCTTTTCATTTTGGAAGGGTTTTTGTCAATATGAACTATTGCTGCTGAAAGTTTACGTCGCTGTTTTGTAGAGCTAAACCTGATCGCAGATAAAACATAATGCAGTAAAAAGCAGATGCAAACATTATTTTCCAAAGCGGAAAGCATCGAATTATTTTTTCAAAAGACACAGAAGTATATAAATGCTTGTTGTTTTTAGGAAAGCAGGTTTGGAAGCGTTTAGGTTATTGTAGTCCCACTGTCCGCTTTACTTCGTGCCCGCTTCCATTGGGTTTAGGTGGCGCAGCCGATACTAAAATTTAGGGTTGCAGGGTGCAAATGTTATGTGTTTAGGATTGTTTTAGGAGTTTACAGCATTGTCCTGTGTGCCTAAACCTGATCGCAGCGAACACGAAGTGCAACGGAGTAAAGCGAAGAGCAGGAACAAACTTTGATATGGAATACAGGTTATGCTTTCCAAAAGCCAGAAAATCTTTAAATGTGGGTCCTTTTAAGGAAAGCAGTTTTCGAAGTACTTAGGTTACTCTAGTCCCGCTTTCGCTTATAGTCCTCGCTGCGCTCCGGGCTATTCCGCTTGTTATCGGATCGCGTTGGGTGGCAGGGCCAATAAGAAGATTTGGGGTTGCGAAACGTATATAATCTACTATTCCTTTAAAATCTACATGGGTTTACCAGCACTGTTTTGTGTATCTAAACCTGATCGAAGCGAACACGGAGTGCAACGAAGTAAAGCGGAGAGCAGGGGCAAACTTGGCTATGGAATACAGGTTATGCTTTCCTAATTCGAAAAAAAATGAGATTATTTTTTCGAAAGCAGTTTTCGAAGCACTTAGGTTACTCTAGTCCCGCTTTAGCATATAGTTCTCGCTGCGCTCCAGGCTATTCCGCTCATCCGATCGTTATCGGATCGTGTTGGGTGGCAGGGCAAATAAGAAGATTTGGGGTTGCCAAACGCATAATCTACTATGCCTTTAAAATCTACATGGGTTTACCAGCACTGTTTTTTGTGCCTAAACCTGATCGCAGCGAACACGGAGTGCAACGAAGTAAAGCGGAGAGCAGGGACAAACGTTACTATAAAACACAGGTTTTGCTTTCCAAATTGAAAAAAAATTAGATTATTTTTTCGAAAGCACTAGAATTTAATAAATTTCTCGATCTGCTCATTGGTAAATTTTACCGTATCAGGCTGATGGAGGTTGCCCGCTTCATCTAATTCGGTTTTGATATTCGGAATATGCAACCTTAAGGGTAAAATGTTGAGGTGGATGTAATGACAAACGCCTGTAAAATGATCTACACCACGGATATTGCCGTATTTACCGGAAGAAATGCCAACCAGAGCTGCTTTTTTATCGTAAAAACTATCCGGGAAATTACAGGCATCGATTAATACTTTTAGTACGCCTGGGTAGCTTCCATTATACTCCGGCATAATGAACAAAAACTTTCCGGTGCTGTTGATCATGTTCTGGATTTCCTGGAAAGCTTCCGATCGTTTGCCATACATATCCGTGTTCAAAACATCTGCAGGCACGTGTTCCAGACTGAACAGATTGGCATCGACTCCTTTTTCTTTTAATTGCTTTTGGTAATATTTAGCAACTTTTAGCGTATTGCTATTAGGCCTGTTGGTTGCAGCTATAATCGTGATCATGGATAATTGTTAATAAGATGTGTAAAACCCAAATACGCTTCTTGCTAAAATTGCCATATAGTTTGTATCTTAGCTGATTGTGAAAAAGGCCGTAAACAACGCAAAAATAGAACTTTTTTGCCAATTTAAACGCATAAATAACACAGCCCAAATAAACGTTAAGTAAATTTCTGATACATAGATGAGCAAAATTATTGCATTAGCAAATCAAAAAGGTGGTGTTGGTAAAACAACTTCATCTATAAACCTGGCTGCTAGTTTAGCCGTACTGGAATACAAAACTTTACTGGTAGATGCTGATCCTCAGGCCAATTCAACTTCAGGTATCGGTTTTGATCCACGGAATATCAAAGATAGTGTTTATGAGTGTATCATTAACGATATTGATCCGCTTCAGGCCATCCAGAAAACGGATACCCCAAATTTAGATTTATTGCCGGCACACATCGACCTGGTGGGTGCAGAAATCGAGATGATCAACCTCAACAACCGTGAGTATAAAATGAAAGCGGTTTTGGAGAAAGTTAAAGATCAGTATGATTTTATCATCATCGATTGTTCGCCATCTTTAGGTTTAATTACCATCAATGCGTTAACTGCTGCCGATTCGGTTATTATTCCGGTGCAGTGCGAGTATTTCGCACTGGAAGGTTTGGGCAAATTGTTAAATACCATCAAAATTGTTCAGAACCGCTTAAACCCTGACCTGGAAATCGAAGGTATTTTATTAACCATGTATGATGTTCGTTTGCGCTTATCAAACCAGGTGGTAGAAGAGGTGAAAACGCATTTTAACGAATTGGTTTTCGATACCATCATTCAACGTAATACCCGTTTAAGTGAAGCACCAAGTTATGGTGTTTCGGTGATTATGCACGATGCGAATTGCAAAGGTGCCATCAACTATCTGAACCTGGCCCGTGAGATTGTAAAGAAAAACGGCCTTTTAAAGGAAGAAGAAAACATTGGAACAGCAACTTTATAAATTATAGATGACATCTTTTCAGCGAAAAACAGGTTTAGGAAGAGGGTTAAGTGCGCTTTTAGATGATAGCGAATCTACTCATCCGCCTAAACAACAGGTAAATGCGGTGAGCGAAACCGAGCAGATTGGCAATATCAGTCACGTAAGTTTAACTGAAGTTGAAACCAATCCGTACCAGCCCCGTACCGAATTTGATCAGGTAGCTTTAAATGAACTTGCCGATTCGATAAAGGTGCAGGGTTTGATACAGCCCATTACGGTTAGAAAACTGTCGGCCAATAAATACCAGCTCATTTCAGGCGAACGCAGGTTCAGGGCTTCGAAGCTGGCTGGTTTAACGCAAGTGCCTGCCTACATCCGCAGTGCCAACGACCAACAGATGTTGGAAATGGCCCTGATCGAAAATATTCAGCGAGAAAATTTAAATGCCATTGAAGTTGCACTAAGTTTTCAGAGGATGATTGATGAAGTGGGTTTAAAACAAGAGCAATTAGGCGAACGGGTTGGTAAAAACCGTACCACGGTTACCAATTACCTGCGGTTGTTAAAACTTCCGCCTGCAATTCAGGCGTCCATCCGCGATCAGCGGATTAGCATGGGACATGCAAGAGCATTGATTAATGTTGACGGGGTAGACAAACAATTGTTCATCCACCAGGAAATTTTAGAAAAAGGCTTATCCGTACGTAAAGTGGAAGAACTCGTGCGTAATTTGCAGCATATCCCTTTAAAAGCCAGCGAAAAGCCAAAGGAAAAAGCGGTTTCCTTTCAATATCAGAAATTACAGGATGATCTGGCATCTAAATTCGCTACCCGTGTAAAGTTGAAGGTAAGTCAGAACGGTAAGGGCGCAATAGAAATTCCGTTTATGAGCGATGAAGACTTAAACCGGATTCTGGAATTATTAGACTGGTAATGCAAAAGACTAAGCTTTTTATACTGGTTGCTACATTTGCATTTTTTCTGGTGAACTTTGCCGCTGCGCAGGTTAAGGATACTTTGCTAAAACCCGCTGATACCTCAAAGATCAAATTATCCAAATCTTTAGATACCGTGGCTAAAAAACCGATAACCAGAAAGGATTCGATGAAAGCCAGGTATGTTAACCCAGGTAAAGTTGCCGGTAGGAAAGCTGTTTTCAGATCGATGATTATACCCGGCTGGGGGCAATTGTATAATATTCAATTGCTTAATGATGGTTATGGTACCAGGGCCGGAAAAAGCCAGTTTTTTCAAAAGCTTTACACAGGTGGTAAAATCGCGGCTATTTACGGCGGTGCCACTGCGCTTACTTTATCGCTAATGGACAGCCGGAAAAATTATAAACGTTTTTTGGCAGAGGCACAATACCGTGAGGATCATCCTGGCAAAAAGTTGGATTTGACACAATACAGCAATCAAGGTATTCTGGATGGGAAAAGTTTATACAAGCGGAATTCGCAGATTGTGTACTTTTCTTACGGCTTGCTGTATGCAGCCAACATTATAGATGCCTATGTTGCAGCCCGCCTGCATTTCTTTAATATTGATGACAACCTTTCTTTCAGGGTAATGCCAGCTGTAATGGGTGCCGATTCTATGTATGGTTTCAATTTGACGCCGGCGCTAAAATTATCTCTGACGTTCTAATGCCGTAAGCGATCATGGATAGCAATAAAAGGAAAAATACTAAGATCGCTATAATGGCGACCTGGACGGTTAGGGTTGCCTACTAAAATAATAACTGAAAAAACAAACATAACGAAATGAAAATTGCGCTTTTAGGATATGGCAAAATGGGGCAGATTATCGAAAAATTTGCAGTAGAACGTGGCCATGAAATTGTTCTCAAAATAACGATTGATAATCAGGAAGATTTAACCAGACAAAATTTGAAAACAGCTGATGTAGCTATCGACTTCAGCACGCCTGATTCGGTTTTAAAAAATATTGATGCCTGCTTTGATGCAAATGTACCCGTGGTTGTAGGAACAACGGGTTGGTATGGGAAATTGCAGGAAGTAAAAGATGATTGCGATAAAAGTAACAATACTTTGCTTTATGGGTCTAACTTCAGTATTGGCGTGAATTTGTTTTTTAAACTTAATCAAACTTTGGCCAGGTTGATGAATAATTATCCCGCTTATGATGTGCAGGTTGAAGAAATTCACCATACACAAAAGCTTGATGCACCAAGTGGCACAGCCATTACCCTGGCAGAAGGAATCGTGGATAACCTGGATAGGAAACAGGAGTGGTTAAATGAGGTAGTAGGAACTGATGTTGAATTATTTCCGAAAGCCGAACAACTGCTGATCGAATCGCATAGAATCGAAAACATACCAGGTACGCATACGGTGATTTACAGTAGCGAGGTAGATGAAATAGAAATTAAACATACCGCGCATAACAGAGCTGGTTTTGCTTTAGGTGCAGTTGTAGCGGCAGAGTGGTTGAAAGATAAAAAAGGATTTTTCAGCATTACTGATATTTTTGAATAAGCAAAAGTTTTCAGTTAGCAGTTGAAAGTTTCTGGTTCACAGATTAACCAATCAGGAAATAAAACTGTGAAACCACAGTAAAGGATTACAGATAACCGGTGGCCGATTTTATAAATCGCTAAACCAAAAATAAGACATATGAATTATAAATTCTGGCAACGAAAAAAAGATGCCCCAAAGAAGAAAAAAACGAAAACCCGCGAATGGGTTGATGCAATTGTATTTGCCGTCGTGGCAGCAACGATCATCCGTGTGTTTTTTATCGAAGCCTATACCATTCCATCCGGTTCGATGGAGCGATCCTTACTGATTGGCGATTTCCTTTTTGTAAGCAAGGTTAATTATGGTGCACGTATTCCCATGACGCCGGTTGCTTTTCCATTTGCTCACCACACCATGCCTTTAACCACATCTACCAAAGCTTATTGGGATGGCGTTCAGTGGAAATATCACCGTTTGCCAGGTTTGTCTAAAATTAAAAGAAATGATGTCGTGGTATTTAACTTTCCTGAAGGAGATACCGTTGCGGTAGAAAACCAGGCAGAAAGTTATTATGCTTTGGTACGGAGCATGGGCCGGGAACAGGTGAGAAGTACCTATACCATTGTAGACCGTCCGGTAGATAAGCGCGAGAATTTTATTAAAAGATGTATTGGTATTCCGGGTGATGTCATTTCGATGCGTAATGGCATTGCTAATGTAAATGGTAAAGATGAACCTTTAAAAAGTACGGGGATGATGCCGTATCGTATTGAGTTTAAAACCATGGACTTTAATTACGCAGCCCTTGATGAGTTTAATTTAAACCTGGGAAGTGTACCTGCAGTGGCTGCGAATACTTACATCGTAGATGCTACACCCGAAATTGCTGAAAAGCTAAAAACTTTTGACTTTGTAAAATCAGTGACGTTAAGTCCTGACCCTGCCGGAGCCGTTCCGGGCGGCGTTTTTCCAAACGATCCAAACAGGGTATGGAACAGGGATAACTTCGGACCGATTAAAATCCCTTCAAAGGGTTGGACTGTTAAAATAGATAGCAATACCATGCCATTGTATTACAGGGCAATCAGAACTTACGAAGGAAACAAAGTTGAACAGAAGGCCGGGGTTTGGTATATAAATGATCAAGTAGCCACAACTTATACTTTTAAAATGGACTACTACTGGATGATGGGCGATAATCGCCATAATTCAGCCGATTCGCGTTACTGGGGATTTGTGCCTGAAGATCATATTGTGGGTAAGGCTTTATTTGTTTGGATGAGCTGGGATAGCACCGCATCTTTTTTACATAAAATAAGGTGGAGTAGGCTGTTTATGGGGATCCATTAATAGAATATAATTCTTTAAAGAGGGCGGATAATCAAAGATTATTCGCCCTTTTCATTTACAAAGCATTTATAATTAACTTTTAAAAAAAATTAAAAAGTTTAAATTGTTTATAATTTTTTTTTATAAGTTTGTTGTAAACCAAATTAAACTAAGCGATTACAGATTCGGGTTACGGGCAATTAGAGTGATTAATTATATGTTGCTTCGCCGTTTCAGTCATTATTTAGATAAGAATATTCCTCAAGTATAATCTATTATAGCATTAGTCTACATCAACTAACTTAAACTAACAAATACTTAAACTGAAAAATTATGGCATAGAACAAATCAAACTTAAAATTAAACCGACTAATCAAATAATTTAAAAAAAACTAACAAATAGGACATGAAGAAAATGTACTTTAAATTTTTGAGTCTGCTTTTACTCGTATTTTTTGTAATTGCAGCTCAAGCACAAACTATAATTACCGGAACGGTAAAGGATACGTCTGGTCCCTTTCCAGGGGCAAATGTCTCTGTAAAAGGTACTAAAAAATCAACCCAGACAGATGCAAATGGCAAATTTAGCATAAGTGCTTCAACTACAGATGTACTTGTTTTTTCGGCTGTAGGTTTTTTACGTCAGGAAGTAACTGTTGGAGATATAAAGAATTTCACAATTACGCTCAAGGATGATTCAAAATCTCTTGATGAAGTTACTGTAACAACAGGATTTGGTGTAAAACAACAAACAAGAAAGCTAAGTTACTCTATTCAGGAAGTAAAAGGCGAAGATCTGGTACGGGCTAATGAGCAAAATATTGTTAATGCATTACAAGGTAAGGTTGCAGGAGTGATGATTAATCAAGGTTCCGGTGGACCGCAATCTTCATCAAGAATCAGAATTAGAGGTAATTCATCTTTAAGTCCAAATACACAACCGCTAGTAGTTATTGATGGTGTGCTCATTCAGCCTGGGGTAAGTGGTGCTGATTCGTATGGAAATGGCCCACAGGATTTTGGTAATATCATGAAAAATCTTAATGCTGATGATTATGAAAGTATTACTGTTTTAAAAGGTGCAGCTGCAAGTTCACTATATGGTTCTCGCGCTCAAAATGGCGTTCTTTTAATTACATCAAAGAAGGGTAAAGGAGGACAAGGATTAGGAGTTTCATTTTCACATACCCAAACAATAGAAGAAGCTTATAAGACAATGGACCTACAGAATGAGTTCGGTGCAGGTATTAATCCTACCTTCACTAAAGACGCTTCAGGTACACCAATAGTTGATGCTGCAAACTATTTTTGGAGCTTTGGGCCGCGTTTTGATGGAAGCCAAGTTAAAGATATAGATGGAAGAATAATCAGTTGGAATGCACAACCAAATAACTTGTTGGATGCATATAAGTTAGGTAACTATAGCAATTCGAATTTGGCATTTCAAGGCGGAAGCGAGACTGGAACATTCAGGCTTTCTTACTCCAAACTGTACAGTACCGGTATTTTGCCGAATAACAAATTTGATCGTGATGCCCTGGATTTTAGAGGCTCGCAAAAGTTTGGTAAAATATTCGAGATTAATGCAGGAGTAAACTATACCATTAGTAATAGTTTTAATCCTATTAATCAATCAAATAATAATAATCCTCTGTTTGCTCTTGTATACGGAAATCCTAGGAGTTATGACACAAATTATTGGAAAAATAAATATATTGATCCTGTAAATGGTGGGGTATTAACTGGTAACAATGATCCATATGGACTTTCTCCCCTTTGGTTTTCTATTTATGAAAACAATGTTAGACAGCGTGAGAATAATTTTAGAGGAAACATTGACGTTAAAGCAAACATTACTCCTTGGTTAAATGCGCTTGTTAGAGGAACGTTAAATCAAATCAATATTACTGGAGAAACTAAAAACATCGGTAATGGTGTTGGTTTTGCCGGTGGTGAGTATGCTTTGAGCCAATCAAACCAGAAAAGTAGCAGGTTGCAGTTTTTATTGAATGGCAACAGGAAATTGAGCGATGATTTCGATTTCAATATGAGTTTGGGAGCTGAAACCACCAAGGACTTTGGTAATAACTACACCCGTACAAGAACCGATGGTGGATTAAAGGACCCGGGTAAATTCTTTATGGGCAACTCGGTAAATGCTGCTGTAACCGATACGCGTTTAGATGGTAGCCAAAGAACTGATGCTGTTTATGGCTTTGGAGACTTAACATATAAAAATATGTTGACCTTAAACTTCAGCGTAAGAAACGATTGGTCTTCAACCTTAACTTATCCAGATGGTCATGGCGATTATTCATACACCTATCCTGCAGTTGGTTTATCATATGTTTTCTCTGAATCATTAAAAAATAAACCAGCTTTCGATTTCCTTTCATACGGTAAATTAAGAGCCAATTTTGGATATACTGGTTTGGGAACTAATCCTTATGTTACAAGCGCCGGTAAATATCAATTTTTAGGTACATATACTGATGAGAATGGAAAGCAAATGCCTAGGTATGGTTACCCAGAATATACGCTTGGAAATAATGACCTTAAAAACGAATTAACCAAAGAGTTAGAACTTGGTACAGAATTACGTTTCTTTAAAGATCGTTTAGGGATCGATTTCTCTTATTATAAAAAGAATACCAAAAATCAGATCTTATCTTTAGCCCTACCTTCTGAGTCTGGAGTTACTAAAAAATTGTTTAATGCAGGTAACATCCAAAATCAAGGTATTGAAATTTTGTTAACAGGTACTCCGATTAAAACTAAAAATCTGGAATGGACAAGTTCTATTAATTTTGCGAGAAACAGAAACAAAATTATTGAACTGGCACCAGGTGTAGATTCCTATACTTTAGGTTATGCGTTCGGTGCCGATATGACGTCAGTTGCCATTGCCGGACAAGAATATGGCAGCATTTATACCAGCTATGGTTATGCATCATACCAAGCTACTGACGCAGCAGGAAACAATATTGATAGTCCCAACAATGGTAAGAGACTGCTAAAAGCTAACGGAAGTTATTTCAGAAGTGGTGATGCTGGTCAGGGAAATAAGATTTTGGGCTCCATGATGGAAAAATTTAACGCAAGTTCAATAAACAATATTAGATTCAAAAATTTCAATTTAGGTTTTCAGGTCGATGCTAAAGTTGGTGGTTTGATGGCTTCTGGTACACATCAGTATGGAACAAATTTTGGGGCCTTTGAAAGTACATTATTTGGTCGCTCTGCTGACTTTGGTGGTTTGCCAAGAAAAGATGCATCAGGTACCGTAATTGCTAATGATGGTATTATTCCTGATGGCGTTTTTGCAAAAGGCACAATTATTAATAATATTAATGTTGGTGGGATGACTTTCCAGGAAGCAGCCGATAAAGGATATGTACAGCCTGTGAGTGCACGTATTTATTATGCTAGGCTAACTCAATGGTCTACAGGTATTAGAGAATATTCTACATTCGAAAACAGTTGGGTTGCTTTGAGGGAAGTTTCTTTAGGCTATAATTTACCTAAGAAATTTACTGATAAAATTAATTTCAAACAGGTTAATGTAGGTGTAACAGCTAGAAATTTATTCTATATCTATAATAGTTTGCCTGATCATTTAAATCCAGAAGGTTTATTTAATAATAGTGCAGGTGCATTTGCTGAGTATGGTGGTATGCCGTATATCCGCACTTTTGCATTCTCTGTAAGGGCAGCCCTATAATGATTAAAATAAAGATATTGAAAATGAAAAAGACAAGTAATATAATCCTAATGCTTACGGCATTAATCGGAATTACCATATCATCATGTAAGAAAGAGCAGTTTGTAGAACTAAATACAGACCCTTCTATTATTGATAAAATAACTCCTGAACAGCAATTTATGAATTCAGTTATCAATATGCACGCAGATCGTTTTGAAGCATACTATGATAATTTCAGAGCGATTATGCCATGGATGCAAATGTTAACTGCCCTGAATGGAAACAGTGTAACCTTTATCTCTGATGCGGCAAGTTTTAGAAATGTGAGGTACAATAATTTCTATCCGAAGGTAGGTGGTAATTTGACTGATATGGAAGAGCTGGTAAAGAAAATGTCGCCAGAAGAGCAAGCAAAAAGAGTTTATGAAATAGAAATTGCACATATTGTGAAGGCTTATTACGCTTTTTATGTTTCGGATGTTAGCGGAAGTTTACCTTATACAGATGCTTTTATGGTAAGGTATGGAGGTACAGAAACACCGAAGTACGATACGCAAGAGGCTTTATTTGAGCTATTGGATGCTCAGTTAAAAAAATCAGCGCTTGCTTTGGGTACAACTCAGGCAACTATGCAAGCCTCATTGGGTACAAATGATTTGTTTTATCAGGGTAATGTTGCAAATTGGATAAAGGTTGCTAATTCTACCCGTTTACGCATTGCTATGCGTTTAATGAAGAGAGATCCTGCTAAGATGAAGACCAAAGTGCTTGAGATTTTGGCAGCGCCAGGTGGTTTGATAAACAGTGCTGCTGAGAGCTGGGTATTTAGAGCTAATGCAACATATGCAGATGGAGGAGACTGGTCAGCGGCCGGTTTGCGTGCTCCGAAACCAGTTGTAGATTTCATGTATGCTAACGGCGATCCTCGTATCAGATTTTTCTATCAGGAGAACACATTTACAAAGGCTAATTTTGATGCCGCAAAGGCACAGAATAAAATAGCGGCTTCAGCTACTTTTGACACCAGAAGATTTTATGGTGTACCTACAAGTCCTGATGCTTCCGCCGCACCGGCATTCGCCAATTTCTTTAATAACATTACCATTTCTGTAGTAAATTCAACCGGTCAAACAGTTAACCAGACGATGGATTCACTTTCGTTAATTCAACCTCGTTTATTTGCAGCAGGAGAGAACGGCGGAAAAGGAATTAATGCATTCCCGTTAATTACTTACGCTGATGTTTGTTTTATGAGAGCTGAATTGGCAGCCAGGGCAGTAACAGCAGAGTCCGCAGAAGATTGGTATAACAAAGGCGTTAACGCTTCTATCGCTTTCTATGATGACCTTGCTAACAAGGCACAGATTGTTGATAGGAACGGAGCTTTAAGTTATGTTCCTTCAACCTCAACGGAAATAGCGGCGTACATGGCTAAGTCAGATATTAAATTTGATGCAACCAGAGCTTTAGACCAAATTATAGGTCAGGCTTACCTAAATTTCTTTAAGCAGCCTAATGAAGCTTGGGCGTTATACAAAAGAACTGGAATGCCGAATTCTACAACGGTTTTAAAACTTGAAAAAATTATCGCAAGTGGAACTGAACAGGTAATTCCAAGAAGAGCAAGTTTGGCTTTTCCTGCTGTTACAAATCTAAATTATCAGAATATTGTTGCTGCTTATAAGGTGATGCAAGCTGATCCTGATTTCGGTCAAGGTCCTGGTGATATCCTAGGCAGAGTATGGTGGGATAAAAAATAAAAAACTTTGTTTTAAATTAGCAGAACTCCTAATCTAAATTAGGAGTTCTTTTTGTATTATGAAATTGATAATCAGCATCGCATGGCTATTTTTTCTTTCGTCTAACCAGTTATTTGGACAGACTAGGCTACCTAAGCGGCTGCTGTGGGAACAGATTGAAACGAATGTACCTTTAAGTGTTAAGAATAAGAGAAAAATAGAATTAAAAAAAAATACTGCTTTTGTTTTTTTATCCCCAGAATGCCCGCTTTGTAAAAACTATATTCCGGTATTAAATACATTGGCTAAACGATATCCTTCAGTAAACATTATCGGGATCATACCTGGTAAAGGTTATACAGTTGATGAGATTAAGTCTTACCTTAAGAATTATGATATTTTGTTTGATGTTTATTTAGACAAAAATAAATTCCTGACCAATGCCCTTGATGCTAAAGTTACTCCTGAAACGATTTTGGTAGACCATAATGGAAGCATCAGATACAGAGGATTAATTGATAACTGGCAAGCGAAACTAGGAGTAAAGAGAAAAGTTATTACGGAACATTATTTGGATGATGCCCTTAATCAAATAAATGCGCCTGGCTATAAATACATGGAAACCGCCCCCCTAGGCTGTCTCATTAACGATCTTTAGTATGCTTGATAGAATCATTACTATTCTTTTGTTTTTTTGCCTTTTTGAGAACGCATATGGTCAAAAAATTACTTATTATGAGCATGTTGCACCAATAATCCATAATAAATGTGCATCCTGTCACCGCCCAGGTGAGGCAGGGCCGTTTTCATTATTAACTTATTCGGATGTTGTAAAGAGGGTTTCTTTTATTAAGGATGTTGTAACATCTGGTTTTATGCCACCATGGAAACCTGATAACCATTACCGCGCTTTTGCTAACGATCGTTCTTTAACCGCTGAAGAGAAGAAAACGATTATCAGTTGGATTGATAATAAAGCTCCTGAAGGAAATGATAAACAAGAAAAGACATCAGGTGATACTTTTATTGAGGGGACGCAATACACCCGAAAACCAGATTTAACCTTAAAGGTGAATAAGCCATTCGAAGTGAAAGGCGACAATGAAGAACGGTTTATTGTATTTAAAATCCCTTTTGATATAGCCACAGCAAAAAATGTTGCAGCGATGGAGTTTGTTTCTTCAAACAAAAAAATCATTCACCATGCTAATTTTGCCATACATCCGGTGGCCGACAATATCGACATCAATCAGGCTGCAGATTATGTAAATTTAACGGATGATTCCAGAGTCAATTATGATCAATATTTGCCATTTAAAAAAGAAATGACTTATTATGGAGGCTGGATCCCTGGTACATCTTATGAATCTTATCCTGCTGACTTGGGCTGGATCATGCCCAAAAGGGGAGTTATATTATTGACTATTCATTATGCGCCACTTGGAAAAGATGAGAACGACATATCGGGTATTAATCTTTTCTTTAAAGATACGCCAATCAAAAGGGTTGTTAACGTAGTTAGTTTAGGTTCAGGTGGAGTTGGCGAGAGCTCCATAGATCCATACTTTATGATTCAGGCGGATTCTGTAAAGAAATTCAACCTGAAAATTTTAACTCCTCAAGATCAATCGCTTTTATACATATGGCCTCATATGCATTTACTTGGAAAAAGTTTTAAATCATACGCTGTAACTTCAACGGGTGATACAATCAAATTGATTTCTATACCAGATTGGGATTTTAGGTGGCAAGAAATCTATCGTTTTAATAAGTTGATTAAAGTTCCTAAAGGATCAGTGCTTACTATAGAAGGAGTTTATGATAACACCAAAAATAACCCAAATAATCCTAATAATCCTCCTAAAATGATATTTTCTGCAAACGATATGAAATCGACAGATGAGATGCTAACCATGATATTGGTATTCTTAAAATATGAAGGAGGAGACGAAAATAAGCATCTCGATATTTTAGAGTTATTGAAAAAGTAATTAAAGCGTATAAAAATAAACATATCTAAATTGCAAATAAGGATAAAGAATTTAGCTAACCACAATCCTGTTAAGATGTTTTCACAAAAAATATCTTGAAAATTAAGTGAATCTTTAAGTAGTTCTTTTTAAATTTTTTAAAATAGATTGCTTTTCATTATTTTATAAATTACCCAAACTAAATAAAAATGTCTGCAACCACTGAGAAAGCACAACGATTAAGAGCCGACATCATTAAACTGCTTTATTATAAAAAAAAATCATCACTTACCGATTTAAGTAAACATACAAAGAAGAGCTTACCGTTAATTACGTCAACAGTAAATGCTTTAATAGAAGAAGGTTTGATTATGGAGCAAGGATTGGCTCCTTCTACAGGAGGACGGCGCCCTTTGAATTTTCTATTAAACCCCGATTATAAGAGGTATATCGTTGCCGTGGCAATGGATCAATTAACTAGTCGGTTGACGATTTACGATTTCTCTAACCAGCAGGTTTTACCTACACAAGTGATTGATTTAGATATGACCGAGGATAAAAGTGCTGACACTTTAATTGAATTCATTAATCATTGTATTAAAAAATCAACAATTAATAAAGAAAATTTATTGGGAATAGGTATAGGCATGCCAGGGTTTGTAAATGCGGAAAAGGGAATGAATTATTCTTTTATGCACGTTGATAAAAATATAAGCCTTCAAGACTATCTTACTGAAAAATTAAATTTACCGGTTTACATAGATAACGATTCGAGTTTAATTGCCTTAGCTGAATTAAATTTTGGTGAAGCTAGAAATTTAAAAGATGTACTCGTAGTAAATATTGGATGGGGTACAGGTTTAGGGATGATAATTAATGGTAAGTTATACCGTGGCAGTAGTGGTTATGCTGGCGAATTCAGCCACATCCCTTTATCTAATTCCAACGCCTTATGTTCTTGTGGCAAACGTGGCTGTCTTGAAGTGGAAACATCTCTTTTGGTGATGGTTCAAAAGGCAGAAGCTGCAGTCGAAAATGGGGAGGAAACGAGTTTAAAAGTTCTTTTTAATGATAAAAGTAAAAGTCACTTAGATCATTTCTTAAATGCAGTTACAAAGCAAGATCCAGTAGCGATTTCAATACTAGCTGCTGCTGCATTTCAAATTGGGAAAGGATTGGCTACTTTAATTCACATTATGAATCCTGAACGAATTGTGTTAAGTGGGCGTGGTGCAAAGGCCGGGAAAATGCTTCTACCGCCAATCCAACAAGCTATTAATGAGTTTTGCATACCACGGGTGGCGGAACAAACTGAAATTAAATGTTCCAGCTTAAGTGGCGAGGCTGAATTATTAGCTGCCGCTAGTTTGATGGTAGAGAATAGCTTATTTGAATAATTAAACTAGCAAATACAATAATGTTACAATTCACATATCCAGATGATCGAAAAGCAATAGGAGGTAAACCTTTATATCATTACTGTCAATGAAGAACCTTAATTTGTACTCGAAACAAGTTCATTTGAGGCCAAGTTGCAGAAATATTTGATAACAAATAGTCCCGGCCAACTTTGGTTGGGTTTTAACAACCTAAAGATGAAGCTAAAAAATTACATTATTTTCTGTTTATTGCTTTTTGCATTTACTGCTTTCGCACAGCAAAATGACATCATGCCACAATCTGAAATTTACGAATGGCCTAAAGACGCTGCGGTCAAACAAAAACTGGAACACTGGCAAGACCAAAAGTTTGGCATGATTATCCATTGGGGCATATATGCCGTTCCGGGAATTATCGAATCGTGGTCAATCTGTTCGGAAGACTGGATTGAAAGAGACAGTACCATGAAATACGATGATTATAAAAAATGGTATTGGGGATTAAGTGAGAAGTTTAATCCAACAGCATTTAACCCCGAGCAGTGGGCAAAGGCAGGTAAAGATGCGGGAATGAAGTACCTGGTTTTTACCACCAAACATCATGATGGCTTCGCGATGTTCGATACCAAGGAAAGCGATTACAGCATTGCAAAAGGTCCGTTTGCCAATAATCCTAAAAAAGACGTGGCCAAATATGTATTCGACGCTTTTCGGAAGCAGGATTTCATGATCGGTGCCTATTTTTCAAAGCCCGACTGGCATTCTCAATATTATTGGTGGGATAAATACGCTACAGCAAATAGAAATAACAATTACGATATCAGAAAGCACCCATGGCGTTGGAATAAGTTTAAAAGCTTTACCCAAAACCAGATTAGCGAGTTGATGAATAATTACGGAAGTATCGATATTTTATGGTTAGATGGCGGGTGGGTTCGCCCTCGGTCCAGCGTAAATGATGAGGTACTTTCATGGGGTGCGCCGATTCCGGAATGGAGCCAGGATATTGATATGCCTAAAATTGCAGCTGATGCCAGAAAAGTGCAACCTGGTTTGATTGTGGTTGACAGAACAGTACATGGTCAGTTTGAAAACTACCAGACGCCTGAGCAGAAAATCCCTGAAAAACAATTGGATTATCCATGGGAAAGCTGCATGACATTAGGCGGAGCCTGGGGTTTTGTACCTAACGATCAGTATAAATCTGCAAGAGAAGTAGTTCATAAACTGGTAGAGATAGTGGCTAAAGGCGGAAGTTTGCTTTTGGGCGTTGGACCTAAGGCCGATGGGACGTTGCCTGACGATGTGATTAAAAAATTAGAAGAAATTGGGATGTGGACTTCAAAAAATGGTACAGCCATTTATGGAACACGGAGTACCAGAAACTACCATGACGGGCAAAACTGGTTTACCCAAAGTAAAGATGGCAAAACCATCTATGGCATCACGCTATTGAATGGTACTGCACCTAAAGAAATTTCCTGGAAGGGTAGCATCCCCAAAAAAGGGACAACCATTACCTTATTAAGCAATAAGCAAAAAGTAAAATGGAAATTGATAGATGGCAGAGTATATTTTGATCTTCCAGAAAACGATGAGAAGATTGCGTTGACTTTCTCTTTTACACCCGAAACCAATTAATAATGCTCAAACAAAGGAGATACCTATGCTTATTGCCTGCATTGTTTTTATGCAGCAGCCTTTTTGCCCAGGTGAAGAAAAGTCACTCTTTACCCTATAAAAATCCAAAGTTAAGCGTCGATTTAAGGGTAAAGGACCTGATTTCGAGAATGACCCCTGAAGAAAAATTTTGGCAGTTGTTCATGATTCCTGGCGATGTAACAGAACAGAATAAAGATAAATTTAGGCATGGTATTTTTGGCTTGCAGGTAAGTGCGGCTGCGCAGGGAACCGGCAATGCACAGCAGATGTTAACCTACAATACTGCTGAGGACGGGCTATCCCTGGCTAAAAAAATTAATAAAATACAAAAATATTTTGTGGAGGAAACCCGTTTGGGTATCCCGATTATTCCATTTGATGAGGCTTTGCATGGTTTGGTCAGGCAGGGCGCTACTGCTTTTCCGCAATCAATTGGTTTGGCTGCAACTTTTGATACTGGTTTGGTGGGCCGGATCGGTACAGCTATTGGTAGTGAAGCCAGGACGCGTGGCTTGAGAGATCTTTTGGCACCCGTAATCAACATGGCTACCGATGTAAGGTGGGGCAGGGTTGAAGAAACCTATGGAGAAGACCCTTATCTAACCACCGCTCTTGGTCATGCTTTTATGAACGCCATAGAAAAACAGAATATTATTGTTACACCAAAGCATTTTATTGCCAATGTAGGCGATGGTGGCCGAGATAGCTATCCCATAGAAATGGACAAACATTTTCTGGAAGAAATCCATTTTCCTGCATTTAAAGATGGCGTTAAAAATGTAGGCATCCGTTCATTAATGACCTCCTACAACAGCGTTTTCGGTACACCTGCAACTTCCAATAAATGGTTGCTCACTAATAAGCTAAAATCGGAATGGGGCTTTAAAGGGTTCGTTATTTCTGATGCAGGTGCCGTTGGAGGTGCCAATGTATTGCATTTTACGGCTAAAGATTATAAGGATGCCACGGCACAATCTATTAATGCAGGCCTTGATGTAATTTTTCAGGTAGATTATAATCATTACAAACTTTTTTTACCCGCGTTTTTAGATGGCAGTATTCCCAAATCGAGAGTGGACGATGCCTTGACAAGGGTACTGAAAGCCAAATTCGAATTGGGACTTTTTGAGCAGCCTTACGTAGATGAAAGTATTGCTGAAAAGATGTTGGACGATCAAAGTAATCGCCATCTGGCAGAAGAAGCGGCCTTAAAATCTTTTGTATTGCTAAAAAACGACAATAACACGCTTCCATTAAGAAGTGCAAAGCGTATTCTGCTCCTTGGGGAGGATGCGATCGAAGCCAGATTGGGTGGCTACAGCGGCACAGGAAACCATAAGATCAATATACTGGATGGCCTGAAAAGTGCAGTATCCAATGATGTTCAGGTTAATTATTTAAAAGGCAGCAGCAGAGAACTACATTCTTATCTTCCAGTTGATAGCCAGTTTCTTTCCACGAATGGGAAAACAGGATTAACAGGGACTTATTACAAAGGACTTCTGCTCTCTGGAAAAGCAGTTAAAGAAATTAATGATAAGGTAGTTAATTTCAGTTGGACATTATACCCACCTGATGAACAGCTCCAACTGGATGATTATTCGGTAAGGTGGGATGGTAAAATTAAAGTGCCACAAAATGCAGATATTAATATCGGATTGGAAGGTAATGATGGTTACCGGTTATATCTTGATAATCAATTATTGATCGACAACTGGGACAAAAAGTCCTTTAGTACGAAGACAATTCCTTTTCATTTCGAAAAAAATAAAGAATATGCCATCCGGATCGAATTTTTTGAACCTAAAGGCAATGGTAAAATCAAACTGATTTGGGATTACAATATCAAAAAATCAAATGAAATAGCAGCTGCTGTGGCTGCGGCAAAAAATAGTGATGTAATCGTATTTGTGGCCGGAATAAAAGAAGGCGAGTTTTTAGATCGGGCAATGCTCAATCTGCCCGGCAACCAGGAATTATTGTTGGAAGAAATCGTAAAAACAGGAAAACCTGTTATCGTGGTATTAACTGGTGGAAGCGCCATTAATATGCAGTCCTGGTTAAATAAAGTAAGCGCAGTTTTAAATGTTTGGTATCCTGGCGAGGCTGGCGGCAGCGCCATTGCAGCGGTATTGCTCGGCAAGGTAAGTCCATCTGGTAAACTTCCAATTACTTACCCGGTTGATGAATCGCAATTGCCATTGGTTTATAATCACAAGCCTACCGGTAGAGGCGATGATTACAATAATTTAAGTGGCGAGCCGCTCTTCCCATTTGGATATGGACTGAGTTATACCAGCTTTTCTTATCAAAATTTAAAGTTCGACCGTAAAAGTATAGCTAAAAATGAAACTGCTACCGTAAGTTTCGAGTTAAAAAATACAGGTAATTACGATGGTGAAGAAGTGGTACAACTTTATATGAGGCCGCTGATCAGCAAATTAGCCCAGCCCGTTCTGGCTTTAAGAGGTTTCAAAAGAGTGCATTTAAAAGTTGGCGAAAGCAAGTATATTTCATTTAAGCTGGATAAAGCTGTACTTCAAACACTTAATATAAAAAATGAATGGGAAGTAGCGCCTGGGGAATATAGAATAATGATCGGATCATCAAGTAAAGCACTTTATTTAAAAGATAATTTGAGCGTTAAGCCATAAAGAAGCTAGGCTGATGGTTAAGGCATAAATCATTAGGATAATAGTTGCTGCAGATTCTGGTTAAATCTGCGGCTTTTTTATGCGCAGATTTTTAACCGGATCCTATCCGTAGAGTTAAGCATAGTACCTCTAAGGTTGGTGGATATTGCTGCAGTTTTAATCTTTATGATTACGAACCAAGGCTGTTCCGGCATTGATTTTGGAGATTCGTTTGCCGGCATTATATTTTGACAGTTCGTCATTCCTGTGAAAACGGGAACCTTAATACGATAAAAAGGCAATTAAATTGATCCCTATCAAAGCATTAAGATGCCCAGTCAAGCTGAGCATGACGACAACGCCCAATTTAATTCTTTTACTATTTCCAGATTTATTATTTTGATACGGACTCTTTTCTATTATTCAATCCGTATAGCCCCATGGAACGCTAAACAGATCGTGTGCTAATGAAGATCTCTCCACTGCGCTGCACTTCAGTCGAGATGACTATTTTTTGAGTGCTTCTGGAGTGCTTCTGTGCTTCTGTTCGTAGAGTTAAGCGCAGCGTCTCTACGGATTTAGTGATAAGATTGAGTTTCTAACTCAACGATCGCAAAAAGTCCCTTGCGGTTAAACAAAAATCAATTATTTCAATTCTGCTAAACCCAATTTTATAGCTAACTCATTCAGGTCTTTTACCACTACATCAATAATCGGAATGCCGCTGATTTTTCTTTCCTGTTCAAATTCGTGTTCAGGCTCTCCTGGTATAATAACCTTTTTGTTGGGATCTACTGTTTTTGCACTTTTAAAGCGTTCTATCCAATTGTCCAGGTGATTTTTAAAGTCTGCAGTTGGTCTGAAACCATCTACACGCATAGCGCCTAAAAAGTGGCCGAGTCCTTCACCAACCGGATTCGCAGAGGGTTCCAGGAATGCTACAAAAGGAGGTACCCATGGACCATAATTTGCCCCGGATAATACCGCCGATAAAATATCGACCGTTGCACTCAATCCATAACCTTTATGGCTTCCGTGGTCTTTATCGCTCCCTAAAGGAAGAAGCGAACCACCGTTTTTTAATTCGTTAGGGTCGGTAGAGTTTTCCCCATTTTTATCCTGAACCCAACCATCCGGGATACTTTTGTTGGCGCGCTGTGCAATTTCCAGTTTACCGTTAGCTGCAGCTGCAGTCGCCATATCTACCACTACTGGTGGGTATTTTCCCGCGGGGAACGCGTAACACATGGGATTAGTACCCAGTAAACGTTCGCTGGCATAAGTAGGTGCAACCAAGGGGCTTGCATTAGTCATGCTGATACCGATCATGTCTTTTTCTACCGCCATTAAAGCATGGTAACCTGCTATGCCGAAGTGATTGGAATTTTTAACTGATACCCAGCCGCTGCCATACTTTTCTGCTTTTTCGATAGCAACCTGCATGGCAAAGGGCGCCACCACCAATCCTAGCCCGGCGTCGCCATCTATCGTTGCAGTAGTAGGGGTTTCATGAACAATTTTAATGTTTGGAGTAGCATTAATTCGTTTCTTTTCCCACAGGCGTACGTAGCCACTTAAGCGCGCAACGCCATGCGAGTCAATTCCGCGTAAATCTGAGCGGACTAAAACATCGGTTGCTAAACCTGCATGTTCATCTGAACAGCCCATTTTTTTGAAAACATGATAGGTAAAGGTTCGTAGGTTGGTTTCAGTAAAAGTGATGAAGTTCATTTAGTAATATTTGTCGTCACCCTGAATTTATTTCAGGGTCTCAATAGATGCTGAAACAAGTTCCGCATGACGGATCTAAAAAATAAATTATGGCAACAAAACCGTAAAGTCACCGCCTAATGGCTCAAAATTCTCTACGCAAGATGATAGAAAATCTTCTCCATAATTAACATACATGGGTGCAATATTCAAAATCCTTTCCTGCAATGTGCCATTTGGGAATAGTCTCTTCTTTACGTTATCAATCTGCTGCAAAGCTGTTTCATGTTTTCTTTTTTCTGCCCTGAATAATTTCTTTTCCAGGTTTGCTAACAAACGGTTGGCTCTTTGTTTTGCCGTATCTGCAGAAACAGAGAGGGTTTTATCTATCTTATAGGCATTTAACTTAATTTGGTCGAAAATGCTGTTAATTGCGCGGGTTTCATCGGCTAAACTGAGCTCGGCAGTTGTATTCCGCTTTACCCAGATGTTCTTCAGTTCTTCTGCGGGAAGGAAAATATCTTCTAATGAGAACCCCAGTCTGTACAGGTTTTCAGCACTGCGTTTGTCGATCAGTAAAGCAGAATTGCGTAGCAATAATACCGGAAAATCTACCTGATAATAATCAAAATTTGCTTTCAGCTGCATCCAGTAAGATACTTCAGCTCCCCCTCCAATATAGGCAATATTAGGTAAAATTACTTCCTGGTACATGGGGCGCATCACCACATTAGGGCTAAACCGTTCAGGATGAGATTCGATTTCGTCTTTTAATTCAGCCTCGGTAAAACTGATTTCGGTATGGTTGACAATATATTTACCATCTTCAAAAATCAGGCGTTCGCGGAGGTTATCAATCAGGTAAAAGAAATTAATGTCCCGACCGTTAACCTGTGTTTTATAACCCAGTTCTTCAAGGTTTTTAGAGCTGTTATCTATATTTTTCGCACTATTATGCTGAATAATATCTTCGGTAATAATATTCGCAAACTGCTTTTTTAATTGAGCGTCATCTGCATTTACAATTACCAAGCCATATTTCTCGAATAAGTTATTCACTAAAAACCGGGTGGCATCGGCTAAATTATCATGTTGCAAATAAGCCTGTTCTACCAGTTTGGCAATCCGTTTTCCATTTTTTGAGATACCAAGGTATCCTTTATATGCGGTTACTGCTGCGGCAACTGTTTTGGTACTTAATCTTCCGGTAGCACCATTGGTTTTCTGGATCCAGCTGATATGTTTCTCATCCACATTAACGTGATTGATCTCATCAAAATCATGATCCTCGGTAGCCATCCAATAAACCGGGACAAAGTTTTTTTCGGGATGGGCCATTTTCAGCTCAATAGCTAAGTTGATGGCCGTTACGATTTTGTAAATAAAATAAAGCGGACCGGTAAATAAATTCAACTGGTGACCGGTCGTAACCGTAAAGGTATTATCAAGCGCTAAAAGCTCTATATTTTTGGTAACTGACTTATTGGGCTTTAAATGCCGGTATTGATCTTGCAGAACCTGAACTAAAGTAGTCCGGTTTCCATGGAAATTTCTATGTTCAATTGCATGGGCTAAACCCTCCATATCCGGGCGGTAACTGTAAAAAGATTTCAGCTGTTCTTCGTCGTTAATATAATCTAAAACCAGTTTTGAAAATGATCCGGTTTCCTGATAGGAAATATATTTTGCCTGCATGATTTGCGAAAGTAATGCAATTTAAGGATAATTATAAAGTCGCGCCACTATTTTACAATTGTTAAATAATTTTTGCCAGGGCGTCACAGCAATCAGGATAATCATAGTTCTGGCTCAGTTACGGAAAAATAAAAAAAAATAATAATTTGTTTTTCGTGGATTCGTCCTTTCAACCGTAGCGAAGAAATATTTTAGCTATGTTGAAAAATCGCTCTCCCGACTTAACTTTCGGGATTGCGCTTCAGTGGAGAGGACGATTCTCTATTAAAGATTGCTTTCAATCGCACCAACTTTTTCACGGTACAGGTCAATCGGACGATCTAAAAGTACAGCAATTACGGTTAATTCAGGATCCAGCTTATCTTCAGGTAGTGGAATGTAAACCATACCAGGTGTCTTGCTCCAATATAGTTTGTTATAAATTTCGTGCGGAAGCATAGTGCCTTCACCTACAATCCTGATCCTGCTGATGTCGTTTTTTAAGCCTTTAATGGCAATGGGACCAGTTGGTGTGCCTTCTACAAATAAATAAAGCGTTTGTTTATCGGCAGAAAGTGCGGTGTTGCCCTGGTAATGCCCGCCAGGGATTCCTTTTCCGGTTTTGTAAAGGGCCTCGGCATTTTTGATTACCCAGTTACTAACTTTTTGATCCGCATTTTTAATGCCTGGGTCAAAGTCTAAACCGTCGGCAGGTAAGCTGGTGTTTTGAAATATATTAATGCCGGCGTTTAGATTACTGGCCAGTTTACCCAGGCTTAAGCTGGTTAACTCATTTTCTTTAGGCGCGGCATACAGGTCTGCCAGCGAAAGGGCGGCTTGTTTACTATCCGCAAGTTCGATAGGGCCATCTAAGGAGACTTTTATAACGGTTACATCGCTGTCGAAATCAGGTTCTTTTAAATTAAGTAAATAATCAGTTTCATTTAATTTGATTGAATGTATCTGCGCTTTGCTGCCAACGATTTCAATTTTGTTGATTTTCGATTTGATACCTGATAGCAAAATGCCATTTTTTGTTTTATAGTCCAGATACAGATATAACACATCTTTGTTTTTGGATAAACTCGTTTTTCCGACAATGTGGCCACTTGGGATTCCAGCCTGCGTACCGTAAATGGCTTCGGCATGTTTTTGTGTCCAGCGAGCTAAACCTTTTAAAATTTTAACCTGTTCAGGCGCAATGGTTCCATCCGCTTTCGGACCGATATCAAGCAACAAATTACCACCCATACTAATGCAATCAACAAGTGTACGGATAATCATATTTGGCGATTTGTAGTGGTTGTCATAAGGCTGGTATCCCCACGAATCGTTCATGGTGTAACACAATTCCCACTCTGGAGATGCAGGCTTTAACACCGGTACACCCTGCTCCGGTGTATCGTAATCGCCATGGCCATTTAAACGCGAATTGATAATAACATTTGGATTCACCTTACGCAGATTTTCCAATATTTGTTTAGCCTGCCATTCTTCGCCGCTATGTTCCCAGTCGCCATCAAACCAAACTAAATCCGGATTGTATTGGCTGGAAAGTTCATTGATCTGTCCATGAAAATAATTCTGGAATTTTTTAAACCGGTCAGGATCTTGCTTATAGTCGTAACGTTTTCTGTCACGCGTAAAACCGTCATAATCAGGATAGCTCCAATCTGGTAATGAAAAATATAAACCTGTTTTAAGACCTGATTTTTTAAGTTCACTTACGAATGGTGTAATTAAATCTTTTTTGGCTGCACTATGCTTTACCGTGGTAGTAGCACCTGGCATTTTACTGTCCCAGAGTGAAACACCGTCATGATGTTTTGTTGTAATTACGGCATATCTGGCACCACTCTCTTTAATTAAATTTACCCATGTTGCGGGCTGGTATTTAGCTGCAGAAAAGCCATCAAGCTGTTTCATGTAAGCGTTATGATTAATGTAGTTGTTAAAAAACGACCAGGATTCGGAAATTCCATTTACGGAGTATATGCCCCAGTGAATAAAAATACCCAGTTTAGCATCGGCAAACCACTGCATTTTTTGATCAGGTACCTTTGGTTGGGCATAAAGTTTATTGCCGATAAGTAATGGGAATAAAACAAAGAAAAACCTTAAATAACGCATAATGTTGTTTAGTATAGCTAACGTTAAAGATAATATTCTGAAAGTGATTTGGTTTAAAAGATGCGCATTTATGACATTCGGCGATATGTTGAAACGAAAAAGAGCTAACCCTACTATCTTATTTTTGGTGTTGTATAATTTATAAATTGCAGTTAGATTTCGTACCGGATGTTATCTTCCGGCATCACTAGCCTAAAACAGATTAAATACCTTGGAAAAAGCTACCTTATTTTACCTGGAAAAACCCGATATCAAAATATCGATGGAATTGTATTTTACTGATCGTGATCAACTTTACTTTGATGGATATGATATTGGAAAATCAATTGAAGCCATCTGGGGAGATACGGATTATGAATATACCTATACCCTTGAACCAGAAGAGGTAGATAAGTTTTATCAAATCTTTAATTTAGCACCAGGAGATAAGTCTGGTTTATTATTCGCTTTAAAGCAGCGGTTTAGTGGTAATAAGGCCTATTCGCTGTTTGGCGAATTTATGGATGCTAATCACATAGCCTATACTGCTTTTTCCTGGAGCTGAAAAGCATAAATAGTTAACCTTTGTTAGGAACAGTGATTCGGTAATAAATAACCAGTTCTTATTTTAAAAAAAAGCCGCTCTGAATAATCAGAACGGCTATAAATATTTGGTTTAGTAATTTACCATTTTTTACGGCGTTCGCCACTTCCACCTTCACGGTTTCCGCCTTCTCTCCGTCCGCTTCCACCTTTTTCATCACGGCTGCGACCAGAGAAATCTCTGAAACCGCCACCGCTGTTTCCACCTTCACGTCTTCCGCTGCCGCCAGAACTTCTTCTGTCGCCACCACGGTAACCACCGCCGCTTCTGCGTTCGCCGCCGAAACCACCGCCACGTCTTTCACCGCCACCGCGTCTTTCTCCAGCACCTTCACCACGACCGCTATCTCCGCTTTTCTCGATACGTACCTGGCGACCGTTAAATTCAACTGATTTAAAGCCTTCAAAAACTTTGTCTGCAACAGCATCTTCTACTTCAAAGAAAGAGAAAACACCTTTTAAATCAATTTTACCAACGCTTTTGCCACCAATTTTACCGTTGTTACAGATAAAAGATAACATATCGCCGCGGGTAAATTCATCTACAGAACCTAAATTAATAAACAAACGGGTATAGCCTTCGCTACCGCGTCCGCGTCTTTCGCCACGCTCACCTCTTTCACCACGATCTTCACCTACAGCAGCATTTAAATCAGGCGCTTTGGCATAATAATCTAAGAAACGGTTAAATTCCAGCGAAGCAAAACGTTTAATCACATCCTCTTTAGATAGATCTTTAAATTCATCCATAATACGAGGGATGTACTGATCGATCTGTTCGTTGTTAACCTCTACATTGTGTACTTTGTGTACCAGTGAGAACAATTGTTTTTCGCAAACATCAAATCCTGTAGGCAGTTCGGCTTTGGTAAACTGTTTACCGATAATGCGCTCTAACTGACGGATTTTGCCCAGTTCTTTAGAGTTGATGATACAGATTGAGATACCGGTTTTACCTGCACGGCCGGTACGGCCCGAACGGTGGGTATAACTTTCAATTTCATCAGGTAACGAATAGTTGATTACGTGCGTAACATTGTTTACGTCAATACCGCGTGCAGCCACATCAGTAGCAATTAACAATTGCATGTTACGCTCACGGAAACGCTGCATTACCTTATCACGTTGTTGTTGCGATAAATCGCCGTGTAAAGCATCAGCATTGTAGCCGTCTTTAATTAAATGTTCTGCAATATCCTGGGTATCTAATTTTGTTTTGCAGAAAACAACGCCAAAAATATCAGGGTTAAAATCTACAATTCGTTTTAAGGCAGCGTATTTATCACGTGCACGAACGATGTAATATTCGTGTTCGATGTTAACGTTACCAGTGTTTTTTGTGCCCATGGTTAGTTCTACAGGGTTATCCATATAGTTTTTAGCTATACGGCGAACTTCCGACGGCATGGTAGCCGAGAATAACCAGGTTTTTTTGTCATCAGGAGTGGTTGATAAAATGTCGTTGATGTCGTCCTGGAAACCCATGTTCAACATCTCGTCAGCTTCATCAAGCACCACATATTTAACATTTGAAAAATCGATGGCTTTACGGCCAATGATATCCAACATACGGCCGGGCGTGGCCACTACGATCTGAATTCCCTGACGGATTTCGCGTAGTTGTTGCATAATGTTTGCGCCACCGTAAACGGCAACAACGTGGGCATTAGCAATGTTTTTAGAAAAGTTTTTAAGGTCGTTAGCGATCTGTAAGCATAACTCACGGGTAGGGCATAAAATCAATGCCTGTGGTTTGTTAACTTTAAAATCGATTAGTTCTAACAGCGGCAAACCAAATGCGGCTGTTTTTCCTGTTCCTGTTTGGGCCAAACCAACAAAATCATTAGTGCCTTCTAACAGTACAGGAATACTTTGCTCCTGAATCGGCGTTGGATTTTCGAATCCAAGGTCCTTTACGGCATTAACGACGTCATCACTTATCCCCAATAATTGAAATGGGTTTGTCATTCGTCTATTTATTTTTAATTGAGCCGCAAAGGTACGGTTAATATTTTGTATTTCACAGAGAATCAAGTAAATAGTTTTTTAGGCTAAATGTTTGGAAATAAGGACGAAATAGGATGATTAAAAAAATAGAAAGAAAATGGCGGGCTGGCAAAGGGCAAATTGTCGCTTAAAACCTTTAAACGGATTACCGCATTAAAACTTGATTTCATTAGTGGCTGAAATCAGGATTTGATCAGTACCGATCAATTTAATTAGTTATCCGGCCCTTAAAATTCTTTCCATCGTTTTGCCTTTGGCCAATTCATCAACCAATTTATCCAGGTAACGCACTTGCCTGGTCAATGGATACTCAATTTCTTCAATCCGGTAACCACAAATCACACCGGTAATCAAATGCGCTTTCGGATTGATATTAGCTTGTTCGAAAAAGTCTTTAAAGTTTGTTTTCTGTTGGATGTGTTTTTGGATTTGTTCTTCTTTGTATCCTGTTAACCAGTTAATTACTTGGTGCAGCTCTTCAACTGTTCTTCCTTTTTTCTCAACTTTTGTAAGGTAATGTGGGTAAACAGATGAAAAAGTCATTTTAACTATTTTTTCATTATGCTCCGGGGTTACCTTCATTATATTCTTTTTAATTTCCTTTTCCTTTGACAATATTTATAAGGAGCGGATATAAATCTAAAGTTTATTGATAAATTGATCTATTCTCCTTTTGTTCTCTTGCTGCAGTAAAGACGGATACAGATTCATGAGTATGTTTACAAACATGATAATGCCGCCAGATTTAAATTTGAAATTGTAAAAAGCAACAATTGTAAAACAAGTTACAAAAATAAACGCAATTAAATGATCTGTTTCGGATGTCGTCATCTCAGCACGTAATTTAATTAAACCAGCCTCGTCAATCTTGCCTTTAAGTTTAAGTTTTTGATTGAAAAATTTGAAAAAAGTATTTTTCACTATCCATTTAAAAACAGGCAATCCAATAATTTTATTCAGTTTTTTACTTTTAATAAAATTAAGGTGGTTTAGGTGATTGTGATAAAAATCAGTTTTTCTGATGAAAGCGTTTATCAACATGCCGACGATCCATGAGATAAAGGCAATCGAAATACTGAAAGATAGATATTTAATAATCATTTTAAAATCAAACCCTTAAGCAAGCTCTGAAAGCCCTTGCTGCATAATAAGATTCTGCGCCATTATGATAAGTGAAAACTTTCCCATAGCGGTAGTCGCAAAACAATGCACCGCCCAGGTTTCTAATATCATCAGGTGTTTTGATCCAGCTGGAGGTTTTACTGTCAAACTTGCCAAATTGCTGCAAATAATGATATTGTGTTTCGGTTAAAAGTTCAACACCCCATTCATTTGCAAGATTAATGGCGCTGTCTTTTGGCTTATGTTCTTTTCTTGATGCCAGCGCTTCGGCATCATAACACACACTTCTACGTCCTTTTGGACTTTCAGCGGCACAATCGAAAAAAAGATAAATACCGTTTTTGTTGTCAAAATCAACTACGTCCGGTTCTCCACCGGTTTCTTCCATTTCATTCAGTGCCCAAAGTTTCTGCGGATTGGCTTCCAATTTATTCAGTACAAGTTGCCATTCCATACCTTCGTGCCGGTTCATGTTTTTTTCGAAACGTTGCTTTAATAAGTTAAGCAATTCACGGGTTTGATCTGTAGATAACATTCGGTTTTTCATCATGAAATCGATTAAACTATCTCAACCTTTCAGCAGAACGGATCAGCCTTTCATCTTTATTGATGCCAAAAATAGCCAGTACAATAAAGAGGATCGCTACAGCTGGCAGGTAAGCGCCGATACCAAAATTAGCACCTTCTATGCCGCCAGGAAGTTCTTTTACATAAATGCTGCACCAAAAAGCAAACCCGGCAATAGCTGCAATGGTAAATACTGCAATCCGTTTTTGCTGAGTACGTTTTTTAAATCTGAAAATGTTAATGAAGCACAGCAATATCAGTACGGAATGTGTAATGATTAAGGGCAGGAAAACGTCAACATTTAGTACCTTTCCGCTTTTTCCATTAACAAAGTAATGCAGGCCATTTGTGAATACCTGATTTTCATCACCACTGACAACTTTTGTTGCAATTGGTAAAAAAAGCATTAAAATAAGAGTTAAAGTGGCTAAAAAAAGCCAGATAGATTGTATTCTTTGTATCATGAATGTAAATATATTAGAACAAATCTAGCCTTTTTTGATAAAAGAAAGAAGATTAAAGTTACTGGATAGGAGTGGGATTCGTATATAAGAAGCATTAATGACTGTTTGTGACGGGAATTTGCGCTGAACTCCAAACGCCCAACTCCAAACTCTCGTCTTCGCGCTTTGCCCTTTGGCTGTTAAACTGTACTTTTGCATCGTTTTGAGTAAAAAAAGGTATTTCATCCAATTGGCATACGATGGCAGCTTATACCATGGCTGGCAAACGCAACCTAACGCGATCACCGTTCAGGAATTGTTGGATAAGGCGATGTCAGTTTTTTTTCGGCAGCCTATCGAAACATTGGGCTGTGGAAGAACCGATGCCGGAGTGCATGCCACAGATTTTTATGCACATTTCGATGTTGAAGATGTAGAAGAACTTAAGGTGCTGAATGCCATTGCTGGCATCAATGCCATGTTGCCCTATCAAATTGCTGCAAAAAAAATAATACCCGTACATCCTGATGCCCATGCCCGCTTTGATGCGACAGCACGTGCTTATCAATATTATATCCACTTTGCAAAAGATCCTTTTAAAGTTAACAGGTCATGGTTGGTAAAAGATCCGCTTGACGTGGAAACCATGAATGAGGCTGCTGCTGTTTTGTTAAATTATACCGATTTCTCCTGTTTCAGTAAATCAAATACCCAAACTTTTACCAACAATTGTAAAATCACTAAAGCGGTATTTGAAGAACAGGAAGGTGGCCTGGTTTTTACCATACAGGCAGATCGTTTTTTGCGGAACATGGTGAGGGCCATTATGGGTACTTTGGTGTCGGTTGGTAAAAAAGAAATAAATTTAGCTGCTTTTAAGGCAATAATAGAAAGTAAAAACCGTAGCAAGGCCGGGCAATCGGTACCTGCATGTGGTTTGTATTTAGTAAAAATAGAATATCCATATTTGAGGTAGAAGGCCGAAAGTTTAAGGCGGAAGGTGCAGCGACCGTTATAGAAATAGTGATAAAAGATAGTATAATTTAAAATTATTAAAAAGGTGTCAGGCCTTATACCCTAAGCCTTACGCCCTAAACCCTAAACATGGCAGTTACAGGCGACGTATATAACACCGGATTACTGAAACGTATTTTTAAATATGTAAAGCCTTACCGTGCCGTTTTTGTATGGTCGGTTATTTTAACCATTTTGCTGGCAGCCATTTCACCCGTACGCCCGTTTCTGATCAAATACACACTCGATCATTATATTTTAAACGGAAATTACGATGGTCTGGTAAATATGACCATGCTGATGGTTTTTATGCTCGTTTTGCAGAGTTTGATCCAATATAACCATACGCTGTTAACCAATACATTAGGGCAGTCTGTTATCCGCGATCTGCGGATCAGTGTTTTTAACCACATTACCAGGTTGCGGCTCAAGTTTTTCGATAAAACACCAATAGGTCAATTGATCACCAGAACGGTTTCAGACCTAGAAACCATTGCTGATATCTTTTCGGAAGGTTTAATTTCCATGATCGGCGACAGTTTGCAGGTAGTGGTTATTGTGGGCGTAATGTTTTATACCGATTGGGAATTAAGTTTAGTTGTGCTTTTGCCCATTCCATTGCTGATTATGGCTACAAGGAAATTTCAGAAAGCGATTAAGGTTGCCTTTCAGGAAATTAGAAATGAGGTTTCAAACCTGAATACCTTTTTGCAGGAGCACATTACCGGCGTTTCTATTGTGCAGTATTTTGCCAGGGAGAAACAGGAATACCGAAAATTTTATGCCATTAACAAACGTTATCGCGATGCCAATATCCGTAGCAATTGGTACTATTCTATATTCTTCCCTGTAGTTGAGCTGATTTCGGCCATGTCATTGGGTTTATTGGTATGGTATGGTGCAAAAAGCATTCTTTCCAAACCCCTGGATGTTACGCCCGGCACCATTACACAGTTTATTATGTATCTCGGTATGGTTTTTACGCCCATCCGCCAACTGGCAGATAAATTTAATACCCTGCAAATGGGTATGGTGGGTGCAGAACGCGTTTTTAAAGTTTTAGATACCGACGAAACTACCCCTAACAACGGTAAACAAAAACCTGGCAAACTGGAAGGAAATATTAAGTTTGAGAAGGTCTGGTTTGCGTACAATGACGATAACTATGTACTAAAAGACCTCAGTTTTGAGGTTAAAGCTGGTGAAACTGTTGCCCTGGTTGGGGCAACCGGTGCCGGTAAATCTTCTACCATTAATATCCTGAACCGCTTTTACGAAGTGAAAAAAGGAGATATCACTGTTGATGGTATCCATATTGAAGATTTTGAACTAGATTACCTGCGAAGTCACATTGCGACTGTCCTCCAGGATGTTTTCTTGTTTTCAGACACCATTTTAAATAACATTACGCTTAACAACCCCGAAATTACGATAGAGGAAGTGGTAAATGCAGCCAAAAAAGTAGGTGCACACGATTTTATTGAACGTTTGCCTGGCGGGTATCAGTATAATGTGATGGAAAGAGGCGCCACACTTTCTGCAGGTCAGGCGCAGTTAATTTCATTTATCCGTGCATTGGTTCATAATCCGGCTATCCTTGTTTTAGATGAGGCCACTTCGTCGGTGGATACTGAAACCGAGTTATTGATCCAGAAAGCCATTGATAATTTAATGGAGGGTCGTACCTCAATTGTAATCGCCCACCGCCTGTCAACCATTCAAAAAGCTGATCAGATTATTGTGCTTAATAAGGGGGAAATCAAAGAAAAAGGCACACATCAGCAGTTGTTAAAACTGAACGGCTACTATAAAAAGCTTTACGATCTTCAGTTCTCTTCAAAAGGGATTGCCAAAGTGTAACAATTGCAATCCATTTCTTGAAATTAATTTGACCTACACGCTCATTATCATTACTTTGCAATAGCGAGCGATGGCTTGCTGACATGTCCCTGATATTTCAAGATGTTCTGATGATAAATTTGATATCCATTTTTAGACAATACCTGTTTTTTACATTAACGCTGCTGTTTTCAATAGCGTTACAGGCACAGGAAGCTAAACTCCCTACCAAATGGACGGTTTCTGCTGCTACGGCAAAAGTGCCTTTCCCAGATTATCCACGTCCACAGCTCCAGCGCAAAGACTGGCTCAACCTAAACGGCAGCTGGGATTACATTGGCGGAAAGAATGCATCATCGGCCCAGGCACCTAAGCAGGCGATAGAATTTTCTGGCAAAGCTGAAAAAATCCTGGTCCCTTACTGTCCTGAATCTTTTCTCTCTGGCATTGAGCGTAAGCAGGAAATTAATATGTGGTATAAACGGGAGTTTGAGATCCCCGCTAACTGGAAAGGAAAAAGAGTTATTGCACATTTTGATGGTGTGGATCATAATGCAACGATATTCGTCAACGGAAAACTTGCCGGCCGCCATTCAGGTGCTTATGACGCTTTTGGTTTTGATATCAGCACGTTTTTAAAGAATGGCTCCAATACACTGATTGTAGCAGCCTATGATCCCAATGATGGAAAAGCGCCTTCTGGCAAGAACGGTCCGCGCGGCGATTATACTTTCAGTTCAGGTATATGGCAGAGTGTGTGGCTGGAGCCAGTTGCCAATACGTATATCGAACAGATCCGCATTACGCCCGATGTGGAAAATAAGCGGCTTATTCTTTCAGTTAAAGCAGTTGATGGCCAGATTGAGGCTACCGCATTTGAGGGAAAAAAAGCCGTTTCGCAGATAAAGGGGGCAGCAGGAACCCGGTTATTTCTCCCGATAAATCAACCAAGGTTGTGGTCGCCGGATGATCCTTTTTTATACGACCTGAAAATTGTGCTTAAAGATAAAAACGGGAAAGTAACCGACGAGATCATGAGTTACTTTGGGATGCGTGATATTAGGCTGGGTAAAGTTAATGGTGTAGTAAGGCCGCTGCTAAACGGGAAGTTTGAGATGCAGGTGGGTTTACTGGATCAGGGCTACTGGCCAGACGGGATTTTAACCGCACCAACTGAAGAAGCGCTGAAATCTGATCTTGAGTTTACCAGGAATGCAGGTTTTAACCTCATCAGAAAACACATGAAAACTGAACCTAAACGGTTCTATTATCTGGCCGATAAAATGGGAATACTGGTATGGCAGGACATGCCCGCCATGTGGTACCAAAACGAGGATACATTGAAAAATCGAAGCGTTTTCAGAAAAGAACTTAAAGCGGTAATGGATGATCTCTACAATTCACCATCAATTATCAGTTGGGTACCCTTTAATGAAAACTGGGGTGCATTTGATGTTAAGGAGATTACCGCCTGGGTAAAAAAATATGATCCATCCAGACTGGTTAACGGCAATTCCGGGTTTAACAATAATCCTGGGTATCAGAAACCACTGGGCGACCCTGGAAATGGCGATTTTGTAGATACGCATATTTATATTGGCCCGAACGGGGCATCACAACCAGATAAAAATCGCGCCGCTTCATTGGGCGAATATGGTGGTGTCGGACTTTTTGTTAGGGGGCACATGTGGCCGGTCGAAAATAATGCATACGGATACGAACCGACTGTTAGTGCGCTTACGGATCGTTATGTACTGCTGATGCAGCAGGTTGAGCAATTAGTGCTTTATAAAGGCCTGAGCACAGCCGTTTACACCCAAACTACAGACGTTGAACACGAAATAAATGGTTTACTTACCTATGATCGTGAGGTGGAAAAAATGGATGTCAAACGTGTAAGGGAAATTAACCAGGCAATTATCGAATCTGGCAGGGCCCTTGGTTCAGCTAAAAAAGATGATCGCCTAAGAAAATAATGTTTTGCATGTTTGTGGATGTTCAATTCCCGTCTGGATGCATGATATAATTGCTTAAAAATGACTATGTTTGGTTTCGCAACCCACCTAATCATTGAATATTGAAAGAAATAATGAGCATGACTATGCCCTTTTTGACTTATTAAAGCAAGGAGATGAGGTTGCATTTGGCAAAATTTATACGTTGTATTGGATCGAACTCTATAATGCAGCCTACAAGCGCTTGCCCGAAAAAGAAAAATGCCAGGATATCATTCAGAATATTTTTACCGACCTGTGGAACAGAAAAGCTGAACTCGATTTAGCAAATCCGGTGGCTTATCTGCATACGGCGGTCCGGTTTCAGGTGTTAAAACATATTGCCAGAAGTCCAAAAAACAGCTTTTTTGGGGAGTCTTTCGAAAATAATTTAATTTCTCCTTTACAGGCCGATGGCATACTATTAGAAAAAGAAGTGGCGGAACTAATAACCTTGTTCATCAAAGCACTTCCTGAAAAACGCCGTAAAATATTTGTAATGCATTATTTTGACGGGTTATCTACAGCCAAAATTGCTTTTGAACTTAATATTTCGCAAAAAACTGTTCAAAATCAGTTGACTGTCGCCACACAAGCACTGCGTTTAAGGCTTACACATCTCTTTTTGTTTGTTTCGGCTGTAATCGCTACCATTTCCTGATAAGTTTAAGTTCTTTTTTAATTTTCTTTGAAATATTTTAAATTTCTTTTGGGATATTTTGTGCTTTCCGGTACATCTATATAAAGCCGGAAAAAATGAACGCCTTCAAACCTCAAAAAGAATTACAAAAAATCATTCAGCGTTATGTGTCGGGTACGGCTACGGCAGATGAAATTATTTTTGTAGAAAAATACTATCAGTATTTAGACAAGAATGCTGATATTCTTGATCAGCTTGATGCCGAAGAAATAGCTAAAATGGGTGCTGATAATTTCTTGGCGATTAATGCTAAAATTAATGTAGATCAAAAACGTAAAACCATCCGTTTATATCAGTATGGCGCAGCAGCGGCTATTTTGCTGATTATTTTTGGACTCACCTTCGCTTTTTTTTATCAAACCAGGCCATTGCTCAAGCCTGAATTGGTCACTCAAAAATCCCTGGATGTCCTCCCAGGTAAGGATAAAGCTGTTTTAACCCTCGCTGATGGTTCAAAAGTTGTTTTAGATGAACATACTGCCGCTAATATTAGCGAGAAAGATGGTCTAAAAATTTCAAAGACAAAAGAAGGCCAATTGGTATATACCGTTTTAAACCAAAGCAATCTAAAATCAGGATCAACAGTTGCCTATAATACCATTCAAACGCCTAAAGGTGGTCAATACCAGGTGATTTTGCCAGATGGCACAAAAGTTTGGCTAAATGCTGCATCCTCTTTAAGGTATCCGGAAGTATTTAGTGGGAACGAACGTAGTGTAGAACTTATGGGAGAGGCCTATTTCGAAGTAGCTAAAAATAAAGCACAACCTTTCCATGTCAAAAGTCATCAGCAGGATGTGGAAGTGTTGGGTACACATTTTAATATCAATAGCTATTTAGACAACAATACCATTAAAACCACTTTACTCGAAGGCCGTGTTCGGATCAGCAATGGCCAGTCCGTAAAAATTTTGAAACCTGGCGAGCAAGCCATTACAGAGGTTTCGGGTAACGGTATCAGGCTGGCAACTGATGTAGATACAGACGACGAGACGGCATGGAAAAATGGTCTTTTTCAATTTAACAATGCCGACCTGAAAAGTATTCTGAAGCAATTAGAAAGGTGGTACGATGTTCAAATCGATTATCGTAGTATCCCGAAAAAAAAATATAACGGTATGGTTCCACGTAAGGCCAAACTATCTGAAGTATTAAAAATGCTGGAGAAGACCGGAAATATCAGGTTCGAAATAGGCCATGGAAAGAAGTTAACCGTATTGCCAGAAAAATAATTGCCTATCCCAGAACGGCTTTCTCAATTAACCCACAAATAACCTAATCAATTTAAATTTAAACCAAACTGAATGTATGAACTTTTACACTCAAAGTAATCGGTCCAATGCCTTAAAGGCGGCAGGGCTGGTTACAAGTTATTTTAACCTAACCTGTATTAGAACAATGAAACTTTTTGTTGTTTTAATAACGGTTTTATGCTTACAGGTTAGTGCATCGGCATTTTCCCAGAACATTAGCATAAACCAAAAAAACGTGCCTCTTGTACGTGTTCTGAAAGAAATTAAGAAACAAAGCGGTTATTTTTTCCTGTATGATGCAGATTTGATTGAAAAACTGGCGAAACCGGTAACAGTTGATGTTAAACATGCCGAAATCAAAGAGGTACTTGCACAGGTTTTAAAATCGCAGCCTTTTAGCTGGGAAATTAAAGAAAATACCATTTTAATTATGCCCCTTGCCAAGAGCAACAATAATAATAGTAAAGCGATTGATGTAACAGGTAAAATTGTTGATGAGAATGGAAACCCCATGCCTGGCGCTTCGGTAAAGGTTAAGGGGCAACCGGCTGCTTCAGTTACCGATAGCGATGGAAATTTTGTCATTAGAAATGTCAACGAAAATGCGGTATTGGTTATCTCATACATTGGTTACATGGATAGAGAAGTAATGGCAAAGTCACAGATGGGTACGTTGAAATTAACGCCATCAGCAGGCACTTTAAGTGATGTGGTAGTGACTGGTTATACCAACTATACTAAAACACAATCAGCTGCAGCGAGTTCTTTGGTTACTGCTGATAAAATTAATACAGTTCCGGGATTAACAGTCGATCAGATTTTACAAGGCCGTGTACCTGGAATGAGTGTAATTTCCACCACCGGACAGCCGGGCCAAAGTGCATCAGTTGTCATTCGTGGTATTGGAAGCGTGAACGGTTCATCCACGCCATTATTCGTTTTAGATGGTGTACCGATCGAAGCCGGTTATTTCCAAACCATTAACCCGGAAGATATTGAATCGGCAACGGTGTTGAAAGATGCATCCGCAAAAGCACTATATGGTTCAAGAGGATCGAATGGCGTAATTGTGCTTACGAGCAAAAAAGGTAAGGCAGGTAAAATTGCGGTTAATTATACTTCACAATATGGTTTCTCTAATTTAAGCAGGCCAAATTTCGAGATGATGAACACTGCTCAGCGTTTACAGTTCGAAGAAGAAATTGGCGCAACTTTCGGCCGTAATCTCGGCCCGGGCTGGACATACTCTCCTAAAAACCCAACTTACGCTGCAGGAACCGCAGCATCACGTGCACGTGCTGATTATATCATCGACAGTTTAAAGCAGATCAATACCGATTGGAGAGATATTTTCTTCCAGCGCGGTAAGTTTCAGGAACAACAAGTGAGCATTAGCGGTGGAAATGATAAACTTCGCTTTTACAATTCATTAAACTATTATAGTCAGGAAGGCGTAGCGAAACGTACCGGATTGGATCGCTACTCATTAAGAAGTAATTTAGATTTTAATGATGGTAAATTTAGCGGAAGTACCAATGTGTCTATTGGCTATTCGCAATCAAGCTTTACTGAAGGTGAGGGCGGAACAGGCGCTGGTACGGCTATGGCTTCGGTTTATTATGCTTTGCCTTATGAAAAACCCTATGCATCTGACGGTACCTTGGTACACCCGGGAAACAGATCCCAATATTTCATCTTAGATCAGCGTGAAGGAAGTCAGGCTCTAGAACGTTTACTGAATTCATCAGATAAAACAGAACAATTAAAATCCATCATCAGCACCGCTTTTGCTTATCAGATTTTACCTGAATTAAAAGTAACGACCAGGGCGGGTATTGATTACCGTCAGTCAACTGACCAGCAATTCATTAATCCGGATTCTTATTATGGATCAAGAAGTGTAGCCAATACATTAGGTGGAAAAGGTCGTTTAACTGATGCGAGCAGAAGAAACTTTAATATTATTTCAACTACCGGCTTAACTTACGCGAAGAAATTCAATGACCTTCATGACTTTGAGGCTTCTGCTTTTTATGAATACGTTTACAATAATTACAATTCATTTGGTTTTAGTGCTTACGGTATCGATGGTCGTTTACCGGAAACACCGGCAGGTGCAACAAATGGCAGCGCGACATTTTTGCCAGGTACCACTGGTGGAAAAACTAAAAATGCCCTGGCATCTATCATGGGCGTAGCCAGATATACTTATAATGATAAATACACTTTAACAGGAAGCTATCGTTACGACGGATCGACCAGGGTAGCACCGGAAAATAAATGGCACGGTTTCTATTCATTCGGTGCAAACTGGAATGTAAAAGGAGAAGAGTTCTTAAAGAATAATGAATTAATTAACGATTTAAGGCTAAGAGGAAGTTATGGTATAACAGCAAGTCCGTTCGGTGGCGATTTCTTGTATTTACCAACTTACGCAGTGAATACCTCTTACGGTGGTGCTCCGGCATTAAGAGCAACTACCCCGGGCAATGATGCTTTTGACTGGGAATACGTGAAAGAATTCAATACTGGTTTTGATTTAGCGGTATTCAGCAATAGGTTACGCGTTACGGTTGATTATTATAATAGAAAAACTACTAATATGTTCATCAATCAACCACTTTCGGCAACATCCGGCTTCCTTGAGTTAAACCTGAGTGCTGGTGTCATGAGAAACAGGGGAGTGGAGTTTGATGTAAGTGGAGACGTAGTCAAAAACCGTGATTTTATCTGGACTATTGGCGTAAATGCAGGTTATAATAAAAACAAAATTTTGCATGTTACCGATTTAGTGGATTCATATCCTGATGGTGATACGCGAATTTTAAAAGTAGGGATGCCTTATGGCACTTATTTTGCACCAGATTGGGCAGGTGTGAATCCGCAAACGGGAGAGCCTCAATATTATAACCTTGATGGATCGATCACAACAGCCTATAATTTAAACACACAAAGCAACACCAATTCCGGAAGTTTATATCCAACATTTACGGGAGGTTTTAATACTTCATTAAGCTACAAAGGCATTACTGCATCAGCATTGTTTTCTTTCGTATCAAACGTAATGCGTTGGAACAACGAAGATTTTTATAATGAAAACCAGCGATATGCAACCAGTAACCAAACCGTAAGGATGCTCGAAAACAGGTGGCAGGTTCCTGGAGATACAGGAAATGACGCGATTTTACAAAAATTCGATCTTCCAAGAAACTTCACCTCAAAAGATATTCAGGATGCTTCATTCCTTAGATTGAGAAATGTAAATGTGGGTTATTCATTACCAAAAAGCTTATTGGAAAAAACCAAAATCATCAGAGGTGTTAAAATCTTCGTTCAAGGACAAAACTTATTTACCTGGACAAAATGGAGAGGTTTAGATCCCGAAAACAATGCTGTTTATGGCCGCTTCCAATATCCTAACACCAGAACCTACACAGCAGGTTTAAACGTTAACTTTTAATAATTACAGCAATGATTAATAAAATATCTCAAATATACTTACTGCTATTTTCGTTGTTAGTTTTAACATCGTCGTGCGCAAAATTGGATTTGGTTCCAACAGATAGCATCTCACCAGATAAAGCTTACAGAAATATCAATGATATCAATTTAGGTGTTCTTGGTGCTTACGCACTTTTAGACGGCGGTACCATTGGTGTAGTTTCTACCGTTTCTGATGAAGCTACGTTTCCAACAGAAAATACGGTTGGAAATAGCGATGCTTTCAGGTGGCTTTACAATGCAGGTAGTGGATCCGTGACGTCTCAATATTATACATTTTATGTTGCGATAGACCGTGTAAACAGAACCCTGGCAGGTTTAGATGCATTAACGCTAACAGGAGCAGACGCAGCAACCGGTGCACGCTATCGTGGCGAATTACTTGCTTTGCGCGCTTATTTTCACTTCGAGCTGCTCCGTAACTATGCCTCATCTTATCAAACTGGTGCTTTAGGTGTGCCTTACATGAAAGCTTCTGCAATTATTTACCCTGCAAGAGACAATTTTGAAGTAGTTGTTGCTAATGCAAAAGCAGATTTAGTAGCCGCTAAACCGTTAATTCCAACAACTTTTACAGATAAAACCCGTATTACAAAAGCTGCGGTTTCAGCTATACAAGCCAGATTAGCCTTGTATGAAAAAAACTGGAGTGAGGCAATTACCTACGCCAACGAAGCTATTGCGGCTATTCCGCTTGCTACAAAAGCGCAATTTCCAGGTATCTGGACAGATGCGAATGATAATGAAGTCATTTGGAAAGCAAAACGCGTTGGCACAACAGATTCACGTCTGGGCGAGTTTTATTTCCGGCAAACAGGAGGAATTGTTTTATACGCTCCGGCTTTTAAATTGATCAATACTTTTGACAAGGTTAACGACCTGCGTTACCCGGCTTACATTAAGTTTGATGCTACGCGTACGGGTACAAAATCGCAGTACCTGGTAAATAAATACATTGGCGGAACTTCTACTGCACCAGGCTTAACCGATATCAAATTGTTCCGCACGGGCGAAATGTACCTGATTAAAGCAGAAGCAGAAGCCGAATCAACTGGTGATGCCGCTGGCGATTTAAATGCTTTGCGTGCAGCCCGTATTAATGGCTATACCAATGCTGCTTTTGCCGATAAATCAACTTTGATCACAGCAATTCTTGATGAAAGATACAAAGAGCTGGCTTTCGAAGGACACCGTTTTTTCGATTTAAAAAGAAGAAATTTACCCGTAATCAGGTTGGCGGCCGATGCTGCAAATGCATCCGGAGCAATCACCCTGCCGGTCACTCAGGCGCAATATGCATTCCCGATTCCTGCAGCGGAGATTTCAGTAAACAAACAAACCGTTCAAAATCCTAATTATTAAAGAAATATTTTTTGACCCTGATCACGTTAAGTTTGCCGAAACGCCGATAGATGTGTCCCTTGAATTTTTACAATGAAACAATCCTTTCTTATCATTTTAATGGCATACTGTTTTTCGGTTATGGGCTGTAGTAAAGCAACCGAAACTGTAGTACCTCCTTCAACAGGCAATGGTATAAACACACCGGTTGCCAAACGTAGGCCAGCATCAATCGGAATTGTCGGTGATAGTGCCAATGTGGTCAGATCAACAAATGGCGGTATGGTTTTAATGGGTGGCGGAACTGATGTGGATGCCGCTTTTAAATGGATGATGGAAAGAAACGGTGGAGGCGATGTGGTGGTTTTACGTGCTACAGGAACAGACGCTTACAACCGGTACATCAATGGTTTGGGAAGTGTCAATTCTGTAGAGACGCTGCTTATTAATACGAGAGAACTGGCGAACAACGATACCGTTGCTTACGTGATCCGGAATGCAGAGATGGTTTTCATTGCCGGTGGCGACCAGTCTGACTATATGAAATATTGGAAAGGCACCAAAACCGAACAGGCCTTAAATTTTCTGCTAAACGATAAAAAAGCACCAGTTGGCGGCACCAGCGCAGGTTGTGCCATTTTAGGTGGTTTTTATTACAGTGGTGAAACCGGTGGCTTAACTTCTGCGCAGGCATTGGCAAATCCGTACCATGCTAATGTTACCTTGTACAATAACGATTTTCTGAAAGCACCTTATTTGCGAAATGTAATTACCGACCAGCACTATTTAACCCGCGATCGTGAGGGAAGGTCTCTGGTATTTTTAGGAAGGATTAATAAGGATTTTTCGGTTCAGGCTAAATGTATTGCCGTTGATGAGCGCACCGCTGTTTGTATTGATCAAAATGGAAAAGCACAGGTTTTTGGTGATTATTCGGCCACAAGGGCTTATAGTTATGCATATTTTATTGTTCCTGATGCGACTAAACAGCCGGAGCGGTTTGAGGCAAACCAAAGTGTAAACTGGAACAATGGCGGAAAAGCGTTTTCTGTTTATGAAATTGCTGCCTCGGTTGATGGTGGTGGAAGTTTTAATGTTGCTACCTTTAAAGTAAATGAAGCCAGCGGTGGCAAATGGTACGCTTGGTGGATAGATAACGGAGTTTTAAATAAAAAAGATCAATAGATAAAATGAAAGCATTGAAATTATTTACAGTATTGTTATGTGCTGTATGGGCATTGAATGTTAATGCACAACAGAAAAAATATGTAATGGTGATTCACGGTGGTGCAGGTACCATTTTAAAGAAAAACATGACACCAGAGAAAGAAGCTGCCTATGTAGCCGCTTTAACAAAGGCTTTGCAGGCCGGTTATGCAGAAATTAAAGCAGGTAAATCAAGTCTCGACGCAGTTGAGGCAACCATCCATGTTTTGGAAAACGATCCGCATTTTAATGCCGGTAAGGGTGCAGTTTTTACTCATGATGGCCGAAATGAACTGGACGCCGCCATTATGGACGGAAAAACCTTGATGGCAGGAGCCGTTGCTGGTGTCACAACCGTTAAAAACCCCATTTCTGCAGCAAGGGCGGTAATGGAAAAATCAGAACATGTGATGATGGTGGGTTCGGGGGCCGATCTGTTTGCAAAAGATGCCGGACTGGAAATTGTAGATCCTAAGTATTTTTGGACAAAGGAACGTTGGAACGGTTTGCAGGAAGCCATTAAAGAGGATTCTACTAAAGCAGTTTTAGATCATGGCAGTAAAAAATCAGGATTGCTTGGCATCAAAAACCACGATTATAAATTCGGTACCGTAGGCTGTGTGGCTTTAGATCAGGCAGGCAACCTGGCGGCAGGAACATCAACAGGTGGTATGACTAACAAAAAATATGGAAGGGTAGGCGATGCGCCGATTATTGGTGCAGGAACTTATTGTAACAATGAAACAGCAGGTATTTCGTGTACCGGCTGGGGCGAATTTTACATCCGCAATGTGGTAGCCAAAACCATTTCCGATTTAATGGAATACAAAGGTATTTCGGTAGCAGAAGCTTCGAAAATTGTATTAGATAAAGTAGGCAAAATGGGCGGCGACGGTGGTTTGATCGCATTAGATAAAAAAGGTAATGTAGCCATGCCTTTTAATACCGAAGGCATGTACAGAGGCACCATAACCGCAGATGGAAAAATTGAGGTAAATATTTACAAATAATGAAGAAACTATTTTTGATGACATGTCTGGTCAGCCTTTCATTAATGGCGGCTGCCCAGGGAAAGCCTGAAGGTAAGCTGTTTATCATCGGAGGTGGCGATCGGTCCGATGCGTTGATGCAAGAAATGCTGAATACTGCTTCACTAAAAGCAAACGATTATATTATTGTGTTGCCAATGGCTAGCGAGGTGCCTGATGTAGGCTTCGGAACCCTTTCTACTCAGCTAAAGAAGCTTGGCGACCGGGCGATCAGTAATTTCAACTTCAACAAACATGATGTGAATGATAAAAACTGGATTGATTCGCTAGCCGGGGCAAAACTGATTTACATTTTAGGCGGAGACCAGAACCGTTTTATGAAATCGGTGCTGAATACCCCGGTTTACGCTGCTATTCATAAGGCTTATCAAAATGGAGCTACTATTGCCGGAACAAGTGCTGGCGCTGCGGTAATGAGTAAGTATATGATTACCGGCAAACAACTTTTAGATACCGTTTATAAAGAAACCTTCAATAAACTATGGGATAAAAATATCGAATTTGCTGAAGGAATGGGTTTGTTGCAAAACACCATCATCGATCAGCATTTTTTAAAACGTAACCGTTATAGCCGGTTAATTTCTGCTTTGGCAGCGCATCCCAATATGGTTTGCATAGGTATTGATGAAAGCACTGCAATCATCGTTCACGGCAATAAGGCAACAATTGCAGGCGAAAGTCAGGTCGTTCGTCTGGCCAATCCAAAATCACTTACAAAAACCGGTAAAGGTTTGCTAAAATTTAAAAAGGCCGATTTTGGTATTTTTACCGCAGGTGATGTGATTGATATTAAGCCTTAATGCGTTTGCGCTCGCTTTTTTACGAGTGCGCAAATAACATGGTAATTCCATCGCTTTCAGGGAAAGCCTATCTTAAGAAATTAAGGTAGGCTTTTATTTTTAATTCAAATATTAACAAACTGTTTAACAAAAGGAAAATTAACTTATCTTTCATTTTTCCTAAATCAGAAATGAAAAAGATTTTCTCCAATTTAACAGTTCAGGTTTTGGTCGCTATTTTCATAGGGATCTGCGTGGGTACTTACTTTCCTGGCTTCGCACCAACAGCCAAAATGATAAGTGAGGGGTTTATTAACCTCATTAGCATGTTAATTGCTCCGATTATATTTTTTACCATTGTGTTGGGTATCGCAAACATGGGCGATATGAAAAAGGTTGGTCGGGTTGGTGGTAAGGCACTGTTATATTTCGAAATTGTGAGTACGGTTGCCATTGCGATTGGTTTGCTGGTGGCGAATATCTTAAAACCGGGTGCAGGAATGGTAGCCAAAACTGGTGATGCTACAAAAATTGCAGGATATGCCGAGCAGGCAAAAGAGATGAATTGGGGAGAATTTTTCCTTCACATCATTCCACATAATGTAATGGCTGCTTTTGCAGAAGGAAATATTTTACAGATTTTGCTGTTTGCCATTCTTTTTGGTTATGGTCTGAATAAATTGGGCGGAGAAGGAACAAGTGTTTTAAACGCCTTCGATAAAATATCGAAAGTACTCTTCAAAATTATGAAGCTGATTATGCGGTTAGCGCCAATCGGAGCTTTCGGTGGGATGGCTTTTAGCATTGGTACGCATGGTCTGGAAAGTATCTTCGGAATGGCAAAATTAATGGGCTCAGTTTATTTAACCTGCATTTTGTTTATTTTTATTGTGTTAAATGCCATTTGCCGCTATTATAAATTCAGTCTTTGGCAATACCTTAAATACATCCGCCAGGAGATATTAATAGTATTGGGTACTTCCTCTTCAGAATCAGCCTTGCCCAGTATGATGCAGAAAATGGAAAACATTGGCTGTGATAAATCGGTGGTGGGTTTGGTTATTCCAACAGGTTATTCTTTTAATCTCGATGGTACAGCCATTTACCTGGCCATGGCAGTGATATTTCTCTGCCAGGTTTTTCATGTCGATTTAACATTAGGTCAGCAGATTACTGTTTTAGGGGTACTTATGGTCACTTCAAAAGGGGCCGCAGGTGTAACCGGAAGTGGTTTTATTGTATTGGTATCAACCCTCACCGCCTTAAAAATAATGCCGATTGAGCACATTTCTATTTTAATCGGTGTAGATCGTTTTATGAGCGAGGCCAGGGCCATTACCAACGTAATCGGCAACGGCGTGGCCACTATTGTGGTTGCCAAAAGTGAAAACCAGTTCGATGAAGAAAAATATCTGAAGGCCATTCAACCTGTAACCATAGAAAAGGGTGAGGAAGGTTAGTTTGGAGTTGAGCGTTTGGCTTAAGGCGATCAGGAATTCGAAAGCAAACGGTTAGTTTGGAGTTCTCCCTCGAGGCGTCACCCTGATCCGATGGTTTGGATTTATTTCAGGATCTTTACTATTAGAGAAATACTGACGAATCAGGTTTTCTGTAAATGAGGGTTTGTTGCCTTTCGGTTAGATCAGTCCTTCTTTCCGCTATTATCTTTTTGTGAGAGTTTGCAGGCACATTTTTTGTTTCTGCACCAAAAAGGATAGCCGCTTCAATAAGGTTTATTGAAGGTGGGGTTTGTAAGAAACCAAGCAACGATTTGCAAATTGTTAGCCATTTTGTACTTTGTGACTTGCATTAACAGTTCGATATAGCCCCGGGCGCAGCGGTATCCCCGAAGCGCAGCTAGGGATATAGCGAAGCACGGGAACCGACTTTAATTGTAGCTACAGGTCTTGCGCTCCAAAAAAAGTGATTTTTAAGCTGAGTTCGATAGGTGTACCCTTTTGGAACCTAAACCAGGTCCTAATTTGAAATGGTCGTCACCCTGAATTCATTTCAGGGTCTTAATAGACAGAGAGGTGCTGAAATAAATTCAGCATACGACAATCCGTAAAACCTTCTCGCCTTCAACCTTTTTATTTATTGAAACAAATTCAACAGCTATCGGATCAAAGTGGCAATCGCTTTATTTCTGCAGTTGTTACTCCCAACTAAAAACGCCCAACTCCAAACCATTTCGATTATTTTTCAAGTCTTCCAATCTTTCACCTTCCCGCCTTCAACCTTCTTATATGTCTGATTTGCCTGCTAAGTCCAACCAAAAACGCCCAACTCCAAGCTAATTCGGTTGTTTTTCAAGCCTTCTAACCTTTAACCTTCCCGCCCTCAACCTTTTTCCGTATCTTTGCAGCAGAAACAGGCAACACAGCTTGTTTAGTTAATCCATAATACATTGGCTCAAGAAGAACAAAGTAACCGCAAAGAAAAAAGCGAGTTACATCCACGCAACAAGCACCGTTCGCGTTACAATTTCAAACAACTTACTGCCGCTTCAAAAGAATTAAGACGTTTTGTTTTTAAAAACGAACATAACGACGATTCAATCGATTTTGCTGATCAAAATGCCGTAAAAGCACTAAATAGGGCGCTGTTGAAATATTTCTACGATATCCAGCAATGGGATATTCCACAGGATTTTCTTTGTCCGCCTATTCCCGGCAGGGCAGACTACATTCATTACATTGCCGACCTGCTGGGATCAAGCAATAAAGGTAAAAATCCCAAAGGGCCTAAAATCAACGTGTTGGACATTGGCGTAGGCGCTAACTGCATTTACCCGATTATCGGTCATCAGGAGTATGGATGGAGTTTTGTAGGGTCGGAGATTGATCCACTTTCAGTTGAATCGGCAAAACGCATTATTGAAGCCAACAAACCATTGCAGGGTGCAATAGAAATCCGCCAGCAATCATCTAAAATGGGTATTTTCAGGGGGATTGTAGGTAGAACTGAGCGTTTTGATGCCGTGGTTTGTAATCCACCTTTCCATTCTTCCTTAAAAGAAGCTGAACAGGGTACCCGCCAAAAATGGCGCAACCTGGGCGGAAATGAAAAAGAAGTAAAACATGTATTAAACTTTGGAGGCAATAAGGCCGAGCTTTGGTGTCCTGGAGGCGAACGTGCCTTTGTGGAGCAGATGATTATCCAGAGTGCGCAGATTAAAAACCAGGTGTTATGGTTCAGTTCACTCGTTTCAAAAAGCGCAAACCTAAAAAGTATTTATAACGCTTTGGTTAAAGCAAATGCTTTTGAAGTGCGTACCGTTATCATGAGCCAGGGCCAGAAAATAAGCCGCTTTGTAGCCTGGACTTTTCAGGATGAAAGAGCACAGGATGAATGGGTAAAAGGATGGAAGGTCTGAGTCTGGAGTCCGCAGTTTGGCGTTGTTAATTTTGGGTGCATAATCCAATCAGATGATACAGTAATGCCGAGTGAATATCATCATTCGGCATTTTTTTGCAATTACTTTCATTAACTGCTTACTGAAAATTGCCAACTGCCAACTGCCAACTGAAGACTGCCAATCATTTTTTTTCATAAACAATCAAAATGGTTAGGTTGTTGCCTGGATCTGGCGTAATCCCGTGCGAACTGCCCGGACGGGTTAAAATGGCATCGCCAGGTTTAACGGCAAAAGTTTTTCCGTTCATTTGCATGGTTCCTTTTCCACTGATCACATAATAAATTTCATCCTCCTTTTGCAGGTGGTAACCAATCGATGAGCCCGGTTTCAAAATTCTTTTCCTAAAGGCTGTTTTCAGGTTTTTGGCATTGGAGAAAAAGTTAAAGCCTATGGTTTTACCTCCGCCATTGTGGGTTCCAGTTTCTTCCTTAGCTACCTCAGCATCATTTTGCAAAATGTATTTACTGGTATCAGTTGTTTGAGCTTTCGCGGCAATTGAAACAAAGAGGATAAAAAATAGTACGGCTAATGTCCGGTAACTCTTGTGGCTCATTTTATGTAGGTTATTGGCTTAAGCTTATCTTTACGCTTTAAGTTTTTGGTCTTTAAGGTAAATTTAAATGTTTTGTCCTATTGTAGCCAATATCACTTAAACTTGTTACTAAACGTGATCGGAGTGGCCCCGGTTTTGGTGGACTCTTCATCGTCCCTTACCCTAAGCGTTAATGTTTTTAATTTGGAAACGGACGCGCTGTAATTCCTGGCTGTCTTTAGTCTTGCAATCCGCTTTACTCCGTTGCACTCCGTGTTCGCTGCTGTCAGGTTTATTACCGAGGGGGCTGCTTCGGGATATGTTGCCAAAAAGCACCTGGCCTTTGTTATTAAACCCGTATTCTTAGTGGGTGCTCCCGATTTTCATCCTACCGTGTGGACACATCTTTTTTAAGAATGGTATGGGCATTTTGCTAATCAACTTTAATAAAGCACTGATTTTAGCTAAGGACACTGTCAATCCCAAGAGCCGGGGGAATCAAAAAAACAGTAGCAGTCTAGATGAACTTGCACCAACAAACCTAAACGCAGTGGTTTTGTGTTCATAACGATGATTTAATTTTTAAAAAAAGATTGAACACAAACCCCGTAGGGCTCAATCAGACCAAAGAAAAAATAAACAATAACTGATTAAACGAAGTGCCGCTGTTTTTTTGATGCGCCTGGAATTGTGCAAAAGGCTCATTGCTGGATTGACGAAGCGCTTTGGGTACTTTGGCGCTCCAAAATGCGTAGCATTCTTGAGCACAAATGAAAAACAACTGCCTCTGCGAAAAACTACCATGCCACCGCGGCATAGAGCGGAAGAAAAATATCATAATTAATTGTGTCCACACTGTAGGATTTTCATCCGAGCAGGAACGGGAGCGGGGCTGAAGCCCTCCAAAAGAACGGGACTGCTCATTTCCTCATCAAAAGAACCAATATTTTTTCTAAATGAGCGATTTGTGGTTCTTCGGTCTCTAACCTTGCCCCACACCGTAGCCTCCGATAGAAGAAATCGGAGGCTACGGTTGATGTTAATAACCCGATAGCATCTTTTTTATGACAGTAAGACAATCGTTGATTTGCTTTAGGCTTTTAGCTTTAATCTTTCCCCTTTCAGCTTAAAACCATTTCCTTACATTTTACTGAAAAAACCGACTAAATAATATGGTTTTAGATTTGAATTCCAGTTCAATAATATTAGCTTTGCACAAAAAAATATTGATACATGAGCGTTTTAGTAAATAAAGATTCTAAGGTTATCGTTCAGGGTTTTACCGGAAACGAAGGAACTTACCACGCTGAGCAGATGCTGGCCTATGGTACAAACGTAGTTGGTGGTGTAACACCTGGCAAAGGTGGGCAATTACATTTAGAAAAGCCTGTTTTTAATACTGTTAAAGATGCCGTTGATCAAACAGGTGCAAATGTATCGATCATTTTTGTACCGCCGGCTTTTGCTGCTGATGCCATTATGGAAGCTGCCGAAGGTGGTATTAAAGTTATTGTTTGTATTACCGAAGGTATCCCTACAAAGGATATGATTCAGGTTAAAGAATATATTGCAGATCGTGATGTGACGCTTATCGGTCCTAACTGCCCTGGTGTAATCACTGCTGATGAAGCTAAAATTGGTATCATGCCAGGTTTTATCTTCAAAAAAGGTCATGTAGGTGTGGTTTCTAAATCAGGAACTTTAACTTATGAAGCAGTAGATCAGGTGGTTAAAGCTGGTTTAGGCATTACTACTGCCATTGGTATTGGTGGTGATCCGATTATCGGAACCCCAACCGTAGAAGCCGTAAAATTATTAATGAACGATCCTGAAACACACGGTATCATCATGATTGGTGAAATTGGCGGTGGAATGGAAGCTGAAGCTGCACGTTGGATCAAAGAAAACGGAACTAAACCTGTTGTTGGTTTTATTGCTGGTCAGACTGCGCCTCCGGGACGTAGAATGGGCCATGCAGGCGCAATTGTTGGCGGTGCCGACGATACTGCAGCTGCAAAAATGAAAATCATGCGCGAGTGTGGTATCCGTGTAGTGGAAAGTCCTGCTGAAATCGGTGCTGCGATGGCAGAAGAATTGGCAAAGTAAGATTTTTAAAATTTACATAAAGAAAAGCGTTTCGATTAGGTTCGGAGCGCTTTTTTATTTGGTTAGATTGCCCGGAAACAAATTAGCCACAGGGTTAAACTGAAAATTAGTCGCCAGGGAAACACAGAGCGCCACGGAAATAAAGAATGTAAGAATATCATTAAATTAGTTCAAAACTATCATTATGGCTTATGAAATAAAACAAAATCATTTTCCATTTAAAAATGAAACTGATTTAATTATTAATGCTGCAATTGAAGTTCATAGAGAGTTGGGCTTTGGTTTTCTGGAAATTGTTTACAAGGATGCAATTTGTGTTGAGTTGGAAAGCCGGGGCTATTATTATGAACGTGAAAAGCAATACCCTGTTTATTATAAAGATATTTTGCTGCCACATAATTTCTATGCTGATTTCATTGTTTTTGATTCTGTTATATTAGAAGTCAAATCTAAAAGTGGAATTGCTAATGAAGATTTGGCCCAAACTATTAATTATTTAAAGTGCTCCGGCTGTACCGTTGGTTTGATTTTAAATTTCGGTAAACCAACTTTGGAGATCCGACGAGTTGTTTTATGAAAAATGCCTCCGTGTTAGCTGTGTTTCCGTGGCAAAAAGTGAATATACTCTTTTTAGGTTTTTGAAAGCAATCATATAACAGAAAACTCCAGGATACATTTATCATTCCTTTGTAAACACTAATACAAACCCTTAAACCAGCAAACCAAAACAATATCTATAGCGTATATTGAGGTATGAAAACGATGTTAAATAAACTATTTTTGCTTTCTGCTGTTGTTTTAACTACAGGGCTATCTGCCTGTGCACAAAAGCAGGATAAGAAAGAAACAAAACAGGCAAAAGAAGCGACACAAATTATACCCAAGAAAAAGATGAACTGGAATCCATTAACGCCCGAAGAAGAAAGGGTAATTGTACATAAGGGTACCGAATATCCTGGTACAGGTAAATATGAACATACTACAGATAAAGGAACTTATACGTGTAAACGTTGTAACGCTCCGCTATACCGCTCAGAAAGTAAGTTCGATGCCCATTGTGGCTGGCCTGCTTTTGATGATGAAATTAAAGGCGCTGTTAAGCGTATTCCGGATGCCGACGGCTCACGGACAGAAATTGTTTGCGCCAATTGTGGTGCGCATCTGGGGCACGTGTTTTTGGGCGAGGGATTTACCAATAAAGACACCCGTCATTGCGTAAATTCGATTTCCATGAACTTTGTGCCGGATCAAAAATAAGGTGGATGTAGATGGGTTAGGTAGAGGCGTAAGGCGATAAGCTTTACGCCTTTTTTAATGCACAAAAATGGACTGTTTTTCCACAAATTATTGATTATAAACTAAATGCTTATATTTGCTGGCTCGATAAAGAAAATTTAGCCTATGAAGTATCTGCTGTTATTAAGTTTTTGTTTCCTGTTTTTACAAGGTAAAGCACAAAATTCTGGTTCATCAAATGAACCGGATCGTATCAAAAAAACAGTTCTCGCGACTTATTACCACAGAAAATTCGAAGGGCACCGAACCACCAGCGGCGCCAAGTACCGGTCGAAAAAACTCACAGCTGCACATCGTACCCTGCCATTCGGCACCATGGTTAAAGTAACTAATCCGGATAACGGAAAATCTGTGGTAGTTAAGGTAAATGACCGTGGCCCTTTCTCTAAAAGATTGGCTATAGATTTGTCTGAACGTGCTGCAAAACAGATCGGTATTTATCGTAAAGGCATAGGTAAAGTAGAACTCAGTTATACGGTTGAATAATACTCGTTTTAGCTCTATTTACAGCTCAAAATACTCCTAAAATTTAAGTTATTAACACTCATTTTTGTTTGTTAAAGCCTTGAAAAGAAACAATTAGCTTTTTTTTTGCTTGAAAATGATATTAGGCTGATCGTTTTTCCCCAGCAATTGGGTGGTGTGTTAACAACTTTGGTTCACAAAAAATAGCCCCCGTATATATATTTGTTATAACAAAGTTCTTTAACTTCTTGCGTTTGGAAACAAATATAAAAGCTTAGTTTTTAGTTAATTATAAGTAGATCTCTCAGATTACCATTCTAAATTTTCGCAACTAAAAACTCAGTTGTTTGCCAGGCAATAGGGTTAACACTTTCACAGCAGCGTTTTGATCAAGACATTACAATCATCATATTAAAATTGATGGATGCATGTCTTCGTCGGCTCTGAAAAAAAATAAGATTTAAAAACATCAGCGTATGGAACAGGAATTATTACTACAAGAAAACAAAGACAGGTTTGTGCTTTTGCCGATTAAGTATCCGAAAGTTTGGGAGATGTATAAAAGAACGGAAGCCAGTTTCTGGACTGCCGAAGAAATCGACCTTTCTGATGACCTGAAGCATTGGGAGAACCTTAACGACGGTGAAAGGCATTTCATATCTCATATTTTAGCCTTTTTTGCAGCCAGTGACGGTATTGTAAACGAAAATCTTGCAGTAAATTTCATGAGCGAAGTTCAGATTCCGGAAGCGCGTTGTTTTTATGGCTTCCAGATTATGATGGAAAATATCCATTCAGAAACCTACGCTTTATTAATTGATACCTACATTAAAGATCCGGAAGAAAAGGATCGTTTGTTCCATGCTATTGATACTGTTCCGGCAGTAAAAAGAAAGGCCGAATGGGCTTTACGTTGGATTGATAACGGAACCTTTGCTGAGCGTTTAGTAGCTTTTGCCGCGGTTGAAGGTATTTTCTTCAGCGGTAGTTTCTGTTCAATTTTCTGGTTGAAGAAACGCGGTTTAATGCCAGGCTTAACATTCAGTAATGAGTTGATTTCAAGAGATGAAGGTTCTCACTGCGAATTTGCCTGCTTGTTGTACAGCATGTTGAGCAATAAATTGAGTGAAGAACAAGTGCATGGCATTATCAGCGATGCAGTTGAGATTGAAAAAGAATTTATTACCGATGCATTGCCGGTTGCCCTGATTGGCATGAATGCAAAATTAATGAGCCAGTATATCGAGTTTGTAGCCGACAGATGGTTACAGGAATTAGGTTACAAAAAAATATACAATGCAACCAATCCTTTCGATTTTATGGAAATGATTTCATTGCAGGGTAAAACCAACTTCTTCGAAAAACGTGTTGGCGATTATCAGAAAAGCGGTGTGTTAACTGCTGCAGATAATAAAGCACAGGCGTTTTCTTTAGATGAAGACTTCTAAGGTGGAAGGTTAGAAGGTTGAGGGTGGAAGGTTGTTGTAATCTCGATACCTGATACCCATTACTTAATACCAATTAATTAAATTACAAAAATATAAAGCGATCATCAAGTCTTGATACTTGATACACGCTACCTAATACAAAATTTAAATCTCATAAAATATGTTCGTACTAAAAAGAGATGGCCGGAAAGAACCGGTGCAATTTGACAAAATCACAGCGCGTATTCAAAAACTTTGCTATGGTTTAAATTCAGATCTTGTTGATCCGATTGACGTTGCCAAAAAGGTAATTGAAGGTTTATACGATGGGGTAACCACGTCAGAGTTGGACAACCTTGCTGCAGAAACTGCTGCCTCGTTAACCACAAAACACCCTGACTATGCTTTGCTGGCCTCGCGCATTGCGGTTTCCAACTTACATAAAAACACCACCAAGTCATTCTCGGGTACGATGAAGATGTTGTACGAATATTTCGACCCGAAAGCGCAGAAAGAGGCTCCTCTTATCGCTGACGATATTTATGAGATCATTGAAAAAAACAAGGATATTTTAGATAGTTCGATCATTTACGACCGCGATTTCGGTTTCGATTATTTTGGTTTTAAAACTCTGGAAAAATCGTACCTGTTAAAAGTTAACGGTCAGATTGTGGAGCGCCCTCAGCATTTGTTTATGCGTGTTTCGGTTGGTATCCACAAAGAAGATATTGAAAGCGCCATTAAAACCTATAATTTAATGAGCGAGCGTTGGTTTACGCATGCAACACCAACGTTGTTCAACGCGGCTACACCAAAACCTCAAATGTCTTCATGTTTCCTGTTAACCATGCAGGATGACAGCATCGAAGGCATTTACGATACCTTAAAGCAAACTGCTAAAATTTCGCAAAGTGCAGGTGGTATCGGCTTAAGCATCCACAACATCCGTGCTACCGGTTCATACATTGGCGGTACAAATGGTACCAGTAACGGAATCATTCCAATGTTACGTGTATTTAACGATACCGCCCGTTATGTAGATCAGGGTGGAGGTAAACGTAAAGGTGCTTTTGCTATTTATCTGGAGCCTTGGCATGCAGATGTTTTCGAATTTTTAGATTTACGTAAAAACCACGGTAAAGAAGAAATGCGTGCACGCGATTTGTTCTATGCCTTGTGGATCAACGACTTGTTTATGCAACGTGTTAAGGATAATGGCAACTGGACCTTATTCTGTCCGCACGAAGCACCAGGTTTGGCAGATTGTTTCGGTAAGGAATTCGAAGAATTGTATACTAAATATGAAGCCGAGGGCCGTGGCCGTAAAACCATTAAAGCACAGGAACTTTGGTTTGCTATCTTAGATTCGCAGATCGAAACCGGTACACCTTATATGTTGTTTAAAGATGCAGCGAACAGCAAATCTAACCAACAGAACTTAGGTACCATTAAAAGTTCTAACCTGTGTACCGAAATTATCGAGTATACTTCTAAAGATGAGGTTGCGGTTTGTAACTTAGCTTCATTGGCATTGCCTCGTTTTGTAATCAACGGTGCTTTTGATCACCAAAGATTATATGATGTAACTTATCAGGCTACCTTAAACCTGAACAAGATCATCGATCACAACTATTATCCTGTTCAGGAAGCCGAAAACTCCAACATGCGCCATCGTCCGGTTGGTTTAGGGGTGCAAGGTCTGGCTGATGCCTTTATCCTGTTGCGTTTACCTTTCGAAAGCGATGAGGCTAAACGTTTAAACAAAGACATCTTCGAAACCATTTATTTTGCTTCGATGTCGGCTTCGCACGATTTAGCAGTAAAACATGGTCCTTACCAAACGTTTAAAGGTTCGCCATTATCTGAAGGTAAATTCCAGTTCGATCTGTGGAACGTAAAGCCAGATAGCGGCCGTTGGGATTGGGATACATTGCGCGAAAAAGTAGTTAAAGATGGTGTGTACAACTCATTATTGGTTGCTCCGATGCCAACTGCATCTACCTCGCAGATTTTAGGTAACAATGAGTGTTTCGAGCCTTATACTTCTAATATTTACACCCGCCGTGTATTAAGCGGAGAGTTTGTGGTGGTAAATAAACACTTATTGAAAGATTTAGTCGCTTTAGGTCTATGGAACAATGATATGAAAAACAAAATCATATTGGCCAACGGATCAATCCAGGCTATTCCTGAAATTCCTGATTACATTAAAGAACTGTATAAAACCGTTTGGGAAATCAAGATGCGTAATATCATCGATATGGCTGCTGACCGTGGTGCCTATATCTGCCAATCGCAATCATTAAACCTGTTCGTAAACGCACCAAACACATCAAAACTAACTTCAATGCACTTCTATGCATGGGAGAAAGGCTTGAAAACCGGTATGTACTACTTGCGCACACAAGCGGCTTCTCAGGCGGTTAAGTTTACCGTAGAGAACCAGGGCGGCAAAGCGATTGAAGCTGTTATCCCTGCCGAAATCCCACAAGATCAGGTAGCAGAAGAAATCATCACTGGCCCGGTTTGTACCATGGAAGAAGGTTGTATTAGCTGCTCAGGTTAAGGTAGCGGGTTGGAAGGCGGAAGATTTAAGGTCGCTAGCGCCGTCATTGTGATGCACGAAGCAATCTTAATGCAATAGTCGACCCCTTCTCATCATAAAGCAATAAAATAGATAAGGTTTTGGGCAAACGCTCAAAACCTTATTTTTTGTTTATATTTTTGTATTACAAAAGGTTTTACCTTAAACCTTACATCTCATGCCTTATACCTCTACTCATAGCAAACACGAAATCATTCCCTGCGAAAGATGCGGGAGCGCTATTGAATGCAAGGCAAATTCCTATACCAAATGCCAGTGCAGTGTGGTGCAACTCAGCATTAACGAAGTACAGTATATCTCCGAACTCTACGATGGCTGCCTTTGTGCCAAATGCCTGTTCGAACTGCAACAGGAATACAGAGAAGAAATAGGGGTATAAGTTTTAATTAATTATTGCTTTCCAATTTATATACCTGGTCTTTGGCTAAACACCAAGGCATTGATAACGTTATCCCAAAAACGCGTTCGGTTAACTAATATCTATATTGTTTTCATTGTCCAGCTTTATGAGCATTGTCCTGCGGTTAGGTCGGTTCCTTAGGTCTAAAAAAAGGACATCTTTTTTGCATTAATTGTAATTTATACATTTAAAATTTCTGAGGCTATTTGTACAAATCTAAATGCCCGGATTTTGCTCATTATAAGCGTTCGGTCAGCTTATTCCAAGAAATGTCATCTGCAGATGACATTTTGCACTCAATGGATCCTGAGTCATTTTTGAGGCCTTAAAATCAATAAAAAATAGTTTCAAATTAAGCGCTGAAAATGATAATAAAGCACATCATTTGATATCCATATCGCGCCTGATAAATGGTTTATCAGGCTTAAAAAAAAAGAAAAATATAAAAGATTATGGAAGCGCTCATTTCTAATTACTGGTGGGTTTTAGTGGCACTGTTGTGCATTGTTTTATACAAATATATTTTACGTTTCCTATTCGGTATGGTCATCGTACCTGAAGACAGGATCGGGTTAATTACCAAAAAATTTGTGCTCTTTGGATCGGCAAGGGAATTACCGGACGGACGTATTATCGCGATTAAAGGCGAGGCCGGTTTCCAGGGAAAAACTTTGGCGCCGGGCTTATATTTCGGGATGTGGTTTTGGCAGTACAGTGTAAGCATGGAGCAATTTACCATCATCCCTGAAGGGAAAATCGGACTTATTATGGCTAAAGACGGGGCCGAAATCCCAACAGGCAATATCCTGGGGCAGAAAGTAGAATCTGATAATTTTCAGGATGCCGTAAAGTTCCTCGAAAACGGTGGTCAGCGGGGTAGGCAAACTGCTTACATTACTTCCGGTTCGTACCGGATCAATACCATGTTGTTTCAGGTTTCTGTTACCGATATGGTCCGCATTCAGGAAAGTATGGTGGGAATTGTAACTACGCTGGATGGTTTGCCGATCGAAGCTAACCAGATTGCGGGTAAACTGGTAGAAGGCCACAATAATTTTCAGGATTTTGATGCCTTTATAAGGCATGGTGGTAATCGCGGTTTGCAACCGCAGGTAATTCTGGCAGGTTCTTACAACTTAAACCCCTGGGCTATCCAGTTAGAAGAAATTCCCATGACTGAGATTGCCATAGGTTATGTAGGCGTGGTGATTTCGTTTATTGGTAAAGAAGGTGATGATTTAACCGGTGCTGATTTTAAACATGGTAATATTGTGGCTAAAGGATCCAAAGGCGTTTGGCTGGAACCGCTTGGACCAGGAAAATATCCGATTAACAAATACATTATGAAGGTAGAGCTGGTTCCTACAACCAATCTGGTACTCAACTGGGCATCGGCACGTAGTGAAGCACATAACCTGGATAAAAATCTATCAACTATAACCGTGCGCTCCAAAGATGGTTTCCCGTTTAACCTGGATGTGGCACAGATTATCCATGTACCCACCACCGAAGCGCCAAAAGTGATTGCCCGTTTTGGAAACATGGTGAATCTGGTTTCGCAGGTTTTAGAGCCTACCATCGGTAACTATTTCCGTAACTCGGCGCAGGGCAGCGATGTAATTGCTTTCTTAAGTACCCGTAAAGAACGTCAGGAATCGGCAAAAGAGCATATCCGTAAGGTACTTGATGAATATAACGTAAATGCGGTTGATACGTTGATTGGTGATATTGTTCCACCAGAATCGCTAATGAAAACTCTAACCGACCGTAAAATTGCGGAGGAGCAAAAAGTCACATACGAAACTCAAAAACAAGCACAGGAAACCCGCCAGGGAATGGAGAAAGAAACTGCCATTGCCGATATGCAAAAAGATATTGTGAAGGCACAGCAAAGTGTGGAGATTGCTGAGCGTACCGCAAGTGCAACAGTGAAAAAATCGGAAGGTGATGCAGCGGGAGTAAAACTAGCGGTAGGAGCAGAGGCTGAGGCTACCAAAATGCGTGCTCATGCTGAAGCTGAGGCTACGAAAGCACGTGCACAAGCCGATTCTGAAGCAATTAAGTTACGGGCATCAGCAGAAGCAGAACAGATTTCGTTAACCGGTAGCGCTGAAGCAGGTAAGATTTTAGCGGTAGGTAAATCTACAGCAGAAGCTTACGAACTTGCTGTTAAAGCTTTGGGAGGCGAAAACTTTACCCGTTACAAAATTACTGAAGAGTTATCCAAAGGCAATGTGAAACTGATCCCGGATGTATTGATTGGTGGAAATGCCAATGCGGGCGGTTCAGCAATGGATGGTTTATTAGGGTTAAAACTAATGGAGTTAATGGATCCTGAAAAACGTAAGGAAGTGGTTGCAGTTGCCGAAATTGTAGAAACCAACGCGAAACCGAAAAAGGATAATATCAATCCCTAAACAATTTTAAGAAAGCAGGTGAACAGTACTAAAAATGTTCATCTGCTTTTTTTGATATCGGTTTCTGAGCTGTACTGGCTCTATTCTGCTAACATTTTTCGATTTTTGACACATTTTTGAATACCAGCTTTAGTTATCATTCTTTTCCGGTAAGTAACAGATATTATAAACGCGCAGGTTTGAATTATTTTGAAAGCTTTGCTATCTTTGCAAGGTGAATAAAGTTGTCCTTCTGCTACTTTTCCCGGTACTCATTTTTAATACCTCCGTTCGCGAAGTAATAAAGGCACCTCAACTTGTTCTTCACTTTTTACAACACCATCAGCTCAATGCTGAAATCAGTTTTATGGACTTTCTTGAAATGCATTACTTCGGGCATGACCTGGATGATCATGATGATGAAGAGGATATGAAACTTCCTTTCAAAAAGATTGATGGTCATCATATCATTTCAATCGGTGTTCCGACAGAAAAATTTATTTTACTAAAAGCAGTATGCCTGAATATACATACCAGGAAAACTTTCAGTTACACCAATTCCTATAGTAATCCTGCTTTCGGAAGCCTGTTTCGCCCACCCATTGCCATAGCTTAAAATTTATTGTTCAAATTTTTTCAGAACCATTTCCCATGGCTTCTGGATATGTCTGTTATTTTAATTTAAGTTATGATGTTAAATAAAATCATCGGTTTTTCCATCCGGAATAAACTGATCATTGCTTTGTTCGTATGCTCACTGATTGGTTGGGGTACTTATGAGGTTACCAAATTACCGATAGATGCACTTCCTGATATTACCGATAACCAGGTACAGGTTATTACCGTTTCTCCATCATTGGGCGCACCGGATATTGAGCGCCTTATTACATTTCCTATTGAGCAAGCCTGTAGCAGTATTTCCGGACTTAAACAGATCAGGAGTTTTTCACGTTTCGGACTTTCTTTGGTTACCATCGTTTTTACTGAAGAAACCGATGTTTACTGGGCAAGACAGCAAATTGCCGAACGCTTACAGCAGGTGCAGCAAGAAATTCCACAGGGCATAGGCTCGCCGGCAATGGCTCCTGTTTCAACAGGCCTAGGCGAAATATATCAATATGTAGTTCGGCCGAAAAAAGGTTACGAAGGCAAATTTAATGAACAGGAATTGCGTACCATTCAGGATTGGATAGTAAGAAGGCAACTTTTAGGTACGCCGGGGGTCGCGGAAGTATCTAGTTTTGGCGGCAGGCTGAAACAATACGAAGTTGCGGTGCGGCAAGACCAACTTAAAGCCTATGGATTAACCATTGCCGAAATATTCGATGCCCTCGAAAAAAACAATGAAAATACAGGCGGGGCATACATTGAAAAGGGACCAACTGTTTTATATATCCGAAGCGAAGGATTAACAACCAATCTGGCCGATATTGAGAAGATTGTGGTAAAAACGCTTGATAACGGAATGCCTGTTTTAATGGGCCAGGTTGCCAAGGTTCAGTATGGCTCGGCCATACGTTATGGCGCGATGACCTATAATGCCCAGGGTGAAGTTGCAGGTGCTGTGGTGATGATGTTAAAAGGTGAAAATTCTTCTGTGGTAGTAAAACGAGTTAAAGATAAAATTGCGAAAATTCAAAAAATGGTTCCCGATGGCGTGGTGATCGAGCCTTTTCTGGATAGAACAAAAATGGTCGACAATGCCATTAGTACCGTAGAGACCAACTTAATGGAAGGTGCGCTGATTGTGATTTTTGTACTGGTGTTTTTCTTAGGGAATCTTCGTGCAGGCCTGATCGTATCCTCTGTGATCCCGCTATCTATGCTTTTTGCGATCATATTGATGAATAAGTTTGGAGTTGGCGGAAACCTGATGTCGCTTGGAGCGATAGATTTCGGTTTAATTGTAGATGGTTCTGTAATTGTGGTCGAGGCCATCCTTCACCGCTTTTCGCACAGTAAACACTTTAGGGCTATCGGTAAGATAGACCAAAACCAGATGGATAATGAGGTGGAAAAATCAACCGGATCAATGATTAAATCGGCAGTATTTAGCCAGATTATCATACTAATTGTTTATCTGCCTATTTTATCGCTGGAAGGCATTGAAGGTAAGATGTTTAAACCTATGGCCTGGACCATAGCTTTTGCTATTCTTGGCGCATTTCTCTTGTCCATCACTTATGTGCCGATGATGTCGGCTTTATGCCTGAATAAAACCATCAGCCACAAGAAAAATTTAACCGATAAGCTGATGGCATGGATAGAGAGAAAATACCAACCCATCTTAAGTAAAGTACTCCGTTTTCCAAAAACCATTCTGGTCGTTACACTTTCCTTGTTCGCTATCTCTATTTTTATAATGGGTACCCTCGGCGGCGAATTTATTCCACAGCTGGAAGAAGGCGATTTTGCCGTTGAAACCCGTTTGCTCACCGGTAGTAACCTGAACAATACGATTGAAACTACACAAAAAGCATCGAAAATTCTGTTGGATAAGTTTCCTGAGGTGCAAAAGATCGTAACCAAAATAGGAAGTGCCGAGGTACCAACAGATCCCATGCCCTTTGAAGCAGGAGATATGATGGTAATCTTAAAGCCTAAAAAAGAATGGACTTCTGCTAAATCATTTCCGGAATTAAGTGCCAAAATGACCAAAGCGGTTGAAGTAATTCCTGGTATTACCGTGGGTTTCCAATTTCCGGTACAAATGCGGTTTAACGAACTAATGACTGGTGCAAGGCAGGATGTAGTTTGTAAAATATTCGGTGAAGACCTGGATTCGCTGGCTGGTTATGCCAAACGTTTAGGAACCATAATCGGTACCGTTAAAGGAGCTATCAATGTTTACGAGGAGCAGGTTACGGGAATGCCTCAGGTAGTAATTAAGTACAACCGCGACGGAATGGCTAAATATGGCATAAACGTAGGCGATGTAAACCGGGTGGTTAATACTGCTTTTGCAGGTCAGGTAGCAGGTCAGGTTTATGAAGGGGAAAAACGTTTTGATATGGTGGTACGCCTCGACGAAGCAGCCCGGAAAAATATTAAAGATGTAGAAAACCTGATGGTTTTAACCAAATCCGGTAATCAGGTGCCTTTAAGTATGGTTGCTAATATTGAAGAAGTGGAAGGAGTTAACCAGATTCAAAGAGAAGATACCAAACGCAGGATCATTGTTGGGTTTAATGTGAAGGATAGGGATGTGCAGTCGATTGTTGAGGAACTGCAGCAGAAAGCAGCTGCAAAACTTAACTTACCTAAAGGTTATACCATTTCTTATGGCGGCTCTTTTGAAAATATGACGGCAGCGAAATCACGATTGGCAATTGTAGTACCGATCGCCTTATTGCTAATTTTCTTGCTCCTGTATTTTGCTTTCAGTTCTGTTAAACAAGGACTTTTAATTTATACCGCTATTCCACTTTCCGCAACAGGTGGCATATTTGCTTTATGGATCAGGGACTTGCCTTTTAGTATTTCGGCCGGTGTAGGTTTCATCGCCCTTTTCGGTGTAGCCGTATTAAACGGAATTCTCCTGGTTTCAGAATTTAACCGGTTAAAAAGAGAGGGTTGGACAGATGTAAAAAGAATTGTCATCCATGCTACAAAATCAAAACTTCGTGCCGTTTTAATGACGGCATTGGTCCCATCACTTGGTTTTATTCCGATGGCCATCAGTACCGGTGCAGGCGGTGCGGTTCAAAAACCATTGGCTACAGTGGTTATTGGTGGTTTATTAATTTCTACCTTATTAACATTATTTGTTTTGCCCATGTTATACATATTATTTGAAAAGGGCTTTTCGTATTTCAAACCTAAAAATAAACTTGCGTTAACTGTACTCATCATACTTTTTGGAGCCTTAAATACGAATGCGCAGAAGTCCATCGGCTTAAAAGCGGCGTTAGATACGGCCGTTAAAAACAACATTTCGTTGCAGGTTGCCAAAACCAACGTTCAGTATTATCAGCAGATTGCCAAAAGTAGCTTTGACGCACCAAAAACAGCAATTGGTTTCGATTATGGCAAATTCAACAGTCTGGAGAATGACAATAAATTTTCTGTTGTACAAACACTCGATTTTCCGACTGTTTATGCAAGGCAATTTGCTACCCATAAAACAAATTTGCGCATCAGTGAGATTGAAGTTGATGCGCGTCAGCTCGACTTGAAAACCGAAGTGAAATCAGCCTACTACAGCCTTTTGTTGTTAAGTGAAAAAGAGAAATTATTGCTTTGGGCCGATAGCGTTTATGGTGCATTTCTGGATAAATCTACCCAGCGTTTTAAATCAGGCGATGTGGATTTGCTTGAACTTCGTACTGCAGAAAATCAAAAGCAGCAAATCAGCAATCAACTTGAGTTGCTTAAAACCGATTATACACTGATGCAAAACAGGTTTAAGTTTTTGTTAAACAGCAATGAAAACCTGCAGCCGGAGGCTGATAGCTTGCTTTACGCCACAAGGCCTTTATTGAAACAGGAAGACATCAGCCATCCTTTACTAAAATTGGGAGAGGAACAGTTGGTATTGGCCAGGCAACAAAAGGCCCTCGAAAAAAGTAAACTGCTGCCTTCTTTAAGTTTTGGTTATAATAACTCGAGTATTATTGGTTGGCAAACCAACAGTATTGGGGCAGAGCAGTATTTCGACAAAAGTAAAAGGTTTTCTTCAATTAGTGTTGGCATTGGAATTCCAATCTTTTTCGGTGCGCAAAATTCCCGCATCAAAGCCAATGGCATCCTCATCCAACAGCGTGAAAAAGAATTGGCCTTAACAAAAAAAACTTTGGATAATAATTTAATAAACGCGGTTGAACGGTATAACAGGCTTGAAAAACTGATCGGCTCTTACCATAAAATCGCTTTACGGAATGCTGGTGATATTTTTAGAACGGCATCTGATAAACTCAATGCCGGCGAGATTGCCTATCTGGATTGGGTGATCCTGGTTAACCAGTTTATACAGGTCAGAGCAGAATATTATGATAAAGTGCAGCAATTTAACGAAGCTGCGTTTGAAATTGAACGTATTACAGCCACAGATAAATAAGATAAAATGAGAACTCAAATATTAGCAGGATTGGTTTGCATGTCACTTCTAATGGCTTGCAGCAGTGCGGATAAAAAAGAAACCGTACAGGCAGAAAAACCTGTAGCAGCAAACACAGACGAGGTACAACTTACCGACGCACAAGTTAAAAATGCCGGGATTTTAACCGGCAAAATCACACAAAAAACGATGCATAGTACCATTAATGTTAATGGTGTTGTAGATGTGCCACCAGAAAATACCTATTCCGTAAGTGTGCCTATGGGCGGCTATATTAAGAAAATGATTATGATGCCCGGAATGTTTGTTACCAAAGGAGCAGTGTTGGCTACCGTCGAAGATCAGCAGTACATCCAACTCCAGCAAGATTACTTAACTTCTCAAAACAGACTGAAGTTTTTGGCGGCAGATTATACCAGGCAAAAGGGACTAAATCAAACCAAGGCAACGAGTGATAAAATCTTTCAGCAAACTGAAAGCGACTATTATAATCAAAAAGTTTTGGTAAAAGCACTTGCTCAAAAACTGAGGCTAATTGGCATTAATCCTGAAATTTTAAATGAAAATTCGATCACCCGTAATATTAAAATTTATTCGCCCATTAGTGGATACGTTACTAAGGTTAATGTAAACACGGGCAAATTTGTTAATGCAGCCGATATTTTATTTGAATTAATTGGTCCGGGAGAATTACACGCAAACCTTACTGTATTTGAAAAAGATGCGGCCAGTTTAAAAAAAGGACAAGAAGTGATCTGCAATACGACAACAAACCCCGAAAAGAAATATATCGCTAAAATACATCTGATTACGCCTAATATTGAAGACGACCGGACCACAACCGTACACTGTGATATTCAAAATTCAGACCATAAACTATTACCAGGCTCATTTCTAAATGCAGCCATTTCTGTTGGCAACGAAACCGTTGATGCCGTGCCGGAAGATGCCGTAGTTAAATGGGAAAATAAATATTACATTTTTGAGGAAGTTGGTAATAGGCTGTACAAAATGGTTCCTGTAGAAATTGGAACAACAGTGGATGGGTTTATAGAAATTAAAACCAATAAACAGCTGGGCAGTGTGGTAACAAAAAATGCTTATGTACTTTTAATGAAAATGAAAAACGGAGGAGAAGAGGGCGAATAACTACGGTCTGAATACCAAATATCTGAGTATGCTGCACAATGCCTCAAAAAGATAAATGAAGCAATTGCAGCATATTTTTTTGCTTTTTGGGCATTGAATTTTAAAAACAAAATGCCTCATCTTAGCATAAATGATTGAAGCCGATTTATACCAATATTTACAATTTTATGCCGTTCTACTCTTAAACAAATAGTAACTTTGCATGTTAATTTAGCATGAGTGAATTTTTGAAGGAGTGAATGTGGTTTAAAATTACAATAACATTCTCTCAATTAACCATTCTCTCATTCTCTCATTTCAGAAAACATGAAGAAAGTAAAAGTTGGCTTAGTGCAGATGAGTTGTACTAAAGATAAGCAGGAAAATTTAGATAAAGCGATTACGAAAGTAAGGGAAGCCGCTGCAAAAGGAGCACAGATTGTGTGTTTGCAGGAACTTTTTACATCCTTATACTTCTGCGATGTTGAAGATTACGATAATTTCAATCTTGCAGAAGCTATTCCAGGTCCGTCAACCGATGCTTTACAGGTAATTGCTAAAGAATTGGGTGTAGTAATTATTGCTTCGTTGTTTGAAAAACGCGCTGAAGGTTTGTACCACAATACCACTGCTGTTTTAGATGCCGATGGATCATATTTAGGTAAGTATCGCAAAATGCACATTCCTGATGATCCGGCTTACTACGAAAAATTTTACTTTACCCCAGGTGATTTGGGATATAAGGTTTTCCAAACCAAATTTGCGAAGATCGGCATTCTAATCTGTTGGGATCAATGGTATCCTGAAGCATCACGCATTACCGCATTAATGGGGGCCGATATCATGTTTTATCCAACAGCAATTGGATGGGCTACCGATCAGGATGAGGAAACCAACCAGGATCAATACAATGCCTGGCAAACCATTCAACGTTCGCATGCTGTGGCCAATGGCGTTCCGGTGGTGAGTGTAAACCGTGTTGGCTTTGAACAAGATGGTGCCATGAAATTCTGGGGTGGGAGTTTTGCAACCAATGCACAGGGTCGGCTGCTTTATTTAGCATCACACGATCAGGAAGAAACCGAAGTTGTGGAGCTGGACCTCGATCAAAGTGATTTTATGCGCAAGCACTGGCCATTTTTGAGAGACAGAAGAATTGATTCTTACCAGCCGATTACGAAAAGGTATATTGATGGGGATTAAGCGGAAAGGTTAAAGACCAAAGCTTAAAGCGAACAACTATAGAGGATTGTTTATTTTAATAAACCTCCAAAATCGTCATTTCGAGCGGAGTGAAACGGAGACGAGAAATCTAATCTTCAATTTTTATCAATAGATCTCTCCATTGCGCTGCGCTTCAGTCGAGATGACGAACATCCAAATCCATGGTTCGTGTCCTCACGAACCATTCATTTTATAAATTAAATTAGATGTCAAACTTTCCGCCAAGAAAAGATTTAAATATCAATCAATTCGATTATTCACCTAAGCAACAGGGGTATGCTTTCCCTGCTGAGTGGGCTAAACATGAGGCTACCTGGTTAAGTTGGCCGCACAAAGAGGCCAGTTGGCCTGGTAAGATTGAAACTATTTATGAACCTTACTGTCAGTTTATTAAAGCTGTTGCCGAAGGTGAAAAGGTACGGATCAATGTAAAAGATGAAGAAATGAAAGCTTTTGCCATTGCCGAACTTCAAAAATTAGATGCCGATTTAACGCAGATTGAATTTTATTTCAACGAAACCAATGATGCCTGGTGCCGAGATCATGGGCCGGCATTTGTGCTTAAAGGCAATGAAAAAGCAGTGGTAGATTGGGGTTACAACGCCTGGGGTGGTAAGTACCCGCCGTTTGATCTGGATGATGTAGTGCCAACTAAAATTGCAAAACATTTTAATCTGCCATTATTCAATCCTGATATTGTAATGGAAGGTGGTTCAGTAGAATTTAATGGCGCAGGTACCGTTTTAACCACCACGGCATGTTTGTTAAATGAGAACCGCAACCCACATTTAACCAAAGAGCAGATCGAAAAGTATTTGCTTGAGTATTATGGTCAGGACCAGGTACTATGGTTGGGCGATGGTATTGTAGGGGATGATACCGATGGCCACATCGACGATATTACCCGTTTTGTAAACGAGGATACCGTTTTAACTGTTGTAGAAAGTAATCCCTTGGATGAAAACTATATTTTATTACAGGAAAATTTAGAAGCGTTAAAGGCAATGAAATTAAAGGACGGCCGCTCATTAAATATTGTGGAGTTACCTATGCCTTCGCCGGTTATCTATGATGATACCCGTTTGCCAGCGTCTTATGCTAATTTTTACATTGCTAATGCGGCTGTAATTGTGCCTGTTTTTGATGATGTGAACGACCAAAAAGCTTTAGATATTATCGAGGGCTGTTTCCCCGATCGCAAGGTGATTGGTATTAACTCAGTCGATATTATCTGGGGATTGGGAAGTTTTCACTGTTTGAGTCAGCAGGAACCGGCGGTATAAGTTTTGAGTTCGCAGTTTGGAGTTTCAGTCGTTAGCAATTAACAATTTATATCCGACCAGATTGTCATCCTGAGCCTGTCGAAGGACTTTCGGTAAGCTCACGTGAGAATATTAGCAAGAATTATTTTTATTAACTTTATATTTCTAAAGATTGTTCATGGCTAGGGTACATAATTATTTTGTTTACATCCTTGAATGTACTGATAAAAGTTATTATGTTGGCGTAACTAATGATTTAGAAACCAGAATTTCGCAACATAATGCTGGTGAAAATGGTTTGGCTTATACTTTTTCCAGGAGACCAGTCATTTTGAAATATTACCAAAGATTTGACCAAATAGAAGATGCTATAAATTTCGAAAAACAAGTTAAAAGTTGGGGCAGAAAGAAAAAAGAAGCTTTATTCGAAGAAAATTGGAATGAAATTATAAGATTATCAAACTATAAAAATAAATAACAGATGAGTCTTCGACAGGCTCAGACTGACAAATAATAATACTAAATGAAATTACTAGAAGGAAAAACAGCGTTAATTACCGGCGCATCAAAAGGAATCGGTCGTAAAATAGCGGAGAAATTTGCAGAGCAAGGTGCTAATGTAGCATTCACCTATTTATCATCAGTAGAAAAAGGCGAAGCTTTGGAGCAAGAATTACAAAGCTTTGGTACCAAAGTTAAAGGTTATCGTTCTGATGCTTCTAAATTTGATGAGGCTGAGCAATTGATCAGTGATATCGTGGCAGAATTTGGAGCCATTGATATTGTAGTAAATAATGCTGGCATTACCAAAGATGGTTTATTAATGAGAATGAGCGAGGAAAACTGGGATGATGTAATCAATGTCAACTTAAAATCGATCTTTAACGTAACCAAGGCAGCTTCTAAAGTGATGATGAAAGCCCGTAAAGGTGTTTTCATTAACATGAGTTCGGTAGTTGGTGTTTCAGGCAATGCTGGTCAGGCTAATTATGCTGCTTCTAAAGCTGGTATTATCGGTTTTACCAAATCGGTAGCTAAAGAACTGGGATCGAGAAATATCCGTGCTAACGTGGTTGCGCCAGGCTTCATCCGTACCGAAATGACAGATGTTTTAGATCCTAAAGTAGTTGAAGGTTGGGAAAAAGATATTCCGTTAAAACGTGCCGGCGAAACCGAAGATATTGCAAATGTTTGCGTGTTCCTGGCTTCAGATATGAGTGCTTACGTAACCGGACAAACCTTATCGGTTTGCGGTGGAATGCTCTAAGAGTTGTAAGGTTTAAGGCTTAAGGCGGAAGGTTTAGTTCAACAAGCGATAAAAAAGTCAAGTTTTTTAAAAACTTGACTTTTTTTGTTACTTCACAACATATTTCCCCTTCACTTCACTTACATCGGCTTGATTTTTATTCTTCTCAAAATCTAAATAGCCAGGTTGTAACGATTTCCAGAAACTGGCCTGATCAGGAAATTGCTTTGAATACTTTTTTAAGTTTCCATTGGTCATTTTGAAGGGATAAATGTTTACCGGAATCTTTTCCTGACCAGCATTGCTTGCCTCAACGCCTAGAATATACACTTCTTTAATTTTTTCGTCCGTTAGCGGAATGCAACCAACCGTAACACAATCGCCATGGATGTAAATATCACTTCCCGGTTTTCGGCCTTTTCCAGTTCGAGCATCATCTATCGTATTCGGATAATTTATACCCATTGATAAATGAAATTTGCTCATCGGGTTGAAAACATTGATGTAATAAAATCCTTCAGGTGTTTGTCCGTCTCCTTCCACTACTTTTGGCCCCAGTGTACCCGAATGTGCACAAAAATCATAAGTGCGGAATAATTTGTAGTTTTTATCGGTATTAGCCTTTAACCAAACTTCCAGTTTACCTTCACTTTTATAAGCATTGATTACCATCGAAAATTGATCACCAAAACCTTCAGCAAGGATAAATTTTCTTAATGTTTCCCACTTTTCGCTGTATGCCTTTTCTACTCTTTCAAATTTGATTTGAGTAGCTTTGAAATTATTTTGGGCATTGACCATAAAGCTTAGAAATAGCAGTAGCGTTAAAAAGATTAATTTCATAAGATCGATTTGGTTTTAAAGATAGGTAATTAACCACAGAGCGTATAGCGTTCTTTTTTTTTACCACAAAGGTCACAGAGAAAAGACGCGAAGCACACAGAGTTCGGTGCTTAAAAAGGTTTAGATACTCCATGATCCTCAGTGCACTCGGTGGTTAAACGAAGGGTGTTTTAGCTTTAGCATAATTCTTTATGATTAACAACCTTGAAAATTTACCTAAAATTACCATCTTTATGAATTATGAATGTTTTTTTTTCAGGGGCTTCTATTTTGTCTTTTCTGGGTTGCCTGGCATTAGGCATACTCTATGCCTGGTTGCTTTATCGCGGTAATAAAAATCTGGATAAAAAACTTCAATATAGTTTGGCTGCGTTGAGGATTGTGGTTGTTACTACAATTTCATGGTTCCTGTTTGCACCACTCATTAAAACCTTAAATTATACTTTAGATAAGCCTGTAATCATCATCGGACAGGATAATTCACTATCAGTTGGTCAGGTTAAAGCAGCAGGTTTCGATCAAAAGCGGTACGAACAAAACCTTGAAAGGTTAAGGGATAAACTCGCAGGCAAATACGAAATAAAAGTGCTTCATTTTGGCGATCAGGTTGCTGATGGCTTCGACTTTAAAAACCAGGGAAAATTGACCGATGCTTCTGCATTTTTTCAGAAAATCAGAGATGAATATACCAACCGCAATGTCGGGGCAGTTGTTTTGGCTACTGATGGGATTTTTAACCATGGCGGCAACCCATTATACAGCGTTAATCAGATCAATGCCCCAATTTACACCATTGCGCTGGGTGATAGTATTCCCAGGCGCGATGTATTGATCTCGAATGTAAATTACAATAACATTGTATACCTGGATGATGATTTTACGGTCGAAGTACAGGTACAGGCTTTTCAGAGCAACGGTGAAAACACATCATTAACCATTAGCGAAAACGGTGCAAAGATAGCGCAACAGAACATCTTGATTAATGCCGCTTCTTTTGTTAAAACCATTCCGGTAAAGCTCCATGCAGGCAAAATCGGTGTGCAGAAGTACACCGTACAATTAGGCGCTTTAGAAAATGAAATTACCACGCAAAATAACGTTCAGACCTTTTATGTAGAGGTTATTGACGGCAGGCAGAAAGTATTGCTTGCTGCTGCTTCACCTCACCCTGATCTGGGCGTTTTAAAGGAGGCTATTTCGCTCAATAAACACTACGAAGTTAAACTTACCCTTGCAGATGATTTAAATGCAACAGATCCATCTAAATTTGATTTAATTGTTTTGTATCAGTTGCCCGATGTGCAGAATATCTCTTCAGTCTTTTTAAAGAAATTCACAGCATTAAAGAAACCGGTCTGGTACATTGTAGGGGCGCAGAGCAATGTAAATGCTTTTAATCAGATCCAAAATCAAGTTAATTTGAGCTCCGCCAATGGTTCTGTTCAGGAAGTATATGCCGATTTTGCCAATGGTTTTACCAGTTTCAACCTGACGGATGAGGATAAAAAGCAGGTTTCATCTTTCGATCCTTTACTGAGCCCTTTTGGCAGGTTAACCGTAAATGCAGGAGCAACTCCGGTGTTTAATCAACGCATTGGTAAAGTGAGTACGCAGCAACCATTGCTGTTTTTTGCAAACGAAAACGGCTTAAAAACCGGTTATTTAATGGGGGAGGGGTTGTGGCGATGGAAACTTGCTGAAGCTGAAAATGAAGCGTCGCAATCCGTTTTAAATGATCTGATTTCAAAAACCGTTCAATACCTTTCTGTTAAAGATGATAAACGCAGGTTTAAGGTTTTTACTGCTAAAGCCGCTTATGATGAAAATGAAAGTATCCAGTTTAATGCAACCCTTTATAACGACAGTTACCAGGCGGTTAATGAGCCCGAGGTAAATCTGCAGGTTAAAAATGAAGCAGGAAAGCTGTTCAATTATACTTTCTCCAAAACGGAAACGGCTTATCAATTGGATGCAGGTACCATGCCGGCTGGTAATTATTCGTATGTGGCGAATACAGCACTCGGCGGAAAGAAATACACGGCTACCGGAAGTTTTCATGTAAACGCTTTAATTGCTGAATACCAGCAAACAACAGCCAACCACCAGCTTTTAAATACCATGTCTAAACAAAGCAATGGTAAATTGTTTATGCCCGAAAACCTGCTTAAAATAGCTGATGAAATCCTGAAAAATGAGAACATCAAAACCATCAGCTATGAAGACCGTAAGTATGATGAACTGATTAATATAAAATGGTTGTTTGGTTTAATCATGATCTTGCTAGGAACCGAGTGGTTTTTAAGGAAAAGAAACGGAGAACTTTAAGTTTGGAGTTGGTTGTTGTGAATTTGGAGACTCAGAACTCCGAACTGAAAACTCCCAACTGACTTATATGTGCTGTCAGATGTTACCATCTGACAGGGCGATTATGTTTGATAATAACTGATGGTATTTGATAAATCTGAAAAGTGCGGGTGTTAACATCCCGACACGTAAAGTGCAATAGTTATGGGGTTAAGAAACAGAAATTTATTTTTAGAGAAAAAATGCTTCTTTTGTGACCACAAGTTGCTATAAGCACATAAAGCTGCTCGAAAGTGATTTTTGTAAACTAATTATTGTGAATAGCATGAACTTCGTGGCGGTTAAATACAATATTTCAATCCTTGGGTATGTAATCATGCCCAATCACTTTCATATTCTGCTTTACTTCAACGAAGAAAATAAATTATCTGATGCCATGCGTGATTTGAAAAAGTTTTGTGCATTTGAAATAAGGAAATACCTTGAAACCAATGAAAGTCTTTTACTGAATCGGATCAGGATTGAAAATGAGAAGCAAGTATTTAAGGTTTGGAATGATAGATTTGATGATGTTTGGATCGGTAATAGAGAGCTTCTAGAAGTTAAACTGGAATATATTCATCAAAACCCCTTGCAAGCTCACTGGAGTTTAAGTGAGTATCCTGAAGATTATAATTATAGCAGTGCAGCATTTTATCTTGGTAACGAATACGATATTATTAAGCTAACTGATTACAGGAATATTTTAAATTAAAGTGGAACTTGTGTCAGATGGTAACATCTGACACCACGAAAACTAGAGATCTTTGGTTGATAGTTCTAGGTGGATGTGCAGTTAGATGGATGTGCAGTCAGATGTTATCATCTGACTGATAGATGTTTTTTTGTAAATAATTGAAGGTGTTTTAACTTTGATAGTGCCAGATGGTAACATCTGACACCACGGGAAAAGGAATAGGGAGCTTTAAGTTTGGAGGCTCGGAACTCCGAACTAAAAACTCCAAACTAAGTTAGTGCCATTCATCCCGGTAAACAAACTTAGGCATATGCCATTCGAAACGGATAGAAAGCAGTCTCAATGTTAAACCCACTATGGCAGCAAAAACAGTTGCAAGCATTTCGGATCCATGAAAATGTTCGATCCCGATATAAACAGAGCCGGTAACAATTGCGGCACTGGCATAAATCTCTTTGCGGAAAAGAAAAGGCACTTCATTGCAGAGCACATCACGAAGCACACCTCCTGCACAACCGGTGATCATTCCGCTAAAAAGTACAATCAAATAAGGTAAATGAATCTGTTGCGCTACCTGGCACCCGATAATGGTAAACACCACCAAACCCAAAGCATCCAGGTAAAGAAAAAGTTTTTTGAGCCTGGTCATGATCGATGCGATAAAAGCAGCAAATAAGGCCGCCGCCGCAGTAATCACTAAATACTCGGGATGTTCTACCCAGCTCATGGGGTAATGTCCAAATAATACATTTCTAACCGTACCGCCACCCAGAGCCGTAACCCAGGCAATAATACAAACGCCAACCCAATCCATATCGCGCCTACCGGCAGATAATGCAGCAGTCATGGCCTCGGCAGTTATGGCTATAATGTAGAGGATATGGAGCATTCGAATGTTTAACGGTTTAATCGGTTAATTGATCGGCAAGTTGTTTAACAGTTGAACTTTAAACTAAATACTTTCAACTGAATACTGCACACTGCCAACTGAAAACTAATCTTTCTTCTCCTCCCTGATAATCACGAAAACATCTTCATTATCTTTCTTCATAAAATATTTTTCGCGTGCAAATTTCTCGGCAGTATTTAAGTTGGTGTTCAGTTCGTTTAAATCCTTTTTAACCTGGGCGGTTTCTTTCTCGAAATATTCTTTTTCTTCCTGCAGTTTATTCGCCTGACTGCGGTATTCATATTGCGACATCATGTCATTTTTGTCGAAAAATAGCATCCACATCGCGAAAGCGACAGTTGCAAGGAAATATTTATTGCGGAAAAGATCTATTAAACGTTTCATATTTTTCTCGAAAACCGTCATTAAACCTTGCAGGTTTTTAAAACCTGTAAGGTTTGTTGAGCAAATATAGTATTAAATAAAAACATCCGAAGATTTAAAATCTCCGGATGTTTCGCAAATAAGTTTTTCAACTTGTTAACACCAAATTGGATTGTCCTGTTGAGCCCATCTAAACACCTATCGAAAAGTTCTTCGGCAAGCTCAGAATGACACTCATCATAAGGTTATTTTTTCGCGTATTTGAATTTCGAACCGATGAAACGTGCGTTTTCGCCCAATTCTTCTTCAATACGTAACAATTGATTGTATTTTGCAATCCTGTCCGAACGTGAAGCTGAACCGGTTTTAATCTGTCCGCAGTTTAATGCAACAGCTAAATCAGCGATGGTAACATCTTCAGTTTCACCAGAACGGTGACTCATTACCGAAGTATAACCACTGTTTTGTGCTAAAGTAACCGCATTAATCGTTTCGGTTAATGAACCGATCTGATTTACTTTTACCAGGATAGAGTTTGCCGTATCTTCATCGATACCACGTTGTAAACGGGTTACGTTAGTTACAAACAAATCATCACCTACCAATTGAACGCGGTCGCCAACTTTATCAGTTAAAGTTTTCCAACCAGCCCAATCGTTTTCATCCATACCATCCTCGATAGAGATAATTGGATATTTGGCAGAAAGATCAGCTAAATATTGTGCTTGCTCTTCGCTTGAACGTATAGCACCTTTATCGCCTTCAAATTTGGTATAATCGTATTTACCATCTTTGTAGAACTCAGATGATGCACAATCTAGCGCTAAACAGATTTGTGAACCTGGTTGGTAACCAGCAGTTTCAATAGCTTTTAATACCGTTTCAATTGCATCTTCAGTACCATCAAAAGTTGGGGCGAAACCGCCTTCATCACCTACCGCAGTAGATAAACCTCTATCGTGAAGGATTTTTTTCAAACTATGGAAAACTTCAGTTCCCCAACGTAACGCCTCAGAGAAAGAAGGTGCACCTACTGGCATGATCATAAACTCCTGGAATGCAATAGGAGCATCAGAGTGAGAACCACCATTGATGATGTTCATCATCGGGATAGGTAAAGTGTTTGAATTAACACCGCCAATATAACGGTATAATGGCTGGCCAATTTCGTCAGCAGCAGCTTTTGCAACCGCTAAAGAAACACCTAAAATAGCATTAGCGCCTAAGTTACCTTTGTTCTCGGTACCATCAAGGTCTAACATAAGTTTGTCAATTGCGTTTTGTTCAAAAACATCAATACCCCTTAATGCATCAGCAATTTTGGTGTTTACATTTTCTACTGCTTTTAAAACGCCTTTTCCTAAATATGTAGATTTATCTCCATCACGTAATTCAACAGCTTCATATTGTCCGGTAGATGCACCACTTGGTACTGCAGCACGGCCAAATGCACCTGCTTCTGTTGCAACTTCTACTTCTACTGTTGGATTTCCTCTTGAATCGAGGATTTGTCTCGCATGGACATTAACGATTATGCTCATTTTTATTTTAATTTTTGTTGATTTTTTAACCTGCTTAGTGTACAAAGTACAATTACTAAGCCCAACATCAAAGTTAGTATAATTTTTAAATAAATAAAGCGTTTTGAGGGTTAATGTTACGATAGTTGACTGAGTTAACAGATGGTTAATTTTAAGTTTATATTAGCGGCGAAACCGATGTAGGTTGCAGCTTAACAGGTATTGAGTACTGATGTTGGTTTGAAAAGCAATTGCAGTATTACTTCGGTTGGGGTTGGCCCCGCTTTTCATTACAAGGCCTCTCCCAATGAAAAATCGGGATTGCGGCCTTTTCATTTCAATCGGGTTTAAATTACCTAGGTTCGGTAAATTATAGGAAACAATGCCCGTGCTGAAGAAGCCGTCATCCCGATGCTATAGCTGTAAGATCAGGAGGCATTGGAATGGTGATATTTATCGGTCGGTGTCTCACCGACCGAATAGAGTTTCTTTATTTTTTAGCCTTCGCCAAAAGTTCTGAATTCAGGCGTACATATTCATCAACCTTTTGGGCTTTAGCGGCGTCAATGCCTTGTTGCGCTGTAATTGCAGCAGCAGCCTTATCGCCCATTTTTAACTGAATACGGCCTTTCCAAAGTTTAAACCAAGGTGCCTTTGGATCTGATTTTTCTGCTTCAGTCACCCATTCCAAAGCCTGTTTTAAATCTTTTCCATGCTGAAAATAGTATTGTGCGGCTGCAAAATAAGGTTTCTTTTCACCTTTCATAGCTTCAGCAATATTGGCCATTACTTTTTCATCAATAGAAGTGGTGATATTAACAGCATACGCGCTATTTTCCCACATCATGTTTAAAGTTGCAGAAGTTTCGCTGACAGAGAAGAACTGCATGGTTAAAGTTTCAACTTTATCCTTTAGAGCTATCGTTTTTACTTTCACTCGAAGTATGTCGTCACTTTCCTTATAATCGTATGCACCCCACTGATCGGCAGTCTTATTGAAAATAACGGTCCACTCATTTTTACCAGGAATACTGAACAAGCTATATTCCCCTGCTGGTAAATCTTTACCTTCAATTTTAACGTCATCGGTAAATTTAACCCGCGTAGCAGCGTTTGCTCCGTTACGCCATACCACACCCATCGGTTCTATACCACCAAAAATTTTGCGGCCTTTTACATTCGGACGGGAATAGGTTAAAGTTATTTTCCCCAATCCAAAATCCTGGATTAAGGTTTGGCCACTACTTGGTTGAGGGAATTTTGCATCCTGGGCACCGGCGAAATGTGCAGCACCTAAAAGTGCAACAGATAGCATTAATGATTTGATCGATAATTTCATTATTTTGTTGTTTTTGCTTATTGCGAATTTACGCAATAAGCTCCGGCTTTAACAAAAGTTTAATATCAACTCTAAATCAGCTGGTTTTTTCTGAAACCAAAAATCAGTTCATCAAAATATTCACCATTTTTAAAAATGGTACCCTTTAATTCGGCTTCAAAAATAAAACCAGATTTCTGTAAAACCCTTTGTGAAGCCAGGTTGGTATGGGTAGTCCTCGCGAAAATTCTGTCGATCTCAAATGTTTTGAAACCATATTGTAGCATTTCTTTTATCGCAAGCGCAACTATGCCTTTACCCCAATGTTCTTCCCCAATCCAATATCCCATTTCTGCACTTTTGCTGTAAATATCTGCCAGTTGATGCACGCCTATAGAGCCAATTACTTCATCGTTCAATACAATGGCTTTGATCTGTAAGGGATTGTGACTCGAAGCCAATTGAATAAAAGCTTCACCATCTTTTTTTTCGTAAGGAAAAGGAAATTTATTGGTCAGGTATTTGGAAATGTTAAAGTTATTGGCATGTTTAACCAAATTTTCAATATCACTTTTTTGGTAAGGGCGTAAAATTAATTGCATTGGTTTAGATTATGATCTGCCGAATGTAAAACTAAATGTTGGCAAAAATAAAATTTAAACGCTGTAATTCCGTTTTAATCTGGTTCATGCCAATTAAACCACCCGACATGCCGCTTGATTGTTGAAAAACATTTACTGTCAGTTCATTTTTTTCTCCTGGCATCATGGTTACGCTGAATTTGTAGTAGGTTGTAAATGCACCCAATAATAGTCTTTTTATGCGGCTACCTTTTTCTAAAATTAAATTCCCGAATTGTTGATCTATTACCTTGTAGCCTTGTAATTCAAAAAGCCCGGTAATTTTTCTAGTCATTTCCTCAACAGAAACATCCCTGTACAGGTTTGAAATCAATCCGTCAACCGTTTGCAGGTTTTTTACAAAAAAAGTCATAATAGTAAATAGGGGTTATTTTAGTTCATCTAACACCTTAAACAACTTTTTGTTGATACTGTTTCCGCTGTAATTATTAATATTGATCACGACCACGTATTTGTTGCCTGCAGCATCAGTGTGGTAACCTGCAAATGCCGAAACATCGTTAATGGATCCGCTTTTAATTTTCATGCCATTGTATTCTGGTAGGGCTTTGTAATAATCAGGGAACCAGTTTTCTTTTTGGATCTGGAAAAGTATATTGGCCATGGCAGAAGTCGTGACCCTATCGCCCGGAGAAAGTCCGCTGCCATCAATAATGTTAAGTGCCGTTTTATCGATTCCCTTACTTGCCCAAAAATTAACCTCAGTTTCTGCACCCTTGCTTGTTATAGCTTCTTTGCCTGATTTTATTGCAATGGTTTTCAAAAGTGATTCGCCATATAAATTAATACTTTTCTTTAAAAACCAATAGGTAATGTCGCTTAAACTTGGCGAACTGATGGTGTTTATTTTCTGTGTAACAGCAGGAATAACCTGATTATTCAGGGTCATCAACCTGGTGGTGGTAGCTTGCTGGCTGGTAGAAATTCCCAGTCTTTTCAATGTATCCTCTAAGCGGTAAGCGCAATCAAACGCAGGATCGGGCAAAGCAACCGAAATGCCTGTTTTAGCAACCCCCATTCCCCAGCTCCCGCGTAGGTAAGCCACATCGCCATAGGGTGGGAGAAAGGCATAACTTCTGTCGCCGGTACCAGACGCACCGGTTTTCAGCTCGTTTATAATCTGAATGTATGGAGTAGCCGGAACTGTTTTTACAATTTTTACCTCGTCAGCTGTGCTGCTACCAGGCCTAAGGTAAATATCAAATTGATTTTCCCGCCAGGCTAAGCCAGATGTTCCTGCGCCATAATAATTGCCTATATCCTGCCAAACCCAACCTTCAGGCGTGGTTTGTGTGCCAAAGATACGGTCATCACCAATTATAGCACCATCAATTTTCTTAATTCCGGCCGCCTTTATGGCAGCAACCCATTGCGTTAAAACAGTATTTTCTTTGTTTTGATAACGCCATGAACCCAAAGTGGGGTCTCCACTGCCGATTATCATTATGTTGCCCTTTAAGGTTCCATCGTTGGTAACCGTACCGGTGTAAGCCAAAGTAGTCTGGTATTGGAAATCTTTTCCTAAGATGCTAAATGCAGTAGCGGCGGTGATGGTTTTCAAGGTCGAAGCGGTAGCCAAACCAATCTGTTCATTTTTAGCATATAAGGTTTTGCCTGTATTGGCATCCAAAACGCATAGCGAAACCATCGCATGCCTGGCCTGTTCATCATTTAATAGATTATTAAAAGCTTTTTCTATATTTTGGATTCTGTTTTGGGCAAAGCTCTGGGTAAAGAAGAAAGACAGGACGATGAAAAGGAGTGTGAAAAATTTCATTTGTGGTATAGTGGAAATCACTAAATTATATATAATTTGATGATTATGATCTCTTTTTTATATATAATTTAGTAATTACGAACGCTAAATTATACTAACTCAGAACTTAGCCATTAAACAGCTTATTCCGTTTAATCTCTTTTCCCTGTCTGAGTTTTACGGCATGATAAATCGATGGTACATCGTTTGTCCATTTTTTGAGGGCGAGTATAATAGCGAGTATTTCTGACCTTGTAGCCAGGCCGAGCCAGAAACAAATTTCAAAAAGCACGACCGATTCACAATGCACCATAATCTCAACCAGGGTGCCGAATATAGTAAGTGTCCAGATTTTAGCACCGATAGAGTGGGTAGCAATTTCCTTTTTAAATTTGATAAAACTTAACACATAGGTAGAGGCCTCAAAAGTACCCAGTACGATCAGTTTTATGAGATTGGTTTTAAAAAAATCAGGACATTGGATGTAGGTGGCAATTGCTACAGAAATAAAAAATACCTGGTCTATGCCGGAATCCAGGCGCCTCAGTTTTTCAGATGAGATATTGAGTTTACGGGCGATAATCCCATCAAACACGTCGGTTAACAAACCAACAGATAATAATGTAATGGCTAAAAAAGAATAATGGCTAACATGGAAAACGCTTAACAGAATAATTCCAAAACCGATAAGTAACCGGGAATAAATTAAAAAGATTGGAATATGTTTCATGATGGAATGCGCACAAAAAAGCCCCGATAATCGAGGCTTTTACTTAATTTATGAATTAAACCAATTCTTTTTGAACCAGGTATTCGGCAATCTGTACAGCATTGGTTGCTGCACCCTTACGTAAGTTATCCGCAACAATCCAAAGGTTTAATGCTTTCGGTGCCGATTCATCTCTACGGATACGGCCTACAAAAACTTCATCTTTTTCATGTGCATCTTTTGGCATCGGGTATTTGAGGTTAGCCACATCATCCACAACAATTACGCCTGGCGCTTTTTCTAAAATACTACGCACTTCGGCTAAATCGAAATCATTTTCGAACTCGATATTAACCGATTCTGAGTGACCACCCATAACCGGGATCCGAACTGTGGTAGCGGTAACTTTTATGTTATTATCGCTCATGATTTTATTCGTTTCCTTCACCATTTTCATTTCTTCTTTGGTGTATCCGTTATCAGTGAAAACATCAATATGCGGAAGCACATTTAAGTCGATTTCGTATGGATAAGCTTTTGGACCATCAATGCCTTTGCGTTCGTTCATCAACTGATCAACCGCTTTAACCCCTGTGCCTGTAACCGATTGGTAGGTAGAAACGATTACACGTTTGATTTTGTATTTATCGTGCAAAGGTTTTAAAACCACAACCATCTGAATGGTAGAACAGTTCGGATTAGCAATGATTTTGTTATCAATAGACAGTTCATGTGCATTAACTTCCGGTACAATTAACTTAATTGCGGGATCCATTCGCCATGCCGAAGAATTATCGATAACCGTTGTTCCGGCTTCTTTAAAACGCGGTGCATGTTCCAATGAAGTATTTCCGCCCGCTGAAAACAAAGCGATATCTGGTTTCATGCTGATGGCAGTATCCATGCTAACAATTGGGAACTTCTTACCCTTAAAAGTAATTTCCTTACCAACGCTCTTTTCTGATGCTACGGGAATTAACTCTGTTAAAGGGAAATTTCTTTCCTCCAATACTTTTAACATGACAGTGCCAACCAACCCGGTGGCACCCACTACTGCTACTTTCATTTTAATTTTTTTTAATATTATTAATTATTTGATATGAGTTCAAATATGCTAAAAATTAAGCTGATATCCCTATTCTTGATAATTAAATTTGCTTTTTATGTTTAAAATTTTTGGTTTTCCATAGAAAATATGGTTAATGGCTAAATCGCTAATTCTATTTAGCAATGCTCGGTAGAAGGGTCGTCATCCGATAGCAATCGAATGCCACTCATTTTGCAATCTTAATACATAAGGCGCTTAGATTATTCATGCGTGTTTTTTTAGTCATGGGCATTCATAAACACTATGTTGTTCCCGATCGAGTGGGGAATGACTATTCGTCGGGGTTTTCAATTTTCATTGAGTACAGACAATTAGATTTATAGCCACTGCCATTAAAAAGAATTGTTGTCAGGTTTAGATAAACACGGACAATGCTCGCAATAATAGATGAGTTTTAGGTTATGGAAGATAGGAGGAGATGTGATTTATGAAGATAGCTCTCTCCATTTCCCTTCAGTCGAGAGGACGACAAGGATGTGTTAAACCCCACAGGTTTCAAAAACCTGTGGGGTTTGGATAAGTTTAAATCAAGTTCGCCTTAATATAATCGCAGCTGGTTTTGATTGAGCCGATCGGATCTGGTTTGTAGTTGGTTTCATGTTCTACAAAGAAATGCTGCATACCAGAAAGTTTTGCCTCAGCAAAAATCGGTTTGAAATCTATAGAACCGGTACCTACTTCAGCATTTAAGGCTGGATTAGTTTTATCCATATCTTTAACATGCCACATCGGGAAACGGCCAGGATATTTTTTAAACAAAGCCAATGGATCATTACCTGAACGCACAACCCAATATAAATCCATTTCAAAGTTGACCAGGTTTTTATCGGTTTCGCTTAAGTAAACATCATAACCGGTGGTATCACCCAATTTCTTAAATTCGAAATCGTGGTTGTGGTAGGCAAACTTTAAGCCCGATGCCTTTGCAATTTCAGCCACTTTATTAAAATCGTCGGCAGTTTTCTTAAAGCCATCTACACCTTTGCTCATATCAACATGTGCACCGGCAATGGTAAAATATTTACCGCCAATAGTTGCTGCTGATTCGATATCTGCTTTTAATTTGTCGGTTTTTCCGGTTTTAGAGAATTCGTCCATTCCATAATGCCCACTTGGTGCTTTCAAGCCGTTCGCGTTTAATAATGCTTTAAACTCTTTAGGTGTTAAGCCCCAAAATTTTCCGTTAGAAAAACCATAGGTTTCCACTTCTTTGTACCCGGCCTGCGCTACTTTTTCGATAATGCCTTTCACGTCTTTCGGTAATTCTCCACGCAAAGTATAGAGCTGTAAACCAACATTTTTGCTGGCTTTATCAAAGGCAAAAGAGGGGATCAGCAATGCTGCTCCGGCCGCTAATCCTGCCTGCTTTAGGAATGTCCTTCTTGAATTCATCTCTTAAATTAAATAATCTCTTTTTTAATATAAGCACAACTTGCAGCAACAGATTCCATCGGATTTGGTTTGTAGTTGGTTTCATGCTCTACAAAGAAATGTTTCATGCCTGAAAGTTTGGCCTGTGCAAAAATCGGTTTAAAATCTATAGATCCGGTGCCTACTTCTGCGTTTAAGGCCGGGTTGGTTTTATCCATGTCTTTAACATGCCACATGGTAAAACGTCCCGGATTTTCTTTAAACAGTTTTAAAGGATCGTTTCCTGAACGTACCACCCAATACAGATCGAGTTCGAAATCAACCAATTTTTTATCTGTCCCTTTCAACAGGATTTCGTATCCGGTAGTATTGCCAATTTTATCGAATTCGAAATTGTGGTTGTGGTAAGCCAGGCGAATACCTGCCGCTTTGCACATTTTTCCAGCTTCGTTTATTCTGGAGGCAATTTTTTGATAATCTTCAGCATTTTTTCTGAGGCTGGTATCTAACCAAGGGATGGTTACATATTCGCTTTTCAGTACTTTCGCTGCTGCAATTGCAGCCTTTAATTCGGTGGTGTTGCCATCACTTAAATAAGTCCCTAAACCGTAATGGCCACTTGGTGCCTTTAAACCGTGAGCATCCAACAATGCTTTAAATTCTTTAGGCGTTAAACCCCAAAACTGATCCTTTATCGAAAAACCATAGGTTTCTACTTCCTTAAAACCTGCTTTGGCGATTTTTGCAATCGTCCCTTTTACATCTTTAGGCAACTCATCTCTTAAAGAATACAACTGGAGGCCAACAACTCTTTTATTATCCGCTGCAAAAGCAAATGACGGAACGATTAGTGCCGCCGCTGCAGCTACGCTGCTGTTGATTAGAAAATTTCTTCTTGATATCATAATGTAGATTAAATATCGCAGATGGATACAGCCTTTTTCAATGAGGCTATTTTATCTGCATGTTTAGGTATAAATTCTTGTGCAACGTAACCTTTAAAGCCGGTTTCGGCAATGGCTTTCATAATGGCAGGGTAATACAATTCCTGCGTATCGTCTATTTCATTACGGCCCGGTACACCAGCGGTGTGGTAGTGCGCAATGTATTGGTGGTACTGCCTGATGTTACTGATTACATCACCTTCATCAATCTGCATGTGGTAAATATCATATAACAATTTGAAATTTTGAGAACCCAGGCGTTTGCAGAGTTCAGCACCCCACGATGTCCTGTCGCATTGGTAATCTTTATGGTTTACTTTGCTGTTTAGCAACTCCATTACCAATACCACCTTATGCTTCTCGGCCAATGGAATTAACTGTTTTAATCCTTTAACGCAATTGTTCCAACCGGTTTCATCGTCTTTACCACGACGGTTTCCACTAAAGCAGATCAGGTTTGTATAACCGGCTTCAGCCACCAGCGGAATCATTTTGGTATAATTTTGAACTAACTTTTCGTGGAATTTTTCGTCGTTAAAACCATCTACTAAGTTAATCTCGGCTCCATTGCACATGGTTGATTCTAAGCCATGTTTTTTTAATGTAGGCCAATCGTTCGGACCAACCAGATCAATTCCTTTGATTCCTATTTTTTTTGCTTCAATGCAAAGCGCTTCAACATCAAAGCTGCTAAAACACCAGCGGCATACGGCATGGTTGATATTTCCTTTTAGCCTGAGTGGCTCGTTTGATTCTGTTTTGTTCATGGCTAGGGCGGAGAGGCCTGAAGAAACACCAACTGCTGCGGTTCCTGCAACAATATTCTTTAATGCATTTCTTCTATTGATGTTAGAGGTCATATTAAACAGTTTTAACTTCTACTTCTGATTTGGTTTTATCGTTAAATAATAAAGCAAACAATAAGAAAACTGCAGCTGCAATTCCTGCTGGAATAATCCAAACCATTTTCCAGTCAGTTACATCCCCTGTTTTATACATATCTGTAATTAAGCCCGCTACTTTAAACCCAATTAACATACCAACGCCATAGGTAGCTAGGGTGATAATACCCTGAGCTGCACTTTTAAATTTTTCTCCTGCTTTTGAGTTGGTGTAAATCTGACCGGAAACAAAAAAGAAATCGTAGCAAACACCATGGAGTGCGATACCTATAATGAGCATAAAACTTAAGCTGCCGGCATTGCCATAAGCAAAAAGAATATAGCGTATCGCCCAGGCCAGCATACCAACTATAATGGTTTTCTTGAAGCCGTATTTTGAAAAGAACACAGGAATAGCCAATAGAAATAATGCTTCGGAAACCTGACCAATTGCCATTTTACCTGTTGGGTTGGAAACTTTGATGTCAGCCAGGAAAAGGCCTGCATTTTGATAATAAAAGGCTAACGGGATACAGATCAGGATGGAAGAAATAAAGAAGACAGCAAAATTTTTATCTTTTAACAATTTCAATGCGTCTAATCCTAAAATGTCGCCTACTTTTATTTTTTCGTCTTTGGCAACCTTTGGCGGAGTTGCAGGTAGAGTAAAACTAAACAATCCCAATACCAAAGAAGCGATGCCAGCCATCAGAAAGGTGCTTTTTAATAATCCGGCTTGAATTCCTTCCGGAGAATCCCAGTGGAAGGCAAAACTGATCAATAAACCAGCGATGATCCAGCCTATTGTACCAAATACCCTGATGTTAGCAAATTCTTTTTCCGCATCTTTCATTTGGTTGAATGAAACAGAGTTTACAAGCGCAAGGGTTGGCATAAACAAAATCATGTAAGCTAAAACGTAAGGGTAGAAAACACTTACATCCGGCGCACTATACATCTGGTACATTAAAATAGCACCAATAATGTGTAGAACACCCAAAATTCTTTCAGCGTTAAAATATCTGTCGGCGATGAGGCCTATTATAAATGGAGCAATAATAGCACCCCAGGATTGAGTTGAAAATACGGAACCAATTTCAGAATTGGTTGCCTTCAGGTTATTGTTTAAGAATGCTCCTAAAGTTACAAACCATGCGCCCCAGATAAAGAATTCAAGGAACATCATGGCAGAAAGTTTAAAGCGTGTAGTGCTATTCATTTGGCTGTTAATTATGTAAGATGGTTAAGGTAAGAGGGATGAAGGAGACGTATCCCCGTAACTCATCTTACAACTTTATAATATTTTAACTGGATTTGGTAAGAGGGACTTTGTAATTCACATTATACATTTTCCCTCTTACATTTTCTATTTTTCTAATTCTTTTTACGGAGATGTTGTAGCTACATCATCTGAATTTTTAAGAGGGAGACGGAATTCACATAATACATTTTCCCTCTTACATTTTCCGTTTCCTATAGTTCTTTGATAGAGATGTTTTTGTACCAAACTTCATCTCCATGATCCTGTAGGGCAATTTTACCGGTTTTAAAAGTTCCCCAGTTTTCCCATGTGGCAAATTTGCTTCCTGCAACAATCTTTTTCCAGTTATCATCCCAAAGGGTTGTTTTTACTACTTCAACACCGTTCAAAATTAAAGTTAGCTTTCCTTTTTTGCTGATGATTTCAGCTTTGTTCCACTCGCCAACCGGTTTAACGGGTTCTGACGAACTTTTTACCAGGTCATAAAGATCGCCGGCACGGTGTTTTGTGATTTTTCCATCAGGGTGGCCATCATTATCGATTACCTGCATTTCTAAGCCGGTAGAATAGGTAGCATGGTATTTAGGCTCTTCGTGAACATAAAAAATAAGGCCGCTATTTGCTTTTGGAGCTACTTTCCAGTCATACTTTAAGTGGAAATCACCATATTCTTTATCGGTAACCAAATCGCCACCACCGTCTTTACCTTTTTTAGCTAAATCCAGGTGTAATGCACCATCCTGAACCTGCCAGCCACTACCAACAGTAGTTTTATTGTAAGTATGCCAGCCAGTTGTGGTTTTACCATCAAAAAGTGGTTTAAAGCCTTTTTGGGCTTTTGATATTTGTGTAACTGCCAGCATAATGCAAGCAGAAAGAAAGATTTTTTTCATTTTTTTTAAATTAAACCCCCTAGGTTTTTTAAAATCTGCGGTTTGTAATAATTAAAGTGTTAAATTGTTCCAGCCTTTACGGTATTCGCGTTTAACAAACTGGTTTGCTTCGTCAAAGTTGGTAACTTTCATATTATCGTTATCCCAAAGCATTTTCATATACCGGCCCGGATAACTGGTCTTACCATTTACCGTTTTTTGTACATCAAAACTTCTGATGGCCAGGTTGGCCATCAATAAAGCCTCCGTTAACGGACCAGCAATTTCGAAAGGCGAACTCACTTCTTGTTTGCCGTAACCAGCGATTGCCGCTTCAACCCATTGCTTGTAGTGTCCGTTTGCTCCATCTGGTACCCGGGCATATTTTGGTGCAACTTTAATGTCCTTGTTTTTACTTAAAGGCAATAATTTAGGGTTTGCACTATAGGTTTCGGCCATCATCTTACCTTTTGTTCCGATAAATAACGTACCGTTGCCACCATCGCCAAAAGTTTCATTCGCTTCTAATTCTTCCGGCCGTTCTGGCTGGATCCCACCATCCATCCAATGTAGGGTAACATCACCTTTGGTTTTATCCGTTTTAGGGAACTTTAAGGTAACATGGCTTGACGGCGGGCAGCTTTCAGGGAAATAACCGCGTTTAAATTCATCCACATAAACAGAACCTACACTGGCCTGCACCTCTTTGGCATATTTTAAATTTAATACGCTAAAAGGAGCCTCGATTAAGTGGCAACCCATATCGCCTAAAGCGCCTGTTCCGTAGTCCCACCAGCCGCGCCAGTTAAATGGAACCAATTTATCTACATAGTCCTTTTCAGGGGCTGTCCCCAACCATAAATTCCAGTCTAATTCTTTAGGGATTTCTGCTTTTTTATTTGGCCATGGAATACCCTGAGGCCATACCGGGCGGTTGGTCCAGGCATAAACTGTATGCACATCGCCGATTAAACCCGCTTCGTACCATTCCTTCATCTGGCGTGGACCATCATTTGATGCCCCTTGATTGCCCATTTGCGTAACCACTTTATATTTTTTTGCGGCTGCGGTCAGAATCCGCGCTTCATAAATATCGTGTGTTAGTGGTTTTTGAACGTAAACATGCTTACCCAGCTGCATGGCAGCTAAAGCCTGTATGGCATGGTTATGATCGGGAGTAGAAACAGAGACAGCATCGAAGTTTTTATGCTCTTTATCCAGCATTTCGCGCCAATCTTTATAATATTTTGCTTTAGGGAAAGCTTTTACGCTAGTTGCCGCGCGACGATCGTCTACATCACACAGGAAAGCAATATCTGCTTTTCCACTTTTGTAAAACATATCCAAATCGCTTTGGCCTTTTCCGCCAACCCCAATGCCGGCAACCAATAGGCGATCGCTCGGTGCTAAATAGCCAGTTCCGCCCAAAACGTGGCGCGGAACAATCATAAAGGCAGCGGCAGCGATTGCTGAAGTTTTAATAAAATCACGGCGGTTACTCGTGTTTTTATTTTCATGCTCTGTTTTCATATTTAGTAAATCGATTTGCTAGCTAAATTCGACTATTTTTTCTTTAAAGATAAAATATACTTTACCATAAGTTTGGCATCATCTTTTTTAAGCGTAGCATGTGCGGTCATCGGCATATTGCCCCAAACACCTGTTCCACCTTTAATAATCTTATCGGCCAACATGTTGATGTTTTTTTCGGTAGCCGGATATTTTTTTGCGATATCTACGTACGCAGGGCCAATAATTTTATTGGTTTTATTATGACAGCCTAAGCAGTCTGATTTGTTGATCAGCTTTTCGCCCGGATGTGATTGAAAGGCAGCGTGGGTTGTTGTTGTTGCTGTGGCAAGTACAGCCTTCTCTTTTGCTAAATCAGCTTTTGAAAACGACGCCATAAAAATGACTACAGCGCCTAAAATTAAAAATGTTTTTTTCATGTTGTGTGTGTTTTGTGTGTTGTTATTTTTATAATCCTAATATTCTTTTATTGAAAGCGCTGTCACTGCCCGATGCAGCAAAATCATCAAATGCTTTATCAGTTACATTAATAATGTGCTTTTTGATAAATTCTGCACCTTCCCGGGCGCCATCCTGCTGGTTTTTAATACAGCATTCCCATTCCATTACAGCCCAACCTTTAAAATCATACTGGGCTAATTTACTAAAAATGGTTTTAAAATCAACCTGTCCATCACCTGGCGAGCGGTAGCGACCTGCGCGGTTTGCCCAACTCTGGTATCCGCCAAAAGTGCCCTGTTTGCCTGTAGGATTAAATTCTGCATCTTTTACATGGAAAGCTTTGATGCGTTCGTGGTAAAAATCGATGTACTGAATGTAATCCAATTGTTGCAACACAAAGTGAGATGGATCATACAATAAGCATGCCCGCGGATGATTATTCACTGCCGCAAGAAACATCTCGTAAGTTTCACCATCAAATAAATCCTCTCCGGGATGGATTTCGTAGCAAACGTCTACACCACATTGGTCAAATTCGTTTAAGATCGGTGTCCACCGTTTTGCCAGTTCTGCAAAACCTTCTTCAACCAATCCGGCCGGACGTTGAGGCCAGGGGTGAAAATATTGCCATAATAATGAGCCACTAAACGTTGCATGTGCATTTAAACCCAGGTTCTGCGATGCTTGTGCAGCATATTTCATCTGTTGTACAGCCCATTCCGTTCTGGCTTTTGGGTTTTTATGTACATCTTTTGGCGCAAAAGCATCAAATAAATCATCGTAAGCAGGATGAACGGCAACCAACTGACCTTGCAGGTGTGTTGACAGTTCTGTTATTTCCAAACCGTAGGTTGCAATCTTACCTTTTAACTCATCAGCATAGGTTTTACTTTCTGCTGCTTGTTTGAGATCAATAAAGCGGGTATCAAGGGTCGGCATCTGGATGCCTTTAAATCCTAAATCTGCAGCCCACTTGCAAATGCTGTCTAGCGAATTAAATGGCGCTTCGTCGCTTATAAACTGTGCTAAAAATACAGCTGGTCCTTTTATTGTTGTCATGCGGGGTTGTTATATTTTATAGTCGAACCATTTTTGGTCTGATTGGCCAGAAGCCACTACATTTTCAATAAATGCCATTCCTCTGATTCCGTCTGAGGTTCCGGGGAAATCAAGCATTTCTGCCGTAGGTTGTTCATTGTTTAATTTTGCATCTACAGTAAGTGCAAAGTTTTTATAGATATTGGCAAAAGCCTCCAAATAACCTTCAGGGTGGCCGCCCGGTGTACGGGTATTGTGTTTTGCAAAACTATCCATATAGCCGTTACCTGTTCTGTAGATCTGAGCTGGTGCATCTAACCATCTTACAATCATGGTATTGGGTTCCATTTGGTGCCATTCTAAGCCGCCTTTTTCGCCATAAACCCTGATTTTCAGTGCGTTTTCCTCGCCGGCAGCAATTTGTGAGGCCACCAGTACGCCATTGGCGCCATTATCGAATTTTAAGAGTACGTTACCGTCATCATCAATGGCTCTGCCGGGAACTACAATATTTAAATCGGCACAAATTTTAGTGATTTTTAATCCCGAAATATATTCAGCTAGGTGTGCTGCATGTGTACCAATGTCGCCCATACAACCACTTTTACCAGTTTTAGAAGGGTCGGTACGCCAGGCTGCCTGCGCATTGCCTTCACGTTCAGAAAGTGTGCTTAACCAGCCTTGCGGATATTCTACTACAATTTTACGGATAGCACCTAATTTGCCTTCGCTTACCATTTGTTTGGCTTGCTTAACCATCGGATATCCCGAGTAGGTGTGGGTTAAACAAAGGGTTAATCCCGTTTCTTCCACTTTAGCATGAAGTTCTTTTGCTTCTTCTAAAGTTAACGTCATTGGTTTCTCAATCACAACGTTAAATCCTTTGTCCAATGCCATCATTGCTGGGGCAAAGTGGGCAAAGTTTGGGGTAACAATGGTTACAAAATCTATTCTTTCGTCTGCTGGCAACTCACTTTCTTTGGTCAGCATTTCTTCATAGTTGTTGTAAATCCTGTTATCGGGTAGAAAAAGCATTTTTCCAGATTCGTATCCAACCTCAGGATTTACACTTAGCGCTCCGGCAGATAATTCGATCAGGCCATCCATGTTAGCGGCCAAACGGTGTACGGCACCGATAAAGGCGTCTTTTCCACCGCCTATCATGCCCATTCTTAATTTTCTTTTCATGTTTGAATTATGGGGTATAGGGCTAAAGGTTTAGGGTATAGGGTTTTTAACCTTACACCTTAAACCTTCTACCTTAAACCCTTTCTAGATATTCTTTTTCTTTAGTTCTTTTACTGCATAATCAGCAGCACGCGCAGTTAGCGCCATAAATGTTAACGAAGGGTTTTGGCAAGCGATTGATGGCATGCACGATCCATCGGTTACAAAAACATTGTTCACTTCGTGCATCTGGTTCCATTTGTTGAGCACTGAAGTTTTTGGATCGTTACCCATTCTGGCAGTACCCATTTCGTGGATCGCCATGCCCGGATAGCAGCCATTATCATATGTTCTGATATTTTTTATGCCTGCTCTTTCTAACATTTCAGCAGCGTCATTCATCATATCCACACGCATTTTTTTCTCGTTCTCTTTGTATTCGCAATCAATTGCCAATACAGGCTGACCCCATTTGTCTTTTTTGGTTTTGTCAATATAAACCTTGTTTTCGTAGTAAGGCAACATTTCCCCGAAACCGCCCAATCCCATGGTCCATTTTCCCGGAGTGGTCATTTTTTGTTTCAGATCTGCACCAAATGATAATTCAGCAACATCATTTTGCCAGTTGCTTCTACTCGCACCGCCCTGGTAACCGAAACCACGTAAATAGTCGCGTTTATCCTTACCGATGTTCTGGTATCTTGGTACATAAATACCGTTTGCACGGCGACCATACGTGTATTTATCGTCAAAGCCTTCAGCCTCTCCGGAAGCTCCGCAACGGAAATGGTGATCCATTAAGTTATGGCCCAACTGTCCGCTGCCATTGCCTAGTCCATTGGGGTGTGCTTCTGATGTTGAATTCAATAAGATAAATGTAGAGCCTAATGTAGAACCGTTTACAAAAATGATTTTTGCATAAAACTCCATCGTTTTATTGGTTTCTGCATCAATAACCATTACGCCTTTAGCCTTCTTGGTATCCTTATCATATATGATATGATTTACGATCGAGTATGGACGCAAAGTTAAACGTTTGGTTGCCATTGCCGCAGGCAGGGTTGAAGACTGCGTACTAAAGTAAGCGCCAAACGGACAACCGCGGCTGCACAGGTTTCTGTATTGGCAATTGCCACGGCCTTTGTGCGGAACAGTGAGGTTAGCCACACGGCCAATCATCATAATCCGTTCTCTTTTATAATGTTCTTCTATCCGCGCTTTTACCGATTTTTCTACAATGTTTAAATCCATCGGAGGCAGGAACTGCCCGTCCGGGCAAGTTGGCCAGTTTTCGTTAGAGCCACTGATACCCGCAAAACGTTCTGCATAATCGTACCAAGGAGAAAGTTCTGCATAGCGGATCGGCCAGTCGTTTCCATGGCCATCTTTTGCATTATCTTCAAAGTTGTGGTCGCTTAAACGGTAACTTTGACGGCCCCACATCAATGATTTACCTCCTACATGGAAACCACGGTACCAATCGAAACGTTTATCTTCGGTATACGGGCATTCTAAATCGTTTACCCACCATTTTTCGTTTGCTTCCTGGTATGGATAATCCCTTTTTTGTACCGGGTGGGTACGTTTTTGCTCTTCGGTAAGTCTGCCTGCATGTTTAAAATCCCATGGATTTTTCATCGCATTTTCATAACCGGTAATGTGCTCAATGTTCATTCCTCTTTCGAGCATCAGTACACGTAGACCTTTCTCGGTAAGTTCTTTTGCAGCCCAGCCGCCACTAATCCCCGATCCTATAACAATAGCATCGTAAGTATTTTCTGCTTTTAAATTCGTATTTAAATTCATGGTGTTTTGTAGTTGTTGTTAGGAGGTAGCCCAGGATTTTTGGCCAGGTTTTAAAGGCGCGTTGCCATCATAGCGGCCCGGAATAAGGACATATTCCCTCGCTTTGGTACAACCAATTTCTGAAGAATAGTAGCCGAGCAGGGTTAAATCTCTTGCTGTTATGAAAAAATAAGCTAAATCTTTATTATCTTCTGATTTGCTTTCTTTCTGAGCAAGTGCAATAGCTCTCAAATCGATCATTAACTTTGTGCGGTCGGCAGGTGTTAACGCAAGATAACTTTTGCCAAAATCTTTCATCGATTTTGCCTGAAAATCTTTAAAGCCTTTTGCAAAGGAAGTTTGCATGGTGGCAGGGTAACAATCTTTCATCATCATCGGAATAAACTTACCTAATCCAGCTGCTTTGGCACCTGCAGATGATTTGGTAGTAGGAACGATAATATCAGCAAATTCAGCAAAAATCTTTTCGTCTTCCAGTGAATAGTTTACAAAGTTTTTTTCATTTTCGGGGAGCGTAAAACTTTCAAATAACACGCCCATTGTACTTGCCGAGATTGCTCCACCCAGCAAAAATGCAACGTTTTTGAGTGCTTCTCTTCTGTGCATCGTATTTATGATTTTATATTTTGGTTACTTATGTGTTGAGTTAGTAATATTAGCAAAAATATAGCGTAAAGAATGAATTTTTTAAATTAAATTAACTGTATGAAATATGATTGTTACTGAGTAGAATTATTCTAAATAGAGGCCAATTTGTAGCTCAGCGGTGTTTTAAACGGTGTTTTTATTTAAATTTTACTTGGTGTAAAAAATACATTTAGTATATATAAATGGGTTTTTGAAATATAAATCTAAAAATGAAGATTTTTCAGGCAAAAATCAGGTATAACGTGGCTTTTAATTTAGCGGTTTTATCAATCACAATTGATTAAAGTTCATCAGACTGAGTTGGTAGTTTTTGGTTAGCATTTTTTCTTGATCTGATCCTTTATCCGGTCAATAAACTTCCCGGTTTATATATTAAAGGTTTAAACGTCATCTTAAAATATTTTATTGCCTTTTATCTCATTTTTTTACCTTTGCTCAATCTCAAAAAAAATATGCAGGAAAAAATTGTTGTTTTAGGTTCTAACGGTCAAATTGGCACCGAGTTAGTAACGACGTTACGTAAAATATATGGTGATGATCACGTTGTTGCGTGCGATATACGCAGGCCGGATTATGATATCAAAAACTCTGCACCTTTCGAATTTGTGAATGTACTTGATAAAGAAATGATCAATGGCATTTTCCATAAATACAGACCCACACAAGTTTACCTCCTGGCGGCATTATTATCGGCAACCGGTGAGCAAAACCCAAAACTAGCCTGGGATTTAAATATGAACGGTTTGCTAAATGTGTTAGATTTAGCCTTAGAATATAAAACGGCAAAAGTATATTGGCCAAGTTCTATCGCTGTATTCGGACCAAATTCGCCAAAAGATCATACTTCACAATATTGTATCATGGATCCGAATACGGTTTACGGAATCAGTAAACTGGCAGGTGAGCGCTGGTGTGAATATTATAACCAAAAATATGGATTGGATGTTCGTAGCATCCGTTATCCGGGACTCATCAGCTGGAAAGCTGCTCCGGGAGGGGGAACGACGGATTATGCGATCCACATTTTTCATGATGCATTAAAAAAAGGCAGTTATCAAAGTTTTTTAAATGCAGAAACAGAGCTGCCTATGATGTACATGGATGATGCGATCCGCGGAACAATTGAGCTAATGGATGCTCCGGCAGACCAGATTTCAGTGCGTAGCAGCTATAATTTTGCGGGGGTAAGTTTTACACCTGAAGTTTTGGCCGCTGAAATCAGAAAACATATTCCGGATTTTACGCTGACTTACAGCGATAACGATCCCCGTCAACAAATTGCAAACAGCTGGCCACGCTCTATTGATGATAGTTATGCAGTAAAAGACTGGGGGTGGAAACCAGCATTCGATTTATCGAAACTGACAATTGATATGTTAAATAATTTAAAAAAATAAGATATAGGTAGAGGGTTGGAAGGTTGAAGGCCTAAGGTCTCACCTCTTACATCTCATATCTCAATACTAAAATAATGGGAAGAGCATTCGAATTTAGAAAAGAGAGAAAATTTAAGCGTTGGGCCAAAATGGCTGTTCAGTTTACGCGTATTGGTAAAGATATTGTAATGGCGGTAAAGGAATCAGGACCTCATCCGGAAACCAATTCCCGCTTACGTACAGCGATACAAAATGCCAAAGCGGTAAATATGCCAAAAGATAGGGTAGAGGCTGCAATTAAACGTGCCTCTGATAAATCGATGGCTAACTATGAGGAAATTGTATACGAAGGGTATGCACCACATGGTGTAGCCGTTTTAATTGAAACAGCTACTGACAATACCAACCGTACGGTCGCAAACGTACGTAGTTATTTTAATAAAACGAACGGTACTTTAGGTAAAACCGGATCGCTGGATTTTGTTTTTAACCGTAAATCTATTTTCCGTTTTGTACCTGTAGAAGGTTTGGATCTGGAAGAATTAGAGTTTGAGTTAATTGATGCTGGTTTGGAAGAGCTTTATGTGGAGGCCGATGAGGAAGGAAACGATATCGTGGTGGCGCAAGGTGCTTTCGAAAACTTTGGTTCTTTGCAGAAAGCGCTGGAAGAGAAAGGTATTGAGTTGAAAAGTTCAAAATTGGAGCGCATTGCTTTATCTCACCATGAGGTTACTGAAGAGCAGGCTGCTGATGTATTAAAATTGATTGATAAGTTGGAGGAAGATGATGATGTGCAGGCAGTTTACCACAATATGGCAGAGTAAGTGCAACTGATATTTACTGAATAAGGCTTGGGGATTTTCTTCAGGCCTTTTTTGCATTTAGACCTTACAGGTTTTTAAAACCTGCAAGGTCTGGATATGATGATATTTGATTTATCTAACAATTTAATTATGATTAGAACAATTTCCTCTTCTCTCGTCTTAGCGTTTCGATAAGAACACCCAATTTACTTGTTCCAAATTTATATGGGTTAAACTAAGCGCTTAGTGAGGTGCAAAGATTGCATGACATTAAGATTTCTGAAGTTTTGTTTTTTGGAGAGCAAAACCTGTATTTATCGGTTACAATAGTCCCGCCATCACTTCAAGTCCTCGGCTTCGTTCCTCAACCTCCGGGCTTTCCGTTTTTGTCGGGTCTAGGTTACCTAGGTTAACCTAGGTAACCTAGACCCGACAGGAGCGAGCAGGAGCATCAATTTTTTCAATTGGTGCGAGTAAAGCGGATGGCAGGGCTCTTCTCTCGTCTTAGCGTCTCGCTAAGAACACCCAATTTACGTGTTCCAAATTTATATGGGTTAAATCAGGCAATTAGCGAGGTGCAAAGATTGCATGACCTTAAGATTTCTAAAGTTTTGTTTTTTGGAGAGCAAAACCTGTATTTATCGGTTACGGCAGTCCCGCCATCACTTCCAAGTCCTCGGCTTCGTTCCTCAACCTCCGGGCTTTCCGTTTTTGTCGGGTCTAGGTTACCTAGGTTAACCCAGGTAAGTTAAACCTGACAGGAGCGGGCAGGAGCATCAATTTTTTCAATTGGTGCGAGTAAAGCGGATGGCAGGGCTTTCGAAACCGATCATCTACCAAACCCTGCTTTCCAATTCTTTTACCTGAAAATCAATTTTACATTATCTCTTTTAAATTTGTCGTTCTGCTGAACTTCCGGCTGGTAGGACAGGTGTTTTAACATCTATTGAAGAAAGTGAAATAAATCTGATAGCCATCGGATCAGGGTGACGATAGCGAGAAACCTGCGAGGTTCGATTAACTTACTATTTCTTATGCGAAAACAACCAGCTTAATAACTTTGGTTCGGCAAATGCATTATCCCAGCTATTGTGGTTTGCGTTAGGGTACAGCGTGAATTTAACCTCCCCACCAATACTTTTTAGCCGTTCGGCAATGGCCATAGATAATGCCGGATCTACAATATCATCTTTTGCACCATGAAAAATCCAAAGCGGTATTTTTCTATACTTTTTAATGTTATTGGTATTGTCGCCACCACATATAGCAATGGCTGCCGCAAATTTACGCCTCTCTCTCCTCAACAATTCATAGGTACCCATAGCGCCCATTGATAGGCCGCCAACATAAACCCGATCTTTGTTTACATAAGGTTTTTTAAGAAAATCTTTGATCATTCCCTGTAAGGCATGCATTATTTTCGTTGGTTTACCGCCTTCTACAAAACTGAACGTTCTTTTGCCATTGGCATTTTTCTCAATATTAACGTTAGCCCAATAATCGTTCTGCGGACATTGGGGGAAAACGATTATAGCAGGGAAATTTTTCCTTATATCATTTCTTAAAAATAATTTTCCTCCATGTACCAGTTGACTGGCGTTATCACTGCCCCTTTCTCCGCTTCCGTGTAAAAAGAAAACGATCGGGTATTTTTGGTCGGGATTAAAATTCTCCGGAAATAAAACCCTGTAGTAAATAGAATCCTTTCCTTTAATAAAACTTCCCCTGTCGTATTTTTTTAAGTCCTGAGCATTTAAAAAGAGTACAGGAAAAAGAATGCAAATTGTTAGAATAATCTTTTTCATCTGTTTGTTTATTAATTGTACTTGATTATGTCTGGTTTTCGAGCGTGTAGGTTCGATTGGTTTATAGTAGAAACGAAGCGATCACAGGGCTTAATTAATAGCTGTGTTTTTTGAGATCCTGATCGTTCATTCAGCAAAAATAAAAAACCCTGGCTACTTTACAATAGCTCAGGGTTGATAACCGAACCTAATTGTCTTTATTTCAATGTAAAAGATGCTTCTTTTACATCGCGGGAATTTGTACCGATGAATACCTTGAAATCGCCAGGTTCTGCAGCGAATTTTAAATCAGAATTGTAAAATTTAAGGTCGTTTTCGGAAATATTGAATGTAACCGTTTTGCTTTCTCCGGCTTTTAAATTAATCTTTTGGAAGCCTTTTAACTCTTTAACCGGACGGGTAATGCTTCCAACAAGATCCTGAATGTACAATTGAACAACTTCTTTACCGTCATATTTGCCGGTGTTGCTTAAAGTAACCGATGCTGTGATCGATTTTCCTTTGCTTAAGGTATTGGCACTCAGTTTAACATCGCTATAATTAAATGTTGTATAGCTTAAACCAAAACCAAAAGGATACAATGGATCATTACTTACATCTAAATAGTTGGACCGGAATTTTTCGAACCATTTACCTTCAGCCAATGGGCGGCCGGTATTTTTATGGGCATAATACAACGGCACCTGACCTACATTTTGAGGAAAAGTTGCGCTCAGTTTGCCTGAGGGATTAACATCCCCGAAGAGGACATCGGCAATTGCATTTCCTGCCTCACTACCCGGGAACCAAACATTTAAAATTGCCGGTATATTCTGCTGTTCCCAATTCAATGCCAAAGGGCGACCTGTAAACAGGACCAATACCACAGGTTTACCAGTTTTAGCCAGAGCTTTTAAAAGGTTTTTCTGTGTTTCAGGAATCTGGATATCGGTTACACTGCTGCTTTCGCCTGTAAATTCAGAACCTTCTCCAATAGTGGCTACAATAACATCTGATTTTTTTGCCACTTCTAAAGCTTCTTTAATCATTTCAGCTTCGGTACGTGGATCACGTTTGTATGTTGGGTTGTGGATGTTTACATAACGCTGCTCCATAGCAGAATCTGCCAGGAAGTTTGCACCGCGTGCAGTTAATATTTTTGCTTTATCACCCAATACATTTTTTAAACCTTGTAGTACCGTTACCGACTTGTCAAAAAGTGCGGCAACACTCCAGGTACCATACATATTAGCGGTATTATCTGCCAAAGGACCGATTAAACCAATGGTACCTGATTTTTTTAAGGGAAGTAGATTCTTGTTATTTTTCAACAGCACGAAACTTTCTGTTGCAACTTCGCGTGCCACCTGACGGTTAGCCGGGCTAAAAACCTCTTTTTCTGCTCTTTCTGTATTGCAAAATTTATATGGATCTGTAAATAAACCCAACTTGTATTTGGCCTGAAGCACTAAGCGGCAGGCACGGTCTATTTGTGCGATACCCACTTTTTTCTCTGCCAATGATTTTTTTAAAGTTCCTAAAAAGCCTTCACCTACCATGTCCATATCAATGCCGGCATTCATAGCCAAAGCGGATACAGTTTGTAAATCACCCATCCCATGTGCAATCATTTCAGGGATGCCTGTATAATCAGTCACTACAAAACCTTTAAAGCCCCATTGATTTCTCAAAACATCTGTCATTAGCCATTTGCTTCCCGTAGCCGGGATACCATCCACTTCGTTAAAGGAAGCCATAATGCTAGCTGCACCGGCATCAACAGCAGCTTTATAGGGTGGGAAATATTCGTTGTACATCCTCACTTTGCTCATATCGGTTGTATTATAGTCTCTGCCTGCTTCAGCAGCACCATAAAGCGCATAATGTTTTACGCAGGCTAAAATCTCGTTATTGGCCTGGAGTTTTCCCTGATAACCTTTCACCATAGCGGCGGCAATTTGCGAACCTAAATAGGGGTCTTCTCCACTACCTTCTGAGATGCGTCCCCAGCGTGGATCCCTGGAAATATCGACCATAGGGGAGAAGGTCCAGTTAATTCCACTTGCGCTGGCTTCTATAGCAGCTATACGGGCCGATTTTTGCACGGTTGCCATATCCCAGATACAACTAACGCCTAAAGGAATCGGGAAAACAGTGTTGTACCCATGGATCACATCCATTCCGAATAGCAATGGAATTTTCATACGACTGTTTTCTACCGCTATTTTTTGTACCGCTTTAATTTTATCTACACCCTTGATGTTGAATAAACCCCCAACTTGTCCGGCTTTAATTTTTTTTGAGATGTCGCTGCTGTTGGCCTGTCCTGTAGTAATATCACCCGAACTTGGCAAATTCAACTGACCTATTTTTTCATCAACGGTCATTTTCGCCATGAGGTTGCTGATGAAGGTATTCATCTTTGCTTCTTCTGCCGAAACAGTTTTTTTGGTCTGTGCCGATCCGTTCAGCACAAAAAGGGTTAAAAAAACAACCAGGATATTCGCTCTCTTCATTATATATGTGTTTTATTCTTTATTGATCAAATTTTTGCCGGCACTCGTTAAAAACGAATGCCTGAAAACTTAACGATTCTATTGTTTTACTGTTAATCGTTAAAAACGATTGGCTTTGTCCGCGCTCGTTAGAAACGGGCGCGAGCTGTTTGTTTGTGAACATTTATTTTAATCAACTTTTTTTACTTCGGTTTTTACCGAAACGCCATTTTCATTGATGGCTTCCATAGCAAAATAATACGCTTTCTTACTGTCCATTGCCTTAAACCAGTATTCGTTAAAATCGTGGATCATGATGCAGTTGTACAGTTTATCCGGGGCTGTACCATAGTAAAGGTTATAGGCAAATGCATTATCAACAGGTTCCCATTTGATATAGGCACTACGTTTATCTTTTTCTGTTCTTAAAACGATCAGGTTTTTTACCTGAGAGGGTTTTTCGCCATTCCCATTGCCGAAAACGCGTAAACCACTAATGGCAAATTTCCCGGTAGGCATATGGATGTTTACCATTTTGATAAACCTGGTTTTAACCGGCTTTGGCAATTCGATATAATCATGCGGAACATCTGTTTTGTTTTGGCTTTTATCAACCAAAGTCGTCCATTTTTTGCCGTCAACTGATGAAAGGATTTTATATTGATGATAAATTCCGATCTGTTTTCCTAAAAATTCGGCATCCTGATCAGCATAATTAATTTGTATGGCATTAACGGTTGCAAGGCTCCCTAAATCAGTCTGGATCCATTCGCCGTTATCAGCTGTTTTGGCACTCCAATACGTTTTAATATTTTCATCAACCGCATTATTGGCGTTAAAGCCGCCAAGGGTAGAAGATACAGTTACCGGTTTTTTATAGTTAATGAGCATCCATCCCGGACCGGCAGGTCCACTTTCTTTCCTTTCGGCAGGTAAATAAAGCGGATAATCGCCAAATGCGGTATTGGTCCACATTACATCGTCCTGATCGAAACCAGTTGGCCAGATGCCCATGCGGCGTTCCCATGTGTTTTTTACGCAGATAATGCTGGTAGAAATGTGCCAGTAATTTTTGTTATTATCCTGAAAGGTCGCTCCATGCCCCGCACCGCGTGAAAATCCCCCGCCTTTATAACTTAACGGATCAGATTGCGGTGTGGTAGGCGTATCATAAAACAGCGGTTTGGTACCTACAACCACACCGTCTGAATAGCCACTAAATTCGGTTCCCGGTGCACCATATTGGAAATAATATTTGCCATTATGTTTGGTCATCCAGGCACCTTCGGCGAAGGGATCAAGAAAGGTGTTGTCCATATACTCCCCAAAACGCTGCCAGCCATAGCGCCAGCTTTCGAGTAAATACATTGGTGTACGGGTACCTTTGGGTTTAAAAGTTTTGCGGTCGAGCTCTACACCATACATGGGATAATTGTTGCTACTACCGTTGTACATATAAAATTTACCATCATCATCGGTAAAAAAGGCTGGATCCCAGCCACCTATTTCCAAGGAATCAACTAAAGGAAACCATTTGTTGCCTTTAGGGTCTGTACTGCCCCAAAGGGTGAAGTTTTTGGTGTAAGTGCTGCCAAAAACCACCATGGTATCGCCAACAATTCCCAGGCCTGGCGCACAGAGTTCATCTTTGGTTTTGTTCCATGGTCGTAAGAATTTTCTTTCGTGGAATTTCCAGTTCAGCATATCGGCACTATGCCAATAACCCCATTGGTTGGTACTAAACAGGTAAAAATCGCCCTGATAGTTTACAATAACCGGATCGGCTGTAGCCCTGTGTTTGCCCCATTCAGTAAAAGACTCGAAAGGCGTATAACCATAATCTACATTGATGGGGTTACAGTAGGTTTTTTGCTGGGCAAATGTGGTATAAGTACCGCAGAACAGGACTGTTAACAGAAATATTTTGAATAAATGTTTAGCCATTATTCGTTGGTTAATTAATTGAAAATGTTAATTCTTGCACAGCTTGAGCAGCCTATCGACATTCCGCTCACTGTTAAGCCGGTAACGTGCGATTGGTGTTCCCAGTACACCCACATATCATGTGCGCCGCCTGTTGAGGTTAGTGTAACAGTATATACATCTCCGTTTTCTGGTATCTGTCCGATAACAGTTCCACTAGGTGAATTTGGTGGTATAAAGAAAGAATAAACACCACCGCTGGTATTATTTTCTAATTTCACATATACGCCATCAGTTGTGGAGTTTGTTGCAGTTACATTTACCGTAGCGAATTTTGATTTTATAGTTTTATGTTTAGCTTCATTCACGTTAGTGAAGCCTGAATTAAGGATGATACATCCTATTATTGCTGTTAATATTAAAATTACTTTTTTCATGGTTCTGTAGATTTAATTTAAAATATATGATGGCTAAACATTTATATACAATCTGATATTAAGGTTGAAACTGGAAATCCAGTTTCTTCAAACCATTCTGTACGTCTTCATTTCCCATAAATAACTTCCAGAGCAGACCTGAACGGTAATTTTCGATCATCACTACCGTTGGTCCCTGATCAATGCCCAGATATCTTTGAGGATACCAGTTATCAGTTTCGGAAAAAGCATCGTAGAAGCCGTATTTTCCCCAAACTTTGTCTCCCAGATCTTCGTAGAGGTGCCTGATTACTTTCATCGATTCTTTTGGGGTATAGGGGATAGAGGATATGGCTGCGGTAGGAGAGATTACGCCAAAATCTTCCTGAATACTGTGAGCGGCGTATCCTTTTACAGAATAACTGGCCGTTAAACCCCAGCTATTTTGGCCATAGCCTTTAAATTTCTTTGGATTAGCCACGCAATAATCATGTATGGCTAATGTTTGATTGACATTGTTTTGCCAATAATCGGCATAGCGGTCTTTTAATCCTTTAGGATTTAAACCTAAATAGGAATAGTGCGCCCAGAATAATGGACCCACAGAATTTTTTGCACCTTGATAATCTAAAGGGATATGATGCCCGTATAGATCGAAATTTGCTTTAATTGCACCTCCTCTGGCCCAACCTTCGTGATAAACTTCGGCAGGTATACTATGGGTAGGAGAAGATGCTCCCACTACGTACATAATTAAACATTCGTTATAGCCTTTAACAGGAAAATTCATTTCCCACTGGTATTCTGGCGACCAATGCCAGTACAATACATTCTGGCTACCATTGCGGTACCAGTTAAAATCAATGCCTTTCCAAAGTTTGTCAGCTTTTTCAGCTAAAGCTTTTTCGGCATCTGTTCCGTTTTTATAATATTCTTTAATGCAGATTAACGCCTGTGCAACAAATGATGTTTCTACAAGATCGCCTCCGTTGTCTTTTTGTCCGAATGGACGTACCTTACCGGTTTCACCATAAATCCAGTGTGGCCAGGCACCATGAAAGCGATCTGCTTTGGATAGAAAATCCAATATTTTATTTAACCGGTCTAAACCTTCCCTTTTAGACACATAATTTCTGTCAATCCCGCTTAAAATAGCCATCAAGCCAAAACCGGTAGCACCGGTTGCAACGGTGTTCTTGTCGTTTTCGGGATAAACATTATCTATATGATAACGTTCGCGACCGGCACCAGATGTCGGTTCTGCACCATCCCAAAAATACTGGAAAGTCTGTTTTTGAACGAGGTCAAGCAATTGCTCATCACTAAGGTTTTTTTTAATGCTGAGGTCAGGATTATAGACTTGAGTTTTGGCTTTAGAGCATGCACCGAAAACCAACAACGAAACCAAGATAATTGATAATAATGAAATTCTTGTAGGATAGATTTTTAACATCATAGAAGTGTGAAAAAAGGGTTGCCAGTTATCTGGCAACCCTTTAAAATTATGTTTTAGTAACCAGGATTTTGCTTAAGCAAACCTCCACTTAAATCAATTTCAGTTTGTGGAATTGGCCAAACTTCATTTTTATTGGCTTTCCATCCTTTAGGACCAAATACGGTCAATGCTCTTCCTTGTCTGATTACATCGAAATAACGATCGTTTTCCATCGCAAGTTCAACCTGTCTTTCTTTCCAGATAGCTGTTCTTAATGCAGATTGGTCTGTTGTAGTCACATCAGGTAAAATTGCCGGATTTGATCCTCTGGCACGTTTGCGCACCCTGTTTAACGAGGTGAGCGCCTGCGTAGGATTTCCGAGTTCGTTAGCAGCTTCCGCATTCATAAGTAGTATATCAGCAAATCTTAATACCCTTATATTTTGTTGCGCACCTTCATTAAATCCTGATATTCTTGTATTAAACGGAACATAAGATTTTTGATTGTAACGAGGATTCGGTACAGATGTAGGAACAAGGTCGCCCTGTGGAGTAGTTTCTCCTCTGAACAGAATAGTAGCGTCTTTTCTTGGGTCTCCGGTTTCATACGCTGCCTCCAATTCTGCAGATGGTGTATTAAAACCCCATCCCATAACGCCTGCTACTCCTTGCACCTGACTGTATTGTGAGTTAGAGGCAGCAGCGTTGCCTTGAATTAATGAAGCTTGTACTTCAAATAAAGATTCTACACTGTTTTCATTTGCTTCCCTAAATCCTTTTTCATAATCAGGAAACAGATCGTATCCCAAAGTCATTACCTGATTGGTTAGCGCCAGTACATCAGCCCATTTTTTCTGATACATGGCAACTTTTGCTTTCATGCCCAATGCAGCGCCTTTTGTTGCTCTACCTAAATCAGTTGCCGGATAAGACTGTGGTAACACAGCAGCCGCCTCTGTAAGGTCTTTTTCTATCTGCGCATATACAGCTGCTTTATCAGACTGAGGAAGGTTGTATTCTGAATTATCTTTAGGAACGTTTAATCTTAATGGAACGTTTCCGTAAGCCCTAACTAGTCTGAAGTAAGAGTATGCACGTACAAATTTTGCCTCGGCAAGATATCTGGCTTTTAATGTAGCGTCCATATTGATGTTGGGTACATTATCCAACACCTGGTTACAAAGATTTATATTTTGATATTGACCCGTCCAAAAGCCCAATAAAGATCCCTGAGTAGAAGTTACTGTAAACTGATCAAAAAGGTTAAAGAAAGTTGCATCGGTAGGGGTACTGCCTTTGTCTGCTTCATCTGATCCGGTACTTTCAATAGCAATTGCGTTAAATGCCACGTTATCCCAGCTACGTAAATTGGCATAAATGGCATTTACACCTTTTAAAGCATCGTCACCTGTTTTCCAAAAGGTAACAGATGGTTGCTGGCCTTGTGGCGGAACATTAAGGAAGTCTTTTTTACAAGATGCGGTAAAAAGCATTGTACCTAAGGCTGTAGCCACAAGACAAGACTGTATATTTATATTTTTTTTCATTTTGATGTCGATTAGAAAGTTACGTTAACTCCGAAATTATAAGTTGCGAACAAAGGATAAACGTTTGTATCTATACCTGCATTGGTTGGCGTTCCACCCACTTCAGGACTGAAGCCTTTATAGCCAAATATGTTAACAGCATTTTGAGCATTTAAGAATACTCTAAGCCTTTGCATTTTCATTTTTGTACTGATGGCTGCAGGAAGTGTGTATCCTAGCTGAATATTTCTCAATCTGATATAATCGCCTTTTTCTACGTAGAAAGAGTTTGGTGCATTGTTTAGGCCTCCCGCTAAATTTGCTGACGCATAGGTGTTAGATGTACCTGGACCATTCCAACGGTTATTGAAGAAATCTTTGGTGTAGTTTTCATTACCAAAACGGTTGCTGAGATTAGCATTAAATACATCAACATCTGCAACACCTTGAATATCCAAGGTTAGATCGAAGTTTTTGTAGGCGAAATTTGTATTTAAGCCATAGGTAAATTTAGGATTTGGATTTCCTAGAACAACTCTGTCTTTTAAATCAATTACACCATCATTATTGACATCAGCGTATTTAAAATCGCCTTTTTTGAAACCTGGCCATGCGGCAGCCTCAGCATCTGTTTGGAAAACGCCTATAACCTGATAGCCAAAAAACTCTCCGATCGGGCGATTATTAACCGTTCTTGTAGATAGATATCCGCTGGTTAAACCTGCACCACCTTTATAGATTGGATTTGCTCCAGATGTTACATTCATTACTTTATTATTGTTGATGCCAACATTTCCACTGATTGAGTAAGTAAAACCACCAGCTGTTTTATCTGCCCAGGTTGCTAAAAACTCAAAACCTCTGTTACGGATATCTGCCTGATTGGCAATTAATGAACTATTTACAGTACCTAAACTTCCTAATACAGGAATATCGAAAATAGCCTGTTCCGTTTTTCTGTTGTAATAATCAGCTTCAACTGTTAATCTGTTATTCAGAAAGCCCATTTCCAGACCTATATCGGTACCAGCACTTCTTTCCCAGAATAGTGTAGGAGGTACTAAAGATCTGATGCTTGCGCCAGTATAAGGTATGCCACCAAAAATGGCAATTAAGGCTGCCGATTGATCTACCGTTTGAGTAGAAGGGTTGAAAGGTACGCCGGCATTACCCACTTTACCCCAGCTTCCTCTTAATTTTAAATTGCTGAAGATTTTTTGGTCTTTCATAAAATCTTCATTGCTGATTACCCAGCCTGCACCGATTGAAGGGAAGTTACCCCAAACATTATCAGAACCAAAAAACTGTGAAGCACCATCTCTTCTAACAGATGCATTGATTAAATATCTGTTTTTGTAGCCATAATTTATCCTGGCAAAATAAGATGCAAAAGTTGATAATTCGCCCCTATCTACTATACTTCTGCTAGCTGCATTACCTAATGCCAGATACAGATCTCCTTCTGAAGTATAGGGTACGTTTAATGCGTCGGCATTGATTTCATACAGTTTATTGCGCTGAGCAGTTTGTCCCAACAAAACAGTCAAGCTATGATCTGCCCACTTTTTATCATACGTTAGCGTGTTTTCAATAATCCAGTTTCTGTTTTCAACGCGATCTATATCCAGTTTGCTGTTTGTATTTTGCTGGGTATTACTTGCTTTGTAAACCGGTACATATCCCCTAACTTCCTGTTGTCCGAAATCACCTCCAAAGCTTGTTTTAAAGGTAAAGTTCTTTAGGAATTTTAATTCCGCATAAATATTACCGGTAACTTTATACTTTGTGGTATTTTGATTAAAGAAATCAAGTGTAGCCTGAGGGTTCATGTTACTTCCGTTACCCAGGTTAAATGCATTTGGATCGCCGTAGCTTCCATCAGCATTAAATACAGGTACAACCGGAGATGCTGCATACAATGCCCTAAAAATACCTGAAGGAGCATCTTTAGATTTGCTAGAGGTAGCGGTTACATTATAGCCGACTTTTAAGGGTTCAAAAATCTGAAAATCGTTTGATAACCTCGCAGTGTACCTTTTATAGTTATTGTTTTTTACAATACCATCCTGATCTAGGTAACCGAGAGATAGGTTATAGGTAGACTTTTCTGTTCCACCACTTACTGATAGCTGGTGATTTGTCACCAAAGCATCCCTTAATATAACATCGTACCAGTTTGTGCCTTCGCCTAAATTAGTATTTGCGAATAAAGGAGCAACTGGCGGATTTAATAGACTGTAAGCCTCATTTACGGCAGTAGCATATTCCGATGCATTTGCCATTTCAACCTGGTTAGTTACTTTTTGAAAACCTACGGTTCCATTATAGTTTATAACAGCATCTCCTCGTTTTCCTTTATTGGTGGTAACCAAAACGACGCCATTTGCAGCTCTGATTCCGTAAATAGATTGAGAAGAAGCATCTTTTAATATACTGATGCTTGCGATATCTGCAGGATTTAAGAAGTTAATATCATCATACCAAACACCATCAACCACGTATAACGGGCCGGTTTTACCATAAATTGTTCCTGTTCCCCTAATAGTGATAGTTGGTGATGCACCTGGCGTTCCTACGTTTGTGATGGAAACTCCTGCAACTTTCCCTTGTAATGCACTTACCGGGTTAACTGATGGTTGTTTGGAAATATCTTCTCCTTTAACATTTCCCACAGACCCGGTTACATCGATTTTTCTTTGTGTACCATAACCTACCACCACAACCTGTTCTAATTGCTGTGTAGAAGATGCCAATGATACATTAATGGTAGTTTGATTGTTTACAGCTTGCTCAGTTGCTGTGTAGCCTACAAAGTTAAATACTAATGTAGCGTTGGCCGGCGCGCTAATAGAGTAGTTGCCATTTACATCTGTTTGGGTGCCACTTTGTGTGCCTTTAATCAAAATAGATACGCCAGGTAATGGGGTCTTGTCACCGCCATCGATTACCTTACCTTTTACAGTAATGTTTTGCGCTAATGCTACGTTAATTGTTAGCAAACAAAATGCAGCGAGAACAGAAATTCTTGTAAAGATTCTTTTCATGCTTTATTATAAATTTAGTTTAATTGTTAGTTAAATGTGAGGTTGTTTTGGTAGATGTGCAAGTGATTTTACCTCTACATTAATACATCATCATAGCCTTTGTAGTTTCTAAGGCAAATAAACCAAACGCGATTTCAGGTCAAAAACAGAGTTTTTTTCAGTTTTAATGGAATGTTAGCATCTTGCTTTGTGTAAAAAGTACACCAAGTATTTTGTGGGGGTTGCAAAATTTTGATGAGAGGTAATGATGTAGTCCCTGACGAACTAAAAAATCGTAAAAAGCCGCGAAAACGATTTCTTAAAATAATAATCGTTTAATGATGATGTGTTGTCTTTGCATGGATGATCATTAAAAAAATGAAATCCAAAGGCTAGAGTTCCATTAAAAATTCGGTTAAATTTTTGTCGTGTGGCACCTCGAGTTTTTTACGTAAACGGTACCGGCGAATTTCAACTCCTCTTAAACTGATATTCAATAACGACGACATTTCCTTACTGCTCATGTTCATCCTTAAATAAGCACATAGTTTTAGATCATTCGGGACCAGATCAGGATGCTGCGCTTTTAACTTTTTAAAGAAGCTCTCATGGGCTTCGTTAAAACTGTTCTCGAACAGGTGCCAGTCGCGTTCATCATTCATCCCGTCGTTGATCACCTTTTGTATTTTACGGGTCTGCTCTTCCGAAAGTTTCTTACCATTTTCATCCTTTAACTTGGTAATGTCGTCAGCCAGTTTTTGAAGCAACTCGTTTTTGTATACCAATGTCATTGCAGAATTAGCCAACTCCCTATTCTTCGAAGCAAGTTCAGCCTGGAGTTTTTCCGTTTGTAATTTAATAATCTGCTTTTCGCTTATTTCAGCTTCCTGCCTCAATTTTTCTTCCTGCTCTGCTTTTAAACGATCGGTAATTTTCTGACTATCACGCTGCAGTTTCTTTTCGTATATTTTTTTACCCAAAATTAAAACTGCCACAAACAGGATGGTATATAATAAAATAGCCCAGTTGCTCAAATACCATGGTCGTAGGATGGTAAATGTATAAATTGTTTCATTACTAATTGTATTATCGTCAACTTTTGCCCTCACTTTAAAAGTATAAGTGCCTGCGCTTAAATTGGTGAAATCTTTTTGCGTAGCCGAAGACCAGTCAGACCAGCTGTGTGAATAGCCTTCCAGATAAAACTGATATTTCACTTTAGCTTGTCTGTAATAAGGAAGCGCATAAGAGATGCGGATATTGTTTCTGCTATTATGGATTTCTGCTTCTTCGTTGCTATTTCCACCTTCACTGATTAGTGAGAATTTGTCAGTAATATCTTCTACCCGTCTGATTAAAACAGAGGGTAATTTTTTCTTTTCCTGGTTGAGCTGCTCATTAGGATTATAGATTACAAAACCATCATCAACACTGATGAGATAAATGGAGTTACTGATGCGACTGATATTTTCATAGTATTGCACCATCCGGCCATCCAAAATGCTGAATTGATTAGAATCTATTTCTACCTTGCCCGGCTCACTAAAGTTAACCATTGCCGTTTTGCCATGATTAATAAACCAGTACTTTTTACTGCCTGCGGGGATGATTTTGTTGGAAGTTTCGAATGAGCCCAGGCTTTTATTGAGTGCCTCATATTTGGTGAATTTGTTGCTGAGTTCATCATAGGTATAAAAGCCGACATCAGACGAAAAAACAATTTTATTCTCCAGGTTGAAAATGTTAATGTTATAATTACCAGGTAAGCCATTTTTCTCATCGAAGTATTTAGTGCTAGTTACCCTGGTGTAATCGGGGCTAAGGCTTAATTTAAATAAACCTTTATAGGCATGTCCAACCCAGATGTCTCCTCTGTTATCTTGTTCAACATATCTGGAAGGCGCTTCAAAGCCAGCTATTTTAGTCGCGAACTTTAATCCAGAACCTGGCGATTTAGTAAATAAAGATAAGCCTGTATAAGTTCCCTGAACAAGGTAATTTGGATTTGAATTTAGTTTTTTGATGGTCCAGCCACCTGTCGACCTCGATATCCATTCTATTTTATCGCCCAAAACTTTAAAGGTACCGCTGTTATGACCGCAAATTAGCTCATTATCGATAACTGTCAGCTCCCAAACCTGACCCTGCGAGTTAGGAATTAAACGGAAATTGAAAGGCAAAAGATTGTCTGGCGACCACTCGCTGTAAAACAGCCCTTGATTAGTGCCTAAGTAGATTTTATTGTTGAAAATAATACTGGAATAGACCGTCCCAAACTGACCAGTTTTATCGAAGTAGAAATATAAGGGCGAATTCAGTTCTATCCGGTCGATTCCGTTGTCAAGTCCTGTCCAGAGATTTTGTTCGTTATCCGCGTATAAGCTTAAAACCGTATTATTCTGCAAACCGCTAGATTTATTGATCCGCTGCACAATTTTTCCATTTTCATCGATTATGATCAAGCCGTTAAGAATGGTACCATATGCGAAATACTTGCCTAACAAACTTACCCCATTGTTGAGCTGGTAGGTTTTCAGGTAATTATTAGCGGGAGTATTTAAAGGACTAAAATCTTTGCCATCATAAGTAAACAATCCCTGTTTGCTTGTTCCAATGATCAGGCCAGTATGTTTATAGGGAAGAATAGATAATATACCCTCTTTGCCTAGTTTGTCACTATTGGGAATATAGACTAACTTATTGCCGAGTAGTTCAAATAAGCCTTTTTCCAGCACTTCTATAAAGTACCTGTTATTTACCTTATGCAGAAATAGAAACGATGCCGGTGACTTTATCACCTCTATTTTATTATTTCTATAGATAAATATTTTGGAAAAGGACTGGAAGATTACCCTATCCGGATCGACATAGATTTTCCATACCTCATCATCTATTTTTATCCCTTTCGGCAGCAGATTGGTAAGTGAATGGTAGCTTAATTTATTGTTTTTAATTGCCCAGTAACCAAATTCGCCAAAACTACCGGTATAAATTTTTCCACTTTTATCGGTTGCTACAGCTCTAACAATCTGCCTGTTCGGCATTTGGTATTTCTGCCAGTAACGTCCATCGAAAGTTAACAATCCTTCCGCATTGCCAAAGTACATTACACCATTTTTATCTTTGGCTATGCTCCAGTTCTGATTTCCTGACGCATAAACCGCTTTTGGATAATTTTCAATGTAAGGAACGCCAATACTTTTAATTTCTGATGCGGCGCTGGTTATAGTAACGCAGGATAATAATAGTAAAAGCCTGAAGTAGTTTAGCATAAAGTGATATTGGGTACACCCATTATGCCACAAAGTAAAGAAAAATTGTTAGAACATGCGAGAGGTGATGGATGTTAAGGATTCAACCATGAAAAGATCGAAATTTTAGTAGTTCCTAAAATTGCCGACATTTCGAGGGGTAATTTATTGCATTAAATCGATATAAGTGATATAAAATTCAAGGAAGCAGCGCACTAAACCTAAAGGATCAGCCCGCTACACTGGCTAGTTCTTGACCGCCCATGAAACAAAAATAAAATATTTTATTTGCAAATCGGGTGCAACGAAGTCGAGAACCACGTAAGTGCTCAGTGAAGCTAAATCTGTCTCAACAGCGCTCTCCATTTCACTGCTTTCCAATCGAAATGACGATCTTTCTATTAATTTTCTCTACCCTTTTACCGCTACCGGCTGCGGAACTTTCACATAGTAACCTGTACCATCGTAAGGGCGTTTGCGCGGATTGGTTGTACATGCTACCGAGCAGCAGCCCTGAAGCTTTTCTCCACAGGCATCGCATTGGGTAATATGCTCATTACACTCAGGATTGGCACAGTTAATCATTTTCGGCGTCGTAACTCCGCAATTATAACAAACTGAAACCACTGTTGGGTTAACCTGGTTCACATCCACTGCTATTCGGTTATCGAATACGTAACATTTACCTTCGAAATCTTTTCCGCCAGCTTCCTTGCCATATTTGATGATACCACCATGCAATTGATAAACATTGTTAAAGCCATGGTGTAATAGTAGGGCAGATGCTTTTTCGCATTTAATCCCACCCGTGCAATAAGTAAGTATTTTTTTGTCTTTATATTGGGCAAGCTGGTTAATCTGCTCAGGAAAATCACGGAAATTCTCTATGTCGAGCGTTACCGCATTTTTAAATTTGCCAAGATTGTGTTCATAATTGGAACGTACATCCAGGATTACTACATCCTCGTCATCCTTCATTTTCATGAAATCGACCGGCTCTAAATGTTTACCGGTTTGTTTGTTGGGGTCGATAATTGTCGTGTCCCTTAAACCAGAATGCACAATTTCCGATTTGTAACGGCAATGCATTTTCAAAAATGAAAGCTCTTCTACATCGTCAATCTTAAACTCTGTTTTGGCGAACCTTTCATCAGCATGTATCGCTTTCATATAAGCTTCGCAGGCTTCCGGAGTGCCCGATATGGTACCGTTTAAACCTTCGTCGGCCACGATGATGCGGCCAACAAGACCTAAAGATTTGCAAAATTTAAGATGATCGGCCGCAAATTGCTCTGCCTCTGCTATGTAGCTATAGCAATAGTAAAGTAGTGTCTGATATTTTTTCATAACGCTGTTGATACCGTTGCAAACGGCGTTTAAAGCGATGCAAAGATAGTAAAAAAGGTTGAAGGTAGAAGGCTTAAGAAGGAAGGTTTTTTTATGATGTAAAATGGAAAATGTAGAATGGATTGCGAACCGCCCTCTCAGCAACTTCTTTACTGAATAGATAAATTATATAAAAAAGTAAGATGGAAAATGTGTTGTCTGCCATCATCCATCTTACATAAAACATCTTCCATATTAGAATCCGTACGCGATCCTGAATCCCTGCGTCAACTTACGTCCGCCATCATAGGCAAAGCCGTAGCTGGCACGCAATACCAGGCGTTGGATACCGAAATAGAATTCTTTATAATTCCTTTTTTCGGGAGACGATAAATAACCTCCACCAATAAATTCCTCCAGTTTTGCTTTACGCAACAAGGGAATTTTATTCATAAAGAAACCTGCAAAATTATGTTCTAAGTGGGCTTCGAAATATTGTTGATTGGTGCTAAACTGATAGAAGTCGAGGTACTGGAATTTTCTGATATTAGGAGGGAAAATAGTAGAAATGTTACCCGCGAAATGTTTAAAGTCAGGATAATACATGTTTTTGTTGTTCAAAAATTTACCCACACCGGCCAAAAAGGAGGTATAGCCCCATAATCCCATCCCGATCCTGTCTTGAGAAACTTCCAGCTTCACAAAATCGTAGTCAATATCGCTATTCAATACACCATTAAAACCTTTTTTATATAATAATGTAATTTTTGGGAACTTCGATTCGGTATAAAACTTGCCATCCGGGCGGGTGATATACTGCTGTCCGAAGGTATAGGTTAAACTTGCCGTTGCGCTGAAAGAATTATATGTAGGGAACAGCGGTATCTCTTCATTTGGACTGAAAGGGTTGTTCGAAGTAAATTCGAGGTCCTTAACGTCTATAAATTTGAAGTTGGTATTATTGGTGAGGTTTTTATTCCTACTGTAATCCAAGGCCAAGCTTCCCTGAAGACCGGAGATGAGTTCGCGGGTGGTATTAATATTTATAAAGCTCTTTTCGTAAAATTTGGCAAAGTTTTTTTCATAAAATAATGAGTTAATGGTATTGCCCAACTGTGTCATAGAGCCCAGATTGTTCAGGTCAAATATCCCATTTCCGAATGATGCGCCAACACTGGCCCGCTTACGTGGGTTGTAATAATAGCTTCCGCTCAGACTTCCGGTAAGCTTCTGGTTGGCGAAACCAAACCTCAACTCAGGTCGGATGGAATAAGATCTTCTGTTCTCAAAATCTTTGCGATAGGTAACACCATATTTTATGGCAAATCCTTCTACTGTATTGTAAAATATAGCTTTTAATACAGGGTCGAAATTCCAATACTCTTTATCGTACCGGTCATTGATGCTTACACCCCTGAGCAAAAGCTTACCTATTCCGAATTTATTATTTTCTCTTTCAAGAGAATCGAGATATTTTTTCGATTCTTTTAATTTCGCTATGCTATCTTTTTTCACATAGTTGATCTTTTCGTCTTCTGTTAGCGGGATAGGCCTGTTGTTTTTCCAATAAATGGAATCTTTTTTATTTACCATTTCGGTAACTTTTAAGATCTCCCCATTAAAAAAGTGTTTTGGGAATTTAGGATCAAGATTGTAATTGCTGTAAATACCAACATAATAACCGTCTATTTTAAATCCCAGCACATTACCGCCAAATTTAAAGTTAATGGCAGTAGGCATATACGCTTCATTAACCTTGGTAAACTGCTGGCTGATGTGCAGCGTATCAATGAAATTGATGCCTGCTTTTTTGGTGAGGTAAACATCGGTATTGTAAATTCTCCAGCTATTATCGATAATATAAATAATTCCCCTGAAAACAGGGTCGTTCTCGCGACGTGGAATCACCTCTATTTTATGGATAGTTTCCCCGTTTTCATTGCTTTCCCCTAATAATTTATATTTATAATAAAAAAGGGCATTATCTGCGATAGGTGAAATGTATCCTCTCGTACTCAATTTGTTTTCAAGCAGGTAATTGTCGTAAAAATCGATGATCAGATCGGATGCCTTATTAAAACTGAATGTATTGTTTCGGCCGGCAACTTTTGATGAAATCATTTCTTCGTGTACCTCATTAGGCCGTTTAAAATTAAATTTGCTCTGTGATTCTGAAAGGTAAATAATACCCCTCCGGTTAGTGTCAAGTTCCAAAATTTTCTGTATATCCTGACCGAAGAATTTTTTAGGTGCACCTTTTAACCTTTGCACTCCTTTAATGTATACATCACAGCTAAACGCTTTAACTTCATTCAAGTGTGCTTTTCGTTCCTTAATGGCTTTGCGGATAATGGCATAGGCCGGATCTTCAGCACTGGCCGTGATATTCACGTTTTCTAGCGTATAACTTTCTGAGGTTAAGATAACGTTGAGCGATTGATCTGCAGATAAATTGACAATATGATCTTGTTGTTTATAGCCAACAGCCCTAAAACTTAAAGTGTATTGGCCATTTTTGAGTTTTAACGCATATTTTCCATCAACATTTGCTGATGTTCCTTTGGTGGTATTTTTTAAATAAACAGTTGCAAAAGGAATAGGTTGGCCGCTATTATCTTTAACCATTCCGGTGATGGTAGATTGCTGAGCTAAAATAATATTGGTAAATCCGCAAAAAAACAGGAGCGATAAAATTCTTATCATATGTTGGGTTAGTAAGCTATAAATATCGAATAACTTTAACACTATACACATAGGTGAGTGTTAAAGTTTGTTAAGATCGAAAAAAAAATAATCAAGATAGATGTTGTTTAAAGATTCGTCATAGAAATGCTGAGCTGATCAGTCAAATATTTGTATTCTAAATGTTGGGATAAAATTGCCCTTTTAGGTCGGAAAAGACTTTTTTTTATAACTTTGGTGCCAAATCAACCAATAAAAAAAGGCCATGTACAAAACATTACAACCTGTTCTCCAAAAGGAACTTGAAGAAATCGAAAACGCTGGATTATTTAAACGTGAACGTATCATCATCACCCCTCAGGGTGCCGACATTAAAGTAAGCGGTGGTACTGAAGTGGTTAACTTTTGTGCTAATAATTATTTAGGCCTTTCTTCTCATCCCAAAGTGATTGAAGCAGCTAAAAAAGCAATCGACGATCATGGCTATGGAATGTCTTCAGTTCGTTTTATCTGTGGTACACAAGATGTGCACAAAGAACTTGAAGCAAAGATCTCTAAATTTTTAGGCACTGAGGACACTATTTTGTATGCTGCTGCTTTTGATGCAAACGGAGGGGTTTTTGAGCCATTGTTTAATGCTGAAGACGCTATTATTTCTGATGAGTTAAATCATGCGTCAATTATAGATGGGGTAAGGTTGTGTAAAGCACAACGTTTCCGTTATAAAAATGCCGATATGGAGGATTTGGAAAAACAGTTAATCGCGGCCAAAGATTGCAGGCACAGGATTATTGTAACTGATGGCGCTTTCTCTATGGACGGTTCTGTAGCACCACTGGATAAAATTGCAGATTTGGCTGATAAATACGAGGCATTGATTATGATCGATGAATCGCACTGTACTGGTTTTATTGGTAAGAACGGTCGCGGAACTCATGAGCATTTTAATGTAATGGACCGTATCGATATCATTACCGGTACATTGGGTAAGGCTTTAGGCGGTGCATCGGGTGGTTTTACTTCAGGCAAGAAAGAAATTATTGATATGTTACGCCAGCGTTCACGTCCGTATTTGTTCTCTAATACTTTGGCACCGGCAATTGCAGGAGCATCTATAGCGGTATTAGATATGCTGAGCGAAACCACATCATTAAGGGATAAATTAGAAAAAAACACCAAATATTTCCGTGAAAAAATGACAGAAGCAGGTTTTGATATTAAACCTGGTTTCCATCCAATTGTTCCGGTAATGTTGTATGATGCTAAAATTGCACAACAGTTTGCTGCTAAAATGTTAGCAGAAGGAATTTATGTAATCGGGTTCTTTTATCCGGTTGTGCCTCAGGGGAAAGCCAGAATCCGTGTACAATTATCTGCTGGGCACGAGCAACACCACCTAGATAAAGCCATTGCCGCATTTACTAAAGTTGGGAAAGAATTAGGGGTAATTTAAAATCCATAAATTTATATAAACAACAAAAGCCGCTGTAAGCGGCTTTTGTTGTTTATGGGTTCATTTTCTTTTATAATGCCATTGTAAACAGATTATTTGAACCGGACAAGCTTAAAATTATTGAATAATTTGCTGTATATTTGATGCCATGTTACAGGACAAAATAGCACAGTATACCGAGAAAATTAATGCTTTCGTAACTGAAAAGGCAGACGAGTTAGAGCAGTTCCGCATTAAATATTTAGGAAGCAAAGGCATCATTAAGGAGATTTTCGACGAATTCAAATCTGTTTCTGTTGAAGAAAAAAGATCGTTGGGCAAGGTTTTAAATGAATTTAAACAATTAGCCGAATCAAAATACATTACACTAAAAGAATCAACCGAAAGTACTGATACTAAAAGTGAAAGTACGCGATTGGATTTGACTTTGCCTGGCGAAGGTTTCGAGATTGGTTCGCGCCATCCTCTGGCTCTGGTGCGTAGAGAAATTGTGGAGATTTTTGCCAAACTGGGTTTCACTGTAGCAGAAGGACCTGAAATTGAAGACGATTGGCATAATTTCTCGGCCCTGAACTTTCCTGAAGAGCATCCTGCAAGAGATATGCAAGATACTTTCTTTATTAAAAAGGGAGGTGAGAAAGGAGATATTGCCTTACGTACACATACTTCTTCGGTGCAAGTACGAATGATGGAACAAGGCCAGCCGCCATTCAGGGCAATTATGCCAGGCCGTGTTTACCGAAACGAAGCCATTTCTGCCCGTGCACACTGCTTTTTCCACCAGATAGAAGGTTTATATGTGGATGAAAATGTTTCATTTGCAGATTTAAAGCAGACTTTGTTTTATTTTGTGCAGGAATTATATGGAGAGGGTACGAAGGTGCGTTTCCGTCCATCATATTTCCCTTTTACCGAACCATCTGCAGAGATGGATATTTCTTGTACCATTTGTAAAGGCGCCGGTTGCCAGCTTTGTAAATACAGTGGTTGGGTAGAAATTTTAGGCTGTGGCATGGTAGATCCGAATGTTTTGGAAAACTGCGGTATTGACTCAAAAAAATATAGTGGTTTTGCATTTGGAATGGGGATTGAACGTATTGCCAATCTAAAGTATGAAATTAAAGATTTGCGTTTATTTTCTGAAAACGATGCACGTTTCTTAAAGCAATTTAAATCTGCTTTAATTTAATGACGAAATATCTATATAGCATATTGTTTGTACTCCTTATGGTTACGGGTTGTGGTAAAAACCAGGGTTTTATTCCTGAGGTACCTGTAAACTATAACGTAACGATAACGGAATTTAGCTTAAAGGCAGTAAACAATGTCTTGGTTGTTTCAAACAATGGAGTGGGTGGATTGCTGATTGTAAAAACGCCACTAGGTGGATATGTTGCCTTTGATCGATGCAGCACGGTAAACCCGGAAAAGATTTGCAAAGTAACACCTGACGATAGCGGTGTAACGGCTACCGATCCTTGTTCGGGCGCCAAATTTTCGCTGCTTGATGGTAGTCCGCAAAAAGCGCCTGCCGAAAGAAGCCTGAAAGCTTATAATATTTCTTTGCAAGGCAACACATTATTACACGTAAGCAATTAAGATGGAAGCTGAAAAAATAAAAGAAACAGTAAAAAAAGCTGCCAAAGAATTATTTCGAAAATACGGTTACCATAAAACCAGTGTAAATGAAATTGCAAAAAAGGCCCGTATAGCCAAAGCAACCATTTACAAATATTTTGAGAGTAAAGAACAGGTTTTGGATAGTATTCTGATGGATTATCTGGACCAGAACCTTTATGAGATATTAAATAATAAAGTCAGTTACGCTTCAGAAGAAGAACACCTGAAAGCATTGGTAATGAAAACGAGCCGTTTGTCATTTACTGCCTGTAATGAGTTTATCGGCTGGGATTTTGTTCGTGAAAATGCAAATTCACAAGAGTTTTTGAAACATCTATCAGACCAGTTAGAGGCTTTATTGTTGGCTGCTTACCTGCAACTGGATAACTTTAAAAACAATCCGGCAAGAAGAGAAGGACTGGCATTTTTACTTAAAGCAAGTAAAAGTATTGTATTTTCATTTGCCTTTACCTCAGTTAGCGATTCTGATGTACGTAAGAATTTTGTGAGTTTTCAGAAAGAAATATTGCCATTTTTAGTAAAAGCAGCACTGTAAACTATTTTAGTTATACAAGCGATCGTCATGCTGAATTTATTTTAAAAGGAAGAAATATTATTTTAAATTGCCTTGTAACTACTTCGTGGTCAGTATCTTTCCTGCAATAGGCCCTGAAATAAATCCGATGGCTCTCGGATCAGGGTAACGACTTCGGTTAGTTGCATTTTTAGTGCATTGTTTATTAAGGTAAGCTATTAATTTTAAACTGATGTTAAAAATAAGGTAACTTATTGATTATAATAATCTTTCATCTTAAATTTTTGCACCGTTCTTTTTATTTTTCCATCAACATTTTTTTGAGTAATTACCGTCACAATATCGGCAATGCTGGAGTCTTCAATAACTGATGAGTCTTCGTAAAGTACGTTCTTAGCGTTAAATTTATAGTTTATGGTTTTATCAAAGCAACAACCATCTTTTTGATGGGTAGCAATTTGTTTTGTTTTTTTATCAAAATCAAACATGCCAAGGTTTTCGCTGGCCAGTTTGGTCAGTTCCTCGCTTTTTAGAAATTTATTTTCTTTTGATGATAAATAAACGTCGTACGATGGGCTGCCATAAGCGCCATTACTACCGTTTCTGATGGCAAGATCTTCAAGCCCGTCAAAATTAAAATCGCCGAAAATTAAAGGCGTTTGGTATTTGCCAAGTTCGAGCCATCCAAGTTTGGCATTTTGAGTTGCTATTAAGCCGAAGTCCAGGTCTTCAGAGTGAAAAATATCTGTTTCCCTGTCTGTAACTTTTTCATAAATAATAATTGTGGCTTTTCCACTACAAGCATTTCCTTCACATTTCTCAACAAAAATTTTGGCCTTGTATTGGTCAGAACTGTTGTTTGCCAGAAACTTAAATTGAGCTTGTGAACTACTGAAAAGAAGCAAAATACCACAAAAGATGAACAGACTTTTCATTAACTATTTTTGGGTAAAATTACGCCAATATCCTCTACCAAAAAGTTAAAAAAGGTTAACGTTTTCTTTTCCTCGTTTTGATATAGCTTTGTACTGCAGCTTTAGTGGTAAGCCAATCTCTACCCTCTTTATAAGCATCTATTTTTCCTTGCCTGGCCAGTAGGCTCACATACTCCTGGCCATAAGGAACATCAGGTTCTGAAACGATATTGGAGATGGGTTCATAATCACCATAATGGTTTCCTGGCAATGCATTTATATAGATATTTAATGAGCGTTCTAGGGCTTGCAACATCAATAAACAAAGTTTATGGTAATTGCCCTTGTTTGCTTGGTTAAGCGCTTCGTAGTATTTCTTTCTATCGTTTTTGAGGATGATAGCAGGGGGGAAGCCTCTTCGCATAAGTAGTAAATTCATGGCAAGCCTAACGGTACGCCCATTCCCATCAAAAAAAGGATGTATCCAAACAAGTTTATGATGAAAAATACTAGCTAATAAGATATCATTTAAGCCCAATGGGTTATCGTTGATGAAAGTGATCAATTGATCTAATAAATCAGAAAACTTATTGGCATTGGGTGGTGTAAAATTTGCACCTACAATGCGCACACCGCCATTTCTTAAACGACCTGCGTAATCATCCTCAATACTTCTGAGTACCAAGCCATGAAGCGATAAAATGTCAATGCTTCTGAGGGTATAATCTTTATTAACCAAAGTGTACAGGTAATCGATAGCTTTTTCGTGGTTATAAGCTTCGAAATGTTCCCGTAACGATTTGCCTTTAACCGTTATACCCTCCTGTAAAACCATCTGGGTTTCTTTCAGACTTAAAGTATTTCCCTCTATGCTATTGGAGTTATACGTCCACTCGAGGGTGAGGTCTTCTTTAATGCGGTGCAGGGCGCTATTAGGCAAAGGCCTTGAAGTTTCTAACCTGGCCTTTTTCTCATATAACCTTTCTATTTGCGGTAATAGCTCTTCTAAATCGCTTAAATCAAAATCCCACATGCCCAAAGGTAATAATATCGGATGATATTAAAAATTAAATTATCCGATATTAAGAATTTTCCTTCAAAAAAAAATGATAACAATGTGTTATCATTTCAAAATGCTTTTAGGCTGTCTTATTCCCACTTAAATACTTTTACCGCGACGGCGTAAATACCAATTCCCCAAAGCAATAGAATCATAATCTGAAACTTAACATCCCATAATCCTAAACCTTCGAAAGCTACTTTGCGCATGGCATCATTTAAATAGGTAAGCGGTAACGCCCTGCTGATAGGCTGTAGCCAACCCGGGAAAGCCTCGATAGAAAAGAATGTACCCGATAGTAAAAACTGTGGCAAGGTAATGATATTTGATATTGGAGGTACCATGCTTTCGCTTTTGGCGATGCCTGAAATAATAAAACCAAAGCCCATAAAAACGATGACCCCAAGGGTGGCCAGTATAAGCATGTTGACGACCGTAAGCGCTCCGTGGACGAGTGTGAAGCCAAAAAAGAAATGGCCAATTAAAATGATAAATAAGGCGCCGATCAAGGCAAAGCCGATACGCGCAATGCCTTCGCCGATAACAATGCTCGATCGCCTCACAGGAGTAGCAAAAAAGCGTTTGATTACTAAGGTTTGGCGCAGACTTAAAAATACGAATGCCGTTCCGAAAACGCCCGTGCTTAATAGCGAAAAGCCCAATTGGCCGGGAAGGATAAAGTCAATCGTTTTATATTCACGGCCCGTAATGGTGCTTTCTTTAATTTCTGCAACGGTGGGCTTTAATGTCTTGTCGTAAAAGATGTTGTTTAAAACTGATTTTAAAATTCCACCTTTATCTCTCGATGCAGAAGTATAAACCACATTAACCGAATAGGCGGCAGAATTTACTTTTCTGTGTACATCAATCATGGCATCAACATTGCCCTTTTCCAGTAACTTATCGAACTCGGTTTTTGATTTATCTTTTACCAAACGGATCATGCCTGTTTTTTCCAGCATACCCATTACCGGGTTGTTTACATCCGAACCTGGCGTTACTCCAACATCGATACGGGGTCCGCCGCCACCTAAGAATCCAAAAACAAGTATGAATATCAGGGGGAAAGCCAGCGTAAAAACCACCGCAGAGGGGCTCCGCATAATAGAACGGAAACTTGCTTTGGCAAGGGCAAGAGTTGCTGTAAGATTATTGTAACCCCCAGCCCCTGAAGGAGAGTTTGATTTTTTTTTGTGTATATCTGTTTGCATATTGGTTTCGCTGGATTTTATTTAAAAAATGTATGAAGTCAAGTTTCCCCTTTTGGGGAATAGTGAGCTATTCACGCCATTCCTGACCTGTAAGATGAATAAATACGTCTTCCAGATTAGCCTTTTTAACCTCTTTTTTACGTTCAAAACCACTATTTACTAAATTATCTATCAAGTTATCAGGCGTGTCCAGCGCAATAATCTGTCCGCGTTCCACAAAGGCAACGCGGTCGCAGAGCTGTTCAGCCTCATCCATGTAGTGTGTGGTAATAACAACCGTTGTACCTGCATTCCGGATTTCTGTAATCAGGTCCCAAAGATTCCTGCGTGCCTGTGGATCTAAACCTGTTGTGGGCTCATCCAGAAATATAATTTTTGGTTGGTTGATGAGGGTCGTAGCTATTGAGAAGCGTTGTTTTTGACCACCTGAAAGTGCTTTGTATTTGGCTTTTGCCTTATCCTGAAGGTTTACTTTTTCCAACATCTCCATGGGTTTAATGTTGGCACCGTATAAACCGGCAAAAAGTTCAACGAGTTCGATCAGATTTAGATTCGGATAATAACCGGCTGCCTGTAGCTGTACACCAATAATCTGTTTGATACCCTGTGGATGTTTGTCAACAGAAAAACCATCAACAATAATTTCACCAGATGTTTTGTCTCTCAATGTTTCGATAATTTCGAGGGTTGTGGTTTTTCCGGCACCATTAGGACCAAGCAGACCGAAAATTTCATGTTCGTAAACCTCGAAACTAAGCCCTTGAACGGCTACAAAATCATCATATTTTTTTACCAGGTCTTTAACACTGATAATGGCTTTTTTTGTTTCCATATTGCGAATGTAAGGAGCTTTAAATGAATAGGGAATGAATTTTTGAATACATTGATGAAAATGTCGGTAAAATGATGTTTAAGGTAGGTAAAACCATCACTTATTATTTTTTAGGGTTACAATGATAATGCTTTAATTTATCGAATCTGTTTTATAGTTGTTTTTGGTTAATTAAAAGCTTCATCAAAAACAATATTATTTTTTGAAAAAATGAATGTATCACTGGTTGGGATTTTATTGCTCGGCATAGCATATGATTTTCTGTAAATGCAGTCATATTGCAACCTTTGTTTCTCGGGATTTTGTTACCTGGTATCTTTTTCCCAAAGTAAGTGCCTAGAGAATTCTAATTTAAATAAAAAAACACTGCCAATAGAAATGAGCAGTGTTTTAATGCTTTAATATAAAAACTAATTTTTTACCAGGCTAATTCACCTTTCATTACTTCAACAAAATCATCGAATAAGTAACGTGAATCGTGTGGACCTGGAGAAGATTCTGGGTGATATTGAACCGAGAATGCTTTTTTGCCTTTAACACGGATGCCCTCAATTGATTTATCGTTTAAGTTAACATGTGTAATTTCTACCTTGTCAGAGTTTCTAACTTCATCAGGTATTACACCAAAACCATGGTTCTGTGAGGTAACCTCGCAGTGGTTTTTGATGATGTTTTTAACCGGATGGTTTAAGCCACGGTGACCATTAAACATTTTCATGGTGCCGATACCGTTAGCTTCGGCCAATAGTTGGTGACCTAAGCAGATCCCGAATAATGGCTTGTCAACTGCTAAAATTTCTTTGATCGTTTCCACTGCATAAGGCATTACCGAAGGATCGCCGGGGCCGTTTGAAATAAAGTAACCATCAGGGCTAAATTTTTCCATTTCGGCAAAAGTGGTTTTAGCCGGAAAAACCTGAACATAGATGTCGCGGTTTTCAAAGCTGCGCAAAATGTTTTTCTTGATGCCTAAATCAAGTGCTGCTACTTTCAAGCTCGCTTCAGGATTGCCATAAAAGTATGGTTCGCTGGTGCTTACTTTAGAAGAAAGCTCTAAACCTTCCATTGAAGGTACTTCAGCTAATTTTTGTTTTAATTCTTCTAAATCAGTGATTTCTGAAGAAATAATCGCATTCATGGCACCTTTATCTCTAATATGGCGCACTAATGCCCGTGTATCGATATCTGCAATAGCAACCAGGTTATCGTTCTGGAAATAATCCTGAATAGATTCGGTAGCTTCTTTGCGACTGTAAATGATATTGTAATTTTTACAAACCAAACCAGCAATTTTGATTGATCCCGATTCGATTTCATCTTTGTGGATACCATAATTACCAATATGTGCATTTGTGGTAACCATTATCTGTCCAAAGTAACTTGGATCGGTGAAAATTTCCTGGTAACCTGTCATCCCGGTATTAAAACAAATTTCGCCGGTAGTAGTTCCAATTTTCCCGGCCGCTTTGCCGTAAAAAACCGTGCCATCGGCCAGTAATAAAATCGCAGGTAACTTGGTGTAGTTAGTCATGGTAATTACAATATGGATTTTGATTTAAAAAAGAGTTGAAAAAAGAATGGCTTTCGGCATTAAAACCGTATTTGCAGGGTACAAAAAAAGATGAAGATATCCCGTCCATTTCGGGGTACAAAGGTAGAATTTTAGATTGGAAATCTAAAGAGAAAAATGAAATAAGGCAGAAGCTTAAAGCAAAAAGATTAAAGCCACATCAGTATGAAAAATGATTTTAGTCTGAGATTGCTTTGGTCTTTTACCTTTCGTCTTTCAGCTTAATTAAAGAAAAAACAATACTTTTGGCAACACAAAACAAATCCCATGTCGGTACATAAAGAAATCAAACGCGTTACCACGCATATTTTACAGGAAATGAAAGAGCGTGGTGAAAAAATATCAATGCTTACGGCTTACGATTATTCGATGGCAACCATTTTGGATGATGCAGGATTGGACGTTTTATTGGTTGGCGATTCTGCGTCAAATGTAATGGCTGGTCATGAAACAACTTTGCCCATCACGTTAGATCAGATGATTTACCACGCTGCATCTGTAATCAGAGCCGTTAAACGAGCGTTTGTTGTGGTTGATTTACCTTTTGGCTCTTATCAGGGAAATTCAAAGGAAGCTTTGAATTCAGCGATCAGGATTATGAAAGAATCAGGTGCTCATGGTGTTAAACTGGAAGGTGGAGAAGAAATTATCGAGTCTGTTCAACGAATTATTACGGCAGGAATTCCTGTAATGGGACACTTGGGTTTAACTCCGCAGTCTATTTATAAATTTGGAACCTACACCGTTCGTGCAAAGGAAGAAGAGGAGGCTAATAAGTTGAAAAGCGATGTTTTGGCTTTGCAGGCTGCGGGTTGTTTTGCCATTGTATTGGAAAAAATTCCCGCTGCACTAGGTAAAGAAGTTACAGAAAGTTTACATATTCCAACTATTGGCATTGGTGCCGGACCAGACTGCGACGGACAGGTTTTGGTGGTAAATGATATGATTGGTTTAACCAAAGGATTTAAACCACGCTTTTTACGCCAATATATTAACCTTTACGATGAAATTTTAGGTGCAGCGCAGTCTTATATCCGCGATGTAAAAGGAAATGATTTCCCGAACGAAAAAGAACAGTATTAAGTTGGAGTTGGGCGTTTTGAGTTTGGCGTTTTTTAAGGCGCAGATAACCGTCCAACCTTTAATAATTAGCAGCTAAACGATTAACCAATAAACTTTCGCATTAGCCGATTTGCTTTATCAAATAAACTAATGACGGATGAATCAATGAACTAACCGATGCCAATTACCGATAACGACATCCTTTTTGAAGACAATCATTTAATCGCTATTAATAAAAGAGCAGGTGATATTGTGCAGGTTGATGAAACTGGCGACGAGCCATTAGACGAGCAGGTAAAAAAGTATATCGCTAAAAAATACAATAAACCAAATGGTGCTTTTTTAGGGGTAGTACACCGTTTAGACCGACCAGTAAGCGGCGTAATTTTATTTGCTAAAACGAGTAAGGCTTTAGAACGTATGAATGCCGTATTCAAAAACAGGGAGGTGAAGAAAACGTATTGGGCTGTGGTGAAGAATAAGCCGGAGAAAGAATCGGCTACATTGGTACACTGGCTGGTTAAAAATCCACAAAAAAACGTGGTTTCTTATTATAACACAGAAGTTACGGGCAGTCAACGTGCCGAGCTTTCATATAAAGTAAAAGCTAAAGTAGGCGATTATTATCTTTTGGAAGTTGATCCTTTAACAGGCCGCTCACACCAGATTAGGGTTCAGCTATCCTCAATGGGCTGTCCAATTATGGGTGATAACAAATATGGTTATCCACGAGGAAGCAGAAAGGGAAGTATTTGCCTGCATGCCCGTAGATTACAGTTTATACACCCCGTAAAAAAGGAACCGGTAAACATATTTGCCAAATTACCAGTTGACGGATTCTGGGAAAGATTTGAGGATTTATAGTTCAATGCCAGGATAAGTAAATTCATTACTTCCCGGGATATTTATTTAATAATTTCTTTGGCGTTACCTTCGTTTCGAGCGAATTGCAGCGAAGTCGAGAAATCTATGGTACCAGACAACAGATTTCTCCACTGCAGTCGAAATGACAACTTTTGAATGAAGATGACGAAGTATTATTTACAATCAATTTTTTCGAAAGTCATTGATCCATCAAACTTTAGTTTGCTCAGATCTTTAAACTTGCTTTCTCCATTTACTTCCTGTACATCACCAAACCCCTCTGTTAACTGATTACCCTTTTTCAAAAAGGCTACTTCTCTTACCGATGTTTTGCCTTCAGATTGAAAGGTGTAATTCGCAATGATGGTATCACCTTTGATAATACCGGCTAACGTACCCGCATTTTTATCTTTTTCGTATAACTTATAGCCTAGCGTACCTGTCAATTTGTTATCCAATGTTTTTAACGATAGGGTAGCGGTATCACGGTTTTTAATGTATTGGTAACACTGAACCGAATCAGTTGTCACGGCTGCATTGGCTACAATAGTGGAATCTATTTTGGCCTGTGTTTTTTTGGTTGTTCCGCCCTGGCATGATGCCATCAATAAAGTGGCGGCTCCTAGTATGGGGATAATGTTTTTCATTACAATACGTTTTGCTTATTAAAAATGAATTAACAATAAGCAAAGCCCCTGCCAAAATTTTATACTGTTTGCAGGGTACCGTTGGTTTTAAAGTTAGGCAATACAAACGTATCTTATTTGGTTAAATAATTTGATCAATAAAGTCTTATATTGAAAAGGATAGGGAAATGTTGGTGCCTTTTTGTTCTTCGGATTTGATATCAACATCTATTTTATGGAACCGGGCAATACTTTGTACAATGGCCAGGCCCAGGCCAAATCCATTTTCTTCTGAATTTCCTCTTTTAAAACGATCAAAAGCATTTTCTACCAGTTCTTTGCTCATACCTGTTCCGGTATCGCTGATGGTGAGGATATATCTGTCACTTTCAGTTTTATCAGTTATGGTAATCGTTCCATTATCAACGTTGTATTTAATGGCATTGTTGATGATGTTGATTAAAAGCGTATGTATCAGTGCCTTGTTTCCTGTAAAATGAAAGTCTTTTGAAAGGCGGGCACTGTAACTAATGTTTTTATCCGCAATCCGATCTTCCAGATCCTCATGTATATCATCAATTTCTTGGTTAAGGCTGATTTCTTCCGTTTTTAGGTACTGATTGTTTTCAACTTTTGAAATGAGTAGCAGACTGTTGATGATCAGCTTTAAGCGGTTCAGGGTTTTTAATGAGGCGTATATTTTATTTTCATGCTCAACGGGAATATCCGGTGTATTAAGCATATTTTCAAATCGTGTACTTAAAATCGAAATAGGGGTGAGCAACTCATGCGAAACATTGGCAATAAACTGCTTTTCTAAGGCAAAAAGTGTATTTATTTTTCGCATTAAAGAATTTATGCTGTTGTCAAGGATTTTAAAATCGCTGGTGCTGGTTGGGATGTTCTGGTAATTATAATGGCTGGGATCATCAACCAGGTTAATCTTTTTATCAATAATCCGATAAAACGGTTTGAGTAAAAAGTTAGAAAAAGTGTAATCGGCTATCAATGTAATCAGCAATGCAGCCACAAGTACGATCAGCATATAAAAACGGATCGAATTTTTGATAGACTGAAGTGCTGTCATGGTTTCACCGATCTCCAGGTTATACCAGTTTTTGTGATAAGAGAATTTATAATTTAAAATGCGGTATACTTCAATATCACCTTCAATCTCTCTTTTTTCCGTAAATACCTTTGCAGTTGAATCCTTTTGATTGTCGGGAAGAACTGTTAATACAATAAATTCTTCCTTCAAAATATTATAATCAGTAAATGATTGTTCTTTATTTAAAAGGCTATCGATTTCATTATCATTCAGGTGTTTAATAATTTTGTTCTTTTTTTTAATCAAACGGTTATCAAGCTGGTTGTAAGCCAGTCTATCTAATGAAAATAAAATGATAGCACCTAATACCAGAATGATGGCAACCTTCGTTACGGCATTATATAAAGAAAACTTAACCTGTAGCTTCATTTAGATGGATGATGGTTTATGTAAGATGGATGAGGTGTCATTTTGGTTGGGTGAACTGGCTAATTGGTTAATTGACGCCGTGCGCCATACGCCCAACCCTAAAGCTCACTAGCAATTGATTCTATAACCAATACTTCTTACCGTTTCAAACCAATCTATTGGCGTAACCCCGGCGAGTTTTTTTCGTAAGTTTTTAACATGTACATCCACAAAGTTTGAGTCAGAGTTGACCTCTAAAATATCGCCCCAAACATGTTCCGTTAAACTCATTCTCGATACTACACGATTTTTGTTCAACACCAGATAGTTAAATATTTCGAACTCTTTTTTGGTGAGGTTTAATCTTTCATCGCCATAAGAAACTGTTCTGTTCTGAATATTGAGCAAAAAGTTGTGGATGTTTACCTCGTTTTTTTCTAATTTATGTTTTCTACGCGTAATGGCGTGTATACGTGCTAAAAGTTCATTTAGGGAAAACGGCTTTGGCAGATAATCGTCTGCACCCTCATCAAGGCCTTTAATCCGGTCATCAACGGCACTGCGAGCTGTTAAAATAATTACGGCATCGTCGCGGTCTTTAGTCGCTTTCAGCTGTTTTAAAATATCAAAACCATCGCCGTCAGGCAAGCCCAGGTCTAATAAAATGAAATCATAATTATTTACAAAAATCTTTTCTTCAGCAGAAGATTTTTTCCAGGCATGCTCTACAATAAATCCTTCTTTGCTCAGGAATTCATCCATTTCAAGAGCGAGGCTTTTTTCATCTTCAACGATTAATACATTCATTTCAGCTAACTTTGTTTAATTTTTTACCGCCATGCGCTTTGCGCTCAGCGCTATGCGTTTACCCTGCAACTAAGTTAATGTTTTTTAAGATGGTCTCGCAAGCATCTTTAATATCTTCTTTGGTAATAATTAGTGGGGGGGCTATCCGCATAGAATTGCTGCAATGTAAAAACCAGTCTGACAATACGCCGTCTAAAATACAGGCATCGATAATTTTTTTATTAAGTTCGAAATTCTTAAACTCAACAGCGAGCATCAAACCTTTGCCCCTGATTTCTTTAATAGCCGGATGTTTTAAAAGCTGTTTAAATAACTGGCCTTTTTCTTCTACTTCCTCTACAATATGATCATCAACCAGGGTGCGTAAAGTTGCTAAGCCGGCAGCACAGCAAACCGGATGACCTCCAAAGGTAGTCATGTGGCCCAAGATTGGCGTATGCGATAATACCGACATAATCTCTAATGAGCTGATAAAAGCGCCAATGGGCATTCCGCCACCAATTCCTTTTGCCAGTAACAGTACGTCTGGTACAATCTGATAATGTTCAAAGGCAAACATTTTGCCACTGCGGCCAAAACCTGACTGTATTTCGTCGAAAATCAATAAAGTTCCTGTTTCGTTACATTTTGCTCTTAAAGCCTGCATGTAACTTAAATCGGCCACACGTATTCCGGCTTCACCTTGTATAGGCTCAATAAAAACAGCAGCAATGTCTGAAGTGATTTTTTCAAGGTCAGCAAGATTATTATGTTCAATAAAACTTACGTGCGGTAGGAAAGGACCGTATCCAGCAGAATAAAAATCACTTTCCATTAAACTTTCCGCGCCTTGGGTACTGCCATGATAAGCATTTTTACAGGCAATAAAACCTTTGCGGCCGGTATAACGTTTAGCCAGTTTCATGGCACCTTCTACAGCTTCTGTTCCAGAGTTTAAAAAATAGGTGCAGCTTAAACTTTCCGGTAAGATTTCGGCAAGTGCCTTTGCAAAATTAACCTGGGGTGTTTGAATATATTCACCATAAACCATCAGGTGCATATAGGTTTCTGCCTGATCTTGAATGGCTTTCACTACAGCAGGGTGGCAATGGCCAACATTGCTTACGCCGATACCGGCAATAAGATCAATATGTTTTTTATCCTGTGCATCGTAAATGTAGATGCCTTTTGCCCTTACGAATTCGAGCATCAGGGGCTCCGGAGAGGTTTGTGCATTGTGTTGTAAAAACAACTGACGTTGGGTAAGCATGGTACAAAAGTACGGAAATGAAGGGTGCTTTAAAACAAAAAGACCTACATTGCTGTAAGTCTTTTTCGTTAAGGCTTTTGCCCGCCCCTGTATCTGTTAAGCAACTCACGTTTAAAACCTTCCTGCGCCCTGTAGAACTTACCTACCACTTTTATAGGCAAAGAAGACTTGAATTTGTTGTAATATTTTTTATTTAGATTCAGTTCTCTTTGTCTGAAATCAAACTCACTGGTAATTAGGTTCTGCACCTGCGCATCCGTTAAGTTATCAATTTCATCCACTTTTCTGAAAGAGATCATTTTCTGCATGCGTTCTTTGTGCAAAGAATTGAGCTCTGCCTGCATATCATTATAAATTGGCCAAAAAACCTTAGCCTCTTCTGGTGATAAATCCAGCTTTTGAGTAAAAAAAGCTATTTTAAGCGATTCTATTTCTTCTCCCCTTGGTCTTTGTGCCAGTAAGGTAGTGGGCAACAAAAACATTAAAGCAACAAAAAGTAAATTCTTCATTTCTGTATTAATTGTTTAATTCCTGGGCTAAATCCGATGATGAGAAATTGCTCAGAATGTAGTTTTCCATTTCTGTATCTGACGCAGAATTTGTTTTTATATTAGATGAGGTGGTATTTTGCGTTTCTAAATGATCAATGATCGTACTTTCGTCTATATCATATAATAACTGTTCGTTTGCCATTGCTTCTGCTGCCGGTAATTGCAAACTGGCAGATGTCGAGTTATTCTGATAAAAATAAATACAAAAAGAGGCCATTAACAGGAAACAGGCTGCACTTACATATTTAACCATGTTTCTTCTCCATAAAGGAATAACTTTGGCTTCCTTTTTAGGTTCTAATGTAGCAACTCTGTCAGTAATTCTGCTTTGCAGTGTGTTGAAATAATTGTCAGGTACGGTGAAAGCCTTTCCTGCAACAGGTATTCCAGACAGGGTAATTTGGGTTTGTATGCGTTCCGCTAAATCTTCAAAATACAGCTGCGGAACTTCAAAATCGTTGTTACTTGTTTTCTGCTTTAATCCATCTAAAAATATGGCAGAAAAAACGCCTTCTTCACAATTTTCGAAATATCCATCAGGAACGGAGAAAGGATTACGCTTCTCCAGAGCAGCAAGTGCAGGAGCTTCATTCATCCAATCGTTATTTTCTATATTTTCGTTCATCACAGATATATGATACAATTATCATGAAAAGGTTTAATAGTCTATTTCATCATTTGTAATAAAAGCTTCAATTTTTTTTGCAGCAATGTGAAATGAAGCTTTTAATGCCCCTACAGAGGTCCCTAATACTTCCGAAATCTCTTCATATTTCATATCATCAAAATATTTCATATTGAAGATAATGCGCTGTTTTTCTGGTAAGGTGAGGATTGCTTTTTGCAGTTTGAGCTGGAGTTTGTCGCCGTTAAAATAAGATGTTGCTACCAAATTATCGGCAAGTTCGGACGATACCTCATCCAAAGGTGTATTGTTTCGCTGCTTTTGTTTGTTAAGGAAAGTAATGGATTCGTTAGTGGCAATGCGGTAAATCCAGGTATAAAGCTGGGAATCATTTCTAAATTTATCAAGATTCTTCCAGACTTTAACAAATACCTCTTGCAAAAGATCATCACAGTCATCATGGTTTAAAACCAGTCTGCGGATGTGCCAATATATTTTTTGCTGATATTTTTTTAGTAACAGGTTAAAAGCTTCATTACGCGTTTGCTCAACGGCAAACATGGCAAGAATTTCTGAATCTTCAACTTGTTTCATTACATATAGATTTGAGATATGAGAATTGAGATATGAGATTTGATAGTTTCTCAAACCTCATATATAATTTCTCAAATCTATTTTTTTCTGCCAATTACTTTTTGAGCTGCTTCAACAATGTTTATGGCATCTAAACCATATTTAGACATTAATTGATCTGGTGTTCCGCTTTCTCCAAAAGTATCGTTAGTGGCTACAAACTCTTGTGGCGTTGGTAGTTCAGTTGTTAATAAACGAGCTACGCTTTCGCCTAATCCGCCAAATTTATTGTGCTCTTCACAAGTAACCACGCATCCGGTTTTCTTAACGGATGTTAGAATGGCTTCATCATCCAAAGGTTTGATGGTATGGATGTTGATAATTTCGGCATCGATACCCAATTCAGCCAATTTTTCACCAGCTTCAATTGCTTTCCAAACCATATGGCCGGTAGCAATAATGGTCACATCTTTTCCTTCATTAACCATCCAGGCTTTACCGATTTCAAATTTTTGATCCGGATCTGTAAATACAGGAATTACCGGACGGCCAAAACGCAAATAAACCGGACCTTCGTACTCTGCAATGGCGATGGTAGCTGCTTTCGTCTGGTTATAATCGCAAGGATTGATTACGACCATCCCTGGCAGCATTTTCATCAAACCGATATCTTCAAGGATTTGGTGTGTTGCACCATCTTCACCCAGTGTTAATCCGGCGTGAGATGCACAAATTTTTACGTTTTTGTTCGAATAAGCTACTGATTGACGGATCTGGTCATAAACACGGCCAGTAGAGAAGTTGGCAAAAGTACCGGTAAAAGGAATTTTACCGCCAATGGTCATACCCGCTGCAATACCGATCATATTTGCTTCCGCGATACCAACCTGTGTAAAGCGCTCAGGGAAATCTTTAATAAAAGCGTCCATTTTAAGCGATCCAACTAAATCGGCACACAAGGCAACCACATTTTCGTTTTTCTTTCCAGCTTCATGTAAGCCAGCTCCAAAACCCGAACGTGTATCTTTTTTTTCTGTATATGTATATTTTTTCATTTTGTTTTAGATATGAGATATGAGATTTTAGATGTGAGATCAGGCGAACAATCGTCTCAAATCTCATTTCTATTGTCTCAAATCTAATTTATAATCCAGGTTAACTATTTGTTAAATAGGAGATTTTAGATGTAAGATCGGACGAACACATGTCTCAAGTCTCATATCTATTGTCTCCGATCTAATTTAGTAATCCCCTAAAGTTTCTGGTAATTGCGCTAATGCAGCAGCTAATTGTTCATCATTTGGCGCTGTACCATGCCATTTATGGGTACCCATCATATAATCTACTCCGGCACCCATTTGTGTGCTCATTAAATTTAAGATCGGTTTACCTTTTCCTGTTAAGGTTTTTGCATAATGTAAACCCTCAACTATGGCCTTCATATCATTTCCATCAGTATTGATTACATGCCAACCGAAAGCTTCGAATTTAGCTTGTAGATCATCCAGGGCAAGCACTTTGCTGGTAGGGCCATCAATCTGCTGTCCGTTATAATCAACTGATGCAATTAAATGGTCAACTTTATTAAAAGGGGCAAACATAGCTGCTTCCCAGTTTTGTCCTTCCTGTAATTCCCCATCACCTAATAGGGCAAAAATATAAGATTTATCGCCGTTCAACTTTTTAGCCAAGGCAGCACCAATAGCTACAGATAGCCCTTGACCTAATGAGCCTGAAGCAATACGGATTCCTGGTAAATGTTCGTGTGTGGTAGGATGACCCTGCAATCTTGAATCCAGTTTACGGAATGTCGCCAGTTCGCTTTTATCGAAATAACCGGCATGAGCCAATGTACTGTACCAAACCGGAGAAATATGGCCGTTCGAAAGGAAGAATAAATCTTCGCCTGCACCTTCCATCGTGAAGTCGGTTTTGTGGTTCATCACTTCAAAGTACAAAGCAGTAAAAAAGTCTGCGCATCCAAGCGAAGCGCCGGGGTGACCAGATTGGCATCCGTGAACCATTCTTACGATATCTCTTCTGATTTGAGAGGCAATATCTTCTAGCTCTTTAATTGTATGTTTCATTAAAATAAGAGGTTGTTGTTGTATAACAAAGGTAATATTTTACCTGCTATATCATAATTAGTTATTGATTAAATTGAGGACTTGTTGGGTGGCATTTTTGGTATCAACTTTTTTAATGATATGGATAATTTTTCCATCCCCATCAATTATAAAAGTGCTGCGAACCGTGCCCATGTATTTTTTGCCATACATATTTTTTTCTGCCCAAACTCCATAGTCATTTACAATTTTCTGGTCGGTATCAGCCAGGAGGGTAAATGGTAAATTGTGTTTGGTTACAAACTTTTGATGTGATTTTTCATCGTCAACGCTGACGCCTAAAACGACAATTCCCTTGTCCTGTAAGCCTTGATAATTGTCTCTAAAATCGCAGGCTTCAGCAGTACACCCCGGGGTATCATCTTTGGGATAAAAATAAAGTACAACTATTTTTCCTTTATAATCGCTTAACGAAACTTCGTTTCCATTTTGATCTTTTGATGTAATTGCAGGTGCCTGATCACCTTCTTTTAACTCTGCCATATATAAAATGATTCAATTTTTATGTTCATGGATTTATTAATTAATGCTGCAATGTAAACAGTTTAAATTACTATCCTGTTCGTGTGAATTTAAAAGATGACATTTTAAAACATTTTTACCACTTATTTGGAAAAATGTATCGGATATCGTCTGGTGTTTTCTTTCATATCCGTAACCACCAGTTCAAACGAATGTTTGCCAGATGGCGTTCGCTCATCAAAGCTGTGCCAAAGTGTTGCAGTTTTGGCATCAAATTCCATCAATACCCATTGACCATCGATATAACCATCAAAACTTTTTATTCCGGATAGATTATCGCTGATCTTTAAAATGATTTTAGATAAACCTGCCATATTTTTCCCCTCCGAGATATTTACAGGTGATATTCTTGGCGCAATGGTATCAATGGCAATATAAAAGCTCCCAAAGTTCTTTGGTCTGGCCCTAACATAACCGTTCTCGAAAAAACCACCCTGCGATGAACCGTTTGCATTTACAATCAGTGCTTTACTCCTGAGGTTTTCCGGAAGCTGATCAGCCTTGATGGAGATGTCAAATCCGATATGCAATGGTGTATATCTGTTGTGAATCTGATGAACAGCCGACCAGGCATTACCTGCAGGTTTAGGTAGTTTTTTATAAGTGAAGTTTAAATCGCTATACAATGTTCCAAGCGGGAAAAACACTTTGATATCGTCAGTAGTAAATTCGTTTGTTTTATTGTAGGGATAAATTGTTCCAGAAGGGACAATAGGGACTGTAGCAGTTGCTACGCCCGCATTTACAGTAAAAGGGAGAACAGAAGTATTTCCTTTTGAATCGGTAATAATATAGCGAAGCTGATGTGAAGTACCATCATTGAAGTTAATCCTGCCGCTATTTACCAAACCACTGTAAATTTTTAACGGGTTGCCAGGTTCAACAAAACTTTTCTGGATACTTCTTTTGGTATTGAGGTAGGTAGGATAGTCGATATGTGAGTTGATGGCTTTGCTGTTCTCAAAAGCAAAACGTTCTAAAGCCGAAGTATATACCTTTTTTCCATCAACTTCCAATTCGATGGAATAAACACCATTAGTGCCTGACAAACCATTATGCCTGTCGGTTACCACAATGCCGAAACCAACCTCACCGGTTAAACTGATGGGCGCAACGGTTTTATAACTGCCGTTGGCACCACTAATGCCAATAGCCTGTTTTGGCGTATTTTCATTAAAAGTTTTGCCGTTTAACCGATATACATACAATCCATGGATTACAGGGGGGATATTATCGGGAATGATGATCCCGAAAAACTGGGGATTAATGGTTTCTTCAGTTTTGGTATCTCTGATTTCGAAATGCAAATGCGGGCCACCAGAGCTGCCACGGTTACCAGACCAGGCAATAATTTCTCCCTTATGTACAGGGATTGATATGGCATCAGGAAATTCATCAATTTCGAATGATTTCTTTTCATATTCAAGGTTTTTAACAATCGTAGCAATTTTCGGAGAAAAGCGCTGTAAGTGCCCGTAAACGGTGGTAAAACCATTGGGGTGATTAATGTAGAGCGCCTGTCCAAAACCGCTGTTCTGTACCCTTAACCTCGATATATATCCGTCTGCAACCGCATAAACGGGGTAACCTTCACGCTGGTTGGTCCTGAAATCGACTCCTGAATGAAAGTGATTGGCCCTGATTTCTCCAAAAGAACCTGCCAGGGCAGGAGGGGTAATATCCAAAGGCTGTCTGAAATCGGTAATCGGGTATTTGTTGTTGCTGAAGATCTTTTGTGCCTGAACGAAAGTAGAAGCGGCTAAAAGGCAAACTGAAATGTAAAATTTTAATTTGTATGGGATCGGGTTGTTAATCATTCGTTACTTAACATCAAAATTTAAAAGTTGTTTTTCTTCCAACCAGGCTTCCAGCTTGTCCCCTCTATTTATTTTTCCTACACCCTGAGGTGTTCCGGTAAAAATTAAATCGCCTTTTTTTAATGTAATGTATTGAGAAACAAAACTGATTATTTTTTCGAAAGAGAATAACAAATCTTTGGTATGCCCAAGCTGACGGCTTTCGCCATTGACCTTTAATTCGAAATTCAGATTGTAAAGATCTTTGTAATCGCTTTTAGGTATGAAAATACTAACTGGTGCCGAATTGTCAAAAGCCTTAGCCAGCTCCCAGGGCAAACCTTTTTCTTTGTGTTTTGCCTGGATATCGCGTGCGGTGAAATCAATACCCAGACCCACCTCATCATAATAATTAGCTGCAAATTTTTCAGCAATGTGTTTTCCTTCCTTACAGATTTTTAGAACTACTTCTAGTTCGTAATGCACATCATCAGAAAAATCGGGAAGGTAAAAGGGCTTATTGTCTTTTAATACGGCTGTATCTGGCTTCAGGAAAATTACAGGAGCGGTTGGAACCGGGTTGTTCAATTCTTTTGCATGCTCTGCATAATTTCTGCCAATGGCTATGATTTTCATTCTTAATTATAATATATGTGAAAATAACTGGGGAATTAACCCGCATCATTCAAAAATAGAAAAGAAAATGATGTTATAAAACTGAGATCCGTTTTACCTGGCTTTCTGAACCTGCAATGACCCTTAAAAAGTAGATGCCAGGGTTGATCCTGCTAGGAACGGCAAAGTTCTTGGTATGCTCACCCGCATTTAAACGTTCGTTCAAAAGCGTTGCTACTTCATTTCCCAGTAAATCGATAATTTTAATCGTAGTCTGAGTGCCGTCTTTTCCAATAGATAGGATGATATTTAACTGATCTTCTACCGGATTAGGATATATTTTTAAAATATTCAACAGCTTATCTTTAGCTACAACAGTTGCGCTTTTAGTTACTGTAGAATAAGTATTGAACATTCCTGAACCGCCAGTAGCCATAAAGAGCGGCTTGTAAGGGGTAATATTGGCTTTAATTTCAGGAATCCGACCAGCTTTTTTTGTCCGGCTTTTTAGGCTGATGTGGATGCTATCGGTTTGTTGCGACCAAGAATTTGAACTGCATAACAAAACAATGCACCATGTGCATACAAGTTTTGTGAGCAACGTTATCTTAGCGTAGAGTTTCATCAAATTGGTATAGCAAATGTATTAATTTAAAACAAAGAAATTAAACATTTTGTTTAAAACCCATAATTTAACACAATTTAACAATAAAATTTAATTTTCATAGTGTTAAAAATACACAATAATTTGGTTGTTAAATTGTTATAGTTAGTTTACTTTTGCCGCACTAAATAATCAACGAAGTGTCAAATCATAAAAATGTCAACGCGTTAACCGCCGGCGGTGTTCTAATTAGTTTAGGAATTGTATTTGGAGACATTGGTACATCACCCCTTTATACCTTAAATGCGATTTTTACCACAATTTTAGGAGGGAAGCAGGATATCAATCCGTTAAATGTTTTGGGTGTTTTATCCTGTATTATTTGGACATTAACCTTACAAACCACCGTCAAGTATGTTATCATTACCCTTAGGGCAGATAATAAGGGCGAGGGTGGTATTTTCTCTTTATTTTCTCTGGTGCGTAAAAAGGCAAAGTGGTTGGTTGTTCCGGCCGTTGTAGGTGGCTGTGCCTTGCTTGCAGACGGTATTATTACGCCAAGTATCACCGTTACATCAGCCATTGAAGGGCTTACCAATAAATTCGATGTGCCGGTTATTCCCATTGTGCTTACCATTTTAACTATCCTGTTTGTTATTCAACAGTTCGGTACCAATATGGTGGGTAAACTATTTGGTCCGGTCATGTTTGTTTGGTTTGCGGTACTCGGTGTGGTAGGCGTATCTTATGTAATCAAGGATTTTAGCATTCTCAAGGCATTTAATCCTTATTATGCCATACATCTATTAGCTACCAATAAACTGGCATTTTTAATTTTGGGTGGTGTATTTTTATGTACCACCGGGGCAGAGGCCTTGTATTCTGATCTGGGCCACTGCGGTAGAAATAATATTCGGATCAGCTGGATTTTTGTAAAACTCACGCTTATTTTAAACTATTTAGGTCAGGGTGTTTGGATTTTACAGAACAGTGGAAGTTATGTTCCGGGCGCAAAAATGAATCCGTTCTTCCAGATTGTTTCCAGTCAGTTTCAAATTCCGATGGTGATATTGGCTACAATGGCTGCGGTAATTGCCAGCCAGGCTTTAATTAGTGGCTCTTTTACCCTAATTGCAGAGGCGGTACGTTTAAACCTTTGGCCAAAAATTAAAATTATTTATCCATCAGTTTCAAAGGGCCAGTTATATGTGCCATCGATCAACTGGATGTTGTGGATTGGATGCTGTGGTATCGTACTGTTGTTTCAAAAGGCAGAGAGAATGGATGCGGCCTATGGTTTGTCCATCACCATTGCCATGCTGATGACAACAATTCTGGTGAGCTTTTATTTAAGAAGCAGGCGTTTTCCGAAATATCTAATTGCCTTATTTTTCTTTACTTATGTGATTATTGAGGGCACATTTTTGATCAGTAATTTAACCAAGTTCTTACATGGCGGATGGGTAACGGTAATGATTGGTTCTTTATTGTTTACGGTAATGTGGAGCTGGTTTGTAGCGCGTAAAATTAAAAACCGTTTCGTTAAATATGTCGAAATAGAAGATTACTATGAGATTTTAACCGAATTGAGCAGTGATGAATCTGTTCCCAAATACTCCTCACAGTTGGTTTATTTAACCAGTGCCAACTTCAAAACAGAAATTGAGTCGAAAATTATTTATTCCATTATCCAAAAAGAGCCAAAACGTGCTGATGTGTATTGGCTGGTGCATGTTGACGTAATGGATGAGCCGTATACGATGGACTATAAGGTTGAATTCCTGATCCCAGGTAAATTGATCAGGATTGACTTCAGGCTAGGTTTCAGGATTGAACAACGGGTAAATTTATTATACCGTAAAGTGGTTGAGGAGTTGGTTAAAAATGGAGAGATCGACATTACCAGCCAGTACACCTCTTTAAACAAGCATAAAATTGCAGGTGATTTCAGATTTGTACTGTTAGAAAAGCATTTATCGAAGTTTACTAAACTGAGTTTCTATGAAAGGCAGATTATGGATTACTATTTTATCCTTAAAAAATTAAGTTTATCTGAAGAGCGAAGTTTTGGTCTGGATAGCAGTTATGTGGATGTAGAGAAAGTTCCGTTAATTTTTGTTACACCGGATGATATTGAATTGCATAGATTACCAGTGTAAGCAATGAGAACAGCACTGTTGATTTTGGGTACTGTGCTATTTATAGCAGGTCCCGCAGCCAAAATATACCACTTTGATCATGCGAATAGTTACATGATCGCGTCTGGATTAGGCCTCGTGATGATCACCTCGCTGGCATTTATAAAGAAGAAGTAACATAATCCTCTTTCTGTTAAAGAAAGGGAATTTTTGTTTTCAATGGAACTTATCCTCATTCCACATCTATCGGTTGGTGTCCCACCAACCGAAACAATTAATCTCTAAAATGTGTCAGTATCTTAAATTGATCAATCCCAGTTTCATAAAAGTTTGCACTACTCCACTTATAATCTTCAGGATATTTGCATAAGTTCCATTTTTCTTTAATCGGATTATCATGTATATAATCTAATTTTTGTATCCAAATGCTTTCTTTACTTAATGGAATGGCTAGCGGATCTCTTTTCCAAAACTGAAAAACTCTATCATTCTTTTGAGATCGATATTGATTTATGAGCATCGGACTATTAACCAAAAGATATTTTCTGAATTGGTGCGCTGTGAATTTAGTAAAACTCGCAGCTGGAGATTCTTTTCCATTTAATTTGAGCATGTTCCAAATTAAATGGATATGATTAGGCATGATGACGTAACCGTAAACTTCTATAAGTTTTTGATCGACTAGAAATTTCAGCGAATTTATGATAATCATTTTTAGATTGTCATCACTTAATAAGTGAGCAAAATTGCAGATAGTATCGGTATAAAAGTATGGATAGTTGTAATCCATTTGTCCCTGTCTTTTGTAAAAGATATGCATTGTTCATTTTATATTTGAGGTGCAGGGACAACCAAATACAATATACAGATATAATGATTAACATCAAATTATTTTCTGTCGGTGAGACACCGACCGATAGAATGAATTAATCTCTAAAATGTGTCAGTATCTTAAATTGATCAGTCCCAGTTTCATAAAAGTTTGCACTACTCCACTTATAATCTTCAGGATATTTGCATAAGTTCCATTTTTCTTTAATCGGATTATCATGTATATAATCTAATTTTTGTATCCAAATGCTTTCTTTACTTAATGGAATGGCTAGCGGATCTCTTTTCCAAAACTGAAAAACTCTATCATTCTTTTGAGATCGATATTGATTTATGAGCATCGGACTATTAACCAAAAGATATTTTCTGAATTGGTGCGCTGTGAATTTAGTAAAACTCGCAGCTGGAGATTCTTTTCCATTTAATTTGAGCATGTTCCAAATTAAATGGATATGATTAGGCATGATGACGTAACCGTAAACTTCTATAAGTTTTTGATCGACTAGAAATTTCAGCGAATTTATGATAATCATTTTTAGATTGTCATCACTTAATAAGTGAGCAAAATTGCAGATGGTATCGGTATAAAAGTATGGATAGTTGTAATCCATTTGTCCCTGTCTTTTGTAAAAGATATGCATTGTTCATTTCATATTTGAGGTGCAGGGACAACCTAATACAATATACAGATATAATGATTAACATCAAATTATTTTCTGTCGGTGAGACACCGACCGATAGAATGAAGGGGGGCGGTTGGTGTCTCACCAACCGAGGTAATTGCTTTTTTTTTGAATAAAATAGGCTGAAATAAATTCTAGAAAAATGTATAGTTATTAAGTAATAATTTACTGCTTTTTCCTTAAGTATTTGGTCATTGTGTTGGTGTAGTGATCATCAAAGCCTACAGCAGAAATTTCCTTATATTTTACCTTGGTCGGTTTATCATCCAGATAACCCGCAGGATCGAAGTTCAAAATCTTTAAACTTCGTTTCTTTACTTTTACAATCTCCCCAATTTTAAAAAAGAATCTTTTATCGTTTTCATTTTCTACCGTGCAGTTTAAATTTGTGTCTTTAATGGAATTGAATATAGTTTCCCAACTCTCCAGATCAATTTGATAAGGCATTTCGATCAGCTTTTTCTGTCCCTCCTGTTCCATTATCGAATCGAAAAATTGATCATAGTTGTTGTGTCTGATCTTGGTAATAGAAGATATTGGAAAAATGGTAAATCCGTTAAACAGAAAATCATCGTTCACTTTAAGGAAAACGAAATCAAATGAGTGATCTAAGATATAACCGTGAGAAAGTATGTAAGATTTGTTACCAACGTCTCTTTTAATTTTGACATAGTTTTTATCTTCCTGATGTTTCTCTATTTCTTCAAAAATTGTCATGTTGATACACTTACATCTTCGGATTTGCCAATTTACTATGCTTATACCCATAGGCAAAATAAACCACCAAGCCTACTACCAGCCAGATACCAAAGCCAATCCAGTTTGAAATACCAAGCTCGCACATCATATATAAGCAGCTAATTAAGCCCAAAACCGGAATCAACGATAAGTTTTTGGTAATGCAATAGTAAGTTGTTACTAAACAGATGATTAAGAAAATCCACATCGGAATTTTATGCTTAAATAAACCCCAGCCGCTTTCGTATTTTTTATCTACGGGAACTTTAGAGGCAGAAATAAACTGTTCATAACGATCAGCTGGTAATGCACTCAGGTAAGATTCTGCATCTACTTTCTCGGCCGGTACAATCTGTGGCGCAGCATTTTTAACAATTTCTTCTTTAACAATTTTCAGCTCATCGCCACTTAAGGAGGTAACAAAAGTTACCGTTTGAATGGTTTTAGGTGAATTGAAAAAGAATGCTTTGGTTTCTTTACCAAATTTGGTGAATGCGAAAATCAAGGCACCAATTAAAACAAATGGAACAATAAATTTACTGTTTACATAAGGTATTTTAAATTTTCCACGTTGAACGTCGGGCCTGTTCTGTAACACTAAAACCCCTGCGCAAACCAATACAAAAGCAAAGAGCGTTCCGATAGAACAGAGATCGGTCACAATGGTAAGGTTCATAAACAATGATGGTACAGCTACTACAAAACCTACTACTATGGTTGCAAATGAAGGTGTTTTATATTTCGGATGGATTTTCGAAAAAGATTTCGGTAGCAATCCATCTCTGCTCATGCTCATCCAGATCCTTGGTTGACCCATCTGAAATACCAAAAGTACACTGGCCATTGCAAATACCGCACTTACGGCAATAATACCGCTCATTAATTTTAAATCAATCTGGTCAAAAACAAATGCCAACGGATCGCCAACAGCTAAAGTATCTGATTTAACAATGCCGGTTAAAACCAATGCAATTGCTACATAAAGAAGGGTACAGATAATAATCGCCCACATCATTCCACGCGGTAAATCGCGTTGAGGATTTTTACATTCTTCAGCTGTTGTGGATATGGCGTCGAAACCGATGTAGGCGAAAAATACCGCTGAAACGCCTTTTAAAACACCTGAAACTCCATTTGGAGCAAATGGATTCCAGTTTTTGGTATCGACATAAAATATGCCTACCGCCAAAACCAAAAGAATTACTGCTAGCTTAACTACCACCATAGCGTTACTGGCATTGCGACTTTCTTTCATACCGCGGTAAATTAACCAGGTAATCAAAATAATGATACCGAGAGCCGGAATATCTGCTACAATATGAAAACCACCGATAGTTGGGGCTGTAAGCCAGGCATTATTGGCCAGCGCTGTAGCCGGATCCAGATCTGCCAGGTTTTTGCCGGCGGCTAATAGCGCTTCGGCATGTTGATGCCCGTTGTAGGCGCTTAAATAATCCATAGTCATCCAATCAGGTACGTGGATGCCATCAATGCCGAGCGGAGGTATTTTGATCGTGGAAAGTAACCCTGTGAAGTAATCAGACCAGGAGATGGCTACCGTGATATTACCGATGGAATATTCCATAATGAGCGACCACCCAATAATCCAGGCCACCAGTTCGCCAAAGGCTACATAAGAATAAGTGTAGGCACTGCCCGAAACAGGTACCATTGATGCGAACTCGGCATAAGCAAAGGCCGCAAAACTACAGGCAACCGCGGTAAAAATAAATAAAAAGATTACTGCAGGGCCGCCATCTGCACTTGCCTTGCCAATCGTACTGAAAATGCCCGCTCCAATAATCGCTGCAATTCCAAAAGCTGTTAAATCGCGTACACCGAGTGTTTTATGTAGTGTATTTTCATGATCGCCATAGCCTTTTGCCGCATCTTGTAATATCTTGGAAATAGATTTCTTTCTGAATAGCTTTTCGAACATCTTTTGTTTGCTTGTTTGTTCAAACTTATAAAAAGTTTGGCTAAAAACGTTTAAAGCAAGATATAATTTTCAATACACTATACCATCACACTATCAAAATGCAACGAAAAAGAGGTTGTTTATGGGATTAAAGTCAAAATTTAAAATTATTTGCCTTGAATTGGCCTTTGGTTGATTGGTAAAATTTTACGGCGGTTAAAAGTGCTAAGTTTGTTGCCGGAAATCAATCAGATCAATATGCGCTATTAATTAGATTTTTAATCTGACCATTTTTACGATAACAATATTAAGATGAATGCTGATACCACAAAAATAAAATATATTAAAGAGCGTCACCAGGGCCTAGCCACTATACTGGCCTTTGCCTTAATTCCATTATCGGGTTTTGCTACCGATATTTATATCCCCTCCTTACCAACAATGGCAGGCGAAATGCAGGTAAGCAGTGTTCAGGTTCAACTTACTTTAAGCATCTTTTTAATTAGTTATGGTGTTGCACAGCTTTTTATCGGGAGCGTGCTTGATAGCTTTGGCAGGTACAAAATCTGCCTGTACTCGTTATTGATTTTTGCAGCAGCAAGTGTAGTCATTGCTACAACACATCACATTTACGTTATTTATTTGATGCGCGTTATTCACGGACTTACTGTAGGCGCAATTGTAGTAGCTAAAAGGGCATACTTTGTTGATCTTTTTGAAGGCAATCAGTTAAAACACTACCTCAGTCTGTTTTCCATCATTTGGTCTACCGGGCCAATTGTAGCACCTTTTATTGGCGGTTACCTTCAAACGGTATTTGGTTGGGAATCTAATTTCTATTTCCTGGCTGGTTTCGCCCTCGTTTTTGCTTTACTGGAGTTGCTGTTCAGTGGTGAAACCCTAAAGCATTTTACCGATTTTCAGTTGAAAAAGATCACAGGCATTTATATCAAAATGATTAAAACACCCAGTTTTACTTTAGGCATTGTAATGTTAGGTCTAGCCTATTGTATGGTGATGGTTTACAACATGACCGGTCCGTTTATTATCGAACACTATTTTAAGTTCTCTCCCGTTATTGCCGGTTACAGCTCGTTGTTTTTAGGTTTTGCGTGGATGGTAGGCGGTTTTATTGGCAAGGCCACCATCAACAGGCCCTTCTTTAAACGATTAATGATCAACTCGCTGTTGCAGGTCGTTTTTGTAGCTTTAATGATCGTAAGCTTAAATTTTGTTTCCAACCTTTGGTCGTTAATTTTCTTCGCTTTTTTGATCCATATAGGGGCTGGTTTTACCTTTAACAATTACTTTACTTTTTGCCTGAGCAAATTCCCGAAAAATGCAGGCATTGCAGGTGGATTAACGGGAGGCATTACATATGTAATTGTATCATTTTTGAGCTACGGAATTGTGAACCTGATCCCAGCAAAAGATGAACGTAACCTGAGTTATAGTTATCTGATCATGATCTTGCTGTCGGTTTTAGTGATGTTTTTGATTCTTAGGATCAGCAAAAAGGATCAGGCTGTAGATTAATGATCATCTGCATTTATGTGTAGTTTATTTTTTTTGAAGAGCAAAGCCTGTGAGGTATAGTTTAGTACAATCCTTTTGGAAAGTTTTGGATAACAATAAATATCCTTTTCCAAAAGGCAATCCATTCCATCTGTACTATTCAGCGGAGTACAGCGAATAAATTACTGATTTTGATCATCTATTCGAAGACTGTGGTTCCGTGCCAGTTATGTTTCGTGGCAAAGAACTGCAATCAAGTCTTAGCAAGGCGCTAAGGCCAGGTATAGTAAATCGGATAAAATTGACTTTAGTTGCCTAAACATCATTTAAATACATTGGCGGTTCTGTATTATTGTTTAGTTTCCGTGTCTTCTGTGTTTCCGTAGCAAAAAATGGAATCAAGTCTTAGCGAGCGCTAAGACCAGGTAAGGTAAGTATTAATCTGTGTTCATCCTTTTTATCCGTGGTTATAAACCAAAAAAGTCGTGGTAAATACCACGACCCTTATTATATTTATATTGAAGGGAAGCCTTCTACCCTCCATCTTTACACCTTCTACCTTTCCTTATCCTAACTTTTCAAGCTCCGATTTCACAAAACCGGCCAGTTCTTCTACATATTCAGCACCGAAATCAAATTTAATTCCTGCAGTTTCATAGATCTCGTTTATAGGTCTGGTATAACCCAAAGAAAGTGCTTCCAGATACTGTGCTAAAGCTTTTTCCGGATTTTCTTTATAGTTCTTCCAAACGGCTATGGCACCTAACTGGGCAATTGCATACTCGATATAGTAAAATGGAACTTCAAATAAGTGCAGTTGTTTTTGCCATACGTTTCCGAATTGCTGCTCCAGATCTGTCCAATCGGCAAACCCGGCACCAAAACGACTGTAAATCTGTTTAAATGTCTCTTCACGGTCGGCCGCTGTATGGTTAGGATTGGTGTAAATCCAATGCTGAAACTGGTCAATTACCGCAACCCAGGGCAATGTTTTTAAAACGTCGGCCAACTGTTCTTTTTTGGCACGCTTTAAATCTTCTTCATTATCAAAGTAAACATCCCACTTGTCCATCGAAATTAACTCCATACTCATAGATGCGAGTTCGGCTACTTCAGATGGACAATGCTTAAAATCATTGAGCTCTAAATTTGCGGTTAAAAAAGTATGGATGGCATGGCCACCTTCGTGAACCATAGTCGTCAAATCGCGTAAAGAATTGGCCGAATTCATGAAGATGAATGGTGCCCCTGTCTCGGCCAGTGGATAATTGTAACCGCCCGGTGCTTTACCTTTTCTGCTCTCTACATCAAAAAGATTATTGGCTTTCATGGTAGCCAATTTTGAACCCAGTTTTTCATCAATGGCATTAAAGCAGGCAATGCTTTTATCAATCAGTTCCTCGCCGTTGCTAAACGGTTTTAAGGCTGGTTTACCACTTACGCTAACTTCCAGATCCCAGGGCTTTAGCGTTTCTAAACCTAGTGCCTCTCTACGTGTTTCTGCCTGTTCTTTTAAAATCGGGACAATTTCCTTTTCAATTGCATTGGCAAAATCATAACAATCCTGTGGGGTATAATCGAAACGTCCTAATGCCTGGAACATATAATCGCGGTAGTTTTCAAAGCCTGCATTTAAGGCAACCTGATTGCGCAGCCTGATCAGCTCATCAAACAAAATGTTTAAATCATCTTTGTCAACCAAACGGCGTTGCTGGATCGTCTTCCAGGCATGTTCGCGCACCTCGCGGTTTAAATCTTTAATAAAAATAGAGGCTTGCTCCAAAGTATACTCTTGCCCGTTTAACTCCACACTCATGGCGCCGGTAATACTTTGGTATTTTTGCTGTTTTACCTGAAGCTCGGTAAAGAGTTCAATGTTTTCGTCGCGGTAAAGTTCTAAGGCTTTTTTAATGGCACGACTGTACACGAAATATTTTTCTTTGTCCAGATCATCCATGAACGGGCTTTCGACAAATTTTTTGTTCAGTTCGTTCGATAGCGGAGAGATCTTTGGCTCAATTTCCGTCGCAAAATATTGGAAGTTTTTGACCAATTCGTCATTCGCCGTATCACAACTCATTTTTATGTATCTCCAGGCAAAATCTTCTTCCAGGGCAGCTTCCAGTTCCGAACGGTCTTTTAACCATTGCTCTAACTCAACGGTACTTTTTATCTTGCGGTTTTGCAGTTCAGTAAAAAGTGGTGCTAAATTTTCCCAGGTAATGTTCAGTTCCTGAGGAATATATGTTCTTGGTTTCTTAGTGATCATAGTAATTAATTATTTAATATGGGAATAATTGAAGGCGTGAATGTTTTTATGACGCAATGTTATAATCTCTCATTCAAAATTCAATCATTCACTCAATTATTTATGTCTTAAATACGCGTCTATTAAAAAGCATATGGCAAACACTACAGATGCATAACCGTTTAAGGTTTGAAATGCCCTGTTTACTTTGCTGATATCATTTGGTTTTACGAGTAAATGCTGATAAACAAGCATTGAACAGAAAAACACAATACCTACGTAATAAACCCAGCTAAAGGATGAAAAAAACACAGGCAAAATAACACAGGCAGCCGAAAGTACATGCAATAGCACAGAAACATTCAAAGCATTTTTAATGCCAAGTGCCGATGGGATGGAATGTAATTTTTCTTCCCGGTCAAATTCTTCGTCCTGAAGGGCATATATGATATCAAACCCACTTACCCAGAACAATACGGTTAACGAGTAAAGTACAGGTACCAGTGCAAAATGTCCGGTTACGGCAATATAGGCACCAATAGGGGCAAGGGCGAGGCCAAGGCCCAATACCAGGTGGCAAAGTGCAGTGAAACGTTTGGTGTAACTATAAAACAAAACCACAAATAAGGCCACGGGAGATAAATAGAAACAAAGTGGATTAATAAAATAAGTGGTAATGGCAAATAGCAGGCAATTGATGATGACAAAAGTAAGTGCCTCATTGGCCGAAACTTTTCCTGCCGGGATATCGCGCATTTTGGTTCTTGGGTTCTTCGCATCAATATTCCGGTCGAGGTAGCGGTTAAAAGCCATGGCCGAATTTCTTGCAAAAACCATACAAAGCAAAACCAGAATAAGTTTATACCATGAAAATGGATTTTCTGTTGTAGTTACGCCCAAGAAGAAACCGATCATGGCGAATGGCAGCGCAAAAACAGAGTGAGCGAATAATACGAGTGAAAAGTATTTTTTCATTTTTTAAAGATGATGACACAGATTATCTGATTACACAGATTTTAGTTATTTGATTACACAGATTTAGACGTTAAACTGAAATTGTGTACTGCAAGACTTGAAACTGTTTAAAACTTCTTATAGTCTGTCGGAACGACGAAGTCTTTATTTACCTCATAAATGAAGTTTAAAACTTCATCTTTTCCGGTTCCTTTTTCAGCAGAAGTGATAAAAGTAGCTGGAATTTCTTCAAAAAATTCACCCAGCTTTTTCTTAAAGGCCGCAACGTTTTTCTGGGTGGTAGTCATCCCTTGTTTATCTGCTTTTGTAAAAATCAGCGAAAAGGGAATTTGTTTTTCACCTAACCAGTAGCAGAATTCAATATCAATTCCCTGCGGCTCTAAACGGCTGTCTATCAAAACAAAAACGCATTGTAAGCTTTCTCTTTTAGTGATGTATGCCCGGATAAATTTCTCCCATTTCTCTCTGCTGGTTTTAGAAACCTTTGCATAACCATAACCCGGCAAATCGACAATATACCAGGCTTCGTTAACTAAAAAGTGATTTATCAACTGTGTTTTTCCGGGGCGCTGAGAAGTTTTGGCCAATCCATGTTGATTAACCAGCATGTTGATCAATGAAGATTTACCCACATTAGAGCGGCCAATAAAAGCATATTCAGGCATAAGTGGTGCCGGTAATGCCGAAATCTGTGTGTTGCTGCAAACAAATGTTGCCGTTTTGATAATCATAATGCAAAGGTATGGTTTTGAGTCCGAAGTCCGAAGTCCGAAGTCGGAAGTACAAACTGATGTCCTTTAATCTGATTTTTGACACTACGGTGAATACTTTGCACCAAAGACTTGGGACTCCGGACTAAAGACTCCCGACTTTTATCTATCTTTGCTTCATATCATGAATCAGAATATTACTCCATACCAGGTAGAAGATGCAACTAAAAAAGAGCAGGTTGCAACCATGTTCAACAACATTTCTGGAACTTACGATTTTTTAAACCATTTTCTTTCTTTAGGGATTGATGTGTTGTGGCGCAAAAAAGCCATTAAAGAACTGGTATCTATCCATCCAAGAACTTTACTTGATGTGGCCACCGGAACTGGTGATTTCGCTTTTGAGGCCATAAAAAAGCTTCATCCGGAACGCGTAATTGGTGTTGATATCTCGGAAGGCATGTTAGACGTGGCCAGGAAGAAAATTAACGAACGTATTTTAAATGAAGTTTTTACCGTTCAGGTAGGCGATTCTGAGGGGCTGCATTTTGAAAACGATACGTTCGATGCCATTACCTGCGCATACGGGGTGCGCAACTTCGAAAATCTTGAAAAGGGATTAGCCGATATGTACAGGGTATTAAGGCCCAACGGTAAAATGGTGATTCTGGAATTTTCGAAACCAAAAGTTTTTCCGGTAAAACAGTTGTATAGTTTTTACTTTAAGCAGGTAACGCCTTTTTTTGGAAAACTCTTTTCGAAAGACCATAGGGCCTATACTTATCTGCCAGAATCGGTAGCCGCTTTCCCAGACGGAGAGGATTTTACCAGCCTGATGGAAAAAGTTGGGTTTAAAAGTACCAAACAAAGAATCTTAACGTTTGGAATAAGTTCGATATATGTAGGAACTAAATGATCAGAAAATTAAGCTTCATTCTTTCACTTTTGATGGTCTCTACAGCTACCTTTGCGCAAAACTGGGGCGGGGGGATAGATGATGAAGACTGGAGTTTTGGTTTTAATTTTCAGTACATATCGGCCGAATACAAAATTCTTAAAAAGCCGAATTGGCGATCGCCTTTTTATGAAGTGCCAAACGCGCTTGATCCATCATATGATCCAAATTCGGGCATTCCAATTACTCCAAACTTAAATGCTATTTCCAGTGCTCCGTCTCAAGGCTTTGGGTTAGGGTTTGTGATGAACAGAATGATCTCAGACAACTTTGATATCCGTGCAACACCTTCGCTTATTTTTAGTGATCGGGTAGTCACGTATGAGTATGAGCCTATGGCACCGATTGATGTGGGCAACGGGCAAACTAAAAACTTCCAGACAGTAGTTGACAAGAAAGTACAGGCAACCATGTTCGAATTTCCCTTAGGCATAAAGGTTAAATCGAACCGGTTGAATAATTTTAGGGTGTATTGGCTTGGCGGAGCTAAATATTCAATTGATATCGCTTCGAAAAAGAAAACCTTCGATGAGGGAGAAGCGGCCGTAAACAAGTTTTTAAAAAATAAAAGGAATTACCTGTCGTACGAAACAGGTATTGGTTTTGATATTTATTTTGAGTATTTTAAAATGTCTCCCGAAATAAAACTCTCCTATTCGGCTAACGATTTGCTGCAGCATGACAATACCGTTTATGCCAATCCGATAGATAAGTTGAAATTACGTCAATTAACATTCAGTTTGATTTTTCAATAGTCAGGCAATCCAAAAAAACTTACCTTTGTTGGTATAGGTAAATTAAAGCTTTTTTAAAAAGCTTTACCGAGACTTAAAATTCATAGAAATGTCTAAAATCGCATTAATTACAGGTGCAACCTCTGGTATTGGTGAAGCTTGTGCCCATACATTTGCTCAGCAAGGTTACAACCTGATATTACTGGCCCGCAGAAATGATCGTTTGGCCAAAATTGCTCATCATTTAGCAGATAAATATGCCATTAACATTCAGCAGGTTTTGTCTGATGTTCGCAATAACGAAAGTCTTACGGCTGCTTTAGAGGCCTTGCCAGCAGGATGGAAAAAGGTTGATGTTCTGATCAACAATGCGGGCTTAAGCCAGGGTTTAGATCCTATTGATAAAGGTGACACAAATGATTGGGACACCATGATTGATACCAATGTGAAAGGTTTGCTTTATGTAACTAAAATTGTTTCCAATTGGATGATTCCCAATCAGTCAGGACATATTATCAACATTGGTTCTATTGCCGGTAAAGAAGTTTATCCAAACGGAAACGTATATTGTGCCAGTAAACATGCGGTAGATGCTTTGAGCAAAGGCATGCGTATCGATTTACTGCCCCATGGCATAAAGGTTACTGAAATTAATCCGGGAATGGTAGAAACTGAATTTTCGGTGGTGCGTTTTAAAGGTGATGAAGACCGTGCAAAAAAGGTATACGAAAACCTGGAACCACTAATTGCCGATGATATTGCCGATGCCATCTGGTACGTTGTGAGCAGGCCAAAACATGTTAATATCAACGACATGCTCATTATGCCAACTGCGCAGGCTACCGCAACGGTAGTAAATAGAGGTTAGTTAGGTTAACTGTATAAACTGTATAAATTGGTTAACTGCTCAGGCGACTAACCTTTGAAACTGTTTAAATTGATAACTGTACAATTAACCGGTTTGAAAAAATAACCAACTACAAAAGAACAAATTAGGTTTTAGGACTATGTGTTTCTGCGATTAACCGATTTGAACAATTAACCGATTAACGATTAAAAGAAAATGATATCAAATACAATAGATCAGGAAATTAAAAAAGCCATGCTGGCTAAAAATAATGCACAGTTACGAGGCTTAAGAGCAATAAAGGCAGCTTTATTGTTGGCTAAAACAGAAAAAGGATCTTCAGAAGAAATTACAGAAGAAGCGGAAATTAAAATTCTTCAGAAACTGATTAAGCAGCGCCGTGAATCGGCTGATATTTATAAGCAACAAAACCGGGAAGACTTATACCAGGTAGAAAACGAGGAAATTGAGGTAATTAATCAATTCCTGCCAAAACAATTAGACAGGGAAGAGGTAGCCTCAATTATTGAAGGGGTAATCAAACAATCTGGCGCTACATCGGTTAAAGATATGGGTAAGGTAATGGGGATGGCAAATGCAGCACTTGCCGGTAAAGCTGATGGTAAATTAATTGCAGAGATAGTTAAAGAAAAACTCGCTTAATTGCGGTAAAAGTTTAAAGGAAGAAGGTTAACAATCGCCGACGCTTATCGCTTTACGCTTTGCAAAAGACGTTTTTATACCGTTTTCGATTTTATTTCAGAAAAATGGCTGATAAATGCATAAATTTAATTTTACTCTACTAACTTAGTATTACAATACCATCTAAAATAGATATGACTTACCCGATAAAAGAAGAAGACGGATTTAAATACATTGAAGCTGGAACAGGCGAGACACTGGTATTGCTACACGGCCTAATGGGCGAACTCAGCAATTGGGAACAGGTTATAGAACAGTTTAAAGATCGTTATAGGGTAATTATTCCAATTTTACCAATTTACGAACTGCCTATTTTAACATTGGGCGTAAAAGCATTATCAAGATATCTTCACCGCTTTTTAAAATATAAAAATTTAAACCAGGTAGTGCTTATCGGCAATTCGCTAGGTGGTCATGTTGGCTTAGTGTTTACAGTGGCACATCAGGAGTTTGTTAAGGCGTTGGTACTTACAGGTAGTTCTGGCTTATATGAAAATGCTTTTGGAGGGTCTTTCCCGCGTAGAGAGAGCTACGATTATATCAAGGAAAAAGTAGAGTTTACTTTTTACGATCCTGCAACGGCAACCAAAGAACTGGTTGATGATGTTTTTAAAACAGTTAACGATAGATCAAGGGTGATCCGTATTTTGACCATGGCAAAATCGGCAATACGCCACAACATGGCTAAAGACCTTTCCAAAATTACCATACCGGTTTCATTGATATGGGGCAAAAACGATAAGGTTACACCACCGGAAGTGGCAGAAGAATTTCACCAACTGTTGCCTAACTCCGAATTAAACTGGGTTGATAAATGCGGGCATGCGCCTATGATGGAACACCCACAGATATTTAATGCATTTTTAGAAAAGTTTTTAGATAGAATATTGTTAAAGTAAATGTTTGCAGCAGAAATCATATCAGATGCAATTCCATCATTAAGCGCCGATGACACGGTACAGAAAGCTTTAGATCGTATGAACGATTTTAAACTAAAGCATTTGCCGGTTGTTAACGAGGGGAGTTTATTGGGGTTGGTATCTGAAGATGATTTGTTGAACATTGTTAATCACGATACGCTTCTAAGCGATAATGCCATAAACATACTTCATGTATTTGTGTTTAGTAATGCTCATGCTTACGATGTACTCCGGTTGTTCAACCAGTTAAATTTAACAGCCGTTCCGGTTTTGGATCAGCATAAAAACTACGCCGGTTTAATCCCTGTAATCAGTATGGTAAATGCCATGGCCGAACAGTATGCCGTAAACGAGGCAGGCGGAATTATTGTTCTGGAAATCGGTAACCGCGATAATTCGTTGGCACACATTGCCCAGATTGTTGAAGCCGATAATACACAGGTACTCTCTTCGTATGTAAATTCTTTCGAAGATTCTACGCGTTTAGAGGTAACGCTCAAAGTAAATAAAACAGAAATTACTTCATTGGTAGCCGCTTTCGAAAGATATGATTATCTGGTTAAAGAGGTATACAATAACACCCAGATTGATGATGGATCGCAGGAGCGTTACGATTCTTTCATGAACTATTTAAATGTATAAACCTGCTTTATGAGGATTGCAATTTACGGAAGGGATTTTAATGATACGGTTTTGCCCTATGTACAAGAGGTTTTTAATCATTTAGCCGAACATCATATTCAGCCTGTTTTATATGCTAAATTTAAAACATCGCTACATGGGAAGATAAAACTTCCGGCCAATACCATTATTTTTCATAACCATACCGAATTAAAGGAACGTGCAGATGTATTGTTGAGCTTAGGTGGAGACGGTACATTGCTTGATACCTTATCATTGATTCGCAATTCAGGCATCCCTGTAATCGGGATCAACTTTGGCCGCCTTGGCTTTCTGGCCAGTATCAATAAAAATGAAATCGGATCGGCACTCCATGCCTTGATCAATAAAGAATATACCTTAGATTCCAGATCGCTCTTAAGGCTGGAATCAGATAATGGTTTATTTGGTGAAGAGAACTTTGCCTTGAACGATATAACCATTCACCGCCGCGATAATTCGGCGATGATGATTATTCATGCCTCAATGAATAATGAGTTCATCAACTCTTACTGGGCCGATGGATTAATTATTGCAACCCCAACAGGTTCTACAGCTTACTCTTTAAGTTGCGGTGGACCAATTATTTATCCTGATTCTAAAAATTTTGTCATTACACCTATTGCCCCACATAATTTAAATGTACGACCGGTTGTTGTGCCAGATAGCAATAAGCTCTCTTTCGAGGTAGAAGCCAGAGAATCAAAATTTTTGGTTTCGTGTGATAGCCGGACAGTTACCGTAGAGCGATCAGTAAAAATTAGCATTAAAAAGGCAGATTTTTGCTTAAATCTTATCCGCCTTAATAATGAAACCTATTTAAACACGTTAAGGAATAAATTATTGTGGGGTATAGATACCCGTAACTATTGAGTATGGCTCCAGGCAAACAGCTGTTAATTATTCTACTTCTCATTGTTAATACGCAGCTTGTTAGCGCACAGCGTACAGTGGTGGGCAACCCTTCCTGGGAAGTTGGGATGATGGCTGGCGGAGCAGGTTATATGGGCGATCTTAACCAGAATAATCCATTGCAGGTAAGTGGTTTCTCAGGCGGTGCTTATGTAAAACGGAATTTTAATCAATATGTTGGCATCCGTTTAAATTACACCTATGGAGAGATCAGGGCAGATGATGCCGATTCGCGTAATGAACAGTTCCGCCAAAGAAACCTGCGTTTTAAAACAACGTTAAATGAGTTTAGCGGACTGGTAGATTTCAATTTTTTTAATTTTAACCTGGGCGGCGGAACGCGTCAGTTTACGCCCTATCTTTTTACAGGGCTGGGTTTTCTTATGTTTAAACCGACTGTAAATGTTTATGGTGAAAAATACCGGTTAGACCGAGTAGCCACCGAAGGTCAGGAAAATGGCTATAATAATGCTGTGTTAACTATTCCGTATGGCCTTGGGCTACGGTATAATTACAAATCTACATGGAGTGTTTTTACCGAATTGGGGTATAGGACGCCTTTTACAGATTATATTGATGACGTAAGCGGAAGGTATCCAACTAATCCAGCTTATGTTAAAAGCGGAGATTACTGGGTTAATTTATCTGATCCTTCAGCTAACCAGATTGGAATGCCAGGCACCCAAAGAGGCGATTTTAGAAAAAGGGATACTTATCTATTTGTTAGTATTGGCATATCTTTTACCTTTGTATCCTCAAAATGCTATTCCTTTTAAGCTGATTTTGACATAATTAATGGGATTTAAAGAACAAATAGACTATAGCCGCCTGCCAAAGCACATTGCCGTAATCATGGATGGTAATGGAAGATGGGCTAAAGGCCAGGGCAAAGTGCGGGTTTTCGGCCATGAGCATGGTGTACTTTCTGTAAAAGATATTGTGGAAGGTTGTGTGGAAGTGGGTATCGAATACCTTACCTTGTATGCTTTTTCTACCGAAAACTGGAACAGACCCAAAGAAGAAGTAGATGCTTTGATGCAGATTCTAATTTCAACCATCAACAGAGAAACTGAAACACTTAATAAAAACAATGTTAAGCTGAATGCCATTGGCAATATTGCATCTTTGCCTCAGGAGTGTATTGATGATTTAAAAGAAGCGATGGAGAAAACCGCCCATAATGAAAAATGTACTTTAACACTTGCTTTAAGTTATAGTGCAAAATGGGAGATTATCGAAGCCGCTAAAAAAATTGCATCAGCTGTAAAAGAAAATGTCATTTCACTGGATGATATTAACGAAGACCTGTTTGCATCTAAACTCACAACCGTAAATATACCCGATCCTGAACTCATGATCAGGACCAGTGGCGAACACCGGATCAGCAATTACCTGCTTTGGCAAATGGCTTATACCGAGTTTTATTTTACTGATGTTTTATGGCCGGATTTCAGACGTGAAAATCTTTTCGAGGCTATTGTAGACTATCAAAAACGCGAACGCCGTTTTGGTAAAATTAGTGAACAATTAAACTAATTTTTCTTTTAACACTTTTTAACAAGCGTTTAAACTAACTTAGCACCACTTTTATACGATAAATGAAACCATAATAAGGGAACAACATAAAGGCTATCTGCTTTATAAAACATCGTTACCTTTTGGTCATTACTGAACAAATAATTTTAATGAAAAGAATATTTCAGGTTTTAATCCTACTCATTTTAGCCGCTCCGGCCTTCGCTCAAATACGTCCACAAGGTCAGGCTCCGGTAACCCCTTCGTTAAAGGTTGGTGGCTTAGATCTCGATTATTTTAGTCCGAAAGAGTATATTATCGGAGGTACAACTGTAACAGGTACCCAGTATTTAGATAAAGAGGTATTAATCACCTTATCTAAGTTGACCAAAGGCGATAAAATCGTTCTTCCTGGCGAGGCTACTTCTGATGCGATTAAAACATTGTGGGCGCAGGGCCTGTTTGATGATGTTAAACTTAACGTCGAAAAATTTGTTCAGGATTCTGTTTATTTTGAAATTGAAGTAGTGGAACGTCCGCGTTTAAGTTCTATTGATTTAAAAGGTGTTCGCAAATCTGAAAAAACTGCCATTCAGGAAAAACTGAACGATAAAACAGGTAAAATCGTAAACGATAACCTATACAATACCACATCTGCTATTGTTAAAAAATATTTATTGGATAAAGGCTTTTTCTTTACAAAAATCGATTACAAAACGCGCAAGGATCCGAATGCAGAAAACAGTGTAGTTCTGGAAGCTTATATTGATAAAGGACACCGTGTTAAAGTACAACACATTGATTTTACCGGAAATAAGGATTTCAAATCAGCAAAACTCAGAAAGTTTCTTAAAAACCCTAAACAATTTGCCTGGTGGCGTTTCTGGGGTTCCGGAAAATTCTCAAAAGAGAAATATGAAGAGAACAAGATAAAAATGGTTGCTAAAATGCACGAGAAAGGCTATCGCGATGCAGAATTGTTAAAAGATACCATTTACCAATATAATGATAAAAAGGTTAACATCAGAATGGACCTTTACGAAGGCAAAAAGTATTATTTCGGTAATATTACCTGGGCAGGTAACGCCATTTATCCGGATAGTATTTTAAAGAAAGTATTAACGATTGAGAAAGGTGATGTTTTTAGCGAAGAAAGATTAAATAAAAAATTAAATGGGGGTGGTGAAAACGGTGGAGACATTAACAGTATGTATACCGATAACGGATACTTAACTTTTAATATCGATCCGGTACAGACCCGAATTTACGGAGATACCGTTGATGTGGAATTACGTATGTATGAAGGACCGCAGTACACCAACAACCGAATCACGCTGAAAGGAAATACCATTACAAATGACAAAGTTGTTTTACGTGAGATCCGTACTAAACCGGGACAGAAATTTAACAAAAGTGATTTAATCCGTACCATTCGCGAAATTGGTCAGTTAGGTAACTTCGATGAGTCTAAAACGGTACCTACACCTCGCCCTAACCCGGCTGACGGTACTGTGGATATTGAATACGCAGTAGAAGAAAAACCTTCAGATCAAATTGAGCTATCTGGTGGGTTTGGCGGTGGCCGGATCATTGGTACATTAGGTTTAACTTTCAATAACTTTTCGTTACGTAACCTGTTCAATTTAAAAGCATATAAACCATTACCAAAAGGCGATGGACAGAAATTAAGCTTACGTGGGCAAACTAACGGTAAATATTACCAATCATATAGCTTCTCCTTTTCGCAACCATGGTTTGGTGGTGAGAAACCGGTAAGCTTTGGGGTAAGTGCATTTACTTCATTGCAATCGAATGGTTTAAGTAACGGAGACGCTCTATTTCAAAAAATCCGTTTAAATGGGGTAACCGTGAGTCTCGGAAGAAGATTAAACTGGCCTGATAACTATTTCCAGTTGTCTCATGCGGTAAGTTTACAACAGTATATTTTGAACAATTATTCAGGATATTTATTTAATACAGGTACATCTTATAATTTGAGTTTATCACAGGAGATCAGTCGTGATTCAAGAGATTCGCCGATTTTTCCTAAATCAGGATCGTTTTTACGTTTCACCGTTCAGGCTACACCACCGTTTTCATTGTTGAATAAAACAAACTATGCTACGGCATCTGACAAAGAGAAATACCGTTTTACAGAATACCATAAATGGAAATTTGATTCGCAATGGTATCAGAGAGTAGTGGGAAATCTGGTAGTTAAGGCCCAGGCACAATTTGGTTTTCTGGGGCAGTATAACAAAGCCGTTGGCCAGTCTGCATTCGAACGTTTCAAACTAGGGGGTGATGGTATGCAGGGATTCGATTTCTTACAGGGGTCTGAGTTAATTGCTATGCGCGGTTATGCCAACAACGCTGTGATACCAAATGGTTCTGACCCTAGAATTGCACAACAATCTGGTAGCCCGATTTATACCAAATATGTATTGGAGGCCCGTTATCCGGTAATTGCGAGTCAGCAGGCAACAGCCTTCGTTTTAGCTTTTGCTGAAGCTGGTAATACCTGGAATAGATTTGGTGATTTTAATCCTTTTAATGTGAGAAGATCAGTTGGTGTTGGTGCACGTATTTTCCTACCTATATTTGGTTTATTGGGTATTGATTACGGACATGCATTTGATAGGATCCCTGGCGTTCAGGATGGCGGTAAACAAAACTTTACTTTCAGTATCGCACAACAATTAGGTGGATTTTAATTGATAAAGAACAAAAAATTAACTAATTATGCAATAAATCATTGCAATAAGAGTTTAAAGAAAGCTTAGGTTATTAACTATATCATTAAAACACATACACAAATGAAAAAGTATCTTTTTATCGCATTCCTGCTTTGCACTTCTTTTGGTGCTTTTGCGCAAAAGTTTGCTTACGTAGACAGCGAGTATATATTGAAACATTTGCCAGAATATAAATCGGCACTCAGCCAGTTGGATGTGGCATCTAAACAATGGCAGCAGCAGGTTGATCAGAATTTTTCAGAAATCGACAGAATGTACAAGGCTTATCAGGCAGATCAGGTTTTATTAACTGATGATATGCGCAAACGTCGTGAAAACGAGATTATAGAAAAAGAAAAACAAGCTAAAGAATTTCAACGCTCTAAGTTTGGTCCAGACGGAGATCTTTTTCAAAGCAGGGTGAAACTGATTAAGCCTATTCAGGATAAAGTGGCCGAAGCCATTAAACAGATCGCAAAATCTAAATATTTAGACTTCATTTTCGACAAGAGCAGTGAGGCCACAATGATGATTTATGCCAGTAGCAGTTACGATGTGAGTAATGATGTAATTGTAAAATTAGGTTATAAACCAGGGACCGTAAATAATTAGTATATTCGTCCCTGATTTTTGAAGGAAAACAAACAGAAAAAATAAAAAAAGTAAAGTAAAACGATGAGAAAGTTAATTAACGTATTCTTTGTAGCAGCGGGGTTATTGTTTACAGCGAATATGGCAAGTGCACAACAAAAATTAGGTCACATTAATTCTGAAGAGGTTTTTGCAAATTTACCTGAAGCTAAAACAGCTCAAACTACCTTAGAAACTTTAGGTAAACAAAAGCAAGCTGATATTGATGCCATGATCAAAGAATATCAGACTAAAATGGCTGCTGCAGAGAATAAACAAAAAACGTTAAGTGAGGCGAATAAAGAAACAGTAGGCAAAGAATTACAAGCTGCCGGTCAGGAATTACAGGACTTGGAAAAACGCATTACCGATGCACGTACTAAAGCATCACAAGATATAGGTACCAAACAAGGTGAATTATTCCAACCTATCCAGGCTAAAGTTGCAAATGCAATTTCTGCTATCGCTAAAGAAAAAGGTTTGGCTTACGTGTTTGATATTGCAAACGGTCAAGGTGGTAACAATTTAGTATTCTGGGATGGTGGCGATGATATTACCGCTGCAGTTAAAACTAAATTAGGTATTTCAGCTACTGCTGCAAAACCAGCTGCGCCTAAGAAATAGTCTTCGGTCAGAAGTCAAAAGTCTTTAGTCTGAATGACAAAGCGGAATTAAGTGTAACTTAGTTCCGCTTTTTTGTTTTATTAAGTGTCGTCTTGCTGAACTTGTTTCAGCATCTTAATAATGAGATTATCATTTAGAAGGTAGCGTTCTCAAGAAATCTATAAAAGATTACATGTCATCCTGAGGGATAATTTATTTTATAAAAATAAATGTGATTGACAGATAAATTTTATTAGTTAATATCGCTAGAAAAATCGTCATTCCCAATTTGATTGGGAATCTTAATGCAAGCGCTTTAAGATTCCCGCATGCGCGAGAATGACGACGCGACTACTAGATTCTGTCAATGGTAGCCTGTCGAAGGACTTTCTTAAACGCTTATTACATCATTTGCAAAGTTAAGTTATAAGGTTCTGCTTGCATAACTCTTCAACCATCAAACATTTAAGCTAACTTTACAACATTCCAACTTTTCAATGGCAGGCAAGCAAAATTTTTCACCAATAGGTATTTTCGATTCAGGTTACGGTGGTTTAACGGTATTCCGCTCTATTGCCGATCAGTTACCAGATTACAACTATATTTATTTAGGTGATAATGCCCGTTCGCCTTATGGCGATCATGCTTTTGATACCATTTACAAATACACTTTAGAATGTGTAGAATGGCTCTTTGCCAAAGGTTGCCATTTAGTAATACTCGCCTGTAATACTGCCTCAGCTAAGGCACTTCGAACAATTCAACAGCGCGATTTACCTGCTAAGTATCCAGATCGGCGCGTACTAGGCGTAATCAGGCCTACCGCCGAAGTAATCGACCAGTACACAAGTACCAAACAATTAGGGGTAATGGGTACCAGAGGAACCGTTAATTCGAAATCCTACCTTTTGGAAATCAATAAATTTTTCCCCGATATACAAGTGTACCAGCAAAGTTGCCCAATGTGGGTACCATTGATCGAAAATAATGAGCATTTAGAGCCAGGGGCCGATTTCTTTATTAATGAATACTGTAGTCAGCTGCTAAAACAATCGGCCGATATCGATTGTGTATTGCTGGCCTGTACGCATTACCCTTTATTATTACCCAAGTTAAAGACCGTATTTCCTGATTACATCAACATTTTGGCACAAGGTGATATTGTAGCCAATAGTTTGGTAGATTACTTGGCAAGGCATCCAGAAATTGAACAAAAGCTGGGCAAACAGGGTGAGCGATCTTTTTACACCAGCGGTGATCCGGTTGCATTCGATGAGCATGCTTCTATCTTTTTTGGCGAAGCATTGAAATCGGGTAAGATGTAAGGTAGTTTATTGGTCATTGGTTTATTGGTCATTAGTCATTAGGCCATTGGGTGATTAATTTATCGGTGAGTTGTTTATTGGGTATACCAAACGCTAAAATGCTAACTAAGGCGAGAGTTAATTGTTCAACTGTTCAAAGTGGTTAAGAGACTGTCAACTGCCAACTGTAAGCTCCCAACTAACTATTGCGGTAACTGCTCAACCCTAACCAATACCGCTGGCGATGATAGGGCATCTAAAAAGGCAACAACAGCATCTTTCTCGGCTTTGCTCAGTTTTAAGCCCTTTAACAATTTATCGTTTTTAGGCAAAAGCGGATCGTTTACCTGTTCTGGCTTTACCCTTTGTACGGGCATGCCCACATTGTACATGTTCATTACGCCATCCATATCAGGAAATAGGCCATTGTGGAACCAAGGGGCAGTTTTCATTACATTTCTTAAACCCGGGGTTTTAAATTTGCCCACATCTTCCGGTTTTTTGGTTACGTTATATAATCCTAAATCTTCGTATTTACGTCCGTAGTAAGTTAACCCATCATTATGGAATTCGTTATCCGTAAATAAGGGACCATTATGGCAATTGATACAACGTGCTTTAGTACGGAACAGGTGTAAACCCACCAATTGCTGATCAGTAAGCGCTTTTTTATCTTTTCCTAGAAAACGGTCGAAAGGTGTTCTGCGGCTAACAATACTACGCTGAAAAGTGGCCAGGCTCTCGAAGATACGTTTATTGGTAATTTCTTTTGAACCAAATGCAGATTTAAAAAAAGGTTGATAACCTTTTATCTTACTCAGTTTTTTAGATAGTGCTTTCATATCCTGGTGCATTTCATTATGTGCAGCTACCGGACTACCAGCTTGTTCTTCTAAGTTGCTTGCACGGCCATCCCAAAACAGGCGTTTGTAAAACCACACATTCTCTAAAGACGGGGCATTGCGGATATTGGCCAAATGATCGTGTCCAATAGATACCTGGCGGCCATCAGTCCAGTGTAAATCTGGCGCATGGCAGCTCGAGCAGGAGATTTGGTTTGAGCCTGATAAACGAGGATCGAAAAATAAAATTTTTCCTAACTCCACCACACTTTTCACCGAATCATTTTTTAAATCGACAGGCGAGGGAGGAAGTTCACCAAGTTCCTGAAAAACGGCGCCTGCATCTACTGTAGGTTTGGGCCATTGATCGGTAGGTTTTGAATAAACTTTGCGCAGGCTATCAATACTCAATTCATCGTCATCGTTAAAATTAACCGATTGGAAAGAAAACAAGATCAGCCCGCTAAGGAATAAGGTGAGGATGGCAAAAATTTTATTCATGGGTTAAAAATACAGGTTTAGGCTGATGGTAGAAGAAAAACGGTCTTTGCCGGGGGTATTAAAGGTAGTTCTCTGAAGATCGAGGTAGTTTCCTGTATGTTGAATGTAATTGCCTGATATTCTGATAGAGGTTTGTATACCTTTATAGGTTGGAAACGAATAATCAGCCGCAAACCCAACTGCATAGTTATTAGATGTATTGAACTGGTAATCTGGATAAATAACATAGTTGTAGAAAATATTTTCATTTTCTATTGGTGCATAAAAGTTAGAAGATGTTTTTATGCTGTAATTTGCAGATACAGCTGCTCCGAAACTATGGTTTTTTTCTAAAAGTTTATTAATACCCCAACCTGCATTAAAATTAATCCGGCTGTAAGAAACATCAACCGAATAATTTCCATCTTTCTTGATATCTTCAAAATGCTGTACGCCAAAGTGTAAATTATTAATTAATCCATTTGCAACCTTTAAGGTATAAAATAGTTTCAATCCATAATATTCCTGATCATTGATGTAGTTTATTCCTGAAAGTTCAGTGTCATACCCGGCATCGGCATTGTAATTGTAATTGATAGCGAAATTAATTTCGCTTTTAGCTGTTTTTTTGTGCCAGATAAGGTATGCAGAAGAATGCTCAATGTTGTAGGTCATAAATTCACTAAAGCCAACATTGTCGGTAAAATTTCGTTTAAACAGTTGAGATTCTTTACCCTTTTTAAAGGCTAACATTATGTTGTCATTTGGGCTTATTGCATAATTGGCATATACTTTTCCAAATTGACGATCCTGGTTATTATCGTATTTTAATAAGTTTTTAGTTTGAAGTATCTGTGCACTGGAATAACCGGTTATTAAATAATTAGTGAAAATTTCGTTAACCGTGTTTTCAAAGTACGAACTGTTTTTATAACCTACACCAATTTGTTCTCTGCCATAACCGTATTGATAGCCCACTCCAACCAGTAATTTACTGGTAATGTTATAGCCTAATGCAGGATTAATATTTAATTGAAAATCTTTGACATCACCGCGCGGATCATTATTGCTAAAATGATTTCCTATTCTATAGTCTAATCCTAACGTAAGGGGCAGGTTATTTCCAATCATCGGTCTACTTACCGCTGCATTGATTCTGTAAACCGAACGTTCGTAATGGTTATTTTTTATCGATCCGAAATAATAAGGTGAGCTATTGCTAAATCTTGATTGGTGTGCCCATCGGGTACTGTCTTCAGTGCTCCTCTGATAATTGAATGAACCATATAGATGAAATTTCTCTAACGTTGTTTTACCTTCACTGAACAAAGAAATAGCATTGATTTTAGTAGCGCCTTGAACAGGAATATAATGCCCTTGATCAAAATCGTACTTAACGGTTAGATTATTGTATTTGTTCGGCATCATTTTTTCAATGAAGAAAGGGTTTTCTTTTGAAAATTGATACAGTTGTAGGAGTGCTGAATCAACAGAATAAATTTTGCTCACTAGTGATTGATCACTCGATGCAAGATCATTGCGCTGTGCAAACAACTGTGAGGTGGATAAAAGTATAACTATTGATATAATGATGAGTTTTCTCATGTAAATCTAAATGGTACTTGTAAATGTTTTTATTTAAAAGCTCTTGCTAAAGCAATGTCTAAAAAGTCGAAATCTTCGGTAGAGTTATTAGTGTCTTTTAATATGACCCTTCCGTTTTCTGTTCTGTCCGTTTTGCGGATAACCGATTGAGAAGTGTAGGCTCCTTTCGGCACAAATGCAAATCCGGCATCAAGGTCGGCCCCAAGTTTTTTTGGCAATCTGGATGAAGCAATATTTGGTTGTATTTCCATCGCATCGATGACATATTTCGACGGAATTTGATAATACTTGCGTGCTGTAGATGACGGCGTAGTTTTACTAGGCTCATTATACATTGGCCAGTTTTTTACATTTTGTGTCCTATCCACTTTAAAAATAGCAATACCTGTTCTTCCATTATTATCCAAAATCATATCAGTACCTATATAAGAAAGCACTTCAACGTTAGGTACCAATGGGTTATCGATATCTGAATCTAAAGGTTTTGCCAGAAAAGAGCCATAATACGCTTCAAAGTCTGCCGTACTTAAATCTACTGTCAACTCTGGGTTTCTTACTGATATTGTTTGTCCATCGGTTCCTGTAAATGGCGATTTATGATTTAAAGCGGTTTGAGCCAAAACAATACTTTCTCCAGGTTTTACTGGATGTGTTGTGCCATTCCCCGGGATCATACAAAGCGTTTTTGCGTAAATGAAGTCATTATTAGGATCTCCATTTGCGGTAACCATGTTGAGAGACTTCGACCAATCATATTGCCCGTTTGCTTGTAGATTATAGGTAGTGTTAGTTGTACTTTGTCTTCCCCAAATTTCGGTAATGTACAAGCTATCTGCATACATTACCTGGTCTGTATTATTATAAATTTCGATAAACTGATCTCTATAAAGTGCGCCTAATGTTCTATCTGATCCTGCATAATATACCTGTTTTATTAACCAAGTACCTACAGCACCTGCTTTAAGGTTTAATATTAATTGTGCAGTATTATTTTTATTAACTAGCTTGTTTTTTTCAGAGGCATTAAATATTACGGGTTTTGATGTAATTACCCCTGTTATCGCTGTGTAATCTGCCGCAGATATCGTATAGCTTACATCTACATCATATCTTCCAGCTGGTAAATCATCAAAAGTGCCCAAGCCTTTATCATTTGTGGTAAGTGTACGGAACCTGCCAGAAATTAAACTCTTTATCCTAACTGTAATATTTGCTAACGGAAAGGTGTAGCCGCTATTGGCAAGATCAAAAGCAACTTTTACATTCAAATCTGTAGGTGGTACCTCTGGTGAGTGTTCTTTTTTGCAAGAGAACAGTAATCCGATAACTATTATTAAAAGAAAATTTTTCATCATGATTAAAGTTTTAAGGATAATTCAATACCAAATGTTGGTGCGCTATTTGGCGACACAACTGTAATACTGTTAGGTCTTTGATATCTAGGTTGGTAATTCAAGAAATTATAGGCATTAAATGCAAACCTAAATCTCTTTTTGATTTCCTTGGCCAAGCTTAAATGGTAGTTGGAGTAAATCCGATATTGATTGTCAGAGGTAAGCTCATTTTCCGGTATAAACAAATGACCATAAACGCTGCTGTTGGGATCTGGATTTGTGATTTCTACATACCTAACATCCCCTGTAACATAGGCTTTAGGTACACCGTCGCTTGCGTTGATAAGGGTTTTGTTTAAGAAACTAAACTCTGCAGTTAACTGTACAATTAAACTAATAGCTGGTATATGGGTTGAAGAGGTAACCCTGCCAGAACTAAAATAGGTAGTCCGCTTTCTTGGCGCGTAAACTCCGGTAACAGGATAATCAGGAGCGGTATTATTATCCGAAATGGTATTTCCAAAACGATTTGATGTTTCCTGATAATTTGAACGGTATATACCACCGCTGATATTAAATGAGGTAGATATGGCTTCGTATTTTGGCGTAGTTAATATTAAATCGAAACCTTGGTTATCTGTTTTTAGATCGTTGTTAAACTCATTGTGGTTAATTAAAAATCTTTTAACACCAGTTTCGGTAAGTATAGGTTTAGCACCTGGGACAAACACCGCCGAATATTGCGGGAGTGTTAATATATCGTATTGATTAACGGTATTATAGCCCTGCGTATTTAGCTTATTAAACAATGAAAACGATAACTGATAACCTTTGATTTTGTATAAACCTGAAAGTTCAAAAGTTTGCCCTTTCGATGATTTTAATTTGCTGCCATCTGGATCAAAGCGCTGGATGTAGAAAATACTTGCGCTTTCGTTAGCATTTCCGTTATAGGCATTTATGAGTGGAATATCAACAAATGTAGGGCCTGGGTATCTTTGTGCTAAACCCGGCGATTTTACCGATAGGCCATATGCAAAACCTAACCTAAAATCGTTGGTAATTTGATAGTTGATGTTGGTACGCGGAGAAAGCGTAACAAAACCGTTTTGTCCGTCTAACCTTAATCCGCCACGGAAATTGAGTTCCCTGTTATTGATTTTTAGTGAAAATACATCCTCAGCATACAGTCCAAAATCTTTTTGCGTATAAACAAGAGAAAAATCATAGTAACGCTCAGAAGGACCACTTGAAAGGCTGTTACCGGTTGTATTATAGCCGATCCTAGGTCTGGCTGGATCTGAAAGCCTGCCCAAACCCCTATTGGCGGCATAGGAAAAGTTACCTCCAAAGTTTACAAAATGCCTTATTTCGCCAGTTCTATATTCCGCATTTAGCTCCAACTGAGCTGAAGCTGTAACCGGCCTTCCATCTACATCACTTACCGCAGTGTAAATCCCTTTGTCGTAAATTCCATTGGTAAAACCGGTTTCGGTTGAGTTGCTGTACAAAATATAAGGGCTATTAACAAATTGTTCAGTATAACTGCGTTGATGCGAATCGCTATAGCGTAAGTTTAAGCTGATGTTTTTTAAGAAATTTCCCTCAAGCCTATAACTTGTGCGGTTGCTTAAGCTCATGTTCCAACTATCGAAATTCAATATTTTTGAGGTTGGATCATCATCATCTTTTTTAACACCATCCAAATTTTTTCCATAATCAAAACTCAAAGTATTTTTAAGCCTTTCGTCTTTTCCAAAGGTGTTTGTCCACATTGCATTGGTGTTAACACGTTTATAGGCTTTAATTTTATCCCGGTTATCAGCATAAGAGTTAACGTAATTTACGCCAATATTAAAGCTGCCCAGTTTTGGTCCAAGTACAAAACCCTTAGAAAAATTGTAGGATGTAGCATTATCCCTTACCTGCATGCGAACATAGGCAGGAGATTTTCCGGCCTGGCGTTCTATGATCACTGCACCATCTGATAAATCGCCATATTTTACTGATGGTACGCCAGCAATAACTTCAATACTTTCGATATTATCTGCCGGGATCTGCCTTAAATCGGTACCTCCATAAGCAAAATCGCCACTGTAAGAGCTTGTAGAGGTTGTTCCTGTTAAACCAAAATCATTACTGCTTATACTTGTGCTGCCTAATCCCCTTAGTCCGGGGTTATAGCCTTGCATGTTGGCATTATTGGAAATATTGTTTCCATCAATGATGATGGCCACTCCAAATGAATTGTTAAGTGTAAATGGATCTCGGCCAGTAGTGGTTGGTTCAAAAACAGAGCGCAACGTCAAATTCTGGATATTCTGTAAAGAAGGAGGCGTAATTTTCCTGTTCGGAATCTGGTTCAACAAATCGTTTACGCTCAAGGCTGGAGTCTGCTCTATCATATCGCGGTTAATAATCAGCGATGAGTTGGTAGAGCCTGAGTAATTCCGCTTGGCATTGATCTCAATGTTCTCCAGGCTTAAGTCTAAAACCTTTAACTGAATATTACCTAGATTGGTTTCTCCGGCTTTAACAGTTACGGGGAAGCTTAACTTCTGATAACCGATATAGGAAAATTCTAGGGTTAGGATATTATTCGTTTCAGAGCCGTTAATCCTGAATAAACCGTTTTTGTCTGTAATGGCATATTGATTAGTTTCTACAATTTTAATGTTAACAAGTTCTAAAGGCTTGTTCTGCGGATCGACTACATTGCCAATCACTACATTTCTTACCTGTGCCAGCACCGCCGAACAGATAAGTAGCAATAATAAGGATGTGTATAGTTTTTTCAATTTAGACTAAATCTTAATAATGCTGCAAAAGTGTTAATTTTACGCTTACTATGCAAATTATTTAGAAAGATTCTAATTAGTAATACAGTGTTTTATGGTTTTTTGTTCTGTTGAAATCTTAATATAAAGAAAAAGCCGTCCATGGGTATGGGCGGCTACATAAAATACAGCTTTTTAACATTGTCTATTACCTTCTAAAAGAAATATTTAGGATTCACAATATATTGTAGAAAGCTTAAGTGTTTATATGCAACATTAACACGTTCTTTAACATAACCGTACTTATATATTCTAACAATTTTTAGCTTATTAAAAATATATACCATTGTGGAAATAAAAATTAAATAGTAGGTGAAACAGTAATGAGATTTCATTTAGTCTATAAATACTGCACTTTAATCCATTGTTCAGGTGATGATTGTACAAGGCTTCTAAAATCTTGTGGATCGGTACGAGTTTGATCTATGTTAAAATAACCTTCATCAGCTGAAACCCAATCACCTATTTGATTGCTATGTAAGCCATGTGAACTACCATAAAGTAAAATATCTCGACAATAATAGATATCTACAATACCTTGATCTGGAAATTTTTCATTTTGCCCCGAATCATCTAAAATCAAATTATTTGGTGGTTGCATATTTGTTAAAGTCCCAGAACTTATACAAGAGTATGAGTGGAATACGTATTCTTGACCAGCAATAGCTGAACTCGAATTGTTACTAGCATAGATGCTATTAGTTTGTTTATTATAATAAACAGTAAAATTTTTAAAAACCTGGCTTAAATCGGCACCTTTTATTTTAGTTAATTCACTTTTACTAATTTTTGAATAACCATATTCTTCTGGTGATAAAGAAACTTCTTTTAAGGTTGGTTTAATGTGATCGTTTTTTTCCTTTTTACATGAGTAAAGCAAGCCAATCATGATGATTGCAATAAGGGCTGTTAATCTAAAATTTTTTTTCATAGTTTTTAGTTTTTATAAATTAATATCTGAGCAACAATAATAACTAGTATTGCAGTTAATTGCAAATTATTTTGAATAATTCTAAATAATAGCTTAAGTTGTAGTGTTTTCAAATTAACCTCCTTGTGACAAAAGAAAACACTTTTGTTTAGGTTCTGAATGTTTAAAAAGATAACTTTGCGGCTTCAAATCCATATAATGAGTGATCAGATAAAACACGAATGCGGAATCGCTTTTATTCGCCTGTTAAAACCACTTTCTTACTACCAGCAAAAGTACGGTACAGCACTTTACGGCCTTAACAAATTATACCTTTTAATGGAAAAACAGCATAACCGGGGCCAGGACGGCGCTGGTATTGCCACCATTAAACTGGATATGAAGCCCGGCAGCAGGTACATTAGCCGATACCGGAGCATGGCATCTAATGCGGTAGCCGATATCTTCGAATATGTGCAGAACAAATTTGTTGATATCCAGGAAAACACCCCTGAGTTAATGCAGGATACAGAATGGCTCAAAAACAACGTCAGCTTTATTGGCGAAGTTTTATTGGGCCATTTGCGTTATGGTACCCATGGTAAAAACAGCATCGAAAATTGCCATCCTTTTTTAAGGCAGAATAACTGGATGACCCGTAACCTGGTTATTGCCGGTAACTTTAACATGACCAATGTGGATGAGTTATTGGAGCAATTGTACGAGTTAGGTCAGCATCCAAAAGAAAAAGCAGATACGGTAACCGTATTGGAAAAAATCGGTCACTTTTTGGATGATGAAAACCAGGAGCTTTTTGATCATTACAAAAAAGAAGGACACGATAACGTTGCCATTACACACAAAATATCTGATAACCTGGATATTGCCAATATCCTTCGCCGCTCAGCCAAAACCTGGGATGGAGGTTATTCGATCTGTGGTATGGTCGGTAATGGCGATTCGTTTATCATGCGCGACCCGGCAGGTATCCGTCCGGCATATTATTATTACGACGATGAGATTGTGGTTGCAGCTTCTGAAAGACCTGCTTTACAAACCGCATTTAATATCCCTTTTAAAGATGTTAAAGAGATCGATCCAGGTCATGCTTTAATTATCAAGAAAAACGGCGAGGTAAGCATGGAGCAGTTCCGCGAGCCTACTGAAAGACTATCTTGTTCATTCGAGCGCATCTATTTCTCAAAAGGAAGTGACGTGGAAATTTACCGTGAACGTAAACAGCTGGGACGTTTATTGAGTGATAAAATTCTTCAGGCCGTTAATTACGATTTAAAGAATACGGTATTCTCGTTTATTCCAAATACAGCAGAAGTTGCGTTTTTCGGAATGGTTGATGGTGTTCATCAATATGTACGCAGGCACCAGAAAGACACCCTTTTGCATAAAAAAGAGCAGCTAAACGACGAGCAGCTGGACGAGTTATTATCGATGGCGCCCAGGGTGGAGAAACTAGCGGTTAAAGATGTGAAATTGCGTACGTTTATTACGCAGGATGCAGATAGAAGCGAAATGGTGGCACACGTTTATGACACTACATATGGTATTATCAACAATCATCAGGATACTTTGGTCGCATTGGACGATTCGATTGTACGTGGTACTACCTTAAAACAGAGTATCATTAAAATTGTAGACCGTTTACATCCTAAAAAAATTATTATTGTTTCTTCTGCACCTCAAATTCGTTATCCTGATTGTTATGGTATAGATATGAGCCGGATGGGACAGTTTGTGGCTTTTGACGCAGCTATTCAATTGTTAACTGAGCGCGGCATGTGGCAGGTAATAGAAGATGTTTACGCCAAATGTAAAGCTTCGTTATTGTTGCCTAAAGAGGAAATTGTAAATCACGTTAAAGATATATACAAGCCGTTTACGCCTGAAGAAATTTCGGCCAAGATTGCACAGATCATTACCCCTAAAGGTACTGTGGCAGAAGTTGAAGTAATTTACCAAAGTTTAGAGAACCTGCACGAGGCTTGCCCGAAAAATAAAGGCGACTGGTATTTCTCTGGAAACTACCCTACGCCGGGAGGAAACAAGGTAGTTAACAAAGCTTTTGTGAACTGGAAAGAAGGAAATAACCAAAGGGCTTATTAGTAGCTTCAAAATTTCCCGTGAGGAATAAGATAAAATAGCTCATATCGCTGATGTGGGCTATTTTTTGTTTATTTGCTGCGGTTCGTGAGGACACGGCTACGGCGTGTAAAAACAAATATTGACTGCTAAGAAACAGTTAATTATTGATTGTAAGTTGGTTATGGAAGTGTTGTCTCTTGATGTTACAGGCTTTTCCCATTTAAACCTGACATACGCGGAAAGCCCGGAACCCGGTTTTTCACCGGGTGAGGACTTGCAGCATTGGCAGGACGGACCTTAATAGCAGCACTGGCATTGCTTTTCAAAAAAAAGCTGCTAGTCATTAAAGTGTTTAAGACACTGGTGGGTATTAATTTGCCAGAAGGTTAAGTTTTACGCGTAAAACTTCAGGTAAGTTTTAATAATGAGCCAGAAGGCGAAAAAGATGATTATTACACCGGCAATTTTATTCAGCTTTTTAAGCGCGTCTTCTTTTATTTTATAACGCAGTTTGCTAGAGTAAAAACTTTTAGCGCCATCAATGCCGAGTTGTGTGGCCATGGCAATAAAAAAGCAGACCAGTTTTTCGTTAAGCATATTGTTGAGCTTAACAGAGATAATTCCGCTCACAATAATCCAGAACATGAGGGTAGAAGGAGTGAGGATACACATTAAAAAACCTTTGAGCACGTAACCTCTTTTGCTTACTTTTTGGAGTGTATTGCTATCGTAATGCACAGTAATTTTTGAAACCAGGTAATAAATCCCCACCGCCAGTAGAAACACACCGCCAATACTGCCTACGTATTTATCAAATTCTGCTTTATAATTAAAAAACTGGCTACCAAAAAGAACCAGTCCAATCAGAATAATATCACTTATAATTACGCCAATGGCTAAAGAGAAACCAGCCTTGAAACCCCGTTCGATGCTGGTTTTAATCATTGCAAAAAATACCGGCCCTGTTAAAAACGATGAAATAATCCCTGCTCCTATACCTAGTAATATAGCTTCAAACATGCATTGTATTGTTTATGATATGCGAATATGCAATTTTATACCTAAAGATGTAACATTTATTTTTGTTGCATAGGTTGCATAAAAAATACTGGTTATTAGTTTTTTTTATTTATGTTTAGCCCCACTAAAACTAGATTTATAATATGAATTCAGAACAAACGCAAACCAAGTGGGCGCAGTTTATTCCACTGGTCACTGTATTCTTCTTTTGGGGCTTTGTAGCCGCCAGTAATGACATTCTCATCCCGGTATTTAAAAAGGCATTTGATTTATCGCAGGCCGAAAGTCAATTGGTTTCACTGGCATTTTACATCGCATACACGGTGGGAGCGTTAATTTATAACCTCATTTCAGTTATTATGGGAAAAGATATTGTAAATAAGCTTGGTTATAAAAATTCATTAGCTCTTGGTTTAGTTATCTCGGCAGCAGGGACATTACTTTTTTATCCGGCAGCCAATTTGCATTCTTTCCCATTAATGCTTTCCGGTTTGTTCATCGTAGCCTTGGGTTTCTCTTTACAGCAAACTGTCGCCAATCCGTTGGCCATTGCTTTAGGACCGATTAAAACAGGTTCACAACGTTTAACACTTGCGGGTGGTATCAATAACTTCGGTACAACCATTGGGCCGCTTATTGTAAGCTTTGCCATTTTCGGTTCGGCGGCGAATGCAAATACCAACATTAGTGTAGAAAGCGTTAAAATTCCTTATTTAATTTTAGGGGTGGCTTTTATTGCCGTTGCCATTTTCTTAAAAATGTCGTCGTTGCCTGATCGACCTGCTTTGGTGGAAGCTTCGGCAGATGACACTAAATCGATTAAGGGATCAGCCTTGAATTACCCTCAACTGGTTTTGGGTATGATCGCCATTTTCGTTTATGTGGGTGTAGAGGTTTCAACAGCCAGTAACCTGCCGGCTTACATGGAGAAAGACTTAGGCTTTGAAATCAAAGATATTGCACCTTATATTTCACTATACTGGGCGAGTATGATGATCGGCCGTTGGACAGGCGCCGTTGAAGCTTTTACCGATAATGTAAGCACTCAAAAGGTATTGCGCTTTATTGCACCTTATTTAGCCTTTGGTATTTTTCTGGTTGTAAATGCAATTGCGAAACACGATCTGGCACCTTTTTATATTTATGCAGCAATTATTTTGGTGCTAATTTTAGCCGATATGGCCAGCAAAGGTAATCCGGCCAGAATGTTATTGATTTTTTCTGCTATTGGCATTACCGCTTTATTAATTGGTATGTTTACTACCGGCATGACGAGTGTATATGCCATTACCAGCGTTGGTTTGTTCTGCAGCACTTTATGGCCATGTATCTTTACTTTAGCCGTTAGCGGTTTAGGTAAACATACCAGTCAGGGAAGTAGTTTCCTAATTATGATGATTATGGGCGGTGGGATCATCAGCTGGTTGCAAGGTTTGGTATCTGAATTCACGGGCATTCAATACAGTTATATTGTGGGTATTATTTGCTTCGCTTACCTGGCATTTTACGCCTGGAGGGTAGCTTCCATATTAAGATCGCAGGGAATTAATTTCGATCAGAAAATTTCTGGCGGACATTAATTTTTATTCCAGTATTTTAGCAGCCACAAAGATTAAGTTCTTTGTGGCTTTTTTATTTTAGCACATGACAGATAAACCAAGTTTCGACTCCATATTTATGAACCTGGCAACCGATTTGGCTGCCCGCTCGCACTGTGTGCGTGCGCATGTTGGTGCCGTTTTAACAAAGGATACCCGTATTATTTCGATCGGTTACAATGGCCCGCCGGCCGGTACACATAATTGCGATGAGGAATGGCCGGAGCATGGATGCGCACGAGATAGCAAAGGAAGTTGCTCTCTGGCCTTACATGCTGAAGAAAATGCGATTTTATATGCTTCGAAAAATGGATCGAAAATAGAAGGATGCACACTGTACACCACCCTGTCGCCCTGTATTGCCTGTGCGCGTCTTATTTTATCTTCAGGAATTAAACTGGTTTATTATTCAAAATCTTACGCTGCTTATAAGGGACTACCGAGCGATGAAGGTGTTGACTTTTTGAGAAAATTTGGAGTGGAGGTAATTTTAATGGAGGGTTAGGGTTATCGTTTATTAATTAATTGTAGATGCTTATTGCTGGCCATTATCGATAAAATGCTGATATGGCAAGCTATTCAAAAAAATATTACCTTAATCAGTAAAGACGAAAACATAAGCAAATACCGATCAGAGGGATTGAAGGTTATCTGGATTATTGTTCATTAGTAATTGCAAACTATCTTCGGACTCCGGACTGCCGACTTCGGATTTTTCCACTAAAAATCTCTAATCTTCCTTATCAAATCTCACATCTAATTGGTACTTTTGCGGATGCAAGAGAAAATCATTATCGTCGATTTTGGTTCGCAGTTTACACAACTCATCGCCCGCAGGGTTCGCGAACTAAATATTTACTGTGAAATATATCCATACAATAATCTTCCTGAGGTTACACCTGATGTAAAAGGCGTTATCTTTTCAGGTAGCCCTTACTCTGTTCGCCAGGAAGATGCACCTCAGATTGATTTATCAAAATACCATTTAAAATATCCTTTACTGGCTGTTTGTTACGGCGCACAATATATTGCCCAACATTCAGGAGGTAGCGTTCAGCCTTCATCAACGCGCGAATATGGCCGGGCTAACCTGAATTTTGTAAATCAGGAAAACAAATTATTTAAAGGGATCAATATTGGTTCGCAGGTTTGGATGAGCCATGGTGATACCATTACCGATATTCCTGAAAACTTTGAGCTGATTGCGAGTACCGATAGCGTAAGGGTGGCAGCTTATCACATTAAAGATTCTGATACTTATGCCATCCAGTTTCACCCTGAAGTAACGCACAGTATTGATGGGAAAATTCTTTTAGAAAACTTCCTTGTTGATATCTGTGGATGTAGCCAGGATTGGACTTCGGCTGCTTTTGTTGAAACTACCATAGCCGATATTAAAGCCACTGTAGGTGATGATAAAGTTGTTCTGGCACTTTCAGGGGGTGTCGATAGCAGTGTTGCTGCGGTACTTTTGCACAAAGCTATTGGTACAAACCTTCACTGTATCTTTGTTGATAACGGCTTATTGCGCAAAAACGAATATGAAAGTGTTCTAGAACAGTATAAAGATTTTGGCTTAAATATTAAAGGCGTTGATGCGAAAGACAAATTTTTAGGTCAGTTGGCCGGCGTAGAAGATCCTGAAACTAAGCGTAAAATCATTGGCCGTGTATTTATCGAAGTTTTCGATGAAGAATCTCATCTGATCCAGGATGTAAAATGGCTTGCTCAGGGAACTATCTATCCGGATATTATCGAATCAGTATCGGTAAAGGGTCCATCAGCTACCATTAAATCACACCATAATGTTGGTGGTTTGCCAGATTTTATGAAGCTTAAAGTGGTAGAGCCACTTAAAACGCTGTTTAAAGATGAAGTGAGAAGAGTAGGCACGGCATTAGGTTTAGAATCATTTATTTTAGGTCGCCACCCGTTTCCAGGTCCTGGCCTGGGCATTCGCATCATTGGAGAGGTTACTCCTGAGAAAGTGGCCATTTTACAGGATGCTGATAAAATTTATATTGATAATCTGAAAGAAGCGGGTTTGTACGATAAAGTGTGGCAGGCAGGAGCTATATTTCTACCTGTAAGATCAGTAGGGGTAATGGGCGACGAGCGTACCTACGAAAATGTAATTGCTTTACGGGCTGTAGAATCGCTTGATGGCATGACTGCAGATTGGTGTCATCTGCCTTACCCGGTATTGGCTAAAATATCAAACGAAATTATTAATAAAGTTAAGGGAATCAATAGGGTAGTGTACGATATCAGCTCTAAACCACCGGCAACCATTGAATGGGAATAGTCCAGTTTGGAGTTGTTAGTTTTTAGTTTGGAGTTTTTATTCCAAACAATACAAATAATAGGCTTATGCTAGCAAGGTGGAATAAACTTTGCTAGCATATTTTGTTAAAAAAGATAGGTATGAATTTGAAGAAAGTTTATGGGTTGCTGGTTTTGTTTACGATTGTTCTAGGTGCTTGTTCGCCTAAAATCAGGACACCTAAGCCTGAAACCAGTAAACCGGTCGAAAAAGAAAAACCTACAGATAAAAAACCTATCAAAAAGTTTTCGCAGGCAAGCGTTTCTCTGCTGGTTCCATTTAAGCTCGACCAGCTTAATTTAAAAACTGCTACAAAGGCTGAGATCGAAAAATATGCGATGCCTATCGATTTCTATCAGGGCTTTAAACTGGGATTGGATTCTGTCGCAGCACAGGGTTTAAGCTTTAAACTAAATGTCTTTGATACAGAAGATGATAATGCGCATATATCACTTTTATATAAGAATGAACGCTTTAAACAAAGCAACTTAATTATTGGCCCTGTTTTTCCGGAAGGATTAAAATTTATCTCTGCTTATTCCAAAGAAAATAATGCAATTATTGTATCTCCATTAGCGGCATCAGAACCTACTGAATTCAATAATCCCAATTTGGTATCCATTGTAAACAATATTGGATTACATGGAAAAAAGATAGCCACTTTTATTGCTAAAAATTATAATCCTGCTAATACGATAGTGGTGTTTATCAACACAAAAAAAACAGAAGACGAGGCTTTCGCAGCACCGATAAGAAGTTATCTTCAAGCCAATAGCAAATTTGTTATACAGGAATATGCATCAGCCTATGCTTTTGAAACGAGGATGATCAAAGGTAAACAATATGCCGTAGTGCTGACTTCTTCCGACCGCGCTTTTGTATTACCAACTGTAGAAAAACTATACAAACTAAAACATCTCCGGACCGGAGGATATAATATCTCGCTTTTTGGTCACCCTAACTGGGTAAAACAGAATTATCCGGCTGATAAATTGCAGGATCTGAACACCATTATCAGCTCATCTTATAAAATCGACTATAAAAACGGCAATGTGATCACTTTTATCAAAAAGTATCGCTATAAATATGGCTTTGAGCCTGGGGAGTATGCGTTTAAAGGTTTCGATGTTGGTTATTATTTTGGCAGGTTACTGGCAACCAATGGTGAAGATTATCGGGATTATATCGTGAAAGATAAATATAAAGGCCTGCATAATAACTTTTCATTTATTCGTGATGAAAAATCAGGCTACATTAATACCAGTTTAATGTTATTGAAGTATAAAAACTTTGCCTTAAGCCCGGTTGAGTAATCAATAATTTTTCTTTTTAATTATCGCATGAGAGCAGATCACCAGTTAAGGGCCTTTGAACAAATTTTGAGCAGTTACGATGGAAATTTACCTTTACATCGTTTTCTGCCTGTTTATTTTAAACAGCACAAGCAGATGGGCTCGTCAGACAGGAGATGGGCAACAAGATATATCTACAGCTTTTTTAGACTGGGTAAGGCTTTACCGTCATTACCTGCCGAGGAGAGGTTAAGTATTGCAGATTTTTTATGTCACGATACGTTAAGCCTGTTGGTAGAAAAGAACCTGCCCGATTTAAAGGGGAGTATAAATTTGCCGCTCGAAGAAAAATTAGCACTGATTAAAGCTAAATATCCAGGCTTTGATTTCGAAGAGATTTATCCTTTTCATACGGCACTTTCTACCGGCATTAATAAAAATAATTTTTTTGCATCGTTTTTTAAACAACCTGATCTGTTTATTAGGATAAAGGCGGAAGATTCAGCAGCAGTGATTTCCAAATTGGAAGCTGAAAATATAACTGTTAAAGTAATTTCGGATACTGCCCTGGCTTTGCCCAATGGAACCAAGCTTGAAACCATTTTAACGGAAGGGACTTATCAGGTTCAGGATTTATCATCACAACACACAGGGTTATATTTTAAGCCTAATAAATGGGATAAATGGTGGGATTGTTGTGCAGCTTCTGGCGGAAAAACTCTATTGCTGCACAGTTTGGAACCGGTAATTGAACTTTTGGTTTCAGATTTGCGGGAAAGCGTGCTCTTAAATCTGGATGAACGTCTCCGCTCGGCAGGAATTAAAAAATACCATAAAAAAGAGCTTGATCTTTTAAAGAACAATGATCAGGTTTTACACCATTACCAATTTGATGGAATTATTTTGGATGCGCCTTGTACAGGTTCAGGAACATGGGGAAGAACACCTGAGATGCTCACTTTTTTTGAAGAACGTAAGATTGATCAGTTCGCATCGATACAAAAGGGGATTGCCCAAAACATAGTAAAATACCTTAAACAAGGAAAACCTTTAATTTACATTACCTGTTCGGCGTTTGCAGCCGAAAATGAGGCTGTTGTACAGCATATGGTTGATACATTGCCATTGGAACTGGAAGAAATGGAATTGATAAAAGGCTTTGAAAATAACGCTGATACGATGTTTGTGGCGAGGTTGATTAAGCAAAGTGAATGACAGGGCTTTGGATTGTAAGATTTAGATGCTTATCGTTCTCTCCGTCCTTTCGAGCGGAGTGCAACGCATTCGAGAACCACGAAGCGCTCAGCGAAGCTAAATCTATCTCGGGTTAGAGCTCTCCGTTTCGCTGTGCTTCAGTCGAGACGACAATTTAAGTGTGCTCAAACCAGGATGCAAAATTCCTTTTGACGTACTTCACCGCTTCGATTAAAACGGCTATTGCTCCGATAATTATGGTATATTCTTCAAAGCTGTTCATTGTGTAAGCTTTACGTTTAGATGAATATACGGAATTATTGTTACAGATTGGTGCGGGAATTGTCATTTAATAGAGTAATCGTCATTTCAACCGTAGTGCCTGCCCGTACAGGCGGGGAGAAATCTTTAAACTTACAATTTAAAGATTTCTCCATTTCGCTACCAATGAAGAATAGGCAGGCTTCAGTCGAAATGACGATCTAACCCGGAACTGCTAAAGTCCTGTATTGTTCCTGAACAATTTAATGGCAATGGCCAGTAAAATCACCCCAAAGGCTTTACGTAAAATATTCAGACCAGATTTACCGAAAAGTTTTTCCAGTCTGTTGGTGTTTTTCAATACAAAGTAAACAAACAACATATTGAGTATAATGCCTACTAAAATATTCTGGGTATGGTATTCTGTTTTTAGCGAAAGTAAAGTGGTCATCGTTCCTGCCCCGGCAATCAAAGGAAAAGCCAATGGTACTATGGAAACTGTTTCAGGTGCTTCTTCCTTAAAAATGGTTAAACCCAACACCATTTCCATGGCGATGAAGAAGATAACGAAAGAGCCGGCAATAGCAAAAGATTCAACATCCAAACCGATTACTTTTAAGAGCGATTCGCCAACAAACAAAAATAGGATCATTAGACCTGTTGCTACCAGCGAAGCCTTTTCTGATTCGATGTGACCAGCCTTTCTACGGAGTTCGATCACCACCGGTATCGCACCTAAGATATCAATAATCGCAAACAACACCATCGTTGTCGATAGGATCTGGCTTAAGTTGAATGTCATAAAATCAGATTTCATAGCAGCGCAATTTTAAGCAAAGGTAGTGGAATTTGTATCAATTCCTCAATGGTAGGTTGATTTATTAGAAATAGAATTGCGTACGCAAGGTAAGCACGTTATCTTTTCTATCAGCAGTGTAACCCGAAAGCTGGGTGGATTCATTTCTGACTATATCGTAATACAATACTGCTTTAAAATGTGGGTTAAAATGATGTAAAAAGCCAAAACCAAAAGTGTCAAAACGAACGTCAGCAGGCGATAGTCCTTTATCGGCCGAAATGTCCATGCCTTTAACTTTAGCATTTGGATCATACCAGTCGTATTTTAGAATGAGCTGGTTATCGGTACTATTTAAAGTTTGTACAAACGTGAGGTAAGCACCATTAAAAGTTCTGGTATAATAAGGCAAGGCTACCGATTTATTATCAACAGGATAGGTACCTGGTGTGGCGGAGGTAGTGGAAGTGCCGGTTTGTAAGCCCGAAATTACTTCTGCCCTAAGTTCTGATTTCCAGCTTTTGGTTTTTGTGGCCAACTGGATATCTGCACCATAATATCTTCTGGGTGCTACTTTATTAACTGTTGAAGCAGTAGAATCCTTAACCATTTTCCATTGATCGTTAATCATGTTCATTTTATAGCTAACAGGTAAACGATGGTTTAAACCGCCTTGCAATGTACTGATGCCACCTGCAATGGTAAACTGATTAAATGCATAAGTTTTATGGCTTAATCTGAAGATGAAATCTTTGCTATTGTCAAACTCACCCGGACCAGCCAAGCCCTGACCATTATAAATACCGAAATCAAACACCAGATTTTTAAGTGTTGCATCTTTCCATCGTGGATTTAGCGTAAACGTAACACCCAGGTCACGTTCCGTTTTCATTAAAATCTGCGACATCCGTCCACGCTCCGGTGCTTCCCTGACAGAAGAAGACAGCTGCAGCTCGTTCCCGAAGGGACGACCTGAAAGACCAAGCGTTACCGCTAATATTTTCCATTTGTTTTCATAATAACGGCCCCAGAAATCGCGGATGGCTACACCCTGCTCGGTACCATCAAACTGGAGTACAAAATAGGTAGATGGGCTACCATCTTCTGTTAACATCATGTAGTCAGCCCGTAATCGGCCCCTTCTCAATCTGAACCGGTTATTGGTGAATTCGCCAAAATTCCCTCCCTGGTATTCTGCCTGGGCCCCATTTGATTGCGCAACCTGAAATTGTGGCTGCAAATATCCACTAAATGATAATGAGCCGTATTTCTTTGATATGATGAGTAAATGATTTACTGTTGTAGAATCCATTACGTCATTAATCGTCCGTTGGGCATGCACCAATGTTGAAATGAATAATAAAACAGAAGTGATAAAGAAATAAGTGCTTTTAAGTTTAGCAGGATGGCGGTACATTTTGTTAATTTTTTTGCAAAGGTAACTTTATTAACAATTATTTAACACAAAAAAGCCCCGACTTTTGATCGGGGCTTCAATTAAAAAAGATAGTTTTTTTTATAATTCTGGTTTCGGAGGATCAACAGGTTTAACCGTATTACCGCTGTTTCTAAGAACCGAGTTCTTTTTACCATATAAGAAATAAATTGCTATACCTAATCCCATCCAGATTGCTAACCTGATCCACGCTTCTAATGGAAGTGATGACATTAAATAAACGCAAACAATGATGCCCATAATTGGAACGAAAGGCACTAATGGCGTTTTGAAAGGACGTGGACGATCAGGATCTGTTTTGCGCAATAACATTACACCAATACAAACTAAAGAGAATGCAAACAAGGTACCGATAGAAACCATGTGGCCTAAATCGGTAACCGGAACAAAACCTGCAAAGATGCTTACAAAAAGCATAAAGAAGATATTGGTTTTGAAAGGTGTTCTGAATTTAGAGTGGATAGTGCTGAAGAATTTTGGTAATAACCCGTCTTTAGACATGGTATAGAATACCCTTGACTGGCCCATCAACATCACTAATATTACTGAAGTATAACCTGCTAAAATGGCAATGATTAGACCCATTTGCAACCAGCTGTAACCGGTTACTTTAAAAGCTGTAGCAGCAGGAGAGGCATCACCTTTAAAAACGGTGTAAGGTACTAATCCTGTCATTACGTGCGCAAACAATACATATAATATGGTACAAACCACAAGTGATCCCAATATACCAATTGGCATGCCTTTTTGAGGATTTTTAGCTTCCTGAGCAGCTGTAGAAACGGCGTCAAAACCTATAAATGCGAAGAACACCAATGCTGCCCCGGCTGCTATACCTGAGATACCAAACTCTCCTTTAACACCTGTGTTTTCAGGAATATAAGGCGTATGGTTAGCAGGGTTGATGAATTTCCATCCCAGTGCAATGAAAATGATCACCACTGCTACTTTCACAATTACTAAAATGTTATTAAGACTCGCCGATTCTTTGGTACCGCGGATTAACATTAAAGAGAGTAAGGAAACAATTACTACAGCAGGAAGGTTGATTCCTCCTCCATCTACCTCTGCAAATGATTTAGTTAGGTAGAGGGGCATTTCGAGTCCGAACTCGTGCAATAATTTATTAAAGTATCCAGACCATGAAACGCCGACGGTTGCAGCACCTAAAGCATATTCGAGAACTAAATCCCAGCCGATAACCCATGCCATAAATTCGCCCATGGTAGCATAAGAATAGGTATATGCACTTCCTGCTACCGGTATCATTGATGCAAATTCGGCATAACATAATCCGGCAAAAGCACAGCCAACTGCCGCTAATACAAATGATAAAGTTACAGCAGGTCCGGCATGATCGGCAGCAGCAATACCCGTTAACGAAAATAAACCTGCGCCAATAATAGCCCCAATGCCCAACGCGACAAGGCTCGTACTGCTCAGTGTCCGTTTCAACGTGCCTTCACCGCTTTCAGCAGATTCTGCTATAAGCACATCAATAGGCTTTTTTAGATTCATAAGTTGTTTAGTCTTTTATGTTTGTTGATTTTTATGATAATAAGCAGTAAACCTAAATAAAAATTACCAAAAACAAAAAGGGATTCTGTTAAAATCCCTTTTATGAGTCTTTATATCTATGATTTTACAACTAACGGCTTAATGTATCGGTTGTATTTATCAAAGTGTCTGTTTTTATGTTTCCCAAAGCATCGGTTTTTTGTTCAATCCTGATTTCTTTCCGAACTTCCTGTTTGTGTTCGCCTTCAATTGCCTTAACTGCGATGTAAGGAGCGATAACCAGTGAAACAATAGACATTAATTTAATCAGAATATTCATTGACGGGCCGGAAGTATCTTTAAAAGGATCACCAACCGTATCTCCTGTTACCGATGCTTTGTGCGGTTCTGACTTTTTGTAGTGCATTTCGCCATTAATCATCACCCCCTGTTCGAAAGATTTCTTGGCATTATCCCAGGCACCGCCGGCATTACTCTGGAAAATGCCCATTAATACGCCCGTAACGGTAACGCCGGCCAGTAGACCGCCTAAAACTTCAGGTCCAAAGGTGAAGCCTACAATCACCGGGGTGATCAAAGCAATAGCCCCTGGCATCATCATCTCGCGGATAGAGGCTTTGGTAGAAATGGCCACACATTTTTCATATTCAGGTTTGGCTTTGTATTCCATAATGCCAGGTATTTCACGAAACTGGCGGCGTACTTCCTGCACCATATCCATTGCGGCTTTACCAACTGCCTGGATACACAGAGCAGAAAAAATGAAAGGAATCATTCCCCCAACAAATAAACCTGCCAGCACAGGTGCTTTATAAATATCTATCGCAGTTATGCCGGCAATACCAACAAAGGCAGCGAATAAAGCTAATGAGGTAAGTGCAGCCGAAGCAATGGCAAAACCTTTACCTGTTGCTGCGGTGGTATTACCTACAGCATCTAAATTATCAGTACGTTCGCGTACCTCAGGAGGTAATTGACTCATTTCTGCTATACCGCCTGCATTATCCGCAATTGGCCCGAAAGCATCAATAGCCAATTGCATAGCTGTAGTGGCCATCATTCCGGCTGCAGCAATTGCAACACCATATAAACCTGCAAAATGATACGAAGCCATAATTCCTCCGGCCAGCACCAGAATAGGAATTACAGTAGATTTCATTCCAACAGATAAACCAGTAATAATATTGGTAGCATGTCCCGTAGACGATTGCTGGATAATCGAGTTTACAGGCCCTTTGCCCATCGCCGTAAAATATTCGGTCACAACACTCATAATTGTTCCGACTACTAAGCCTACTATAATGGCATAAAAAACATTGATGCTTGAGAATTCGTATCCACGCAGATTAAGCGTTTCAGGCAACATCCATTTCACGATAAAGAATGAAGCTACAGCGGTGATGACAATCGATGACCAGTTACCCAGATTCAATGCATTCTGAACATTTGATTTTTCATCCTTAATAGTGACGAACCAGGTTCCAATGATTGAAAATATAATGCCCAGCCCACAAATCACCATCGGTAACAGAATAGGAGACATTCCACCAAAATTATCGGTTACATTAATTTCCTGGCCCAAAACCATGGTAGCTAAAATGGTGGCTACGTATGAGCCGAATAAATCTGCCCCCATACCGGCAACATCACCTACGTTATCGCCCACGTTATCGGCAATGGTAGCGGGGTTGCGCACATCATCTTCAGGGATGCCAGCCTCCACCTTACCTACTAAATCGGCACCAACATCGGCAGCTTTGGTATAGATACCACCGCCGACACGTGCAAACAGCGCAATGGATTCGGCGCCTAAAGAAAATCCGGTTAAAACCTCTATCGCAGTTTTCATTTCGGTACTGTTAACCGAAACCACATTAAAATGCTTAAGAAATACAATGAACAAGCCGCCTAAGCCTAAAACTGCCAAACCGGCAACGCCCAAGCCCATTACTGTACCTCCGGTAAATGAGACTTTCAGGGCTTTTTTTAAACTCGTCCGGGCCGCCTGTGTAGTTCTTACATTGGCTTTGGTAGCCGATTTCATACCGATATAACCTGCTGTGGCAGAAAATACTGCTCCAATAATAAAAGAGATAGAGATAATCCAGCTCGAATGCATCGCGATGCCTTTAATCTCGGTAATTGTTCCCGAATAAGCCAGGAGCGCGGCCGTAAAAACAGCAAAAATACTCAATACCTTCCATTCAGCTTTTAAAAATGCCATGGCACCATCGGCTATGTGGCCCGCAAGTTCCTGCATGTTCTTGTCACCCGCATCCTGCCTGTTTACCCAGGCGCTTTTAATCATCATAACTATAATGCCTACAAGGCCTAGCGCCGGAATACAGTAAATTAAATTGTTTTGTAAAAAGTTCATAGTTAATAACTGGTTTTTATATTTGGTTAGTGTTTACTTATTGATCAACTGTTTGAATCTGTTAAATGTTTAAGCTGTTTTTATTTAGAATACACACCAGCTCTAAATCCACACATGACTAATCCGTTAATTTCTTCAGACTTCGAACTACATACTTCTGGCTTATTTATAGCAAGTTAATAAAATATTCTTCTAGTGATTAAAATTTTCATGGCCAGCGTAAATAAAATTTTGTTCAATTAAAATAATACAGGCGAAGCGCGCCTAATTTCTTTTTTTTAAATAAATTAGCCACCGACTAAACCAAACTAAAAGATGAAAATGGAAAAAGAAGGTGGATCCGCTAAAAGAAAGTTAAGCCTTTTTGATGCCACAATGCTGGTAATGGGCTCGATGATTGGTAGCGGTATCTTTATCGTAAGTGCCGATATCATGAGAAATTTAGGCTCTGGTTATTGGTTAATTGTGGTATGGATCATAACAGGAATAATGACAGTTGCAGCCGCAATTTCTTATGGAGAGCTTTCTGCTATGTTTCCTAAAGCAGGCGGACAATACACTTACCTGAAAGAGATTTTTGGTAAAATGATGGGGTTCCTTTATGGCTGGGGTCTTTTTACCGTAATCCAAACAGGTACAATTGCCGCAGTGGCGGTAGCTTTTGGTAAATTTACGGCCTACCTGATCCCCGCATTAAACGATGCTGATCCGATTTTCCAAGCCGGGAGTTATAAAATTACCTGGATCCAGATCTTGGCCATCGGTGTGATCCTGCTGTTAACTTATATCAATACAAAAGGTGTTGAGGGTGGTAAGATACTGCAGAATATTTTTACAGGTTCTAAAATTGTTGCTTTAATCGGCCTGATTATTTTAGGTTTTCTTTTGGTGAAAAATAGTTTTTGGTCTGGAAATATGAGCTTTGGATGGAGTGCTTTCAATAACCTGGAAACAGATCCAGGCGGTAATTTCCTGAATTCGGGATGGGAATCCATTTCAGGAATGACCATAATGGGTGGCATTGCAGCAGCGATGGTAGGCTCGGTATTTTCGAGTGTGGCCTGGGAGAACGTAACTTTTGTTTCCGGAGAAATCGAAAACCCTAAAAAAAATGTGGTTCGTTCAATGGTTTTGGGCACATCTGCGGTAATGATTCTTTATATACTGGTTAATTTTATTTACCTCAATACCTTAAACAGAGATAGTATTGCTTTCGCCCTTAATGATCGGGTTGCGGTTGCCGCTTCAGAGCAGATTTTTGGTAGTGGTGCAGGTACAATAATTATTGCGTTGCTGGTGATGATTTCTACTTTCGGTTGTGTTAACGGGATCGTATTGGCGGGAGCGCGGGTGTTTCAGACCATGGCACAAGACGGTATGTTTTTTAAGGCAGCACTTAAAAACAATAAAAATGGTGTTCCAGAAAGGTCGTTATGGATGCAAGGCATTTGGGCAGCAGTTTTATGCTTAAGCGGCCAGTACGGCAACCTATTAGATATGATTTCTTTTGTTATCGTGCTTTTTTACATGATCACCGTTTTCGGTGTCATTTACTTAAGGATAAAAAAACCTGGAATCGAAAGACCTTACAAAACCTGGTTATATCCAGTCACGCCAATTATTTACCTCTTAATCGGCGCAGCATTTTGCATCCTGCTTTTAATTTACAAACAACAATATACCTGGCCAGGACTTATAATTGTTTTGCTGGGAGTTCCTGTTTATTTTCTGATCAATAAAAAAGAACAAGAGGATTAGTGTTCCGCTTGCGAATCCTATAGCTCTCGAACTCATTTTAAAGGTAGCTACAGCGTTTTAATTGTCTTGTAGCTACTATAATATGGACAGTATCTTAATTGTCGAGAAATCCTGAAAAAAATTGCCATTCACAGCATCCCTTTAAAAAAGTCGTCATTATAAGGAGAAACGACGAAGCAATCCATCACGCTTTGATCCTTGCTATAAATATTGCTTTCCTGAAAATCGGAAAAGGCTATCACATGAACAAGCCTTCTTGCTATAACGATGCTTTTGAACGATTTGTTCCCATTAATGCCAGGCTAAGCGGTAAACTGTATCATCTTGTATACTTATACTGGCAAAACTGCATATTAGCGTTGGGTGTTGGTAAAAAAAATAAGCAAGCATATTAACCTGTATGATTAGTTTAAAACCATCTTCAGTATATATAGACATTTATTTTTCTGCTTTTTAGATTTTCCTTAGTGGTTGTTAATGAGTCTTATGACTTTCAATTGGCCTGATATTTGGTTGATGAGATTGTAGCCCGGCGCTGCCCTAATCAAATTTTAACCTTTAAACTTTAAAACTATGGCTTTCAAAGCTGGCTTAAATTTTTCAGGCAAAAAGTACCAGGTACTTCAGTATGCCTACATATTACAACTTAATATAGATTTCTCCTCGTGCTGCGATTCTAACTGCCACAGGAAGAGGAATATATAACTTTAATCAGTCAGGCTCAAGGATTACGAAAATTTTGTATCCCTGTCTTCAATATTTACATTATTTCTTCAACATAAATTAGTTAAATGAAAATGATGCGCTTACCTGTTCGCCTTTATGCATTTCTTGTTTTAACTGCTGCAATAGTTTGGTGTTTTTCAGGCTGTAGTGGAGGTGATCAAAAGCCAGATCAACAAAAAGGCCGTAAGTTGGCAAAGAATGCCAGCTCTACCGATAATTTTCTTTCTTACACAGATGCTTTAACCAAATTGCCTTTAAGCAAATTTGACAGTCTGGGAATCGTTCCAACTAACAAAGCATTTGCCGATAAATTACCCATCAGCATTTACAAAGGTGAAGCGATTGGGCATGATAGCATCATCGTCCATCCCTATAAAAATGGTAAAGTGGCTAACATTAAAGGAGCTATTAGATTATTGGTAGCTCAGTCGATTACAGATTCCTTAACCATAGGAGATTTTACCAGGTACTTTGGGGATATCAAAAAAGAAAAACCGTTGATCGGCAATACCGAAACGCCGCTACCGGTTGAAATTACTGTTGATGCCAATACAGCCCTAAAATTAACGTTTAATAGTAATAAAAAGTTAGCGCTTGCCCATGTCACCATGGTTGAGGTTTTAAAATATAGATAATAGCAATGAATACGCTCGTAAAAATTAAGGAATATGATGCGCATGGTGGACCATCAACCGTTAAAATGGGAGATGATGGTCATGCACAAACCTCTACAACTACGGGTAGGTTTGTGATTAAAAGTATAGAAAAACATGTGAGTTATGGAAAATATGCCGAATGGTCAGGGATAGCATGGGGTACCGAAGTTAAAATAATTGGGGACGTTGTGATGGTAAAACATATGGGTACCTGGAAAAAGTTAACTGATGTAAACGCAGCATGGGGTAAATATAAAAACGATCAGAAAGGCGTAAAAAATTTTATTCTTAAATACCAGCGTGATCTTTACCCCAAATCACCTATTCCAACAAAATGGTTTTTTAATGATTTTGGGCATGTTTCGGTCAAATATTTTAAAGACCTGAACAATGACCGTAAAATGAATGGTAAGGAACGTATTATGGGCGATTTTATCCACACTACGCCGCCTGATGAAGCGGCAACCGCTGCGGGTTTGCCTTTTCTGTTGTCAGAATCACATGGTTGCATCCATGTTAGGCCTAAGGATATTGATACCATGATCGGCAATGGTTATTTAAAAAAAGGCAATACGATTGAAGTGCATCCCTATACGAAAAAGGTTATAGATGCATCTTTTAAGAGAAACGCCTTCGGTACACAATTCGAGGTGCATTTCTACCCCGGACTTTATAAAATTGCAGTTTACAGAGTAATGTAGCCGAAAATGCTACAGAATAGTAATAAAATAAATCATGGAAAATAAACTTATCGTAGAAATTAGTATAGAAGATGCAGCAATTGCTCACTTCGCTTCTTTTAATCTGCTACAGGCTTTTAACCAGCACCACTATTTTGAACTTCATTTTAACCACGATCAATTAGGTGCACCTGGTTTGATCAGTTTAGATGATAGTCGCGATTTTGTGGGCAAAACCTTGACGGCTTCCTTTGGCTATTCCCCAGAAAACCTCCAGCATTTTGCCGGACTGGTTACCAAAGTAGAACTCTCGCAAAGTCATGGTTACCACGGCGTGCTTATTGTAAGTGGCTATAGTCCCACCATATTGATAGATCGCGGACCGGATTTAGGATCATACTTAGATAAAGACTTAGATACCATTGTTAAGCTGGCTACGAATGATACACCAGCTAATGACCTTTCAATAGTAAGTAATGCATCCAGAAAAGCCGCGATTGATTACCTTATACAATACCGAGAAAGCGATTTTGAGTTTTTGAATCGTTTATCAGGCGAATATCATGAGTGGTTTTACTATGATGGGAAGCAGCTTAACTTCGGTAAACCCGATAAGCAAAAAGAAATATCACTTTTTTATGGACGCGATGTGTTTAACCTGCAGTATGCGATGGAGGTTTCGCCCATCAAGCACAAACGCTTTGCTTATAATCCTAAACAGGATGAAATGCTGCACAGTGAAAGTACAGGTAAAGCAGACGGAAATCCAGATCTTGCACATGCCATCAAGGCATCAAATACGATGTATAGCAAAACGTTTAATCAGCCATCTTTAATCAGGGTTGATAACAGCAACGATATCAAAAGCCATGTAGAAAACGAAGAGAAAGCGCAAATCAGCGAACTATTAAAAATTAATGCCAGTGGCGATAATGCTCATCTTAGTATTGGTAGTATTGCCGAAATTACCATGAGCATCCGGAGAGAGCTTGCTTTTGCTACTGAAAGTTTGGGGAAATTTTTGATAACCAACATTAACCACCAGATAGATGGAACTGGTAAGTACAGCAATACTTTTGAAGGTTTGGTGGCTACCACCGAGCGTATCATGGTTAAGAATTACCAAAAACCACAATCCGATATGCAGCTGGCCGATGTGATTGATAATGACGATCCGCAAGGGCAGGGCAGGGTGAAGGTTAAATTTAAATGGGAATGCCAAACAAACGACCCGACCGAGTGGTTAAGGGTGGTGAGCCCTAATGCAGGTAGCGGCGATACCGGAAAAAACAGAGGATTCCACGTTATTCCTGAAAAAGGCGACCAGGTTGTGATCGCTTTTGAAGAAGGAAATATAGCCAGGCCGGTGGTGATGGGCAGTGTATACCACGGTAAAAGTGGCGATAGCAGCGGCTTTAAAAACAGCAATACCAAAGGGCTGACTTCAAGAAAGGGGAGCAGTTTAAGTTTTGATGATCTTAACCATGCTTTAAACCTGGGTACCAATGCGGCAAATTTTGTTAAAATAGAAAACGGGCCGGGATCAATTACTGCACAATCTGCCGAAACCATTGTGATCAAAACCGGGCAGAGCAGTATTACATTAAAGAAAGATGGTACGATTGATATTGTTGGGAAGGTAATTAATATTCAGGGTACTGATAAAATTAATGCTAATGCGAGTGAAAAGCCGGGTACAACAGTGAACATCGGTACAGTTGCAACAACCGGGGTAAATGTAGGTAGCAAGACTTATAATTTGGAATCGCAGGGTACTATCGTAGTGTGTTCTGATGCCAGCATTTCTCAAACTTCGGGAGGTGAACAAAAAATAACAGGTAGTCCAGTTAAAATTAATTAAGATATGAGCAGATTTAAATTTTTTGATGAGGATGAGTCCACTCATGTAGAAAATAAAGTTGATGCCGAGATTGGTGAGGTAATTGATTCTGAGCAGACAGAACCCATTATCTTGAAGTATCGTTGCGAGCAAACTGTTGCGACTAAATTTAATAATGTGATTACTAATCATGCAACCACAAAGCGAGAGTTTCATGTTAAAAATAAAATTGACAAGGGGAATCTGATCGTAGAGGTCTTGCTTTTTGATAATATCATTCAGATAAATCCTTCTAATCTTTCTGAAGCAATGGATTTATTTTCATCTCTGGATTTGATTAAGTGTAATGTGACTGTACAGGTTGACAGTGAGACTGGGAAAATAAACAAAATACTAAATTATGGGGAGGTGTTAAAAAATTGGGAAAGCTTTAAAAAGAATATAAAAGAGAAGTATTCCTTTTTGAGATCAAGTAGTGCTGAGATAGAACTTCAAAAATTTATCTATTTAGCAGAAGCGCAGATCAAAGATGAAAAACTTCTCATTGAAGATATACATGCAAAGTTATTTTTTGATCTTTTTTTCGATCGGTATTTGGTGAATCTATCAGAAGTTTATAAGCCTTATACTTTAAATTACAGTTCTCAGCTTTTCGAAGGCGTTTCAGTTCCTCTACATGTTTCTTCAGAAATTGTTTTTGAAAAACCTGAGTTTGTTGAGCTTAAAAAGCAAAGTAAAATTGATCTTAAAGAAATTGATAGCAGCAATATAAAAAAGCAATATGACCAAAAATTTCAGCCCATTGTTGGATATAAGTTTTCTAGTTATGACTTTCAATACCAAGTGAGGCAAGTTATCAATACAGATTTGTCATTGATCGAAGAAGCTGATGTTTTTTTAGCTGAAGAAGTTAAAAATAACGTTGAAATAATTGTAGATTATAAATTGAGGAGGATAGAATGAGTTATTCTTATGTACATGAGGGTGCTAATGTTATTTGTACCAATATGACTAATGGAAAGCCTCTTCAAATAGGTATTACGAGGGTTTCTACAGTAATATTATCAAGCAGGAAGGCGCCTTTATTAAATATCGATGATAAAAAAATCAGTGATACTTTTTCATGTAAAGTAGCAGGTAAATTTTGGGGCGGTTTACAAATTTTAACCGCAGTAATTGCTGTAGCTGCGCTTGCCGTCGCAACAGTAGCAACCGGCGGGTTGGCATTGGTAGCCGCAGGAGTAATGTTTGCCGCTGCGGCAACGAGTATTGGTGCTGGGGTAACTGGCTTGTATAAGATGGCGCACGATTGTGATGCTACTTTAGAAGGGAAATGGATGTTGCCGCATGGAGGGGTTGAAATTGAAAAAAAACAAGCTTTACTTAATCAATCATTGATGAACTGCCCCAAAGGAGGTGTGGTTTCTATTATCATAGATCCGGTTATTGCAATGGCTGCCGCAAAAGAAATTACCAGTAACAATAATGCTGAAGTTGCCGCCCATTTTACTTCTCAGGCAATAATCGGTGTAATTACTGCTGCTACAGCTTTTACACCCATAGGCTTATTGGTGGCAGCTCCTATTGCCGTGTATGGTTATGTAGATGGCGAAAATAGTAAGGAAGAAGCGGCAAAAAAAAATCTCCCCGTATGGAGATGGAGCGATGTTGGAGAGAGTGCCAAGACAGAGGGCTTAGTTAATCAGCCTATAGGGGCTGTTGGCGCTGTTGTCGAAAATGGAGTAAACTTAACACGTACCAATCAACAAATTACCCGCGAGATGATGGAGTTTAATACCCAGGCTGCGATGAGAGAAGCAGCTGGTGACGCGGCTGGTGCTGCCAACTCCAGATTAGCGGCCGATATTGCATCAAGATCTTATCCTTCAACACGCTCATCACTGGTAGGCAAGGATTTTTTTAAAGGCTTGGCAAAAGGGGTTGCCGGTGCCATTGCTAACTATTTGATTGATAGAGGGTCGGATAGTTATGAAGCTGCAAAAGCTAATGATTCCGCAAAAGCGGCTCGAATGGCAAATTTTAATGATGATACTAACAATATTAATGTCGTAGCAGATAATCCGTCATAATGAATAAACAAATATCACAAGCCTTGGGATGGCTAATCGGGGTTTTAATAGTTTTTCCAATAATTATTTTTGGTATTAACTATCTCTTTAAAAAGAAAGAAAATAACGCAAAGACGGCTATTCCCCGTTATATTGAAAAGTGTATAGAACTTAAAATTCAATTTCCAAACCAATTGAAGTTTAGAGATACGCTATACACAATCTCATTAATGTCTCCTCCACTAAAGATTTATAAGATTTTTTTCAAAGATTTATCTATGAATAAATATATGGAAATAACTTTTTTTAATTACCCTGAAGATAAAGGTATGGCTTTTCCTTCTTCTTTGAGGGGAAAAGAAACCTTAATGACTATCAATAAGGATGATTTAAACGATCCCAGCTACGGTACTCAAGAAAATCCACTGCCTGTTTTTAAAGTAAGAGAGATTCTGCCAGCCTCAGCTAGTATAAATAGAGGAGAAGAAAATGGTTGGAATGTTGATATTACAGATAAACAATTTAAGTATAATGTAGAACAGTATTTAACCTACATCATGCCCAAAGAAGAATTTAAAAAACGTTTTGAAAAAAACTAATAAACGATATTTTGTAAATCGATGTATTTACGAAAACTAAACAATTAAAAATAGGTTGCTGCTATATACCGATCTAAAATGAGATGTGAAAATAACTATAACCTACTTTCAAATAATTAAAACAGAACTTTCTTCAGGTCTGTTGAACCGCTAACCGCTAACCGCTAACCGCTAACCGCTAACCGCTAACCGCTAACCGCTAACCGCTAACCGCTAACCGCTAACCGCTAACCGCTAACCGCTAACCGCTAACCGTTCTCAAATCTCACATCTCATGTCTCAAATCTCAACACTCACTCCATGTCTCAAACAAAAAGCGTATTTTTGTAAACAATGGGAACACTAGTAGATTCAGGGATAAAGGGTTATAAGAATTATGGGACTTATCTGCGTGAAAAGTATAAGGGGCAGCGCGTGTTTAAAGTAATTGTAGATGGTGGTTTTACCTGCCCAAACCGGGATGGGAGTAAAGGGTTTGGGGGTTGCACGTATTGTAATGTAGATTCATTTACACCAGAGCCTTCACGTCAGAATCCAAATATTAAAGATCAGCTGGCCGAAGGGATGTCCAGGGCTAAAACCTCTTATAAGGCAGATAAATACATTGTTTATTTTCAGCCGAATACCAACACCTACGCGCCGGTGCATTATCTGAAGATGATGTATGATGAAGCCTTATCCGTTAATACCGAAGATATTGTGGGGTTTGCAGTAGGTACCCGTCCTGATTGTATCGATGCCGAAAAAGTGGCACTGTTGGAAAGTTATACCGATCGTTTCGATGTAGACTTAGAAATGGGTATGGAATCCATCTATGATGAAACCCTGGATCAGATCAACAGGGGCTGCAGTCATGGTGAATTCGTGGCTGCGGTAGAACTTTTAAAAGACAGTAAACTCGATCTGTGCGTACATACCATTTTCGGTTTCCCATGGGAGACGAGAGAACAGATGTATGGTTATATTCACGAGATTAACCGTTTTCCCCAGATTAAGTTTGTAAAGTTCCACCATCTTCATGTTGTAGAAGGTTCTATAATGGGCGCTAAGTATAAGAAAGAACCCTTCAAATTGTTTTCGCTAGAAGAGTATACTGATTTACTTTGTGAGTTAATCCCCTTATTGCGCCCGGATATTGTGATTCAGCGCCTTTTTGGCATTTCAGATTGGGATTTATTAATTGCACCTAATTGGGGGCTCAATAAATCAGCAATTCAAACTTATATGGACAAAGAAATCGAAAAACGAGGAGTTGTTCAGGGTTCCGCTTATCGTTTTTGAAATTAAGATTCTTTAGATATTTTTTGCTAAAACCCATGAATTTTCATGGGTTTTTCCGTTTTAGTGTGATTTTTCAATTTGTTTTTAGTGTATTTTAGCTAAAATAATGTCGAATTAGGTTAATATTCGATTTTATTTTTATTAAAAACGCATGTTAAAAATAGATGTATTTTTCGTTATTTTTATTTTAAACGTTTCTTTTTGTGTTGTTTTATAAAAATTTCTATTTTTTATTAAAAAAATTGAACTAAATGGTTTAAAAAATGCAATATGTTGTATTTTTATAAAAATAAATCAAGCATATTTAAAATATTTAAAACATCACAAACAAATTAACCTAAAAACTATGAGTAAATTATCCTTTAAACAGTATGCGCCTTTTGCGATATTGATGATTGTCGCAATTTTCGCTCTATTTATCCCGCTTCTTCCAAATTTTGATGAAGGCAAGTATAGTGGACCAGACATTGCGTTTATATTAATCGCAGCAGCGCTTGTGTTTTTAATGACTCCGGGCCTTGCATTTTTTTATGGTGGAATGGTTCATCGTAAAAATGTATTGTCTACCATGATTAAAAGTGTAGTGGCAGCAGGCGTTATTACCGTTTTATGGACGGTAGTAGGTTTTAGTTTAGCCTTCGGAGATACTATTGGCGGTTTTATCGGAAATCCATCCACGTTTTTGTTCTTTAAAGGTGTAAATTCTGGAGCACCACATCTTCAGGGGGGAGCAGACTTAACTATTCCGCTTTCTTTATTTGCTGTGTTTCAGTTAATGTTCGCCATCATTACACCAGGTTTGGTTGTTGGAGCAGTTGCGGAGCGTATACGCTTTACTTCTTATATTTTGTTTATTGTTTTATTTGCCATATTTGTTTATTCGCCATTAGCACACTGGACATGGCATCCTCAAGGTTTCTTGTTAAAGATGGGGGTATTGGATTTTGCAGGTGGTACGGTAGTGCACATATCTGCCGGTATGGCTGCTTTAGCAGGCGCATTGGTGCTTAAGCGTAGAAAATCGCATTTAGAACACAAAGAAGTTCCGCCTGCTAACATTCCTTATGTATTAATCGGTACTGGTTTATTATGGTTTGGTTGGTTCGGTTTTAACGCAGGCTCGGCATTAAGCGCAGGTAGTTTAGCTGTTTCTGCATTTTTAACAACTAATACCGCTGCGGGCGCTGCAGGTTTATCTTGGATGTTTTTTGATGTTGCAAGAGGCAAAAAGCCATCTGTATTGGGTTTCTGTATCGGAGCAGTTGTTGGCTTGGTAGCCATTACTCCAGGTGCAGGTTTTGTAAGTATCCCATCCAGTGTATTTATCGGTGTTATTGCCGCTGTTATCTCCAATCTTGTAGTTTCATGGAAACAAAAAACCAGCCTGGATGATACATTAGATGTTTTTCCTTGCCATGGTGTTGGTGGTATTGTAGGTATGCTGTTAACTGGTGTTTTTGCAACCAAAACCGTAAACGCTGCCGGCGCTGATGGTTTGTTTTACGGAAACCCTGCTTTTTTTATCACCCAGTTAAAAGGTGCTGTAATTGTAATCGCTTTCAGTTTTATCGTGTCCTTTGTAATCTTTAAGCTCGTAAATCTTATTAATCCGATCAGGGTTTCTGAAGAAGAAGAAGAACTTGGTTTAGATGCTTCTCAACATGATGAGAAATACTCTCAAGGCACTTTACTGGTAGAAGAACGCGCCATCTATATCGAAAGAAACAGTCCAATAACAGAACCAATTTCTTAAAGATTTAATATATCTAAACTCAAATCAAGCTCAAACATGAAGAAATTTTTAACCGCTATTTTTGCAATGGCCAGCACTACGTGTGCCCTGGCTCAAGAGACCACATCATCTCCACTTGAAATTTCAGGATCGGTAGATACCTATTTCAAGTATGATTTCGCGAAAAATCCGCTAAACTCCAAAACCTCTTTTGTAACCGATCACAATTCTGTTTCCCTTGGAATGATCGATATTGCACTGAAGAAAAAAACAGGCAAAGCTTCATTTGTAGGTGAGCTTTCATTTGGCCCTAGAGGACAATCGCAATCTATACCTGATGCTGCGGCTGGCGGTTCGTCTTTTAATATTCAGAATTTGTACGTTAACTACGATTTTACTGATGAATTTAGTATGACAGCTGGTTATATGGGTACATTTATCGGATATGAGGTAATCTCACCCGTTGGAAATTTCAACTACTCTACTTCTCATCTATTTACAAATGGTCCGTTCCAGAATGCTGGTATCAAAGCAACTTACAAATTCTCTGATAAGGCCAGTTTAATGGCAGGTTTATTTAACGATTGGAATGTATATTCTGCTACCCGAGGTGTTTCGGCCATTGGCGGACAGTTAATGGTTGCCCCGGTTGAAGGCTGGACAGCTTATATAAATGCTTTGTCTGGTGCTGGCTTTGGTGGTTACGGAACCATTGTCGACTTAACAACTGCTTACCAGATTACAGAGAAGTTTAAATTGGCTTTAAATGCAGCTAATTACGATATTAAGGATAATGCGGTACCGGGAAGTTATGCTGGTGCAGCACTGTATCCTCAGTATGCGGTATCAGATGCTGTAACTTTAGGTTTGCGTGGCGAATATTTTAAATTTAAAGCAGCAGGAGCAGTTCCGGAAACGGCATTTACTGCAGTTACACTTACAGCCAACATCAAATCCGGTGGCTTAACTTTTATTCCTGAAGTTAGATTAGACCATAATAAAGATAAACCTTTCTTTAATAAAAGTGGAGCGGCTGCGCCAAATGGTGGTCAGTTTTCACTTGCAGCAGTTTACGCGTTCTAAATCATAAAGTTGAAAAATATGGAGCCGTCCTGGTGCAAATCAGGATGGCTTTTTTTATCTTTAATATTTAGTTTTATCCTTTTATTTATTCCATGAAATACATCATCTTTGGTCTTCTTACCATTTTTACAGTTAAATTATCGGCGCAGCAAAAACAGTTTTCTAAAAGTGATAACGGTAAATTCATCTATTACCAAGTGGTAGATTCGCAACTAATTGACAAAAATATATTGCTTCAGCGGGCCAGGTCTTTTGTTGATTTGGCATATAAAAAATCAATGAAACTGGAAAATAGCACAGATTCTTCTGTTTTAGCCAAGGGAAATATGGTAATTGATAAAACTATTCTGGTTGCCGGTCACCCCAGCGGGGAGATCAGTTACAACTTTGTTTTTGAAGTGCGCCAGGGTAAATACCGGTTTTGGTTAACTGACATGCTGTTTATTCCTTATCAAAGAGATCGGTATGGTAATTTTGTGCCAGCCACAACAATCGGCGTACCGTTAGAGCGTACACCAGGTAAACTTGGTGCCGGTGCCTGGAAAGACATTTTAAACAGTACCTATAATAAAGTCGAAAAATTCGGTGATGAATTTAAAAAATATTTAGCTACCAATAGGATGGAAAAAACCAAAAATAAAGCGGAAACGATCTCAACCAAAAAGTGGTAATTAAAGCTAAAACCTGCCAAATAAGTCCTCCACCTTTTGATAACGGAACTTAAAAATTTCGTTGATTCTGTTTTTTACGATCATGGCATTTGCAATCACGCCGATTGGTCCCCAGCCGATGCTGTAGTGTAAAACATCGCGCATCAATACCCCGCCATCTATTTTTTCAAAATGATGCTGATGGTGCCAAAAAGCAAACGGACCAAAACGCTGTTCGTCTATAAAATATTCTTTGTCCTTAACATGTGTAATTTCGGTTACCCAACTCAATTTAATGCCGAACAAAGGAGAAACTTTATAGGTTATAATTAGCCCTGGATACATTTTAGTGCTGGCCATATTCGGCGAAGTTACGTCAAAGGCCATGTTCTGTGGAGTGATTTCGGCCAAATTCATTGGCGAAGAAAAAAAGTCCCATGCTGTATCCAGGTTGATAGGCAGTTTTTGTGTGAATTCTAGTCTGTACGTCTTCAATTTCTTTTATTTTAAAGCACAACAACAAAGTGTCGATTTTGTTGAGATCAACCGCAAAGTTAGCAAAGTGAGTCGCAAAAATGAGCGTTTTGAACTCTTCTTGCCTTAGAAATAATGATATATTTAAATCACCCGCAGCGATAAGTTCCCATAACCCTTAACGGGCAATCCTTAAACTTCGGAACACTGACCCCGGACTTCCGGAATAACTTATTATCCCTTTTCCATCACACACATTCCCCTTCAGTGCACCATTTTATCAGCACAGGTAGAACTGGCAAATGCCTCCGGCTTAGCTTTAAAAATAAAACCCATGCTTAAAATATAGCCCATAGCATCATTTAATGCTTTGTTTGATTTAAATGATGGGTTGGTATTGATGTCAGCATGTACTTCAAGCGCCACATCGTAGATATCAAGTAAATCGCAAATGGAATACGCCGTTTCTATAGATTTTTGTACTTCCATCAGCATTCTTTCTTTGATACTTACCTGCTGCGTACTTTTTTCCTGGTGGATGTACATAAATCCGCCATGATGTTCTCTTAAAAGTACAATTACGGTTGCGAAATCGGTTATTGCGCCCTTAACCTGCGAATCGGTACCGATGCAAACTTTAAGTTTATAACCTTTTTCACTTTCTCTGATAATCGCATTTTCTATTTCTTCTAGAATTGAAGACTGAATGATTTCACCACTAAATTTTTTCCACGTCATATACTGGTTTTTTTGAGGTTAACGAATGGTAATCAGGTTTTTATAAAAATAAGTGCTATAAATTAAATAAGTGTTAAGTGATGGTTGTTTATTTGCTAACAAAAAGTTAGTTATCAACAAGTTAGTGATAATAATCCAAATCAAATCTAAATTATCGAAACAAATCATTATCGGGTCCGTTAATTATTTATACATTCATTTAAATTTGTTGATTATGAGAGCAGAATTAATTCAAGAGCTCCAGTTATTACAAAATAGCAGAGCGAATAAATTGGTAGATGAACTTACTGACAGAATTCTATCTTCAGTTGATGCCATTAATGAAAAGGTAGTGTCTTCAATGTCTAAACGCGGCAGAATGTTAATGTTGCTGGATAAGAGACTTAATTTTTCTACGCTCCGTAAACTGCGAAGAAAGTTTTTAAGAGCCTAACCAAGCATGCAATTTTTGCCCTGAGGAGAAATGATTACCTTTATGGCGCAATGATGGAAAATGCCTTAAAAAAACTGAATATTTCTGCACTTAACGAGATGCAGGAAGCTTCTTTAAAAGCCGCTAAGACTGGAAAAGATGTAATATTAATAGCGCCAACGGGTTCCGGAAAAACGTTGGCTTTTTTATTGCCATTGCTTTTCAATTTAAAAACCGGTGTAAATGGCGTACAGGCTCTGGTTTTAGTACCATCAAGAGAGCTTGCCCTACAGATTGAGCAGGTTTTTAAACAAATGGGTACAAAGTTTAAAGTAAATTGCTGTTACGGCGGTCATGCGGTAAGGGTAGAGAAAAATAACCTTGCACATCCACCGGCTGTTTTGATTGGAACACCCGGCAGGATTGCTTACCATTTGGAACATCAGAACTTTGACGAATCTTTTATTGAAACCTTGGTTTTAGATGAATTTGATAAATCGCTGGAGTTTGGTTTTGAAAATGATATGTCGTACATTATCGGTGCACTGCTATCACTAAAACAGCGCATACTCACTTCCGCTACCAAAATGGAAGAAATTCCGGTTTTTGTAAAGTTAAATGCTCCTGTTGAGGTTAATTTTTCAAAAAATATCGAAGCAAAACCCGATTTAAAGCTCAAAAAAGTAATAGTACCTGCAGCCGACAAATTAGACTATCTGTTTAGGTTACTCAGTAAAATCGGCAATAAAAACACATTGGTTTTTTGCAACCACAGGGAAACGGTAGACCGGATTAGTGATCTATTGTTCGGGAATGGATTAGGACATGATGTTTTTCATGGTGGAATGGAGCAGTTGGATCGCGAAAAGTCATTGCTGAAATTCAGAAATGGCAGCCACCGGATTTTAATTACGACAGATCTGGCCGCTCGTGGCCTGGATATCCCCGAAGTAGAGTACATTGTACATTATCAATTGCCTTATACTGAAGATGCCTATATTCACCGCAATGGCCGCACGGCCCGTATGTATGCTAAAGGAACGGCATACGCTATTTTAACCACTGAAGAAAACTATAAGTATCTGCCTGACGACGTGGAAGAGGAGGTTTTAGACGACCATTATGCACTACCTGAGGCAAGTGACTGGGTAACCTTATACCTGGCACACGGAAAAAAAGATAAAATTAATAAAATTGACATTGTAGGCCTGTTTCTACAAAAGGGGAATCTAGGAAAGGATGATTTAGGGTTGATTGAAGTAAAAGATACCACCAGTTATGTTGCGGTAAAAAGGAGCAAGGTTACTCAATTGTTAAAAAAACTAAATGGCGAAAAAATAAAAGGGAAGAAGCTTAAATTAGAAATAGCGAGTTGAGGTTTTTGATTTTATAGTCCGTTTGTTGATTAGTCATTGGTTCATTAGTTATTGGTTCATTGGTCATTAGTTAATTGGTCATTGGTTCATTAGTCATCAGTTAATTGTTCATTGGTTCATTGGTTCATTGGACAGACGTTATGTCGAATTTCAGTTTTTCTTAATTAAAATTTTTCCAACTTTGCAACATTTCAATTTTAAAACGTTCTAACATTAACATTCCAGTAAGCAATCATTCAATAAATCAAACTGCATGAGCAACAACGATATATTAAAAAAACTAAGGGTAGCCTTATCACTTAAAACAGAAGATATTATCACTATTTGTGACCTTGTTGGATTTAAGGTAACCAAGGCGGAGCTGGGCGATATTTTCAGAAATGAAGATCACGAGAATTTTAAACCCTGCGGCGATCAGATTTTGCGTAATTTTTTAAATGGTCTTGTCATTTACAAAAGAGGTCCAAAGGATGAAAAAAAGCAATAATTTATGCTTTTTATTGTTTTTTATACTGATCATATTTTCCTTTAACGCTCTCGCACAGTCTCAGTTTAAAATAAGTGGGCATGTAATCGATTCTTTGAAGAAACCTATTGAGGGTGTAAGCATTAGATTGATTACTGATCAAGACACCCTCCGTACAAATTCTGACGAGAAGGGGGGCTTTTCATTTGTAAAAACACCTAAAACAAAGTTTTACCTTTCCGTTACTGCATTGGGCTATAAGCCTTTTAATTCTATCTACGAAATTGAATCGCTTAAAAAAAATGCTGTTTTAGACCCGATAATGCTCCAGACGGAAACAATTCGTTTGGAGGATGTGCAGGTTAAAGTAAAAGTAGATCCCATCAAAATCAAGAAAGATACCATTGAATATAATGCAGGAGCATATACCGTTCGAGAAAATGATAAGGTAGAAGATTTGCTCAGACAACTGCAGGGTATTGAGATTGACACAAAAGGGGCCGTTACCGCTATGGGGAAAAAAATGACTAAACTTCGGGTAAACGGAGAAGATTTTTTTACCAATAACGTAGAAGATTACATCAGGCAATTGCCCGCAGATATCATTGCGAAGGTGCAGGTTATTGACGATTATGGTGATGAAGCCAATTTTACCGGTATTAAAACAGGTACACCACAAAAAATGTTAAATCTGGTTACCAAGCCAGGACTTGGCAAAGGTATTTTTGGTGGCGTAGATCTAAATTCTGCAACGAGTAATGCACATAATTTGGGCGCTAAGGGAAACGTATGGAAAAACAATAAGCAAATAGGTTTTGGTGGCCGGTATGGTCTGACCAATAATGAATTTTCTACGTTGAACAATGGCGCTTTAAATGGCAATATCAGAGACAGAATTTCGAAAGAATTTAGTATTCATGGCAGTTACGATTTCAGCAATGGAACCAACAGATCTGTTCAGAGTAATTACCTGGAAACATTTAATCCGCAAGGAACCATCTATGATTTAAGAGAAAGCGTCAACCATTCCAATTCATTAACAAACGACATTAACGTTGGTTTAAACGGCTCTACTGCAAAAAATTACTTCAATGTTTCACTTGCTGGCGCGTTGGCTGATACACGGAATGAAGCATCTTCCACTTCAAATAAAAGCGGAATAATCAGGCAGGACCTCAGTTCTAATTCAGGATCAAGGAACAACAATCCCAATCTTAATGGAAGCATCAACTGGTCGCGACGGCTATCCAATAATAAACGCTCATTATCTATGGGCATTAACTTTGGTACCAATGGTGGGAAAACCGTCAGCAGCATTAACGATATGATCCGGTATTATAATGAAACGACCAATATATTGCTTAAAGATTCAATTTTAAACCGGTTGGTTGAACATAATGCTTCAAGTTCCAATTTTGGCGGTAATATTCAGTTTTCAAATTCCTTAAAAAAGGCGACTGATAGTACCGGATACAATTTCATCAATGTATCTTATCGATTTATGGTGAGCAGGAGCCGTAACCAGCAAACAACTACGGTTAACCATCCATTGGGAAACAGTTTTGTAGTCGATTCGCTTGGGCAGGATTACGTTTCGAGTTTTATCAATCAGAATATCAGCATTGGCTATAATGCCAACAAAAACCAGCTTAGTTATAATTTTGGGATTAATTTTTCACCAAGTATCATTATTGGTCAGTACCGGGACACGGGGCAGAAACTTAAAAACTATCAGTTAAATTTTTCGCCTTTGGCGAATTTAAGTTACCAGATCAAAGACAATGAAAGTTTAAGTTTTGACTACCTCGGCTATACCAGTTCACCCGATTTTAATAAACTGCAACCCATCAGAAACAATAATGATGTGCAGAACCTGATTATTGGTAATCCTGATCTTAAGGCAACCTCAAGCCACACGGCTGATTTAAGTTATAATAAATTTGGACTTAAATCTGGTTTGAGCATGATGGCTAATTTATCGGGTACTTTTGCCATTAACAGTGTGGTGAGTAATACGGTTTTTCTCAGGGATACACTAAATAGCCTAAAACAGCAGACCACCTACGAAAATGTAAACGGTATTTACAATATTGGCGTAAATTACGCTGTGAATAAAAGGTTGTTGGATAACAGACTTTCCCTATCTATCGATGGTAATGTTGCCTACAACCACAATGTTTTTTATACCGATAATGTGCTGAACCGTAGCAAAGGTATCAATGTTTCCAATGCGCTAAAATTTAACCTTAACCAGAAGAAATATAATTTTAATACAAGTGCATCTTATAGTTTCAGTTCCAATACTTATTCGGTAATGAACCAGAACATTAAAAATGTGCAGGTTGTGGCGCTAAGCGGAAGTGCAAGCTGGATTCCCGGTAAACACTTCAGGCTAAATGCATCAGCGTCTAAAAGTTTAAATTTTGGATATAGCTTATATGCCGGGAATCCATTATTGGTAAATTTGGGATTGAATACTTCTTTTCTGAAAGACAATAGGCTGTTATTTTCTGTTCAGGCGAATGATTTGTTTAACCAGGGGGCGCTGTTTAGTACCAGCATTACCAATAATTCCATTTCAGAGAACAGGACGAGGTTCATCAGCCGCTTTATACAGGCAACATTAAGTTATAACCTGAGGCATTTTGGTAATAAAAACAGCAGGTTAAACAGTAACATTACTGCTGAAGAATAAATACTTAAATCCAGATTATTTAGTTTTAAGGTTTGATTACATTTATCCAATTTTACCTTATGAATAAATTCCTCTTTTTTGTTTTATTGCTTTCCGGTCATGTTGCGTTTGCCCAAAATCAGCAAGCAGACTCATTAAATACCAAAGCTGAAAAGGAAAATTTTAGCGACGATTGGGCTGCTTTAACGAAATATCAGAAAGAAAATGAAATTTTACCGCTGCCAACCAAAAGAGAAAAAAGAGTTGTGTTTTTGGGAAGTTCTATTTTCGAATTCTGGAAACAGAAAGATCCTGAATATTTTAACCGGAATAATTATGTGGATAGGGGAATAAGTGGCCAGCTTTCGCCACAATTGCTGATCCGTTTTCGGCAGGATGTAATTAACCTGAAGCCAAAAGCGGTGATTATTTTGGCAGGTAGTAATGACATTGCAGGAAACACTGGCCACGTTACCATAGATAAGATTATGGATAACATTAAATCTATGGCAGAACTGGCAAGGTTGCATCATATTAAGGTTATACTTTGTAAATATCTTCCGGTTTACGAATATCCATGGAACAAGCGCATCAAAGCAGCCGATAGTATTGTGAAGCTAAATGAAAAAATTGAAGCCTACGCCAAAGAGCGGAATTACACTGTTCTGGATTATTGGACACCTTTGGTAGACGAACGAAAAGGTCAGCGGGCTGAGCTAACGGTGGATGGTGTTCATCCTAACCTGGCAGGTTATAAAATAATGGAAGAGGTAACCGACGCTGCGGTAAAAAGGGCTTTCAAAAACTAGCACTAGAAAGATCATTGGGCCATCAGTTCATTGGCTGATGATTCGAAAATTTGAGCGCTTCAGATCAAAACTACACTCCGTGGTTCCCATTTTCACGGGAATGACGCCCTTTCAAAATATTATTCTGCCAAAAATCTCCAAAATCATTTCTGAGACAGCCTCAGGTGGAAAACGATAATTTGTTTACGATGATTGCTCGTTTTACCATAGCATATACTGTATCTAACTGTTTTAGACCCAATCCATGGGAATATTTCCGGTCAAAAGACTGATGATTTTTATTAAGGCAATCATCTCAAACAAAAAAAGTCCCGATTTCGTCGGGACTTTTTATTAATCTAATTTTTTATACCTGATGCGTTTTGGAGCTACATCGCCCAAACGTTTTTTACGGTTTTCCTCGTAATCAGAATAGTTTCCCTCAAAGAAATAAACTTCAGAGTTCCCTTCAAAAGCCAGGATATGGGTACAGATCCTGTCCAAAAACCACCTGTCGTGACTGATTACCACTGCACAGCCGCCAAAGTTTTCTAAAGCTTCCTCCAGCGCACGTAGCGTATTTACATCAATATCGTTGGTTGGCTCATCCAGTAGCAATACATTGGCTCCTTTTTTTAAGGTAATGGCTAAATGCACGCGGTTACGTTCACCACCCGATAAAATGCCGACTTTTTTCTGCTGATCACCACCATTAAAGTTAAACTTTGAAACATAGGCACGGCCGTTAACGGCTTTGGTACCTAATTGTATATTGTCTAATCCATCAGTAATGTTTTCGTAAACGGTTTTCTCGGCATCTAAATCATTGTGCATCTGATCTACATAACCCAGCTCAACCGTTTCACCTACGCGGAAAGTACCGGCATCTGCCTCTTCCTGTCCGGTAATTAAACGGAATAAGGTGGTTTTACCTGCACCATTGGGCCCAATAATACCAACAATACCTGCCGGAGGAAGGGAAAAGTTCAAATTGTCGAACAGCACCTTATCGCCATAAGCTTTGCTAACATTCGTGGCTTCAATAACCACGTTACCCAACCGTGGACCTGGAGGGATGAAGAGTTCCAATTTCTCTTCTCTTTCCCTGCCATCTTCCGAAGCTAATTTATCATAGTTGGCAATACGTGCTTTCGATTTTGCATGACGTGCCTTAGGTGCCATACGTACCCATTCGAGCTCTCGCTCTAAAGTTTTCTGACGTTTGCTCTCGGTTTTTTCTTCCTGTGCCAAACGTTTTGCTTTCTGATCTAACCAGCTGCTGTAGTTCCCTTTCCATGGAATACCTTCACCACGGTCTAACTCTAAAATCCATCCGGCCACGTTATCAAGGAAATACCTGTCGTGGGTAACCGCAATAACCGTTCCTTCGTAATTTTGCAGGAATTGCTCTAACCAATCAATACTTTCGGCATCTAAGTGGTTGGTAGGCTCATCTAATAATAATACATCAGGATGTTGCAACAATAGACGGCACATGGCCACACGGCGGCGTTCACCACCAGATAACACACTAATTTTAGTATCCGGATCAGGGCAACGTAAAGCATCCATGGCCCTTTCCAGTTTTGAATCAATTTCCCAGGCACCTAAAGAATCGATTTTATCCTGCAGTTCGCCCTGTCTGGCCATTAACTTATCCATTTTATCTGGATCAGAATAGTTTTCCTCCAAACCGAAGGCCTCATTCACTTCTTCATATTCTTTTAAGATGGCCGTAACTTCGGCTACACCTTCTTCAACTACCTCGCGAACGGTTTTTTCCGGATCAAGGATCGGCTCTTGAGCCAGATAACCAACCGAATAACCGGGAGAGAAAACAACTTCGCCCTGGTAAGATTTATCCAGGCCGGCAATAATTTTTAGAAGAGATGACTTACCAGAGCCATTTAAACCGATTACTCCGATTTTGGCGCCGTAAAAGAAAGAAAGGTAAATATTTTTTAAAACCTGTTTTTGTGGCGGGTAGATTTTGTTTACCCCTGCCATTGAAAATATTATTTTCTCGTCAGACATGTTGATTTTTTGTATTTAGCTTTTTTAAAGGCACTATTATTTCCAAAACGATTTTTATAAGCAGAAATTTTATTTTTCAAAATTATCCGGTTTGCAAAAGCGGCAGTGCGAGGCCGGTTACAAAGATAGAAACAACAGGACCATTACAAAATGGTTTACAAAGTATATCGTAACTTTTCATGATGGAGTGAAGTATACGCGTTTGACAAATTAGATCGAATAATTCTGCCCTACGGTAAAAAATGAGTATACCGGAACTGATCTAAACCGTCGCAGGGGCTATGGTTTATTTGCCTGTATTTATCTTGCGTTCGATAGCATCATATTAAATCATCATGGATACTATAAACTGTACGATGCCAGTATTCAACAGCCGCCAACGGAATGGATTTACGTGCGCTAAAAACAAAACCTGCTGGTGATAATGTTTAAGACAAATTAGTTTAACATTATCGTTATAATTCGATAATATGGGTTTTTTAGGTGCTTCAACAGCTATCTTATTAATTTGGCCCCTAAAAATTACCATATTGCCCCTCACTCATATGCAGATTTTAGTGGTTAATTTGTTACAACCAAATATACTATTGAACATATGAAGAAAACCAGACTATCAAGAACATTCAACTAAACCTCTGCTTACAATTATCTCTATTGAGGTGATTGCTGCCAAATTATCATCAAGCTTTTTTTTAACTAGGAAAAGCTTTCTGGCGAGTTTTGCAAAGTAAGAATATCTGTCATTGTACGGTTTTACCGTATGGTGGTTGGTACGCTCATGAATAAACTAATAAACAAACAATTTCAAACTAAAATCAAAAAATGAGAAAAATCTACAAAAAGAAAGCTCAAATTTCGGGCTGCCTGTTTTTCCGTGGAGGCGTATTCCGAACGCTTGTGGGCATACTGATGTTCATGGGCTTTTGTTTTACCGCCTCTGCACAAAATGAGGTTACCGTTAAAGGGGTAGTTAAGGATACCGTAGGCGGTTTACCCGGGGTAAACGTTAAGGTATCTGGAACAGTTCGTGGAATATCCACAGATGATCAGGGGCGGTATACTATTAAATTACCCAGGTCAGGTAAATTGCTTTTTAGCCTGGTGGGTTACAAACCACAAACAAAAACAGTTGCAGATTATGAGAAATCAGCTGATGGGACGTATGTGATTAATATTACGCTTAAATCAGATGCCAACTCACTTGAGGATGTCGCAGTAGTAGGCTATGGGACGCAGAAAAAGGCGAGTTTAATAAGTTCTATTACGACAATCAATCCGAAAGAATTAAAAGGGCCAACCAGTAACTTAACTACCATGTTAGCTGGTAGGGTAGCGGGGATGGTTGCTTTCCAAAGAAGCGGAGAACCAGGATCAGATAATGCTTCCTTTTTCATTAGAGGCTTGGGCACATTCGGTGCAGGAAAACAAGACCCTTTAATTTTGATTGACGGTGCGGAATCAACTCAAAACGACTTGGCCCGTTTACAACCTGATGATGTGGCTACGTTCAGTGTGCTGAAAGATGCTGCGGCTTCAGCTGTATATGGCGCTAGGGGTGCAAACGGAGTGTTGTTAATCACAACTAAAAGAGGTCAGGCCGGAGAAACCCAGTTTAGCTTCCGGGCAGAGAACTCTGTTTCAAGTAACACCAGAAATTTCCAATTTGCGGATAACGTGACTTATATGAACCTGGCAAATGAAGGTGCATTAACACGTAATAGGCTGTCTCAATTGCCATATCAACGCAATAAAATAGATGCTACTGCTGCCGGCGAAAATGAGCTTTTATATCCAAATAATAATTGGATAGATCAACTAATTAAAAAATATACACTTAATCAAAGATTTAATTTAAACATCACAGGCGGTGGCTCTAAAGTTGTTTATTATCTATCTGGTACATACAATATTGATAATGGTGTGTTAAAGGTAGATGACGTAAATAATTTTAATAGTAATATTAAATTGAAAAATTATGCTGTTCGTTCTAATGTAACTATTAATTTAACTAACACTACTACTGCCGACGTATTGGTATCTGGCCAATTTGATGATTATACAGGGCCAGTGGGTGGTGGTGGACTGGCGTTTAATAGAGCCTTATGGTCCAATCCTGTGGCCTTTCCGGCTGTTTACCCATCTAGTTATCAGCCTTACGCTAAACATCCGTTATTTGGTAACGTGATTTCACCTAACGGAAATCTTTATATGAATCCTTACGCAGAAATGGTAAGAGGTTATCAAGATCGGAATTCTTCTACATTACAGACACAAGTCGAAATCAAGCAAGATTTAAAAGATCTTACTCCCGGCTTGAACCTTCGCTTTATGACTTATGCACGTAGGTACTCTTATTTTGATGTTTCAAGAAGATATAATCCTTTTTACTATTCTTCAACAGCACAACCTGACGGTAGTGTCTCACTAAGTTTATTGAACGGTGGAAATACTTCATTAGTTAGGCCTCTCGGAACCGAATATCTTGATTATTCACAAGGATCCAAAGACCTGAATTCCATATTTTATGCTGAATTGGCAACCAACTACGCCAGAACTTTTGGGAAACATGATGTAAGCGCGATGGTGATCACGACTATGAGAAACTTTCTTTCAGGTAACGCCGGAGACTTGCAATCATCTTTACCATCTCGTAATCAGGGGGTAGCTGGACGTGCTAACTATACATACGATAGTAAATATCTTGCAGAATTTAACTTCGGTTATAATGGAACCGAACGTTTCGCACCTAACAACCGTTTTGGATTTTTTCCTTCGTTCGGTTTAGGTTATTTCATTTCAAATGCTGAGTTTTTCAAGCCGCTTCAAAAGGTGATCACATCAGCAAAAATCCGAGGTACATATGGATTTTCTGGTAATGATATAATAGGAACATCTACTGATAGATTCTTTTATCTTTCTTCAGTGCAAATGGAAAATGGCAGCTATGGTGCACAATTTGGTGAAGATGGGGGGTATTACAGACCTGGTATCTCGGTTTCAAGATATCCAAATAACTTAATTACCTGGGAGCGTTCCAAACAGCTAAATCTTGCAATGGATATGACCTTATTCAGGGACCTGAACTTTACAGTTGAGGTTTATAAACAAACCCGCTCCAACATCTTAACTTCACGTACATTTATTCCAAGTACGATGGGATTACAGGCTAATATTCGTGCCAATACCAACAAAATGGAGAGTAGAGGTGTGGATTTCAATACCAATTATAACAAGACATTTAGCAATGGAATATCTTTACAATTGAGAGGAAACTTTACCTATGCAGCAAGTAAGGTTCTAATTGCTGATGAACCTAGTTACGATAGTAATGAAGCATATCGCTATGTTGCCGGTAACTCTGCTTCGCAATCATTCGGGTTAATTGCAGAGAGATTATTTATAGATGATCAGGAAGCAAAAAATTCGCCCATTCAGCTGGGTGGAGTACCTGGGTTAACTTATGGTGGTGGAGACATCAAATATAGAGATGTGAATGGTGATGGTTTAGTAACCGATGCTGACAGGGTGCCTATAGGGTTACCAACTGCGCCAGAAATTATCTATGGTTTTGGTGGTACCTTTGGGTATAAAGGATTCGATTTTTCAGTATTTTTTCAGGGATCTGCTCGTTCATCATTCTTCATCAATCCATATAATATTGCTCCATTTGTATTAGGACGAGAAATGGTAAATAATCAATTTACTGATAACGCCAATGCAATACAAACTGGTTTGTTAAAAGCAATTGCAGATAGTCATTGGTCTGAACAAAATCGCGATAGCTATGCATTTTGGCCACGTTTAAGTAGCACATATGTACAAAATAATTTACCAACATCTACTTGGTGGATGCGGAACGGTAGCTTTTTAAGGTTAAAAAGTGCAGAGATAGGTTATAATCTTCCAAATAAGCTTCAACAAAAATTGGGTATAAAAACAACAAGACTGTATTTGAATGCTACCAACCTGGCAGTTTTAAGCGCTTATAAATTATGGGATCCGGAGATGGGAGGTAATGGAATAGGTTATCCGTTGCAGGTAGTTTATAACGTAGGTCTAAATTTGAAATTTTAGGATGATTTGTAGAATTATGAAAAATAAAAATATTTTGATTCAAACCAGTAAAAAAACAAGTGTTAAGAAGTATAGTGCTATTGTTTTTTTGCTTGTTTTATCTTTAGCATCATGTAAGAAATATTTGGATATTGTTCCAGATAACGTAGCGACACTAGACAATGCTTTTAGCTTAAGAAATGAGGCAGAAAAATATTTGTTTACCTGCTATTCCTTTATGCCGTCAAATGGAAATCCCCTGGCCAATATGGGGTATATGACTGGTGATGAAATATGGACATCTCTGGATGAACGTGAATTTATTTCAGCAGGTTGGAGAATAGCCCGGGGAAATCAAAATGCTGCTTCTCCTTTATTCAATTTATGGAGTGAGGGTGATAGGCAGCTATGGAAAAATTATTGGCAAGCCATTAGAAATTGTAATATCTTTTTGGAAAATGTATCAGATGAAACAAAGATTCCGGATTTACAATTGGATGAGCGTAAACGCTGGATTGCTGAAGTTAAGTTTTTGAAAGCCTACTATAATTTTCTATTGATGAGAATGTATGGCCCAATACCTATTGTAGATAAAAATCTTCCAATAAGTGCTTCTGAAGATGAGGTAAAGGTTAAGCGCATGCCTTTTGATGATTGTGTTAATTATGTTGTTGGCTTGTTAGATGAGGCTACCCCGGATTTACCTCAACGTATAAGAGATAAAACACTCGAGCTGGGGCGTATTACACAACCGATCGCTTTAGCCATGAAAGCGAAAGTGCTATTAACAGCAGCTAGCCCGTTATTTAATGGGAATTCAGATTATGTAGGTTTTAAAGATAAGGACGGAGTAGCGTTATTTAATACTGCTTATGATGCAAACAAGTGGAAAAAAGCCGCTGATGCGGCAAAAGCTGCCATTGATGCCTCTGAAGCTGCGGGCTTCAAACTTTACACTTTCCCTGGTACAACAGCATTGAAAATTTCAGACTCTACTAAAAGGCAGTTAACCATAAAAGGGGCGGTTACAGAGCGTTTTGGTCTGAACTCTGAAACGGTATGGGGTAATCCGAATAGTACAACAGGATTTTTACAAGCTGTTGCAATGCCACGTTTAGATGGTGCAAATCCTGTTCCGGTTGGCCAGGCCAGACAGCAATTGGCTCCTCCGATTAAAATAGCTGAGATGTTTTACTCTAAAAATGGTGTTCCCATAAATGAAGATAAAACCCTTGACTTTACCAATCGCTATTCGTTGAGGAAGGCAGTTAAGGCTGAAAGATTTTATATCAAAGAGGGCTATACTACTGCGAGGCTGAATTTCGACAGGGAACCGCGTTTTTATGCTGATTTGGCCTTTGATGGCAGTACCTTTTTTAAATATGATAGTCCAGGTAATACAGATGAAGGCACATATACTGTAGAAGCGAAATCTAATCAAATATCAGGAGCTAATAACTTTGGTTGGTATAATGAAACAGGCTATTTTGTTAAGAAGGTTGTGGATTGGAATATGGCTCATTCTGAAAATAATGTAACCTACAGAACCTATGCATGGCCTGAACTTAGATTGGCGGATCTGTATTTAATGTATGCTGAAGCCTTAAATGAAAGCTTGGGTGTTCCCTCTCAGGAGGTTTATGAATACATTAACAGAATCCGGTCTAGAGCAGGTTTGCAATCTGTAGAGGTATCATGGTCAAACTACTCAACCAGTCCAACAAAATATACCACAAAAGATGGTATGCGTCAAATCATTCAACAAGAACGAATGATCGAAATGGCCTTTGAGGGAAGCCGTTACTGGGATATTAAACGTTGGAAGAGGGCTGCTGAACTATTTAACCAGTCAATTACAGGCTGGAGTATTTATCAACCTACTTCGGAAGAATATTATCGTGTGAGAACAATATTTAATCAGAATTTTATATCGCCTAGAGATTATTTGTGGCCTATACAAACGTACGATTTAACAGTGAATAGAAACTTGGTTCAAAATCCAGGATGGTAGTAAATGATAATTAAAATTATAAAAATGAAAGCATTAAATAAATTACTATTTGTTTTTATTAGTGGTATCTCCTTAATGTATTCTTGCAAGCAAGATGAATTAACACCACTTGAAAATAACACAACGCCTCCAGGTCAGGTAAGTAGTGTAACTGTAGAAAGTGGACCTGGTAATGCCAAGTTATCGTATAAACTGCCTTCAGACAAAGACTTGCTTTATGTAAAAGCAATATATAGTCTCAAGAATGGTCAACAGATGGAAGTAAAGTCTTCTTACTACAATAATTCTTTGCTAGTTGAAGGTTTTGGAGATACAGATTTACATGAGATCAAATTATATGCTGTAAATAGAAGTGAGATTGCTTCAGAACCTGTGGTAGTTAAAATCAGGCCTTTAGAAAATCCAATTTGGGGAGTTTTTAGAAGTTTAAAAGTTCTTCCTGATTTTGCAGGTTTGAATTTTAAAGCAACAAATCCTGCTAAAGCTGATCTTTCTATCGAAGTATTGAGATTTAAAGATGGTAAGTACGTTGGCGATCCAAAAAATAACATTTATACCTCTGCAATTGACATTGATAAGTCGATCAGAGGTTTAGACACTACTTCCCAGAAATTTGCAGTTACGGTAAGAGATAGATGGTTGAATTATACAGATACTTTGTATACAACATTAAAGCCATTGTATGAATCACTTTTAGCTAAGAATTTATATAGGGCAGTTAACCTGCCTACTGATGTTGGTCAACAGTACTCATCAACCGGATTATCCAAAATGTGGGATGGTGATATCATCAACTGGCCGAATATTTCATTAACCAGTACTGGTACATTAACTTCCCAGTGGGTAACTTTTGATTTGGGGCAGTCTGCTATTATGAGTCGTATTGTGATCTGGAATTACCCTGAATATTTGAATGCGGGAAGAACATATTATTATGGCGGAAATCTTAAGAAGTTTGAAGTTTGGGGAAGTGATAACCCACCAAGCGATGGTAGTTACAATAACTGGACCCTTTTAGGTACTTTCGATTCTACAAAACCTTCAGGAAGTGCATACGGCGTGCAAACAGCAGAAGATTATGCCTTTGCTAATGCGGGTATCAGTTATACATTCCCTGCAGGTAACACGAAGAAGGTTCGCTATATACGTATAAAGTCCATCAGTAATTGGCAGGGCACTACATTTATGAGTATTGCAGAATTACAATGTTACGGAGATCCGAGGTAAGGTTAAATTCATCAATAAAACAATAAATATGTTTAACAAAATAAAACTGATGAGACTTACGACCCTATTTGCGGTTGTAAGCATTTTTGCAGCCTGTACTAAGGCTGACGATTATAAGAAATATGTAGCTGGAGGAGAAATTTCATATCCCGGAAAAATTGATTCTGTTAAAATTAGCTCTGGAAATAATCGGGTACAACTTAAGGCATTATTTCTCGCTGATCCAAAAGTAGTTTTGTGTAAAGTTTTTTGGAATAATTTCAAGGACTCTCTGTCTATTCCGGTAGTAAAGAAAAATACAGTTGACAGCTTGACTATATTTGTTCCGAATGTAGCAGAGGGTTTGCAAAGTTTTACCATTTATACTTATGATAAGGATGGAAATCGTTCGATTCCTGTAAACAAAACCGGTATGTCTTATGGAGATCGTTACAAAGCATCTCTAAGTAACAGAGGCATAAGTTTAGCACAAACAGGTTCGGATGGGGTAACGAAAATTGATTGGCTTGGAATGGATAGGTTAACAGGAGTATTTGCTACAGAAGTACAATATACGAATAACAGTAACCAAACAGTAACCATAAAGGCTCCTATTGATGCGACGAGTACTACCTTAACAAACTTTAAAACAAGTTCTAATATTAAGTATAGAACATTATTCTTACCTGATAGCTCTTGCGTAGATACTTTTAAAACGGAATTCGCTGATCGTTATGTCCCACGATATGTAGAACAGGACGTGACTTCAGCTTATCTTAAAAATACCGGGCCATTTAATAGAGATACCTGGGATGGTTCACGATGGGGTACACTAGCTGACTGGATTAGTAGCTCTGGCGCTAAGAATATCAACAGTAATCGTTACGGTGGTTATGAGTACCGTGGAGGTGTCGGTGTATTATCATTCGAATCTGGTTGGGGAATCACTACGCCGGTTACCAATGGATTGATTTATCAGACAATCACGCTTCCGGCTGGTACCTACAGCTTCCGTTTGAGTGGAATAGATCAAAATAGTGGAGGTTCAAGATTCATTGCAGTTGCTGCAGGAAATACACTTCCGAACGTTGGAGATATCTCTTCAGCATCTATAGCTTTTGCGAATATTTCAGATGGTAAATTAGATTTCACACTTGCACAGCAAACTACTGTATCTATAGGTTTTGCCGTTTCAATAGCAAATACAGGTCAATATATTAAGGTTGGCAGTGTCAAACTGATTAAACAAGCTTATTTGTAAAAAATGACTAGCAGGCTGTAAAGAAAGCCTGCTAGTTATTTTAATCATTAATTGATATCTCTTAGATATACGGATATTTATTTTTTGATACGCTTTCATTTATTTATTCTTCCTTTTGTCAAATACTGTATAAAAATAATTTCCAATCTGATCAACTGACATTAATCAGCTCAAATAATCAGGAAATTTCCTTTCTGTTAACGCTGTCTAAATTGTTAACCTTTAATAACATCTATTAATGAAGACTCAATCAAAAAAATATCTTATTGCAATATGTTTTATTCTTGGCCTTTTTGGCGGATGTAAAAAGAATGAAAAAGTAGCTGAAACCACAACACCTAAAACGGAGTCAAATGGTTCCATTGCTACTATTACCACTAGCACTTTTACAAATATTACCACCACTTCTGCCATGAGTGGGGGAGTAGTAACAGACAAAGGCGGGTCGCCGGTTACCGACCAGGGGGTTTGCTGGAGTACGTCTCCAAAACCAACAGTGGATAACAATAAATCCGGAGTAGTAAGTGTGAGTGGATCAGGCACGTTTACCAGCGAAATTAAAGGACTAACTGCTTCAACTAAATATTACGTAAGAGCCTTTGCTGTGAATAAAGCCGGAGTTGCTTATGGCAATGAAATCGAGCTTGTTACCGCCAGCATAGCCAGCGCTACCTTTGGTTTTTCTCCCATGTATATTATAGGTTCTACTGTGGCAGCAGCAGATATTGAAGTGTTAACAGATGGTGGTGATGCCATAACAGAACGGGGAATTGTTTATGCTTCCACATCAAATCCTACCATTAATAGTAGTAAAGTGAAGCATAGTAATAAAGGGCTTGGTAAATTTAGGGTGAGTTTAAAAGACCTGACGCCAAAAACCACCTATTATGCCCGGGCTTATGCCATTAATTCAAAAGGAGTAAGTTACAGTAGTGAAGTGACGTTTAAAACCATTGCAAAAGGTAACTTCACCTATACCTTTAACAAATCTCAAAATCCTGGGGCGGAAGAGCTCGCGGCGTATAGCAGACTGCAGGTTGCTATTGATAGTGCAGCCTGGTATTTTAATAACTATACTTCTGTTACCAAACACGTATATCTCAATTATGTTGATGGTGTACCAACAGCTGACGCAAACAATCAGGGTTGGATGCGTTTTGGAACCAATTCTTCCTATCAAAATCTCCGCACAATGCTTCATGAAGGCTCGCACACTTTAGGTACAGGAACTTCTTCATGGTGGTGGAATACGTTGGTCAATGGTAAACTTCAGGCGCCTAGTGTAACGGCTATATTGAGGCTGATCACAAATGACAATACTGCCCAGCTTAGTGGCGATAGCCAGCATTACTGGCCTTATGGTCTTAATCAGAATTCAGAGGTGACGACAAGCTGGGATTTTGCTTATACCTGCTTAATTATCGAAGCCATGCGTAAAGATGGTTTAACAGAATTCAGCGGTAGCTATACACCATAATGGCTATATTTGAATGCAATAGTATATGCCGGTTTTCAATAACGAAATGAAAACAGGCTGTTCCAAAAATAGTAAACCCCAAAGGCTTTAGTTTAGCTTTTGGGGTTTTTATTTGTATATGATAAGTTTTAAAAAGTTGCCTCGTTGACTTAACCTGTGTCGGGTGTAACGAATGTCCATATGTTTTAAAAACATCCTGACAAATCTTTCGAAGGTCATCAAAACGGTTCCATACGGTTAGAATAGCTTCAGTTTCCCAGATTTTGGATCGTCAGGGATAGCAGGTACATTAGGGAAATCTTATGAACCCTAAATTTAGTATCGCGTGTGCTTTACGGTCAAGCAATCCAGGATGATGGTTTTTAATCTCTAATCTTCCCAGAAACCAAAATCATCCAAATCTTTATTCTTTACCTCTAATCATTTTCTGCAATACGAAGATTCATCTTTTAGGTTTTGTATATAATATATTCATTTTCAGTCATATGTAATTTGTTATTCTCGTTTAAAGCTAAGGATATGATCTCTGCAGTGCTCAACTTTTGAATCAGCAAAAAATTTAAAGAACTGAAAAAATACGCGAATAAAAACGATTTATTAAAATAAATTGTATTATGCTTATATTTCTGTTTGATTTTTTTCAACCCATTAGTTGATGATGATCAAGAGGTTTTTTTATTTTTTTAACAACCTTTGAGAATATCTACCCTAAGTCTTTAACATTAATGCAATGCAAACCTTTTGAAATAAATGTGATTACCATAAACGCAATCACAAAGAAAAAAAAATGTAACGGATATGGATTTTTAATGTCTCAATCGATACGTTTGATTATCAGGTGCTTTTCCGGGCGTTGTTTTATGTTTTTCCTTCTGATACAAAATTGCTATCAAAATGCACACAGTTTGGTGGCTTTAATGATTAATTATTGACCTAAGGTAATGAGATAGCCCTTTTGGGATGATATGCTTTTACTAGGAATTCCCTGTTATACCCAGTTTCAAAGCGATTAAATGCTTTGGCTAGGTAATGCTTTTTTCTGTAACAGCCGGATTAGGAACAATTAACAAACTTCGATACCTAACAGGGGCAAATGGTTTTCTGTTGGAAAAATTACATGCAAATGGAAGGCTCTAAGATATTGATTATATTAAAGGACGCCAAGCTCAGGGCGAAGATTTCCGATATATTGGTCACAGGTAAATACCTGGTTGAGTTTACAGATAATGGGAAAAAGGCTATGGAGCTGATCAGAAACCTCCCCATAGATCTGATCATTTGCGGCATGGAGTTAAATGGGATTGATGGGTTTGGTGTACTGCGGATGGTAAACAAGTTTATTGATACGGTGAGCATATCTGTAGTGATGATTGTAAAGGGAGATGATCAGTATGCGATAAGAAGATTGATGGAAATTGGTGCCGATGGCTTTCTTATTGGCGACTTTGACGATGCGGAGTTACTTAACCAGGTGGAGGCAAGGTTGAGAAAAAGAAGACTTCAGTATGAGTTTTTTCTCCAACAGCAGTTTCAGCAAAAAAGCCCTACGGGCATGGATAATGGTCTTTTCTGGTTGAATGCCAAGCGACAAACATTAGTACCAAGAATTTTTAAAAAAAAACAGATAATTTTTTATAAAGGCGAACCTTGTACGGGGATTTATTACGTACTCTCAGGAAAAATAAAAACTTTTATAGCAGATTCTTCAGGCCGCGTATTGATTACTGCATTATATTACGCAGGTGATTATTTTGGTTTTCAGGATTTTACCGCCGGATCACGCATGTCAAATACTGCAATGGTTGTTGATGATGCACAGGTGGTGGTTATTCCTTTAGGGATTATTAATGAGTTGATTCAGGAACACCCGGAAGTGACAAATTTTTTGGCTAAAAAATTAGCGAGAATGGTACACGAAAGGGATGAACAGACATTAGAACTCGCTCATGCCACGGTAAGGGAACGGGTATCCAGATCCATTGTTAAATTGGCGAAAAAGGAAAGTAATGTATCTGATAACATCCGGCTTACACTTCCCAGAACCGACCTTGCGAATGTTATTGGAATTGCATCAGAAACCCTTAGCAGAATCCTCGGCGATTTTACAAAAGAAGGCCTTATTGAGAAGGATGGAAACGATATCATTTTAAAAAAAGTTGAACGTTTAAAAAATGTATATAGCTAATGCAGGTAAAAACGCCAGACAGAGCTGGAGCAGCTATTCTGCTGGTTGGTTCTCTATTGTGCTGCTCCGTACCGATTCTCTTTATCTTGCTCATTTGAATACAATTAAAAGGATTGATCCTGGTAATTTCGGTGATTATCCACATAAAGCGTAAGAAAGAAGTAGTTCTTTTGGCAGGCGTTCGTACAGCCCCGGATAAAATGTTCGAAAACGCGTAATTCTGCAGCCTGCATCAGGTAAACGAAAAATTATATTTCTTTCGCTAACATCGTTCATGGCACAGGGAAGAAGGTGGGAATAGAATAATTCAGCTAACTCGGGATGTGATTTATAGCAGGTTTCAAGGTCTTCATAATCTATTAGAAAAACGATGGCATCCTCTATGGCCTCTAAATTTAGATTTTCTGGCCTGGAACTGTTCTGACCTTGACAAATATAAATGCTACCTTCCTGTCCCAGCCATACGTTTATCTTGCCAAATTCGTCATCTTGCAAAAAACTGTTAACCAGGCCACTGCATATCATAATAATCTGACCAGCGGTGCTGAAGGTGTTTTTCGGAAAGAGCGTTTCTCCTTTATGTATGTTTAACGCTGTGGTATGCCTAAACAGGCATCTTAGTGCTGCCCGGCTTTTAGTTCGATCGATTAATGGCAGGAACATTTTCAAAAAGAGCTTAATTTCTAATATTTCCATTTCCGGTTCTTTTGATGCTTTGCACAGCACGCTTAGCTTGTTTATGCCCTAAACAGATAAAACTATCAATAACTTTTTAGAAAGTTATCGAGTGGTTTAGCTATCGCATGCTGTTAACTAATAAAGTCTATGCACTAAATTCTCCTTTACAAACTGCTATTCTATTGATTTTGCTCAAGGCGATACTTGATTCATTTCAATTAAGAGGGAAATATTAAAATAACCCTGCCAGTTCATGTTCCATTCAATCTCTATTTTAATCGGATACCAAAGTATAATGGATGTGTATTGGCCATTTCTCAGGATAAAAGGCCTTAAGGGTGTCCGCTTCAGGGCGTATATATTACGTTTGAGCTGCTATTTTCAACACCTGGGTATCATTTTAAATAAGGGTTTTCCTCATGGGGCTTTATTTTGTAGCCGAACAGGTAATAGGACCTGTTTCTACTTTCAAGATTATCATGAAAATGGGCATAACAAAAAAATCCTTGAGCTGGTTCTGTATCTCTTTATTATGGGTGGGATGTAGCCAAGGGCCACAAAATGCTTCTACAGTACAGTCGCAGGCTTTAGAGACTGATTTTATTACATTAAACCCTGGCCACGCAACAGTTAAACAAACGTACCCAGGCAATATAGAAGGGCTCGTGAATGTTGATATCAAAGCACAGGTGAGCGGTTACCTGGAAAAAATATTTGTTAAAGAAGGTGATTATGTACTGAAAGGACAGTCGCTTTTTAAAATCAAGTCAGATGTTTTTCAGGAACAGGTTAGCAACAGCCTGGCCGCCTTGCAGGCCGCAATTGCAGCACAGGTTAACGCTCGGATCGAAGTAGAAAAAATGAAATCACTTGTTGGCGGAAGCGTGGTGTCGCCAATACAATTGAAGACGGCTGAAGCTAACCTGCAGGCAGCTAATGCGCAGGTAGCCCAGGCGAAAGCCACTGTAGGGACCTCTAAAATAAACGCTGGTTTTGCACTGATCAAAGCACCCGTAAGCGGCTATATAGGCAGGATTCCGAACCGGGTTGGCAACCTGATCTCAGCAACTGATGCTACTCCACTAACCACCCTTTCAGATATCAGTACAGTATATGTTTATTTCTCGGTAAGTGAGGCAGAATTTATGCGCCTGCATTCCGGAAATCCCGATAGCACTGCCAAAATGAAAATTGGCCTGGTTACAGCCGACGGGCAGTATTATCCCGAAAATGGTAAGCTGCAGATTGCCAGTGGAAACGTTGACCGGATAACCGGAACAGTAAGCATGAAAGCCGTATTCAATAATCCAAAAAGAATTTTGCGTTCTGGAGGCTCGGCCAATGTGGTAATAGAAGAATCTATATCGAATGTGCTATTAGTTCCTAAAGCAGCCGTTAAAGATATACAGGATAAGTTTTTTGTTTACCGACTGGCTGATAACAATATGGTGAGATTGATTCCTATCGAAATAAAAGCCGAAAGTGGTGATGACTATATTATCAGGTCGGGTGTAAAAAATGGGGAAAAGGTTGCCATCAACCGTATGGATGTGCTTTATGATGGCGTTCAGGTAAAACCAAAGATCAAAACAAAATCTTAAACTTTTTTCATCGAAATTTATGTTACAAAAAATAATAGATAGGCCGGTATTTGCAACCGTTATTTCCATTGTCATCGTGATTTTGGGTGTAATCGGTTTAACACGCCTGTCGCTAACCCGGTTTCCGGATATTTCTCCGCCTACGGTAATGGTTTCAGGTGCCTATCCCGGAGGAAACAGTGAATCTGTTATCCGTTCGGTAGTTACCCCGCTGGAAGAACAGATTAATGGTGTTGAAGACATGCAGTACATCAAATCAACAGCATCAAATGATGGTTCGTTTTCCATATCCATCATTTTTAAGCAGGGTGTAAATGCAGACCAGGCTGCCGTTAACGTGCAGAACCGGGTACAGCAAGCCACACCAATTCTTCCGCAGGAAGTGGTCCGTAACGGGCTAACCACTTCCAAGCAGCAGAATAGTATGATCATGATTTTTAATCTGTATACTGACGACAATAAAAAATATGATGAGCTTTTTCTGCAAAACTATGCCAATATCAATTTAATTCCACAGATCAAACGTGTTCCGGGCGTAGGCCAGGCACAGGTATTTGGTACGAAAGATTATTCCATGCGTATTTGGCTCAATCCACGTAAAATGGCTTCGTTGGGACTTGTACCTGCAGATGTTTCTAATGCTATTGCAGACCAAAGCCTTGAGGCTGCCCCGGGAAAACTTGGTGAGGACTCTGATGCTGCCCTTGAATATGTAATTCGTTATAAAGGAAAGAAAAACCTGGTTCAGGATTACGAACGCATGGTGGTTAAACGAAATGGCGGAAGTGTCATCCGTCTGAAGGATGTGGCTAGAGTGGAATTTGGGTCAACCAGTTATTCAGGAGCCAATAAATCGAATAACCGTAATGCAGTAACTATTGCGATTAACCAAACAACCGGATCGAATGCAAATGAAATTGAAAAAGGCGTTGATGTTGAAATTAAAAAGCTGGAAAAAACTTTTCCGCCTGGAATTCATTTTTCTAAGATTTTAAGTACAAAAGAAAAACTTGATCTTTCGATTAGCCAGGTTAAAACTACCTTGATAGAAGCATTTATCCTGGTATTTATTGTTGTTTTCCTGTTTCTTCAGGACATCAGATCAACCATCATCCCTGCTATAGCAGTACCGGTGGCCATTATTGGAACTTTTTTCTTTTTGTTAGTTTTAGGATTTACCATAAATGTGCTTACACTCTTTGCCCTGGTGCTGGCCATTGGAATTGTTGTGGATGATGCCATTGTGGTGGTTGAAGCGGTTCATAGCAAGATGGAAACTTCAGATTTAAGCGGTCGTGCAGCCACAAAAGCTGCAATGAGTGAGATTACCGCGGCCGTAATATCGATAACCCTTGTAATGGCAGCAGTGTTTATTCCAATTGGATTTATGTCCGGATCAGCTGGGCTTTTTTACAAACAGTTTGCCTATACTCTGGCCATCGCTATTGTTATATCAGCTGTTAATGCGCTTACGCTTACGCCTGCTTTGTGTGCAATCCTGTTAAAACACAATCACCAGGATGGTACAGCTACAGCACACCGTAAGCCGATTGGACTTAAGGATCGCTTTTTTAACGCCTTTAATGCTGGCTTTAATCATTTAACGAATAGGTACATCAGTGGGCTGCGGTTTTTAATTTCAAAAAAATGGATTTCTGCAGGGCTTATCGCATTAACGATTGGGGTGGCGGCCTGGTTGATGATCACCACCCCGAAAAGTTTTGTACCAGAGGAAGATGATGGAATGTTCATGTTTGCGCTATCCATGCCGCCGGGGACAGGGCTCAATAGAACTACCCAGGTAACCAAAGAAATTGGCGACAAACTTGCAAAAATCGAAGCTGTGGGAGAAAATACCTCCATTACCGGTTTTAATTTATTAAGTAATGCAGCAGGACCATCCTATGCAATGGGTTTTGTTACTGTAAAACCTATCAGGGAGCGGGGTAAAGTAAAAGATATCAATCAGATCATGAACCAGGTTAACCAGGCCATTACTACTGTTAAGGGCGGAACTGTAATGGCTTTTCGGATGCCGCCTGTAGAGGGTTATGGCGTTACGGGTGGTGCTGAATTTGCCTTGCAGGATCGTATGGGACGTAATCCACAACAACTTAAACAAAAGGCAGATCAGATTATCGGGGAACTTTTAAAGAAGCCGGGAATAGCCATGGCATATACCACTTTCAGGGCCGATTATCCTCAGCTTGAACTGCAAGTGAACGAAGATAAGGCAAAACAAATGGGGGTTGGTGTCAGTAACCTGCTGGGTGTTATACAAAATTATTTTTCCGGAGACCAGTCGCTGAACTTCTCCAGGTTTGGTAAATTTTACCGGGTAAATATCAAGGCCGAAGGAATATTCAGAATGGATGCCCATGCTTTTCAGGAAATCTATGTAAAGAGTGAAGACGGACAAATGGTTCCGGCATCTACGCTGGTAACCCTGCACAAAGTATACGGGCCAGAATCGGTAGGGAGGTACAATCTATATAACTCGTTAAATATCAATGTTACCGGGGCGCCTGGTGTAAGCAATGGGGTGGTTATGCAACGGGTTGAAGAAACGCTATCAAAACTGCCTGCTGATTATAGTTATGAGTGGACGGGCTTAAGCCTGGAAGAAAAAGCCAGCGGTAACCAAACAGTTATAATTTTAGGGCTATGCCTGCTATTCGTATTTTTTATTCTGGCTGCAAAATACGAAAGTTATCTCTTACCGCTTTCGGTGTTGTTATCCATTCCTACAGGTGTTATAGGCGCTTTTATAGGTGTCAAGGCAGTTGGATTGGACAATAACATTTACGTGCAGATCGGCCTCATCATGCTGGTGGGTTTGCTAGCCAAAAATGCGATCCTGATTGTAGAATTTGCCATTCAGAAACGCCAGGCTGGTTTAACTATTGTAGATGCAGCTATTGAAGGCGCCCGTTCAAGGCTGAGGCCAATCATCATGACCTCTCTTGCCTTTATCGTTGGAATGATTCCGCTCATGACGGCCACCGGGGGGACCGCAGTAGGTAACCGTTCCATCAGTGTAAGCTCTGCTATGGGCATGCTTTCAGGTGTAGTGCTAGGCGTAATTGTTATTCCGTTGCTATTTATAATATTTCAATATCTGCAGGAAAAAATTTCTGTTCAAAAAAATAAAGTTTAGATAAAATGATTCGGATACAGAATTTGATATTATTGGCGTTTTGCATCATGTTTTATTCATCTTGTTTGTTGAGGAAGCCTCAGGTTAAGCCCTCCATGCAAATGCCCAAAAGCTATAGGGAATCTTCATCACTTACCGGCGATTCCCTAAGCCTTCCCTGGAAATTTTTTTTCGGTGGTGAAAAACTACAGCATCTGATCTCCATGTCCTTAAAACGAAATAATGATCTGGCGGCAGCCAAACTTACTATAAAGCAGCTGGAGGCTGGATTAAAGGAAGCCAAACAAGCGCTCCTGCCAACCCTTGATCTGAATGTAACGGCGGCCAGAAACTGGATGTCTAAAAACTCATTAAACGGTTCATTGAGCGAGCAGTTTACGAAAACGAGCTATATAGATGATTATAATGCACAGTTCAGGGTATCATGGGAAGCCGATATCTGGGGGAAAGCCGCCCTGCAGCAAGACGGTGCTTATGCAGATTTAATGGCGAATAAGGAAAGTGCCAGGGCTTTGCAAACCAGAATTATTGCCCAGGTAGCCCAGGCATATTATAATTTGCTGTCTCTTGATGAACAATTGAGAATTGCGGATCGAAATAAGGTTTTAAGCGACAGTACGTTGAAGATGACGGCTTTGCAGTACGACGCCGGACAGGTAAATTCATTGGCTGTTCAGCAGGCTAAAGCACAATTGAAAACGACCGAATTACTGGTTCCGCTGGTAAAACAAAACATCGCTATACAGGAAAATGCATTGAGCATATTGTGTGGTGAATTTCCAGCTTCTATTGACAGAGAACAAGACTTTAGTCTGGCTGCACTTAACCAGGGTTTTGGTAGTGCATTGCCGGTAAGGTTGCTAAGCAGAAGGCCGGATGTTAAAGCCGCAGAATGGGTTGTAATGAATGCACAGGCCAAATTAGGGCTGGCAAAAGTGGCCATGTATCCTTCGTTCAGCCTAACACCATCTATTGGCGCCAATTCATTTAAACTGAACTCCTGGTTTAATTTGCCTGGGTCGCTGGCTAAAAACCTGGCAATTAATCTCACCCAGCCGATATTTCAGAAGAGGGCACTTAAAACAGCTTATGAGCGAGCCTCTTTGGAGCAGGAAAAGGCTGTACTTCAGTTTAAGCAGAGCGTGCTGACTGCCGTGGGAGAGGTGAGCGATGCACTGGAAAAACAGAAACGTGCTGCAGAACGGCTGGTATTGGTTGACGAAAAGGTAGTGGCCCTAAAAAAAGCAACGAAAGATGCTTCGTTACTTTACCAGAACGGGATGGCAACCTACCTGGAAATTATCACGGCGCAAAATAATTTACTGCAGACCGAACTTGAAGGCGCCAATATACGTTTGGAAAAACTTCAGGCTGCTGTTGATTTGTACCGTAGCCTGGGCGGAGGATTGCAATGATATGAATAGCTTTGCTACTGATGCTGGCAAAGCTTATTTTTACACTATGGGAAAAACAAACTATATAAGGGAGAAAATGCCTGTACGCCATGTAATTATAGTAAGTTTAGTCGCGCTGCTGATTCTCACCCTGCTTTCTTATCTGGTAGATCCATACGACCCCTACTGGAAAGAGCATTATATTAGCCCGGGCTGGATTGCTTTTCGCGATACCCTGTACACTTACATATATGTTTTGCTGCTCACGGTGATTAGTTTTTGGGTAGATCGTAAACTTGATCGATGGTTAACCTGGGAAAAAAAATCGGGCATAAGGCTACTTGTCCAGACACTTTTGCAGACCATTATAGCCATTATCTCTGTTCACCTTATGGACCTGGCCTATGTTGCTGTTTTTTTAGAGAAAGAACCTAATTATTCAAGAGAGGAACTCAGGCTTTTCTCGCAATTTCTAACCTCAGCAGTGATTCTTTCTTTATTGATCATGGCGGGTAATATCGGTTATTATTTCCTGACCAGCTGGAAGAAAACAGCCACACTGGCGCTTGAACTGGAAGTAAATGCAGCCCAGCATAAACAGGCTGCCAGTGAGGCCGAACTCTATGCTTTACGGCTGCAGATCGATCCGCATTTTGTTTTCAATAATCTGAGTGTTCTGGCAGAGCAGATTTTACAGGACCAGCAAAAAGGCTTTGAATATGCAGAAAACTTCGCCAAGGTATACCGCTATTTGCTGGTCAATTCAAAAAAAGATAAAATTTCGGTTGCTGAAGAACTTAGGTTTTTAGAATCATATTTGTTTTTGACCAGGGTAAGGATTGGCTCAGGGATCTCCTTTACCATAGATCTTGCGCACATCAGTAAAGATGCCATGATACCACCTATGTCACTGCAGCTTTTGGTAGAAAATGCCATCAAGCATAATCGCACTGTGAAATCAGATCCTCTGCTGATCGAAATTAAATCGTCAAAAAGCGACGAAATTTTAGTATCTAATGAACTAAAACCATTGTTGACCCATCTGGATGGAACCGGGATTGGCCTGGGTAATGTCAGGGATCGTTATCGCCTGCTCAATGCGCCTGAAATCATAATAACCAAAACAGACAAGCATTTTACGGTAATTTTACCCTTACTTAAATGATCAATATATTAATTATAGAAGATGAACAGCCTAATGCCGAACGACTCAAAAGGTTAGTGCTGGCCATAAAACCGCAAGCGGTGATTTTGGATGTATTGGATACCGTTGCCGGCAGTGTTGACTGGCTAAAATCAAATCCTGTTCCTGATTTGATCTTGATGGATATCAGACTTGCCGATGGAATTAGTTTTGAGATTTTTAATCAGGTAGAAGTGAAAAGCCCTATTATTTTTACAACAGCCTACGATGAGTATGCTGTACGGGCGTTTAAGTTTAACAGCGTGGATTATCTGCTTAAACCAATAGAGCAGGAGGAACTTGCTGCAGCGCTTGAAAAAGTTGGTCAACGGGCAGAAAATGTATCTGCAATGATAACCGACCGGTTGCAGGGCGTAATTGATGCACTAGAGAACAAAAAGATCAGAACACGTTTTCTAATCCCTCATAAAGACGGTTATAAAATTCTTGCCGCTAATGATGTCAGCTTTTTTCATTCTGAACATAAAGTTACTTACGCACATTTGCCCAATGGCAAGAACGAGGTTGTACCCCAAAATCTGGAAGAACTGGAAGAGCAATTGGATCCAACACTTTTTTTCAGGCTCAACAGACAGTATATCGTAAACGTAAATGCCATAGACAAGGTCTACAATCATTTCAATTCAAAACTCAAAGTTACTTTTCGTCATTATGCCCTACACGAAGGATTTGTAAGCCGGGAACGGGCACCGCTATTTAAAGCCTGGTTAGACCAATGACAATCTGGTCTAGCTTTAAATACGACTGGGTTTTAACAAGCTGATTGATTTAAAAGGAATTGCAGTAGCCATTTCAAAGATGCAAGTATTTCATAGATCTTATACGGTGAATTTACTGAAGACCTTTTGCTGATGACTGACTTATTTTAAAAAACAACTCCAAAATTTAGTGAGACCCCATGTGGATTGATGTCTAAATCATTTAAACTCATTTTGTAACCTTTAAAACCAACGCCCATTAAGGCGTTCATTTTTGGGCTTAAATTAAATTTTGCTCCCAAACCGAAATAGGTATAAAATCCAGATTCGCTTACCTGTTTTGTTTCTGGTGGACCAAAATCATAAGAACTTTGATATCGGTTTAGCGAAATTCCCAACGATGTTTCGGCAAAAGGGCTAATTTTTCCCCGTATTTTAACCGTATACCTTAAGTTGGCGTATATAGGAGAGAATCGAAGATTTCTTAAGGTGTAGTTATTGCTTTTATGGAGAGGGGCGCTGGCAAATTCAATTCCTATGCCAGGCTCAAGACCATTTTGAACCAGATAATTAACTTTGATGGAGCCGCTGTAGAAATAATTCCGATGTGTCGATCTCAGTATTTCAATGCCGGGTGTAACATAGAATTGTTTTTTGCGCTTTGAGTTGGTCTGTTGTGCGTGGCCATAAGCAACCAATAAAATTAGCACGGTAGTTAGCAATAGTTTTCTGGTCATCTGCGCGTTATTATATTCATTTGATTTTTAAAGTAACTGATGTCGCTTAAAGCATTTTTAATCAAAAATGGTAGACCTTTCGGTACTACCATTTTAAACAAACAGGATTACTGATGAAATTTTGGTACGGCCAGATGAAACCGGATGATACCAAAACGGCTATCTGATATTAAACTCGTTTATCTTAATGACCAGATGTTTTTAAAAAAGTCCTAATTTTTTATAAAAAAAGTTTAGATTCTTTGTTTTCTCTACGGAAAAAAATAGGCTATGAAAGCAATCATTGTGTTGTATGTAAATTGAAAAAGGATTATGATTTCAGCTAATCATTAGGACTTTTTAGATCTTCTCTTGTCAACTGGACAGGAGATTATAGATGAATAGTAAAATAAAACAAACAAGATTTTTAATAATAGCAGTAGTGCTGCTTATCTTCTCTACAGGAAGTACAATGGCACAGCAAAAAGAGCTATCAGGTGTAGTTATTGACAAATCTACAAAGGATCCTATTCCATACGCAACGATCAGTATCGTTGGTGAAGTTAATACAGGTACCCGATGTGATAGTGCGGGCCATTTCGGCATCCGCTTTTCTGGTCAGGCAAAAAGCATCAGGATAAGTGCAATAGGATTCCGATCGGAGGTTCGTTCTGTCAGTGGTCAAGGTAATGTTTTAATTATTGAGCTTGAGCCAGATAATAAAATGGATGAAGTAACGGTTAAAGCCAGGCGGGTTAGATACCGAAATAAGGATAATGCAGCTGTAGAACTGATACAGCGGGTTATCAATGCCAGAGAAAAAAATAATGCACAGCTTAACCCCATGTATACACATTCGGTGTATGATAAGCTTTCCATGTCATTGGCGCTAAAAAATGATGCGGTCGAAAAATCCAGTTTGCTTAAAAAGTTTTCTTTTTTAAAAAACAGAATGGATACCGAACTAATGCCGGGAAGGACTTTGGTGCCTGTTTTTTTTAAGGAGGTGTCATTGAAAGAAAATTACAGTAATGGGAAGCCGGTAGCCAGTACCGTTGTTGCCATGCAGGAAAGTAGAATTGACCAGAAATTTGACGAAGATGGCTTTGATGAGTTTATGGACAAGGTATATGGTAAGCCTGATCTTTATGATCATGATATTCAGCTTGGAAATAGGCAGATTTTAAGCCCGATAGCTCCAGAGGCAACAGCATTTTACAAATACTTTATTATTGATACCATAAAAACCACAAAACCCTGGAAGGTAAAGGTGTTGGTTTCGCCAAGAAACAAAGAAGATGCTTTGGCAACCGGTTTAATTTTTATTGATTTGGACGGTAAAGACGCCGTTCAACGGGCTGAATTGAAAATCAACGAAAAATCGAATATCAACTGGGTTGATCACGTAAAATTTGATATCCTTTACCAACAGCACACCGATGGTCGGTATTTTCTATCGAAAAGTACCATGTCTTTAAATCTGGGCGTATTTAAAGAAGGAATGAATGTTTTTGGTGTGAGGACCCTGATCATGACTGATTTCAGTTATAAACACAGTAACTTTCCAACCGGCACAGCAAAAGACAATAAAAGGACTTTGCCCCAGATGAATGTCCATTCTTTCGACACCTTAAGGCCTGAAAAACTATCGGCCCTCGAACAGACCAGTTTCAATAACGTCGACAGTTTAAAAAGCAATGCTGCTTTCAATAGAAGTATGAACATCGCCTCAGTGCTTTTCTCGGGTTTTGTTAATTGTGGGAAAGTTGAATTAGGGCCTCTGAATTCGCTATATAGTTTCAATAGTTTGGAAGGAAGCCGTTTCCGGATAGGAGGGCGCACAACAGATGCTTTCAGTAGAAAAATTGTTTTTGACGGCTACGCGGCCTACGGCACCAACGATAAGCGGTTAAAATACAAGTTCGGAACAACATTTTCATTGACGGATAATTCTATTTATACATTTCCTGTAAGGTCACTAAATATTCAATATGGTTTTGATACAGAGATTCCAGGTCAGCAACTCAACAACGTTTCTGATGATAATGTATTGCTCTCGATAAGAAGAGGAGTTAACAATAAAATGTGGTATAAGGATAAGTTTTCTGCTGAATATCTTCATGAGTTTGAAAACCACCTTTCATTTAAAATAGGCGTAAACCGGCAAACATTAACACCTATGGGGAGTTTGAGTTTTGATTCGCCCGTGCAATCGTATCGTTCATTAACAACCTCAGAGGTTACAGGCGAGATCAGATGGGCTCCCCATGAAACTTTTTTTCAGGGGAAGCGTTACCGCCGCATCATCAACAATGGATACCCAATCTTATTGTTGAAGGCTGACATTGGATTTAAGGGTGTCATGGGCAGTTCATATAGTTATCAACGATTTACTTTTAGTGCCTCCAAACGTTTTTTTCTCTCCCAATTGGGCTATTCGGATGCCCAGCTTGAAGGTGGTGTAATTTTTGGAAAAGTACCTTATCCTCTCTTAAATATCCATCGTGCCAATCAATCCTACATTTACCAGTTTTCTTCCTACAATTTAATGAATTTTATGGAGTTTATGAGTAATAGATACGTTGGTGTTAATGTACAACACCAGTTCAATGGATTTTTTCTGAATAAAATCCCTTTGCTTAAAAAACTCCAGTTGAGAGAAGTTGTGTCATTCAAGGTACTAAAGGGCTTTTTAGATTCATCCAGTGATCCTTCTATTCATCAGGAATTATTTAGATTGCCTGCTGATAATGTTAGTGGCCAGTTTTCAGGCAGATTAGGTAGTGTGCCGTATATGGAAGCCAGTATAGGGCTGGGCAATATTTTTAAAGTGCTGAGGGTAGATTACGTTCGTAGATTAAATTATCTGAACAACCCAAATGTATCGCCATGGGGAATTCGGGCAAAGCTTTCCTTTGATTTTTAACCCCATCCGCTTAAGCTATTTAATTTAGCGTTTCTTTTTTATTGTTATCGCCCGGCTGGTAGATTTATTACCGGCCGGACTTTTTAAAAAAAGGCTTTCATTTATTAACCTGATTCCTTGTTTTTGGCAAAAAAAACGATCACTACTCCCACTAACAGACTCCAACAGAATGCTCATGTTCCACAGGTACAAGTAATCTTTCGTGAATCAATTTCCAAAAATATTTTTCATTTGCAGCTTATTTTTCAATGGTATTGGTCGTCATCTTAATCCAATAGCTAATCCTCAAATGGAAAGGTATCTAGCTGCATGCAAGCCCCTGATACGAGTTCAGGGTAACGTTATTTAGAGAGATTTACCGGAATGCTTTAGCGTTGCTGAAATTTGGGTTCCCGGTTTCGCAGAACACCGTTTCTAATGACAGCGTTAATAAAAGTTGTTAATCTGCTCACCAGAGTTAAGTTTATTCCATTAAAGCGCCTTGAATAGAGTTGGGGGGCGATATCCTGAGATTTATCTAGATAAAAATATCATTTCTATTTAAAGGTTCTCTGAAATATTACCTAAAGTCCTATTGTGCTTCAATAAGGACGTGCAGGAACTTCCATCACCTTTTTTATGGCTTTTGGCAAAAGAATTAAATCACATGCATTTTCATACACTAAGAATCTGTCTTCCCATTGCGGATCAAATTTATCCTTAAACTCTCTTAGGCCCTGCCAGGCCTTAATCTGAGGTGCATTTTTCCGGATCAGTTCCATAAGTTTCTCATTGAGGCTATTGTTGGGGCGTGCTCCGGAGAAGGGGGCCAGTCCCATATTTAAACGGCTATAGCCTTGTTCTCTGCAGTATTCTATAAATTTCAGGATGAGTATATCAATATTGCCACCCTCTTCAGGTGTGAGTTTCCTGATCAGGTCATAGGTCGTCTCGCCAGGAACATAATCTGGTATCACATTAAGAAATGCAACAATTTTACCTGTCGCATTTTCCAATACGATAATATCCTGATGTTTTAGTTGCTCAGGCGCGAATGTTCCTTGCGAAAATCCGCGTTCTCTTCTTCCGGTAGCCGCCAGCCAGTTATCAGAAATCGTTTTCAATTCCACGAGCATAGCATCTGAAATTGGTGCCTGATATACTTTGGGTTCGTAACCTTCACGCTTCAGTTTATTAACGGTGTTTCGTAATGCTTTGCGGTTTTTTCCTTCCAGGCTAAATTTTTCAATGTCAATTAAAGCCTCCTGGCCGATATGAAAAGACTTTTTTCCCATTTCTACCAATACAGCCCGCAAAGAAGGATTTACCTGATAGTATGCCGGGCGGATTCCTGTGGTTTTACAGAAATGCTCAAATTCGATGATCGCTTTGCGGATATGATCAGATTGTTTTTTACAAACTGGACCTTCTAATACAATGGCGTACCCTGAAGATATGCCAAAAGCAAAGAAACCTTCAACCTGTTTACAAACATAATAATGTTTATCATCCAACAATTTAAAATAATCCACTGGCGAAAGGCCATGTCTGTTTACAATGTCCCTGGCATGCCTGATGCTTTTTGCAGGAGGCTCAAGCCTGGGTAATTGGGGTTTCAACCATTTATAAACCAATAAAACCAGAAATATGGTGCCAAGTATGTTTAAAGAAGTTAAAAATGATACCCCAAGAATGCTCCAGGGCTGTATGCCTTCATTGCTTAACAGTAAAAAATGCTTCATACTATTTATAAAGGAAATAGACAAAGTAAAATCGCCATCAATATGTTTTCCTTGCAGGAAATAAAATCCTAAGGTTCCGTAGCCAATTATGGCAAGAAAAACGGATGCCCAAATGACCAATTTTTTACTTTTTAAATTAATATTGCCTTTCATATCGTAATGCGGATAAGATATCAGCAGAAATACCATGACCATAAGGGCGAGTAGTGATTCTTCATAATCGAACCCCTTTGTCAGGTTGCCAAGAAATGATAGAGCCACCATGACAAAGGCCATATACCAAGCGGTTTTAACACCAAGAAATAAATAGTAAGTGCAAATTATCAGTAGTACCCCCATTAATAATACCATACCGTTTGACAGATCTACACCAATGAGCGGAATAAACTGATCTAAAACCCGGATACGATCAGTAAGTGCGGGACTCATTACTGAAATAATATTTACCAAGCCCAGTATTAACACGAATAATGCAGGCAAGAGCCGGGCCCAAAGCGCCATTTTTTTGAAAATAAAAGGACAGATGCCTGCAATAAGCGGTAACCAAAACTCAAAGCCCCTGTATAACAGTGTTATTGATATTGCTTGCGATTCTTTAATCCCCGCCCCCATAAAAACCATAACCATTGATACCTCAACTGTCCCGATTCCTTTTAACACAGGAGAAAAACAATATAAAAGTGTTGCTATTGTATACGCCCAAATGCATATACCCAAACTTGGCTCAATGTCAAGTGCTAACATCGCAATATATACATGGGCAATGCCAACAACTTCGGTAAGTAGGGCAATAAACAAAGGCCTCCGCCAGTTTACCTTAGCATTTTTGAGCAAATCAATTTGAGTGAGAAAAGTTTCTACAGCAGGGAAAAACCGGTATAACACCTTAAAAATGTAACCACGCCTTAAAAGTGACCAGGTAAGAAACGTTATCAAAGCAGTCGATAGGCTTATCCACGAAACTGATTGCCAAAAAGTCGCTGTTGCCTGCCCTGCAACCTGATACCAGATGATAACCGGAATAGCCAATAATATTAAGGAGGCAATACCCGCAACGGCATAGATGATCGACCCCATGTTGATTTTTTCACGGCTGAGCTTTTCTGCTTTTAATTCATCAGAAAAGAAGGCTAATGATGTAAAACCGCCAGCAGGTAGCATGATGCTCAGCAGGTTTCGCTTCAGATATAGATTAACAGCATGCTGTAAATCTACCTTGATGCCCAACTCGCGAAAACTGCTTACATATAAGTATCCTTGCAGGTAGATATGGCTAAAACTTAAGCTAAGACCAATAATGATCCATAGGTTAAGCGTAGTTAGAAGTTCAACAGATCCTTTAATTTCATGTCTCTCGTGGAAGAAGAATAATACTAACATCACCAAGGCGGCGACTGCAAATAGTGTTTTAAAAAATGTTCTGTATCCTTGATAATTTACTTTGCTGATCATAGGGATGTGCGGACTGTAATGTTTTTTTAAAGACAACGCTTTCCTTAAAAAGGCCTAAGCCAACCGAGCACAATTGAAACATTTTAAACCGCTTTAAGCCAGGCTTTAGGATAGTGATTTGGTACTGCACATGTTTATTGTTCCTGGCGTATCGGAAAGGCTTAGGCCAGATTAGGACTTTTAAGAGAATTGGTTGTCAGAAAGGCATGATAGATCAAAAGTGCTTACTAAATAAAAGATGTATTTTAATTTATATTTATTTTTTTGCCTTGCTGGTAGTTACGCTTTCATCCTGCAGCCCAATGAGTGAAATTGCGAGGGAGAAAGCATTAAATCCGGATAACGCATTTAAAATCTGTAAAATAGGCGAAAGAATAGGCCGGTATCGATTGGTAACGGTAATGGATAACCAAAACAACTACTATAGTTGGATAGCGAAGGATTTTCCCTACCATCTGAAGCCTGGTGATGATTATCCTGCCCACTAGTTACCGGCACTGTCTCATTAGCATCTATTCATTAATTTCCCTCAAGTCGGCACTCCTATAGATTTCTCCATTCCACTGCGTTTCAGTCTAAATGATATTGCTTTTCATTACCTATTATCCATGATTATCTTATCCTTTTACCACGTACCGGTTTCGCATTCGGCTCATCTGGAAAGCGACTTTCTTTTTCACGTGACGGCTTTAGCCCACCGAACTGCCAGCTAAAAGATATAGTTGCCGACCTATTGTAAAACCTGTTGATGCCTGTGCTCTGAAAAGTTGGTGCAAAAGCATAAACATTTTCTTTAAATGTTTTCTGAAAAGGGTTAACCGTTGCAAAGGTGATGCTGGCCTTTTTGTTCCAGAATTGCTTGCTGATTGCGAAACGGTAAGAATAATTAGCTGAATTTTTACCCTGCAAGGTGATAAAACCATTTCCATAATCGCCAGAAATGCTTAAAGAAAGATCGTGGGGCAGGGTAAGTGTATTGTTTAAAGTGGTATTAAAAAATGTGCCTTGATTTGATATGTTTAGGGCCTTGCTGGAAAAACGTAAATGGAAAATTTCTGCCCCTGCATTTACCGTCCAATTACTTATTGGCTTGAAAACTCCATTCAGGTTCATTCCTATTCTTGTGTTCTGGCCAATGTTAACCGGGTTACTGTAAGAAATGCCGTTTGCCTTCACAGTAGTTACCGTTTCTATAGCATTTTTGTTTGCACTGTAATAAAGGCTACTGATCAATGTTGTTTCCTTTTCACCGGTAAAAACATGTGTCAGCTCCAGATTACGTGTTAATTCGGGTTTAAGGTATGCATTTCCCTGGGTGATGTTAAGCGGATCGCTGGCATTGATATAAGGGTTAAGGTCGAAAATGTTCGGACGGCGAATCTTTTCCGTATAGTTTAGCTTAAGTTCGTGTTTTTCTCCAAGCTTTTTAGCGATCAGGAAATTGGGTACCCAGTTCGTAAATGTTCTTCCAAAAGATGGAACAGATTGGAAATCTGCATTGATTCCCGTCCTTTCAAAACGTATACCAGGCCTGAAAGTCCATTCGTTGTCCGTTTCAAAGTTTAAACTCATGTAGCCTGCCAGGACGCGTTGCCTGTAGCTCATACTTCCCGAACGTGTAGGGTCTGCCTGTAAGCGGCTGTTGTTTACTTCATAAACACTCGTAGAAGTGGTTCCCTGGTATCTAGTACCCAATTCCATAGTCGTTTTACCCGACTTGCTTAGTGGATGGGTATAGTCTGCCTGAAAATTCCAGTCCTTTTCCGTTCCTTTGTTTGGTCCCCTTTCCTCAAACGAAAGTGTTCCATCTGTTTTATATTGTTTGGTAAGGTAGTCTGAAAAGTCTGAAGATAAAGATCGCTGCGCAAGAACTTGTAGTTCCTGGCCTTCGCGCGTAAACTTCTTGTGATAGTTCATTACCATTTCTTTGTAGGTAAACTGGCCACTTTGATCGCTTATCTGGCGATATTCATCATTTACATCTCCATTATTATATCGGTTGTAGAAACTGTTTTTTTGAGGCCATACGCCTTTCCAGTAAGAAAAACCACCTTCCAGGGTTTGTAGCGAATCAATCTGATACTGCGCCGATAAGCTTGCAGATCCACCTCTGTTAATCATTAAGCCATTGTTTTTTTGAAACAGGCTTCCCGTTTGCCTGCCATCCATGTAAGAGAAACGCTGTAATTCGGTCATGCTCTTTTCTCGCTCACCACTATAGTTCCCTACAGCAGAGAGATTGAGTTTACCAACGGTCATGTTCAGCGCAAGGTTCCCGGTCTGTTCCAAATTCCCTGCTGAAAGATCCAATGTGCCACTGGTGCCCTTCAGTTTCTTTTTGGTAATGATATTGATCACACCGGCAGCACCTTCTGCCTGATATTTAGCAGAAGGGCTTGTAATCACTTCAACGGATACGACTGAACTGGCAGGAATTATTTTTAGGGCCTCTTTAAGATTTTTAGCCATAATTTTGGATTCAACACCATTGATTAACACCTTGATGTTGGAATTTCCACGCATTTTCAATTCTCCATTGGCCGTTACGGTAAGCATAGGAGCCTTGCGCAAAACATCGGCAGCATTACCCGATTTATTGCTGATATCGGAAGCAGCATTGTATATAATTTTATCTTTACTGCTCTGGATGATTGGCTTTTTACGGCTGCCTACTATTGTTATGCCTTGCATTGTTGTGCTTTTTTCTTCCAGCACCATTCTGCCCAAATCAAGTATCTCACCTTCAACAGGAATGATGCCCGAGTGATAATCATGATAACCTATATAACTGATTTGTAACTTAATCTTCGGAACCGATTTCACCTTTGCCGTGAAAGCCCCGTCATTGCCAGATGCTACAGTAGCCAATAAATCGCCAGTTTCGGTCCGTAATATTATAGTGGTTGCAGGGAGGGTAAGGTTGTCCGACTTGCTTACTACAATTCCTTTTACTGTTATCTGTGAATTATTCCCTGTCTGGGCAAATGTTGCCATCGAAATAAGCATAATGCCCAACATAAGTGGATACGACAAAAATAATTTTACTTTGCTCATATTGAATATATTTTAATGCTGCAAAGCAACACAAGAAGGTGTTTTTAAGGGAATATAAATGACCAGTCTGGCAAATAAAAGGTTGAATACCGTTTGTCATTAAGATTTGTTGCTTTAACTTAAAACGGGGAATTTTGTGCATCTTAAAGTGTAATGCTTTTGCAAAATTTAATCTCCCTGATTAGGATGGGATCATAACGAAAATAATTAGAATGGCAAATTCAAATAAAATAAGCAGTTTGTGGATACAGGAAGCCGTAATATTTTGCGCAATGTTCGCATTGACTATGCTGCACGAGTGGATATTTATCAACTCACCAGAAAACTTTTTGAAAGGATTGGGCTTCTTTCTCATTTTATATGCCCAGGCCCAGGTACATCGTTTTTATATCTATCCTTACTACCTGCGCAGAAGCTATCTGGTTTATACTATCCTTACACTTACTGGAGTTTCAGTGGGTGCAATTATGCTTTTTACGGCCGATTATTATTGGATAAAGCCCGATTTTTTTGGAGATGAAGGCTTTTTATTAGGGTTTATCTACCATTTTGTAATCTGCGTAGTAAGTACGGTAACCATTATGGCCCTTTCGCTAATGAAAAGCTACGCAACAGAATTACAGCGAAGGAATCATGATCAGCTCTTACTCAATGAAATGAACCTTAAATTTCTGCATGCTCAGCTCAATCCGCATTTTTTCTTTAATATGCTCAACAACTTGTATGGTGTTAGCCTTACAGAACCTGAAAGGACCCCCGCATTAATTGTAAAACTCTCCGAACTGATGCGTTACCAGATCGAAAACTGGAATCTGACCAAGGTGAAACTTGAAGGCGAAATCAGCTTCATCGAAAATTATGTTGACCTTGAACGTGAACGTATTGGTAAGCGGTGCGATATCAGGTTAAATTATTCGAGCAGTACAAGCGATACACAAAATCGATTTATCGCTCCCTTATTATTGATTGTTTTGATCGAAAATAGTTTTAAACACAGTCAGAATTTTAAGCATTGGTTTGTCAATATCGATATCCACCTTTCTGAAGAAGGACTGAAAATGCACATTGAAAATTCACTTGCTGATGAGAGTTTGAAAAAGCACTCCACACAGATTGGTCTGGCAAATATTCAACAGCGACTGGAGTTTCTTTATAAAGATGCCCATCGCTTTACTACCGAGCGATTACCTGACCGGCATTGTACCGAAGTATTTATTAATTTAAAAAATAGTTAAACATGGACATATTGAAATGTATTATCGTAGATGATGAAGAGGGTGGACACCGGGTTTTGGAACACTTTATTGGCCAGGTAAGGTATCTGGAAATGGCAGGATCATTTTATACCGCTCTTGATGCGATGGAATATATTTACCAAAATGATATCGATCTTGTTTTTCTGGATATTAATATGCCGGGCCTTAGTGGATTGGATATGCTCGGTGCAATGTCTGCAAAGCCATTTGTGGTGCTAACTACCGCCTATAAAGAGTATGCACTGGAAAGTTACCAATATGATGTGGTGGATTATCTGGTTAAGCCCTTCGATTTTAAAAGGTTTTTGTCCTCTGTTGATAAGGTAATGAACCGTCTTGCACCCAAACAGCCTACGCAAAAGGAGCAGGCTAAAGCTGCATATTTAGTATTAAAGGTTGATGGGGCAATGATTAAACTTAACTTTGATCACATCCTTTATACGCAGAGTTATGGCAACTATGTAAAGTTTTTTACCGTAGATGGAATGCGCTTAAGTCAGATTACCACAACAGAAGTGGAAAACAAGCTTGATCCCAAAAAATTTGTCAGGATCCATAAATCATACATTGTTGCGGTGAAAGAGGTTTCAGCCGTTTCGGGAGGAGAGGCCATTCTTTTTGATGGAACCAGGCTCCCCGTTGGAAACCTTTACCGAAAAACTTTGCTGGATTCCCTGTAAATGTACTTAGGCACTAGAAGACGTTATGGTCAAAAATATTGTCGTTATTAATCTTTAGGGGATGTTTTATCTGCCGAAGTGCCTATAGCGATTATTGCATCTTGCATGGTTCGATAAATATGGCGTTCTATTATTTTGTTGTCATCTGCAAGTATAAGCTGGGCTTTACAGTGGATCAGCTCGTGTTTCATCGCAACTACCTGGAGTGAAAAGCTGTTTTCCCTGATGCTGGTTAAGAAAGGTGTGATCGAAGATTTTAATGCTTTTTCTACCTCATCGATTGAAAATGCATGATCCAGGCGCAGTTCAAATTCTACCGCCAACTGTCTGATGTTTTTTTTGCTCCGGTTAAGCACAATGGAAGAAGATACTACAGCATTAGGGATGACTATCATATCCCCATCCTTATTTTCGATGATGATATTAATCAGTGTGATATCCCTGATCTTTCCGCTAAATTCACCTATGGTTATTTTGTCGCCCAGTGAGAGCCTGTCAGAAAACATGATAATCAGGCCATTTGCCATGCTCGTGATGTAATCTTTTGAAAGCACGGCAATTGCTGCGGCAACAATACTCAGGCTCACAAACATATTCCGTATGTCGATATCAAAAAGGATCATGACGGAGATGATGAACGTACCGGTATTGATGATCGAAGAAATGCGGTTAATGCCAAGAACAAAATTGTTCATGTCCATTTTTTTATCCCTGTGCTTCCTTAAGTATAAAGCAATTACAATGAGCCGTGCAAAAGAAACAACTACATTGAAACTGAGAAAGAAAGTAGTGGCATATAAAAGCCCCTGGGCCAGCGAAGTGTTTATTTTAAATAGTTCTTCGGTAAAACCAAAGTAAATCATTACCGAATAGACTAATAGTTTTGCCGTAAAATATAAAGCCGGCTTTTTTAGGTCATTTTGGTGTTCCATCTTTGAAGTTATAGAAATTAACTGTTAAGTGTAGTTCGTTTAACCATCCATGTAAAGGATAGTTAATATTTAATGCAAAGAAAGTTGAATTTAGGTTTGACGTAGAAAATTAAATGATCAACCTGTGGAAATATCTTACCAACGTTGTTTGTCAGGGTGTAAAGGAGTTTAAACCCTGATATTGAACGGTAAAATGAATAGGTAACTTTATACCATTTCCTTATATTTTCCACAAATAAAAGATGACAAATACCGTTTGTCATTTATAATTGTACTTTACTCATTTATTTTAGCAAGTTGGCTGCGGAATATATTTATTTGATCATCAGTTTATTGAAAAACATAAAAAATAAATAACGAATTTGATTGGGACTTAATGCCAATGCCGTTGTCATTAAGCAAGTGGTGATGTAACTAATTTAGTTGGAGTTATCGTCACAGCGGTTTCCAAACATTTGTGATAAATATTTAAAACTTTCTGCTAACATGATCGACCACGATGCCGAGCTAATGCGAGGAATTCGACAAAAAAACAAAGAAAGCTTTGAGCAGCTTTATAAATTGTATTATAAAAAAAATTACCTCTTAGCATATAAATACCTGCGCAACCAGGAGCAGGCGGAAGAAATTGTACATGACGTTTTCCTGAAGCTCTGGAATAATGGCAGAGAAATCTCTATCAAGCAATCATTAGGAGCTTATCTCTCCAGGAGCATCATAAATGGTTCGTTAAATTTGATAAAGCAGCAACAACGGCTTGATGCGCATGTTGAAAGCTTTCGATATGCTATAGATGAGGCAGAAGAATTAAATGATGATGCTCAAATATTAGAAGATAAACTACAACGCCTTGAGCAGGCCATTGAAACACTTCCTCCTCAATGTAAAAAAGTGCTGATGATGAGTAAGTTTGACCATTGTAAACAGCAGGAAATTGCCGATGCTTTAAATATTTCCGTTAAAACTGTTAAAAACCACCTTACCTTAGGTTACGAAAAGATAAGGATGCTCATGAAAAAAGATCTTTCGTTGCCGATCGCCATTATTTTTTTTAACTTCTTTAAATAGGACTAATTTTCAATGGTATTGTCTTATTAACAGAATGGTACTAAATTAATGAATTGATATGGAAGAAAATTATACTCAAAATGAAATCCCCTACCAGCTGATTCTGGATGAGTTGAACGGAACCCTTACAGCGCATCAGCGCACTGAACTGGAAAAGTGGAAAGCGGATTCACAGGCGAATGTGGACATTTATCTGGAAATTATTGAAATTTCAAGAAATGCGGAGTTGCTTGGTGAAAAAAAGCATTTGGATACTGAAAAATCATGGCAAAAGTTTAGTGCACTGGCTTTTAAAGATCCTGAAACTCCTGACCATAAGGTTCTGAAACTGAAAAAGGTGAATTATTTAAGATGGTCTGCCGCCGCAGTACTACTTATTGGTATCTTGGTAGCCATCAATATCTGGAAAAATAACGCCGAACAGATGGTGCAGACGGGCGAAAAAGAGCGCCAGCATTTAATACTGCCTGATGGAAGCGAAGTGATTCTAAATCGGAATAGTTCATTCAGTTATAATAAGCAAGATTTTTCCAAATCCAGAAAGGTAAAACTGACGAGTGGCGAAGCCTATTTTAATGTAAAGCATAATCCGAAAAATCCATTTTCAATTCAGACCGGAGAACTTAAGGTAATGGATCTGGGTACCAGTTTCAATTTAAATATTGAGTCTAAATCCGTAACTGTGATTGTTAACAGTGGAAAAGTGGCCATGGAATACAGTGGTAGCAAAAATAAGATACTGTTAGATCCGCAGGATAAAGGGATTTTGGACCTGTCGGCCAAAGCCTTAACCAAAAGCCCAAATGAAGATATTAACTACAGAGCATGGTACGATAAAACATTACGCTACAAGCAGTGCCCACTTGAGGTAGTTTCCAAAGATCTGGAGAAAATATACGGTGTTAAAGTGATGTTTCAGGAAAATGAACTTAAGGAACGCCGGTTGACAGCGTATTTCAAACAAAAATCAGTGGAAGAAATTATGCAGATTATCGGGACTTCCCTTAACCTGAAAGTTGTAAATACAAATGCAGGTTTTGCATTAAGCAACCCGTAGTTTGTTTGGATAAAACTTTAACCAGTAGCATTAATGTGCGATATTTGTACATGAACACAATCACAGTAAAGGATTTTATTTCGATAAAGCTGATTGTTTTTTGTGTTTTTTTACTGCTAAAGGTGAATGTTTTTGGCCAGCAGCAGTTGCTGAACAAAAAAATAAGTATTCGTTTGTCAGATTCTTCTCTTTTACAGGCACTTGATTTAATGAGTACTGAGTATGCGGTGCCTTTATCTTATGATCCTGAACTGATTCCCGGTGAACACAAAGTTGACAGGGCATTTGTGAATGTATCCATTGCTGAAATACTTAAGGCCGTACTGGCCGGAACTGGTCTGACCTATAAAATACTACACAATGAAATTATCATTGTTCCGATAGATAAAGTTAGCTTAAGCGGCAGGATCGTTGATGCCGAAAGTGGCGAAGACCTTATCGGTGCGAGTTTATATATTCCCGAATTTAAGCAGGGAGTGATCAGTAATGGTTATGGATTTTATTCATTAACTGTACCGCCAGGGAGGTACGAAATCCAGGTCAGTCTTGTTGGCTATACCACATTTAAAACTACTTATTCGTTGGTTTCTAATGAAAACAAAGTATTCCAGCTACAGAGAAAGGTTCTGGAACTGCAGGAAATTCAGGTAAGGCAGCCAGATGAAAAAGATTCATCTGCGTTCTTAAGTCCCGGAAAAACATTTAATTGGGCCAATGGCCGTCAGCGTGCATATTTTAAAGGCGAAAGTGATCTGATTAAAGCGCTTCAAATGGAAAATGGCATTACTGCTTTAACTGAAGGTAGTAGCTATATGTTTATCAGGGGTGGGAATAAAGATCAAAATCTAATCATTTTAGATGAGGCCACCGTTTACAATCCGTCGCATCTTTTCGGCCTAACATCCGTTTTTAACCCTGATGCGCTAAAAAATATTCAAACTTATACTGGCGCAATGCCTGCCAATTTCGGCGGCCGTTTATCATCGGTTATTGATGTGCGTACCGCTGATGGTGATGACAAACAGCTGCGATTGAAAGGAGGAGTGAGTTTGCTTACAGCAAGGGCTTCGTTAGAAGGTCCAATCGTTAAAGATAAGAGTTCTTTTCTTTTTGCCGCCCGCAGAAGCCTAAATAATCTTTTAAGCCACGACCTTGAATTGTTCGACCTGCGCCCTGCATACTATGATCTTAATTTTAAGCTCCATTATAAACTAAGTCAGAATAACAGGGTTTTCGCTTCTGCTTATGTAGGTAGGGATAGGGTTAATTCATCTAATGGGTACCTTAATAAATGGGGCAACCAGACAGCTACCTTAAGGTGGAACCACATCTTCGGGCCAAAACATTTTGTTAACCTTTCGGCAATCTATAGCAATTACAAAAATATACTCAGTATCAATGCAGATTCCTCACAGGGAACAAACAGGTGGATCACCGGGATCAGGGATGTAACCCTAAAAGGTGATTTTATAAATTATCCCAATCCACACCACCAGTTTCTTTATGGTTTTAGCAGTATTTATCACCTTTTTATCCCAGGGGAGAGCAGTAGTTCGGTTTACAATAATATTTCTCGTGTCAGGGCAAACGAACACGCCATTTATTTTTCACATAAACTCTCCCCCTGGAAAAAATTCAAGCTGAATTACGGGTTGAGGATAAGCTATTTTAATACCATTTCAAATGAAAGAACATATGATCTGGACGAACAGTTTGAACCTGTAATTGTAGACGAGGCAAATAAAAAAGGCTTTTTACGCTGGGAGCCAAGGTTGTCTTTACAGTACATACTCGGTGCAAACAGTTCGTTACTATTGAGTTATAACCGTAATTATCAATACCTGCGGCTGGTGCAAAATGATGAGCTTGCATTTTCTTCGTTAGAAAGCTGGATTCCTTCAGGTATAAACCTGTTGCCCCAGCGATCAGATTTTATCTCCCTAAGCTATAAAGATATTTTGTTTGGAGGAAGTTATATTTTTGATGTATACTATAAGAAAATGCAGAACCAGCTTGAATTAACCGATCATGCCCAGCTGATCTCCAATAGTTTTATAGAGGGCGAATTGCGTCCTGGTTTTTCAAATGCATATGGAATAGAGTTTTCCTTTTCTAAAAACATCGGCAACTTTAAGGGTAATTTAATGTACGCCTTTTCTAAAGTTTACCGTACCATAAATGGTATCAATGAGGGAAGGCGTTACCCCGCAGGATATAACATTCCGCATGTTTTGAAGCTTAATCTATCTTACCAGATTTCCAGAAACTTCTCCGCAAATTCTTTCTTTACCTATAGTACTGGCCGTCCGCTTACCTCTCCAATTGGTTATTATGAGCAGAATGGATTGAAAGTACCTATTTATGGAGATCGGAACTCGTCAAAAATGCCCGATTATCATCGCCTTGATCTTACCATCCAGTGGACACCTGCTCCAATAGCGGTGCGAAACAGGAACTGGTTTAATACCTTTAGTGTAGGATTGTTTAATGTTTATAACCATAGGTCTCCGTTGTTTTACAGGATCAACCAGCAGGATCTGCAGGAGTTGAACTTTGATCAGCAATCTTTCTCCGGGAGAACATTAGGCCTGTCATATACCTTCAAATTCTAAAAGGATGCATTTAAAATCAGTTTTTTCGATAATGGTTACAGCTTTTCTCTTTATAGGATGTAAAAAGGATGAATCTGTTAATGAAATCCCTTATGATTTAACTATAGAGGGTGGCATCAACACCTATACTACCCAACAGTTTATCAGGATTACCAAACCAGCATCCTTAGATCGGGATCATGCATCGGCAGTTTCAAATGCCACGGTAAGCATTAACGATGGCCAGCATGATATTCCACTTAAAGAAATTTCTTCATCCGGAGTTTACTCGGGTGTGGTAATGCAGAATAAAAATTTTTTCAAGGGCTATACCCTTACGGTTATTTATAACAATAAAAGATATACGGCAACGGATACATTGTTACCGGTTTTGCCGATAGATTCCACCTATATTCCGGCTGTGGTTACCAATAGAAATGGAGGATACCGGGTTACCATACCCAAACATACTTTCGGAACTTCTACAGCACAACAATGGTTGATCCTGGCAACAGGGAAAACCTGGACGGAAAGTAAATTTGACGAAAATTTCCCTTTCAGTTATTCTCATACTTTCGGAACACCTGATGCCCTGCACCCATTAACCCAACAATCGAGGGTACTTGATCTGGCGATAAGTGATCACGTTAATATTTATAAATTTTCACTGTCTGAAGCTTATAGCACTTACCTGTATAACCTTTTTCAGGAAACAGACTGGAAAGGATTGCTATCTTCCGTTCCAGGAAACGTTAAAGGCAATATTTCTGGTAAAGCAAGTGGCTTTTTTTATGCAACAGATGTAGAAATGCAAGAGCGCCCGTTAAAAACGTTAGTAGGCAAATGAATTCACTTCTTGCGTTATAGGTCTCACCTAAAGTCGGTGGAATTCTAATGGCCTTGCGCTACCGCACTTAAAGGTCACTACCCGACTTAAACATACAACCTCTTATTCTAAGCAGAACATATCCAAATTAGGACTTTTTAGTGTATCTGCTGTCATCATTAAAAACGCCCGTTAATTTTTAACCTGTTTGCTATTATTGAAAGATCAGGGGATTTAAATTTCAGGATAGGTGCGGTTCCACTAGATATAAAGTGATATGAAAAAGTGTTTATTAATGGCTATTATGGTAATTACCGGCCAAGTTGTGTTTGCACAGTCGCAATCACACACGTACAACGTATTTTATAATGAAAAAAACGTTGGAAAGATGTTGATCACTAAAACAGGCAATGATCAGGATTGCGTTATCAGGTTAAATTTTACCGCTAATTTTAATGTAGTGCTGAAAAGCATTCTTATTGAGGGGCAGGAAGAAGCCATGTTTGAAAAAGGAATACTGAAATATTCTACCGTATTGCGAAAAGTTAATGGCAAGGTTCGGACCAATAAGCAGACCAGGATAGCCAACGGGACCTACAGTGGCGTTGATGAAGGAACAGTTCAATCTGTTGATGTGCCGGAAATCCGTTCGAATTTTCTAAGCATATTATTTTTTGAACCTGTTGGCCGGCAGCATATTTATGCAGATAACCTTTTGCAAAATGTTAAAGTAGTAAATAAATCGGCACATACTTATCAAATTCCCTTACGAAATGGTAGCTATAATCAATATACCTATGTAAATGGGAAATGCGCTGCAATTGAGTTGAATACACCGTTTTTGAAACTGAAATTAAAGCGGGTCTGATCGCTGCGTTTCCGGTTTTTCTGGGAAGCTATTTTTCCCGATTACAGATCCTTCGCTTCACTATCATTGTCAAAATTCACTAGAATGCTCGTCATTCTCGCGCATGCGGGAATCTTAAAGCACTTGCATTAAATTATTCGCGAGATTTCCTTTTCTAATCGGCATTCAGGAGCATGCTTCGGCTCTACATCAAGTCCGGAATGACGATCTCTTGAAGAATATTAGCAACTGGAAATTTACCTGTCACGAATATCGATTTTATACAATAAATTACTCCTTGGGCTGAAAGAGTTCAACAAAAATGTTCGCCTTTGCAGAAGGAATCCTGAAGTTTTGAGCAGGTAATCTTTTATGTTATCAATTTGCTTAAAAGATTGCTTAAAAGATTGCTTAAATATATTGATAGCTGTTTTATTTTAAGACCTTTCGTTGCGCTCAGTATAACAGCAAAAAAAGGTGCCAAATTTACGCTGGCACCTTTTAAGATTAATTTTTCTTTGCAGGTTTTGGATGCATTACCGGCCTGCTACCTACAAGAGGGTCTTTTTTCTCCTCTTTTTTAGTGGTTTTTGCCGGAATCTCCCTTTTTGTAGTATCCTTTTTTAATGATTTTTGAGCTGGTTTTGTTTGTGCATTAACCGTTGAAGTTAACAAGCCTGCTACCATAAAAGTGAACATGGTGCCTTTCAAAATTGATTTGATTTTCATGATGTTTTAATTTAAGTGTATAATAATTAATTACTGTTAATTACTGTTTTTTAATGATAACAAACCACTTATTTCTCCATTGGGAAATCGGGAAGAGATTACGTGTACTGAGATTTTTTGACCTATTAACGATGCCTGATCAACATCGCCTAAAATTACTTCACCCTTAACAGGAGAAACATACTTCGCTTTTGGTTTTTTAACGGTACCTACAACAGCATTTTTTTCATTTCTGAATTCGATCAGGGATGGTTCAATCTCTTTAAAATAGAGCGCAAATATTAGTTTTTTACTGGTGATGGAATATAGCCCCGATAAATTTCCGCTAGCTTTCGAACCGGTTTTAGTCATGCTGCCGTCCACCAGCGAAGTGATCCGGTAGGTGGCTTCTTTTTGCCGTGATGAATTGGGTCTTTGCAGTGTGTTTTTTTGCAGGCACTCATGCCGGCTACGGTCATGCAGGTTATTCCGATGGCAGCAATATGCTTGAATTTAATTTGTGTTTTCATGCTGAACCTTATGATGTGTAAATGAAGTCCGTGTTATTATGTGGACTTACCTTTAAGACCGTCCATTCTTTTTAAAGTCCTAATGGTTTTTTGAAATTTTTTCTAAGCAAAACCCTGGTGGCTATATCCGATCAGATTCCTTGCGCATTTTTTTCGATAAGCTTTAATCTTTTGTGTGCTGGTAGGATCCTTTTCTGATCTGCTTTTCAATGAAAAATTGTGTTGGGACTATTTTTCAAATCTGGTGTCTTAGAGTCAAATTCAAAATATCCAAACGTACCCAATGTGTATACTTCGTTTCCAAAAAATCAATTTATGCAGGTGTTTAACTGCTTGTTTGATTTGTTTATCAACCCTCGGGCTGCATGCCCAAAACAGGGATACAGTGAGTTTATCCCTTCCACAAATAGAAGCCAGGTTTCTAAGTCATAACCTGAAACTGATTGCGCAACACTATCATATCGACAGGGCCAATGCAGAAATCATAACGTCAAAATTATTTCCGAATCCGGTGTTTTCCTTTGGCCAGGGGCTATATACCAAAAGTAGGGATACGAATGTCTTTAGTCAGCAAACTTATGGGATCTCCCAATTAATCTTAACGGCCGGAAAGCGTAATAAAGCCCTTCAGCTGGCTCAAGTAACGGCAGAAAATGCCAGATATGAGTTTTTTGATCTGGTAAGAACATTAAAGTTCAGTTTAAGGAGTAGTTTTTATAACCTCTATTTTTTACAAGAATCCCTTAATTTATATCAGCAGGAGATCGCTTCGTTACAAAAAACACTACAGGCTTTCCAATTACTAAACCGAAAGGGTAATATTTCTCAGAAAGAGGTACTCAGGATACAGTCACTGGTATATTTCATCCAGAGTGAGCAGGTTGCATTGATCACACAAACGCATGAACTTCAGGCAGAGCTCGGTCATCTTATTGGTGAAGATGGAAAAATCGTGGTGAAGCGAGATTTCTCACCTATGGCGGCCAATAATACTGATGTTTCCAAAATACCACTCCAGGCTTTCTTGGATTCGGCACTTTTAAACAGGCAGGATTTGAAAATAGCAAAATCCAACATCAATTATCATATAGCTAACCTGAAACTCCAAAAAGCTATGGCTTATCCCGATCTCACGCTTTCACTCAATTATGATAAAAAAGCCGGATACGGCCTTAAATATATTTCAGGAGGTATCTCCATTCCTTTGCCCATTTTCAATAGGAACCAGGGCAACATCAGGTTGGCCCGTGTAATGTTGGATCAAAGTAAGGTTTTGATGCAGGACCAGCAGAATACCGTACAGAATGAATTGGCAGCAGGTTATGAAGATGCGGTCAAAGTTGAAAAAGTATATCGAACATTTGATCCAAAATTCAGAGATAATTATAGGCAACTGATTATTGAGGTATATAAAAACTATGAAAAACGAAATATCAGCCTTGTCGAGTTTTTAGACCTGTATACCTCATTTAAAATGAATGTGATCCAAATGAATAATCTCCAGCTCCAAAGAATAATGACTTTGGAAAAGCTCAATTTCTTAACTGCAAGTCAATTCTTTAACCCTTAAACTCCTTATCATGAACAATCAATTTTTAAACACATATCTAATAATAGGTATGTGCGCTTGCCTTACTGTCTGCTCATCAGGCTGTAGCCGTACGTCTGGGAGAACCAATCAAAAAAAAGAAAAGTTCACTGTTACAAGCGAACTGCTTAGGGAACTTTTGGTCGATACCGTTAAAACTGCATCTCAAAGTACTTTAGTTAATTTGAGTGGTAAAATTCAGGAAGACGAGAGTAAAATGATCAAAATTTTTCCACTGGTTAGCGGAATAGCCGGAAATGTTAATATTCAGCAGGGTGATGCCGTAAAAAAGGGACAATTGCTTACCACATTAAAAAGCCCCGAAATGGCAGGTTTTGCTAAAGATGCCATGACTTCCGAAACAGAATTGAGAAATAGCCGCCGGGCATTGGAAGTGGCAGAAGACCTTTACAAAAGTGGTCTTGCCTCTCAAAAGGATCTGGAAGCGGCTAAAGGAGAATATCAAAAAGCAAAAGCCGAAACCCAAAGAAGCAGGGTAGTCATGGGCATTAATAAAGGTAATTCCAAATTAGCATACGAGTTGAGAGCGCCGATCTCCGGATTTGTAATTGAAAAAAATGTGACCAGCAATATGCAGGTACGCACAGATAACGGACAAAACCTGTTTACAGTGGCAGATCTTTCTACCGTTTGGGCAATTTTAAATATTTATGAATCTGATGTTTCGAAAATAAAAACCGGAGATGCGGTCAGCATTTCTACCATTGCTTACCCGGACAGAAATTTTGAGGGTAGAATTGATAAAATATATGACATTCTTGATCAGGATAACCGGGTGATGCGGGCAAGAGTGAAAATCAGAAATACAGATTTCGCGCTAAAACCAGGAATGTTTGCCAATATAAAAGTAACCGGGCATTCAGTCGATCACCTGCCCTTTGTGAATAGCCGCTGCCTGGTTTTTGATAAGAACAAGAATTTCGTTTTGGTATTGGATAAAAAAGCGCATGTACGCATTCAGGAGGTAGAGCTGGCCAGGCGGATGGAAGACCTCGTTTTTATCAGCAAAGGCCTAAATGCAGGTGACCGGGTCATCGCCTCCAGACAAGTTTACCTATACCAATCCCTTAAAAATTAAGTTAAACCTTATCAATTCATCTTGTGAATAAATTCATCAAATCTGTCCTTACTTTTTCCCTGAAAAATAGGTTTTTTATCTTTTTACTTACTTTTCTTTTAACGGTTGCAGGTTATATCAGTTTTAAAAATACCCCGATCGACGCATTTCCGGACGTAACCAATACCACCGTTACCATTATTACCCAATGGCCTGGCAGAAGTGCTGAAGAGGTAGAAAAGTTCACTACCAGGCCAATAGAAATTGCAATGAATCCTGCTGAGAAAAAAATGACGATCAGATCATCGTCTCTATTTGGGCTATCGGTAATCAAAATCAGTTTTATGGACGGGGTTGATTATGCATTTGCCCGGATGCAAGCAAATAATCTCCTTGCTATGGCCAGCCTTCCTGAGGGTATAAGTCCTGTTATACAACCTCCCTACGGCCCCACTGGCGAAATTTTCAGATTTACACTCACCAGCAATAAAAAATCGGTAAAAGAATTGAAAACCATCCAACAGTGGGTGGTTGAAAAAGAAATCAGGGCCGTTCCTGGGGTGGCTGATGTAAGTAGTTTTGGTGGCGAAACCAAAACCTATCAAATTACGGTTGACCCGAAAAAGGCGTTGGAATTTGGGGTAACGCCGGTAGAAATATTCTCTGCGGTTTCTAAAAGCAACATGAATGTAGGTGGTGATGTGATTGAGCAGAACGGACAGGCCTTTGTGGTCAGGGGTATCGGACTTTTGAACAATATTGATGAAATCAAAAATATCATCATTACCCATATTAAGGGACTTCCTGTTTATGTGAAAAATATTGGAGAGGTAACCGAATCATCACTGCCAAGGCTTGGTCAGGTAGGACGAGATACAGATCCTGACGCAGTTGAAGGGATAGTTCAGATGCGTAAAGGGGAAAATCCAAGTGAAGTAATTGAGAAATTAAAGGTTACCATCAATAAACTTAATCAAGATATTTTACCTGATGACGTAAAGATAAAAACCTTCTACGACAGAGAAGTATTGATCAGCTATGCTACAAATACTGTACTTCATAATATGATGGAGGGGATTGTATTGGTTACCCTGGTGGTATTTTTGTTCATGTCCGACTGGAGAACAACAATAATTGTAGCGGTAGTGATTCCATTAGCTCTTCTTTTTGCTTTTATCTGCCTAAAGTTAAAAGGTATGCCGGCAAACCTGCTTTCTATGGGAGCAATTGATTTTGGGATTATCATTGATGGGGCAGTGGTGATGATGGAGGGTATTTTTGTGGTGCTCGACCATAAGGCGAAAGAAATTGGCATGGAAAAATTTAACAGGTTAAGTAAACTTAGTCTGATCAAAAAAGCATGCCTGGTAAATGGTAAAGGAATTTTCTTTGCCAAAATGATCATCATCGCAGGTTTGCTGCCAATCTTCAGCTTCCAGAAAGTAGAAGGAAAAATGTTTTCTCCTTTGGCCTGGACTTTAGGTTTTGCTCTCCTCGGTGCCTTGTTACTAACTTTTACCGTGGTACCGGTATTGGCAAGTTTTTTATTAGAAAGGAATGTGCGCGAAAAACACAATTTGTTTATCGTTTGGCTCAGCCGTAACTGTATTGCTGCATTTGATGTGTGTTTTAGACACAAAAGGGCAAGTTTTTTTACTGCCGTGGCTGTAATGTTTGCTGGTCTTGCCTGCTTCAAGTTTGTTGGATCGGAATTTTTGCCACAACTCAATGAAGGATCTATTTATGTGCGGGCAACAGGTCCTTTAAGTACTTCTTTAACAGAATCGGTTAAGTTATCCGATCAGATGAGAAGGGTTTTTTTAACATTTCCTGAAGTGAAGCAGGTAATTTCTCAAACCGGCAGGCCCGATGGGGGAAGTGATGCCACGGGGTTTTACAACCAGGAGTTTTTGGTTGATCTATTTCCAAAAAATGAATGGGCAAGAAAAATCAGTAAAGATGAACTTATTGGAATGATGAATGAACGCCTTAAAGTATTTCCGGGCATAGATTTGAATTTTTCGCAGCCCATATCCGATAACGTCGCCGAAGAGGTTTCAGGGGTAAAAGGTTCCATTGTAATTAAAACGTTCGGGCAAGATCTTAAGGTTACCGAAGAAAAAGAGAAAAAGATCTATCAGATTATGAAAGGAATTAAAGGAGTTGATGATCTGGCTATTTTATATAATCTCGGTCAACCCGAGTTACTGATCAAACCAGATCAGGCTAAAATGGCTCTTTTTGGCGTAACTACGGCAGATGCCAATGCCGTTATACAAATGGCCATAGGCGGCCAGTCTGCTACGCAAATTTATGAAGGCGAACGTAAGTTTGACTTGAGGATCCGTTATCCTGAAAGTTTCAGGAACAATAGCGATGCTATCGGAGATTTAAGAGTACCCACACTTTCAGGGACAAAAATTCCGTTAAGGGAAATCGCAACAATTGAAAAAAAGATCGGTCCAAGTATTATTTATCGCGACAACGGAATGCGATATGGTGCTATCAAATTTTCTGTCAGGGGGCGCGACATGGGAAGTACCATTGCAGAAGCACAACAAAAAATTAAGGAAAATGTAAAGATGGATAAAGGTTTCTTTTTAGAATGGGCAGGCGATTTTGAAAACCAGCAGCGTGCTACAGCCCGCCTGCAACTGGTGGTTCCCATTTGTCTGCTGGCAATTTTTCTGATTTTAGTTGCTCTTTTTGGATCCATCAAAGATTCCCTGTTGGTGCTGAACAACGTGCCGTTCGCCATTACCGGAGGTATATTGGCGCTTTTATTCACACAGGTCAATTTCAGTATTTCTGCTGGAATTGGATTTATCGCCTTGTTTGGTATCTGTATCCAAAACGGTGTAATCCTCTTAACCAAATTTAAAAGCAACATGGTCGAGTTAAAATCAAATCTTCACCCTACATTCACCGATGCTTTACGTGATGCGATGGGCGATCGCCTCCGTTCGGTAGTGATGACGGCAATGATGGCTGCCATTGGTTTATTGCCTGCAGCTGTTTCATCAGGCATAGGATCAGAGGCATCCAAGCCATTGGCTATAGTGGTAATAGGCGGACTGATTACCAACACCTTTTTTAACCTGTTTATCTTTCCAATAGTTTTTTTCTGGTCTTATAAAAGGCAGGTAATAAATGCAAAATAGCTCGTATCAACACGCTGTTACAACTGGTTTGAATAGGCCAGAATAAGCATAATTAAGGCAAAATGTTCCAATCATTTTGCCTTATGCGCTTTTAGAAATCACTAAGTAAAAACAATTTCCACGCATATTAAGGCTTTTATTGCCATCTTCTACTCCAGATACCATCTTAATATTTTTTCTTCATAGAGTTTTACTTAAATAATAAAAATATTATATTCGTAAAGCAGTTATCTTTAAGATGCAATAACTGTTCAGAATTATCTAACAATAATTTTGAAGAAACAATCCGGATACGCAACGCTCTCAGATCACAACTCTTTCTCGTTGCAACTGTATTGCACAAGGCCAATTTTCTATTCGCCATAAATGGGCTGATGTTTTTTGTGCCTAAAAATGGATTTAACGACCAAATATAGTTGATATGCAAACAATAATAACCTTACTGTGGGCTTTGGCAAAAAATGCCAGAGACAAATCAAATAATAAGCTAGCTTGTGTAGGCTCATATCACCGTTTTTAACTAAGTCGATTTTTGAAACCATTGCCGATTGATGATAGATTGCTGAGCAATCTTGATTCGACTGGCTAATCATCTTATAAAAACTAAGTGGAGTCCAGAGACCACCAAGCAAACGGGGCGTCATCCGAAAAGCCAGAGGAGTAGGAAAAAAATAAGAACTTAAAAAAATGAGTGACATGAATCTTCAGTTGGGCGTACAATTCCAATTACTTAAAACCAAATTAGTTGCAGTTTATGAAAAAGCCGGGAACGATTCTTCTTTTCTTTTGATGCCAACAAATTTGGAGGAAGTAGGTAGCGCTACTTTAGAAGAAATGATAAACGATTTAACAACTGCCTTTGGCAATGAGGTTAATACGGATAAAATAAAAAGCGATCTAAGTGGAATAAATTCTGGCGAAAGGGCAAATGGCAACTTTGATTTGAAGAAGCTTAAATTTAGCTTGAAAACCGCTTACATTTATGTAAAAGGAAATGTGAAGGAATATGCTTTTGCCATTGAGGTAGATTTTGGAGATGCCGTTCCTGATTTAGGATTCGTAACGATTGAGAAGCTGGCTTTTAAAATCTGGAATACGAAAAAGAATGTCGTATTGAAGCAGCTAAATTTAGATACCATTGAAAATTTAGTTAGTAAGCTCAATGTACCTGAAAAACAACTGGTCAAAGGAGAATAACCAGCGATTTAGGATAGTTTAGATTAAGCAGCGCTGCCAAAGCATAATTTTTGATTTCAAATGAGCAACCAGACCAATATCGCTTTTTCGGCAACCGGGAAGATTTTTGAGTTAGATGCCTCAGTAACCATCATGGTAAATAACAATGAAAAATTGATTTTTGGAGAGCTTGACACCAGTCGCGCTAAAATCAAAGATTTGTTGAATAACAATGAGTTGGGTGTGGATGGGCTGTCTGGCCAATTTACATTGTTTAATAGCTTATCCGGGACCTTTAAAGCACAGGTGCTGAAAGCTGCAGGTATCTGGTCTGTGGTGATTCATTACGATAAAGATGTGGCAGGTGATAAAGCTTTTCTTTATGCCAACGTAGTGGTGCTAACCGATGCTAAACAGTTGGCTTTAAGTATAGATACCGGTTTTTTTCGGAATGGCAATGCATTGGAGCAGTTCATTTATGATACAATGACTTTTTTTAGTATAAAAAAAGTAGCGCTAATCGTCAGGAACAAAACCTCCGATGCAATTAACCAGTATTTGAGGCGAACCGCATCAGGTCATTTTCCCGATATGGTCATGTCAGACCGCTTTAGCCAGCAGTTGGTTGCTAACTCATTGTTTGATCTGAAAAATAGTGATAGTGCATTTGGAAAGGGACTTTATCAATTAACAGGTCTGGATCATATTGATCTGATCATAGGAACGGCGTTAAACGCTTCAGCATTTGAAGCAATGCTGATCAGTTCCGATATCAAAAAAGAAGGTTATGAAATTGAAAATTTGTATTTCGGCATTAAACAGCATAATGGATTCTACTTAGCGGCAGGAGGGAAGCTCAATTTTCCATTGGAAGAAGATGTGTTAACCTTTGTTCTTGCCGGAAGCCTGTCCGTTTCTTCCTTTAACCTGTCTGCCTCTTCAAGCTATAAAATACCGATAAACAATAAGATTAGCCTGAGCGATTTAGGTTTGATGATTGGCGTTGGGGCAACTGGTGTTACTTTCGGCATGACTGGTAGGGTAACAACCAATAATATATCCATTTTTGCAGGGTTTATTGTGAGCCAGGCTAATATTGGATCAATTACCGCTGCAATTACCTCTACCAAGGGCAGGACTTCCCTAAAGGATATTATTGTTGATATTGCGGAAGTTGATTTTCCTGGAATAGAGTTCCTCGATGTGGTAGCCTTGGCTGATTTTGAAATCAATAACGCTAAAATGTCCCAATGGACATACCCATCTCATCCGGATAATACCGATAAAGCGGAGATTTTAAAGAACTTCAATTCAAGCCTGCCAACTGAACTCGCCATACCTGCCGTTGAAAATCTTCAGGTTTCTGATTTAGGAGGCAACCACCAATGCATCGTTACCGATACCTCAACCATGCGCCATTACCGGGTTGATACCTCGGGAGCCATATCTCTAAACTGCCAGCTGTTTATATGTACTCAGCCTACCGTAATTGGAAATTACCAGATGAATGTGGGCTTTTTTCTCTGTGGTACCATCGAAATCTTTAATGTAAAGGCAAGAGGACTTTTCCTGATCGAACCTGGTAACGCTATTTTAGCATTGATTGAAATTTCAAAGATTGATATCAAGGGAATATTTGAATTGACGAGGTCCCGAAAAACAATGCCTATGGAACCTGTAAAGGGTGGGCTGGCGAGCGCGCTGATAAAAGCAGATGCTCAAGGCCCGGTATTGTATTTAAATGTTAACAGGGCAACAAAAAAACTCGAATTTTATTTAAGTGCTTATGTCAATATCTTAAATATTTTTCAGTTGGATGCCCTGATTCTCCTTAAAGACAGGATGGTATTTATTGATCTGGAACTGCAATATGTTGGTTTTAAAATCCTTTTTCATTTAGAAGGAAACTATGCCAATTTTTCGAGCAGTGGATTTAATGCGCGTGTGGTGTTTGATACCAGTGGATTTATCAAGCTTTTGGAAGAAGCACAGAATGCAGTGCGGGATGCAGCCAGGACCGTGCAAAATTCTATAGAAAATGCAAACCGAAAATTGACTGAAGCCCAACAGCAGATCTTAAATCTGAATAATACAATAAATGAGTATAACAATTACATCAGAGATTATGGTAATAGAAGAGCAGATGCTTCTTGGTGGCGGGTGGATGAAAAAATTTATTATTCAGCTCAGATTTTATACTATGAAACCCTAAAAGTAGGTGTAAATGTGGCTATCGGAGTAGCGTATGGTGCTTTAGAGATAGCGAAGGCAGCTTTAACGCTTGGCGGTAAAATTGCATCAGGAGCTTTGGAAGCGGTAGCTAATATTATAGGCGCCATTACCAGGTTATTTTGGATCAAATCTTTTGCATTGGGCATGGAATTTACCCCTGATGCCAAAAAAATAGAAGCTGAACTTGAATTGACCGTTTTTGGAAATGATATCACATTAAAAGGCTCGTTGGATATCGATAAAGCAATGAATGATATGGGTGCTTTGATTACCGGTTTTGTAAAGGATAAACTATCTGCTAAAACGAAAGAAGTGACCTCAAATATCAATAACGGCATTTTCAGAACTTTAAGTTCAGAAACGGATTATCATATGTTAACACCTAAGCTGCAAAGCATTGCCCAAAATAAAAAGGACTATTATGACTTGCTGGAATTTCATGAAATGATAGAAGATTTTCTGGTCGAATCGAATAAGAAATACCTGACCGAGTATGAAAAACAACCCGACGACTGGCAACAAAACATATGCGAAATGGAAGAAGTAAAACTCAAAAATGACGTGATCCAGCGCGAGTGTGTGGAAGCCTTTGACGATGAGTTTGTAAATTCATTGGATGAGGTGATTACATTGGTACGGGAAAACCAGGTGAGAGCCAATATTTCTAATGAAGCGGATCAGCAAATGACCGATCTTCTGAATCTTGTTAGGGATATCAATAATCAGAAAACAGTTGCAAGAAGTTTGAGGAGCGAAAGACGTTCTTTGTTTTCAAGGGTAGAAAATGTTGTTGAAGATAATAACGAGGTTAAAAGATCATTTAAGGCCAGTAGCGATTTTGACATCGATCAGGCCAATGAGAATTATGCAGATGGATTGTCAGAATTGCTGAAAAAAACCTTCCCGGATAATACGAATGAATATAGCGAGGAATTTAAAGAATCTGTTGCCGCAGCCATTTATCAATTTAGAAACCCTCCACAAGTTAACCCGAGAAGATAATGGGCCTTATTAAAACAAATGTCCGTATACTGTTCATACTGGCTGCACTGGTATTTTACGCCGTTACCAGCCATGGCCAAAACCTGGAGCCTAAACGCAGTTTTGTACTGCTGATCTATATGAATGGTTCAGACCTGGAAAGCAAGCATGAATTGGCCAGTGAAGACATTAACGAGATTATCCGTTCCTATAAAAGCACTGAGGATAATTTTGCAACGGTGATTTTGCATGGTGGGACTAAAAAGTGGCATTTTTCTGAGCAGATTTCCGGCGATAGCCTTACTTATAGCAAGGTGACCAAAGAGGGGTTTGAAAAAGTAAAAGTAACAGCAAACAAAAGTATAGGAGATCAATCAACCCTGGTTGATTTTATTTCTTTTAGTAAAGAGAACTTCCCGGCAGAAAGATATGGGCTGATTTTTTGGAATCACGGAAGAGGCAGTGTGCATGGTTTTGGTTACGATGAATTATTTCCTGAAGATATTTCCCTTTCCCTGCATGAAATGGGAGAGGCTTTCGCAGATTTGAAACGTAACCAAAATGATTTGGATCTGGATTTTATAGGTTTTGATGCCTGTTTAATGGCAACTATCGAAACCGCCACTGTATTTGCACCTTATGCAGATTATATGATAGCTTCTCAGGAACTTGAACCAGGCAATGGCTGGAATTATGAATATATCATCAACGCCTTATCTGCTCAACCAAACCTAAAAACAGTTGATCTTCTGGAGGGAATTGCAAAATCATATATTGATGCCTATTCGTATCAACCTTATTTGCAAGCAACCTTATCAGTAATCGCGCTTGATAAAGTAGCTGCTTTAAATGCAAGTGTAGGAAACCTGATCAGTAAAATTTCTGCAAATCTAAATTCAACCTACCCGGCTAAAGAAGCTTTTAAACAGAAATCCAATTACAGGGCCAGATCCAAATCATTCGGATTACCTTCTTTTTCGTTCGCGGCTGAAGATATGATTGATATTTCTAGCTTTTTTAAAATAGCAGCGAAAAGCACTGACACATTGTTTGGCGATTTTGAGAAAAAGCTGAAAGATGCAGTTGTATGCAATGTTTATTCAAAAAACTTAGATAAAGACGTCATTTCAGGCCTTTCGGTGTATTTTCCCTATTATAACAAAAAAACCGCCAGTCAACTAAAAGATTATCTGCTAACACCATTCAATATAGAATTTGAGAAATTTATCGAAAATTATGTAGCCGAACTGATTGGAGGAGATGCGGATAGCGTTTTTGTTAAAGATTCCGGAAGAAAGCTAAATGCAGCCATGTTGGTTAATACCAATAAGATTTATTTAAATATCAGAAGGTTAACAGGAGACAGTACGTTGGTGTCGTACGGATTGGATGCTTACGATACTAATGTAGATGACCGCGGATACATCACCCTGTATGGCGGGAATAAAAAATGGGACGCCAGGTGGATCAGTATCAACGATATCAACGTCTGTGCATTTATGGGACTCTCCAACCAATCGGGGATATCATATAATGTGCCTGTACTTTTGAATGGAGAACAAGCAGAGCTGGTAATAAAGTATTTTAATGTTGAAGGAAAGAATCTGGCTAAAGTAACCGGATATCGGGAGATTTCTGCTGAAGGGATTACAGATAAAATTAAGAGCCTGCAGGCGTATGATGAAATTACTTTTCTGGGTCAGAATAGTATCGATGGATCAATGAGTATCACATTGGGTAAACTGCTTATCGCTGATCCTTTAGCTTTAGACGTCAAACTTTCAACCATGCCAAAAGGAAATTATCAGATAGGGTTTTGTATGGTCGATTTTTATGGCAATAAACACTATACCAAATTTGAAGATTATATCATTAATTAAAAACCTCGTTACTACAGACCTAAATAGATTGATGATCAGATTATTATAACAACTAACTCTATACTTTTAGTTTAGCATTAATTTTTCAGCACTAGATATCAGAAATAAACATGGAATTAACGACTCAACAGCGCAATGAAAGCCTTTCGGCAGCTACGCATAGCTTACTTTTCGACAATGACTATCTGCACATTAAAAATGCAATTGAACAACTCCATTTGCTGTTTGCCGGCGTAACCGGAGTAAAAGCAGGCAACATTACAGATCAGGATATAAAATTAACCTATGGCACTGCTGTTTCAACCATTAAAGCTGCGCATTGCCTTAAAGAATTAGAACGTACCCTTAAATTTATCAGGGGCATTCATCAGGCAGTTAATCATTTATTAAATACAATGCCCGGGCAAACCATAAACATATTATATGCCGGTTGCGGCCCTTATGCCACGTTGCTTACACCTTTAACCTCAAAATTTACCTCGGCGCAGATCAACTTCATTTTACTGGACATCAATACAGATTCGTTGGATGCTGCAAAAGTGCTTTACGAGCAATTAGGCCTGTCTGATTACGTAATCGACTATGTTTGCGCTGATGCAACTATTTACACATTTCCTGATGCCATCCGTATTGATATGGTGATTTCTGAAACCATGTTAAATGCGTTGCGTAAGGAACCACAATTGGCCATTATGAACAATTTAATACCACAAATGCGTCCAGAAGCTATATTTATTCCGGAAAAAATTTCTGTTGAGGCTGTATTAACGCGGTGGGAAGAAGAATATCGCTATTTTACAATCCCTGATTATCAACCTAAAAGGATAAAAGCAGGATTGGTATATCTTGCCAGCCGCCAATTTAAGCTTCCGAAGCCTATTATTACAAATATACCTGCTTCTGAAACCCATAACCGGCTTGAGTTATTTACGGAAATAACCGTATTCGGCGAAGAAATGCTAACTACCTACAATTGTAGCTTAACCATGCCCTTGGCTGTATGTAAATTAGAAAACCAACATGAGGGTAAAGCCGTGAAATTTGAATACATCATGTCTGATCATCCTGGCTTTACCTATACCATTTAAAGATTGAAATACCGGCAGATATATTTTCTGCCGGTGCTTTTAAAATTAAACTTGCTGAGAATAGGGTTTAATACGATCATTTTACGATGATGGATTTGTGTCCTCCGATGCCGCTCCCGGGTTTTGATACGATGATGTATCGTTTGCAGGAGGCGTGTTCGTTGGCTGCGGTATGGGATTAGTTACCGACGGATTTACCTGTGAAATGGAAGGCGCAGCCTGCTGTTGTCCTGGCAAAATACCTGGCGATTGATTATTTGCTGCAGCAGAATCAATTGAGGGAGCGTTTTCCTGGGTTTTTAAAACCAGATAGGCAGCGCTGCTTATGCCGGTAAGCCATAAAAGTGTCTGGCTAAGTTCAGGTAAGGCACATCCTGTTTTAATGCTGTATACTTTATTGAGAAAAATAATAATAGCAATGCAAGTCCATACAACTTTTTGAAAACGATGTACGCTGATGCCATTATCATCAGAAAGAATATCTACAAAAAAGCCTTCAGAAGGGCTGTTCTGATGGCGAAAACGGCCATCTTGTATTTCCCGTTTATCAATTATGGAGCCACCTGCAGTTACACTGGCGCTTATTCCCATTAACACCAACGCGGTTTCATTTAATCCTGTGTCGTTACAGTTGGCCATACAAAGTTGCAAATAAATATAACTGCAGGAGATCACTACTGTCCAAACCCCTAATTGAACACGAGACAGGCTAAAGGGATTGTTACTTTTAAACATCAGCAGCCGTTTCTGCTGTTTTATTTTCGCGGCATTGGCATTAAACGCATCCGGATCATTTACATCATCACGAAGCATGTTGGTGAACATGGCCAAAGCAAAAAACGCGGTAACAATCCCTATGATGATAACCAGTGCCAATGTTTTATGAAGATCATACGTTTGTGCGTTTCCTTTGCATCCTGTTGCAATTCCTGTAACAACTAATGCTAACATCATTATTAAACTGCTCTTTTTCATAATAGGTGAGTTTATGGTAATGATGGATTAAATGGCGTTAAACGACTGAACCAGGAGTTCTGAAACTGAGCCTGCGAAGGGTTTTGTTTAATAATGTTTAAATATCGCTGTTTCCGAAGCGCAATAACCTGGTTATACAGCGCTTCCAGCGGCATACTGTTGGCAGCCGCAATGGTTTGTGGCCCAACTATACCATCTACTACAAGTTTGCCAGGTGTAATATTATTTACGGCCTGCTGCAAAAAACGGGAAGCGATACCAGTACCCATATTTACAGCCGTATCAAAGAGCTGGTTGGCTAGCTGTTGGCTGTTTAAGTTGTCCAGACTGATCACATCCCAGAAATTCTGTTTGTAAAATGATTGCACTTCCGCCTGTACTGCACTATCGGCAGCAAGTGTGGTATTTATGTTTTGAGGATGTGTTGAAACAGCCTGGTCTACCGCGGGCCAACCACCCCAGTTAGGCCAGAAATTTCTTGCGATACCAGCGTAGGTTTCACCACCGCTGTCATTTGGGTTATTGGCATAACCGCCTTCGTTACCCATTGTAATTTTAAATGCAGAATTGAAAATTGCCATATGTAGATATAATTAGTTTTTAACTTCACTATCTATATGTCAATGCATTCATGTATAACCCACTGCTGAACCGTGGTTAAATTGAGATTGATGAGAGCATTAACGGCCTGTTTTTAAACTGCTACATGGTATTATCATATTGTTTATAAACAGGTTAACTCAAATATAGCTTTTTTCTTTTTATTAATCAGCAAACTGAAGTATAAAATTATCTGAAAGTTTAATCAAAAACTTTTACGACTGATGAAGTTTTACAACAGGTGATCATGACCTACATCCATTTCTTCTGAGCAGTAAAATCTGCGGGCTGATAGTTGATATATTGTACAAAGCGCGGTTTTGATGAGGTATTGGGGCTGCTGCCATGCGGTAAAGCCTGATGCCAGATGATAAAATCTCCCGCCTGGGCAGCAATAGGTAAACTGCCCAGCATGTGCAAGTTCTCTGTTCGGGGATCTGTGCCATTAGGAAGGGAATGAAGCCATGCTGAAATGCGGTTATGGAATCCGGGAACCAACGTAAAGGCTCCCTGGTTTGGCGCCGTATCGGCAAGGTAGAGTAAGCCTTGCAGATTAAATGGAATAGGCAGCTCAAGGCTGCAATCCCAATGCAGGTCAGGCCCCGGAAATTTCCATGTTTCCGTTTCAGGGGGATTAAAGCCAACGCGGTCAGTAGTTACCCAAACATCGCTACGTTGCCATAGTTGTTCATAAGCCATCCTGATACGCGCTGTTTGCCGGTTTTTCTGCAATAATGGGTGTTGAAAAAGTTGTACCATAATACCCTGCCTCGAATTATGATCGCCATACCAGGTGTTAGTATCATCGAGTTTGATGTTCAAAAAATCACATATTACATCAACGGTGGCTTGGCAATCTTCCTTCGGAACAGCATTTTTAAGAATCAGATAGCCGTTTTCTTCCCAAAATGCCAGCTCCTCAGCAGTTAGAACTGAAAGTATGGGTTTACCCATATTTGGCATTTCATCAAATATGCTATTAAATTTATCAACCTGTTCGCCTGTAGGCATACCAGCGATATTCACAATCCAGTGTTCAAACTCTTCAAATGCAGGGGCGTACAGGAAAACATATTGGAGTGTTTGTTCAAGGCCAAGCCCTAGTACGCTTAGCAGGGTTTTATCCAGCTGCCATTCGTTTTTCCACTGTTCTTCATCAAACTCGCCCGATCTTCTGAGCATGATCTTTTTCCAAAACCGTTTTAGATGCATCAGGCCCAAAGCGCTGGTTTCTGTTGATGGTGGTAAAATAAAATCTGATGTCATTTTTATTTTTCTTCAGTATGGTTGATGTACATATTTTGTTTACAGGTCCAGCTGATCATTTGTGGGAAGGACAGGTTGTTTTCCTGTTCTGAAGGATAAGTCATCCCATTCCATTGTAACAATGGCACGCCGAAAAAATTGCCTTTCTTAAAGTTATCCACAAGACTCTGGCCCCCACCTTTATATCCTTTATCGTGGAAAATGATAAGGGGATCGATATCCAGGTGTATACATGCCGCGTACGACCAGGCAATAGCCATCATTTCACCACCATTGTTGAGGTCATTGGCCGGCAGCGAATCGCTCATCTCCATGCGTATTTCAGCTGGCATACAGGCCAGATGCCCCGCTTCGTGTAAAATATCGCCCGGATACAATAGTTTTTCGGTATCTATAATCAATGTACCGTCTCTTAGTTTAAGCCCCGGTAAGAACGTTTCATCAGTGATGGGTTCTAATTGGTATTGTAGCCCGATTTCAGAAATAAAACTGAGCATTTTGGCTGTTAACAAATTGTTTTGCAGGTCCTTTTCCATTTGATCTGCAAGATCATCTGCCTCGGACGTGTTTGCAAGTCTCAGGCTTTTAATTACCTGTTTGGCAGTTTCCGGATCTTTTTTCAGAAACACTGTTTTTTTTATACCGGTGGTAATCCGTTTGGTAAGCCAGTCATTTACTACACAGTCAATAACCAGGTGTATCCGGTCTGTACTGCCATGATTTGCTACCTGGTGTTTTTGATTTGCGTTAATGTACCAGCAGTCGCCTTCGTTCATCACAATACGGTCTTCATCCACATAAAATTCAACTTGCGGGTTAGTGAATATAGGGACATGCAAACGTGCTTCTCCATGCTCGAAAGACAATTCAAGGTCGCGGTGCGGCTTAATAACCGACCCTCTGCGGAGATTTAATAAGCGAACGGAAAGTTTTTCGCAATCCAGTGCTGTTAAAAAACGGGCAGTTTCCGGCAGTTTATTTAACAGTGCGGTATCTTCAAAATTTTTGTGGCTAAAAAGATCGGCAAAGGCATTGTCGGCATTTCCTCCTGGCGTACGTAAAGGCAAAACATGCCAGTTCCCTGTGTAATCGGCAGTATTATAGTGGGGCATCCATTTATTGCCATTTAACAGGTCGTTCAATTCTTTTTGCAGCGAGTGGATGTTAATGTTGAGGTTTAATTTAGAGAAGCAGATCATGATTGTTTGTAAATTATAAAATTATTTAATACCAATACATCAATTGAGCCAGATAAAAAAAGTGATAAAGCTTCTGCCGGGGTTTCCACTACAGGCATCCCTTTACGATTAAGTGAGGTGTTTAATAAAACACCAATTCCCGTTTCCGCTTCAAAATCGCCGATAAGCTGATAAAACTCAGGATTGAAAGCACTGGTTATGGTTTGTACCCGACAGGTGCCGTCTTGATGAACAATCCCACCCAGCTGATCTTTCCATTCTGGTTTTATTTCGTCAATTAATATCATATAAGGGCTTTCCCACCCATGAACAAAGTATTTCTGTACATCATCAATCCTTACCGATGGAGCAAAGGGCCTGAAATCTTCCCTGAATTTTATCTTGCTGTTAATATGGTTTTTGATATCCTTGATACGCGGATCGGCCAGTATACTCCTGTGGCCTAATGCCCTTGGCCCGAATTCGGCGCCGCCCTGAAACCAGCCTACCACTTTACCGCGGGCAAGTTCGGTTGCCGTAAGCGCTACAAAATCTGGCGTTTGTTTGATGGAAAATTTAGCATTGTTGGTAATGCCGGCATTCAATATGGCTTGGCTGATATCATCATCGGAGTATTGGCGTCCGAAAAAAATATGGTCGGGAACGCTTCTTTTTGGCTGGTCCAGGATCTTGTGCCAGCCGTAATAGGCACAGCCAATAGCCAGTCCGTTATCACCTGCTGCAGGTTGGGTATAGAGATTCTTTACAATGCCCGAACGGCGTAACTTATAATTCGCCACAGCATTTAAAGCTACACCACCGGCATAAGCAAAATTAGTGTGCGGTTGCAGTTTAGACCGTTTCTGGAAGAGGTAAATGATGGCCTTTTCGGTTTCATCCTGTACCCAGCGTGCCATGTCTGCATAATGGTTAAAATCATTTTTAAAAGCGTCATGGCCGGATGAAGGTTTGGTAAAATACCGGTCAATATTTTCGTAAAGCACTTCGATGATGCCATTATCCAATTTGAATAGTGGTGGTTTGCCGTTTAGCGTGCCATAGGGCGCCAGACCCATTAGTTTTCCAACGTCATTCAGATTGCCAAAGCAGTATTGGCTTGCTGCATGATAAAGGCCGCCTATGGAATGATAGTTGGTTGGCAATTTTAAGGAAGAGGTTTGCTGAAATAACTTAACCTCAGAAAAATCTTTGAATAAAGGTTTTAAGCTTGTGCCATCGAAAAAGTAAAAACTGTCTTTCTCACAATACATTCCGTTGCTAAATGGATAGTTGGGTACTGTTGTGTTTTCCAGGTCGAGGCAATGACTATAAGGGCTGCCAGCGCCGTCAACAACCATTACGTTGCATGATGTAAACGAAGACATCCCTACAGCACTCCAGGCGTGGGCCAGGTGATGGGACAGGGTAATTACGGGTGTCTGGATATCCTTGTCAAAGTACCGTTGCCCGGCATATTGGTTTGGCAGAATATGGTTCTCGAAATTTGAAGCTTGTACAATTAATGTTAAATCATTGGCGCTGATCCCCGCAAAATCAAGGCAGTATTTGACCGTGTCAAAATCATTACCTCCATCATGTTTGATCCTGCTGAGCCTTTCCTTTTCAATGGCAACCAATATTTTGCCGTTTTTCAGTAAAACTGTTGACCCATCGTGTGATAGGCCTGTTCCTAGAATATAGGTGTCCATTAGTGCTATAGATATGTATTTGGTAGAAATTTCACTATAAACATATAAAGAATTTTGAAATGATCTAAAACCTAAAACTATTTGTCTGTTAAAATAGATAAGTGGTTAATAATATTTGTTGACTTTTGTCAAATTATTTTATTTGATACCATGTGTAATATGAAAATTAATTAATAGATTTACACTAATCTAACCTGATATATCTTAATGAGCTCTCAAATACTAAACGCGGATATAAAAAATACTTGTATTTTAAATAGTACATATATGCATGTCCATGATTTACTTACCGATAGTGAAGTTAGCAGGATACATGCTCTTTTCAAATCAGGTACATTTGACGATGGCAGGTTAACAGCGCACAGCGCTGCAAAAGAAGTAAAAAGCAACCTGCAGCTTAATCATCAAACTCAGGAGCATACTGCTATCCAGCAAATCATTTTAGCCGCACTTAACCGGAATCCCGTATTCCGAAACGCTGTGTTACCTCAAAGCATCCACCCCTTTATCATTAGCAATTATAAGCCTGGTATGCATTATGGCTGGCATGTAGATAGTCCGGTGATGGGGAATATGATCCGTACAGATGTGGCGCTAACCATTTTTCTAAATGATCCGGAAGCTTATGATGGGGGAGAGCTGGAACTCCAGACTGCGAACGGAAATGTTTTGTATAAGCTCAATAAGGGTGATGCCATCTTTTATCCATGTACTCAGGTTCACCGGGTAAGAGAAGTTACCCGTGGCGAGCGGAACGTTGCGGTTAGCTGGATACAATCACTGGTTAAAGAAACCGCACACCGGAAAATGTTATTTGAAATTTTCCAGATTACTGAAAATCTCCGTAACAAAGCAGTGGGCGAGGAAGAATATCTTTTATTGCAACAACACTATAGTAACCTGTTGAGGATGTGGGCAAACTAATTAAAATGAATGGAAACTAAAAAATTAACGGTAGGCGTTTTGCTTTCTAACTCAAGTATACTGCCCATGGCTAAGCACTTTAGCGCAGGGCTGAAAAATGGATTAAAAGCGTTAAGCCAAGAGGTTGAACTGGAGATTGTGCCTGAATTTATCGGGCAGGGATCGAGGGAACTGGCTGAGAATGCGATTACCAAACTGGTTGGTTTTGACGGTGCAGATGTGATTACTGGTATCGTTTCCAACAAAGTAGGAGTCGATCTTTCAGAGAAAATCGCAAATGTAAAGCGGCCCTTCATCATCAATAATATAGGCGAGCACTTGCCCGATCCTGGAAAGTTTAACGATTACATGTTTCTTAATTCTATCCATACCTGGCAGCAATTGTGGTCAGTAGGTCAATGGGGGGTGAAGAATTTCGGCAAAAAAGGAATGTATGTTTCAGGTTTGTATGACTGTGGTTACTCATTTCAGAGCATGTTAAGTGCCGGCATGGAATCGGCATCAAGTGGAGTATCCATGCCATTTGCTATTGCGCCTACGCCAAACCCTAAAGAAGCAGGCGATATTGCTGCTGTTTTTGAGCATATACATCAATATAAACCTGATTTTATTCTGGCAACATTTTGTGGAAAAGAGGCAGAAATGTTCCTGAAACAATATGTGGAGCAGGGTTTGCATAAAACCACTCCACTGCTTGGTTTGCCTTTTTTGCTTGAGCCGTTTAATGCTACTGAGCCTATTGAAGTTTATACTACACTTTCATTAAACAGGGCGCTAAAACAAGAGCAGCTTGATGAGGTAAGTAAGGTGATGGCAAACCCCTTTACACAGTTCGGTTTTGAAACAGGTTTGCTCATTGCGCAGGCTGTTAAAGGCCGGGGCGGAAAATCATTACAAAAAGCCATTGCTGAAGCGGCAATTGAAACGGAACGGGGAAGGGTTGAAGTTGAGCCCCGCTCAAATGCGGTACAAAGCAGGGTTTATTTAGTTAAAAATACTTTTAATGGTGTTACCGGCGAAATATCGCGACAGCTGGTAGCGGAATTGGAAACGATTGATACGGAACACGCAGATGTGCTGCGGGTAAATAAACAGTCGGCAGCGTGCTGGATGAACCCTTATCTTGGTATCTGATATGAAAATAACGGTTGTTTGCAATTCAGATTCGCTGGCATTTCCTGCCATTCAGGCATTGTATACACAAGGGCTTTTGGCTGCTGTGGCTATTCTTGAACGGAATAAAAAGGTATTACTCGAGCCTTTACTGGCTATTGGAATAGGCAAGGAAAATGTGCTGCAATTAAATAAAGCAACATGGCAAAATCAGCTACAGCGGGGGCTGGCAACTACAGGTACCGACGCCGTTTGGGTATTTGGCTTTCCCTGGCTAATACCTGATGATTTGTTGCAGGCCGTACCCCGTGGTTTTATCAACTTTCACTTTGGTGAACTGCCAAAATACCGGGGTGCCGACCCCATATTCTGGCAACTTAAAAACAATGAAGATGTTGCAACGCTAACCATACATCAAATGACGGCGGATGTCGATGCAGGTCCTGTGTTGTACACAAAGCAACTGCCCATTATAAAAGGTGAAAATTATGGGCTGCTTTGCCAGCGATTGGGCTTTGTGGCTACTGAAGCAATCCCCCAGTTGGTAAATGAAACCGGCATACCGTCTGCTTTGAACCGAAGTAATGCTGTTGAATCATTTTTTGATCAGAAACCCGGCGATAACCATTTGGCTATCAACTGGGAGCTACAATCTGCAGATGAGATAGAATGTCTGGTTAATGCTGCTAACCCTAAGTATGACGGTGCAACGGCTTGCATTAAAAATACCGAATTACGTATACTGGAAGTTTCACCGGCTGAAATCCAATTGAAGGAGGAGTTTAAACCCGAGCCTGGTACAATCGTTTACGCCGATGCCCTTTATGGATTGATTGTAGCATGCATAGAAAATCGTTTTTTAAAGATCAATACTGTACATATGCGTGAAGGCTACTTCTCCGGATCTAAGCTTTTTCACATGGGCATACAATCAGGAGAAAAATTTATAAACCTAAATTAAAAACAATGGAAGGAACACTAGCTGAAGTCCGGATTTTTGCCGGTAACTTTTCGCCCAGAACCTGGGCTTTTTGTCAGGGACAACTGTTAAGTTTAAGCGCCAACCAGGCATTATTCGCCTTGTTAGGTACCACATACGGTGGTGATGGACGGACAACATTCGGATTACCTGATCTTCGTAGCAAAACCGTGATCGGTGCGGGTACCGGCGTTGGTTTGTCGGCTTACACACTGGGGCAGAAGGTAGGGGTAGAAAAGGTAACGCTTACAGTAAGCCAGATACCGGCCCACACGCACCAAGCCGTAGTAACCCCGACCTCAAGTCATCCAGCTGCGACATTTTTTGCCAGTCCGGATATTGGGACTCAAGTGAATGGTTCAGGTGCATTCGTTAGTGAGGATGGCTCCGGTCAGGTTGCCTGTTATAGTAACGATGGCAGCGCGCTGACACCTTTAAGTCCGAAATCTGTTGAGGTAACCAATTTGAATATACCTGCTCCAACGGTAAGCCTGCTCAATGTGGGAGGTAGCAATTCCCATAATAATATTATGCCGAGTATCGCATTAAATTATATTATTTGTTTACAAGGCATTTTCCCCTCAAGAAATTAATTATAAACCTTTAAGAAAAAAATTATGGAAGGAACACTTGGCGAAATCCGTGCTTTTGCAGGTAATTTTGCACCCCGCACTTGGATGTTTTGTACAGGACAATCACTATCTATTTCAATGTATACCGCGCTTTATGCGATACTTGGCACCAATTATGGCGGTGATGGGGTTAATACCTTTAGTTTGCCAAATATCGCCAGTCGTATTGTGGTAGGAGCAGGCCAGGGGCCAGGTCTTAGCTATTATAGCTTGGGAGAGGTAACCGGAGAAGAGCAGCATACGCTCATTCAAACTGAAATGCCTACGCACACGCATTTAACTACGCAAACAAATACCACAACTGCAGCGGCCATTGATATTTCATTAAATGGTGTTGATGTAGATGGTGCTTTAACAACCCCTCAAGGTAACTACCTGGCTCAGGAATCAACCGGAAATGATAGTATTTATGCCAATCCAGATAATTCACCAAATCTGGTGAGTCTCAATGGCCAGGCCGTACAGCTTGGTAATCTGGCACCACCTAGACCTGTTGTAACCATAGGCGTAACGGGCGGAAGTATGCCACATACTAATATTCAGCCGGTACTTGGCGTAAACTATGTTATTTGTGTGGAGGGTTTATTCCCATCTAGAGATTAATAATTGATTAATTCATACTAAATTTTATCAAAAATGGAAGGAACTATAGGCGAAATAAGAATGTTTGCCGGGAATTTTGCACCGTATGAATGGGCCTTTTGTGCCGGGCAGACATTTGCTATACAAGCATATACTGCACTTTATGCAGTAATTGGAACATACTATGGCGGTGATGGAAGAACCACATTTAAGCTGCCAGACTTGCAGGGACGTACTATTGTAGGTGCAGGGCAGGGAGCAGGGCTTTCACTTTATAATATTGGCACTAGTGTAGGAGTTGAGGGTGTTTCAATTGACACTACTCAGATGCCAATGCATACACATGCGGTAAATTATGCTCAAACCGGTTCTGCCAGCGTAGCAATTAAGGCATCTGCAGATCAAAGCGGAGAACCAAACCCTTCTGGCAATCTTTTAGGGGCACCCACATTAATTTCAGAGATTTTATACGGCACTCCGATTCCTCCAAAACAACCTGTGGCTATGGGACAGGGTACGCTCAAGGTAAATAGTGTAAGCGGTCCTCAGTTAACGGGGCTTACTGTTCAATCCACCGGGGGCTCAGGTCCCACTTTGGTACATGAGAACAGGCAGCCGGGATTGGCGCTTAATTATGTGATTTGCATTAACGGAATATTTCCGGCGAGAAATTAAAAATCAAAGCACAGTATAATTATTTTATGGGTATAACCGGTGTTCTTCAATCCCGGTTATACTCTTTTACTTATCGCAAGATACCGTATTGAAGATTTACAAAAAGTTGTTATATGAGGAAATTTTACACTTTAAAAAAGATATATCGTTTTTTATTAATCATCCCGCTGCTTTTGATGGGCTTATCGCAGGTAAGGGCTTCTTTATCTAAGGGTGATCTTGCGGTTATCGGTATGAACGGTGATGTGGATGTGTCATCTACTGTACGTAGTTTTGCTGTAGTTGCTTTAAATACAATTGCTGCTAACGAGACGATCTATATTACGGATAGGGGATGGATTAATGGTTCTCCCGGAAGTTTTACTGTTAATACGGCCTTGGATGGAACGATTCGATGGACAACATCTACTACCATAACAGCGGGTACAGTAATCATATTCAAAGTGAATATGGCTTCTTCCTCAAATAAAACGGTATCTGCAACAAAGGGAGACGGTATAGCAATTCCAGGTGCGGATGTATCGATCCTTTCAGGCTGGACGAATCTTGTAGTTACATCCCTCCCTTGGAACAATGCCAGTGGCGATCAATTGTTGATTTATCAGGGAACAGACAGTAACCCAACTTTCATTTTTGCTTTTAATAACGTTAGAACTGCAGGAACAAATAACAGTTCCGGTGGCTGGTTTGTTAATCCGAGCAGTGTTACAGGCAGTCCAAATACGGCAACAAACAGTATTCTCTACAGCGAGTTGCCTTCGGAGCTTGCAAGCACTGACTATGCTATCGGTTTTTTGACAAATAGTTCCAGTGATCCACGTTATCCAAATATGAGCTACGTGCCAGGTTTATCAAGTGGAACAAAAGCCACTTGGTTAACGGATATCACCAATACAGGTAAATGGACAGGTAACCCAGCGGGTACCCCCTTTAACTTCGGGCTTGGCTTCGGCAGTAATAGTTTAACACAATTTACTATAACGAGTGGAGTGCAGGCACCAACGGTAACCAGTGTCTCAGTTCCGCCTAACAACACCTATAAAATCGGAGAAACACTGTCCTTTACCGTAAATTTTTCAGGCAATGTTACAGTAACTGGCACTCCACAATTGGAACTTACTGTGGGTTCGGCCAGTAAACTGGCCAATTATATAAGTGGTTCTGGTACCTCGGCATTGACATTTAGTTATACGGTTGCAAGTGGCGATCTGGATGCAGATGGCGTTGCCGTTGGCCCTTTGGGCTTAAACGGAGGTACAATTATGGATGGGTCAAATAATAATGCTACCCTAACGTTAAACAATGTTGCCTCAACAGCCAATGTACTTGTAGATGGAGTTGCACCTACAGTAGTGATCAGCAGTACGGCTGGTGCATCGGGTGGCTCGACAGGCACTTCACCAATTCCTTTCACCGTTACCTTCTCAGAATCGATAACGGGTTTTATAGCGGGAGATTTAACTGTAGGGAATGCTACGATCAGTGGATTTTCGGGAAGTGGAACCACCTATACTTTTAACGCAACGCCAACAGCAAACGGCGCTGTTACGATCAATGTGTCAGCTAACGTGGCTCAGGATGCTGCGGGCAATGGCAATACAGCCGCCAGTCAGTTTTCTATTACATATACACAGGCCGTAACCGCCGCTCCGGTAGTGGTTAGTCCTGCCAATGGTAGCTTAGTGAGTACCACCACTCCAGGATATTCAGGTACCGCAACAGCAGGTGCAACCATCACGGTTTACGTAGATGGAACATCTTCAGGCACTACAACAGCAACGGGTGGAAACTGGTCACTTACTCAGCCTACGGCATTGGCTCAAGGTTCCCATACGGTTTATGCAACTGCACAGGTTGCTGGTAATGCGCTAAGTGCAAACAGCAATACCAATACTTTCACAGTTGATAATGTGGCACCGACAGTGGTGATCAGCAGTACGGCTGGTGCATCAGGCGGCTCGACCAGCACTTCACCAATTCCATTCACCATTACCTTCTCAGAATCCGTAACGGGCTTTGTAGCTGGCGATTTAAGTGTAGGCAATGCCACGGTCAGTGGATTTTCGGGAAGTGGAACCACTTATACTTTCAACGCAACGCCGACTGCAAGTGGCGCTGTTACGATCAATATTGCAGCTAACGTGGCACAGGATGCAGCAGGTAATGGTAATACAGCCTCTGCAACTTATACACTTACAGCACTGCCTTCGAATGTTGTTCCTGTCCTTACTACAACCGGCGGTTCAACAGCATTTTCTGGTTCGGCAGTTGCCATAGATGCCGGGCTAACGGTTACAGATGCTGATAATACAACGCTTACCAGTGCCACTGTAACCATTACCGGGAATTTCCAAACCGGGCAGGATGTTTTAGCTTTTAGTAATACCAGCACTACTCTTTACGGTAATATTATTGGCAGTTTTGACAGCAACAACGGCACCTTAACCTTAAGCTCCAGTGGGGCTACCGCAACGGTTGCGCAATGGCAGTCAGCTTTAAGGGTAATTACTTACGCCAATTCCGCATCTACGCCAAATACCGCAACCCGAACGATAAGTTTTAGGGTAAACGATGGTATCTCAAATAGCAATACGGCGACCAAAAATGTAACAGTTAGCAATCAGCCCGCCTTAACATCGTCTGTTATCTCTCAAACTAATGTGGCTTGTAATGGTGGTTCTAATGGATCAGCTACTATTTCCGTTTCGGGAGGTACTCCAGGCTATACTTATTCTTGGTCACCTTCTGGAGGTACGGCTGCTACGGCAACGGGATTGTCTGCCGGAACTTATATCTGTACCATCACGGATGCTAATGGTTTAACAAAAACTCAAAATGTTACCATTACCCAGCCAACGGCCATTACGGCCACCACTTCGCAGACCAACGTGGCCTGCAACGGCGCAAGCAATGGTTCTGCTTCGGTAACTGCGTCCGGAGGTGCCGGTGGATATACTTATTCATGGTCTCCTTCAGGGGGAACTGCTGCTACGGCAACGGGATTGTCTGCCGGAACTTATACCTGTACCATCACTGATGCGAACAATTGTCAGATCATCAAAACCTTTACCATTACCCAGCCAACGGCCATTACGGCAACCACATCAAAGACCAACCTGGCCTGCAACGGCGCAAGCAATGGTTCGGCTTCGGTAACAGCTTCCGGAGGCGCAGGTGGATATACTTATTCTTGGTCACCTTCAGGGGGAACTGCCGCTACGGCAACTGGATTGTCTGCCGGAACCTATACCTGTACCATCACGGATGCCAACAATTGCCAGATCATCAAAACCTTTACCATTACCCAGCCAACTGCCATTACGGCAACCACATCAAAGACCAACGTGGCCTGCAATGGCGCAAGCAATGGTTCGGCTTCGGTAACTGCTGCCGGAGGTGCAGGCGGATATACTTATTCATGGGCTCCTTCAGGGGGGACTACTGCTACGGCAACGGGATTGTCTGCCGGAACTTATACCTGTACCATCACCGATGCCAACAATTGCCAGATCATCAAAACCTTTACCATTACCCAGCCAACGGCCATTACGGCCACCACTTCGCAGACGAATGTGGCCTGCAACGGCGCAAGCAATGGTTCGGCTTCGGTAACAGCTGCCGGAGGTGCGGGCGGATATACTTATTCATGGTCTCCTTCAGGGGGAACGGCTGCTACGGCAACGGGATTGTCTGCCGGAACTTATACCTGTACCATCACTGATGCCAACAATTGCCAGATCATCAAAACCTTTACCATTACCCAGCCAACGGCCATTACGGCAACTACTTCGCAGACCAACGTGGCCTGCAACGGCGCAAGCAATGGTTCGGCTTCGGTAACTGCTGCCGGAGGTGCCGGTGGTTATACTTATTCGTGGGCTCCTTCAGGGGGAACGGCTGCTACGGCAACTGGATTGTCTGCCGGAACTTATACCTGTACCATCACTGATGCCAACAATTGCCAGATTATCAAAACCTTTACCATTACCCAGCCAACGGCCATTACGGCAACCACTTCGCAGACCAACGTGGCCTGCAACGGCGCAAGCAATGGTTCTGCTTCGGTAACTGCTGCCGGAGGTGCCGGTGGCTATACTTATTCATGGTCACCTTCAGGGGGAACTGCTGCTACGGCAACGGGATTGTCTGCCGGAACTTATACCTGTACCATCACGGATGCCAACAATTGTCAGATCATCAAAACCTTTACCATTACCCAGCCAACGGCCATTACGGCAACTACTTCGCAGACCAACGTGGCCTGCAACGGCGCAAGCAATGGTTCGGCCTCGGTAACTGCTTCCGGAGGTGCAGGTGGATATACTTATTCATGGTCTCCTTCAGGGGGAACTGCTGCTACGGCAACGGGATTGTCTGCAGGAACTTATACCTGTACCATCACTGATGCCAACAATTGTCAGATCATCAAAACCTTTACCATTACTCAGCCAACAGCCATTAGTTTCACAACAATAGTTTTGCCTGGCTATGATTATAATACGGGATATAGTCAAACTATAGTAACTTCTGGAGGAACGGGATCTAAAACGTATGCAGTTACAGCGGGCAGTTTGCCTTCTGGTTTTTCGCTATCAACAGCTGGGCAGATAACAGGTACTTCAACTCAAATTTCTGACAGTAACTTTACGGTTACCGTGACTGATAATAATAACTGTACTGCCACATATAATTATGTGTTAAAATTAAATCAAATTCCAGTTGTAGTAACAGCAACTGCATCTCAAACAAAAGTATATGGGCAAAACGAGCCGACTTTAACTTATACTGTAACGCCAAGTTTATTATCAGGAGATAGTTTTACAGGGAATTTAACCCGGACTGCCGGAGAAGATGTAGGTACTTATACGATAAGTCAAGGCACACTTTCTGCAGGGTCTAAATATTTAATAACTTTTGTTGGAGCTGACTTTACAATTACATCCAAGCCAATAACTGTAACGGCTGCGGCGAAGAGCAAAACCTATGGTGATGCCGATCCTGCGCTGACCTATACCTTTGCTCCGGCACTGGTAACCGGCGACAGTTTCAGCGGAAGCTTAACCAGAATACCAGGCGAGAACGTGGGTACTTATGCGATCAACCAGGGTACACTTGCACTAAGCAGCAATTACAGCTTAACCTATGTTGGTGCTGATCTGACGATCGGAGCGAAAACCATTACGGTAACGGCTGCAGCGAAGAGCAAAACCTATGGTGATGCCGATCCTGCACTGACCTATACCTTTGCTCCGGCACTGGTAACCGGTGATAGTTTCAGCGGAAGCTTAACCAGAACACCGGGCGAGAACGTGGGTACTTATGCGATCAACCAGGGTACACTTGCACTAAGCAGCAATTACAGCTTAACTTACGTTGGTGCTGATCTGACGATCGGTGCGAAAACCATTACGGTAACGGCTGCAGCGAAGAGCAAAACCTACGGCGATGCCGATCCTGCGCTGACCTATACCTTTGCTCCGGCACTGGTAACCGGCGACAGTTTCAGCGGAAGCTTAGCCAGAACAACGGGTGAAAACGTGGGTACTTATGCAATCAACCAGGGTACACTTGCACTAAACAGCAATTACAGCCTGACCTACGTTGGTGCTGATCTGACGATCGGTGCGAAAGCCATTACGATAACGGCTGCAGCGAAGAGCAAAACCTATGGTGATGCCGATCCTGCGCTGACCTATACCTTTGCCCCGGCACTGGTAAGCGGCGACAGTTTCAGCGGAAGCTTAACCAGAACGCCGGGCGAGAACGTGGGTACTTATGCGATCAACCAGGGTACACTTGCACTAAGCAGCAATTACAGCTTAACTTACGTTGGTACTGATCTGACGATCGGAGCGAAAACCATTACGGTAACGGCTGCAGCGAAGAGCAAAACCTACGGTGATGCCGATCCTGCACTGACCTATACCTTTGCTCCGGCACTGGTAACCGGTGACAGTTTCAGCGGAAGCTTAACCAGAACACCAGGCGAAAACGTGGGTACTTATGCGATCAACCAGGGTACACTTGCACTAAGCAGCAATTACACTTTAACCTACGTTGGTGCTGATCTGACGATCGGAGCAAAAACCATTACGGTAACGGCTGCAGCGAAGAGCAAAACCTATGGTGATGCCGATCCTGCACTGACCTATACCTTTGCTCCGGCACTAGTTACCGGTGATAGTTTCAGCGGAAGTTTAACCAGAACACCAGGCGAGAACGTGGGTACTTATGCGATCAACCGGGGTACACTTTCACTAAGCAGCAATTACAGCTTAACTTACGTTGGTGCTGATCTGACGATCGGAGCGAAAACCATTACGGTAACGGCTGCGGCGAAGAGCAAAACCTATGGTGATGCCGATCCTGCATTGACCTATACCTTTGCTCCGGCACTGGTAACCGGAGACAGTTTCAGCGGAAGCCTGACCAGAACACCAGGCGAGAACGTGGGTACTTATGCAATCAACCAGGGTACACTTGCACTAAGCAGCAATTACAGCTTAACCTACGTTGGTGCTGATCTGACGATTGGTGCGAAAGCCATTACGATAACGGCTGCAGCGAAGAGCAAAACCTATGGTGATGCCGATCCTGCGCTGACCTATACCTTTGCCCCGGCACTGGTAAGCGGCGACAGTTTCAGCGGAAGCTTAACCAGAACGCCGGGCGAGAACGTGGGTACTTATGCGATCAACCAGGGTACACTTGCACTAAGCAGCAATTACAGCTTAACTTACGTTGGTACTGATCTGACGATCGGAGCGAAAACCATTACGGTAACGGCTGCAGCGAAGAGCAAAACCTACGGTGATGCCGATCCTGCACTGACCTATACCTTTGCTCCGGCACTGGTAACCGGTGACAGTTTCAGCGGAAGCTTAACCAGAACACCAGGCGAAAACGTGGGTACTTATGCGATCAACCAGGGTACACTTGCACTAAGCAGCAATTACACTTTAACCTACGTTGGTGCTGATCTGACGATCGGAGCAAAAACCATTACGGTAACGGCTGCAGCGAAGAGCAAAACCTATGGTGATGCCGATCCTGCACTGACCTATACCTTTGCTCCGGCACTAGTTACCGGTGATAGTTTCAGCGGAAGTTTAACCAGAACACCAGGCGAGAACGTGGGTACTTATGCGATCAACCGGGGTACACTTTCACTAAGCAGCAATTACAGCTTAACTTACGTTGGTGCTGATCTGACGATCGGAGCGAAAACCATTACGGTAACGGCTGCGGCGAAGAGCAAAACCTATGGTGATGCCGATCCTGCATTGACCTATACCTTTGCTCCGGCACTGGTAACCGGAGACAGTTTCAGCGGAAGCCTGACCAGAACACCAGGCGAGAACGTGGGTACTTATGCAATCAACCAGGGTACACTTGCACTAAGCAGCAATTACAGCTTAACCTACGTTGGTGCTGATCTGACGATTGGTGCGAAAACCATCACGGTAACGGCTGCAGCGAAGAGCAAAACCTATGGTGATGCCGATCCTGCGCTGACCTATACCTTTGCCCCGGCACTGGTAAGCGGCGACAGTTTCAGCGGAAGTTTAACCAGAACACCAGGCGAGAACGTGGGTACTTATGCAATCAACCAGGGAACGTTAGTCTTAAATGGGAACTATGTTATCTCTTACGTAAGCAATAACCTGACGATCAGTAAATCAGTACTAACTGTTACGGCTAATAATGCGGTGATGTGTCAGTCTGACGGGTTCCCAACCTTTGGTGTAACTTATAGCGGCTTTAAAGCAGGCGATAATGAGAATTCGTTAAGTACAAAACCAACGGTGAGCACTACAGCAAATAGAAATGTAGCAGGAAGCTATGTACTTTCAGCATCTGGTGGTGTATCTAACAATTATAGTTTTGTGTACGTAAATGGTACATTAATAATTAACGCCATCCCGTCTGTAAGTATAGTAAGCAGTAAAGGGACTGAAATTAGTAAAGGCGAAACATCGGTATTAACGGCCAGTGGAGGAACAGCTTATAGCTGGTCTGCAGCAAGCGGTATCGTTAGTGGGCAAAATACGGCTTCTCTAAACGTTCGTCCGTTGCAAACCACAACATATACGGTTCGGGTTACCAATGCCAGCGGTTGTATCAGTTCAGCATCCATCACTATTAAGATAAATGAAGATTATAAGTTGGTTGCAAATAATATCCTAACACCAAATGGTGACGGGATAAATGACACGTGGTTTGTACAGAATATCGATATGTATCCAAACAATGAAGTCCGTATTTTCGACCGAAATGGAAGGGAAATGTACAGTAAAAAATCTTATGATAATAGCTGGAATGGAACGATAGGAGGAAATGACCTTGCAGAGGGAACTTATTATTACATCATTACTTATGGCCCAAATAAATTGGTTCAAAAAGGATTTATCACGATTATCAGAAATCGCTAAGAAAATGAAAAGGATGAAAAAAACAATATTGATACTGGCTGCTCTTATTGGTATTTCGAAGGTAAATGCGCAGACTAATCCATTATTAAACCAGTATTTTAACAACACATATCTTGCTAACCCGGCGATGGCCGGATTAGCAGGAGGAGCAACCGCAGACCTTACTTTCCGTTCACAGTGGAATAATATTCCCGGAGCTCCCATGGTACAAAACCTGAGCGCCACTTATGGATGGGAAAGAGTAGGGGTGGGACTAAACATGAATCTGGATAAAGCCGGCTTGCAAAGACAAACGAGGATTCTGGCAAGTTATGCCTATCATCTTCCGCTCAATGGATCTGCAAAATTACATTTTGGTTTATCCGCAGGCTTTATGAACCAGCGGGTTGATATGCAGGATTTGATCGGTAATCCAAATGATCCACAGGTTGGTACTTACAATACCGATCACAGAACCTATTTCGATGGCGATTTTGGGGTTGGGTTAACTTCACAGCGATTTAATGTAGATTTTGCGATGGTGAACCTTAAAAATTATTTCAATAGGGATAAGTTAAAACTAATCAATACACCAGCTGTATATGCTTCGGCAGGTTATAAAATTGATTTAGGAGAAAGCTTGCTTCAACCTAAGGTGGCTTACCGTTCCTTTACGGGCATTGATGATATCGTGGATATTGGCGCTCAACTCGGAGTTGCTAATCAACAGTTATTGTTTACAGCCATGTATCATACCAGTAAGGCCGCAAGTTTCGGTGTGGGCTTACATTACAAGAAAAAGTATATGATTAATACCGCATATACCACACAAACCGGTAATTTAAGCGGTTATACGGCAGGAAACTTTGAAATCAATCTGGGTATTAACTGGTAATGGATAATTTTCCAAACGAATAAGTGTTTAAGATTGAAATGGCCATAGCAATAGCTGTGGCCATTTCAATTTACTCATCTGGTGTTGGTGTCAAACAAGGAAGCGGGCTGTCCCGGCCATAAAGAAGGACGCTCTTTTCCGGAAAATCGTTATCAGGGGATCGTTCTTACTGAAATTTCCTTCGCTGTGTTCCGGACTGCTACTATCTACCTCATGGTCATGTTGCGTAAATTTCTTCGTTAAAAATCATTATACAGTAACAAACTCATGAGTTAAAAAACAAAAAGGACGTAACTATAGTTAATTTCGTATAAAGATTATTTTATGGAAGTTCGATTATTGTTGATCATTATTGACAAAATAATTAAATGATGTCATGTTCTTTTTGTTTTTCTGTCAAAACTTGTAAATTGCTTAAGTAAAACGATACATATTGTCAGTTTCTGATGGCTTGGAAATCCTTACAATAAACCGACAATGTGCTGTCTGCGGTTGGATGTTTTTGGTAAATGTCTCTCTAAAACCTTTAGAATACTTACTACGTAGATAGATATAAGAAAAATAAGATTTATCGGCATCATAATCTTACATTGAATTTTGGGTTTTAGACACTTGCAAGCCTCTTTATCCACCCGTATGGCGCAATTGTTGATAAAATAAAGAAAACAGTACATTCTTTTTTATAAAGTTATTTTATAGTTTAGGGACGTAGCTGTTAAGAAAGGTATTATGGAAGCAAAATTTTCACCACAGGTTAAAGATGTAATCTCTTTTAGTAGGGAGGAAGCACTCCGTTTAGGGCACGATTACATTGGAACCGAGCATTTATTATTAGGCCTCATACGCGAAGGCGATGGTATGGCTATCAAAATTTTACGATCGTTAGGAGTTGATACTGGTAAATTGCGCCGCTCAATTGAAGATGCTGTTCGCGGTACTTCGAGTGTGACAGTAAACCTGGGTAATATTCCATTAACTAAACAGGCGGAAAAAGTTTTAAAAATTACTTACTTAGAAGCTAAAATATTTAAAAGCGATTTAATTGGCACCGAACATTTGCTCTTATCGGTTTTGAGAGATGATGATAACATCGCCTCACAGATCCTATTGCAATATGGCATTACTTATGATGTTTTTAAACAGGAGGTAGAAGTGAATAAAAATGGTTTCAGAGATGATATCTCCAATAGTGCATCTACAGGAGGCGATGACGATTATCGCGAAGAGGAAAGCTTTAGCACACCTAAAAAAGTTTCGGATATAAAATCTAAAACCCCTGTTCTGGATAATTTCGGCCGTGATTTAACAAAGGCTGCAGAAGAAGGAAGATTAGACCCGATTGTAGGCCGTGAGAAAGAAATCGAACGCGTATCGCAGATTTTATCCCGCAGAAAAAAGAACAATCCGATTTTAATCGGAGAACCAGGAGTTGGTAAATCGGCAATTGCAGAAGGTCTCGCCTTACGCATTGTACAACGTAAAGTTTCACGTGTGCTTTTTGGCAAACGTGTAGTGACTTTGGATTTGGCATCGCTGGTTGCCGGTACAAAATATCGTGGACAGTTCGAAGAGCGTATGAAAGCCGTGATGAACGAGCTTGAAAAATCTACTGATGTAATTTTATTTATTGATGAGATCCATACCATTGTTGGCGCTGGTGGCGCATCTGGATCATTAGATGCATCCAATATGTTCAAACCTGCTTTGGCAAGGGGCGAAATTCAATGTATTGGTGCAACAACATTAGATGAATACCGTCAGTACATTGAGAAAGATGGTGCTTTAGACCGTCGTTTTCAAAAAGTGATGGTTGAGCCTGCTACACCTGATGAAACTGTAGAGATTTTAACGCGTATTAAAGATAAATACGAAGAACACCATGGGGTTACCTATACAGAGGAAGCTATTCTGGCCTGTGTTACATTAACCTCGCGTTATATCTCTGATCGTTTTTTACCTGATAAAGCGATTGATGCCTTAGATGAAGCCGGTTCACGTGTTCATTTAACTAACATCCATGTTCCGCAAAACATTATTGATATCGAAGCCAAAATTGAGGATATCAAATTGGAGAAAAACAAGGTGGTACGTAGCCAGAAGTATGAAGAAGCTGCAAAGCTGCGTGATACGGAGAAAAATTTAATTGAAGAATTAGATAAAGCTAAAGCAGAGTGGGAAGCCGAAACCAAAACCAAACGTTACGAAGTATCAGAAGATAACGTAGCCGAGGTAGTTTCAATGATGACTGGTATTCCGGTACAACGTGTTGGACAAACAGACAGTGCAAAACTGTTGAACATGTACGATAAAGTGGCTGAGAAAATTATCGGTCAGAATGATGCGATCAAGAAATTGACTAAAGCCATCCAACGAACGAGAGCTGGGTTAAAAGATCCTAAAAAACCAATCGGTTCCTTTATTTTCCTGGGGCCAACTGGTGTAGGTAAAACGGAATTGGCAAAAGAATTGGCGCGTTTCATGTTCGATAGTGATGATTCTCTGATTCAAATCGACATGAGTGAGTACATGGAGAAATTTGCAGTTTCGCGTTTAGTAGGAGCGCCTCCGGGATACGTAGGTTATGAAGAGGGTGGCCAATTAACTGAAAAGGTTAGGAGAAAGCCTTATGCCGTAATTTTATTGGACGAGATTGAAAAAGCACACCCTGATGTATTTAATATCTTATTACAGGTTTTAGATGAAGGACAGTTAACAGATAGTTTAGGTCGTAAAGTTGATTTTAGAAATACCATCATCATCATGACCTCTAATATCGGTGCACGTCAACTTAAAGATTTCGGTCAAGGCGTTGGTTTCTCTACAACAGCAAAAACAAGCCAGGCCGATTCTCACAGTCGCGGTGTAATAGAAAGCGCATTGAAACGTGCCTTTGCGCCTGAGTTCTTAAACCGTGTTGATGATGTTGTGGTATTCAACAGCTTAGGTAAAGAAGAAATCTTTAAGATTATCGATATCGAATTAAAAGCCTTATTCGGTCGCGTTCATACACTTGGTTATGAGATTGTATTGACTGATAATGCCAAAGAATATATTGCAGATAAAGGTTTTGATAGTAATTTTGGTGCCCGTCCATTAAAACGAGCAATTCAGAAATATTTAGAAGATCCGATTGCTGAAGAGATTCTGAAAGGCGAGTTGACGGAAGGTGATGTTTTAGAAATTGATTATGATAAAACAACCGAACTCGTATCAATTAATCATAAAAAAGGCGAAAGCAAAAAAGAAGAGCCAAAACAAGAAGAAGATTCTTCAAGTAAATAAAAAAACTCCCGATGAAAGTCGGGAGTTTTTTTATTATATCTGCCTGGAATTAACTGATTGCGGGTAACGTTTAGCCAAAAAAGCAATTACATCAGTTTTTTCAATGCTTCATAATAACGATCATAATTTTCAGGAGCTGTATTTAAAAATAGAAAAGGTTCTATGAGTTCCAACTCCATCAGTAAAAATTCGCCATTTACGAAAGTACCATCAACACGGGCATAAAGACAGTTTTTAGCAAACAAATCAACATATTGCTGTGCCATGGCAATCAGGTCATGATCGGGATTTTGCGGATGTACAGATCCACCATGTGCTGGCTGCACCCTGAAATCGCCAGGTTTAGCTTTTTTAATGAGCGAGTGGCTGTAGGTGCCATTGAAGAAAATGAACGACCATTCTCCGCTTTCCAAAATTTCCGGTAAAAACGGTTGAATAATAAAATCCTCTTCCTGCAGAAGATGGTTTAACTGATGATTTACTGCCTCAACGTGATCTATTGTTACCTTGAAGGTATTTTTTGCACCACCGCTGATGCAGGGTTTCACAATTAATTTATCTGTATTAAGCTCGTCGAAGAAGTGTTTAAGCGATACGCGGTTTTGCTTATTGATGAAAATACTGGGTATAATTTTTAAGCCAGCGGCTTCGATCTCTTTCAGGTAGCGTTTATCCGAATTCCACCTCACCACATTGACTGGGTTGAGCAGTTTTACTTTTTTAGTTGCTAAAAGATCCAGCCAGGTATAAAAATCTTCAATCAGGTCAAAATAATCCCATGGTGATTTTAAAATCGCCACCTGGTAATCCTCCCAGTTGATATGTGGATTATTCCAGATTACCAGATCAATGGTAAATCCTTTTTCTTTTAAAAAGTAGAGGAGTTTGTCGTCTTCACTTTCAACGGTGGTTGTATCATAGGCGCCTTTGTCCAGGTAGGTAATCAATGCAATCTTCATGGTTTAAAACTAAGTTTTATGTCAGTAGTTTACAAATCTGTATTTACAAAGAAGTTTTTCTATGATGAATTACAAACCCAAAGCTCAAAAATCTTTATTACAATCGGAACAAACACATTGAGATGGCCGTGATCATAAACCACGGCCCCGAGCGTTGGGGATTTCTCTCCCCGAATGTTTAAAATAGGCTCGCCTGGTTACTCGGAACCTTAAACAGCGTATGATCTAAAATAATGTCTTTTATATTTAAGCCATTTAAACGGCAATGTAATCTGAAATTATCCCTGATTATCTGCGAAATATTGCCATCGCCGCGCATGCGGTCGCCAAACCGGCTGTCATTTACATTACCGCCGTGGCAACTCTGAATGGAATGCCAGACTTTATCAAAGCGGTCCGGAAAATTTTTCAGCAGCCAATCTTCAAAGATCTGACCGATGGCACCATTGAGCCTTACTACCGTGTACCCCGCTTTAATGGCGCCAGCATTGGCTACTGCTTTTAAAATTTTTGGAATTTCATGGTCACTTAAACCTGGAACAAGAGGGGCAACCATTACACCCACAGGGATTCCATCCTTACTGAGTTCTTCTACCACCTTTAACCGTTGTTTGGCCGTTGTGGTACGTGGCTCCATTACCTGCCTTAAATCTTCATTCAAACTGTTGATGGAAACATAAACCATGCACAGGTTTAATTTGGCCATCTCTTTCAGAATGTCCCTGTCGCGCAGGATGAGTGAATTTTTGGTAATCATCCCAATCGGCTGTTTGTAGGCCAATGCAATTTCAAGCAACTGTCGGGTTAGCTTAAATTTTCTTTCGGCAGGTTGGTAGCAATCGGTATTGCCAGAAAGCGAAATGGTAGTGGCATCCCAGCCTTTTTTCTCCAGAAATTTTTTAAAGAGCGTTGGTGCATCTTTTTTGACGATTATTTTCCGCTCAAATTCTATTCCGGCGCTATAGCCCCAATATTGGTGCGAATTGCGGGCGTAACAATACGTACATCCGTGCTCACAACCTTGATAAGGATTTAGGGAATAGGCCATGCCAACATCCGGACTGTCGACCTTATTTACAATGGTTTTCGAATTTTCGAAAATGAAAGAAGTTTTACGATCACTTTCCTCCCAGTCGTCTATTCCTTCATCGTGCTCTTTTACATAAACATCTTTCAAAAATTTGTTATGTGGATTGACCTGTGCACCTCTACCCTTAAAATATTGATTTTCTCTTTCCCCAATCATAATTTAAAATTACTAATATTTTTAGTAATTTTAAGTATCAGTTGTGGTTACTTTTCAAAAATTAATTTTAGATTGATCATCCATTTTCCGTCTTACCGCTCACATCTTATCGTCCATTATTCCTTCTTCGGGAGTGGAACATAATCCATTGGTACCATATCGGCCACTTTCTCATATGCCCAGTAACCTTCATAAAGCAACGAACGGGAATCGTAAATGCCACCATTCTCGTAAAAACGCACACCTTCGCCGGTTAAGTTCGCTACTGAAATTTCATTTTCCGGTACATCCAGTGGCCTGAAGATCCAGAAGCCTGTTTTGGAGTATGCAAGAGATTCTTTCTCCTTGGTATACTGAATCAAAAGGGCATCAGTATAGCTCAGGTACTTCAAATTCTGGTTGTAGTTATGTACTAGAGTATCTGTAAGTACTTCCGCCCTCGAAAATTTATCAATTGTTTTAGGCATTTCCTGTTGTTTCGTCCAAAAAGCAAGTAAGGCGGTATCTATTTTCCCTTTCATTTGTCTGATGCCTGTTTTCTCAGGTACGGCTTTAATTTTTGCTAAGTTGGCATTGATCACGTACTGCGGATATCGATTAGGATTGGGAATTTTGATCATTTTATTAATGATGAAACCTTCTTCCTTTGTTTTATTGGCATAAAGTGAGCGGAAAAAATGTTGTGAGGAGCCATAATAAGCCACTTCTCTTGCCGCAATATACTTTTTCTTTTTGGCCGCCGAAGCTTTTAATTCTTCAAAAAACGGATGGCCAGAATAAAAAATAATGTGTGTACGGGAATTATACTCAAAATGATCAAGCATATATTTTAGGCGATAGCCCAATGCTTTATTTTCGACAATTAAAAATTCGGTAGTAGATACCGTTAAGGTACTTTTGGTAATATCGAAATCTACATTCAGAACCTGCGGATTTAATATCTTGCACTGAGCTGCATTTGGTGTTTTACCAATAAAAAACTCTTTAAACTGGTTGATATATTTCTGTCTGTTCGGGTCAGCCCTGATTACCACTTCATCAAGCTGTGCAACATTTTCTTTCAAAACCAGCTCTACCTGAACTGATTTATCAGAAATGATAACACTTTTAGAATAGGGGAGGTAGCCAACAAGCTGCACAAGCAGGTCGTAACTGCCAGGCTTTAGATTTGAAAGTTTAAATTTTCCATCGTTATCGGCAACTGTTGCAATCTTATATCCGCTTAAGTAGATACTCGCGCCAGGCAATCCATCTTTTTTATCCCTAACTACGCCACTGATTGAGAAGGTATTTTGAGCAATGGCATTAGTACCCAACATGATCAGTATACAGGCTACTAAGAGGTTTTTAATCATGGAGACGAATGTACCCAAAAGGCAGAATATTTATTAAAATCGCTAAAATTTTTTAACAAATTTAACATTTGATATGGATCGTCAATGCCACTTTCCCCGCGTGTATAACGAAGGATCTTTTATCACGCAATTTATCCAAACCAGGCCTGATTTAGCCTATTGCATTTTAATGGCATGGTCCCAAAACCCTTAATCGTGTTACCGGCACTGCCAGCTAAACCCGACCGTAGTGAAAAACCCACAGCCCGAAGCATGAGGGCGAGGATTTGTAACAAAGGGCGGGACGGTCGGAACCGATTAGCAGTGCACCTGCTTTCCAAAAAAAATATTTTATTCAAATCCTGGCGGGCGGCTAAGCCCAGATAATTATAAATAACCTGAGTTCGATTATTAATATTGTCTTTCGTTAACTTATATCGGTTATTTGATTAAGAGGCCGTCACCCTGAATTCATTTCAGGGTCTTTCCTGCTAAAAAGATGCTGAAACAAGTTCAGCATGACGAATCGGCTAGGGATAGGTCGTTTATAAGGCAGTATTTTAATTAAACAATTATCGAGTTCAGGTAAATAATAAATTGCTGTAGTGCTAAGCCTAGCGAAGAATCTTTTTCAAGTTAATCATTAAGGCATTTTGATAAGCAATTATCTTTTTGTTTTCAAACAAATTGGCAGTGCACCTGCTTTCCAAAAAATATTTTATTAAAATCCTGGCGGGCGGCTAAGCACAGATATCGAAACACTACATTCCTATTTTCTCACATCAACCGGCGGTAAATAATCCATTGGTACGCTATCTGCAATTTTTTCCCATGCCCAATAGCCGGCATAAAGCATAGCGCGTGGATTATAGATTCCACCATTCGCATAAAAATATACCGGTGCTATTTGAAGGGTAATGGTCGATACCTGATAATCGGGCATATCCAAGGGCCTGTTGATGGATAAGCCTATACGGTTCGCAAATAATGGATCTTCTTTTTCTTTAGTATAGATAATATAAAGTTTATCAGTAAAGTTTATGCTTTTGACGTTTTGGTTTTTGATATGAACCAAGGTGTCTTGTGCAACAGGACTGCGGCTTAAAATGGAAATACCATCAGGTAGGTTTTTCTGTCTGATCCAATAGCTGAGTGAGTCTCCTTGATTAAAATTTATTTTTTTTTGTAATAAGCCTCCCTGCAGCTTTGTTAAACGTTTAATATTTGCGTTTATGATACTATCGGCCGGTTTGTCGCGATTTGGCTGGGTAATTAATTTGTTGATGATAAAACCTTCTTCAGTTGCCCTGTCATTGTAGAGTGATGTAAAAAAATGCTGTGGGGAACCCAGGTAAGCGGTTAAGCGTTTCTTTGCCCATATCTTTTTTTTCCGGGCCGATCCTTTTAAATCTTCATAGTAAGGAAACCCTTCATAATAGATGATCTTCGTTCGGCTACTGTACTCAAAATTATTGACCAGGTATTTTATCCGGTATCCCAATGCCTGGTTCTCAATAATTAGAAATTGATTTGTCTTAACCGTGAGATTCGCTTCATCTCTGTCGTAATCAACCAATAGCACATTCGGATTGATCATTTTACACTGTTGGGCATTTGGCGTAGTACCAATAAAAAAATCTTTGAACATGGCGATATAATGGGCCCTGTTCGGATCTGGTTTAATGGTAACTTCGCTTAACTGGGTGATACTTTCTTCTAAAACCAGATCAAGTTTTATCGCCCTATCAGCTATAATAATGTTTTTATTTACCGTCTTATAGCCGATTAATTGTACTAAAATATCGTAGTTTCCAGGTTTTAAGGGAAGAGTATAATTGCCATTATTATCTGTTACCGTAGCCATTTTATAACCACTTACATATACACCTGCACCAGGTAAAACTTCACCACGTTTATCTTTAACTGTCCCCGAAAGCAAGTAATTTTGTTGGGCGAAACAAATTTTAACGACCAACAAGAAGAATAAAACTGAAAAAGATTTCATTGCATAAATATAAACTAATTTATTAGTTTATATTTAATTCATAATGTAAAATTATTAGTGTTTTTCTTATTAGGGCCTGTCTGATAAATATGAAATTGTTAGTGGGGATCAGGACAATAAATTAAGCCAATAGTTCTTTTGCATTTTCTATAGCCGATGAACCCGGATTTTTACCACTTAACATTTCGGCAATTACCGCAATACGTTCTTCCTGTTTAAGTTTACGGATGGCAGTAGTGGTTTTTCCGCGGTCTTCATGTTTATGAACATAATAGTGTGATCTGCCTTTGGCCGCAATCTGTGGCAGATGTGTAATGGAGATTACCTGCATGTTCTGGCCTAAATCGGAAATGACCTCTCCAACTTTTAGCGCAGTTTCCCCGGAAATTCCGGTATCAATTTCATCAAAAATAATGGTCGGCAAGGAAGTATGTTTAGCCAGTAAAGCCTTAATGGCTAGCATTAAGCGTGATAACTCGCCACCAGACGCTACTTTATTTACCGGTGCTGTCGCCTGACCAGCATTAGCTGTAAATAGCAGGTTTATTTCATCTAAACCATCTTTATTTAATTCGCTAAATACTTTTTGGTCTAAAACCAGTTTTGCATTTAGCATGCCCACTCTTTTTAAGGTCAAACTGGTTTGTTCTTCAACTACTTTAATCGCTTTTTTGCGGTTGGCACTTAACTGTCCGGCCTGCTGAAGTAGTACTTTTTGAAGTTGATCTATTTCTTTCTGTAGGTTTTCGATATGCTCATCTGAAGATAAGAGTTTGTTCAGATTTTCTTCCAGTTGCTTTTGAAATGCTAATAATTCGGTATTATTAGCAACCCGATGTTTTTGCTGCAGTGAATAAAAAAGATCCAGCCGCTGATTAACAATTTCTAAGCGATCGGCACTGTGGATGGTATTTTCTTCTATTCCAGAAACCTCATCGGTAATATCTTTTATTTCGATAATGGAGGAGCGTAACCGTTCGTACAGCACATTGATTGCAGGATCAAATTTTTCGATACTTTGTAACTGTAAAGAAGCTTCTTTTAAAATCTGGAGAGCAGAAGGCTCACCTTCGCTAATTAAACCGGAAGTGGTGAGTAATGCTCGTTTTATGGTTTCGGCATGGGTTAACCGTTCTAATTCCTGTTCTAAATCTTCCTGCTCGCCATCCTGTAGTTTTGCCTGTTCCAGTTCGTTGAACAGAAACTGTTCATAATCCTGTTTATTCCTGGCCTCGTCTGCTTCGGCTACCAGTTTCTTTAACAGGATGCTATCATGCTTGAGCTTTTTAAATCCGCGGCGGTACTCAGTCAATAGTGATTTATGGTTAGCCAGTGCATCTACAATCAACAGTTGAAAATCGGTATCGTTGATTTCCTGTGTAGCATGTTGTGAATGAATGTCGATCAGCTTTTCGCCAATCTGTTTTAGGATGGATAAATTTACAGGCGTATCGTTAATGAAAGATCTTGTTTTACCATCTATTGATATTTCTCTCCTCAGGATGCTTTCGTTTGAGAAATCAAGATCATTTTCTTCAAAAAGACCTTTCAGGTTTTCATCTGCCAAAGTGAAATTGCCTTCAATAACACATTTTTTGTCCTGGTTAAAAAAGTACTTGCTTTCTGCCCGCTGACCTAAAATTAGCGACAATGCGCCAAGTATGATCGATTTACCAGCGCCGGTTTCACCTGTAATAATATTCAAGCCTTTATCAAATTCGATATCCAGACTATCAATTAATGCGTAATTACGTATAGAAAGTTTTTGTAGCATGCTAAGCAAAAATATTAAAATTTATTCAACAGGACTCTACAAAACAAAAACAGCGAAGAATAATCTTCGCCGTTCATGATTTGTTTGGTTTATGCGTTGTTATTTGATAGCAATGTTAATAGTATTGTCATTGGCAATTTTTAAGTTGGGTACCTTAAGATAAGTTTTTAAGGCCAATTGGTCAGCATTTGTAAAGTCTGATTTTTTATAGGTTACCACCGCATTTAACGTAGTAAGGGCTTTATCGGCACCTGTAAAATCTTTATTTTGATACAAAACAACTGCTGGATTAACTTTTGAGCTTTTATTACTACTTTCAAATTTTTCTTTTTTCTCTTTCTGCTCTATTTTTTCTTTCAATTCTTTTACCTCATTGTCAAATTTTTCTTTCAATTTTTTATACTCTTCCGTTTGTTTTACTTTATTATTCGAGTCATCATTCAATTTTAGAAAAATACCGTCTGAAAGCTGATAATCTTTTCCTGATTTTAAGGTCTTCACGCTAAGATTTTCAAATTGAGCCTTAAATTCCGGAGTATTTATCGTAGCCGCCAGATCTTCGCCTATTTTTTTCCATTGTGCCTGTGCTTCTGGCGACGAGAATTGTTTGTTCATATCTTCAGCAATTTTTTTCCACTTCGCCTGCGCCTCTGGTGAACTATATTGTTTGGCTACATCTTCACCAAATTTTTTCCATTTGGCCAGTGCTTCTGGCGAACTATATTGTTTGGCTACATCTTCACCAAATTTTTTCCACTTCGCCTGCGCCTCTGGTGAGCTATACTGTTTGGCTACATCTTCACCAAATTTCTTCCACTTGGCCTGTGCCTCTGGAGAATTGTATTGTTTGGCTATATCTTCACCAAATTTTTTCCACTTGGCTTTTGCTTCAGGAGAGTTGAATTCCTTGTTGATTTTGGCAAATAACAGCGAATCGTCTAATTTAAATTTAAAAGTGCTATCAGCACGCAGTCTATAAATATTTTTACCTGCAAACAGTTCGTCCCTGTAAAAATCTCTCTTTAGGCTATCCGGCATTTCTTTTACCGAGTTATATTCGGTCTTTTTACCATTAGCATCAATGGTCACAATTTTAATTTTACGTTTTTTTGTGGTATCCGTGTAAACAACGGTTTTCAGATCATTGTGGTTGATGACACTTAAGACTTCAATTTTTGTTTTTTTGGTATCTTTTTTATTTTCTGTTGGATTGATCCAGGCAATAGAAAACAGGCAAGCTACTCCTAAGGTCAGGGCTGCCATTTGCTGTTTGGCGTTTAAATAATTTGTTTTCATGTTGGTTATTCTTTTTATGCGTTGATACAAATTCTGGGTTTTGCCTGTTGCCGCCAATGCATAAGCCGGACTGTTTTTGTCTTTTAATAGTTCCAGTTTAAGTAGGGCATGGGCATAATTAAGTGGTTTTCCGGTAATCTTTAATACCAGGTCATCGCAGGCATGCTCGCGTTCAATGTGTATAAACCTACCTGCCATCCATACAAATGGATTATAAAATAATAGGGTTTCAATAGCTGTTTTAATCAGGTTTAATAAAAAGTCGTTTCTTCTGATATGTGATAATTCATGAATGAGTATTGCTTCCACCTGGTCATTGTCTAATTGGTTTACCAGGGCCAGTGGAAATAATACAACAGGTTTCAAATAACCGATAACCAAAGGCACATTAACAATAGAAGAAATGTGAAACTGAATAGCTTTGTTAATTTTAAGCCGGGCCGTTACATGGTCGAAAATAATTTTCCAGCTATCGGGTATTGCACTTAAACTTTCTTTTTTTAGTCTGGAAAGCTGTCCATAACCTTTAATAATAACAAACAACTGAAGCACAATACCAATCGTGTAGAATATAACTACTGTAGGGAAGTATTGCTCTGCCTTGCTGCTAAAGGTTGGTGGTAAGTTATTAAGGTATTGGTATACCTGTATATCCTGAGCTTTGATTGCTGGTACATGCGTGTATGCATGTGACATTAAATAGTGTATGAAATTATAGCCAAAGCCCATAAACATTAAAATGATGGCACCAAAAGCAAGGTTATGCTTATGTTTTGCGGCCAGTTTTGGGATGCCAAGCATGATAATAAATAGGATACCATAAATGATGGCGCTTTGCCAAAGCGAATTTAAGATGCTCCAGCCAAATGCTTTGATGAACTGTTGTAATAAAGTTTCCATAACGGTGGTTTTAATTTTTTATACGGATATCGTCCGAAATCTTAATGTTTATTAGGGATCTAAACCCTACACCTTCCAACCTTCAGCAATAGCCTTACTTTAGGCTATCCAAATATTTTTTTATTTCGTCAATTTCTTCTGCACTGGCGCTGTGGTTACCCAAGGCCTGCATCACTAGTCTCGCTGCAGATCCGTTAAATACATTATCGATCATTTTGTTTACCAGTTGCTTTTCCGTTTTATCCTGACTAACAAGTGCTTTATATACGTGTGTTTTTTGGGTAGTATCTCTGTCGACCATGCCTTTCTCATGCAAAATCTGCATCAGTTTTAAAGTAGTGGTGTAACCAGAGTCTTTTTTATTTAATGCCTCATGAACCTCTCTTACTGTTGCATTCCCCTTTTGCCAAAGCACCTGGAGGATTTCCATTTCACCTTCCGTAGGTTTGATGTTATAATTATCCATATGTTACAAGTTGTACGAATTGTTTCGTATTCAAATGTACGAAGATATTCGTAATATCAAAATATTTTAACAAATTTTTAATCAGCTAATTGTGGAAACTGGTAATCGGTTAACTTTTTTGTACGAAGTATCTGATGGGATGTATCTTGATTATTGGGCATAAAAAGGAACCTGCCCTGTGAAAAACCAGTCTGCGTGATTAAACCTGATTGATGTGGATACCGGCCTGTGTGTAAGGCCTGCAGGCGTATAAACGAAAGCAGGAATGCGTTTAATTAAAGCACAGCAATTGCTTTGCTAAAGAATGCCAAAGGCTTATTGATTAATTACAATTAACTGATTTAAACAATTAACCAGTTAACCAACATATTAATTCTTTTTTAGCCCTTCATATTTACCAATGTTTGCCGGATCAATTTCTGACAACATGTTGTAGGCTTTCATACGTTCTTGTCCATTAAGTTTAGAAAGTACATTGGTTACCTCTTCGGCTTTGGCAGCAAAGTAAACATTAGGAAAGATAGAGCCGAGTTTCTGTTTATCCATTTGCTGTAGTGCGGGCAAGGCGGCAACAATTTGCGTTAAGCCTTTATCCTGATCGGTTAGCTGATCAAGACCGCTTAAATGATAACTGTAGATGAAATTGCGCAGTTCTGCAAATATGGGGTTTAAAACATTTTCATTAAACCAAAAACGGTTACGTAAGCCATCGGCAGCTCTCCAGCCGGTATTGCCCGAGGCTTGTGCAAGGTTAATGATGTTCTGTGCTTTTTTATAAAAAGGAGTGCCACCCATTTTGCTAAAACTATCCTTATCCATCCCGATAATGGTGTAGGCATAATAGGTGAGTAGCGCACTGATATTGGAAATATAATTCTGGTCAGAGAAGTCGATTGTAGCCCCATCGTTAAAGTTGAAATCGAAATTCTTATCACTCATATTTAACAAAGTGCTATTATAAGAACTGTTAAAAACCGGGCGGCTGCTTTGAATCTGCGCTTCGGCAGTATAACCAGAGCCACCATCCCACGAATTGATGGTGATGACGAAACTACAATCTATACGCTCCTGCGGCTTATAACTTTCGTTGCTGAATTTGTTGTTGTTCAAAAAATCGCGGATTGTTTTTTGCAAAGCGTCTAAAGTTGGTTTGCTGATGTTCGAAACCTGGGGAGCCAGTAAGGTTACCCGAGCGTTTAGTTCTTGCGCCTGTAGCTTTCCAAAACCCACCAATATCAGTATCCAAACAATCTTTTTTATCATTTCACAATTTTTAAAATGGCAGTACAAATATCTTTTGCAACATCTGTTTTCGATTTCATTTCAAATACAGTCCGTTCTAAAGCTTTGTTAAAAATAGTAATTTTATTGGTATCTGATTTAAAACCTGCTCCTTTATCATTCAAAGAATTTAGCACCACCAGGTCTAGATTTTTCTTTTCCAGTTTGCCTTTGGCATAATTCTCTTCGTCGTTGGTTTCTAAAGCAAATCCAACCAAAATCTGTTGCGGTTTTTTTGCCTTACCTAAATAAGCAAGTATATCTGTTGTTTTTTCCAGTTCCAAAAACAATCCGCTATCATGCTTTTTAATTTTTTGCGTAGCAACCTGTTTAGGCCGATAATCGGCCACAGCTGCGCACATCACAGTAATATCTGTTTCTTCAAAAGCAGCGGTACATGCCTCAAACATTTCCTGCGCACTTACCACATCAATCCTTTTTAACGTTTGAATGGCTTGTTGGGCAGTTGGTCCGGCAATTAAAGTGACATTAGCACCCAGTTTGGCCAACTCATCAGCCAGGGCAAAACCCATCTTACCTGAAGAATGGTTGCCTATAAAACGTACCGGATCGATAGCCTCATAAGTAGGCCCAGCGGTTACCATTACCTTTTTGCCAAACAGGGGTAACGATTTCTTCACAGAATTATCCAGGAAAGTAACAATTTCTTCCGGCTCGGCCATTCGGCCTTCTCCCCAAAGTCCGCTGGCCAGTTCGCCGTTAGCCGGAGCAATAACCGTATTACCAAAACTGGTTACACGACTAATGTTGCTTTGGGTTGTTTCGTGTTTCCACATATCCAGATCCATAGCCGGGGCTACGTAAACCGGGCATTTTGCCGAAAGATAAACAGCCGTTAATAAATTATCGCAGATACCTGTTGCCAGTTTGGCTAAAGTATTGGCGCTTATCGGAGCGATGATAATTAAATCGGCCCATAAGCCCAGTTCAACATGATTGCTCCATACGCCGGTTTTTTCTTCGAAATATTGTGTGTAAACCGGATTTTTAGAAAGCGTAGCAAGGGTAAGTGGTGTAATGAAATGAGCACCATCAGGGGTAAGGATAACCTTTACGTTTGCGCCAGCTTTTACGAGCAGCCGAACCAAAAATGCCGACTTATAAGCCGCGATGCTACCGCAAACGCCAAGGATTATATTTTTATTTTTTAGCATAATGCGCAGAGTAGATAAGGCATGGAGCATAGAGCGTAGTGCTAAACGCTTTGCCCTAAACGCTATGCGCTATGCAGTTACTTTTGTTCTTTAGCAGGGTTTCTGTGGTAAACTTTGCCATTCAAAAACTCATCCATAGCAACTAAAACAGGCTTTGGCATTCGCTCGTAATGCTTGCTGATCTCAATCTGCTCACGGTTTTCGAAAATTTCTTCCAAATTATCGTTGCTAGAAGCAAATTCTGCCAGTTTACCGTGTAACTCTTCTTTAACGTTGTTCGAAATTTGATTTGCCCTTTTCGCAATTACCACTAACGATTCGTATAAGTTATCAGTAGTTTTATCTAAATCGTGTACGTTTCTGGTTACTGTAGTATTAGGTACAGCAGGTTTGTTAGTATTCATCTGTTACTTGTTTTTAATATCCGTATTATCTGCATTCGTTGGTTTTGTAGAAACAGTATCCTTTAATTTACCTGTTCTAATCAACATCTGCTTGTATTTTTCCTGATCAGCAGCATATAATGCCAATTCTTTTTTTGTAGCCGCAATTCCTGCTTCAACATCACTTTTAAGCGCTTTTGCATCTTTAGCAAATTTACTGTCAGGGTGGTTTTCCGTAAATTCAGTATATAAAGAAAGTGCTTCATTGTAACGGTCTTCCTGACGGATGATGTAACTGTTTTTTGCGTATAAATACTGCGCCTTTATCATCAGGAAATCCATTTCCTCAGCATACTTAATGTCTGGGAAATCTCTCTGTGCATTTTTTAAGGCAATAACAGCTGCTCTATAATTATCTACATTACTTGGTCCTGTAGTTAAATACATTTTAGCATTTTCAAAGGCTTTATCCTCTAACTTTCCCCTTAATACCGCAATATATTTTCCGGCAGCAGCAGCACGATCGCTGGTAGGGTATAGGTTAATGAATAATTGTAACGCATCAATAGCTTTATAAGTATTTTCCTGGTCTAAAGAGAAATTTGGCGACTCCAGGTAATAGCAGTATGCTGCCATGTATCTGGCTTCTTCAGCATTCTTACTTGCCGGGTAGGTGTCTGCAAAACTTTTAAACTGGTACCTCGCTGTGGTATAGTCACTTAATCTATAAAGGGTATAAGCATAATAATAGTTCAGGTCTTCTGCTTCTGCACGGCCACGATATTTTTGAGATAGGTCCTCAAAAAGTACTAATGCCTTACTGTAATCGCGTTTATTATATAAACGAAGTGCCTCTTGGTATTTTTTTGCAACGTCATTGCTCGCCCTCAATTTCTCGAAACGACTTTTACAGCCCGCAATACCCAAAGCGGTAATAAATACTAAAATAATTAAGTGTTTAACTTTAAACATTCTGCAAAGATAATTAATAATACGATAACATCAATAAAAACAATTGGCCGCTAAGCTATGCAAAGCAATTCAGTACAAATATATAGTTAACAATTTTTAACATATATATGTATCGTCGCTCGTATATGTATATATATTGTTGTTGGTTTTTAGCAAAGCAGGGTCAGTGGTACTATATAAGCATGTTCCCGCTATTTGCTCCAAATCCTCGCTGCGCTGCGGGTTTTCCGCTGCTATCGGGTTTAAGTAGGCAGTTTCTTCCGAAGTTTCAAGTGTCCGGGCGCAGGGGAACTTCGGAAGCTTTAATGAGTTTCTCCAGCCGATCCGTCATCCCGGATTTCGGAGCTTATCCGATCCCGGAACTGTTCAGGCTGGTATTAAACAAGCAAAAGGCATAATTGTTTTAGCCAGTCGAAAAATATTTCCCATTGAAGACCATTCACTTACGTTTAGATGAACAACATTTAATAAATATCCTTTGGTGTTTTACAGATTTTTCCTACTTTTGCATCCCGCTTCGGAGGAAGGGGTTTGTTGAAAAGATGGCTTGGAGAGACGGAGGGCGATATTATTTTAAAATAAATATTGCGAGGAAGAAAAAGATTGCTACCTTTGCAGCCCGGTTCGGAAGGACGGAAAGCTGGTGAACACCGGCATATTGAAACAGAGGGAGAGAAGAAAAAGCAATCAGAAAAATAAAAATTATTTTATTTGGAAGTTC